>ERZ894229.1-NODE-1-length-615721-cov-78.2202_pt1 | contig 615721 bp, 465 predicted proteins | sample MGYA00380295_ERZ894229 | MGnify/ENA primary metagenome ERZ894229 (study PRJEB32331, sample SAMN06328479) | human gut metagenome | biome: human gut microbiome; feature: stool | host: Homo sapiens | collected 2014-09-17 ...
GGTGCAAAAGTAGAAGCTTTTGCCATACAAAGCAAGAAGATCATACTCTTTTTTTAGATAAGAAAGGAGCGAAAGGGCTTAAAGCGCTAGACATCAATGGATAACAGTATGAAAATAAATGCAAAAGGATCAAGAAGAAGGGAAATACCAAAAATTGGGATACCTTATATATTATATAGGGGGAAATAAAGGCAAAAAGAAAAGAAAGGTAATACTACAAAAAGATGACGAAAATTACAAAGATGGCAAGATATGCAAAAAAACATCTAAAAATATTTTATAGTTTTGCAATCAATCACTACGCAATGGATTATAAAGAACTTAGCAAGCAAGAATACACAGCCCGAATCAACCGTGTTATGGACTATATCGGGCAAAACATCGACAAATCAATCGATTTATCGGTAATGGCCGACATCGCATCTTTTTCCCCTTACCATTTTCATCGCATCTTTGCATGTATTGTGGGTGAAACACCTAACAACTTTTTATCACGAATCAAACTCGAAAAAGCCGCTCAGCTATTACAAGACAATGAAAAGATGGTTATCACAGATATCGCATTTCAATGTGGATTCAATAATGTATCTTCTTTCAGCAGATCATTTAAAGCATATTTTGGTGTAAACGCCAAAGAATTTCGTCAGCAAGGAAAAGCAATATTCATTAAGAACGGCATTAGATATAGCAAGAATTGCAAAGCGCTTAGCAAGATAGGCAAAAACAATCAGCAAGTAAATGAGCAATTTTGCAACGTCGAACTAAATGAATTAATTATGATGGACAAGAAAATTGAGATTAAACAAATGCCCGAACTTCAATTGATCTATTGCCGCCACATGGGAGCATTCAATCAAATCGGGCGTGCCTATGAGAAATTATTTAAATGGGCCATTCCACGGGGGCTTGTTACGCCTGAAACGAAAACAGTTACCGTTTACCGCGATGATCCGGCAATAACCAGTATTGAGAAAGTTCGTCAGGATGCCAGTATTATTGTTACTACAGATGTAAAAGTAGAAGGAGAAATCGGAAAAGCAACTGTTAAGGCAGGAAAGTATGCGGTTGGACATTTCGAAATCAGAGAAACTGAATTCGAACAAGCATGGAATACCATGTGCTTATGGCTTACAGAAAGCGGTTATGAACCCGATGATGCTTGCACGTACGAGTTGTATCACAACGATTACAACAAGCACCCCGAACACAAGTTTATTGTAGATATCTGCATTCCAGTAAAACTCCTCTAAAGAAGGCCCCTTGGGAACAATCAACATTCTGCAGGGCATAGATGAAAAACCTCAAAAGTTAACATTTATGCCCTAAATGCAGAGTTACAAACTACTAATTGCAACGAGGTCCAACTCACCCTTAGGCTCCAAAAAATACAAAATAAACGTTAACAGACTTGCATATCGTTTATAATTTTCGTAAACTTGCATTTGTAAAGAGTCATGGTTATCATAATTACAATGTATTTAAAACAGATTCTTCATTCTATAAAAATCAGCATGCAAGCTGCTTAAGCTTGGATTTCTTTTACTGCACACTACTTCTTCTTAGTTTATTATTTTTAAGAAGTAATCTTATATTGTTGTTTGCTTAATGCATATAATTCCTTCATGAAAGGATCTTTCCAACAATAAAGCAATCGGTTAATTTATATTAGCCAAAGAATGTTATCGGCACTTGTAGTACATGTACCGAAACATCTCGGACCGAAAGAATATACTTTCAGGTTAAAGACACCTGTCGTTCTTTCATCACAAGTTTCTACTTACAAGAAACAATTAATCTATTTTATTAATAAACGAGTTGCCACAGCATCTCCGTAAAAAAAACCTCATGAAACAAAAAGGAAAATTGGTATGGTTATTATTTATTCACATTTCAATTACAAACATCACTCTACAAGTATTTGCAGAAGAAAAGCCTACTGTAAAATTAGGTGGTGCGCTACGCTTTCAATATAATTATTCCAATTGGAAAGAAGACAATAAAAATAAAGGGGGCGATTTCGCTTACGACGTATTTCGCCTCAACGCTAATGTGGTGTACAAAAAACTACAGTTAAATGCAGAGTATCGTTTTTACCCGACTTCGTCTGGTGGCGGAATGCTTAAAAGCGGATGGGTCGGCTATCACTTTAACGAAAGCCATCAATTTCAGGTAGGACTAACGGAAGTACCGTTCGGCATATTACCTTACACTTCAAACAACTTCTTCTTTAATATTAACTATTATCTAGGATTAGAAGATGATTCCGATATGGGACTCAAATATGTTTACCAAAAAGGGAAATGGAACATCAGCTTGGCCTTTTTTAAGAACTCAGACCTGCTTGATTATAGCGAAAACAAAGAAATATCGGATAGCAGATACGCTTATGATATTGCCGGAAGAAATAAAGAAGCAAATCAGTTCAATGCAAGAATAACATACAATTGGGGAACAATCTGGAAACAACAGTTGGGAGTTTCTGGTATGACGGGCGGGCTTTACAACCTCGACACCAAGAGAATGGGAGAACATAAGGCTTTCGCCTCTCATTACACCATTGACTACAAGCACTGGAATTTCAAGGCACAATACACATACTATAAAATAAGTCCCCAGAACAAAGATGGCGATAATAATACAATAGTAAGTGTAACAGCGTATGGTGCACCTTATAATATAGCATCTGAAGCCGACACATATTCAGCTTCACTATCATACACTCTACCCATACATAAAGGTATACTAGATGAGATACAGTTTTATAATGACTTTAGTATGATAGATAAACGAGAAGCCGATTTTAATGACAGTTTTCAAAATATAACTGGTTGTATGTTGTCTATGGGGCCTATTTACACCTATATTGACTACGCACTTGGCCGCAACCATGCTTGGCTGGGCAATGAATGGAGTGATGCTTTTGCCCAAGGAGTAACTTCAAAGAAATGGCACACTAGATTTAATGTCAACATCGGCTATTATTTTTAATGAAACCAATTATAAAAGAAAAAAATATGAGTAAAATAGAAATTAAAAGCCTTCATCTCATCTTCGGAAAAGATAAAAATAAAGCGCTAAAAAAGCTACAAGAGGGCAAGAATAAAGCTGAGATTTTAAAAGTAACGGGTTGTACTGTTGCCGTCAACAATGCGAATCTCTCCATACATGAAGGTGAAATATTTGTCATCATGGGTTTATCGGGCAGCGGCAAATCCACCTTACTTCGATGCCTAAATCGTTTAATACGGCCTACTTCTGGAGAAATTATCATCAATGGTACAGACATATCAAAAGTTAGTTCCAAAGAGCTATTGGATATCAGACGTAAAGAACTCTCCATGGTGTTCCAGCATTTTGGATTGCTCCCACACCGTACAGTATTACAAAATATTGCATTTGGACTCGAATTGCAGGGTATTCAGAAAAACGAGCGTGAGAAAACTGCAATGGACTGTATGCAGCAAGTGGGACTAATAGGATATGAAAATCAACTAGTAAGTCAACTTTCAGGAGGTATGCAGCAACGTGTGGGACTAGCCCGTGCCTTAGCCAATAATCCGGAAGTATTGCTGATGGACGAAGCCTTCTCTGCTCTCGATCCATTGATACGAGTACAGATGCAAGATGAACTGCTTCAGTTGCAAACCAAAATGAAGAAAACCATTATATTCATCACTCACGACTTGAGTGAAGCGATCAAATTAGGTGATAGAATTGCTATCATGAAAGACGGAGAAATAGTTCAAGTAGGAACTTCAGAAGAAATATTAACCGAACCTGCCAATGAGTACGTAGAACGATTCGTAGAGAATGTAGATCGTTCCAAAATCATCACAGCTTCATCTATTATGATCGACAAACCCGTGGTAGCACGTTTTAAGAAAGAAGGTCCAGAAGTCTTAATTCGTAAAATGCGCCAAAGAAACCTCATTTCTTTGCCAGTGGTAGATGACAAAGAAGTATTGATAGGCGAAGTTCTGCTGAATGATCTGCTTGAATTAAGAAAAGAAGGAGTCCGTTCTATTGATACCGTTATACAAACTGAAGTTCATTCCGTATTAAGTGACACTGTAGTTGAAGACATCTTGCCGTTAATGACAAAAACCAATTCTCCCATCTGGGTAGTCAATGAACAACGAGAGTTTCAAGGTGTCATTCCCTTGTCATCGCTCATCATTGAAGTAACGGGTAAAGATAAAAAAGAAATAAACGAAATCATTCAAAATGCAATAGAATTATGATACATATAGGACAATACATAGAAGCAGCCATTGAATGGCTCACAGATCATTTTGCACCTTTCTTCGATGTACTGAATATTGGCATCGGAGGATTTATTAGCGGTTTTCAGGAGATACTATTTGCCGTACCTTTTTACATAACGATCTCTTTATTCGTTTTGCTAGCCTGGTTCAAGTCAGGCAAAGGAACTTCAATATTTACCCTATTAGGACTACTACTAATTTATGGAATGGGCTTCTGGAAGGAAACAATGGAAACATTAGCCTTAGTTCTCTCCTCTTCGTTCATAGCCTTATTATTGGGAATACCTTTGGGAATATGGACAGCTAACAATAACCGCTGCCACAAAATAATGCGTCCCATACTCGACTTCATGCAAACAATGCCAGCTTTCGTATATCTTATTCCAGCCGTACTCTTCTTTGGATTAGGTACAGTACCGGGAGCATTTGCCACAATAATATTCGCTATGCCGCCAGTGGTACGACTTACCGGGCTCGGAATTCTTCAAGTTCCCAAAAGCGTAACAGAAGCCGCCCGTTCATTTGGAGCCACACGAAGGCAACAACTATTTAAAGTTCAGCTTCCACTAGCTTTGCCTACCATCCTTACGGGAATAAATCAAACTATCATGATGTCTTTATCAATGGTCGTTATTGCAGCTATGATTTCGGCCGGTGGTTTGGGTGAAGTTGTATTAAAGGGAATTACCCAAATGAAAATAGGATTGGGATTTGAAGGTGGAATCGGGGTTGTTATATTAGCCATCATACTCGACCGAATAACACAAGGGATTGCACAAAAAAAGAAATAAGAACCATATAAAAAAAATAATTATGAAGAAATTTAAAAGTTTAGCATTAGTACTAGTCAGCCTTATAAGCTTGGCATCGTGTAGCAGTTCCAACAATGAAAAAAAAATTAGTCTTACCTATGTTAATTGGGCCGAAGGCATTGCCATGACTCATCTTGCAAAAGCCATTTTTGAAGAACAAGGTTATAAGGTAGAAATGCTTAATGCAGATGTTGCGCCTATTTTTGCATCACTTTCACGCAAGAAAGCGGATGTTTTCCTAGACACATGGCTACCAGTTACGCACAAAGATTACATGAATCAATACCAAGATAAGTTAGAAGTAATTGGTTCCACCTATGAGAATGCACGCATTGGACTAGTTGTGCCCGATTATGTATCAATAAGTTCTATAGAAGAACTGAATAAATACAAAAATAAATTTTCAGGAAAGATTGTAGGAATTGACGCTGGAGCGGGAATCATGAAAGCCACCGAAGAGGCTATTCAAAACTATAATTTAGATTTTGAATTGATGACCTCAAGCGGTCCGGCTATGACTGCCTCACTAAACAAAGCTATACAGAAAAAGGAATGGATTGTTGTTACGGGATGGACGCCTCATTGGATGTTCAATCGTTTCAAACTCAAGTTTCTCGAAGATACTAAAAAAAACTATGGAGAAACTGAAACCCTACAAGTTATTGCCTGGAAAGGATTCAGCAAAAAAGATCCGTTTGCCAGTGAATTACTAAGTAACATGAAATTTACTGATGAACAAATCAGTTCATTAATGACGGCCATGAATGAAACTGAAACCAATGAAGATGATGCCGCTCTCAAATGGATGAATGAAAATCGGCAACTCATAAACAGCTGGATTCCTCAAACTGACGCTATCCGGTAAAGTTAACTGACTTTCATTAAAAAAATGCCCTTCGAGAAAATGCAAAACACGTATTTCTGAAGGGCATTTCTTTATAATATAACAACAATTAATCGTTGTTTGACTTCAGAAGTTTCATATCCTTCTTTAACTTCTTTGAAAACGATTTTTCAGATTTTCTTTTTTCATGTACAGAAGCATTATAATACCAAGCTTCTTTACGCAACTTCAGATAGTTTTCATAAACTCCCCGGTCTATTTCGCCTTCTTCAACTGCTTTGATCACCGCACACCCCTTTTCGTTAATGTGTTGACAATCGGCATATTTACATTCTCGAGCAAAATCATTGAGACCCAACAAGCCCGAAAGAGAATCTGAATGATCATTCGTCACCCCGAATAGCTTTACGCCCGGAGTATCTATCAACACTCCGCCAGAATCCATCAGAACCATTTCACGGCGCGTGGAAGTATGTCTACCCTTCCCTGTTGCTTCGCTGATTTCTGCCGTTGCCAGAATAGATTGTTGGCACAACGCGTTAATCAAAGTGCTTTTTCCTACACCAGACATTCCGACAAAGACAACCGTTTCAGCCAGAGAGATGAACTCACGCAACCGAGCAATAGTTTCAGGCATTTCAATACTGGTGTAAAACACGGGGATCTTAGTTAAGACATGCCTTAGCCTGCTTTCAAAATCATCAGCGTTATAACCCAAATCTGTCTTCGTTAAAATTAAAGCCGGCAAAATGCCCTCCTCTGAAAGTTGCAGCATAAAACGCTCTATTCTTCTTACGTTAAAGTGTTCATCCAGACTTTGTACAATAAACGCCTTATCTATATGAGAAGCGATAGCCTGTTTCTGAGAAGCCTGACCGCTTTTCAACCGATAAAGAGCTTTACATCGAGGAAGCATATCAAAGATAATCCCCTTCTGAGAATCGATGGATTGAAAAAGAACCCAATCACCCGTGCAAGGATAATCCACCGGATCGCGACTATAAAGCATGTTACCCGTGAGCTCACAAAGAAAATTTCCACTTTCAGAAACAACCTCGTAACATGTTTTATGAGTCACCGATACCCTTCCATGCATCAGATTACTAAAATCTGATATTTGTTTTTGCCGGAACAAAATTTGGTTCCAGCCATACAATGATAACTTATCCATGATTTGAAAGCAGATTAAAGTTTCTTTCCGATGTAAAACACATAACCATAATAAGCCTTGTACTTATCAAAAAGTTGCGCTTCGTGACGTTGAGAAGCTATAAGACTCTCAACTGTGCTATTGCCTGTGTATTTCTTCAGAAAATTTTCCTGAGCAATGGCCTGCGGTGCATAGAAATGCTCCGTCCAACAGTTTTCCGGAAGAACAAACGTTGCCACAGGCAAATAACCAGTCTGCTGCATTTGAGCCACTTTATGCGGAATAGTATCTATTTCCGGATAAGCATCTAACCAGAAGTCATTGATTTCAGACGGTCGTTCCTCAGTAAACCAAGAAACTTCAGTTACGGCAATAAAGCCCCCTGTCTTCAGGAAACGCTTCCATTCAGCCAGTCCCCGTTGAAAGCCAATATGATAAATGGCACCTTCAGACCAGATTAAATCCAACTCTTCATCCTTGAAAGAGAGCTGATCCATCGATTCAATAACACCCTGAACCCGATTCTGCAAACCTAACAAGCATGCATTCTGATTAAATAATTCTATAAATAGAGGAAACAAATCGACACCCTTTAATCGGCCTGCCGTATGTTGCGCCAAAACCATTGTTTGTCCGCCGGAACCACAACCGATATCGGCAATACAAGATTTATCGGAAAGATTATCTATGAAACTTAACGCCTTGACAGTTACCTCAGGACTACCAGGTCCTTGTCGTTCGAGGCTAGAAAAATATTCGCAGATTAGGTTGAAATCAAATTCGTGAATTGATTTACTATCATTATTCATGATGTTTAATTTTAAATTAATGTTATGATATAAGTACACAAAAATAACTCAGACAAAATATGCCGGAGTAACCTAAGGGATAACCTTGGCAAAAGCCAAGGCTATTTACTTCACCAAATCCATATTAAATTTAAACATCCACTTTTTTTAGTTGCTGCAAATATAACTGATTAGTTTTGAAAAATAATATTTAATTGTATTTTTTATTCACTCATTCATTGAGCTGCACACTTCAGTTCATAATCTTTGCCGGCTTCCGTCATCAGATCATATTCATACGTACGGTATAAAACCGGCTGTTGCGGCGTGATTTCTTTCGAAATCAAAGGTTTTGTAATATCGGCAGGTACCAAGAACGAGTTCGGACAACTGCCTGTTGCAACCTGCAATCCATTACCTTTTAAAGGAACATAAGACCGAATACGAAGCACACCACCCAATCGTGAATGCACCATCGCTTTCTGTAATTGAGCACCTTTCCAATCCATGTCGACCACAAAACCACCACGCGCCACAAGTCCTTTTACATTTCCCTCACTCCACTCTTCGGGCAAGGCAGGCAAAAGGTGAACGGCCCCATCGTGACTTTGCAATAACATTTCGGCTACACCAGCCGTATAACCAAAGTTTCCGTCAATTTGAAAAGGCGGATGAGCGTCAAATAAATTGGGATACGTACGACCGTTGGGATATTGCCTTGCAACAGCATCACTCGGAAGCAATGTCAGCATATTCTTAATGATGCGATACGCATGATTGCCGTCGAGCATGCGAGCCCAGAAGTTAATTTTCCAGCCGATGCTCCATCCGGTAGCCATATCTCCTCGTTGCAATAAAGTATTTCTCGCCGCCTGAAATAATTCAGGACTTACGTTAGGAGTGATTTGGTTGCTAGGATACAAACCATACAGATGAGAAATGTGACGATGATCGTCTTTGGGATCATCTGCATCGACTAACCATTCCTGTAACTGATTGTATTGCCCAATCTGCATAGGAGGCAGTTTGGCAATCACCTTCAGCAGAGAATCTTCGTAAGCTTTGCTACCGCCAACAATTCGCGACACCAATAGCGTTGTATGTAAAGCATCAAAAGCTATTTGATTATCCATTGTACAACCGGCAGTTATGGTTGTTCCGGCCCCACGATAGCCGTGCTCGGGCGACATAGAAGGCGCCGTCACCAGCCAACCGTATGAAGGATGCTCCACTAAATGGCTCAAAAAGAAATCAGCGCTACCTTTAAATACCGGATAATATTGCTTCAAAAAATCTTTGTTGCCCGTAAACAGATAATGCTGCCACAAATGTTGCGTAAGCCAAGCACCACCGTTAGGCCACATGCCAAAGAAAGCCCCGTCGACCGGGCCACAAGCCCGCCACAAGTCCGTATTATGATGTGTAACCCAACCTTTTGCACCATAAAGAACCTGGGCGGTTTCACTACCTGCAACGGCCAGTTCGGCAATCATTTTAAAAAGAGGATCATGCGTTTCGCTTAGGTTTGTTACCTCCGCCGGCCAATAATTCATTTCCGCGTTGATGTTCACCGTATATTTACTATCCCACGGTGCATACGGACTATTGTTCCAAATTCCCTGTAAGTTAGCAGGCTGTCCACCTGGTTGAGAAGAAGAAATCAACAAATACCTTCCGTACTGAAACAGAAGAGCCGCCAGATTCAAATCATTCCCCTTGTGGAAATTCAACACACGCGTATCCGTTTCCGCCAGCGACTGTTCCGTTGCAGGCAAAGAAAAAGAAACCCTGTCAAATTGCTTTTTATAAAGCGAAACATGCGCTGCCAATGATGTTTCGTAAGGCTTACGAACAGCAGCTTTCAAATAATTCTCAGCTCGTTTGGCAGCATCGGCACTCACATCACGGTAATTCACAAAATTAGTAGCGGCCGATATATATATCGTAGCAGTCGTAGCATCCGTAATGACCAACTGCTTATCGGTGGTGTTCTGCACACCGTCTGTTTTAACCTCAACCCGGCACTCGGCATGCATTGCGGCAGGAATCCCCTCATGCTCTGCTCCCTCACATCGAACCAACAGTTTGCGCCCCTTGACCGTTACGGCCGATTTCAGAGGAGAATCGTAAGAAAGAGAAAAACTCAACGCCTTTGATTTATCTGCTTCCAGACGAACCATGATCACATTATCCGAGAATGAAGAAAACACCGTACGAGTATAATTAACCCCATTCACTTCGTAGCGAACAGTAGCTGTGGCATTCTCCAGATTTAAGTCCCGGTAATAGTTACGAGCCTGCTCGTGTCCGGGTTGATGAATAAAGAGACTGCCCAAAGTCAGGTAACGCATTCCGTGTTGTGGAGTGAAGAAATTCTCATCAATCACCTTTTGCGCCTCAACAAATTTATTTTGGAAAACGAGTTCGCGCACTTTAGGAAGCGCCTCACGTCCTTTCGGATTATTGTTATTGTAAGGTCCGCCCGACCAAAACGTCTCCTCGTTCAACTGAAGTTCCTCACGCGAGGTACCCCCGAAAACCATCACCCCTAAACGAGAATTCCCTAAAGGAAGAGCTTCAGTCCAATGTTGTGCCGGTTTGCTGTACCATAATTTTAAATTCTGTGCCTGAGCGGCAAAAGCCAAAAACAACAAAAAGACGATTACATGTATTTTTCTCATGATTTTAATGATAACAAGATTATAAAGTGGTACAAATATAGGGATTTATCATCCACATCATAAAAGAGTTCTGTTACATATACCTTAGCCTGTGTTACACAGAACCAATAAATAAACTAGGAGAGCCGCAATAAGTCAGCACCAATTGATGCATAGCCCGCGTTACACCTGATAGTCAAGCAATTGCGCCCGGTCGTCAGGGTGAATTCTTTCCTCCAGCAAGTCACCTTCCTGCCGGATGTTGCTGATGCATTGCGGATCGTATCCAAAGAGCTGCGAAAAGTTATCGGACGCAAAGTCATATCATCCTTTAAAAACATCAACTGTAAAAATGCAACTTTTACTCATTTGTGCAAATGATTGAATCACCTCTCTCTTGGCGTTCCAAAAGTCATAATCCACATCGAGACTGCTAATGCGCTGACTCGACCATAATTCTTGAGGAGTTGTGTTCTTTACACTCATTGTGGGATTCATGTTCTTTTTATATGTCTGACTTTTATTCTTGGCACACAGTGTCAAATCACTATTAAACATGTATTGCAAAACTACATCATTTGATTGAAAAAAAACTATCTTTGGACGTCAAAAACAAAGAATCATCTTTATGGAAACACAAATGTTATTAAGAGATCCCGATATATTTCCTTCCGAGGAAGTATTGCGAAACGCTTTAGGCGAAACAAATTACAATTTATTTCAGGGATTCGTTCAAAACATCACCTCCCCAACTGGCGGCTTAGCCATGGAATGGCGATACTATAACGACGGAAAAGCATGGCTTTGCAAGGTGGTTAACAAGAAGAAGACCGTTTTTTGGCTTTCCATTTGGGAACACTATTTCAAAACCAGCTTTTATTTCACCGAAAAACACTTGGAAAGCATCGATGCGCTAAATATTGCCGACTCTCTCAAACAGCAACTTGCACAAGCCAAAAGCATAGGGAAATTAATTCCTCTGATTATTGATGTGCATAACGATGAAGCAATGACCGATTTACTAGCCCTGATTCATTTCAAGAAGAGCTTAAAATAAATCGATAATCCTTTCTTATTTTTATTTACTACCGGCACGAACCAGTTCCACGGCTTCTTTACCGGTTAGGTGTTCTATGTCGAGTTTGATCACGCACATGTGATGAAATCCTTTTTCTATCTCCTTCAAACGCCCTTCTTCCTGCGCCGGAGAATATTTTTCGGCCAGTAGTTCAATGGCTGTTCGTTTTTCAACATCGTCATTCACCATGCTTATTTTTCCAAAGGCAATGGCGCTTCTGAAATACGTGGTGTACTCTTCGGGCACAATCTGGTCTTGCTCAATGACACAAAAAGAGGCTTTGCTGTTTTGAGCAATGGCATCGACCTTGTGACCGGCCAACGCACTGTGAAAGTATAGGGTATTTTCGTGATACACATAGCTAATGGGCACTGCATACGGGTAATCGTTATCACCCAAGAGTGCCAGCACTCCGGATGTCATGCGGTTTAGTACGGCTATTGTGTCGGCAGCCGACAACAACTGTTTCTTACGGCGCATCTCTCTGAACATATATTCTATTTTAAAATGAAACAATCTCTAGACCAACCATCTGATTTAAATTCCCGGCAAAGATACAATCTCTTCTTTTACCCAGCACTTCCTATTTAAAAATAAAGCATTCCCTACTCTCTCTTTTAGCACAAACTAAGTTGATTGCTCCTTATAATTAGTTCGTCACAGGTATGGAAACCATTCGTCACAGCATGCGGTGCCTTACGTCCCCGCTAGCGGTGCCATTCGTCACGGGTAGCGGGGACGAACTGTCAATAAAGGAGAAATCACTTAGTTTGCATGAGAAAATGAATAAGCACAGCGTCAACGAAGAGATAAAGTGTCTGATGGGATAAAAAAAAGGCAGGATGTTACATGTACAAACATATCCGTATCATTCAAAAGGGGTTTATGAATCACAAAGAACCTATATTTGTTCCAGTGAACCATAAACATAATATTTTATGAAACGAATCAACTTATTTCTAGTCAATGCCATACTCATATTGATGAGTTGCAGTGCACAAAACAGTCTTCCTGTATTTAAAAACACAGGCAATCCTTTAATTAAAAACAAATTTACGGCAGATCCTGCCCCGATGGTACACAACGGGCGACTCTATTTATACGTAGGGCACGATGAGTATAGGGACGGACAAGATACGGCCTCGGGCGGACAGGAGTTTAACATTACCGAATGGCTTTGTTATTCAACAGACGATATGCAAAACTGGACGGACCACGGATCGGTTTTGAAGCCGACAGATTTTAAGTGGGCAGTGGGCGAAGCTTGGGCGTCGCAGGTAGTGGAGAGAAACGGTAAGTTCTATTATTATACAACCGTTCAGGCAGGTGCTCCTTATAACAGTAAAACGGTTGGAGTTGCGGTGAGCGATAGTCCTACCGGTCCTTTTGTTGATGCCATTGGCAAGCCTTTGGTGACCGATGATATGACTTCAAACGGTGCACGCGGCTGGTGGAATGATATCGATCCTACCGTACTGATTGATGATGACGGGCAAGCGTGGTTATGCTGGGGCAACGGAACTTGTTTTCTTGCCAAATTAAAAAGCAACATGATTGAGCTGGATGGTGATATTGAGGTGATTAATGTGCCCAGATATGTTGAGGGACCGTGGTTGCACAAACGTGGCGACATGTATTACCTCACTTACGCTTCAATGGGAAAAGGTAAGGAAACCATTGCTTATGCTACGGCTTCTTCCATGAAAGGCCCGTGGACTCCACAAGGTGAGCTGACCGGAATGGCTGAAAACAGCTTTACAATTCACCCGGGAATCATTGAATTTAATAAGAAATGGTATTTGTTTTATCACAATGCTACGTTGACCATTAACGGACGTGCCGGAGCAATAGGAAGGCGCAGTGTGTGTGTGGATGAATTGCAGTATGCACCCGATGGTAAGATGATTTATGTAAATCAAACCAAAGAGGGTGTAGCCAAGAAGTAACAATCAACATTTGTTATATATAGATTAAGAGGTGGGCAAATGCTCACCTCTTAATGCATAAACTCATTGGGGGAAAATAATGCGGTAGTTTCCACTCAAATGCATGAAAGCAAACAAACGTAACAAACCATCGTAGTAGGCATCAAAATACCCGTCTTCGTAAGGTTCATGTTTGGCATTCCACAATTTATCAACAAACTCATAACTCTTTGTGTGCGTAGTAACCAGCGAAGCTGCTGCGGCAGTGGCAACCAGTCCCAGAGAATGCCTTAACTGTTTATACCCTCCTGCGTCTAGTATTTCTGCAACAGTTGTCCCGTCTACATTGTATTGATCTACAAATGTATCAATACCTTGACTGTACAAGAAGTTTTGAATTTTATTGCCGTAACCCTGCTGCCATTCTTTATCTGCACAAGCCCACGAATAATCCAAGGCGATGTTCATCGGAACACGCCACGAGTCAAAGCGGAAAGCATCGCCTATAATTCCGCGTTTCATGTTAAGAAGGCTGCCATCGTAGTTGTTGTAATCGGGATTGAGTCCCGTTACCGGATGAATACTTTTATGCAAATATTCTCGGCTACGCGCGGCACATTCTCTCCAGAAGTCGGCTCTTCCGTCGTTTGCCCAGCGGGCCCACACTTCATAAAAGGCAGGAACATGGTAAGAAGGGTCGGTAAATCGTCCTCCAAAAGTATCGGGAACAAAGGTTATTAACTTGTGCTCCATATTAATAAGAGGCATAACCCGATTGGTTCCGTCTTTCTTCATGGAACAGTTGAGGATGTGTTGTGCCTCTCCTAGGTAATTAATGTCCGAGTCATTGCCCCAACTGTTGGAAGCGAAAATCAACGAAGTGACGTAATATAACTCGCCATCGGAAGCCGGTCCCTGAGCATTACGCGTACCGTCGGTCTTGCAACTCCAGGCGAAATAGCCTTCGAGCGGACCTTCTTGGTGTTGCATATATTTTTTGCACCAACGCCACAAACGATCAAAAATATCTTTTCGGTTAAACTGTACGGCAATCATCAATCCGTAAGACATACCTTCGGTGCGCACATCGTGGTTTTTTATATCACTAATGTAGGCCATTGAATCATTTGTCTCAAAATAAACTTTATTGGGCCCGTAAAAAATGTCATTGAAAACCGACTTTAATTTGGCATCAATATCGGCTTGTTTGTATCCGGCCTCAGCAAATAAATTTCGGTATTTACGGGTTTCGAAGGCTCCCTGCTCCCATGGTTTTATGGAAGTCCTGCTTTGTAAGGCAAACTCACCGGCGTTTTGACCAAAGCGCATCCAGTCTATTTCAACTTGTCCTTCTCCTTTCAAACTGACTGATAAGTCGTGCACGTTTCGTAAAGCAAGTTTTAGATCATACTCCTTTTCAATCCATCCGTCGGACTTCGGAACAACCAGACTGGCAAGCAATTTGGCTGCTTTATCTGCCATTCTTATTTCAACCACACCCCCGGTAGAGGAGTTTACTCTCATTTGCATTTTCCGATAACCACCGTCGCCAAAGTCGACTCTGTTATATCGCAACCAAGCTCCGGACTTAGTAAAGACGGCTTTCCATCCTTCAAACTTATTATTTTCATCAACGAAAGCAATCACTGCACCTTGGTTGCTGATTTGACTATACCTGTCTAATTGAATTTTACTGCTTGCAGTCGTGAGTCCCACTCCGCGTAAAGTAGGCACTACCTTCTTGATCGTTCCGTCTGCGTTGAAAGAAAGAGAATCAACGCGTACAGATCTATTCTTATCAAAAGCAGGAGAATAATCGTTGTGATGATAAAACAAATACCATTGTTTGTTGTATTCTACTAAAGAATGATGATTGGTCCAGCAGCCCGTGGCCGACTGATCCATGATCAGCCCTTTGAATTCAAACGGTCCCATCGGACTGTCGCCCATGGCATAGGCCAACGTCTCGGTTTTATCTTGCACCCACGGGAAAGTGAAATAATACTTTCCGTTTCTTTCAAAGGCAAAAGGACCTTCCATAAAACCTTCGGGCAAATTTTTAATCTGTACAGGCTCCGAAGCCAGTTCTGTCATGTTGCTCTTCAAGCGCGCAACATACATTCCTCTTCCTGACCAATAAATATAAGCCTCACCATTTTTATCAATCAGCACGCAAGGGTCTATGCCATTTATGCCTTTAATCGGTTCAGCCAATGGGGTAAAAGGACCGGTAGGTTTATCGGCAACGGCTACGCCAACTTTGAACCCTCGCTGGTTTTCTCCTTTAGGAGACGCTGGAAAATAGAAATAATATTTTCCGTTGGCAAAGACACAGTCGGGAGCCCACATGGAATATGACTCCGCATTCACCCAAGGAACATTTTCCTGACTAAGAATAACTCCGTGATCTTCCCAATCAACAAGATTGTTGGAAGAAAACACGTGATAATCTGCCATGCAAAACCATTCCTTTAACCGTTCAATGGGACTGGGAATGTCGTGCGACGGGTAAACATATACTTTTCCATCAAAAACTCTTGCCGTAGGGTCGGCCGAGAATTGATGCCGGATAATGGGATTCTGAGCTCCCGACAAATGAACCATCAGGCATAATAAAAAGGTCAACCAAATTTTTCTAGTATTCATATTGAAGGTTTTTTATTTAAATAAAAGCGGAGCAAACTGATAAAGGCTTTCACGCCACACAGGCCATGTATGCCCTCCATTGGTTTCATAATACGTATATTTGATGCCTATCTTATCAAAACGTTCTCTCATGATCCGACAGTTTTCGTAAGCAATGTCTTCTTTCCCTCCCATGGATATCCAGAATTCTTTAAAACTAGCATTATACTCGTCCTTTTTCTCCTGAAGAAGTGAATAATATGTTTCCGTATCCATCTTCATTAAGCCGAGCATAGGAGCCTTCGCCCACCATCCGGAGCTAAAGACACCAACGTAAGCAAACAGTTCAGGGTGAGGAATAGCGGTATTTAATGTGTGAATACCTCCCATGGAAAGTCCGGCTAAAGCACGATGAGAGCGATCTTTCTTCACGCGATAGTTTTCTTCTACAAAAGGAATACAATCATTTAAAAGTTCCGCCGTGAAGTCTTGAGAATTACCATCGCACATTACAATGACCATAGGAACTGCTTTCTGTTGAGCAATAAGGTTGTCGAGAATGATATCGGTACGGCCTTGCAACACCCATCCTCTTTCATCTTCACCGCCACCGTGTTGAAGATACAGCACCGGATATTCCTTTTCGCTCTTTTCGTAGCAGGGAGGAGTATAAACAAACATGCGTCTCCAGGCATTGGCCGTTTTAGAAAAATATCTCTTCATACGAACTTCGCCGTGAGGTACATCGGCCAGTTCATATTGAAGCACATCTTTGGCATAAGGTATTTCAATGCCACTGGTGTGCATACTGCAACCATAGAAAGACTCACTGGAAGGATCGGCCACACGTACGCCATCAACAATGAGAAAGTAATAATGAAAGCCCGGGCCTAACGGTTCAGTGGTACCCAACCACTCACCTTTTTCGTTACGAACCAAATCGTATTTTTTGCCCAAATCAATTTGCACCAATTTAGCTTCAGGGGCTACGACTTTAAACTGGGCACGATGATCCGGTGTAATCCGAGGGTATTGTGCACCTCTGACACAATACACTGAACGTACACTCCCTGAAGTATCACTGTCAGAAACAGGTTGAGCCATAGCAATCATGACCACCGAGAGAAACGTTACTAAAAGAATGAATCTTTTTTCCATACTTAATTTTGAGTTTGGTATAATTTATAAAATAGACTGCATAACTATTTGCCGCTATTGTTTAATAGATGATCTGCTGCATTCACCAAATAAATATAGCTGGCCGCCAAATCGATAACGTATTCGTTTTCGCTCCACAAGAAGGGATAATCATCTCTATTTTCAGGAAAGTCGGGCTTTACAATACGTATTCCTGGCACAACTCCACCGGGAATAAAGGAATAATCGGCCCGGTTATTGCCGTACGCCACTTTCTTGGGCTGCGCTCCAACACCCGACACAAACGAAAGATTATGAAAAGGATGACATCCGAAAAGATAATCAAGGCTTCGGTAAATCAAATCTGGTTTAACGATATCAGGATATAGCAGATGAAGTTGGTAAGCGTTAATGGCTTCTTGAACAATTCCGTGATTTCCCGCCCAAGAGAAACGACTGATTTGAACTCCAAACGGGTTTTCTTTATTTTGTTCTGTCACTTGTTTGACATACGCTTGCACCATAGGTTCCACCTGTTTCTTTATCTGATTATCCAGAAAAGGTAATATTCTTGCAATAACAGAAACGTTTCTATCAAATTGCGTCAAAAGAATCGGGAATAGTTTTTGCATTCTGTTTTTATAGACAGTATCACCTACTGTGCGCCAAAGCTCAAAAGCGGCTCTGCATTCCACGCTATTCATAAAATCAGCACTATTAAAACTCCGTCCGCCAAATTCAATCTTTTCGGGAGTGGGACGTGAATGTTCGTCTTTCCAAATAAACTGAGCGACTCTGGAGGCTTCCATGCTTAATTGTGGATTATACTCTTTCAAACAACGGGCTGCAGCTGCCAAAGAAATAGCTGTACCGTAATTCAGATACGGATTTCTATTAGTAAATGCCCAACGATCATCAAAGGTACCGCTGGTTGGTCCGTCGGTTTGCAAACTATCTAAATTAGCATTATATACCTTATTATCCGTTTTATTCACTGCATCACCCAAATGTCTGTACTGATACAAATGTGATTCGGTAATGCCGGGTATCGCATATCCTACAGCATTAACCTGTCCTATTAGTTGCAAAACTCCGTGTTCCAATTGCTGCAACAAATCAGGTTTACCATCTGGAACATGTATTTCTGTGTAACGGGTTTGTTGATTGATGCTTGTTTGATCGCGAGAAACTCTAAAGTCTGACCAAAGATCGGCAAAAGTCTGAACAACAGATTGCTGAGAAGGTGTTTGGATGTCAAAGTCGCCTGCATCAAACCATCCTCCTACATTTAAACCTTCAATGTGTTCCAGCGGCTTATATTTATTGTCGGTAGTAGGTCCTTGGTGCCATCCATCCCAATGATTACGGTTAAGGGGTGCTTGCAAGGCATCGTCGAGATGTGGCGCTCCATGCCAGATTCGATAGGCTTCTCGAACACACATGTGATCCATTTGGACAGGAAAGAATACGTCTAACGTGGGGAACCATGCTTTTTGAAATACATTTTTTCCAATAGGAAAAGGAGCGGTACGCAGTTTATTATATTCCAAAACATAGATACCCGGTTCATTTATTGCAGTAAAATCAAATTGTTTATACTTATAACGGGTATAGATTCCCCAATCTGCAGGCATTGCTGATAATACCTTCGTCAGCCTTCCGTCGCTGCCTACTTTCAACAATGTGACTTCATGTGATACTTCATCATTTTTATCCAGTTCAATTACAGCCATCTTCTTTTGAGCCGGATGATATCCAACCTGAGAATAAGCAACAAGGGGTTTGCGTATCCACTGGGTATCCGTTTCAGCCTGAATAAACCATTCGGCAATTTTTCCCGTCTTCTTTCCCGGAAGTAATGTTCGAACCACAAAATTTCCATTTTGTTGTTTGTTGCGTCCATCAAACAACATGAGACTATTACCATCTGTTGTACGTATAGACACGTGTTTTTCAGGATCATCGGGCGCTATTTCTATTTTGCGACCGGTTGCTATCGATTCCGGCTCCACAGTTCCTTGAATAGTGGTCATGAAATCTGCCGGAGAAGTTGGAAACAAACCGTGTATGTCATCAAGTATGTATGAGTGTCCCCAAAACACTGGAGGCACAAATTCAAGATTAAGTCCGGCAATGCCACACAATTTATCAGGTAATGCTTTCTCCGTATATACGCTAAGATATAGGCCTCCATCCTTAGCTTCTGCAACCAATTTATAATCAAATGCATATTCTAGGTAGCTTAATGAAACCTCAATTCTCTTATTTTTTTGATCAACCTTACGATCAATGAATCGAGGCAGCTTATCCCATTGTCCGGGAGTGGGATTCAATCGCACGTCACCATTCGTTGCGGTACGAATTCCATGATGTATGATCTCTACAGCACTGATTTTCGAATCATCGAAAGTAGCATCATATATGTTACTGAAAACAAAATAGTTTAATCCACGCGTCTCAAAATAGTCAGAATCATTCACTATCAAGTGATTTTCCTTCATGTAGACTGTCTCTTTCTGAAATCCACTTAATACTATGTAACCAATAAATCCGATAGTAAAAAGACTTGTTTGACATCTGTTGATCTTCATATTAGATTAAGTATTATATAACACAATTAGTTTACTGACCTATTGCTATGGCAATTTAAGTAAATGAATGGGCAGGAAATAAATGTGTTCTTCTTCCATTTTTTACAGCAACAATATTAGTGTACTGTTTCGACTTATCAGCCACATTATGTTACATAACCTTTTGAAGATGTTACAACATACGGTTTCTCTGTTACATTAGCAGAGACAATCCTTTTTTTATTTGAAAATATGCTTAATTTTGCAGTAACAAACAGTATTATCAATATGAGAAACACATTAAGTATCTTCTTTATTCTATTCTTTTCAATCACTACTTTTGGTCAGTCGTGCCAATTGTTCACCACGAATAGTAAATTGTCGAGTAGCTTGATCAACAAAATATATCAAGATAGAAATGGTATGATATGGATTGCCACCGAAGATGGACTGAACAAATACGATGGAGTCAAATTTACCGTTTACAAACACAAGAAGGATGACGAGCATTCACTCTGTCACAACTATGTTCGCACGCTGTTTGAAGACAGTAAAGGAAACCTGATTATCGGTACTTATACTGGTATTCAAATGTACGATCCGGCAACTGATCGTTTTACACCGCAAGCCAGATGGGAAAACGGGGATCTGTTTGACAGCAACATTATTGCCATTTTAGAACGACAAAATGGAGAAATATGGGTATCAGGAAATATTTTATGTAAACTGATTATAAAGAAAGAAAAACTGGTTGTGAAAATGCTCAATTTGCCCATAGCTACCACCTCAACAGATTATATGATTGAAGATAAAAAGCGGAATATATGGATAACTAAAGGAGAAAATGGCATATACAAAATATCGGATAAGAAGAAAGTGACTCATTATTTAAAAGATGAAAAGGGAATAACTATCGTTGATTTCTGCGAAGATCTGAATGGCAATATATATGTAGGTACAATGGGTAAAGGGCTTTTTGTATATGATCAATTAAGTGATTCATTTAAACCCATTCCATACAAAGGAAAACAGAACTTACCTATAAAATCGTTATACCCGGACAACCAAAATGAGTTATACATTGGAACAGATGGGAAAGGAATGAAAGTGTATAACATTAAACAGCAGAAGATAACGGATGCACCATTTGACAATAGTTATTTTGATTCCAACAAATCAAAAGTACACTCTATTCTAAAAGACAATACCGGTAATTTCTGGCTCGCCATCTATCAAAAAGGGGTAATGATGATTCCCGCACAACCTAATAGTTTCAAGTATATTGGAAATAAGGCCATAGATAAAAATATCATCGGTTCAAATAGTGTCACGTCTCTTTGCCGTGACCATGAAGGTACCTTGTGGGTAGGGACAGACAATGATGGCATATATGGTATTACACAAGAACTAAAACAAAAAAAACATTTCTATCCGGCAGATACAGATAGTGAAGAGAATGTACCGTCTACTGTATTCGGACTCTATGAAGATTCCGAACGAAATATGTGGATCGGTTCTTTTACTAAAGGAATGTGCAGACTTGATCGTGAAACAGGCCGTTGCATTTATTTAAAAGAGCTGCTGGATCAAGAAGGGAATAGAGTTCAACGTGTATATGATTTTGTTGAAGACAAAAATAAAAGGCTTTGGATAGCTACTATGGGAGCTGGTCTGTACTATTATGAGCTCAAAACGAACAAACTCAAGTATCCCGAAAAAGCCAACAAGAACAACAAATGGATTAACTGTTTGCTTTATTCTAAGGACAATAAACTCTACACAGGCACTTACGATGGTGTATATTGCATCAACTTAAACTCAGATGAGTTTATAACTAAAAAGGTGCTTACTCGTCGCATCGTATTTTCCATTTATGAAGATAAAAAAGGCATTATTTGGATAGGAACTTCCGATGGATTATCTAGTTGGAATCCAAAGAATCAACAATTAGTAACATCCACCACAGAGAATGGGCTACCCAGCGATGCTGTTTATGCTATTGTTGGCGATGAACAAGATAATTTATGGATAAGTACAAATGCCGGCATTTCACAGTATAACCGAAGCAGCCATAAATTTATCAATTATTTTGTAGGTGATGGATTGCAGGGGAATGAATTTAGTAAGAACGCCTCATTCAAAGACGCTAATGGAATAATCTGGTTTGGAGGAACTGATGGCATTACCTATTTCAACCCTCAAGAGATTACTAACCCCGCCAAAAAGTGGAATATACGCATCACTGACTTCTATTTACATTATCAACCGGTAAGACAAGGTGTATTATCCGGAGGAAGAGAAATTATTAATGAACCGGTATTTGAAGCCACAAGATTTGACCTTTCGCACAATGATAATTCATTCACTATAGAATTCTCCACACTAGAAATGAATAATCCCGAGCGTATAACTTATTTATATGCAATGAATGATAACAATTGGGTTAGTTTACCAATTGGTAATAATAGAGTCTCATTCAGTAATCTGTCGCCAGGAACCTATCACTTCAAGGTGAAAGTACAAGATTACATGGTCGATTCAGACGTGAAAGAAATCACAATATATATTCATCCGGCCTGGTGGGCTTCTTGGTGGGCCAAACTCATTTATGCTTTGTTGACGGGCGGAACAATCTGGTTTATTATAGTGCAAGCCAAACATCGATACCGCACCAAACAAGAAATGTTACAACACATCCATGCAGAGCAAATCAACGAAGCCAAATTGCAATTTTTCATGAATATTTCACATGAAATTCGCACGCCAATGTCCCTTATTATTAGTCCTCTTCAGAAACTGATCTCTACTGACGGCGATCCTTCAAGACAGAAAACATATCATACTATTTATAGAAATGCGGAACGCATTCTTCGACTCATCAATCAGTTAATGGATATCCGTAAAATTGATAAAGGGCAAATGTCTCTTATGTTTCGAGAAATAGATATGGTGGCATTCATTCAGGATCTATGCAATACTTTTGCTGGGCAAACAGTCAACAAACATATTTCATTGACCTTTCACCATGAAACTTTCAATACATTTGGTTTATGGATTGATCCTACAAACTTTGATAAAGTGATCTTAAACATTCTTTCAAATGCCTTTAAATTTACTCCGGAAGGTGGACGTGTTGATATATACCTCAAATCTGGCCATAGCGAAGATACAGAAACTACTTTAAGCAATTATGCCGAAATTATAATTGCCGACACAGGTATCGGAATTGCACCAGAAGAAATTGAGCACATATTTGAACGATTCTATCAAATACGCAATCATTTAAACAACTCAAACATAGGCACAGGTATTGGCCTGCACCTTACTCGCTCATTAGTTGAATTACATCACGGACATATTCACGCAGAAAACAATCCGGAAGGTATTGGTAGCCGCTTTGTCATTCGCCTGCCTATGGGTTGCAGCCATTTAAAACAAGAAGAGCTAGATAATTCTACTGATAATGAGCTCGCATATACACCTGCGGAGACAATACCAGCTATAGAAGAGAGTGGAGATGAAGAAGAACTCAAAGTTCGCAAAAAAACAAAATATCGCGTATTGATAGTAGAAGATGATGAAGAAATTCGCAGATACATCAAGCAAGAACTTTTTGCCGATTATCACATATTGGAAAGCTGTAACGGAAAAGAAGCTTTGGATATGCTTTTCAAACGCAAACCGGATGTAGTCATCAGTGATATAATGATGCCTGAAATGGACGGTTTGACACTATGCAAGAAAATAAAACAAAATGTAAATTTAAACCATATTCCCATTATTTTGCTGACTGCAAAAACAAGAGAAGAAGATAATATTGAAGGCTTGGAAGTTGGTGCAGATGCTTATCTGACTAAACCTTTCCATATTGAAATTCTCAGAAAAACAGTACAAAACCTGATCAATAGCCGAGAAAGATTGCGCAATACTTTCAGTGGTAATCAAGATCACGAAGATAAGATGGAGGAGATTAAGTTACAGTCTCCCGACGAAAAATTGATGGAGCGTGTTATGAATGCGATTAATAAGAACTTAAGTAATCCTAATCTAACAGTAGAATTAATTGCAAGTGAGATTGGCATAAGTAGAGTACATTTGCATCGTAAACTCAAAGAGCTTACCAATCAGACTACTAGAGATTTCATTCGCAATACCCGCTTAAAGCAAGCTGCCATTTTACTTACTCAAAAGCGTTATACGATGGCAGAAATATCTGACTTAACTGGTTTTGCGAATCCCACTATTTTCTCAACTGCTTTCAAAGAACTTTACGGTGTTCCTCCAACAAAATATATGGAAGAGCACCTGAAATAGAAAAACCTGCACGATCTTCACAGACAGTGCAGGCCAAGTATAAAAAGCACAAATAATATATTATGTTTTAACCTTTAAATTAAATACTTTCTTTATTGTGAGCCCAATGAAATACAATAATCCAAATTTCATTGGGTTCATATCTTATTTGAAAAGCTCTTGTGCCATATGATATAGGCTTCTACGCCAAGTCAGGAATTCATGAGCTGTACCAGGAGAAACATAAGATGTCGCCTTTAATCCGGCAGCCTTAAGATCGTTCACCGCCTTAGTCACACCATCTGGATTCTCTTTACTACCACAACTGATAAAGATAGATTTCACCTGATTCTGGTCTTTGATGTCGCTTGGTGCATACGTACCTCCGCTCAACAGTCCGTAATAGTTAAATATCTCCGGTCGTCTCAAGGTTATCAATTTCGTTTCGAAGCCTCCCATAGAAAGCCCTGCCATGGCACGGTATTTCTTGTCGGCCAGCGTACGAAAATTACTATCAATATAAGGAATCAACTCGTCCACCAATACTGTTTCAAATTCTTTGGCGGTAAATTCATTTAGACGTCCAAATTTAATATCATTCGTCATGCCATACGTCATTACGATGATGAACGGAGCAATCTTGCCTTCGGCAATCAGATTATCCATTATTAAATTTGCGTTTCCTTGATTGGACCATGCCGTTTCATCTTCTCCCCATCCGTGCTGCAAGTAGAGAACAGGATATTTCTTCTTGTCTTTACCGTAAGTAGGAGGTGTATAGACAAACGCACGACGATGAGTGTTTGTACTCTTGGAATAGAAATAAACTTGCTGAACATTTCCATGAGGTACCTGCTTCATTGCATAGAAATCACTATCATGAGCCGGAATCTCGATACCGCTCTCCCAACGACAAGAGCCGTAATAATTCAGAGTACCCGGATCGTTAAATACGCCACCGTCAATAGTAAGGTGATAATAATGAAATCCTTCATCCATTGGACCATCTGTAGTTCCGACCCATACTCCTTCCTTGTCTTTACGAAGCACTGTGCCGCCACGACCGCCTAATCCGAGACTGACGATAACTGATTTGGCATCAGGAGCAACTACACGGAAACGTGCATATCCTTGCGAATTAACCATCGGGTACTGTTGTCCGGGCTGGTTAAGCGTGGAAGGACGGAAATCCTCTTTTACTTCAGCAACGTCAAGTGCCGGATCAAAATCCTTTATTATATTATAAACGGGTTTTGGCTTGTAATTCTCGTCATAAGGAAGGGGATAGTTGCGTGCACCAAGCCATGAATCGCGATCTGAAAGATTCCAGAAAGTGACATTATCCACCACATCTTTATGCTTACGAAGAACACGGAACAGACGCGCATATTGATCTTCCTGAAGTGTTTTCACTACCGAACTGATATTACCAGCTTCCCGGCTAAAGTTAAGTTGACCTCCCATCTCCTCATTGGCACGAATGTCCAACTCGGTAATATGGATATGCTTCACTATCGTAGAATACTTTGTCAATGCGGCATCCACATCTTCCATACTCGGACCATAGATATTATAATGTCCCTGCATACCAATACCATCGATGGGCACGCCCTCTTCTTTCATGGCTTTAACCATGTTGTAAATACGGTCTCTCTTTCCTGGGTCCGCCGCATTATAATCGTTGTAAAAGAGTAACACATCAGGATCAACTTCACGAGCATATATAAAGGCTTTCTTAATAAACTCGTCACCCGCTATCTGATAAAGAGGCGAATTGCGATATGGACCAGACTGCTGTCCCATACCCGGTCTACTACCCTGCCATCCACCATCAGAGATAGCTTCGTTCACCACATCCCAGGCATATACGACATCTTTGTAACGTTCCATGATAGCTGTAATATGATGCTTCATGTTGGCGAACAATTTTTCTTTCGACACAGGATTTCCTTTTTCGTCCTGATACATCCATTGTCCTATTTGAGAGTGCCATATCAAACAGTGTCCACGGAGTTTGATTCCGTTACTGCGGCAGAAGTCTGCAATTTTATCAGCATTTTCCCAGTTAAACTGCCCATAAGCAGGTTCAGTGGGTTGGGGCTTCATATCGTTTTCCGCCGTAATACTATTAAAGTCATTTTTAATGATCGCTATTTGTTCAGGTGTCGTAATATTGCGCATATTAACAGCCACACCGATAGAGAAGTAATCTTTATAAGCATCCTTCAATCCCGTTCCGCTATTTTGTGCAGTTCCGGTAGCTGTGCTCATGGCAAATGTCAATGCACAGACGGAAAACTTAAACAAGTGTTTCATTTTATAGTTTTTAAAAGGTTTTTTATTGCATATCTTCCTTTTACAGAAGCTCGCTTTATTAATTGTCCGCATGACATCCAATAAACTGTATTATCCTACTGTTTCCGACACAGATGGAAACACAGATTACGGCGTGATGCGGACAATCATTTAGAGAGGCTTACTTACCTGCTAATCCGTCTGCAAATCCAGCATAGGTATGTTTACGGTTGTAGTTTGCATCCCAGAGACCTACCGGTTCACCACCGCGCCAACCAGATCCGGTAGGACTATCGGTGATACACCACTGAGTAATACCATATTGTTGAGCAACAGGAATAATCTCGAAGTACTTTTTCACAATGAACTTGTAGTATTCAGACATCGCCTTGTGTTGTGCTTGAGTCATATCCGCAGTCTTCACACTATTGCCTTCCTCATCTACATAGCCCATATCAAGTTCAGTAATCTTCACGAGTTTTCCACTCTCTGCCAGAATTTCAAACATCTTCACCACATGATCCTCCTTGCTCTTCTGCGTCTCGGCATTGGCATGACAACTCACGTGCATCTGCGTTCCGATACCATCAATTTTCGTCACACCATCAGCTTCCCATTTCTCAATCCAGTGTACCAAACTCTTGACCTTTTTGTTGTCATCCCAATCTGATTCCAAATTGTAATCATTGACAAAGAGTCTCAAAGGATTAGTGCCACCATTCTCGGCATAATATTTGCGAGCAGCAGCCACAGCAATACGCACGTAGTCTTCGCTACCTAAATAGTCTTGCCAGTAGAAATTGTTCTTAGCATCATCTGCACTAACATTAGTCGCTGACTGCAAAGAATAAAAACCTTCGCCGTCATCACCTCCACCAGCAATCGCTTCATTCACGACATCCCATGCAGTAACATAACCACCAGTAGCTTTCATCATTCCGTTTATCCAGTTGTTCATGGCCCATGTAAGCGTGTCTTTTTTCTCTGCAGGAGTAAGAGGAATGGTGTTACCTTTAGTTACGATTTGCAACTTAATATTATCAAAATAATACTTATTTGCAGGCGCATTAGGTACTCCTACGTCAAGATTCCATGCAAAAGTTTGCATATTACCGGTAGGAGAAATGGTAGTGTTAACAGTAATCGTTTTTTCAAAATGTTGCCATTTTGTAGTAAAGCTAACAGCGCACCCTGCATCATAATGAATATAACCACCAGGAGCTGCATGGCTCTGAGATTCTGAATTATTCGGTACATCTGCACGGTAGTCAAAAGAGATGCGCACTACTTCTTTGTCAACCAACGGACGGTTAGCATAGATAAAGAACTGAGTATCCCAGCTGTTTGCTCCACCACCTGCGGAAGTCACTACGAAAGCACGACTACCATCTTTACCTACACCGTCAACGATGTTGCAAGCACTATTAGAACCACCCACGTGAGTGGAAATAAAGTTAGTTACAGCGCTACCCTCTGCATCACCATTGGTTATAATGTCCGTATAGATATCTACTGCAGCATCACCAGGCGACGGTTCAATCCCATAAGTATAACTATGCCAACCTGGTTTGCTCCAGTTTGATGGAAGATCACCCTCTTCGAAAGTTCCATTACTAAACATGTTATGACTATCACCTTTCTCAACAAGCACTATATCGTCAAAGTAAAGATCACCGCCAAATTTTCCAAAGCTAAACAACAAGCGTGAACAATCGCTACTAGATGTAAACTCAAAACTTATCACACTCCACGTAGTTCCTGCAGAGATCTGAGGTAATCCGTAATTCGTATTTTTGGCATTGGGAGTTTCTATCCACAGTGGGAACGTAGTGGCTGCTGAGGCTTTTGTACGCATGGAAAATGAATAAGTCTTCCCTGCTAGAAGAGGAGAAGCCAAATCATATAAAATTTGCCAATCCCAAGGATTTGTCTTAGCCTCTGAGGTTTTAATATGTAAACAATTTCCTACACCCTGAGATGGAGGCAACTCCTTATCTTTAATCAGCGAATTTAAATACTTATTATTCTGCTGCGCATGCCATGCTAAGGTATGTCCATAAATGGTAAGTCCTCCTGCTTTAGCAGCAGCGACAAATTTCTCTACGGTTCCAAAATTCATCGTGCCGTCATCTGCCACGCACGAAGCATATTTCATCGCGTTTCCAGCTGTCATTTCCTGGAAGTTAGAATTAGCTAGACGTGTTACCAAACCACCTGCAATATAGTCATCAGCAGTCAGTGCAATTCCCAACTTAAAGTTGGGATTAGCACTGCTGTTTACATAAGTTTTCAATGCGTCATACTCGTTGAGATATTCCATACCTGCAATAGAGGCAGGCTTCTCAAAAGCAAACAGCAACTTGCTGTCGTCCACACAAGAAGTGACAGCAACAGCAGCAGCTGTTAAAAGCATTGTTCCTAATATTTTTTTTGTATGTTTCATATAAATACTTTTTTTAATAAGAAACCTGATCATTATTTCTTCAAAGGAGTGAACCATTCAGCTTTCACACCACGATAATGTACGACTAAGGTATCTTTAGTAGCACAATGAATACCGTCATAATCCATGGTGTAATCCAGATAAAGTGCATCACGGTCTTCGTTACCCCAGCTTTTTTTCTCACCTTTAACAACGAACTTACCACTACCGCTAGCTACTACACCTTGAGAATTGGAAGTAATGGTACAGTTACCACTCTCGTCAAAAGTCAGCAGTAACTTGCTGTCAATAATCTCTCCGGCTTTGTTACGCGTTGGACGAGCCCACTGTACTTTATTCAGCCCTACTGTACTGAATCCGGCAATAGCTTCGTCTTTCTCTACATAAGCTGCATGGCGAACTTCTGTACCGATTTTATTGCCACTATAGGTATCAATACCCCGTCGCAGGTAGTGTGAATCATACTTGCTAATGTACTTCACAGCATAAAGAACGTAGTCTTTAGGTTGCACTTCCCAATCGCTTTTTTTCATGCGATGGGGAGTATCAACTGAAGGTTTTCCCACCAAAATAGAGTCTGCGTTCTTAACATTGGTCATCACTACAGGGATAACATAATTCAAACTCGTCGATTTAGGGTCATTAAAGAATGCATCGGTTAGATTTACAGTGACACCGCCTAGTACTTGCCCTTTCTTGATAACAATCTTGTCAGCACTCAATGTATAGTGAGAAGCCGGTAAAGGCTCTACATCACCACCTGTGCTTTCAAAAGTGTAACCATCGCACAACGAATTATCTACGCGAATACCAATTTCTACATCGCCCTTGTTCTCGTATACACCGCCGATTGTTGCCATAATCTGACATTTGTGTTCGTTGTCCAACGAGTTGTCCACAGTCTTATCCTCGCCCAATGTAATCGTGCGTATAGGACTTTGATAGGCAAAGTAAACCGCAGAATACTTATAATCAGGGAACTCCCAGTCACCGTTTTCACATGCAGTGAATAGGGCTCCCATCATAGCGGCTATTATTAGGAATGATTTTTTCATTGCTATTTTCATTTATTCAGTTTATATAAATTCGTTTACACGTTACCATCCTTTATTCTGGATGAGAGCATCAAACTTCAACATTTCGCTATAAGGTACAGGACCGTAATACATATAGTCCTTGTAGTCGCGTTTTTCTACATCTACCACTTCATGGTTAGTTCCCGTAATCTTCATGCCCTTTACGGTTTCGTTCAACTTGCTGATATCCACCTTCCAGCGACGCAAATCCCAAAAGCGGAAACCTTCGAAGCAAAGTTCTAGGCGACGTTCATTGCGAATAAGTTCACGCATCTTGTCTTTATCGCCTTTCACGAATTCCAGATAAGGATCATCACCATTTTCACCGATACCGGCACGTTTGCGAATAGCTTTAATCACATCGTAAGCCGAGTAGCTATTACTTCCTTTGCCTTGTGGTCCCCAAGCCTCATTGGCTGCTTCAGCATAACCAAGAAAAATCTCGGTGTAACGAATCCAAGGTTTAATATGGTAACCATTGGTTGTATTGCTAGGATTAGCATTCACGTTCATATCCAAGAACTTGCGCAAATAGTAACCAGTACGCGTAGAAGCACCGTCGAACTTGTTCATTGCATCGTTGTTGCTACCATCGAAAGCAGTCGTAATAACACTCTTATCTGCACCCGCCTTGCTACCATTATATATTATATATAGCGCTAAGCGAGGGTCACGATTAGCATACGGGGTCTGCGGATTGTACCCACTCTTCGGATCGCTAATCGGGTAACCGGTCAGCGATGGAAATGCGTCAACCAAGTTCTGAGAAGGATTAACACGACCCTTGCCAAAGAGTGAAGGAGGATATTGATCTTTTTCAAGGTCAGCACTTTCATTCTTGTTGCTGCGCCACAGGAATTCGGGACGATTGTAGCCTGCTACCAGATTCTTAATACCGTTAGCATCCTCGTACCATTTGTTACCTGTGGGATCAATATTCTCTATAGGGTTGCTGCCAAGATTGGCAAGCACTTCAGCCATGCTATTAGCAGCCTGTTCCCAAGTAACTCCAGAGCCTTCGCTGTAGGCAGGACTTGCTGCGAGCAGAGCTGCTTGAGCACGAATAGCACGAGCCACACGAGCACTCATACGATTCTTGGCATGGTCACCAAACACACGATTGTACTGACTAGGGTCAGCTCCCATCTGAGTGTATTTTGCGGGCACATTGCTTGCACCATTTACATCACCATACTCTTCGGGAAGCATTTCAATGGCTTTTTCTACGTCCTGATTCAGTTGATCAAGACATTCACGAAAAGTATTACGAGGTTTATTAAAGTCTGAATTAATATTCTCCGATTCTTTCAGGATAGGGATACCCAATAATTGTCCGTCAGCACTCCATCCGGCACAACTCATCAACAAGTGATACATATAGAGGGCACGCATACCATAGGCATCACCTTGAAAACGTTTTTTGAAAAGGTCTGAAGCAACCTGATCTCTAGCCCATTCTACATTTTCGGAGATTTCCAAAAACTGATTAAGATATTGCCATGATGCACGCAAATATTGCCAATTGTCCATGGGATTATTATCAGCACGCCAAGAACCTGTTGCCATTTTCAGATAAGAATTTCCTATATCATTGGATACGGCATCATCGGTAGCTACATCAGTAAACTTCCAAGAGTTGGCATTTTCACCCAGCGGATTACTGATATAGGCATGCCCCAGCAAGCCAACAGCCCACGAAGGCATGTTTTCCAAATCTGCAGCATCTTTATGGTTCTCTATTGTTGGCTCAAACAAATCGTCGCAAGCAGAGAATGCCACCACTAAGGCTGCTGATAAGATGATATTTTTTAGTTTCATAACTTCTTATTTTTCAATCTTGATTATTAAATTTATCATTTTTTAGAAAGTTCCCTTAAAACCAAGTTGGTAGAAGCGTGTTTGAGGTGCACTGCCCACATTCAGTTCCAAAGCTTTTCGTTCTTTCGCAATAGTAAGCAGATTGTTTGCATTGGCAAAAAAGCTCAAACCTTTGATGAAAGTTCCTTCCAACACTTTTTCAGGCATCTGGTACGTTAGTTGTACTTGAGTGAGGTTAAAGCGGTCATTCTTGTACATCCAGAAGTCAGAAGTACGGAAATTATTGGCACCATCAGTTGTAGTCAACCGTGGATAGGTAGCAGTAGCTGCTGTCTCTGGTGTCCAACGATTGCGCACCACTTCCGAATATTTGCCGTCTCCCTTGACCCAATAATATGAATTGTCTTTCATACCGTAACCACCCATGTAGAGGTTACCCATCGCATAGAGAGTAAAATTACGCCACTTAGCGGTAAGGTTGACGCCACTCATAAAAGGAGAATCCCAACGACCTAAAAACACGCGGTCATTGTTGTCAATCTTATTATCATTATTTTGATCCTTATAACGAATATCGCCTGGCTTCACATCTCCAAATGTCTGATCAGGAGCAGCATCGATTTCAGATTGATTCTGGAAAAAACCTTCGCTCTGCAACCCCCAATGTCCATTCAAGGCACGACCTACAGCTGATAAATAATTGAACTCGACATTTTCATCGCGTTTTTTAGCCGTGCTCTTATAGTACATACCGCTTACTCCAAGAGTTAGTTCAACTTCACCTACCTTTTTATTAGCATACACACTGAAATCAAATCCCGTGCGCTGATCTACATTAAAGTTTACGTAAGGAATGATAGATGATGACGGATAACCGGTTTGCGTAAAGTAATTAGGATACAACGAATTGGTACGAACCAATCCACCATCCATCTTGCTTGTGAAAAAGTTAACATCAAAACTTATCAACTTATCCCACATAGAACCACGCAAACCTGCAGTCAACTCTTTACGTTTCACATAGGTCATATCAGGATTGTTACCACGTTGAAACTCAGTAGCAGCCAAACCTCCGTTATCACCCCAACTATACCAACCACCCGATTGTATAACTGCCTTATAAAGGTAATATCCATCTTCGTTATCGGAAGCAGTGATGTCAAGATCCTGATTAATGATACCTGCCGAAGCAGTAAGCATCAAGTCGTCAAAGATGGAGTTTTCCATAAATGACTCTTTAGCTAAATTCCAACCCAAAGTAACAGTGGGAGAATAAGCGATGCGCTTGCCTTCTGGCAACTTGGTCGAATAAGGCATTGCAACACTAAAGTCTGCATAGTATCTATGTTGATAGTTATACGATGCCTGAAAACCTAAATTGGCATTGGTAGTGCGATGATAATGCCCGCTTCGTTGTGTCTGCCAAGCATTAGCTAAAATCATGGCAAAAACATTATGGTCGGCGTTAATAGTACGCTGGTAATCAAACTGACCGGATACATTATAGGTATATCTATAAGCTGAATTATCAATATTTTCACTGCCACTCTTCTCATCCTTACCATACTGCGTAATACTAGCAATGACATCCTTACCATTGTAATTGGTCCATACGGGTGAAAAAGTAGCATATTTGCTTGTATAACCTTGGTTGTAGGTAGAAGCATAGTCTATACCATATTTAGCACGAAAATAAAGTCCTTTAAGCAATGGAGAAAGATTAATATCAAAGCGTGTATTAAACTGAAACTGGCGACTCACAAACTTACTGTCTCCAGCCGCATAAGCATCGGCAACCGGATTAGTAGGGTTCTGCTGCGTACCGCCAAAAAAGTATTTACCATCTTTGATATAACTACTATTAAGCACAGCATTCAATGAATTCTGATCAGTTTCTTCTATGTAACTCAGAGGGATAAACGGCGACACCAAGTGCGGGCGCAACGTAGCAGCTTGCCCCCACCAGTCAACACTTGCCGCATAAGAATCATAGAAAGTAACATTGGCATCAGCCTGTGCGGTGATAAGTTTATGCAACTGCATATCTACATTTCCACGTACAAAAAAACGGCTGTTGTAATTATCCTCCGTATTGCCCACCTTAAGAAGTGATGACTCACGATAGTAACCTGTAGAAGTATAATACTTTACTTTTTCGTTACCGCCTGATATTTCGGCTACCGCTTCAGAACGGTTGTACGCTTTCTTCAGGTAATCAGAAGAATACATATCAAAGTCAGGATAGCGATAAGGATTTAAACCAGATGCATGATTATAAATGGCTTCCTGCGAGTAATTAGCAGCCAAACCATCGTTTACACGGGCTTCGTTGTAGAGACTCATATACTCTGCTGAACCCAGATATTTGGGATAAGACTTGGGAGTATAAAAACCTGTATTAGCATTAACATTGATTCTGAGATCGCCTACTTTACCACGTTTGGTAGTTATGCTGATAACACCTTTAGCAGCACGCGGACCATAAAGCACTACGGCCGAGGCGCCTTTTAAGAGAGTTATCTGATCTATTTCATGCGGAAGTACATTGTTTGCATCACGCACCATACCGTCTACCATAACGAGGTATTCGCTATTTCCCCAAATATTGCCATTGAAACCACCCACGACATTGTCAACCAGGCTCAAACTATAGTTTGTATATGCTTTTTCTGACATAGCCTTCATATCAATGACTGATACACCTCCCAGCAAATCGCTTCGGTCTAAGGAACGGAATGCCACTTGCACCTTTTGAAGCGAATCGGCTTTGGTAGCTTCAAGCAAGTCGACCAGCGTCTCTTGGGCGGCAATATGTGTGTGAGCGAAAGCAAACGCCGCACAAAATACAAGTCCTTTATATATATGTTTCATTTTTTATAGTTTTTACGTTAATAAAACCATTACCAACCGGGATTTTGATTAAACTCCGGATACATCGTTACATCGTCTGTCTTGAACGGTAACCAATAGTGTTTGCCTGAAAGGTTACGCTGTGTCACAATCTCTTCACGGAAGTTAACAACCTTGCGTTCTTTAGGGTTGGTTTCGGGATTGAACGCCTCCGCACGGTCAAATTTTTGCGTAGTCTTAATATTATAAGGATACACGGTCAATAATTTCCAGCGACGTAAGTCGTTGAAACGATGCCCTTCGTAGGCCAGTTCAACGGCACGCTCACGACGAACTTCACCCATAAATTTTTCCAAGTCACTGGTGTAATTGTCGGCTACACCACTTACACCTGCCCGTTCACGAATTACGTTGACTGCTTCTATGGCATTCTTTGTGAAAGTAGAAGACTTGCCGGTAGGTGAACCATAGCCTTGGGCAGCAGCTTCAGCATAAAGCAAGTAGACTTCTGCCAAACGCAACCAAGATAAATGGAGGTGTGTTGCCTTGCCATATCCATAATCCGAATCATCCTTATTAGCTCCTAACGGAATGAATTTGTAATTGAAATAACCGGTACGGCTGGTTTTACTAGGGTTATCTGAACTGTTACCTCCTTCGTAGAGATTGGCATACTGATATACCTTGCGTTCATCTGATGGAGCCTTGATCATCTTCACACCATCGTAAATAAAGTTATTATAGAAACGTGGATCTCGATCCTTCCAAGGCTGCGTCTTACTAAATCCTGAATTAGAATCATTAAGTGGCAAACCGTTTGCCATACCAAAATAATTTACATAATTAGCAGCAGGACATAAGATAATACCATCACCATCACAAATGTATGAAAGTTGATAAGAGTTCATCTGACGCCAGTAAGAATCCGCACCGTACGTAGGGCTACGCATGATGGCTTCCGTACTACCGGGCATCAGCCAATTCTGTTCTTTGGTGTAGAACAAAGTGCTGTATTTATCAAAGCTCACCAAAGCGTATTGAGTTTGACCGCCCTCAACCATAGTGAGTACCTTACCCAAAGCATCGGCTGCACGTTTGCAATAATCAGCATTATATGAACGATTGTCGTTTTCACCACCATTCTGCATCAAAGGGCTACCGGCATAGAGCAAGCACTTACCTAAATATGAGAGTGCCCAAATCTTATTAGGACGGAAAGCGTTGTTTCCTTTCGTACGACTACCTGCAGGGGTATTGTCCCAGTCAATTGGAAGCAAATCAGCAGCACGCTGAAAGTCAGCTGCCATTTTTTCAGCGTTCTCTTGATAACTTTCACGCGGTAAGTTAAATTGTGCATCAGAAGCGAGAACACTTTCTATATAGGGCAAACCACCCCAATAAGTTGTAAGCTGGAAGTAGAACCAAGCACGGAAAAAGTACAGCTGACCTTCTATAAAATTGCGTTCTTCCTGTGTGGCATCCTTCAATAAGCCTTTCTGTAAAGCTTCAAGACCAATATTGGCCTGACGAATGGCATACCAACTACCACCCCATAAAGATTTTGCAAAACGGTCCCCATCCACTTTCCAGCTTCTATCTAAAAAACAATCACCTTTATTAATATAGCTACGATAGTTACCACCATCAATGGCATAACCCATCAAATATTCACCATTTCCCGTAGTTATGACCTCATCATCTCCCCAGTTAAAAGAACTTACCCAGTTATGTTTAGCTATATCAGGGATAACGTTATACATCACTTCTACAAATCCCTGGAAGTTGTTGAAGTTCTTAAACGCATCTTCTTCGGATAGTACAGAGTCCGAGTCCCTATCCAAGTAATCAGTACACGAAGTAAACGTGAAGCCCAAAAAGAAGAATACGGTAAGTATGTAAATAATCTTATTTTTCATCTTGCTTTCAAATTAAAGTGTGATTTTAAAACCTAAATTGAAACGACGTTGAGTAGGGTATGCACTCGCTCCACCGGTATTCGACTCACGGTCATCGGGCATGTCGGTCCATAAGAAGAGGTTATTTCCGTTAACAAACAATTTCAAGCTACTCAGTCCCGACGCCTTCAGCCACTTCTCCTCAGAGAAGGTATATGAAAGCTCGGCATACTTCAAACGAGTGTAGGAGCCGTCAAAGAGAAAGCGAGTGCCGTCGGTATATCTGCTTGTCTGGTTTAGCCAACGAGGCAAAGGTACATCTGCATTTTGATTGCTCGGTGACCAATAACTGCCTTCATAAAAAGCAGTATTACGTGTACCTCCTAAACTGCTTAGCCCGACAGAACGGCTTACGTTGTTCACGTTATAGAACTGAACAAAGAAACTCCAGCCTTTATAGTCGAAACCAACCTGAAGATTCATGGTGTTCTGAGGAGTACCGGTAAAACCGTAAGGGATATTATCATTCACAGAAATGATTCCATCGGCATCGTAGTCAAGAATAACATAATTACCCGGTTTACGACCGCTATCATATTCATCATGGGCCGTACTACCGTACAATTCATCCCAGCTATTGTAGTAACCGTGATCCACATACGAGTAATTCTGATTAATAGCCTTATCAGCTTTTTTCTGATAGTCGGGTTTCAGCTTCGGATCGTCTGCTTCCTTAATTTTACTAGTGGCATGGGTCAGAGAAGCGTTACCCCAAAGACGCCAGTCACGGTTTAATTGTTTGTTCCAGCGTACGTCAAACTCAAATCCTTGACTATCCACTTTTCCAAGGTTAGCTACAGGAGCAGAAGCACCAAAATATGAAGGAACAGCACGTTTATCACCGGTAACCAAAATATCAGAACGTTTCTCTTTAAAGTAGTCGAACGAACCTGAAATCACTCCGCCAAACAAGGCGAAATCAGCAGCAATATCAAGTTTGGTAGCCACCTCCCATTGCAAGTTTTTGTTACCTAATTGACTTTGTTGCCACCAACTGTAAGGACTCTTAGCAGGATCAACCCCCGTCAACGACTGACGATAGTTACCGCCATTATTCCAAGTATCCATATAAAGCCAACGTCCGTTTACATTATCATCTCCAATCTGTCCATAAGAAGCACGCAACTTCAACATATCCAGCCATTTAAGATTCAGTTTCTTTACGAGAGGTTCTTCTGAAACCATCCATCCAATAGCACCCGAACTAAAGAAAGCAAAACGGTTTTCTTTGGCAAATATTTCAGAACCATTGTATGCACCATTGTATTCCAGCATATAGCGGCTCGCATAGTCATAAGTTCCACGGAATACCCAGTTTTCACGATAATGAGGCTGTTCGCTACCCGTGGCATATTGTTCGCGACTGAAGTTACCCATACCACCTACCGTATGATCACCAAATTTATTGGAGTAGTTCAATTGTGCGGAGTAGTTCATACGACGGTAGGTAGCCCAGTTTTGAACAGTACCAGCACCAGTTTTCCAAGCATTATTATTCTTAAAGTCAAACTTATACAATGCATCGGGTTTAATATCTGTATATTCCAGACCTGTCTCTGGGTCAATCCACTTATGAGCCTCATTCTCCCAATCCGTCCTATCATCTACACCACGCTCTGTTTCGCGGAAAGCGTTGTCAAATGCCAATTTAGCCTGTACATTCAAGCCTTTCAGTAAAAAACCGAGATCCTGTTCTAAGGTGAAATCCGTATTCAAGCGATCATCGGTAGTATAACCTATACCGTTCACGCTAAGGTCTTCGTAACTGTTTGTGGCAGCTTGCGTAGGATTGGGATAATAGTAACCAAAAGTACCGTCACTATATACCGGCACAAAAGAGTCGGGAGCAATACCATAGAAAGCACTCCAAACCAAGTTTTCGTATTGGCCCTGTGTAGCCTTTTTCACAGCGTGAGATCCTGAAAGATTGACATGCATTTTAGTAGTCTTTGTCAAGTTGAAGTCAAGATTACTACGTACATTGATACGGTCGTAGCTGAATCCCGGATCATAACCTTTCGTATTAGTCACTTTTTTATAAATATCACCCTCATGAGCAAAATCGGCAGCAGCAAAATACTTCACGAACTTCGTACCACCACTGATGTTTACGTTGGCATTGTACGATGTAGCCACATCTTTCAGCAGATAGTCCACCCAATCCATGTTTGGATAACGTTCTGCCTCAGCTTGATTAGCCGGATAGCGATATTTATTCAACCGATCTTGTGATAAGTAGTAGCTCCATGAAGTAGGATGATAAGCCAATTCACTCTCTATAGCCTGATTACGAAGCGCAAGCGCATCATAGGAATCCATCATGTCAGGTAATTTAGAGTAGGTCTTCAATGTTGTACTAGCATTGATATTGATAACGGCCTTACCTTCTTCACCTCGCTTAGTGGTAATCAAGATTACACCATTAGCACCACGTACACCAAATACAGCTGTTGCAGAGGCATCTTTTAATACGGATATGGAAGCGACCGAGTTAATATCAACATTGCTCATAGGACGCTCAACACCATCAACAAGCACTAACGGATCACTGCTATTCCACGACGTAACGCCACGAATAGTAATTTTCGGGTCTTCATCACCCGGTTTACCAGTGGTAGTCATAGTTACTACACCCGGTAAATTACCGGTCAAGGCCTGACCTAAACTTGTTACACCACCTGTACGTTCCAATGCCTTCGAATTAGTCTGTGCAATGGCACCTACCACTGACGCCTTCTTCTGCTGGCCAAAACCTACTACTACTACTTCTTGCAACTGTACATTATCAGCTTGCAGGACAATTTTAATGGATTTAGCAGTCCCGACTTTAACTTCTTTGGTTGTCATACCAATGAATGAAACTACTAAAATTGAATTTGAGCTGGGCACTTTTAATTGGAAATTACCATCTAGATCCGCTATGGTACCTACTGATTTATTTCCTTTCACCGCAATATTTGCTCCGATAATTGGTTCGTTGTTTTCATCAACGACTACTCCTTTTGCTATGACTTCAGTTTGCGCTGTTATGGCCAAACTGTACAACAGCATGCAAAAAACAAGTAAGGGAATTTTTCGAATTTGTTTTACTACATTTTTCATTTACTATTAGTTTAAGTTTACTATTAGTGAAGATTCAATAACTGTTTTAAAAGATTAACTAGAGATCATTTAACTACCATCATTCATTTCCTTCATAAGCGTACATTTTTTTTAGATTAAAAAATACATGATTTTAATTATTTACAAGTAGCATATAAGCCAATAGTAGTGCCGGTAAATCCTCCTGCTGTGGCAGTTGACAGATACGTGGCATCAATATTCTTACATAATAATTTCCAATTGATTTGGTCCGATGAGTAATAAAAGTCAAAATGGGTACCTCTTGAAATCACTTTCAAGTCTATTGTAGTTATTTCATCATCTATTTTATGGCTATACAATGTTTTATTCTCGGATTCACCAATCCATTTGAGAGAGATATGCTTAGTACCGCCCACTTTCTCAACGCAAAGGAAATATTGATGTGATTCATCTTTAAATAATAGTAGACCTGCCTTTTCTTTATCATCAAAAGGATTGAAGAGCATACGTGTATCACATTCAAATTTATGGTGTTGTATCCGTCGACACACATATGCAGGCACATCTTTTTCAGTAGTACTTATATTTGCACATTTCAAAGTTAGATAACCCGGCGTTTGAGCCAAATTATACAAATCGTTTGCAGGAGCACGCAGCGTCATCCAATCCATACTCAGTGCAGTAGAATCAAATGTATCATTGCGTTCAAGATTACCGAAAGTAACTTCTTTCTCGCGCTTCACTCCTTTTCGGTTTACTATTAGAGGTACTAATTCGTCATCCTGAGTCATATAGGGAAAACCATCCTCACTCCATTTCACTGGCATCAAGAAAGTTTCACGACCCAAATTTTCAAACTTATTATTAATGGGGCGACATGCCAAGAACACTGCCCACCAGTCACCTTCTTTCGTTTGAATTATATCTGCGTGACCGGCACATGTCACCGGATTAGGACGAGAAGGGTCTAAATGCCGCTGTGTTAGTATCGGATTATTTTTCCACGGAGTAAATGTGCCCATCGGAGAATCGCTACTAAAAATGACTTCTGAATGCCAATTGCTCGTTCCTCCTTCGGCAGACATCAGAAAATATTTCCCGTTAATCTTATAAAGATGTGGTCCCTCAATCCAGATTGGTTTATCAGCTGGGCGAGCGCCTTTATTTATCAATACTTTACGAGGTCCAACAGTTTTGTCAGTACGCACATCAAATTCTTGCACCCGTATGGTCCGATGCCCACTATATTCCGGTTTATTATCGGGTGCATCATCGTTATTAACAATATAAGCCTTTCCGTTATCATCAAAAAAGAAAGAAGGGTCAATACCAGTCACCTCAGGTAACATAATAGGATCTGACCAATCACCAAAAGGATCTTGAGTTTTCACAAAAAAGTTTCCGGCCCCCACATTCGTCGTTATCATGTAATAAGTCTTATTGTGAGGATTATACTCTATTGCCGGAGCAAAAATGCCACCACTCACATGCTGACCTTTCATATTCATCAATTGTGATGGCCTGTTTAAAATGTTACTCACTTGTTTCCAGTTCACTAAATCTTTACTATGAAAAAGAGGAACTCCCGGAAAGTAGGAAAACGTAGAAGTTGCCAGAAAATAATCTCCTTCACCATTAGTACAAATACTGGGATCAGAATACCAACCCGGTAAAATTGGATTATAGAAAGAGCCTTCACTTGGCAAAGGATTAGAAACATAAAAATCATCTTCTCCTTTGTAATTGAAATGATCGAAGAGTGCTACCGACTTGCCTATTACCGGCAAACCCTTGTCCTTATGCAAAGAGCTGCATGATACCGTGTAAAAACCTAATACACATGCTGACAACAGCACAGCCGACCTTAATTTCAGAGATTGTTTATTCTTCATAGTACTTCGAATATGGCTTATTAGTAACCTTAAATCTTTGCGCAGTCCATAAGGGCTACACATTCGAAGCACAAAAGTATAATACCTTTTTTAAGAGATTCAAAAAGGATGATACACGAATTTAAAGAGGTGTTACAGAATGATTTTTTATGTTACATTATCATTAGTACATGTTACGTAACTATAGTTAAAACTCTGTTAATCAACCATTTAGTCCATTCCTGTTTTATTTATTGAAATCTAGCTTATTCTTTATGCTGCTTTCTCTTATCTGTAAATGCGTAGGAATCATAACTTGCCGAATGGCCTTATCACCTCTTATCTGATCAATCAACAACAGACAAGCTGTCTCACCCATTTCATAAGTCTGATGCGAAACAGCAGAAAGTTTGGGTTCGATGTAGTTGGCATGTTGCTCATCTGTATAGCCAATCAATGCTATATCATTGGGAACACGAAGACCGTGGCTTTTAATTACTTCAATTGCCGCAAAAGCCAATGTATCATTCATGGCCAGAATCGCATCGGGAGGATTTGGTAATGCTAAAAGAGTCTGAGCTGCAATTTTCCCTTCTTCGTAATCGATCTTCCGGCAAACGACCAGCTCTTTTTCAATCGGTATCTTGTTATTCCGCAATGCCTCTAAATAACCATGCTTTCTTCTTTTAACAATGTCGAGATGATTGGCTCCTCCTATAAACGCCACACGCTTGCATCCGTTATCAAGTAAATGCTGGGTTGCCATTTGTGCAGAATGTTCTCCATCGGCAACTACTGAAGAGAATTGATCCGTCAAACAAACACGATCGAACATAATAAGAGGCATATTAATATCTTTCAGCTCGGCAAAGTGGGTATAATCCGTTGTTTCCTGAGATAAACATGCAATAATACCTTCTACTCTCATATTCACCAAGTTCTCCACATTTCTTTTTTCATGTTCGTATGACTCGTGCGACGTGGTGATAATTACAAAATAACCATTCTTAACTGCCATATTTTCTATCCCATTCAATATCGAAGCAAAGAAATGCGTAACAATATCAGGAACCACAACCCCAATAATACGTGGTGCATTTTTCCGAAGACTTAGTGCAAAAGGATTTGGGCGATAATTCATCTCCCGTGCCATCCATTTAGCTTTTTCACAAAGGGCTCTACTGATATCAGGACTGTCCTTCAAAGCTCTCGACACAGTAGGAACAGATACACCCAATGCCTGAGCTATATCTTTGAGTGACGTATGTTTCTGACTTTTCATATTCGGCATCATTTCTATATTCTATGCAAAGAAAACATTTCCATTTATATTTCGAAAAGCATATTACGTTATTTTTTTTACGTAAACCATTACGTTACTTTTTAACCTGCTTACATGAGCCTCAAACGGTTTACTTCATACATTTGCCTTAATTAGAAACCCATAAATACTTTAAATATGCAATACCGTGAGATCGGCAAAACCGGGATGAAAGTTTCATCTCTTAGCTTCGGAGCTTCTTCACTTGGGGGAGTATTCCACGACATTAAAGAAAAAGAGGCAATACAAAGCGTATTCACCGCCATTGAAACAGGTATGAACTTCATTGATGTTTCTCCTTACTACGGACATTACAAGGCCGAAACAGTTTTGGGAAAAGCACTGAAAGAAATACCTCGTAACAGTTATTACCTTTCTACTAAAGTAGGACGTTATGGCAAGGATGGTGTTAACACTTGGGATTACTCGGCAAAACGTGCTAAAGAAAGCGTTTATGAGAGCATGGATCGTTTGAATATTGACTACATTGATTTAATCAATGTGCACGATATTGAATTTGCTGATCTAAACCAAATAGTAAACGAAACATTACCGGCGCTCGTTGAGCTACGCGAACAAGGCATTGTAAAACACGTGGGAATAACAGATCTGCAGCTTGAAAACCTGAAATGGGTAATTGATCATGTTCCAAGCGGAACAGTGGAGTCTGTACTCAATTTCTGTCACTATTGCTTGTGCGATGATAAGCTAGCAGACTTCCTTGACTATTTTGAATCAAAAGAAATTGGAATAATCAATGCTTCTCCTCTCTCAATGGGTATGCTATCCGAACGAGGCGTCCCTACTTGGCATCCGGCCCCTGTATCCTTAATTGAAGCATGCAAGAGAGCCATGGAACATTGTAAGGCGAAAAACTACCCCATAGAAAAGCTTGCGATGCAGTTCTCTGTTAACAATCCGCGAGTTACCACCACACTGTTCAGTACAGCCAATCCCGAAAACGTAAAAAAGAATGTTGCCTGGATTGAAGAAGAGATGGACAATGAACTCGTAAATGAGGTACGCGAAATCATTGGTGATCAGCAACGAGTAAGCTGGGCTAATTCATAATAGACAGTTGTATGGAATACACAATCATTGATGCACATGCACACTTGTGGCTCCGGCAAGACACAGTAGTTGACGGACTACCGGTGCGTACTCTTGAAAACGGACGTTCCTTTTTCTTGAACGAAGTACGCCAAATGTTACCTCCGTTTATGATTGACGGGAAAAATACGGCCGAAGTATTCTTGTCGAATATGGATTACGCACAAGTTTCTGCGGCTGTTATCACGCAAGAATATATTGACGGAATACAGAACGACTACCTCAGCGAAGTAGCAAGCCGTTATCCGGACCGCTTTCTTGTATGCGGCATGTGCGAATTTCGTAAACCCGGTTTTTTAAACCAGGCTAAAGAACTTATATCCAAAGGTTTTAAAGCCATTAAAATCCCGGCTCAACGTCTTATTCAGAAAGATGGAAGAGTAATGCTAAACTGCGAAGAGATGATGCAACTTTTTCATTTGATGGAAGAGCATAACATTATACTCTCTATCGACTTAGCTGATGGTGCAGAGCAAGTGCCCGAGATGGAGGAGATAATTCAAGAGTGCCCTCATCTGAAGATTGCTATCGGACATTTCGGTATGGTAACACGTCCCGATTGGAAAGAGCAAATACTCTTGGCTCGCCATCCTAACGTTATGGTTGAATCAGGAGGTATTACCTGGTTATTCAATGATGAATTCTATCCCTTTAAAGGAGCGGTGAAAGCCATTCGTGAAGCAGCCGACTTAGTAGGAATGGAAAAGCTGATGTGGGGCTCTGATTATCCACGTACCATCACGGCTATAACCTATAAGATGTCTTATGACTTCCTTGTGAAATCATCAGAACTGACGGAGAACGAGAAACATCTCTTTTTAGGCGAAAATGCCAAAAAGTTCTATGGATTCGGCGTTCTGCCCACATTACCCTATATCAAAAATATGTCTGAATAAAACAAACCTATGCCATGAAAAAGAATACATACACTTTACCGTTATCACTTATTTTCTGCCTTTTCTTCCTATGGGCCATTAGCAGCAACCTGCTCCCAACCATGATCAGGCAACTCATGAAAACGTGCGAACTAAATACCTTTGAAGCATCGTTTACAGAAACGGCTTACTGGTTAGCCTATTTTATTTTCCCCATCCCTATAGCTATGTTCATGAAACGCTATAGTTACAAAGCGGGAATTATCTTTGGCCTCATATTGGCTGCTGTTGGAGGATTGCTTTTCTTCCCCGCAGCCATAGTAAAAGAATATTGGGCTTACCTCTGTATCTTTTTCGTCATAGCAACCGGGATGTGCTTCCTTGAAACAGCAGCCAATCCTTACGTTACGGTACTGGGATCAGCAGAAAGCGCTCCCAGAAGACTAAACCTGGCACAGTCATTCAATGGACTTGGAGCCTTCATTTCGGCCATGTTCCTGAGCAAATTAGTTTTAAGCGGTAGCCATTACACCCGAGATTCCATTCCGGCGGATTATCCGGGCGGGTGGGAAGCATATCTGCAAGTTGAGACAGATGCTATGAAGATGCCTTATCTGCTTTTGGCTATTTTACTCATCGTTATTGCAATCATATTCATCTTCTCAAAACTTCCCAAGATAGGCGACGAAGGGTCAAATAGTTCATCGGAAAAGAAAGAAAAACTCATTGATTTCGGAGTGTTGAAGCGTTCACACTTACGTTGGGGAGTCATCGCACAGTTTTTCTATAACGGCGGACAAACAGCCATCAACAGTTTATTTTTGGTGTATTGTTGTACCTATGCCGGATTGTCTGAAGATACTGCAACCACATTCTTCGGATTGTACATGCTGGCTTTCCTCTCCGGTCGTTGGATTGGTACCGGATTAATGGTGAAGTTCCGTCCGCAAGACATGTTATTGATTTATTCCTTAATGAATATCATTTTATGCGGCGTTGTTATGTTTTGGGGTGGTATGGTAGGACTCTATGCCATGCTTGCTATCTCTTTTTTCATGTCCATTATGTACCCCACACAATTCTCTCTTGCACTGAAAGGATTAGGAGAACATACGAAGAGCGGCTCTGCTTTTTTGGTCATGGCAATTGTTGGTAACGCATGCCTACCACAGCTCACAGCTTATTTCATGCATGCCTACGAAGATATCTATTACATGGCCTATTTTGTGCCAATGATTTGTTTCGCCTTCTGTGCTTTCTATGGTTGGAAAGGATACAAGGTTATTGATTAATAAATTTATTATAAACAATAAAATGAAAGCAGTTCAAATTGTTAACCCCTCAGAGATTAAGGTGGTTGAGTTGGAAAAGCCGACTGTTGGTGCCGGTGAGGTGTTGGTAAGAATTAAATATGTAGGTTTTTGTGGTTCTGACCTGAACACATTTTTAGGTCGAAACCCCATGGTAAAGCTACCGGTTATTCCCGGACACGAAGTTGGTGCTGTAATTGAAGAAATAGGTTCGGAAGTACCCGGCGGATTTGAGAAAGGAATGAATGTAACATTGAATCCTTACACCAACTGTGGTAAATGTGCTTCTTGCAGAAACGGACGTGTTAACGCCTGCGAGCATAACGAAACGTTGGGTGTTCAGCGCAACGGTGTGATGTGCGAATATGCCGTATTGCCATGGACAAAGATTATCCCGGCCGGAAATATCTCTTCACGTGATTGCGCATTAATTGAACCGATGAGCGTAGGCTTTCATGCAGTGGCCCGCGGTCAGGTAACCGACAATGAATATGTTATGGTTATAGGCTGCGGAATGATTGGTATCGGTGCTATTGTGCGTGCTGCACTTAGAGGAGCCACAGTCATTGCAGTAGATCTAGATGATGAAAAGCTCGATTTGGCTAAACGCATGGGTGCATCCTATGCTGTTAATTCAAAAACAGAAAACGTACACCAACGTATGCAAGAAATTACTGAAGGCTTTGGGGCCGATGTAGTCATCGAAGCAGTGGGAAGTCCGGCAACATATGTAATGGCTGTTGACGAGGTAGGCTTTACCGGTAGAGTGGTATGCATTGGTTATGCCAAGAACGAAGTGGCTTTCCAAACTAAGTATTTCGTACAGAAAGAGCTAGACATTCGTGGATCAAGAAATGCTTTACCGGCAGACTTCAGAGCAGTTATCAATTACATGAACACCGGCAATTGCCCTGTAGACGAGCTAATTACAAAAATTGTAAAACCTGAAGACACGCTTCAGGCAATGGAAGAATGGGTAGCCAATCCGGGCAAAGTTTTCAGAATTCTTGTGGAATTATAAATAGAAAAAAAATGAAGCCATTCATCCTCGTATGAAAGGGATGAATGGCTTATATAACAACTTTAATTTAAGACTTCTTATGTTGTAACAGTAACGGTTTCAAACGTGCTGTCCAAAGATCATATCCGGTCTGGTTCATGTGAAGATTATCTTTTTTAAAGATATCTTTTCGAAGTACTCCCTTTTCATCATACATGCATGAAGCTACATCCACATAGAACACATTGTTTAGAGTACTGATATATTCTTCCAACAACATATTTATCATGTTTTGCTTTGGCCTTAGTTTCTCGCGTGCATACGAAGGCTTTATAGAAAGTACATAAAGAGGTACCAACGGATAATCCCGTTTTATCTTACTTATAAAAACACGGAAGAAGTCAAAAGTCTGACCTATTGTAATATCTTCTGGACTATTACAAATATCATTCTCCACATACAAAACAATAGAGCGTGGATTATAGCCACGTGCAATCACACTGTAATTGTAAAGCATATCTCGTAAAGCAGCACCGCCGTAGGATCGCCGTATAATTTTCATGGGAGCCATATCTTGATAAATATTATCCCATAAATTAATGGAAGAGCTTCCCAAAAATAAAACGTCGCACGATTTGTCTTTTAAATTTTTGTTCTCATCCACGTATTTATCTATTTCCGTTTGATAGCGGGTAACCCAGTCAACCGCATCGGCATGCTTCACCGCAATATATTCACAAAACCGAACCGAATCTTGCTGTAACTGTGCTTGCGCAAACATGGGCAAAGACAGAATAGCAAGAAACAGGACTCCAAAATATTGTCTCATTTTCCTATTGGCTTATTTAACTACATTAAAATCTAATTTATTTAGTCCGTTCTTCACATCGGGGTGACTCATAAAGAGATCCCAAAGAAATCCCGAACGGTAATTCTCAATCATAACAGCTATCGGACCCTGATCAATAGCCAAATAAGACTTGGGAAACCACCCAGCTGTTTCACTGAATGCATCATAAAATCCATATTTACCAAAAAGTTTGCTACGCATATCATACAAATGACGCATCACTTCCATCGATTCTTTAGGCGTGTATACTATGGATGAAAGAGCAGCAGTTGGTGCAATAACTCCTAAATCGCTATTCTCGTTAGGAGCATGACCGGAGTAACCATTCACGCTATAACTAGCAGTTAACCCCCAGCAATTAGCGCCGTAACCTTTATACCCTTTCGGATTTCGAATACAATAAGCCCTGTTTATCAGCGTATAGTTTTTCATTTCCTCGAAATAATCAGCATACCTGTCTTTTAGTCCATTCGGATTAAGCCCCAAAAATGAATAGTGGGCCCAAAATAATGGTCCGGCATCTGTACCTTGATAGCGAAGATTCAACGACAATCCTTCGGTTTTGTGGGGAGAAACAATGTCACCATTCTCTGCCCATCCCTGATGATACACTTCCGCCGAAACGCCATGAGTAGGAGAAGCTGCAGCAAGTACATACATGATAAGACATTCATTAAAACCTCGAACCGGAAAATTCATCTCCCATCCGCAGTTCGGACTCCAATGCCAAAACAACACAGGTTGGTTATTGCAGTACCAATCCCATTCCACCTCTTTCCAAAGCTTATCAATACGGGCAGCTATTTCTCGTTCTTTAGCGGAACCATCCGCATAGAATTGATGAACAGCCAGCAATCCTTGCATCAAGAAAGCAGTTTCCACCAAGTCGCCACCATCATCCTTGAGACTGAATGGCTTTACTTTACCTGTTTCTCCATTCAACCAATGCGGATAAACGCCATGAAAACGGTCGGCCTTTTCCAGAAAAGAAACAATCTTTTCAAAGCGGGCAAGACCCTGTTCATCCGTAATATATCCTCGTTTTATACCCGATAAAATAGCCATTAAGCCAAACCCCGTTCCTCCGGTAGTCACAATATGCTTATCATTCTCGGGGTAGATGCCATTCTCGTTGTAGCGTTCACGTGCCATGCCACTCATCTCTTCAGCTCCATCCCAAAAATAATTGAACGTATAATACTGAACCGTGTCCAACAAATCAGTATCACGCAGTAATTTTCCTGTTACTTCTGTTTTATTTGCACAATTTCCAAATAGAAAATAGCTACAAAATAAAAGCAAAAACATCCATCGTATCTGTTTCATTATTTCTTTATTGTTATATTCACAAGAACCGGATTATGATCTGATAAGTACCCGTATTCAGGAGTATCATTCACTACACGGTATTTATTAACATCAATCGGAGTACTCACATAAATGTGATCAATCAAAGGTCTTTCAGCCATATTCAAGCGGCCGAAATCATGAAAACTCCACGACGGACCATACACCACCGCAGCAGCTCCTCGGGTATTCTTCATTCCACTGTGATCCATGATTCGTATGGACTCTGACTCAGCAGTATCGTTGAAATCACCCATGACAATAACCGGCAATCCACCACCCAGTTCTTTTGCTTTTGCTAATACTAGTTTCAAGCCCTCTTTACGAGCCAATTTACCTTCGTTATCCAAATGTGTATTGATGCAAATAAACTTCTGTCCGGTTGCTTTGTCTTTCAAAACCGCCCAAGTGGCCATACGTTCGTAAGCAGCATCCCATCCTTTCGCCCCAAATTTCAACGGAGTTTCACATAAACTAAAGTTACCTTCTTTTAGCAATTCAAAATGATCCGTTTTAAAAAACAAAGAACAATATTCACCAGCCATCTTACCGTCTGCTCTTCCCACTCCAACAGCTGTATACCGGGGCAATCGTTCTGTCAAATCAATCAGTTGGCTATGCAGAACTTCCTGCATACCTATAATATCCGGTTCATAATAACGAATCATTCCGGCCACATTATCTTTGCGATGTTGCCAACTGTTTAAGCTGTCTGAAGGAACATCCAGACGAATATTGAAAGTCATCACATCAGCAACCAGACTCTTTTTTTGCATACCACACGAAGTGGTAAGCAAAAAAAGAAGGATCCAAGTCAAACTAAATATATATTTTCTCATCGTAATTACATTTTCAGCGTAAAACCGATTCCTTTTACATCCCGACTATTTCCTCCTATCATCACGTTAAAGTCGCCCGATTCGCATACATAGTTAAGATCGTAATCATAAAACTTCAATAATTCAGGAGTAATGGTGAATGAAACCTTGGTTGACTCACCCGCTTTCAGGAAAATCTTCCGGAATCCTTTCAGCTCTTTAACCGGACGCGTAACACTGCCTACTAAATCACGAATATAGAGTTGTACAACTTCCGCTCCATCTCGCATACCGGTATTGGTAACGGTTACTGTTGCCGTAAGTTCGCCATTGTTAGTAAGAGTCTTGCTGCTCAATTCCACATCACTGTATTTAAAATCAGTATAGCTCAGTCCGTAGCCGAAAGGATACAGAGGGTCATTGCTTACATCCAGGTAATTGCTGCGGAATTTTTCGAACCAGCCACCTTCGGGTAATGGACGACCCGTATTCTTGTGATTGTAATACAACGGAATCTGACCCACATTCTGCGGAAAAGTCATTGTCAGCTTTCCGCTGGGATTCACATCACCAAACAAAACATCACCGATGGCATAAGCCGATTCGCTGCCGCCAAACCATACATTCAATATAGCAGGTACATTTTTCTGCTCCCAAGTTAGCACGAGTGGCCTACCGGTAAACAATACCACCACAACAGGCTTACCTGTTTTAAGCAGTTCCATTAACAACGTGCGTTGTACGTCGGGTAATTCCAAATCGGTACGCGAACTACTTTCACCACTCATTTCAGAAGATTCACCCAAAGCAGCCACAATCACGTCGGCAGTAGCAGAGACCTTCAAAGCCTCAGCCAACAGTTCCTTCTCCGTACGTCCGTCACGGTGTAAACTCCGTCCAAACATGGTAGCACGAGTTTCATAATCAGCATCACTAACCAAGTTACTACCTTTGGCATATACAACATTCGCCTTATTACCCACAACTTCACGAAGTCCCTTAACCAAAGAAGGAGTACGATCCAATACGGCCGCTACGCTCCATGTTCCCACCATATTTTCGCCAGCCTCAGCTAGCGGTCCCACAACCGCCACAGTACCCTGTTTTTTCAAAGGCAGCAAATCATGATCATTCTTCAATAGAACGAAACTCTCCGAAGCAATTTTACGAGCATCCGACCGATGACTATCAGTATATATTTCTTTCTGCGGACGTTTCAAGTCACAATACTTATAAGGATTAGTAAACAGTCCCAATTTATATTTCGCCTCCAAAATGCGTCGACAAGCTTGGTTCAGCACATCCATGCTTACAACTCCCTCTTCCACCGACTTCTTCAGCGTGTCTTCAAAACCCGCACTTACCATATCCATATCCACACCTGCATTAACAGCTCTGGCAGATACCGTTTTCAAATCACCAATGCCGTGATGCACCATTTCGGCTATTCCGGTGAAATCTGTCACTACAAAACCATTAAAGCCCCATTGATCACGAAGCAAATCAGTCAGTAGCCATTTATTGGCAGTAGCCGGTACACCATCTATTTCATTGAAAGAAGCCATAACACTACCCGCTCCGGCATCTATTGCCGCTTTATAAGGCGGCATATACTCATTCATCATACGAATGCGACTCATATCCACCGTGTTATAATCCCGTCCAGCTTCACTGGCACCGTACAAAGCAAAATGCTTCACACAAGCCATGATCTCATTGGCAGCTTTCAGGTCCTTACCCTGATACCCCCGCACCATCGCTTTGGCAATTTCAGCCCCTAAGAACGGATCTTCTCCACAGCCCTCAGAAGCTCTTCCCCAACGAGGATCGCGGCAAATGTCGAGCATCGGACCAAACGTCCAACAAATACCATCCGCACTCGCCTCAACAGCAGAGATGCGTGCCGACTTCTCAATTGCCTCCATATCCCATGTACACGACAAGCCCAGTGGAATTGGAAAAACCGTTTCGTATCCGTGAATCACATCCATTCCAAAAATCAAAGGAATCTTCAACCGACTCTCTTCTACTGCCAGTTTCTGAACCTCTTTAATTTTGGCAACTCCCTTCAGGTTAAACAATCCTCCCACTTTTCCCTGACGAATTTTCTCGGCCACATTGCTGCTTTTAGCCTGTCCCGTAGTAATTTCTCCGCTTACAGGCAGATTAAGCTGTCCTATTTTCTCCTCAATGGTCATCTTCTTCATCAAAGCATCGATAAAGCGATTCATCTCCGCAGAAGATTGCTGCGCAAAAGCAGAAACAGAAACCAGCAAAACAAGAGAAACTATATATTTTCTATAATACCAACTATTCATAAGTGACTAATTTTACCAATTGAAACAAAAGAGTCTAAGAAGGTTATGCCTAAACACCCCCTTCTTAGACATACATATTTATATTATATAATACCTATTATTTATAATCCGAATTCTGAACCAATACCCCGTTCGACTTATCAATCTCATCTTGAGGCAGCGGTAAATAACGGTGCTTATCCTGATACTTCACCTTACCAGCCGCATGCAGAACATCTTTAGCTATACCCCAACGAACCAAATCGTAGAAACGGTCAAACTCCAATCCCAGTTCCACGCGGCGTTCGTGACGAATGGCATCTCTCAACAAAGCCTGATCCAATGTAGTAACCTTAGGCAAAATGTTATTATCATTGCCACGAGCACGTGCACGCACCATTTCCAAATCATCAGAAGCCTCCTTCGTGTTGCCTAATTCATTGGCAGCCTCGGCAGCCATCAATACCACATCCGCATACCTGATCAAACGAATATTCACCCAAAAACCACTGTTGGTAAACTCCTTACGCTTAGCAGGATCTGTATAAGCCTTTTTATTATAATAACCTCCCATTGCAGAAGAGACCGGAGACTCCCCATAAGGTTTGTTCGTATTAGCAGCTGTAACAGGTTCATCGGCACTTTTGCGGAAATAAAGCAAAGTAGCATCCTTACGCGGATCGCCCGATTCGTAAGCCGTACCTAGTTCTTTGGTAGCCATGTGCCAGCCCCAGCCTAAGTTCCACTGACCCGAGCCACGCACGCCTTGTACCTGGCAAAACTGACTTCCAATGGAAGTACTAGCCGGCAGAGCAGCTGTCGACGCACATTGCAATTCAAAGACAGACTCACTACAATTCTCACCTGCATCCGTAAATATCTGATCGTAAGGAGTATCTAAGTTATACAATCCGGAACTCATTACCTCTTTGGCAGCAGCAGACATGTTACTCCAACTATTTCTCATCATGTACGTACGTGCATGTAGTGCACGGGCAGCTCCCCAAGTTAACCGACCGATATATTCGGAAGTCCATTGTCTGGGAAGTAGCTTTTCAGCCTCATCCAAATCCAGGTCAATTTGCTCATAAATCTTCTCCACAGTCGTTTTAGGGACATTAGCTTCGGCTGCATCGCGAATTTTGGCCGTCACCAAAGGAACCTCGCCAAACGCCCTGACCAGATTAAAGTAACAATAAGCACGGAAAAAGAGAGCCTCACCCTTATTCCTTTTAACACCTTCATCATCAGAGCTTAAATTATTGACCGCATCGATAACAGAGTTTGCCTGATAGATGATCGTATAGTTTTGAGACCAATAGGCTTTGACGGTTCCATTATTCGTGGTATACTCAAAATCATCCCAAAACGCAGCCTGGTCTGCCCCATCGCCAGCCGAACTTCCTTTTTCAGAATCTTCGGAACGAACGTTGTGTACCATGAAAGCAGGAATACCGGCGGTAATGTTATAGCTACGCATCATCGTGTACATACTGAAAACCTGTCCGTCTATTGACGAGCCACCTTCGGGCGTATCATCCTCAGTAAACTGTCCAAGAGGGCTACGATCCAGAAAATCACTACAACCTGTTAGGCCAAAGACGGAAGTAGCCAACATCAGTGATAATATATATTTATTCAGTTTCATAATGTGCAATTTTAAGGGTAATTAGAAAGTTAAGTTAAGGCCAAACGTATACACAGCCGGCATAGGATACGAACCATCATCAACACCGAAAGCCGTAGCAGAGCCTCCCAGTTCAGGAGTATAGCCGGTATTATTCTTCCAAGTCTTGAGATTCTGAATATTGGTGTAAACCTTTAAGGCTTTTATGCGTAACTTATCCAGCAATTCTTTGTCAAAGTTATAAGCCAACTGAATGTTACGTATGCGGAAGAAACTACCGTCCTCAATGTAATAATCAGAGTTCTGGTTATTAATGGTGTGCTTAATATTCAGCAAGGGTTGTGTATTCGATGTTCCTTCACCGTGCCAGCGACCCACTCGTTGAGCCATGTAATTGAACTGTGACCAGTTATAATTATCCCAAGTACGGAATATTTCATTTCCCTGCTGTCCCATCATGTCGATGCTTAGTTCCAGATTCTTGTAAGACACACCTAAATTAATGCCGTAAGTAAAATCCGGTGTTGGATTACCAATAATAGTACGGTCGGCCGGAGTTATCATCTTATCTCCGTTCACATCTACAAATTTCAAGTCACCGGGAGTCACTGTTGCCAACTTGTTGACGGGAGAGTTAGCAATCTCAGCAGTCGATTGGTACACCCCTTCCACCTTGTATCCGTAGAAATATCCGATAGGATAGCCTGCCTGCGTGTAACTCATGCTCTTGGCACCGTCAATTATGGAATAACCATTCTGCACCAGACTTAATACCTTGTTTTTAATGGTAGTCAGGTTACCACCAATGCTATATCCCCAGTCGCCTTTGCGGTCACTCCACGAAGCAGCTAGTTCTATACCCTTATTTTCAATCTCACCCAAATTACCTACTCCCGGTACTGTGCCCGATAATCCCGGAACAGTAGCCAGCAAATCCTTCGTATTCTTGTGATAATAAACACCTTCCACATGCAAACGATTCTTCAACATATTAGCATCAAAACCAGCTTCCCACGCTTCCACCTTTTCCCAACGCAAGTTAGGATTGGGTAAATATTCCAATTGATAGCCCGGTATAATATTATCACCAAATACAGCAGAAGATGAATTGAGTAATAACGGCTCAGCCGGATAGGCAGATTTCATGGCCTGATTACCCAGTGTACCCCAAGAACCTTTCAACTTCAACATATCGAAGAAATGTTGATCAGACATAAACTTCTCTTCCGACATTAACCAACCACCACCAATGGAGTAGAAGTTCTGCCACTGATTACCAGTGTAAGAGAAAGCAGAAGAACCATCGCGACGGAAAGAAGCATTCAGCAAATACTTCCCTTTATAGTTATACAGCAAACGAGCCAGAGCAGATACGGTGGTACGTTCCCACTGTGAACTGCCATTGGTTGAAGCACCTGCGTCACCAATGCTTACATACCATTTATCAGGATCATCGGCAATAACCAATCCCACACCTTGATCACGACCTGCAGTAAGTGAGCTATACGAATTGTAATAGGTAGTAAAACCGGCAGTTGCAGTGATGTTATGACCGTTAAACGAATCAACATACGTGAGCAAGTAATCGCTCTGCACCTTTGTCTCATCACTCTTGGTTTGTTCAACAGCCGTTTTCTTCGTTCCCAAAATATTGATGTTACCCGCTGCTTCAGGATCATACACCTTCACGATAGGCGTATATTTGCGAGAATTGTTAGAAGCATAATCCATTGAGAAAGTAGTGCGGAAAGTAAACTTCTTCAAGAAATTCCATTCCCCGTACACATTACCGGCAGCCCTGTAATTGGTAGCTCTGGTTGTGTTGGCACGTTCTTCAACATCCACCATCGGGTTGCTGATCTGTGCTTTCTGAAATTCAGGAAGAGCTGCAAACAGCTGATACTCATCATTAAAAATGGGAGCAACCGGAGTGGCACGAATAGCACTAAGCACCTCTTTAGCATCTGTAGGCAATATACGCGCTCCATTAAATTGGAAACCGAATCTCAAATCTTTGTTTACGCTATATTCATTGCTGGCATTCAGCGTAATCTTGCTATACTTTTCATGCTTAATGTTACCTTGTTCACTGGAATAACCCACTCCCAAATAAAATCGATTCTTATCAGAAGCACCGGTAATGCTGATGTTGTTATTGGTTACAAAGCCGGTTTGAAAGATTGCATCTTGCCAATCGGTATCCGCATTCCAGTCAGAGAAATCAAACGGAGCAGTTCCCTGGTTGGTAAGTTGTTCATTATATAACTCCTTGAACTCTGCCGCATTGGCCATGTCAATCTTGTCGACCACCCTTTTCCAGCCGAAAGAAGTATTGATATTAACCAGCGTTTGTCCGGCTTTGGCTTTCTTGGTAGTTACAATAATCACCCCATTGGCACCACGTACACCAAAGATAGCCAATGAAGAAGGGTCTTTCAGAATTTCCATTGATTCAATATCGGCCGGATTGAGGAAATTAATATTATCGTTAAACAGTCCGTCAACAATATACAGCGGAGCAAAACCGTTGATTGAATTAGTACCACGAACACGAATTTCAGGATCGGCACCGGCACGTCCGGTATTCACCACTTGCACACCGGCCACCTTACCTTGTAAAGACGATAAAGGATTTGAAGCCGGTTTGTTAGCAATTTCCTCCCCTTTAATATTAGTGATTGATCCGGTCAGGTCGCGCTTCTTTGCCGAGCCATAACCAATAACAACCGTTTCGGTCAACATGGTAACATCTTCGGCCATCGACACGTTGATCACTTTACGGCCATCGACCTTTACTAACAGCGTTTTCATTCCGATATAAGAGAATCGTAAAGTAGCATTTGGAGCAGCTAGAATGGAATAATTGCCATCGATATCTGTTATAGAACCGCCGGAAGAATTAACCACCTGAACTGCAACTCCAATCAGAGGCTCGTTCTGTTCGTTAGTTACCTTACCCGTGAGAGTCGTATTCTGAGCAAAAACAGAAGAGAAGCAGATGCCCATAACGCCTATCAGGAAAGATATAGCTCTTAATCGGCACAAGCTCTTCGTAGATTTTTCTTTAAAAGATTGTTTTTTCATTGCATTAAATTTTAACAATAAACACTTTCGATTCTCCTTGCCGTTTCAGCACGCTCCCTGTTCATTCAAAACCAATTAAACGGGCCCTGTTATAATCAGGTATCAAGTTAACAAAGAGCAACCAGATATTGGCGGCAATTGAAATCGGAAGCAAACATATCAATGGAAAATCGGAGGAACAAAAAAAGTTCCTCATAATAGATACATAGTGGTGCTTTTTAACAAACAAAGCACCTCACATTTACCTCTCAAAATAAAATTATATTCTGATATACAAGTACTTACAAGATTAAATCAGTCAATCTCCATAAAGCAGTCGTTGAGGTTTTGAGTAGGTTTCAAATCGAGTTTTTTTCTTAACCGATAGCGGTTATTCTCTACTGCCCGTACCGATATGTTCATTAAAGAAGCAATGTCTTTTGATTCCAAACCAAGTTTCAAGCAGGCACATAACCTCAGGTCATTGTTGGTTAGTTGCGGATACAGCATTTTCAGCTTCTTGAAAAAATTCTTATGTTTCTCTTCAAAGCGTATAAGGAACATATTCCAATCGTCTTCCGTATCCATGTTATTGGCTAAAAGTGCATTTATTTTCTGAATAAAAGGCAGCAATGATTTCTGAGCAGTCTTTGCATAGAAATCGTCGGCTATATTCTTCAAACTCAGAATCAGTTCGTTCTTTTTGATGATAAAAGAAGTCTGTGTAAACAGCTCGGCATCTTTCTCCTCTATTTTATTGAGTAAGTTTTCGTTCATCCTCCTCAAGTAACGAGCCTCACGCGCACGAACTTTCTGCAAGTGCAGGTTGCGATACCGCCTTAAGATAAGCATCCACACCAAGTAAAGCACAGAACCGGTAATTAGTACATAAAGCAGATAAGCCCAATACGTTTGATACCAGGGAGACAAGATTTCAAACCGATACACAGTCTCTTCGGATTCATTGCCCAATCCGTCAATCGTTCTTAGTTTAAACGTGTAACTGCCTTTGGGTAAACGAGCGTAAAAAACACTCCCCGAAGTAGACGGTTCGCTCCATTCATTACCCATCCCCTCAAGAATGTACTGCACAGAAAGGTTGGAAGTAAACGAATGACTTTCCGTGAAATTAAACGTCACGTTGTTATAATTATAAGGAATTTCAGCATCCTCACCGGGAGCCAGATAACGTTCCTTTCCGCCGGATATGGTGATCTTGACTGATTCGATAAGAGGAGCATTTAATTTCACTCCGGCACTTTTTTCATGCAAATTATGAAGAATAAATCCCGCATCAAGACACACCAGTGATACAGAATCGTTCAACACAGAAATGTTCTCATCCGCATTCACAAGCGACAAGTTATCGTTATCTACATTATACGCCTCCAAAATCCGGGCAATGTAACCATCGTACATCAATCGATAAATGGAAGAACTCGTGATAGCCCAGCTCTGATCGTCGTTGATGTGAACCAGTCGCTTCAAGTCACTGACCTGTGCAAAGCATTTATTCAATTTATTCTCGGGTACAATCTGATCTCTGTTCTCATCATACACCCAGAAAGTATTATCACCCAGAAATACAATTCTGCCGCCGACCTTGAACAGTGATAATTTCTCAGGAAGAGACTTATCCTTCTCCGTTCCATAATAAAAAAGATAGTGATAAGACTTGTAGTCATCCGTTAGCCGACACTTATAGATACCCTGTCCCACCGTTTCCATCCAGATATTATTTAAGTGATCGACCTCCGCATTAATAACCGATTTAGAGATTCCACTTACCTCCCACACCTTGCGCGTGTCCATATCGACAATGGCCGGTTTGTTATACGTAACCACAAACAGCAGATTACGATCCTTCACCGGCAACTTTGTAATACGGAACACCCCCGTATGCAAGGGGTAAGGAGCCGATGCATTCATATCCTTCCCAATTTCGAGAATACTCATGTTATGCCCGCAAAACAGTCGGCCATCCACCGCAGAGAAACTCCACACCTGTCCTTGGGTGCCTTTCATAAATTTCAGTGAAGAAAAATAGTCGGAACTGAAAAGCGATTTCTGAGGAATGTAATACACCCCCTGATTGGTTCCTATGAGCAGATAGTTATTCCAATAAGTAGCACAATACACAGCCCCGATATCTTGCGAGAAAGAGTTATAATAACTAAGCCCTTTGGTGTAGCGAATGTACGCCAGTCCCCGGTCCATACCTACCCACACATTATCCAGGTTATCTTTGCACAAAGCCAGAATCGTATTGTTTTGCAACGAATTCTTTGACGAGTAGTGAGCTAAAACATTTCCGTTGGCATCAGTCTCATACACTCCGTCGAGCAGAGTTCCCCAGTAGTAAGTCCCCCGCTTAGGCACACCGACCGCACTATTGAGTTCCTTGTCACGAAGCACTTCACTGAATGCCTTGTTCCAAAGCGTAAAACGCCCTCCGGCATACCGATAAATCTCTCCGGAAGAAGTGCCAACCAAACACTGACCATTACCGTGTGCTAAAATAACCCGGGCCAGCTTCCCTTTGAAAATGTCACTGCCTTCTATTCGTTGCAACTTATCGTTCGTGAGCCGGTACAGCGAACCGTAAATCTCCTGTACCCAATACTCATCACCCACCTGATGAAGAAACAGCAAACCGTTTTTCAATCCTAGTTGGCGAACAGACGTTCCGTTAAAGATATAAATGTGTCCGAACGATTGGTAATAAACCTTCTTGTTTTTGTTATCGACACACACCCGCCAGATTGTTTCGTTATGCAACATCCCTTTGGGCAGGAGCTTTTTGAAGCTAATGTATTTCAAATTACCGGAAACATCACGATTCCAACGGCCAATGTCTTCAAAACCGCCGGTATAAATAACCTCGTGTGACTCAATACCGATTCCTTTAATATAAGAACCGTTTATACTCGGATGCAATTTCCAGACCATGCCGTCGAATTCCAGCAAGCCTTTATCGTTACCAAAATACATTATCCCCCTCTCATCCTGGCATGCACTCCAGTTCTTATTGGCGGCCTTGTATTTATCCCGATAGATATTAATAATAAACGGTTTTTCGGCAGCATGAATCTCTATAAAACAAAGTATAAAAAGAAAATAAAAGATTTTTTTCAAGTTCATAATATACAATATTAAGGTTCTGCAAAGATAGTTGAATAAACGAAGTCGAGACTTTGATCATTTACTTTTTTGTTAGTAGAAACCCAAGCCGGAAATAAAAGTTCAATTATTGCACCTTATCAATATATAAAATACAGATCAAACAAAGCATTCTAAAAACAGCACCATTTACCTTGACTCTATTTCACAACTCTTCTCCCAGAGAAAAAAAAGTGTGGTTTACCCTCACTTACCCTCACTAACTTGACCAAAACGTCCTATTTATAGGCCTTACAGAAGAGTGATAGTAAAATATGTCTACCACTAAATTGACACTTTTACCCTCACTATCTATCACTTTTAACTAAGTATACATATTCATTAACTTCAATTTAACTAAAAACGCGACGATGTTTCATCGCTTTCGAGTCTTTTTTGATGAAAAATGGCCAAAAGTCACTTCATAAGTCATCAAAAACGAGCTATTGTGCATTGATAACCCCCTTTTTCGGCTTTGCTCTTCGGTCTAATTCACACTGAATTGACTTCTTTCAACGCAGGTTGTATGTTTGTTTTATTTGGAAACTTTGACTTATACTAAAAATGGTTGTTACTATTAGAAGCTTGTTACTAAAAGTAGAACTAATTTTACAAATTCACTCCTTGATGCCATGAATTAGACAAATCTTGTCAAGAGCAGATTTATATATTATTAACCAATAAACCGGGAAGCAACAAGGAACAGCAAGACTTTGGTAAAACATAACCAACTTTTTGAAAAACATAACCGACTTTTTCAAAAAGATAACGAGCAATTTTAAATCATAAACCGTCTTTTGGTTCCTGAGCAACCGTCTCTTCGCCATCAGACGGTTTCTTATTGACCATTTGCTACCGTGCAAACCGGCGCGAGACACCGTGTTAATGCAATCATAAACCGCTAAGACATAAAAAAAGGCAAGAGTATGAGCTCCTGCCTTTGCGCCTATAATAATTTGAATATACTATAAGATTATAGGTACAAAGATAATACATTATACTGTCAATTCCAAATCATTGTGGTTATTTTATTAGGTGTTATTACAAGGTGTTTTTGAAACCATTCTCGGTGAAAACTATAAGTTCCTAGCAAGTTAATGACAACACTCCGTATTGAGTAAATTCATCTCGTATCCTATTATAGAAATGGAAAGACTCGCTTTCTGTCAACGGCTTGGGAAAGTACTTCATAACATGCGGATCTGATTAGCCAGGTATCCAGCCGAATACTCTACAATCCGAACTCTCAAACCCTGAAACTGAAGAGTTTGCCATGTTGCCACTCCGGTTTCTCCGGCGTGCTCTACTTTAGGAATTAAATCCCAATCAATCGTCTGAAAAGGAATATTATCTGTTTTTTCCATATCTGCACCATTTATAAATAACTGAATTTACCCGCAACACTTATTCTCTTCAAATATACTGCCGTACCGATGATACTCAAACGAGATGCTTTGTTCTTTCAAGTAATGAAGCAACTCAATACGTCCTTCGGCAAGGGGAGCGCTGTCAATAATACAAAGTCCCAGTTCCGCAGCTTTTTGATAAACCGCATCCGACAAGCTTTCTGAACATGTGCGGATGCGTTCGTATGTTGACATCGTATTGATAAAATCGTCCTCACTTTCCAGTCTCAAGCTCATTCCGTGGAACGATGCCACTTTCGCTTTGATGGCTTCCAACTGACGGTGCTTGTCAGAGAGACTGACAGTCAGCTTCGTTTTTGTTTGATAGGCTGCCAGCATAACCAATAATACATCATTCAACTCATCAGCATCGGCAATGCGTAGAGCCATCGAATTCAAAGGTAAATAGCGGAAGGTATTTTCTTCTCCGTAAATGTGGCTCACATCTTCTTCTTTGGAGAACACGTTGTTCCATGCCTGCCTGTAATTGGCTTCAACATCTTTTATATCATAAGCCGTGGCATTTTTAAAACGAAGGAAACTTGCTACATAATTGGGACCTCCCGCTTTGATGCCTCCACCAAAAGCCGAACGCTTCATTCCGCCAAAGGGCTGGCGACGTACGATAGCTCCCGTTATTCCTCGATTGATGTAAAGGTTACCTGCCTCTATTTTGTTTTTCCAGAGTTCGCGCTCGGCTTTATTGAGGCTCTGCAAGCCGGCCGTCAAACCATACTCGGAAGAGTTGGCATACTCAATTCCCTGTTCAAGGCTGTCAATGCAAACCACGGAAAGTAACGGTGCAAACAGTTCGTTGCGGAAGGTATAACTGCCCGGCTTAACACCCCACTTCACGCAGGGTTTAAGTATATAGCGTTCTTTATCTATAAATTCAGGCGCCACAAGCCATGATTCACCGGGTTCAAGATGATCAATGGCGTATTGCAGCTTCTCATTTTTATGATCAATCATAGGCCCTACATAGTTCATCGGATCCCAAACACCACCCGTGCGCAAACTCAAAACGGCATCACGCAATTTCGATTGGAAGATTGCGTCTTCGTAGGTACTACGTTCAACAAGTAAGAGCGAACAGGCAGAGCATTTTTGTCCGGCATTACTAAAAGCCGATGAAACAACATTCAGAATAGCACGATCCTGATCACCGTTAACCGTAAGTATCATCGCATTCTTTCCTCCTGTTTCGGCAGAAAGTGGTGTACGCGGTGCATTCTCAAGCAAACGGAAAGCGGTATCGGTACCTCCCGTCAGGATGATATGTTTGACAGATTGGTGAGCAGAAAGCCAGTTCAGCGACTGCCTCTCGGCGGGGCAAACCACTTGCAGCGCATCTTTAGGCACTCCGGCATCCCAGAAACATTGGGCAAATTCCCAAGCAACCGGTAGTGCAACAGTTGCAGGCTTTAACAGCACAGTATTTCCACCTGCCAGTGCAGCAACCGTGCCACCTACGGGAATAGCCAGCGGAAAATTCCAGGGGGGAATGACCAGCACAATTCCCTTCGGCTGATAAGAAACAGTTTTAAGTTCGTCGAACGCAGCCATGGAGGTAGGGTAAAACCTACAAAAATCTATTGCTTCCGATACTTCTACATCGCCTTCGGTAAAGGTTTTACTCGTCACAGCTGCCATGCAGCCTATCAAATCGCCACGCTTGGCAGCGATATTTTCGGCCACTTGAAACAATATTTTCTTGCGCTGGTCAAGTGTAGTTTTCCGCCAACCGGATGCATCGCTTTCAGCTGTAGCAAGTATTTCTTCTATTTGTTCTTGCGTAGAAAGATTGGCTTCGCAAACAACGACCTGATTCTCGCGGCTACGGTCAGTATACGTCCTTTTGTTCATCGTAAGCACTTCCTTGTCACCTATCTGAACGGGAACCACAAAATTAGTAGCGTTTACTTCCGTTTTCCATTTGTTGAGAACAGTCAATGCCCATTCGCGGTTCCACGGAAGATCAAGATCCGTATCGGGTTCATTAGCAAAAGGCCCTTTCAGCCGCTCCTCAAGAGGAAGAGCCGACGGCTGCGGGTTCATTCTGTTTTGCGTTCTATAAGGTTTTGTATTCACGGTATCTTTTAGGAGATAAGCTTCCTCAAACTGTTCTTTGAGAAAAAGCCACTTGTCACTGTCCAGCTTCAGGTTAAAGGTATAGGTCAGGAAGTTTTCTTTACCTGTATTTTCATCGAGGCGACGCACCAAATAAGACACGGCATTTAAGAAATGCTCCGCTTTCACTACGGGAGTATAAAGAATAATGTTCTTTTGGAGTTGGCGCATCACCCGCGGCAGGTGGTTGGCCATTCCCTCAAGCATCTCGAAAGTGACTCCTTCGGTAACTGCGTTCTGTTCACATAACAAGTGCGCATAAGCAATCGTGAAGAAATTATGAGACGCAACTCCTATATGCAACACCTTTGTGTTTTCTGGTTTTAAGGCTAAGTCAAGAATGTGCATATAGTTGGCATCTACCTCTATTTTAGTGGGCAAAATGGGATTTTCCCAGCCACGCATAGACGAAATAATAGATTCCATTTGCAGGTTACAGCCTTTTACCAAACGCATTTTAATGGGAGCACCTCCTTCGGCTGCACGCTTTTTCGAGAACGTTAGCAAACGATTGAAGTTACTCTCGGCATCGGGCAGATAGGCCTGCACAACAATGCCTGCCGAATAGTTTTTAAATTCCGGAAGCGAAAGAGTTTCAATAAACACATCATAGGTCAGTTCCATGTCTTTATACTCTTCCATATCCAGATTGACAAATTTATACGTCTGCTTGCCTTCGTGATTCGTATAAGTCTGTTGCATCGCCTTTCTATAAATGGCAGAAACCATTTCGATCAGCTCGCGTTTATTTTGCTCATAGGATAGCGACTTGATTTGCGCATAAATGCCGCTCAATTTAATTGAAATGTAGTTAACATCGGGCATCTCCAACGCTTCAAGGTAGTGTTCGTAACGGTGACGGGCCTCTGCGTCGCCCAATACCACTTCACCAAGTAGGTTTACATTTTGTCCGATGTTGTTCTGCCATCGTCCGGCAAGATGCTGGGTCAGTCGGGGACGTTCTTCGGAAATGATTATTTTATCGGTTTCACTGCGTAGTTTCGATTTAAAAATAGGCATGGCAATAGACGGGAAAAGATAGCCTCCCGCCATATAAAGTCTGATTAGAAACCGGTCGCCGGGACTAAAGAAATCAGGAATACCGTATTCTTGAATGATTTGTCGCACGCGCTTGTTCAGCTTGGAATTATTTCGAATTTGCGACGATTCGTCGAGCATCTTCGACAGGAAGGTTTTATACTCGGGTGTTTGTACTAATGAAGCAAATTTCTTTTGCTCTTTTACTTCTTCGGGGGTCAGTTCGGACTTTGCTTTATTCAGAAAGTCCTTCGCCCACTCTACAACGGATGACGAGGTTACTTGTGACATAGTTAATGCAATTAGAAAAGTTTCGTAATTATACAGCAAAATCTCGATTTAGTACACACAATCATCGTTTTTTTTCATCAAAAAAAGTATTTTTAATCGTATATTTGCCCGTATAAACCCAACAGATACTATATAAACATACTTAAAAACGAAATCTAATCATGAGAACCTTTTGTATTGCAGGACTTCTTCTAGCTTTTTCCCTCGGTTTATTTGCTCAGAAAGCGACTGTCGTATCGCCCAACCGGAAAATTTCCATCGAACTTTTTAATGCACAGAATGCTGAAAATGATGAATGGTATTTGAAGGTAAACTATTCCAATCAGGAACAAAAATGTGAAGTGATACCACAGATCAAGTTAGGGCTGGCCCGAGCCGACCAAGATTTCTCCAACGGATTGAAATTCTTAAAAGCATCCAAGCCATTGGTTATACATGAAAAGTACACTGCTATACACGGCAAAAAATCTGAATGTTCCAATCAGGCCAACGAAGTAGTTGTTTCTTTTGAGAATCAGAAAAAGTCCAAACTGAATATTATCATCAGGGCTTACAATGATGGTGTGGCTTTTCGCTATCAGTTTCCCGAAAAGGGCGGCTCATTCGTGGTGAATGATGAACTGACGGCTTATTGCATGGCCGATAGCACCAAAAGATGGTTGGAAAAGTTTAACCCGGCCAACGAGGGGCTTTATAGCAGTGCCAAAGATGGAAATGTTCAGCAAGACTGGGGCTATCCTGCTCTTTTCAATACACCGGATAAGGGTTGCTGGTACTTGATTCACGAGGCAGATCTCGATCGAAATTATTGCGGAACAAAATTATCAAATACGGCCGATAAGAGCAGTTATAAACTAACCTTCCCCGATCAATGGAACGGCAGGGGACTAGGGGAATCCAAACCCACCATCACCTTGCCTTGGAAATCGCCTTGGCGCGTGGTTATCATCGGAAGTCTGGCCGACATTGTCGAATCGACTTTGGTTGACGACGTTTCCACTCCTTCCGTTATCAGCAAAACCGACTGGATTAAACCGGGTGTTGCATCGTGGAACTATTGGTCGGACAATCACGGCACGCGAAGTTACCAAACCGTTTGTGCCTTTGCCGATTTGGCTGCCGAAATGGGATGGCCCTACACGTTGCTCGACTGGGAATGGGATAGCATGGGCGATGGCGGAAAACTGGAAGATGCACTTACTTACATTCGGAACAAAGGAATAAAGCCATTGATGTGGTACAACTCCGGTGGCGAACATACGTGGGTGGCATCCACGCCTAAAGACAGAATGCTCACGCATGAAAACCGTGTGGAAGAGTTTACGAAACTGAAGAAGTTGGGTGTTGTCGGGGTTAAAATAGACTTCTTCGAAAGTGAGAAGCAGGACATGATTAGATATTATCTGGATATTCTGGATGACGCCGCCAAGTTTGAAATGATGGTTTACTTCCACGGCTGCTTGGTGCCGCGCGGCTGGGCACGCACCTACCCCAACCTGATGACGTACGAAGGTGTTCGGGGAGCGGAGTGGTACAACAACGGGCCGGAATTTACCTACACCGCTACGGAGCATAACACGATATTGCCTTTTACCCGAAACGTGATCGGAGCAATGGATTATACACCGGTCACTTTCACCAATTCTCAATTTCCGCACATTACTTCCTTTGGTCACGAACTGGCACTGAGCGTGCTGTTTGAATCGGGAATTCAGCATTTTGCCGACAGACCGGAAGGGTATTACGCTTTGCCCGATGCCGTAAAAGCATTCCTAAGAAACGTACCCAATACATGGGACAACACTCGGTTACTTGACGGTTATCCCGGCAAGGATATTGTAATGGCTCGCCAGAAAGGTGACCAATGGTATATTGGCGGAATAAGTGCCGATAATATGCGCGAACAGAGAAAGAAGTTATCGTTCCATTTCCTGCCTGAGGGTGTGAAGTATCAACTTACATTAATAGCCGACGGCAAGCACGATAAGGAGTTCCGCACTCAATACATGGTGGTCGACAAAGCCTCATCCGTAGACGTAAAAATGCTAAGAAGAGGTGGCTTTGCTGGTTATCTGAAACCTATCAATTGATATGAACTAATACGATCTATATTATGAAAAACGCATCATTCAAAAGACTTATGCAAGGGGTATGTATCGTATCCCTGTCGTTCTTTCCTGTTAACTCCATGAGTCAGCAGTTACCGTACAAGAATCCCAATTTGAGTTCGCAAGAGCGCGCAAAAGATCTCATCTCGAGATTGACACTAGCCGAAAAGGCGACATTAATGTGTGACCAATCGGATGCCATTCCACGTTTGGGAATTAAAAAGTTTAACTGGTGGAGCGAGGCACTGCACGGATATGCCAACAACGACAGTGTTACCGTATTTCCTGAGCCCATAGGCATGGCTGCTTCTTTTAACGATGCGTTACTCTTCAAAATATACGATGCGGCATCCGACGAAGGGCGTGCCAAATACAACCAGTGGCTCAAACGCGGAAACGAGAATAAACGTTTCCTGAGCTTGTCGGTGTGGACGCCTAACGTCAACATTTTCCGCGATCCTCGTTGGGGACGCGGTCAGGAAACATACGGCGAAGATCCTTACCTCACATCTCGTATGGGTGTGCAGGTTGTAAAAGGGTTGCAAGGACCCAGCGATGCCAAATACCGTAAGTTGCTGGCCTGTGCCAAACATTATGCCGTGCACTCCGGACCGGAATGGAGTCGCCATGAGTTGAACCTGAACAACGTTAGTCCCCGCGAATTAAACGAAACGTACCTGCCTGCTTTTAAAGCATTGGTACAAGAGGCCGATGTGCGCCAGGTGATGTGCGCTTATCAGCGTTTAGACGATGAACCTTGTTGCGGCAATACCCGTCTTTTGCAACGAATTTTGCGCGATGAGTGGGGCTTTAAATACCTTGTGGTGTCTGATTGCGGGGCAGTAACCGACTTTTTCACCACTCACAAAGTGTCTTCGGATGCAGTTCATGCGGCTTCCAAAGCCGTTTTAGCCGGAACAGATGTGGAATGTGTGTGGGAAAATTATCCGTTTAAGGATCTCCCCGCTGCCGTAGAAAAAGGATTACTTAAAGAAGAAGATATAAACAAAAGTTTGATGCGCGTTTTAATTGGACGCTTCGACTTGGGTGATTTTGATGATGATGCCATTGTTCCTTGGGCACAAATACCGGCATCGGTACTGAATAACGAAAAGCATCGCCAATTGGCCTTGGAAATGGCGCGTCAAACCATGACTCTGCTGCAAAATAAGAAGAATGTGTTGCCGCTGTCGAAATCAACCAAGCAGATAGCCGTAATTGGCCCCAATGCAAACGATAAACCCATGCTGTGGGGAAATTATAACGGAACGCCCATACACACCATTTCAATTCTTGATGGAATAAAAACAAAGATAGCCGACAAGAAAATATACTATGACAAAGGATGCGATTTGGTTGAAGATAAGGTAACTCAAAGTTATTTCAATCAACTATCTTTTAATAATAAGAACGGATTCAAGGCTACGTACTGGAATACACCCAACAGAAGCGGCGACGTTGTCACAACGGTACAGATTACTAATCCGATAAAAATGACTACGGCCGGCCAGCACGAATTTGCTTCGGGTGTAAAGCTTCAGGGTTTCTCGGCCTTATTCGAAGCTGAATTCACGCCTAAAGTATCAGAAGATTTGGTATTCAAGGGCGGAGCAACGGGTTATTTCGAACTGACGGTCAATGGCAAAACGCTTCAAAGTTACAGCAACTGGCGTACCCTGCCATCACGCATTCCGTTCAAGGTGGAAGCCGGACAGAAATATAAGATAGAAATTAAGTATGCTCAACAAAACGACTGGCAAGCCAACATCGAATTTGATTTCGGGAAAGAAGTAGATGTTGATTACACCAAGCTGATTGAGAAGCTGAAAGGTATTGAAACCGTTGTGTTTGTAGGAGGACTTTCGGGAAGCCTCGAAGGTGAAGAGATGCCTGTCAACTACCCCGGCTTTAAAGGTGGCGACCGCACCAACATTGACCTGCCGTCTGTGCAACGCAACTGTTTGAAAGCATTAAAAGAAGCAGGTAAAAAAGTTATTTTCGTCAACTGTTCCGGTTCCGCTATTGCGCTCACACCCGAAACGGAATCTTGTGATGCCATCCTTCAAGCTTGGTATCCGGGCGAATCGGGCGGTCAGGCGGTTGCCGATGTTCTTTTCGGTGATTACAATCCCGGAGGGAAACTTCCCATCACCTTCTATAAAAGTTCCGATCAATTGAAGGACTTCGAGGATTATTCCATGAAAGGACGCACGTACCGCTATATGACCGATGCCTTGTTTCCTTTCGGTTTCGGGTTGAGTTACACCCGTTTCCAGATTGGCAAAGCCACGATTGATAAGTCTCAAATCAAGCCCGACGAAACCATCAAACTAACCATTCCGGTAAGTAACGTAGGAAAAAGAGCGGGAACGGAAATACTGCAAGTGTATGTTCGTAAGGTGAATGATGTAGAAGGTCCTATTAAAACCCTGCGCGGATTTCAACGAGTGGAATTGGTTGCCGGTCAATCAACCAAAGCCACCATAAACCTTGCACCTTCAGCATTCGAGTTTTTCGACTGGGCTCAACGGAAAATGACTGTTACTCCGGGTGAATATGAACTGTTATATGGCAATAGTTCGGATGCGAAAGATTTGAAAAGCATGAAGATAACCATTCTTTAAGTAGTGGCATATCTATTGACTATTTTCTCTATATAACTGACATCTAAGAATAAATTGACTGTTACAAAATTACCGTTGTAAAATACAGCCCAATTATTGAATACACAAGGCAATTCTTTTGCCTTGTGTAACGTATCTACCTGAATAAGAGAAACAGGAACATGATTTGTTTCGCAATATTTCTTTATGGCCTCTATATTTTGGCACACATAGGGACATTGCATATCATAGTAGACGGTCAACCCTTTGCCCTCAATGCCCTGATTCTTCACACTAGGTGAGAATTGGGGCTTTGTTCCGTCAAAAGAAAGTGCCAGCAATTCGTATCCGTTATCGGTGGTATCAACCACCTCGAAACCAAACTTCTTCGCAAATGACTGGTCGGAAAGCCAAGCTTTTTGCTTTTGCGCTCCCAACATGCAAACACCCGATTTACCTTTTGCTTTGGCATCAGCCAAACAGTACTCCATGAGCGATTTAGCATACCCCTTACCTTTGTAATTACCCAACACCCACAAGCAATACACATAATAATAATTGTCGCCGATGATAGGTACCCAAGCCGTTTCAAGCGGTGCATATTCTATAAAAACCGTAGCTTTGGCATTCAGCTTCCTAAACACATGGCCTTCAGTCAGCCGGCTAGCCAGCCATTGTCGCTTAGCTTCAATGCCCGGATGAATCTTTTTGCTACGAATAATGCAACACAAATGCTCACCAGAAAGATTTTCTGGTGTTAAGTTTATAAAATCAGTATCCATATCTGCTGTCACTTTGATTTTATTTTATTCCCATTTTAAGGATTTAATGTAAAATTACAAATAATACACATAAAACAATGCAATATATTCAAATACATTTGAAAATTATTATATTTGCAGAAAACATTCGGTTATGATTGAAATAATCAATTCCATAAGAAAGTATAACTATTGGGGTGGCAACTCTGTTGATTTAGGTTACAGACGCATGTTTTACACCGAAAAAATCGGGCAATACATAGGCAATAAGCTAGTCAAAGTATTGGTAGGTCAACGTCGGGCAGGCAAGAGCTATATTTTGCGCCAACTCGCATCTCAATTAATCGTTCAAGGAGTTAAGAGTGAAAATATACTTTATATAAATAAAGAATATATGGAGTATATAACTTTGCGAAGTGCCATGGAATTAGAGGAACTATACAAGGCATATCGTCAAGAGTTAAAACCACAAGGCAAAGTCTATCTTTTTATCGATGAAATACAATACATTGATCAATGGGAACGATTTGTAAATTCTCATTCTCAAGATTTAGCTGAACCTTGCGAGTTATTCATAAGTGGTTCAAACTCCAATCTGCTATCGGGTGAGCTGGCTACTCTTTTGTCTGGCCGTTACGTAGAGTTTGAGGTATTTCCGTTTAGCTATACAGAGTATTGTGGAATAACTGAGCAGGAAATAGGCAGTCAAAGCTATAAAAGATATCTTCAAAGCGGAGCCTTGCCTGAACTCTTCAACTTACCCAACGATGAAATGAAACAGAACTATGTATCTTCAATTAAAGATACAGTTATGTTGCGAGACATAGTAGGTAGATACAAGATTAAGGATGTTAAATTATTAGATGATTTGTTTGTCTATTTAGTAAATAGTGCGGCAAGCATCGTATCGGTCACAAACATCATAAACTTCTTTGCATCAAAAAAGAGAAAAACCAACTACGAAACATTATCGACATATATTACTTATCTTGAAAATTCTTTTTTGGTTCATCGGGTTGAGAGATATAACATCAAGGGCAAAGATACCATTTCAGGCAACTGTAAATTCTACTTAAATGATTTAAGTTATCGCAACTATCTTTATTCAGGATATGGCTATGGCTTTGGTTATCTTTTGGAGAACGCAGTTTATTTGAGCTTAAGGCGTGCAGGTTATCAAGTCTATGTGGGATCAATCAAAGATGCAGAAGTTGATTTCGTTGCTATAAAAGGTGATAAAAAACTATACTTACAAGTTACACTCCAATTAACAGAAGAACAAACTGTAGAAAGAGAGTATCGTTCATTAAAGCTCATAGACGATAATTTCGATAAATATGTAGTAAGCATGGACGATTACAAAATACCGACTAACGAAGGAATTGAACATATTTCTGCATGGAATTTAGATAACATTATATTATCCCAAAATGAAAGAAATAACTAATCCGATCATTGCCGACATTCGTCAAACCTTGACAGATAGCACCGATTTAGCGGTACTCGCCTCATCTGCACGTTATCACAAAGAGGGCGAAGCTCCTAGAGTATACGGCGTACGCACAGGTCAAGTAAGCAAAGTAGCCAAAGAAGGTTTGAAGCAGATAAAGCACCAGCCTAAACAAGAAATACTTGAACTTTGCGAAGAACTTTGGCAAGCCGGATATTTGGAAGAATCTATCGTAGCTTGTATTTGGGCAGAATCCCTGCACAAGCAATACGAACCTGCTGATTTTAAGGTTTTGGATCGTTGGGTACACAATTATCTGAATAACTGGGCCGATACAGACACTCTTTGTAATCATACAGTCGGTAATTTCGTGATGATGTATCCCGAATATATCGCCGAACTGAAAAAGTGGGCCAAGTCTGATAAACGATTCGTCAGACGTGCTGCTGCCGTAACGCTCATCATACCTGCTCGCAAAGGTCTGTTCCTAAAAGATATCTTCGAAATAGCAGATATTCTTTTGCTAGACACAGACGACCTTGTACAGAAAGGCTACGGATGGATGCTCAAAGCTGCCAGCGAAGCTCACCAACAAGCCGTATTCGACTACGTTATGTCAAAGCGAGAGGTAATGCCGCGCACAGCGTTTCGTTATGCAATTGAAAAAATGCCTGCTGATCTAAGAGCGGAAGCAATGAAGAAATAAACAAGAGAACAACTGCTTGTCAGCAAAGCCAATGCGTATTAAGAACACATATTCTGTATATCTTATGAAACTAATATTATTATTGTTTCTCACATTATTAACTCAAAGCACTTTTGCGATTCTTCCGGACACTGTATATATACGTAAACCGGAAGAACTAGGTCTGATGTACAAAGAACTGGATGTAAAAACGAATGATAATTATCACATTGCAACGTGGTTTTTCCCAGCCCAGAATAGTCTATCCGAATCAGAACTAGAAATGCTTAACGGAGCAAAAAGGAAGTATGAGACACCAGACAATATAAAACGACCAACTATCATAATTTGTAATGGAGATGCAGGGAATATGTCCTATTTTCAGCTACATCTAGCAGAAGCATTCTGTAATATGGAATTCAATGTTGTAACATTTGACTGGAGAGGTTTTGGGACAAGTTCCTATTTCCCGATGGATAAAAATGACTTGTGTTATACTGAGATGCTCGAAGATTACAATGCTGTTATAAACACCGTAGCACAACAACCAGAAGTACGAAAAGATGCGATTGTTATTATGGGATGGTCAACAGGAGCATACCTATCAATGATAACCGCGTATAACAACAATAATGTTAGTGCTTTTATAGGTCGGTCACTGCCCACTACTTTCGATGATTTTATTCCTTTAGTTATGAAGGTACGTAACAAAACTAAGAGCGAGCTGATTGTACCTGCAAATTTCCCAACAGATAAAATGCCTATTTGTATAGCAGCAAAGTTTAGAAAACCTATTTTCTTAATAAATGGAGAAAATGATATTCGTACACCTGTATGGATGAGCCGTAAAGTATTGGATTTATTGCCATCAGATATCCCCAGAGAATTAATGGTAGTCAAAAATGCAGGTCATGGAGGAAAAGAAGATCCGATCATGATTGACTTTGAGAATTTTATCGATAAAGTAAGCCTATTCTTGAAGAAAAATATAGTGGATAAATAGGCTATGAAAGATATAACCAACGACCAAATAAATTAATACTTTATTCTGGAGTAGTTTAAAATAGTTTTATAGCTATCCTGAGCAGAAAGATTTGCTAATATTTATGCTTAAATGGCAATCCCTCAGTATTTCAGTATGATCCGTATGATCCCTTAAGAGAGGCAGGGTTAATCAACAAATACCCCAGACACAAAAAATCCTGCAAGTCAACGACTTACAGGATTCTTTATGCCTGGTGTTATCCAGATCCTCAGCGGAGAGAGAGGTCGGTGAACCTTTCCTCTTATATGCTTAAAAGTCAATGCTTTTATTTTTCCAAACTTGTTATCGGTAACGATTTAGGCACAAAATTTAACACCTAATTGTCCACCTTTGACCTATGCTTGTCTGCATATATCTTGGGTTCAAAGATACAACATATTTCTTAATAAACAATCATTCTGAATAAGAATAACTTAGCTCAGGTGCAAGGTGCAAGTCTATCTATATATAGATACTTGCACCTTGCACTTGTTTCTGACTTGTTTTGAAAAAATGCAGTATTTTATGTCATTAATGTAATCTCTTGCTATTAATAAGTTTAAAACTCATACTCCTTGCTTACTCGTATTCTGAACGAAATCACTATCTTTGCATCAGGTAAATAGATTTTTTACGGATTCGTCCGTTTTATATAACATAACGTTCGCTGAACGTCTCACCACGAAAACTGGCACTTTTCATACAGACGAGACAACAGTCGCAATGTTCATACTATACGAAAGTATGGCGTGGGCTTGCCTGTTTCGTCTGTGGGTATGCCAGTACCTCGTGGTGGAATAGTGTGAGTTCCACGCTTTTTCTTTTGAGGTACAGCGAGCAACAGTATAAACACTAAAATCAAGAAACATGGGAAAGATTAAAGTTTACATTGCCGCTTCACTCGATGGATACATCGCTCGACCTGACGGAGATTTAGATTGGCTAACCGAATTTCCAAACCCCACAAAAGAAGACTATGGGTATAATGAAATGCTAACTTCTGTAGATACTGTTATCATGGGAGGAAGAACTTATCATGAATTATCATGCATGGATATTTTATGGCCATACAAGGATAAGAAAACTTTTGTGGTATCTCATAAAGCGATAGATACAAAAGAAAACATAGAGTTTATAACAGATAATATTATCGAACGAATATCTGATCTCAAAAATAGAAGCAGTCAGGATATTTGGCTAGCTGGTGGTGGAGAATTAATCACCATGTGCATAAATGCAGGCTTGGTTGATGAGATGCAAATCTGCTACATCCCCGTAATTTTAGGTTCAGGCATTCCATTGTTTCCCAGCAACCCCAAAGAATCTAATTGGGAATTGAGAGAAAATATTGCCTACGCTTCCGGCATTATAAAATTGAGTTATAGACTATTGAGATAATCACGTATGTAGCATTTTGAAGAAATGGTTAGGTTTATTCGACTATTATTCATACATTTGCAATCGAATTTAAAAATACTCTGATGAAAATAAACAATTAATAGTTGGTTTTAATTAAACCGACACCATAGAGTTCTACATACCTTCGGTTTAATCCGATTCCTCTTTGGAATCACTATTAATTGTTGCAAAATGAGTATTATCGTCAGTGATGTTTCTTATCACTATTTCAATCAACATACACTATTCGAGTCTGTAAGTTTTTCTGTTTCACGTGGCGGGAAAGTATCTCTTATTGGCAATAACGGAGTAGGAAAATCAACCCTACTAAAGTTGTTGGCAGGAGAACTTATGCCTTCTTTCGGTAATATCCGAACAGAATCCAAGCCTTACTATGTTCCCCAGCAGATAAACATCAAAGAGCAGACTATTGCCGAAGCTCTCGGAGTATCAGAAAAACTAAATGCTCTCAACGCAATTTTTGGAGGAGCTTCTGAACAGGTTTACTATGACACTCTAAACGATGATTGGGAGGTAGAAAACAGATGTCGTCAAGCTTTAAAATACTGGGGATTAGAAGGCATCGAACTTGATTCATCTATCTCATTATTAAGCGGAGGAGAAAAAACGAAAGTTCTATTGGCGGGATTGGCTCTGCATAAGCCGGAGATTGTTTTACTCGATGAACCAACCAACCATCTTGACCTGTCTGCTCGGAAAATATTATATGAATACATCCAGAACACAAAAACTACAGTTGTAGTTGTCAGTCATGATGTTAGCCTGTTAAATCTTTTAGATACAACATACGAGTTGTCTCCAAAAGGAATTAGGCTATATGGAGGGAATTATGATTTTTACAGAGAACAAAAAGAGATAGAAGATCGGTCTTTAGAACAGCAAATTGATGCAGAACAAACTGCCCTTCGGGTAGCTCGAAAAAAAGCACAGGAAGTTCGAGAACGACAAGAAAAACGTACCTCGCAAGGTGAACGAAGCAAACAAAAAGGTGGTATTGCTCGAATCGTTATGAATGCTCGTGGTAATTTAGCAGAAAACAGTTCTGCCAAATTGAGAGAAAAGCATTCAAATATTATTGACAATACCAGACAACGCCTATCTGCATTACGGGATCGCCAGCTACAAAACACAGAATTGAAAATAGATTTTGAGGACACGAAACTACATAACGGGAAAATTCTAATCTCTGCCCACGAACTCAATTTCGGATATGTGAAAGATAAATTTCTTTGGCAATCTCCTATCGATATTGAAATAAGGAGTGGTGATCGAATTCACATTCGAGGGAATAACGGCTGTGGTAAAACAACTTTTCTGAAATTATTGCTTGGAGAATTATCTCCAATACAAGGCAAAGTTATCAGATCTGATTTTTCGTATGTCTATCTCGATCAAGAATATGAGCAGGTAAACCAACCTCTCACTGTATTGGAATTAGCAGAGCAGTATAATAAAGACAATTTGGCAGACTATGAAATTAAAATCCGATTAAACCGAGCTTTATTTCCACTGGAATCGTGGAATAAAAATTGTCAAACGTTAAGCGGAGGCGAACGTATGCGGCTTTATCTCTGTTGTTTAATGATATCAAATCACATTCCTGACATTTTTGTTTTAGATGAGCCTACAAATAATCTTGATTTATCAAGCTTGTCGATTTTGATGGAAACAATCAAGAATTATCGGGGAACAGTCTTGATTATTTCACACGATGAATATTTCATCAACGAAATAGGAGTAACAAATAGTATTCAACTATAATTAAATTGAAAGGATCATGGGTATAAACGTAGATTTAGATTCGATTATCTATCACTAATTACTTTTAAGATAGAGATTTACAGGGTGTGTTTGACAAGGGTTTATCATTCTTGTTCTAAATACTCTATGCCTTTTTTAAGTTATTAGTCTGTAAAATCAACAATTTACAGAGATAGTCTTATCATTAAAAACTACTGAAATGATTAGAAAAATAGAAAATATATCAAAACAGATAGAAGATCAGATACAAATAAAGGAACTGGAAGTATCCAATATAATACGTGATGTACCTCCTATAATTCTGATATTAGAGAGAGGATTCGTGGAAATGAAGTCTTTAGTTTTAAGTGAAAACTTCAAAACTAATTCTGATGAAATCCATTTTTTCAAAGAAACAAAACCAAAGTTATTCTCCAAATTAATTTACTACAAAAAGATACACAATATCGAATTAAACAAGCCTGTATGTGGTTTTGATACAATCAAAGAATATTTGGAAAAGGAACAAGAGAACATTAACTTCTTTTACCACAAAAACAATGATTTTATTCAATACTACCGACTTGGGAAAACAATTTTGGATGAATATTACTTTGTAAGGAATCGGCGGGAAATGGGTTTAAATTTGGAATCTTTTTATTTTGAAAGAGATCCCAATTTTTCCACTAATTACGATTTCAAAGTCGCTAAACTTCTTGCGAATGATATGTTGGCAGCCTATCTGGAATCAGAGTTGACAAGATTGAAACAAAGAGAAGAACTCTTTGACAAAAATTCGCTTACTAACACCAAACATACTTGGACAGACACAAAATCTGCTCTGGTTGAATTAATTTATGCTGTTCATGCCGAACAGAGTGTCAATTCCGGGAATATTGACTTGAAAGTTTTAGCCTTAGTATTTGAAAAAATATTCAATATTGAATTAGGCGATATTTACCGGATATTTCTGGAGATTAGAGGACGAAAAGGAGAAAGAACGACTTATTTAAACCGTTTGGTAGTTGCTCTTAATAAACGAATGAATGATGCAGATAGCAGGTGATTTCAAGTTGAGTGAATTAAATAAAATAAGAAACACGCAGAATATATAATTTCTGCTTATTAATAATCTGAATATGAAACAATTATATTTAATTAACGAATTTAAGAAAAAATCTATTGAGGACTGTACTATTTCTGCTGTCTTAATGTATGGTTCTTTTATAAAAGGAGAAGGCGATAAGTTTTCGGATATTGAATTTTATATTTTTCTTCGAGATGATTGCCATATAGATAAATACAAGTGGATATCTTCTGTTAATCCAATAGCGTTGATGTTTGTAAATGAATTTGGTACAGATGTAGTTATATTTGATAATCTCATTAGAGGAGAATTTCATTTTTTGCCATTAAAAGAGATTTCAATAATCAAAAGTTGGCAAGGACACACTTCATTTGAGTTTAAAGAGAAGATGAATTTAGTAGATAAGGACGGTTTACTTACAGATGTATTAAATGACATTGAGCCTCCTTATGAACCAATTCGTAATACTCCAGCTCAAATTGAGTGGCTTGCTGATTCATTAATAAACAATTTACTTTTTGCATCCAATCTTTTCCAAAGGGGAGAATATGCACATCTACATAATATCTTTCAATATATTCAAAAACACACATTGTGGTTGATAAGGATATATGAACAATCAGAAAAACATTGGGAGAGTCCAACAAAAAAACTGGAAGTCGATATTTCTTCTTATTGGTACAATAAATATCAGACCATTGTTCCTATAATCACAAGAAAAAGTCTAAACAAAGCTCTCTTAAATGCTTTTGTCCTATCTAAAGATATATTCAAGAAAACAAATGTGTCATCCTCTAAATTAGAACTTATTTACAGAATAGAAAACACGTTTGAAATAAACCACAGAAATGAAGAAACCTAATAATTGACAATTATTGATATTTCATCCTGCTGATAAATAGTAGCAGAGATAAAACAGATAAACCCAAGTTGTACCCAGCTTGGGTTTATCTGTTAAACTACGCTCAGAACATCGTTCCAATTTTCATCAAAATTAGACCTTTTATAGCTTGTAAAACACCCCATAAACACATTTCATTCATAACCAACAACATATAGGCTATTTAAAAAAAACTCACCCAACTTGGGTTTATCTTGTGAAATCAGCATTTTATTCTTTCTGACCTTTGCAACAAATCAATAAGTTACAATTATGGATGTCATAACAGTTGAATCAAAAGCCTTTAAGGAATTGGAGGCTAAGATTAATGCTATTGCAGATTATGTTCTTAATAAGCAAGAAGCGGATAATATAAATGAAGATGAAATCTGGGTGGATAGTTATGAGGTCTGTACATTCTTAAAAATCAGCGACAAAACATTGCAAAGACTTCGGGTATCAGGAACAATTGCTTATTCTAATATTCGAGGACGCTATTTTTATAAAATCGGCGAGATAAAACGAATGCTGGAAAAAAAGCATTATATTACATCATTATATGCTTAAAAATGATATATTTGCAGAAATATCATAGAGTATAAAATGGCAAATCCATCTAAGAAAATTAGAGAACAGAGAGACGATTTATCCCCTTTCTTATTTCATTATACAAAAGGAAGAGAAGCGTTTGAAATTCTTTTATCAATAATTGATGAGAAAAAATTGAAATCAGAAAAAGGATATATCTGTTTTACAGAAGCCCCCTTAGCTACCTCATTACGGATGTTTGATTATATGAATCAATATCCAGACCCTATGTATGCCCCTTATGGTATTGGATTTAATAGAGATTTCCTTTTTAATATTGGTGCAAGACCTGTTATTTATGGGACAGAAGAAGAGAATGAAAAAATCCCACAGGAGTTAAAATGGAGATGTTTAAATCTACAACCGGAATCATATGATTTTAGCTGGCTAAGGGAATGGCGTATAGAAGGTAATGAGTTTGACTTCAAAGATTATCACAACGATATTATTATTGTTGCTCCGACTAATGAAGAGTTAGAAAAACTCACCACAGATTATGATTTTGATGTTGATTTCGCTTATGAACATGAAGTTCGCATGTCTTTTCCCTATCTAATTCATATTCCCAAAAGAGGATTTCGAGGTATTTCATTAGAAAAAATTAGGGATGATAGTTATATTTCAGATAGAGAAGTATCAAATGAAGTGGAAAGTCAAACGCTTAATGAACTTTTAGATGATTAAAAAAATGGCGAACTAACAAAGCTCGCCATCATTAGATTATCACAATTTGTGATAAGTTATTCTTCTTCATCAGGTATTCTGTATCCTATGGGTTTTCTTGGTTTGGGGTCAGGTTTACTTAATAACTGGGTTAAAGCTTGGTATATTTCACTGAATTGAGCATCTGTACTTTCTTCCAGTTCCTCGATACGTTTAAGAAGTTCATCATATCCGATAACCATTTGTCGCATCAGGACAAATGCCCGCATAATAGAGATATTAACATCTATCGCTGTTTGACTTCTCAATACCGTAGAAAGCATTGCTACACCCTGTTCCGTGAAAACCATTGGGCTGACAGAACTATGTTTTAGGCTTTCGGGGAACTGGTCACAATTTGTGACCAGTTGGTGAAATTCCTCTTTATCCAGTTCAAACATAAAGTCAGAAGGGAATCGCTGAATATTACGTTTAACAGCCTGTTTGAGAACCTTTGTCTTTACATTATATAACTCTGCTAAATCGAAGTCCAGCATTACCCTGTATCCCCGGACTTCAAAGATTTTGTTTTGAATGATTTGTAGTTCCATATATTTTTGTATTTGAATGTTTTAGAGTGAAAATCGTTACCCATTTATTACCATTTCTCAATAGGTAACTATTCGGCAACCTTTTTGTAGATTTTTTCAATACCCGTAAATTGTTCGGAAAGCCCTTTCATATCGCTACTAATCTTGTTATTAGTAATGCGGGCGTAGATTTGGGTCGTTTCAATATTGGTATGTCCCAGCATTTTAGAAACGGTTTCAATAGGAACTCCTTTACCCAGTGTCGTTGTGGTGGCGAAGGTATGGCGGGCAAGGTGAAACGTAAAATTCTTCTTGATTCCGGCAAGGTCGGCAATCTCCTTCAAATAAGAATTAAGTTTTTGATTACTGATTACAGGAAGTATTTTGCCGTTAGGTAGTTTGTCTTTATACTTATCCAAAATCATTTTTGGAATGTCCAGTAACGGTACATTTACATCTATTCCGGTTTTCACTCGCTTAGTCATAATCCATAGGTTGCCGTCAAACGACTTGCGGATATGCTCTTTTCTAAGCCCTGCTACATCTATGTAAGCCAAACCGCAAAAACAGGAAAAGAGAAATAAATCCCGAACGTGTTCCAGCCTTTCGGAAACAAGGTTGAGTTCAAGGATTTTCTTGATTTCATCTTCTGTAAGGTATCCTCTATCAACTCTTTGTAAGCGTATTTTATAGTTAGCAAAAGGGTCGCCGACAATCAACCCATTATTGCGGGCAATCAAAACAATACGCTTGAAGAATTGCATAAACTTGGCAGTAGTGTTATGGTTACATCTGCCAACTGTCATAAGATAGACTTCAAAATCATTGATAAACATATTGTTTATAGACTTCAAAGCTATATCGGAAAGGTTGTACTTAGCTTGGATGAAACTCGCAAGATGCTTGCGGGTTACTTCATACTTTTGATAGGTAGATGCAGATTTAGAAAGACCTATAAGCTGCTTCACATCATCATTGTGCTTCTGAAATAAATTCAGCAACGTTTCGTGGTTCTCCGTATGCCCTAAAAATTCATTCTTGATTTGCTCGGCAGTAACGAAGTTTTCACGCCGTTGCTGTTCATGGTAGATTTGATGTAATGAAGCTTTTATATCTTCCAGCAACTTATTAAGCTGCGCACAAGATTTCCCGGTCGCTTTACCAGCTTTCACACTCCAATTATCAGGATGGATGCTTTGTTTTGTACTAAACTGGCAAATTTTTCCATCAACGGTAATTCTTGCCATAATTATTACCTCTCCATTACGTTTTTCCGACCCTTTTTTTAGGTAGAAAAGGACTTTGAATGTACTCTTCATAATCTCACTTTTTAATGTTACAAAACTACATTTAATGTATTAATTGTGAGATATATACAGACTGTACAAATTGAGACAGCGAGAGGTCATTTTTGGACAAATCGTTACCGTTTTTGTCCGGTATGGAATCGGTAACGATTTAGGCACAGATTTGTGTCTTTTGGGGTCTTTTTAGTGTCTTTTATGCTGGACAAAAAACAAATAAAAAAGCCTACAAATCATTGACTTGTAGGCTTTTGTCCAGTTACTGTCCGGCGTGGTCTGCCGGTTTCAGCGGAGAGACAGGGATTCGAACCCCGGGAACCTCGCAGTTCAACGGTTTTCAAGACCGCCGCAATCGACCACTCTGCCACCTCTCCAATACTGTTTTATTAGTGCTTTCCGTTGAAAGCGTTGCAAAGGTACGAATCATTTTTAAATATGCAAACTTTCTGCTTCATTTTTCACTAATAAATCGTATTTTTGCCGTGCAGAAAGCAAACTAAAAAGGGCGGATTAGCGTTGATTACTCATGACAATCCGCTGAAAATGAGTTAAATAGTAAACAGATTGATTCAAAATGATATATCCCCAGAATTTTGAGCAAAAAATTGGTTTTGACCACATCCGGCAGTTACTAAAGGATAAATGTCTGAGTCCGCTCGGTGAAGAACGAGTGGCAGAGATGGCTTTTTCCGATCAACACGAGGTGGTCACCGAAAAGCTAAATCAACTAACGGAGTTTATCCGTATCATTCAGGAGGAAGACGATTTTCCCGATCAATATTTCTTTGATGTGCGTCACTCATTGAAACGAGTGCGTGTGGAAGGGTTGTACCTCGACGAGCAGGAGCTGTTCGATTTACGACGTTCGCTGGAAACCATCCGGAGCATCGTGCGCTTCCTTTGCGGAAAGGAGGAAGAGGAATCGGATTCACCCTACCCTACTCTGCGGAAGTTGGCCGGTGATATTGCCGTTTTCCCGCAATTAATTACCCGGATTGACGGAATTCTCGATAAATACGGTAAGGTTAAAGACAACGCGTCAACAGATCTGGCACGCATCAGGCGTGAACTAGCTTCAACCATGAGTGGCATCTCACGCTCGCTCAACAGCATTCTTCGTAGTGCACAAACCGACGGTTATGTTGATAAGGATGTAATGCCTACCATGCGTGACGGACGATTGGTTATCCCTGTAGCTCCGGCACTGAAAAGAAAAATCAAAGGAATTGTACACGATGAGTCGGCCAGCGGTAAAACGGTATTTATAGAACCGGCAGAGGTGGTGGAAGCCAACAACCGGGTGCGCGAACTGGAATCGGAAGAACGAAGAGAAATTATACGTATCTTAATGGAGTTCTCGGGTACGGTGCGACCTTTCATTGATGATATTTTGCAATCGTACGAGTTCCTGGCGGAAATTGATTTTATCCGCGCAAAGAGTTATTTCGCCATTCAGACGAAAGGCATCAAGCCGGCTTTGGAGAATGAGCAGGTGATAGACTGGACCATGGCGGTGCACCCGCTGTTGCAGTTATCTCTGGCTAAACAAGGCAAAAAGGTGGTTCCGCTTGACATGGAACTGTCGCAACAAAAAAGGATATTAATTATATCGGGACCCAATGCGGGCGGTAAATCAGTGTGCCTCAAAACTGTGGGATTGTTGCAATATATGCTTCAATGCGGCATGTTGGTGCCGATGCACGAACGCAGTCACGCTGGCATATTCGGAAGCATCTTTATTGACATAGGTGATGAGCAGTCCATCGAGGATGATCTCAGTACCTATTCTTCTCACCTTACCAACATGAAAATGATGTTGAGGAACTGCAACGAACGCAGTCTGATCTTGATTGATGAATTCGGCGGAGGCACTGAGCCGCAAATTGGCGGTGCCATAGCCGAGGCGGTACTGAAGCGATTTAACTTAAAGTTGACTTTCGGTGTCATCACCACGCACTATCAGAACTTGAAACATTTTGCCGAAGACCACGAGGGAGTGGTTAACGGGGCTATGTTATACGATCGCCACTTGATGCAGCCGCTCTTTCAGCTTCAAATGGGTAATCCGGGTAGTTCGTTTGCCGTTGAAATTGCCCGCAAAATAGGTTTGCCCGAAGAGGTAATTGCCGATGCTTCGGATATTGTAGGCAGCGAATACATCAATGCCGATAAGTATTTGCAGGACATAGTGCGCGACAAGCGCTATTGGGAGAGCAAGCGTCAGAACATTCGTCAGCGGGAAAAGCAGATGGAGGACACCATCGCTCTCTATCAAAAGGAAATGGAGGAGTTGCAGAAGTCGCGCAAGGAGATTATCAGAAAGGCGAAAGAAGATGCCGAACGCTTGTTGCAGGAGTCAAACGCAAAGATTGAAAATACCATACGTACCATCAAGGAGGCACAGGCCGAAAAGGAGAAAACCCGAATGGCAAGGCAGGAGTTGGCTGATTTTAAGGAGTCGGTCGACAAGCTTTCGGCACAGGATCAGGAGGATCGGATTGCCCGACAAATGGAGAAGTTACGTCGCAAACAAGATCGTAAAAGTGCTCCTAAACCTGAAAAACAAGGTGATAAGGGTGCAGCGACACCTGTTAAGCCCAAAGTAATTGTCATTGAAGCTGGTAGTTTTGTAAAGCTGAAAGGGCAAACTACCGTGGGCGAGGTACTTGAGGTAAACGGAAAGAATGCGGTAGTGGCTTTCGGTAGTTTGAAGACAACGGTGAAAACAGATCGTCTGGAACTATCCAACGCACAACCTCAGAAGCAGGAAATTGCCAAAAGTACATTCGTCAGTACGCAGACGCACGACAGCATGTACGAAAAGAAGCTCAACTTCAAGCAGGACATTGATGTTCGCGGCATGAGGGGTGAGGAGGCTTTGCAGGCGGTGACGTATTTTGTTGACGATGCCATATTGGTTGGCATGGATCGTGTGCGTATTTTACACGGAACGGGAACGGGTATCTTGCGCTCGCTCATCAGACAGTATTTGCAAACAGTACCGGGTATTAAACATTTTGCCGATGAGCACGTGCAGTTTGGCGGTGCGGGCATTACGGTGGTCGACCTGGTTTAATAGTAATAATCATGAAGAATAACCTGTTAAGTGAAAAGCTGATTTACACGGGGAAGAGTCTGACTCCTACCCACTTGCACCTATGCAGCTACAGTTCGACAGATAAAGTGGAGGTTACGGGCGACTCGTTTGCTGCCGTAGCAGGGAGTTTATCTGACAGTCGCACCAATTGGTTGCAGGTTCACGGACTGAAAGATACGGAAACCATCCGGGAAGTCTGTAATCATTTTGGCATCGGATTTCTGGTGCTTCAGGATATTCTGAACATTAAGCATCCTACTAAAATTGAAGAACATGATCATTATACGGTCATGATCATGAAAATATTCTCATCGGGCAAAACCGAAAATGAATTCAGGCAGCAACAAGTTTGCCTCATTCACGGACAGGGTTTCGTGATTAGTTTCATGGAAGGAGAAAGCGGCTTTTTTGATGATGTGATGGCTGCCATACAAAACAATGTATTGAAGATTCGTGAACGGGCTAGCGATTATTTGTTGAGTGTGTTGCTGAACAGTGTCATGGGCAATTACATTGCCATTGTTACCGGCATCGACGATGCACTGGAGGAATTGGAAGAAAAATTGCTGGTCATCAACAACGGACATGACATCGGCGCCCGTATTCAAACATTACGCAGACAGTACATGTTAATGAAAAAGGCTGTATTACCGCTCAAAGAGCAATATATAAAATTACTTCGCTCGGAAAATGAGATGATGCACAAAGTGAACCGCCCGTTCTTCAATGACGTAAACGATCATTTGCAGTTTGTACTGCAAACCATTGATATTTGTCGGGAAACGCTCTCTTCTTTGGTTGATTTGTATATTTCAAACAATGATTTGCGCATGAACGACATCATGAAACGGCTGACGGTTGTTTCAACTATTTTTATCCCACTTACTTTTCTGGCAGGGGTATGGGGCATGAATTTCAAGTTTATGCCCGAGCTCGACTGGAGGTATGGATATGTTGCCGCATGGGCAATTATGCTCGTAACCGGCCTATTGGTTTACTGGTTCCTGAAAAGGAAAAAATGGCACTAATAATTATTACATCATGAAATCAATCAAAGAATTATATCGCATTGGCACAGGTCCTTCGAGTAGTCACACCATGGGACCTCGCAAGGCTGCCGAGATTTTCCTAGCTAGGCACCGGAATGCGGCTTCGTTCAAAGTTACGCTTTACGGAAGTTTGGCTGCCACGGGAAAAGGGCACATGACAGATGTGGCGATTAACGACACATTAACGCCGGTAGCACCGGTCGAAATAGTGTGGCAACCCAAAGTTTTTCTGCCTTTTCACCCCAATGCCATGACCTTTGCTGCTTTTGATGCACGACAAAAGTTACTTGAAAACTGGACGGTGTACAGCATCGGCGGGGGCGCGCTGGCCGAAAATAACGAGGAACCCACCATTGAAAGCAAAGAGGTATATGACATGAGAAGCATGACCGAGATTCTCAACTGGTGCGAACGAACAGGAAAAAGTTACTGGGAGTATGTAAAGGAGTGTGAAGACGAGGATATTTGGGATTACCTGGATGTGGTTTGGAATACCATGAAAGAAGCGATCCGCCGGGGACTGGAGGAGGAAGGGGTACTGCCCGGTCCTTTGAATTTGCGCAGAAAAGCTTCTACTTATTACATTAAAGCTACCGGATACAAAGATTCGTTGAAAACCAGGGGACTTGTTTTTGCTTATGCTTTGGCCGTAAGTGAGGAGAATGCTTCGGGTGGCAAGATTGTAACTGCCCCTACTTGTGGTTCGTGTGGTGTGGTACCTGCGGTACTTTATCATCTGCACAAAAGTCGCGACTTCAGTGACATTCGTATTATTCGTGCGCTGGCTACTGCGGGATTGTTTGGTAACATTGTGAAGCACAACGCTTCCATATCAGGTGCCGAAGTGGGTTGTCAGGGTGAAGTAGGCGTAGCTTGCGCCATGGCATCGGCCGCAGCCAACCAGCTCTTTGGAGGCAGTCCGGCACAAACGGAATATGCTGCTGAAATGGGACTGGAACATCATTTGGGAATGACGTGTGATCCGGTATGCGGGTTGGTACAGATTCCTTGCATCGAACGAAATGCCTATGCGGCTGCACGGGCACTAGATGCCAATATTTATTCGTCCTTTACCGACGGCATTCACCGGGTTTCGTTTGATAAAGTGGTACAAGTCATGAAACAAACCGGTCACGATTTGCCTTCTTTGTATAAAGAGACCAGTGAGGGCGGACTAGCCAAAGATTACGAGCAAATGTAATTTCAAAAGGATGATAGTGAAGACAGTGTTTTATATACTGTCTTCACTGTAAACGTCTTCCATTAATTCTTCTTTTTTAAGAGACATCCCTCCATCTGCTGTTATGGTTATGGACACCGGCACATACAAATCCGTTTGAGGATAAGAAATGCTGGCCGCAAACACCATACCTTGGGGCGTGCTCTTATCAAACACCATGCCTTCCAGGATTGATTTAGACATAAATTCTTCATCGAGCAGGGAAGCAAAGCTTTTCTTGGTAAATGTTTTGCTGAACACCCTTTCGTTTCCGCGGGTAATTCTCAATACAATCTGGTTGTCGAGATATTCATCTCCCATCTCAGTATTCACATGAGGAAGTGAATCACTCGGTGTACGCGAAAGGAAAATGTGATAATCTTTACCTTTAAACTGAATATCAGTCTCCGACTTAGATACTTGCATTCTCTTGGTTCCGTGTGCATCTGCGCTATCTTGTTGCACCAGCAACGTGTCTTTGTTGTCCTTGCCGCCCTTTCCAGAACAGGCCACAAAGGCTGAAACGGCCAACAATACAGACAAAAGATAAAAAAGTCTTTTCATTTTTATGTATGATGGTAAATAACTCAAGCAAAGGAACAAAAAGGGAAACAAATACACAAGAAAAACAGAATCAAAAAAAAGCAGCTAACACCATTACATCGCTGTAAGAGCATTAGCTGCAAAAAAATACAAGTTGTCAATAAAACACGTTGGTTAACCTTAAAACTAACCTAATGAAATTTCTTATTTATTTCCACGCTGTCCGCCACGGGGACCTCTGTCGCCCATTTTCTTCTGTCGTTCAGCTTGTTTTTTACTGTAAGCAGCATATTGCTCCTCGGTCAGGATTTTCTTCAACTTAGCATCGTAAGCATCGCGGTTGTTCTGCATTTCTTTGCGCAGTTCTTCCCTCTCTGCTTTTTTATCTTCCGCACGATTAGCCATTTTTTCAGTTAAGGCCATGTTGGCTTCCAATAAGTCTTTCTTCTGAGCTTCGTTTAAAGAATACTCTTTAGCCATGCGTTCGGTCATTCTCTCAGCACGTTCTTTCGGGTTCATTTTATTCCCGTTACGCGGACCTTGAGCCATAGCCATGCCACCTGTAAGCAGCAACGCAACAATTAGAAATCCTATCTTTTTCATCTCTTTTCGCTTTTTAATTTATAAAATTGGTTCTTTTATATTGTTGCAACATCTATATGACTAACGAAAAGAGCAAGTGTTTAATTGAAATTTCTTTTTTAACAGTTTTTATTTTTTGCTATTCTGTTCATACTCTGCTTTCTTGCTACGGTAGAAGTCCTGCAGCACATAAAATGCCTTTTTACGAACACCTCTTTCGGATATCACGCCTTTTCGGTTAAAGAAGTCCTGAATGCCATTAAGCTGGCGACGGGTGGAACGGAAATCCATCAATATCCAGGGAGATGTACCGGCAAATCCGTCTACACGGTTATACATATCCAACGTGTTCTTGTATAACTCCTCTTGGTATTCTTCTGTCCACCGTTCCGTTTTATCACCGTGTAAACCTTGCAACGCACCTCCGCCAAACTCACTGATAAAGAAAGGTTTGTCGTAAGGTATATCCCACTGCCTGGTTTTGCAGTCTTCCGGTGTGCCTCCATACCAGCCCAGGTAATTATTAAAACTGATGATGTCAACGTATTCACTCATGTAGTCTTTCACCTGGCTGACGTTGTTCTTGGTCCCGGTCACTTCCATTGCCATACTGAGCAAACGAGTATTGTCTTTGTTCCTAACTTGCTTAGCCAAACGAGCCAAAAAATTATCGCGCGCATCGCTGTGAGGAGTTTCATTGGCAACCGACCATATAATAACGGAGCACCTGTTCTTATCGCGTTCCATCATATCATTCAATTGTGCCGATGCATTATGATACGTATCGGGATTGTCCCAGTGAATGGTCCAGTAAACAGGTATCTCCGACCACACCATCAACCCCATTTCTTCCGCTGCACGAACCATGTGCTCGTTGTGCGGATAGTGAGCCAAACGCACAAAGTTACAACCCAACTCTTTAGCCCAATTCAATAAAAGAAGCGATTCTTCTTTGCTGTACACGCGCCCTTGTCTGTAAGGTGCCTCTTCATGAATGGAAATACCCCGAAGGAAAGTTTGCTTTCCGTTCAGCAGAAGACTCTTTCCCTTCGTTTCAATCTGACGGAAACCAATTTTATCTTCCAACACTTCTGATCCGTTGCGCACTTCCACGGCATAAAGTTTTGGATTCTCAGGGCTCCATAATTGGGGTTTCGCCTTGCAGGCAAAAGCGGCTTTCCCCTGTTCATCTGTGGTCAGAGTCTGTGTTATTTTTAGTTCAGGAATGCGTATTTGTATTTTAACACCGGGCACAGGTTTGCTTAGCTTAACATAACCCGTTATTTCGTTGTACTTTCCTTTGGGAAGTTGCACCAGATAATCGTCTACAGACACCTCGGGAGTTTCCACTAACAGCACATCACGGGTAATGCCACCGTAGTTCCACCAATCTGAATTGACAGTAGGTACGCCTTCGGGCTTGCGTTCATTGTTTACACGCAGCACAACAAAGTTATCTCCTTCACGAAGTTTATCAGTTACGTCAAAATAGAAAGGAGTGAATCCACCTTCATGTACACCAACCTTCTCACCGTTTAAATAAACATTAGCTAAGTAATTAACCGCACCGAAATACAAATACACTTTGGTATCCGCTTTCTTGTTGTACGTGAAGTCTTTTTTATACCACACACTGCCTTCATAAAAAAAAAGCTTATCGTTTTGTGTATTCCAGTCGCCCGGAACCATCAATTGTTGTGCCGTATCAAAGTTATACTCTACCAAGTCCGACTTATCACGCATCTTCTGATTCTTGAAAAAGCCATTGGGGTTTTCTTTCAACCGATAATCGTAAAAGCCATTATCAAAAGGATCTACAATGGCTCTCCACGAGCCATTCAAGGAAAAGGTATGACGGGCATATACGTTTTGCAGAACAGGAGATTCCGGTGCATACCGAACCATTTCGCAAGCTGCCAGTAAGAATGCGCCAACTCCAAAATTAGCTGTTGAGTTAGCATCAATCACCTGACCGGGTATCGCCCTGTCGCCGATAGGCTGAACATAACCAATTCTTCCGTTTTCCTGCAAAGCTGTATTGACAAGGTATTCCCATCCTTTGAGCGCAACGGGACCATACGTCTCCTTGTCGAGTAAGCCGTTGTTGATTCCCCAGAGAAAGCCATAGGTAAAGAAAGCCGTACCACTCGTTTCCGGTCCGGGAGCAAAAGTAGGATCGAGCATACTACGAGTCCAATAGCCACCGGGTTGTTGCGAAGCAGCAATAGCCTTGGCCATGTCCTGAAAGCGTTTCACATAAGCCGAGCGATGAACGGCCGATTGCGGCAAGTCTTTTAACACTTTAGCAAAGCCGGCAAAAACCCAGCCCACACCACGTGCCCAAAAATCCTTCTTCCCATTCACCGTTTGATGTTTCGGATATACATAACGAGCGTCACGGTAATACAGAGCAGCCTCTGAATCATACATAATACTGTCTGAATACATAAGATATTCATGTAACTTTTTCAGATACAATTCATTGCCGGTTATCTTATAAAGTTTGGTCATTACCGGCATCACCATATACAAACCGTCCGACCACCACCAGTAATCATTCCGGTCGGTACTCATCTGATACTCCATGACTTCGCGTGCACGTGCTATCTTCTTAGGATCAGGAGAAATCATGTACAGATCGGCGTAGTTTTGAAAGCAAATCTGATAATCGCCGAAAAGAACGTACTCATCCGTTTCACCATAACTATATTTCCATTCGTTTTTATTATTTGATTTAGCTCCTTTCCATTCATTATGTTTGGCCCATTCTTCCGTGTAACGAAGATAATTCTCGTTGCCCGTTAAGAAATAAACCTCCATATTGCCGGTATGGTAAGCTGCATTATCCCAAAAAGACCTGCCGTGTTTGGGATTGTTTTGTTGCCAGTAAGCGTTCACTTTATCAATAACCCGAAGCGTTTCGGATTTCGTAAAGGAAGCCTGGGAATAAGCCACTGACAATATAGCCCATAGCAGAAGAGCTGTCAAATAATACCTTTTCATGTTATTCAATTTTATAGTTCCATTACATTTTTATTTTCTCGAGTACGTAAACGGAAGTTGGTTCCTGTTCCACCGTTTTTTCTCCGTCTCCTTGTGCCGTTTTCTGAACAAACAGATGAAGTTGGCGACGGCTTTTCCACAATTCCGTATCGTGCGAAGGTTCCCAAGCCTCAACGGAGAAATCGGTCAGATCAGAAAACATCCATTTTCCGCTTTCCACGTTATCCGTAACAGCCATTGAGACTTTACTGCCCCGTTCTTCATCTCTGTAAATATAAGCCACCTTGCACTTCCCTCCTTTTTCGTTGATAACCAGTCGGGGACGCGCTATGGGAATCATCTTGGTTCCCCCTCCGCTTAAACTAAAAGGAGTGACACGTTGTGATACCTGTTGTTGACGCCACTGCTTACCATCAAACCACACCAGGCGGTACTGAGGAACATTGCTGTTGGCACTGCGCCAATAGGTGGCAATGAAAGGGTGTCCATCCTTATTGGCCGACATGCTGGTTTGGTTGATCAATTCACTGTTTTGAGGGATGCGACAAGCATATTCGGCATTGGTTGCGTTGATTGGCAAAGCATACGTTTCTCCGTTCGATTTTTCCCAAGTCTTTCCTCCGTCTCGTGAGCGTGCATAACACAAATCATGGTTTGTTTCCACCAACCAGGTTTCACGCCACACCCACGACAAATGGATGGTTCCCGCTTCGTCAACGTAGAGTTGCCAGTAAGCATTGCGCTGGTTTTCTCCGTCAATCAGTACATCCTGCACCCGCTCCCACTTTCGGGAGACTAGGCTATAACGATTCATCACCAGATTACCTCTTCCCGAAGAGCCCGAGCGATAAACAAAAATCAAATCACCGCCGGCTAATTTGTAAAACTCCGGATAAGTAACATTCTGCTCGTCGGCACCGGTCATCGCTTCTTTATCACCCAACTGAAGAGAGCCCGGAGCTACGCTGCGGCAGTAATTCAACGGATGTCCGTGGTGGTCGAACGCCACATGCAGATAGCCATCACCGTCAACCATCAAACTGATTACGTTGTGAGCATCGGCACAATTACCTTTGTATTGCGAGCGCCGGAGTTGCCATTTATCACTGTTTAATTTGCGTTTTCCAACCACCAGATCCCCATCGCCATCGTAATAAGAAATGTATTGCGTATTGCGGTAGGTAACCAGCGAATTGTTGCGGAAAACAGTTGTGTTCACCGATGTACGGCTATATCCTTTGCCCGCGTCGACCAACCTCTGAGCAAACAAAGAGGAGGTCAACACGCACAACAGAAAAGTTCCTGATAGTATTCTTTTGCTTAAAAACGTACCCATTACCCTTACACTATTACTTTGCAACCGGACTAATTACATAACCGTACGTATATTCTTTTGCTTTCAACAAATACGGTTCGTGCGGATACATACCCCAGCTATTATCACCTCCCACACCACGCTGTGCCAAGTCAACGTGCAAAACAACAGCCTTGCGGGGATTTATATCATTGATGTGACGCTGACTCTTAGTCAGTCCTGCATCAAAATCTTCCGGATAGTTGCGAAGTGCACTTACGCTGAGTGGTTGCAAACCGTCAATGCGTAAGCCAAAGCCTTCTTTGTTAGTTAGCGTAAGCCAGCGTACATCCGTTTTGTTTCCATTCTCCTGGGGACGGATGTAAGCCACGTATTGTTCGTCGACCGTACTGGTGTATTTACCTATAAAGCTAGCCGTATTTCTGTCCGAATAGTTTTCCCACGGACCTCTGCCGTACCAGCTAAACTGATCAAACTCTTGCGCTAAAGTCATCTGCATACCAAAACGAGGTATCTCAGGTAAGGCAATATTCCCGGCTTTCCAGCTACCGTTAACTTCCACACGACCATCGGCATAAACCGTATATTTTACCGTATAATCCGAAGCCACATCACGCAAGTAATAAATAGAAGTCAGCGTTACAGCCCCATCCTTTCGCTCCACATTCATGCCTTTGAACTCCTTGTTTTGTCCGGCAGTACGCCAAACATTGCAAAGAATACCCATGCGGTTACCGAAATCATTATCGGTAGGCGCGCGCCAGAATTGTGGTTGCGGTGCATGTCCCAGCAACATTTTATCTTGGTAACGGTAACCGTTCAACTCACCGTTTCTCTTATTAAATGAAATGCGTACATCACCACAGGTAAAGAATAACACATTATTTTCTTCCTTCATATCAATTGCACCAGTCGTACTCTTTTGACCGGCAAAATAAGAGTTTCCGTTCAGAACAAACTGCTCGCGAGCGACCTCATGTCCTTCCGGAATCATTTCAGAAGGGTATTTGGCGTAAGCATACACGTTAAGCAAATATTCAGCTCCCGATTCTTGTTGAAGAGCAGGCAAAGGCAATTTCACCTCTTTGGATGAACCGGCAGGCAAGCTAACTTGTAAAGTACCGCTAGCTGCAACATCGCCATTTTTCAACAGCTTCCACTTAAAGTTATAATTCTTCAGGTCCGTGTATAAGAAGCGATTTTGAATAATCAAGCTTCCGTTTTCCACATCTTTAGCTTTAAACAGAATGTCTTGGTACACCTTTTTCACTTCAAATAAACCCGGATGCGGAGTGCGGTCGGGGAATACTAATCCGTTCGTACAGAAGTTTTCTTCATTCGGGTAGTGAGCCGAACCGAAGTCACCACCATAAGCCCAATAGAATCTGCCGTTTTCATCTTTTGTTGCAAGGCCCTGGTCTACCCAGTCCCATATAAATCCTCCCTGCATGTGTTTGCTTGTGGCGATAACATCAAAATATTCCTGAAAGTTTCCGGTACTATTACCCATGGCATGTGCATATTCGCACATGATAAAAGGACGTTTTACATCCGTGCGCGCAGCATATTCCTTCATGTAACGCATGCTTGGATACATGGGGCACACAATATCTGTATTTTCTTGCTCGCCCGCTTGTTCAAATTGCACCGGACGAGAAGCATCGCGCTGTTTCACCCATTGATACATTTCATGGAACACAGGACCGTTTCCACACTCATTGCCTAAACTCCATAAAATAACACACGGATGGTTTTTATCTCTTTCAACCAATCGTTCCACACGATCCTTGTGAGCAGGTGCCCATTGGGGAAGATAAGCCGGATGCACGCTCTTGTCGAACCAACCCTGAAGTTCAGCTCCCATTCCGTGGGTTTCAATGTTGGCTTCATCACAAATCAACAAACCATACTGATCGCACAACTTGTACCACAGCGGACTTTGGGGATAATGGCTCATGCGCACGGCATTCACATTGAAACGTTTCATCATGCGTATGTCTTCCAGCATGGTTTCTTTATCCACATAATGACCTGTATATTGATTATGTTCGTGCAAATTCACTCCACGAACCAACAGCGGCTTACCGTTGAGCATCAGTTGAGCATCTTTTATCTCTACTTTTCTGAAACCTGTTTTGCAGGAAGTTGTTTCAATAATCCGCCCGCTCTTATCTTTCAGCGTAAGCAGAACCGTATAAAGCACCGGAGTTTCATTACTCCATAGCGCAGGCGAAGAAACACTGCGTGAGAATGCAACCTTTGTTACCTCTCCAGCACCTACTTGTACGGGTTTGGAAAGCTGAACTACCGATTTTCCTTTTTGATCCAACAAAGAAAGATACACCACACCACTCTCCATTTGTTGTTTGTAATTCTTCAGGTCAACCGTCACATTCAGCATACCGTTCTTGTAAGACCGATCCAAATCGGCCAGTGCAAAATAATCTTTTATGCGTACTTGGTCGGTACTATATAAATAAACACTTCTGTCAATGCCCGATAAGCGCCAGAAATCCTGATCTTCCAGATAAGAACCGTCACTCCATCGATAAACTTCTACAGCAACCTGATTCTTTCCAGGCTTTACATAAGCAGTAATGTCAAACTCAGCCGGACTCTTTGTTACCTGACTGTAACCCACTTTCTGTCCGTTCACCCAAATATACATCGCCGATGTTCCTGCTTCAAAATGAAGATAAATCCTACGGCCATTCCAAGAAGCCGGCAAATCGAAAGAACGTTTATAACTTCCCACGGGGTTGTCGTTGTGGGGAATAAAAGGCGGATTCTTGGGATGCGGATACGTCACATTCGTATAAATAGGAATGCCATACCCTTGCAATTCCCAGTTACCAGGGACTTTAATATCATCCCAATCACTTGTATTGTAGTTCTCCATGTAAAAATCGACAGGGCGTTCGGCAGGTATCTTTACCCAGCGAAACTTCCACGTACCGTTCAACGATAAATAATACGGAGATTGCTCATAAACATCATTCACAGCCAGCTGCTCGTTATTGTATGGCAACGACGTAGCACGCGGAGCTTCTTTATTCACGGCAAATACCGATGGATTTTCCCAGTCGGGTGTCTGGGCGGAAAGATTTGTGCCAAGCATCAGAGCAGCCAATCCACCTACAAATTGTTTAGAAAGATAATTCATATTTCAGTGTTTTATTTATTCGTAATAAGCATGATCTTTAGGAAAATCGTCACCTTCCCACGCCTTTTTTGAGGTCCACGGTTGCGGTGCATCCGTCCAGAAAGGATGATTGGCCGGTAAGCCCAACGGCAAGAAAGCCAAAGAAGCCAGATACATGCTTCCGTTATTGGAATACCAATCGGCTATGTTAGGCTGATATGAACTGAAGCCAATACGCAAAAATCCTTTCTCATTAAAATTAGCCGGCGAAGAAAACATTCGTTTGATGACAGCAGTCATAGCTGCACGAACCTGCCCGTTGGGCAGAGATTCGGGCAATTCTTCACGCAAAGCAAGCAAAGCCAGAGGCTGCAACACACCTGTGCGATAGGTAATGGAACGGCCAAAAACAGGGAAAGTACCTTCGGGAGAGATGAAGCGTTCCAATATCATGCCAAAACGTTGCATGCGTTTCACGGCTGTTTCGTAGCGTTTGCGGGGAGCAATCCAGTTCTGCTTTTTATCGGTTACCACTTCCAGGCATTCCACATACATGGGATGGAGCACGTAACTGTTATAATAATCAAAGGCAAAGCTCGGACCGTCTGAATACCATCCGTCGCCTACATACCATTCTTCCACCTTGCGCAAAGCCGAATTGATGCGGTAATTATCAGAACCGGCACCGGCTTTCATCAAAAACGTTTCAATGGTAGCGGAGAATAGTAACCAGTTTGTATACGGAGGGTCCACACGGCGTAACTGTTTAAATTCGGAGATATAGCGTTCTTTGGTCAGACTATCCAAAGGCATCCACAAGCTATCATAAGCACGCAGAAAACTGTTGGCAATGTAAGCGGCATCCACCAAAGGCTGTCCCTCTTTTCTCCACAACAAGTAATCAGCACTGGCAGGGTCAACCGACTGAGCGTATGCCTTCAATGCCCATTGGCGAAGTTGCTTGCGTTGAAACCCTTCGGGAGTATTGTCATCCGGTAAAGCCAACCAAGGAGCCAAGCCCGCCATTAGTCGGCCAAAACATTCCATATAGGTTACTGCCTTGTCTCTGCCATCCCACGTGGGACTTACTTCCACCTGCATATTTTGTTGCAGCTTGCCTTCACTCATGTTACTTAACACAGGAGCAGCCATGCGATACATCAGGTTACACCAATAAGTGCGGTCGTCGGGGTCTTTTTCTACTTTTTTCTTTGCCTGTGCAAACTGAACAGGTAAGAAACAGGCCAATAGCAGCCATACAAAAATGTTCTGTCTCATTTTCATGGTATCTTAAACGTTGGTATTAATTCACTTTATCCATTCGGCCGGACTCCACTCATCTATCCATTTCAGGAACGGCACGCCTTTATCATCAAACTGAACAGGTAGCCAGATGTAACGCGCATCAATGGGATTCTTCGGTCTCCAGATATCAGCCATAAAGATATACTTATTTGGCTCACCCTGAAGCGTCAATATGTAAGTACTTTGTCCACCGTATGTTATTTTTGCATTTTCCCCCGTACACGGATTAGGATGTTTTGTCCACGGTCCCCAGATAGACGGAGCCGAGAACATACGCGCCTCATTGGGTGCCCAACCGGTACAACCCGAAGTAATCATCCAATACATTCCGTCTTTTTTAAAGATGGCAGGCGCCTCGTTGTGTCCGGCAGGAGCCACTCTCATGTATTTTCCTGTATAACCCAGATAGTCATCATTCAGCTCGGCAATGTGTAACGTCAGATTCTCTTCCGAAGAATAAATGTGATACGCCTTACCATCCTCATCAACGAACAAAGTCATATCTCTCGACATCTGTCCGCCGGCCAAATCTCTTTGAATGAAAAGTCCGTTATTCACCGCTTCATACCACTTGGGAGTCCACCATTCCTTATAATCTTCCAATTTCAACTGCTTATTTTTCAGTTCCTGAGGCATATCAAACGGATAAACACCCGGATTGGCACGGAAAGATCCGATAAACTGATAAGGCCCTGTTACTTGATCACTAACCGCTACAGCGGCACGAGCAGCAGCATAGCCTTTGTCCTTTAGTTCCAAATGGAACCACATAACAAATTTCTTTGTTTTATTATTATAAATAACCTTAGGACGTTCTATGATACATCCTTTCACGATGTCACTGGCAGGATCATCCGAAACCGACAAGGCAACTCCTTCTTTGGTCCAGTTACACAAATCAGTTGACGAATAACAAGTCACTCCAACCAGCGCCGAACTGGTTGTGGCACTCTTATGCTCTCCAAACCAATAATATTTATTACCAAAATGAAGTACGCCACCGCCGTGAGCGTTAATGTGATTGCCTTCGTTATCGGGCCATAACTCACCCGAGCGAATCATCTTTTCTTTCTGGTACACCCTGACATAATCTATTTCATATCTCATGGGGAAAGCTTTATCATCGGGTTCACCGCCGTTCACCCCGCCAAGGGCCAGATTCAATAAGATATAATGAGGTTGTTTAAACGGATTCTGATGATTGCCCAGCGAACCGTTTGTGGTTTGGCTCAACGGTATTTCGTTAAGCAATTCGTTATCTAAATAAAGTTTGATTGCTTCTTCGTCCCAATCCATACGCCAGATGTGAAATTTAGAAGCCCATTCCTTGTCCTTTTGCAAGAAGTAGTCAAAAGGAATCTTTTTACTGTTCCACATGGCATGATACCGGGCATCCGTGCCCCAGGCAGCATTAGCCAAGATGTGTGGTATTCCCTGAATACGGTAATATTCCATGATATCAATTTCACCACACGAAGGCCATTCCATGTTATTACCTAATGTCCATATAGCAGGCCATGCTCCTCCCCCAACGGGTATCTTGGCACGAACCTCTATCCGTCCGTATAAAAACTCTTTTTTACCGGCCGTTTTTAGGGAAGACGATGTATAGAAGGCATACTTACGCGCCTGTTTCCAGCTCTCACCCTCTTTCTTGTATTCTGTGTTCCTTACTTTCTCTTTTCTACCTTCAATAATCAATAGGCCCTTTTCGCAAAAAGCATTGTCAGGCTGATACCATTGCAGTTCCTCGTTACGCACAAACCCATCTTCAAAACTCCATACGGTACTGTCGGGCTTACCGGGTTTGTTAAACTCGTCACTCCAGACAAGTTTGTATGTGCTTTGTCCAAGCATGTTTGCCGGGGCAAGTAGAAACAGCAGAAATAACACTTTTACCATTATTTTCTTTCTCATCCTGTTATGTTGTTTGTTGATTTAGTAGAAACCTATATACAGCATAGAATTAACCTGTGCATCAAAGAAAAAAAGGTGGGGCAAGCTTTCACCCAGGAGAGACCTGCCCCACCCGTTAAACAAATTTATAGAAGACCTATTGAAAAGATCAAACTAATAGGTTATTAATTACTACCGCCTTCATCAGCCACAGCTTCTTCCCAGTTAGTCCACATAGGAATCTGGTCGCTGTAACCGTCATAACCGAAGTTTTGGCGGAGATCGGCCTTATTGTTAGCAGTAATAGCAGAGTTAGGCACGGGCCAGAAGATATTATGTTTGTTCACCTTGTACTCAAAAGCCTGACTTCCCTGTTGTCCCTTACCATACGGGCGATTGAAGACGTTGTAAGTGGTGCAACGTTTATACCAATAGCTACCGCCAGTGAGATCAGTACCATCCTGCTTATCCCAGGTGTTGATATCGTAAGTGTTACCCCATTCGTCGGGTTTACCACTCTTAGCAAGACACCAGGAAACGCGGGCCATTTCAGCCTGACGGAATTCTTCCATATAAAGCTCACGGGCACGTTCGTCCATGATGTCACCTATAGTAACAGTGGTGTACATTTTCTTGGCATTAGCACGCTGACGAACGGCATTCACGTCTTGAGCTGCCCCGCTGGCATTGCCTTGATAGAAACGAGCCTCAGCACGCAGCAGATAAGTGTCTGCCAAGCGGAACAAATACATGTCACCGTTACAACCTTTACCTTGAGCACCTTGGAACTGGTTGGCTCCCTGGTTAGCCTCAGCTACCGCATCGAGAATATAAAGTTGATAAAGAGGCGTAGGATACCAACTACGGATAGTATCTGAACAAAGAATATCACCTTTCCTAACAAGAGGACCTCCTAAACCGTTGTTACCATAGTCTTCAGTAGCGTAAAGTTGATAGTTCTTGCCGTACCAGCTGGATTTGGGGTTGTTGTATTTGAAATCTTCCATTTCCATCCAGTTGCCCACCTCGCGGTTGTGGCGAAGATCTTGCCAGTCTGTTTCACCGTCATAATTCCAGATGGTTTTGTTATAGTGATAGGAAGTACGATTCAAAGCAATGCCTCGACCAGCCACACGAACCCAGTCGAGTTCGGCGTTGTAATTGCTATTATTACGAGCATAGTTGGAAGCCGGAGAAGCCAGACCGTAAGGATCGCGAATCACACTGTTGCTCCAATGGGCGAAGTTTGCACGCATAATGTTATACGTGGTAAAGTTCTGGTCGTTGGAGTTAATAATAGGCATAATAAGCTCTTTGTTTGCCGAGTGACAAATGTTAGGCGTACGGTGAAGGTCCCACACAACATTGCGGGTAACTTTCCATGTCTTCTCGTTGCCCGAAGGCTGCCACGTACCGAAAGGTTCCAACATTAAGTGCAAACCATGATTGGTGATAAGTTCGGTAGCAGTCTGCTCTGCCTTAGCGTACTCTCCCGTCACAAGATAGCATTTCACTAAAAGGTGCATACAAGCCTCTTGATTTACCATGCCTATATACGACATGTCTCTTTGTGAAGGGACGTGCTGAACGGCAAACTCAAGATCGTGCACCAACATCTTGAAGATGGCCTCTTTGCTGGTAGACTTGTAGTCTTGCTTGGGTGAAGTCATCAACTTAGTGATTAAAGGGATGTCACCGAACTGCAAAGTCAGGTTATAGTAAGCATAGGCTCTGTGGAAATAAGCGCGACCCTTGTAAGCGTCACGAATGTCATCAGCAAGGCCTTGTACTTTGTCAACGTACGAGAGTACAGAGTTAGCGTACTTCACGGCATTGAATCCCTGATCCCAGAAACGCTGCATGAAGTTACCGTCGCCACCACCCGACATACCCGAAGTGGGAGTCAGTTTAGCATCGAAGTTATCTTGGAAACCACCACCCATATCGGTTTTGGCATACATACCTACGTCGGTTAGGTAATAGTTGGTGGCAAGTCCCACGTTGTTCCAGTTACCATCGAGGATATAGGTTTTCAACTGCTTGTCACACATGGTGAGGGCCGACTGCAAACCTGATTCCGTAGAGTAAGTGGCAGTGGGCTCATAAAAAGAAAGCGGGTCTTGCTCAAGGAACGAGTCGGTACAAGCAGTCATTGTAGCTGCTAGAGCTACAAACTTGCTGCTTCTATATAATAAGGTATTGATATACTGTTTCATATTGGTTTACGATTTTAGAGTGTAACATTGATACCAAACTGAAATTGGCGATTTGAGAAGCCACCTGTTTCAGGGTCACCATAATCCCAGCTATCGAACGTGCAAACGTTATTAACACCGGCTGTTAGGCGTATTTTCTCTATCTGATACTTGCGGGTGAACTTCACGGGCAACGTGTAACCAAGGGTGATATTATCCAAGCGCACAAAGTTGCGGTTGTAAACTTTCTGAACACCAGTGGCGCCGCTAGGACCTACTGCATTCAGGCGAGCATAGTCGTTAGTAGGATTCTCGGGCGTCCAATACTCTTTCTTGTAAGTGTTAGACGTTTGAGTGAACATAGAACCGGAATTGTCACCGTTCAAATAATAACCAGCCTGGCTCTTGTGACCCATATAAGAATACATGGAGAAAGAGAATGTGAAGTCCTTGAGGAACGTGAAATCATTGCGCAAGTTCCAATAGATGGGAGGAGCTGTGGTACCCTGATACACTTTATCTTTGTCGTTGTACACGGGAGTACCGTCTTCTTTATCGTCGGCCGTATAGTGGTTCACCACTTTCGGGTCACCGGGCTTCTGGTTCACCTTAGCCGCTTCGGCTGCTTCGTTGAGCTGCCAGATACCGTCTACTTCAAAATCCCAAATTTCACCAACAGGCTTGCCGATATACCATTTGTTGCTGGTGTCATTTATTTCCTTTCCGTTTTCGTCATACTCATAATAAAGGTGTTTGATGCGGTTTTTATTATAAGAGAATCCGAAAGAGGTATTCCAAGTAAAGTTCTTGATTTCCATGTTGCGGGAGTTGAGCGTCAGTTCAAAACCCGAGTTAGTTACCTCACCCAAGTTGGTAGTGATGCTGCTAAAACCGGTGAAGTTAGGCAGACGTTGGTTCATAATCATGTCATGCGTCTTTTTGTAGTACCATTCCACGCTACCGGTAAAGCGGCTGTCCAATACGGAGAAATCAAGACCCACGTTATAAGCGGTAGTCTTCTCCCACTCTAAGTTGGGGTTACCCAAGCGACTGATTTCCAATGCCTGAATAACAGCCGCACTACCGTCGCTGTTGTAATAGCCCATCACTCCGCCATTGGAAAGATTAGAAAGTGCCAGATAAGTGTCTTTCAGCGAGCGGTTACCGTTTGTACCGTAAGATACGCGCAACTTTCCATAATCCAGCCAAGGTTGTTTGATGAAACTTTCTTCTGAGAATACCCAGCTACCTCCCACAGACCAGAATGTAGCCCACGGATTATTCGAACCGAAAGCTGAATAACCATCACGACGTACAGTACCGGTAAACATATAACGATCGTTGTAGCCATAGAACAAACGACCCAGATAGGCGGCAGCCTGCGAATGTGTATCGTTGGTGTAAAAAGAACTTTGCTCCTTGTCGGCCCCAGAAACGTAGTGGAATCCAAGCGCGTCGGAAGGAGTAATGTTGCGGGCATGTATTTCGTCATACCAGTAGCGCTTCTCTTCAGCTTCCTGCACCAAGGTGACAGTAAAGTGGTGCTTGTCAAAAGTTTGATCCCAAGTCAGGGTGTTATTTAGGTTCCAATCAAAGTTCTTCGATGTGTTGCGGTTTACGCCGCGTTCGGCAGGCGTGCTGTTGGGCAACTCGGAAGACATAAAATAGCGATCATAGAACCACTGGTAGCGTGGAGCGATGTTGAACTGATAGGTAATACCTAGCGGCAGTGTCAACTTCGCATTGAAGATGGTGTTAAGTACAGTGTAGCCCTTTTCCAATTCGTTATACTGATCTTCGAAATGATAGTTATAACCACCATTCGTTGGATTGCCACTGGTAGGATATTGCAATTCGTTGCCCTCATCGTCCCAACGAAGTGAGTAAGGCGATTGACGAAGCTGGTTACTGTCCCAATAGTTGCTTCCCAGAGGTACCGCATTTGATTCATCGCTACGATCTTGGAAGTTTACGTTGGCTCCTACTTCTAACCAATTGGTAACTTTGGCATTAATCTTCATGTTGGAGCGGAAAGCGTGATAGTCATCACCCTGAATGGCCCCCTCATTATTCAGATAGCCGAAGCTCAAATAGTAATTCACTTTGTCGGTAGCTCCGGAAATGCTGGCGTTATAGTCCTGATTAATACCGGTACGGAATACAGCTTTGTTCCAATCGTAAGTCTTGCCGGCCAGGTAATTCTGCATCACCAAAGCAGCATCGGCATCGAGACCCATACGACGAGCGTAGAGTGATTCGAGGCTCTCACCATTTTGCAAAGTCTTGGCTCCTGTAGTAGACCACTGATCAGAAGTTGTACCATACTTTGAGAGGTTGTTATAATGGTCATAGTAACCAGCAGGAACACCGCTACTTTTTGAATAGTAACCCCAATTTCCATTTTCATCATAACCATAAGTAGTAGCTTTGAACCAGTCTTCACGGTAAGTCATGTACTCCGAAGGACTGAACACATCGCGATAGGCAGCCTTAGTATTCGCAGCCATGTTGACACCAATGTTTATAACTGGCTTGCCTTCCTTACCTTTCTTAGTGGTAATAATGAGTACACCACTTGCTGCTTTGGCTCCGTAAACGGCTGCCGAAGAAGCATCTTTCAATACGTCAATCTGCGCAATGTCATCGGGGTTAATTTCACTCAGTTCGCCACCGAAAGCCATGCCATCGAGTATAATAAGAGGTGCGTTGTGTGAACCTTCAGTATAAAGCGAGTTCTGTCCACGAAGCTGAATAGAGGGTTCACTCTTGGCCGAAGACGAGTAACCAATCTGCAAACCAGGTGTACCACGCAACAAATCTTGCACAGTACCGGGGTTCTGATCAGCAATTTTAGTTGGGTTAATCTGCACGACCGACCCCGTAAGGTCTTTCTTACGCATGCTACCATAACCTACTACCACCACTTCTTCAAGTGTTTTAGTATCTTCCTCAAGCTTAACGCTCACCTGAGTTTTGCCACGCAAGGGCAACTCCACAGTTTTGTAACCTATGTAAGTGATTACGAGTGTACCGGTAGCAGGCACACCCTGAAGGGTAAAAGCACCATCGAGGTCGGTAATGGTACCGCGAGAGGTATTACCCTTTTGCACCACACTGGCACCTATAATGGGTTCACCCGATCCATCGGTCACTACACCTCTTACATTAATTGTTGAATTTTGTGCGTTCAGGAATTGAACATTCAACAGAAAGACCAGACAGATTGCTAAAGCGATACCCACTTTCTCAATCATAAGCCTTTCTGAAAGTCTCTGTTTTTTCATTGCACTCTAATTTAAAGATTAAACATTCGGATTCAAAAAAATCACTGAGACAAATTTACGTACGTTAACTTTAATAAAGGTTTATACAGAGTCTTAAAAGGTAGAATTATGGTTCATAACCCTTTTTAAACCATAATTCCACCTATTTGAAAGGTGCTATGAGTGTTACGCTTGGTTTATAAAGATGAATTGCCGGTGAAGAAACCTCGTATACATGGGGGTGTAGAATACTTGTACACCCGGATCTACAGACTGTGTACATGGGGGTGTACAAAGTGTATACATCCGGGTGGAGATGAGGTTTGTTCACCAGCAAATGATTGGTGATACTTGGTGATACTTGGTGAGGCTTTATTTCAGGCAAGTATCACACATAGTAACCTGTAAGACAGAACATTACGCGGTTGGTGATACTTGGTGATACTTTTTTTCACGCATTTTATGTAGCAAAAGGCGGAATGAGTTCAAGTACGACAAATGAATAAGCCGGAAGTATTATTTTATTTCCATCCGGTATCCATCGATCGGAAACAGGAACAGCTTTCTTATCGGATGGGGTTCCTCTTAAAACCGTCCGCTTTATGACGCTTCCCTCAATTTTCAGGTTTGACAGCTCAACGGTTGTTTCAACCGGAAGCAAATTCACCAACTTAACGATAAGATTGCCGTTTTCTTTGTTGCGCACAACAGATTGAACGATCCGTTTTTGTATCTCGGCACTCGGGTTATCAACCGTTAAATCACTAGCTATGTATTCCTCACCGGAATAATTTCCAAACAGTTTTTGTACTTCGTAATTAATCGTAGGCTTTACGTCGGTGTTATTGAAGTAAATCAAATCCGGATTCCACTGCGTAAAACCTTCTTTTGCCAATAAAGGAGCATACGAGGTCATGGAAACAATGTCTGCATTTCGCTCTACGTTGCACAAATGAAGGGCTTCGGACAGTGCATTGTAAAGGGTATTGCCCCAAGTGGCATATTCGCCCAGGTAGACTTTAGGCTTGTTACGATCATACTTATCATAATAACGCTGGTTATTAATCATCCAGGTTGGGGCTACGTAATAGTGTTCATCAACCATAGGTACCTCAAGTTTGGAAGCGAAATCCCACCCAAACTCATAATCGGAACCTTCGTAGAAAGGTCCTACCGTACCAATGACCGTTATCTCGGGATACTGGGTTTTTACTGCTTTGTAAATCATGTCAAACCGTTCTTTGAAGGCGGTAGAGATTAAGTCTTCATTGCCTATTCCGAGGTATTTCAGGTGAAAAGGTTTGGGATGTCCCGCCTCAGCACGCTTACGTCCCCAAACAGTCGACTTGTCACCAGTGGCCCATTCTATCAAATCCAGCACATCTTGAACATACTCGTCCATGTGCTCCATCGGAATGCCTCCTTGTTGTCCTGCCAAACCGGTAGCATGATTGTGGGCGGAGTTCTGACAAGGTACGCCGGCAGCCAAAACAGGTAACGGTTCTGCCCCGATGTCTTCACAATATTGAAAATACTCAAAATACCCCAATCCTTTGGTTTGATGGTAACCCCAAAGATTAAAATCGGGTTTGCGCTCTTCGAGTTTACCAATGGTATGCTTCCAATTATAGATATTATCTATACCGTTTCCGTGAGCCACACATCCTCCGGGAAAACGTACAAAACGCGGTTTAATATCGGCTATCATCTGTGCCAGATCTTTGCGCAGTCCGTTCTTGCGGTTCCTAAATGTTTTTTGTGGAAACAGTGAAACCATATCTACTGCAAGCTGCTCACCGGAAGCAACCTTCACTGCTTTAATCTCCAATCGGGCATCGGGAACCGTAGCTGTTGCCGTAAGCACTTTCTCTATTTTCTTCCAGCCATTGGCAGCCGAACGCGACGTCGCAGATAGCACCAACTCGTTCGACAGGGACTTACCGGCTGCATCGATTAGTCTCACAGAAAACAAGGATGCAGAAGAAGCCTTCACAAACACAGAGAAATCATATTTCTCGCCCGTTTGAATGGCAATGCCATTAAAACCTTCATTAATCAGAGTTTGTCCGCTGCCCAGCAAGGCGTAATGTTTGTTGTTATCGTGCAAAGGGTTGGCGGTTTCAACACGCACCGAGCCCTTGCTTGTCCATGCGGTGAGACTGTTCCATTCTTTCTTGTCTTTGCTCGTGTATTCAAAATCACGGTTTTGTATCAGCTCGGCGTACAACCCACCGTCTGCCGCATAATTAATATCTTCAAAGAATACGCCGATAAGCTTGTCGCTAATAGGTTTTCTGTCTTCTTGGTTGATGTTAAGCGTAGCACTGACAGGTTTCAATTCAGCATGACGGGCAGCAAAGCTTTCTGCAGTTTCAGCATTTTTTTCATTCTTGTATGCGGTTACCATGCTATGATCTACTAATCGCTGCACTACCTGATAAGGAACTTTAAACACAGTATTTGATTTCTTATCAAGACCTTGTGAGAGTAGGTATTTTTCAACTTCACCGGAGTTGCCTACATAATAATCTTGCGGCGTCCAAAGAATCAAATCCTTGGACGAAGCTACTCCTACTACTCCATCGCGTTCATTCACGTCAAAAAGACAATGCCATGTACCATTCTGTGCACGTAACAGCTGCGGATTAATCATTCGCTTCTCTGCTCCCCAGCGACCGTAATCGCTTTTCAGAAATGAAAACTCATCGGCTACAGGCTGCCAATGTTTCCCATCAAGACTATAAGCAAAGTGCAACCCGTCTTTGTAGTTGTTTTTAGCCGTGGTATATCCTTTCACATAAACGGAATCGGGCTGGTTTGCGCAAACCCAACCGGCAGATAATAAAAGCATGATGCTCAGCATGTGTTTTTTCATGGTAATTGTTATAAAGTGGTATTATCGGGTACGAAACGCTCAATATACTCTGAGGGGAGCATGCCGAACTCTTTTTTAAAGCAGGCACTAAAGTATTTAGGATCATTAAACCCTACCGCATAAGCCAATTCGGATATGCGTATGGAATGTTTCTCCTCCATGATCTGACAAGCAGCTTTCAAACGAATGTTACGAATAAAGGCTGATGTATTGAGTCCGGTAAGCGATTTGAGTTTTTTGTATAACGTTGATTTGCTTGTTCCCATCTCGTCTATAAACTGGGGCTGGTCAAAATCGGGATCGCTCAAATGTTTATTCACACATTCGATAGCACGCTGCATAAACTCTTCATCCAGACTGGTGTAATGCAAATCTTTCACTTCAAAAACAAGCTGATTCTTGAAATCACGTGCCATACGTTCTTTATACTTCAGCAAATTCTTAATGCGTGCATGCAACACAGGCAGGTTAAAGGGCTTGCTGATGAAAGCGTCTGCACCCGATTCATAAGCTTCAGCTCTGTCTTCTTCGGTGTTCTTGGCTGTTAACAGTATAATGGGTATGTGGCTGTAGTCTAAGCGTTCTTTTATGTAACGGCACACTTCAATTCCGTCCATCTCGGGCATCATAATATCAGAAACGACCAAATCAATGTCTTCGTTTTCCAGTATTTCTAATCCTTCTTTTCCATTAGCTCCGGTAAACACATTGTAATCGCGCCCCAGCAACCTAACCATTAGCTGAAGCAGTTCATTGTTATCTTCCAGCAATAAGATTGAATGAGGCTTGTTCCCACTTGCCCGTACAACATGGCTCGTGTTATCATCCATACCCGAAATAGTTTTCTGTACAGGAAGGGTCTCTTCGTCTACCTCTTCATCCTTGAAGTAAGACTTGTCGATAGGCAACCTGACAAAGAAAGTAGTTCCTTTATCAATTTCGCTCTCCACAGAAATGCTTCCGCCGTGCAGCTCAACCAAGTCTTTTGTCAACGCCAAACCAATGCCGGTTCCAATGGTATTAAATTTACGGTAATCTCCTTCATAAAATCGCTTGAAAAGATTCTTCTTTCCTTCCTCGGAAATACCCTTACCGTTGTCTCGTACTCGTAAAAGGATAAAGTCTTTATCACTGTCATACGACAGGTTGACTTGCACAAAACCACCTGCATTATTGTATTTAGCTGCATTCGATAACAAGTTATATAATATCTTATCGAGTTTATCCGGATCAAAATATCCCATGATGGACTCCGGATCACAAATAACAGAGAAATGCAGCTTACGCTTCTTAACTAAAGGCAAGAAACATTCAGCCTCATTCTTCACAAAGGCAGCTACGTCACCCGGCGATACTTTTAATTTCAGGTTGCCGGTCTCCGCTTTACGGAACTCCAATATTTGTTGCAGCAAACGAATCAATCGCCTGATGTTATTGTTCATTACCCCATACAAATCAGTATGTTGAGGTGCCTGCATCTTCAACTCGTCGACCGTAGCCGATATAATCGTAAGCGGAGTCAGTAACTCGTGGGTTATGTTCGTAAAGAATTGCAATTTGGCATGGTTCAATTCTTCAGACTTGGAACGTTCTATTTCTTTGAGATGAACCAAATTCTTAAGTGCTATACGGTTTTTGGCAACCTTATAGAAGTAATAGGCAATGCCCACCAGCAAAATAAAATAGATGGTATAAGCCCACCATGTTTTCCAGGGAGGAGGTAAAATGACCACCTTGATAGACAATGGTTTATCGGTCCAGATTCCTCCTTCATTCGAAGCTTTGAGCTCAAATTCATACGTTCCGGCATCCAGGTTATTGTAATAGGCAAAGCGTCGGGAGGCATCGGTGTATTGCCATTGTTTATCGAAACCCTTCAAGCGATAGGCATACATGCATTGCATAGGCGCCACATAATTCAACGCAGCAAACTCAATGCTGAAGTTATTTTGGTTATAATCAAGTACAATTTCTTGTGTATAACCGGGCGCATACTTAGATATTTCGCTTTTTGTTTCTTTATCTAGCGCCCCCCACGACTGGTTGTAGATCTTTATATCAGTAATAGCAATAGGCAGTTGAATGCCATTGTCTTTCACCGATTCGGGATAAAAATAGTTGTAACCGTTGTGCCCACCGAAGAATAGTTCACCCGATTTTGATTTAAAAGAAGCACCTCTCAAAAAGATGTTTCCCTGTAAGCCGAACTCACGGGTGTAAAGTCGATAAGTTCCTTTGTCCACACCGTTTTGAATGGAGAGTTTGATTAATCCGACATTGGTTCCCATCCATAAATTACCCAATTTATCTTCCTGAATAGAGAAAACTCCGTCACCGGGAATATTCAGCAACGAGCTAACGGCTACAAACTTATCCTGAGCAGCATCATAAAGGTTGAGTCCGCCTCCATCCGTCCCCAGCCAAAGCCTCTTCTTACTATCCTGATAAATACATTGTACATCAGAACAGTTCAGTTTACCATTTCGAGGTGAATATTCGGTAAAGCGCACATCTTCCGGAGCAGACCCCGAGGAAGTAATCCGCAAAACTCCATAACTTCCGCTGCCGGCCCAAATGTATCCTTTACTATCTTGCTCCACACAATAGAAAAAGCCGGGGTAAACATTCTGCGTGAGGTTGTACCCTTTACGGGCAGCCGTGTATAAGGCAAGTCCCGACCGGGTGGCAATCCAGTAATTGCGGTTTGAATCTTCTTTTATGCCGTATACACACGAACTGGGTAGCCAGCCATGCGTATACTGGGCAATGTGACTCACGCGGTGTCCTGGTCTTTGGTTTCCATCAAAAATATAAATCCCTGAATTAAACGTTCCAAGCCATATTTTGTGATCGTAACGCGACTGCATAAATGTATTGATCGTTGGTAAATCGGGATACTCAGCAAAATCAGGGTAATCTCTATAGTGTTTCCACTCACCGGTCTTCGGATTCTTCACAATGAAACCATAACTACCGATACCCATCCAGAGCATACCGGTATGATCAACTAAAATACTTCTTACCGCGTTTGACGTAAGTGTTTCTTTCACATCGGGCAAAGCATCCAGCTGAAACATCGGTTTATTGGTTGAAACATACCCCACGCCACCTCCAAGCATACCCAACCACATAATTCCCTGGTTGTCTCGGATAATGGCATTCACCTCATTAAAGGAGAAAAAGGAAGAATTGCTTCCGGGCTGGTAATTGATAAACTGTGTACCCGATGGTTTGTACTCAAGGATTGAGAGACCACTGCGGGTACCTACCCAGAGTGTTTTCGTATTCAGATCTTCTTCCATGGCATACACCACGTTATCTCCCAAACTATTGGCATCACCCGAACGGTGATTAAACGAATGCCACACTACCTCACTCGGCTGGTAAGGATTTTCCATCAAATATAATCCGGACCCATACGTTCCAACCCAGATGCGGTGTTTACTGTCTTCGAAAACAAAGTGTGCGGAAGGAAGCGAGTAAAGATGATATTTGTTGCGTGCTACATCATATCGAATCAGTCCGTAGCTAGTGGCTATCCATAACTGATCCTGTGAGTCTTCATATAAATGTTGCACATTGTACAAGCGTGAATTAAGATCTTTATCGGTTTCCGACACACATATAACACAAGAATCCAAATGGGCATCGTAGCGAAACAACTCCCGGTCTGTCCCGATGAAAGTGACTCCCGAACGGGTGGTCTTGATGGTATTGACCACACTATTGTGAAAACGATTATCGAGTATCTGGCGAATAGCTCCTGTTCGCTTATTGAGTATATTCACCCCGTTATTGGTTCCTATCCACAGGTTATGATCATTATCTTCAGACACACAGCGAATGTTGTTGTTGCTAAACAAATTGGGAGAGTATAAATTCGATTTGTATATTTTTACCTGATACGCATCATACAAGCAGAGTCCGCTTGTTGTGGCAATCCAGATGTATCCGTCTTTATCTTGGTAGAGGCGTCGGACTTCATTGGTAGGCAAACCGTTAATGGTAGAGAGTTGTTTGAACTTCAAACGGGTGATCAAATCACGATTTTCAGCATGAACAGAAACGATGGCGGTGATCAAAAAGAACAGCCAGGTAATATATTGGGCAAAACAGCGTTTTTGCATATCTCAGATTTTAGTAAACCAATGACGCAAATATACGTTATTTTGCCCAATAGCAAGGTAGAATTATAGTCCTATTTAGTAGGTTCAGCGTTCTTAACCAGCCTCACCTCATAAATACGCACCGTACCTTTTGAGGTTGCCGTACCAATCTTAACACGGAATTGTTTCTCTCCTTGCAATGCTTGCGGCAACGCAAACTCACTGATGGAGAGTTCATTGGAAACGACAGACGTCAAGGTACCCACTTTCACATCATTGACCCATACAGTTGCATCCCTGTTTGGAAGACCTTTATAAACAATACGTATTTGGGCGACAGTATCGGTCTGCGTTTTCATCAGATAACTAAACCAACCGTAATCTCTCGCTTCCCGCCAATGAAGATCCTCATCGGAACCTGTGTTTGAGTTGAGCATCTCCATAAAATGATCAGACTCCGGTTGTTGCTCCCCACAAATAACTCTGTCGAGCGTAACGGCATCTAGCTCCATTTGTTTTTGTTCTTGCTCGGCCAACTTCTTCTGCTGTTCTGCCAAATCCGATTGAGACACCAAGTTCCAATAAACCATGTACCTGCATTCGTGCAACTGGTAAAACGGGACTAACTCCATGGGACTTTCACTCTCGGGATACACACCTTCCAGATAAAAAGTCAACGGCTTCACAGCATCTTTTCTGATCCGCCCGATTATCTCGTCAGGCGTGCCCACAATAACGGGCATCTTGGCCAAAGGTAACTGAGGACCGGAAGCAATGTGCCCGCCTCTGCTGTCATCTGCAAACATCCCGTTCATTTTGTCTTCTCCCATTTGGGCAGCCAGCACAACCGGACCGTATAAGATGGAATAATAAGACGATTTATCGGGCAATGCTTCTACGCGAACAGGCATATCAAATTCAAATCGTACCACGTCGTTCTTTTTCCACGTACGCTGAACAGCCAGATAACCGTGATCATTAGGTTGAGCACTATAAACCTGACCGTTTACAAGCATGCGACAGTTATCTGCCCACTCTGGTTTTCGGATATAAAGAGTAAACTCACTCTTCCTACGAGGAATAACGGTTAGCTCCGTGTAGCTCTGTTCCGGAAAAGCCGAATGCTGTTCTATGACTAAGCCTTGCTCTTTCCAATCCAGTTTTGAAGGTATAAACAGATTTACGTATACATCCTTTTCATGATGTGCATAAATCATTTCTCCATAGCGAGCGTGGTTTTCAAGGCCCGACCCTACACAACACCAGAAACTGGTTTGTGGCTGAGAGTAAACACGGTAATGCCCGGAACGCATGGGAGTAAAATAAACAAAGCCACCAGTCTTACTGTTTTGTGTGGACAAGATGTGATTATAAAGCGCTTTTTCGTAGTAATCCATGTAATTACTGCCTCCATCAACCTGATACAACAACTTGGTCAGTCTCAACATGTTATATGTATTGCAGGTTTCGGGACCTTGCACGTCATGCATCATCGACGAAAAATCATTGGCCGGATGAAAGTGCTCACGCACGCTGTTACCACCTATGCTGACGGAACGGTTGGTGGTAACGGTTTGCCAGAAGAAACGAGCGGCACCATGCCAGGCTTCGTCACCCTCTACTTCGGCTATTCTTTCAAAACCAATCACCTTGGGAATCTGAGTATTCGCATGCATGCCAGTTAGCTTGTCTTCCTGCTGCAACAAAGGGGTTAACAAGCTTTGATGAGAAAACCGTCTGCCCAGCTTCACATATTTTTCTTTTCCGGTAAAGGCAGCCACATCAGCAAAAATCTCATTCAAACCACCGTGTTCACTTCGCAACATATCTTGCATTTGCTCATCGGTTAAAGGAGCCACCAACTGATCCATCCAATCCGTCAGCTTTATGAGCATAGTATAAGCCTCTTCACTACCTGCATACGTATAAGCATCACGCAGCCCGGCAAAAATCTTGTGAATATTGTACAGCGGCACCCATTTGTCATTCAATCCAAAAGATGAAGCTCGAATGTTTCCCTTTGCTATTTCCTCCCACATGGCCTTACCGCCAGGTACGCCACATAAATATCCATTCCCTGCGGCATCTTGGCATGCTTTCAGCTCCGACAGCATATAATCAAGACGTTCTTTGATCTGCGCATTTCCTGTTGCTGCATACATTTGTGACAATGCTGCCAGATAATGACCACCAATGTGTCCGTCGAGTCCGGTGTTTTCCCAATTGGTGTAATTGGGCGCCTTGGGTGCTAAACCAGCCTCTTTCCTGTAAGGAGCGAGTAGCCTGTCGGCATTCAATTCCAATAGATATTGAATATCCAAATCTTCAGCATGCCTGAAAGGGCTATCGAGCAAGCGTACATCCGAAAGCGGGAATGGTTGTATTCGGTAGGTAGACTTCTGCATCTGGCTGCTGGCCATGGCAGATGTTAATAGAGTAAAGAGAAACAAACAAACTTTTTTCATGCGTAATAAATTTATAATTTTCAGCTTAATAATCAGAGTGCTTTCCAAAAACTTCGAAAATCTCGATATTTTCCATAGCATACCAATTCGTCGTTTTCCTGAATACGGGTATCTTCTGCTAATTCAGTCACCACATGGCATTCGGTTAATGAAATACCGAGGAAATTAGTCACCTTCCCTGCTCGCTTCAGGGAAATGGGTCTCAGACCGAATTCTTGAGTCAGGTTCAACTCGCTAACCAAGAAGCCAACCATTTTTGGTGGTACCCGAAACATCATTACACAATACTCACTATCAATCCTGAAAGTCTCCACATGCGTGCTGAAATCGAGCCTTTCCACTAAACTATGAGCCGCATCAACTTCAGGAGTAAGGATCTGTTCCAATCCGAAAGCTTCCAAAACAGCCTTATGCACGTCATCGATGGCACGCGCATAGATGTGTTGCACTTTTCGCTGTTTCAACAAAGCAACGACACGCACCGACGCACCAAAATTCTCACCGATAGCAACAATAACAACATCAACGTTATTTAAAGGAAGAACGGAAAGTGACATTTCATCGGTGACATCCATCACAAAAGCTGTCGCAATCTTGTCTTTGATGGCATCAACACGACTCTCGCTTATATCAGCGCCAATGACTTCATGCCCCAACGAAGCTAACTCTTCAGACAATACTCGTCCGTAGTCTCCTAAACCCAAAACTATGTATTTCATACTTACTAATTAATGATGTTCATTTTCTGTTTTACCGCTCTGGTAATCATCCTTAAGGCTGTTGATAAAACAAATATATCCTTTTTTATCCTGATGAACAAGATAAAAAAGGATATAATATTAGTATCCAAATACCTAAGACGATTAAAAGCTTAGCTAAATTCCATCATTGAGTATTCTTTTTTCGCTACTTATCTATTAGGTGTCATCCATTTCTTAGTCTGCCTGCACGTCACATTCAGTGTCTGATTACCGCTCTGCATACGGAAATCTCCTTTTTCCAACACCCATTTACCATCTGCACCGACAAAAGCCAGATCGCTGCCCTTAATAGATAGTGTAACAGTTTTTGTTTCACCGGGTTGCAGCTCCACTTTATCAAAAGCTCTCAACCTGCGATTCTCGGGAGTCAGCGATGCCACCAGGTCCCGACTAAATAGCATCACAGCTTCTTTTCCTGCACGGGCGCCACGGTTGGTCACATCTACAGAGAAGTGTAATTCGTCATCCGCCGTGAATGAAGTTGCATTAACTCGGAAATTATGATATTCAAAAGAGGTATAACTCAGGCCAAATCCAAACGGCCATTGTACCGAGACAACCGCATCATAATCATAAACACCTTCCATCTTATCCATTTCTTCACTCACCCTATAATCATAGGTAGTTAGTTCCGCTTGATTGCGAGGATAGGTATAAGGCATCTTAGCACTGGGATTTACATCACCGGCTATTATGTTAGCCAATGCATCGCCACCGTAATTTCCGGGCAACAAAATATTGATGATGCCCTTAGCCAAAGGTTCAATATCACTGATGATACGAGGTCTTCCCTCATTTAGTATGAGAATAATAGGCTTACCTGTGGTAGCCAGCGCTTTTACCAACTCACGCTGATTAGCAGAAATAGCAAGATCCGAAAGATTACCGGGTGTTTCACAATACGAATTCTCGCCAATGCAAGCAATGATAACATCCACGTTACGGGCAGCCTCAACAGCTTTCTCTATTTCGGGCTCATTTTCTTCTGTGTAGCTGCCTTCAGGTTTATAAGTAACGCCTTGTTCTAAAGAAACATTTCCTGAACCGAATTTATGGCATAATGCTTCATAAATAGTATTGTATATACCGGCAAACCTATCGGCCAGATGTCCCTGCCACGTGTAACTCCACCCGCCATTCAAACAACGCATGGAATTAGCGTTAGGACCTGTCACCAAGATTTTTTTACCAGATGCAAGCGGCAATATATCATCTTTATTCTTCAACAAAATCTGTGATTCTTCTGCTGTGCGAAGGGCTACCTCAGCATGTTCGCGACTTCCAAAAAGCGGATAATCAGCAGATTGAGTATTAGGTCGATCGAAAAGTCCTAAGCGAAATTTCAAGCGGAGAACCCTACGAACAGCATCATCAATACGACTCATGGGCACTTTGCCTTCCTGTACAAGTTCTTTTAGTAAGGTGCAGAAATTAAGATCATACGGTTCCATTGCCATGTCTATTCCTGCATTAATAGCTATTTGAATAGCCTCTTTTTTATCGGCAGCAATGTGCTCACGCGTATAAAGGTTATTGATATCGGCCCAATCGGTTACCAACATACCGTCCCATTTTAAATCTTCTTTCAGCCATTGAGTAAGCAAATCATAATTGGCATGTACCGGTACTCCGTTTATTGAGCCGCTATTCACCATAATAGTCAAGGCTCCTGCCTCAACGCACTCTTTAAAAGGTGCGAAGCATTTTTCACGTAGTTCAGAGATGGGAATGTAAGCCGGTGTACGATCCTTACCTGTGCGCGCCATGCTATAACCCATGTAGTGTTTCACCGACGTAGCAATACGGTCGGCCGGAATGTTATTAGGATCATCTCCCTGAAAACCACGCACCGCAAAACTACCCATTATTGAGTTTACCAGGCAGTCTTCACCATAATTCTCCCACACGCGAGGCCAACGCGGGTCTCGTGCCATGTCTACCGTCGGTGAATAAGTCCACGGACAATTACTGGCACGTGTTTCATACGCGGTAATACGTGCAGCTTCGTAAGCTAATTGAGGGTTAAACGAAGCGCCTACATTGATGTTTTGAGGGAAAAAAGTACCATCAAGCGTATAAGTAGTACCGTGATTCTGATCCAGTCCGTAAATGCACGGAATACCTATTTCTTTCATTGACACAGACTGTATCTCGCCAATAATCTCTTGCCACTTCTCTCTGCTTTGTGCAACAGGTCCCGGAGCATTCAGTACAGATCCTACTTTGAATTTCCCGATGGCTTCATGCAGTTTATCCTTATTCAGTTGGAATTCGCCATTGACAACACTTCCCAATACATCGATGGAAAGCTCTGTCATTTGACCAATTTTCTCATCCAACGTCATCTTTGAAAGAACTTTTTCAATCTTTTGTTCTGTTCGGACATCTTTTTTACGGACAGAAGCGGCTGCCTGCATAGAGCAGGTAGCCGTTGTAACTAATATTAAAATGTTTATTATTCTTTTTACTGTCATAATTGAAGTTATTTATATTTCAGGCGATTATTACTGTAAAGTCACCATATCAACGTAATATCCATGTCCCACACAAAGGAATCCGGCCTGTTCTTTAATTTGATTCAGAATGTCTTGCGTTAATTGTATCTCCTTTACACCATCTGTAGAAAACTCTATCACCGAAGTACCAACCAAATCATTCCACCAACCACTTGTTGTGCGCAACTGATGATATTCGGCTTCAGGTGCCACAGAATAATGTATGCTCATAACAGCACCTGCTTTTATCTGATCAAACACATTTGCTCCGATCAAATTAAAAGTCTTATTCGGACTTTCATCCGGAAGATCCCATGAAACATAGTGGTGTCCTTGCCAAAGAACGACTTTGGAAGAAACAGTAACCACCTGTTCAACGCCTGTTCCTTGGGCACTATAGAACTGTACATCTTCTCCACCCTTTGTCTTGCCTACCAGCTTATAATCTCCGTCTGACAAAGCAGGGCATATCAGTGCTATTTCCGTTGCAGATTGTTTCGTAAACTCTGTAATCACCTTACCGTCAAATGTAAATGAAGCAATCTGATCTAGATTGATACCGGTCATGGCCCACCCTCTGTTAGCATTCGTTCTACTAGCTCCCGAGGTAATCAGTGCAACCTTAGTTGCTTTCACTACATTGCCACCATATTCATTACCAGCGGCATCAACCAAAACCACGCGATGATCGGCTTCTGCCAAATCAGCAGGCACAACATATTCAATATAACTTTGATCTTCAGCGGCAACAAAAGCATCAACAGGTATGGTTTTACCACCAATCACGAGGTTTTTTACTTTGTCCAGGTTGGTACCATAAAGACGTGCTTTAGCCCCCGGAGCAATCATGCGCTCGAATCCGACTTCCGTTGCCCACGGATCATCAGTCAGCGGATTAACCTGTACAATACCTTCGCGATAGGTTGATTTACCAGCTTCTGTTGAAACAACAACCTTCAGGTTATATGTTCCGGCTTTGAGATTCATATCAAGTGCTGTACCGGTATGAACTACAGTACCGTCAAGCTGCCACGCAACCGTGCAATAGTCGGCCGGTGTAACTGTCAGCTTCATTGTAAAATTGGCATCCCGACTGATATTGGCAACGGTGGGTAAATTTCCGTTTACACGATCCGGAAACACCGGATCGAGTATTCGTGGTTCATCATTTGGCGTAGCCGTTGAGAAGGGCGCTTCGTCACTACAAGCTGTGAATACAAAATTCATAGCAAGCATGGCAAGCAGCATAAAATATATCTTTTTCATATTTGCTCTTATTTATTGTTATCGTTATTCCGTAATATCTTTATCCCACCATACATGTGTGTACCAGCTATCGGTTCCACCCATACGGCTCAATGCTTCATTATAACTCTCCTTGTTGTATGACGATTCGAGTACGGGATAGCAAAGACGCACAGGGATTTCGGCACCTCCGGTCAGGAATTGTCCGAATCCGTAAGCTTCGGGCGATTTCAATTTAGGATAACCCGAACGACGCACGTTGGCCCAGCACTCAGCAGGATTAGTAAAGTGAAGAATCCAAGCTTGTGTATTGATAGCCTCTTTCTTTTGTTCATTGGTATAACCGATTCCGTTCTTTTGCATAAACTCATTAAAATCTTCGTCGGATACTGCGGGGCAACCATAACTTTTGGTCAGAAAGTCCATTGAAGCACGCACGCCTTGTTTATAGAGATCATTTACAGATGCGCTACCCACATTCCATCCTTTCAACTTAGCCTCAGCCAACAAGAATTTCACCTCTGCAGAAGTCATTACCACACCCGGATTACTTCCTTTAAGGAAATTATTGGCCAGCTTAGGCTCTGTTTCACGGGCTACACTCGGATTTACAGCCGCATTATTCTTGGCGAGTTCTTTTAAAACATCGCTGTCATATCCAGTAGGCCATGGTTCCCAAGAGTAAGCACCCGGGTCGCGTGGCTGAAACTTGATATTTTTGGTTATCATCTCATCCGTAAGGTCAACACGGTTAGCAGGACTTGTTGAACTCATAAGTCCGTCATAATAGAAGCGTGCCATTCTGAAAGTACGCGGGTCGCCGGTGTTGTTGAGCTGGTTAAACAAGGTAGAGCATAAATAACTGGGGTTGTTAGCGGGATCATTACCGAAAAGCAATTGCGACAACGCATTGCCACGATAATCAGAATACGCCTCTTGCCCGAAACTGAACGATATGTCCATGTATTTTATAAGCGCATCATCGTCGGCATTCTCAAAGATACCGCCATCAGCCTGAATGGCTTTTTCAAATTCCTCTTGAGCCTTTTGAGGAGCAGCATTCGAAATTCGCATGGCAAAACGCAGGCGAAGAGAGTTGGCTAACTTCTTCCACTTGGCAACATCACCGTTGAATATCACATCCCCCGTAATTGGATCCTTGCTAGCGTCCAGATTGGCAACAGCAGCAGTCAACTCCAAGAAGAAATCATTATATATATCTTCTTGTTTATCGTATTTAGGATTGTATTTGCCTTCGATAAAACCTTTTCCGGCCTCGCTGTAAGGCACATCACCATAAATATCCGTAATAATTGACATCAGATAGACTCTGTACACGCGTAAAACCGAGTTGATATTTACCTTTTTAGCATCATCGGCAGTACGATGCTGTGCATCTGTAATGTTTTTAATGGCCATGGGATAAAAGGAGGTCCAAATGCGACTCATCTCACTATTATCCACTGTGTGCCTACCACCATAGTTCGTAGTATTCCAACATCCCATCAGATGTTGATTGAATGCATAAAGATAGTTACGGTAAATTTCTACCATACCAAGATCACCGTAAGTCTGCAACTGTGCCGTAGTAAGCTGTGCATTCGGATCAATGGTGGCTGCTTTTGACGGATCGGTATTCATCTTTTCCATGTATTCATCACTACACGCAGAGAAGAACACAGCACATGCCACCCATATCATTATAATATATGATTGATAATGTTTCATTGTATATTTTCTTTATATGTGAATTAAATTTGAGGTCTCCTTAAAATTTCACGTTAACGTTGAAACCGTAACTTTTACGCGATGGCAACGAACCATATTCCATACCCATACCGGTTGTATTATTATAATTAGAATCCGGATCTATGTTAGGAATGTTCTTCCATACAATGAATGGATTACGCGCAACAAATGAGAGGGTCAAACCTTTCACCACGTCTTTCAGCCATAGTTTGGGCACGTTATAGCTCAATGTGAGCTCACGACATTTCACATAAGAATTGTCATAAATAAACATAGAAGGAGCATTACGAGATACACTCATCCAATAATCTTCGGGATTGATGCGAATATCGTTGGCACGATAAGTACCATCACCATTATCGATAACGCCGGGAGCTACGAAGCCCGCAGTTGGTTTCCATGCGGCAGAACCTTTGGCAATACCGGCAGCCTGGCGTTGTTCTTCGGACATATACCATTCTTCACGACCGGCAAGTGTTTCTTTGCTCTTACCCGATTCATAGGCAGCACGAGCCGACATGGAGTAGAGATCGGCACCTACTTTCACATCAAAAATAGCCGAAAGAGAAAGATTTTTGTAAGTCAAGGTAGTAGAAGCACCTCCTGTCCAGTCCCACGAAGCATTACCTAGCACATGGTTGCTTTTATCATATTCGGGCAAACCGGTTTGAACACTAATAAGCACGTCGCCGTTAGGGCTTCGTTTAAAATCGGGTCCTACAATTGAGCCGAAGTTCTCACCCACTTTCGCAGCAACCTGCACATCAAGCCAAGGAGCTTTTTCTAATTCAAACATATCCATACCATCAACAAGTTTCTTTACCTTGTTACTGTTTTTCGAGAAGTTCAGATTCAAATCCCAAGAGAAATCTTTAACCTGAATGGGGCGCGTATTAAGCGCAATTTCTATACCCTTATTTTGAATCTCACCTGCATTAATCAAACGGTAAGTGTAACCGGATGTCCATGAACTGGCCATACCCATAATTTGATTCTTACTGCTTTGTGTATAGTAAGTAACGTCAAGTCCGATGCGGTTTTTCAGGAATTTCATTTCCAGACCCATTTCAAACGAGTTGGTTTTGGTTGGCTTCAGGTCTTTGTTGGGAATTGTATTGTTGTAAATAGACCCGATGGTATACCCCGGATACGCGAACTTCGATTTGGTGTAAACAAGCCCTAACTGATAAGGATCCGTATCACTACCTACTTGCGCCCATGACATACGTAGTTTTCCGTAAGGCATTATATCGCCTAATTTCGTTAATTCAGAGAACACTAAGCTACCCGAAAAAGAAGGATACACATACACGTTATTGTCTACAGATAAAGTAGATGACTGGTCGCCGCGCAAAGTTGCATCCAGATAAAGCATGTGTTTCCATCCTACGTTGACCGCTCCATAAACAGAATTAATTTGCTTGCGATAGCTATTCTGTTCCATACTGATTTCGTTGAAACTCATCAGAGCCACCACATCACGAATTTGCATGTCTTTGGCAGTAGTCAAAGTTGTCAGGTTGTTCACCTTATACACACTTCCACCCAAGGTACCATTAAAATCAAAATCGCCCCAGCTGTTGTTGTAAAGACCAAGCACTTCAAAATTGTACATCCGATTTCGGAAGTTACTATTTTGTAAGCGTCCTGCTTCAAACCCCGGTGTAGTAGGTGCTTTATAATCTTCGAAGATGAACCAATTGAGTTCAGTACCAACAGTTCCCTGTACTTTCAAGTGTTTATTGATATTCCAAACTGCTTTTCCGTTAAAGCGGAATTGGTCTTTTTTAGAGTCATTTGAATTCTTGTAGATGTCCCAGTAAGGATTCACATTATAAGGATCCATACCATTCCAGTTGGCATATTCACCCCTTTCATCCTGATAAGTTTTCAACCACTCTTGGTCATACGTAGTGGCCAATGTCATGAGGTTTTTACCTATATTCGACTTGCTATCACCCAATGCCGGACGATTCTTCACATTCTCGCGCGTGTAGTTAGCACTGAAGTCAAAGTCAACATTAGCCAAAGAAGTATTGGCACGCAGGTTAAAAATATCACGACTCATGTGAGTCTTTGGTACAATATCTTTGTTGCGCATGTCAGTATAAGTAAATCGCACACCTGTGTTGCCATTGGTTGCACCGATAATAGCGGTGTTACTTGCGGTAAGTCCTGTACGGAAGAACTCCGAGGCATTATCGGGTATGATAAGATAAGGACGTTCAACTCCATCAAAATACTTCAGCATGTTGCTTCCGTCGGCCTTAGGGCCCCAGCTCTTATTAGTGTTCGACACCGCATCAATGCTATAAGTACCGTTACTACCCATACCATAAACATCTTGTACGTCGTTCCACTTGGCCAGCTGTGTGTCAAAAGTCAGCGTACCGTTATACTCTACAGTCAGTTTCTCTTTGCCATTGGCTTTCTTGGTGGTAATCAAGATAACACCGTGACTGGCACGGCTACCGTAAAGAGCAGCTGCTGCAGGTCCTTTAAGGACCGACATGTTCTCAATGTCATCGGGGTTAATGCTCGAAATGCCATCACCTAAGTCGAATCCTCCCGATGTGCCGGCGCTTCCGTAGTTGGTGTTATCAAGCGGCACACCATCAATCACATACAGGGGTTGGTTATTTCCTGTCATCTCAGTGCTACCACGCAGAATAACACGAGTTGATCCGGCCGGTCCACCCGCAGTCTGGCTCACAACCAGTCCCGGTACGCGACCTGCCATGGAGTTAATCACGTTGGTTTCTTTTGCTTTCGTGAAAGCATCACCTTTCACTTCATCGATTCCATAACCCAACGCCTTACGCTCTCTCTTGATACCCAATGCGGTAACCACCACCTCGCTAAGCATCTTACTATCTTCTTCGAGTACAATGTTCAAAGAACTTTGAGAAGCCTTCACTTCTTTGGGTTTGTATCCTACATAACTGATAACAAGTGTAGCGCCTGACCGAACGTTCAGACTAAACTTACCGTCCATATCCGTTATGGTTCCGTTGCTGGTTCCTTTCTCCATAACAGATGCCCCGATAATCGGGCCAAGGGCATCTTTCACAGTTCCCGTTACTTTGTTGGCTTGTTGTACAACTGCTAAATCATTAAGTTTGGTTGTTGCTTTCATTTGCGGAACAACTCCCAACAGACAGAGAGATAGTGTACCACAAAACAACGTGTACTTACAAATTCTTACTTTCATAGAATGTATAATAAAGATTAATAAAAGATTTTCACCCAGTCAATATACATGTTCACCTTCTCTCCATCTTTCAATGCTGTAATATCATTGATGTTGGTGATTCCGGTGAAAGAACCGCCCACAGCGAGATTAAACAACATATAGAAATTGTCATGGAAATAATCATAGCGTCCGCTATCTTTGCTGATATCGAAAGAATGCAGTGTCATGTTATCTATGGCTATAGTGAGAGTATTTTCGTTCCAGTCTAATGAATAGGTATGATACTTGCCATCTTGCAAACTGCTTGCCACATTTGCTAAATGGTATTCTTGCCTATGCCCGGTGCCGGCATCGGTTCCATAATGAATTGCAGTGTTCACCTGAGTTTCGGTAGTTCCCGAAGCAATACCTCCGTGTTCACCCATCTCCATGATGTCAATTTCGCCACATTGCGGCCAAGGTTTATTATTGTCTCCCATCATCCAAAATGCCGGCCATAAGCCGTTGGCTGTTTTGGGAATTTTGATGCTGGCTTCAATCCTTCCGTATTTAAAGCTCTTTTTCCCTTTGGAATTTACCCGTCCGGAAATGATTTTGTTGCCTTTACGTTCGGCTGTTAGAATTAACACCGATTTACCATCGTCTTTACCGACTGACACATGCGCCTCATCGTATGCTTGCAGTTCCTGGTTTGTCCACCCGGCTTCATGCACTTCTTTCGTCCATACGTTAGCATTAAAGGAGTCGAATTCTTCTTTGAAAACAGTCTTTTCTTGTTGTTCGTTGGGGTTTAAATCAATATCGTTCGATGAGCAGGATTGCTGTATGGAACACACTGACAATAACAATAAGGCTGTTACCTTTTTCATAATAATAGTATTTTAGTTAAACTTATCCTTTAAGAACCACTTTGTCTTAAAGCCGGGTACAAAGTTGGTAAGAGTGGATAAAATCAATGGATTGATAGCTGACATTTAAGGTTTGATTGCAGACAATTTTGCCTTCAAACCTCTTAAAAACAGCTTTTAACTAAGGGTGACAGAAATAAGAGCCTCAAAGTATTACTGAAAAGAATCATTTTGTTGGTACTTGCTTGGTTGGGTACCAAACTGCTTTTTAAATAAAGAACTAAAATATTTAGTGTTTACAAATCCTGTTTCAACTGCAACTTCAGTTACGTTTTTACCTTCTTTCAATAACTCAGCAGCCTTTTGCAGTCGGATGATGCGGATGAATTCTTGCGGTGCTTTACCTGTCAATGATTTAAGCCGGCTATAAAAGAGCGTTCTGCTCATAGCCATTTCCTGGCATAACATGTTTATATTAAAGTCCGTTACATCTATGTTGTTTATAACCAGTTGAGTGGCGCGTATCACAAACTGACGATCGCTTTCAGACATGGAATTCACCTGCATGGGCTCTTCCTTGTCACTACGAGTCTCTGTTATTGCAGTTTCCTCCATGCTCTCTTGACTAGTGAACTGATTTCTGTGTGCTTCAACCTGCGTTATAGCCTGTCGCATAAAGAAATCTCTTTGCCTCTTTCTATTTTCAATCAGGCCCTGTACCTTCATTTTCAGAATCTCCGTACTAAAAGGTTTGGGTATGTAATCGTCGGCTCCTTTCTTTAGTCCCTCAATCACTGCATCATGGTTGACTTTTGCCGTTAGCAGAATAAATGGGATACCTGACGTATCGGGATTGTCTTTGACTAATTTACAGAGTTCATCTCCCTGTATTCCCGGCATCATAACATCAGACAAAATTAAATCGGGGTACTCGTTGGCCAGGAAAGAAAGAGCCTCGTTGCCATCGGGTACTTCCACCACCCTATAATCCGGTTCAAAGGTCTTGCGAAGATAATAACGAAGAGCTTCGTGATCTTCCACAATCAGCAAAGTGTCTTTAGCCGTCTGCTTACTGGACCTTTGCTTTTCTTCACTTTTATATTCTACAACGTCGATAGCCTCGGCAGGTAACAATTCTCTGGAAGCCAGCGTTTGTTGGCTGGTAGCCGGCACAGGCATCAAATCCGTTCTTTTTAGCACCACCGTAAACACACTGCCTTTGCCCTCCTCTGATTGAAAAGATATCTTTCCACGTAACATTTTCACGATGCGATGTACCTGCAAAAGGCCAAATCCCGTACCTATTTCATGCGTATCAAGTGCGTTGTCTGCCCTATAAACATCTGTAAACAGGTGTTTCCATGCTTTCTTGGGAATGCCGATACCGTTATCTTTCACCTCTATCACGACTTTACGTTTCGTGCAGTTTAAGCTCAGTTGAACCGCACCTTCAGGTTTGGTGTATTTACAGGCATTGGAAATCAAGTTATCCAATAACATTTCCACCAGGTACCTATCTGCCATGACACATACCTCCTCATCGGGAAAAGAGACGCTCAAATGCAACTGCTTCTTGTCGCAGAAAGATTGAAAGCTGGCAACTTCTTCGGCCAAGATATCATTCAGATTCAACGGAGTTAGCGTGAGTTGTTGTTTGCGGGTATCGACCTTCTCGAATTCCAGCAATTGGGTAATAAGCGAATTAAGCTTACGGGTATTACTACGTGCCAGATTTAATAGATAAAGAGCCTTATCCGAAAGTCCTTTTTCTTTGTATAAGTCTTCCAAAGGCGCCATGACGAGTGTCACCGGGGTTCTGATATCGTGTGCCGTATTGATGAAGAATCGAATCTTATCTTCATCATATTTCTTCTGAAGTTGATTGCTCTTGTATCGCAATATGAAATAAAAGACGGTGCCCAGCACACAAATATAAAACACCCATGCCCAAATGGAATTCCACCAAGGCTGAGAGACTTCCAACACCAGCGTGCGTTCGGATATAATCTTTCCATCGCTGCGACGCAGGCTACGCACCTTGAGAACGTAGGTACCCGGAGATACATTGGTGTATTGAGCCATGCCGTTGACCGACAAATCACTCCAATATTTATCATATCCGTCTAAAATATACTGATAGGCAATGTCACGCTGGAAGCGGTAATTAATTGACTCGAATGTGATAACAAATGAATTGTGACCATAGTCCAGTTGAACCCTACCTTGTGCCAACATGTTGTGAATCACAGGCCGCAAACTACTTTCCTCGTCTTCACTAAGGTAATCAACCGTGAGTCCCGTAAATCGCAGCGGAGCCTGATAGTCGGTTCCGGTTATTGCATTGGGGGTAATAAACACAACGCCATTAGTGCTTCCATAGGCAAATTTGCCATTGGCTAGCCGGGCAAACGACGACTTATTGTATTCTTTATCTATGTCGCCCACGTAATTAAGGTTGGCAACATGAGAGCGATCAATCAGCGCAAGCCCTTTTCCGGTGCTCACCCATAAACGTCCCTTGGGGTCGCGTTGCAAACTATACACATCGTTTGACGGCAAGCCTTCACTCGTGGTGAACGTTTTCAGCTGGCGCGTTTGCATATCATATAGGTTCAGTCCACCTCCTTCGGTGCCTAGCCAAACTGTGTTGTCATCATTGAAAAGCATAGCAACAATATAGGCACTCGTATTTTGTTTGTGGTACTCTTGAGCAGTGGCATAGCGCCGTATCTTTCCTGTGCGCTTGTTCACCAAACAAAAACCATTTACGGTAGCCACTGCTACGTGGTCACGATCAACCACTTCAATGGATTGAATCCATTTTATATCATAAAGTTGTTTGCCTTTTCCTCCTTTTTTCATCATGAGCAGACTGCCATCTAACCCTCCAATCCATAAATCTCCATCTCTATCTTGCTTGATGGAGAAGATATGGTTGGTAGTGAGCCCTCCCTGTTGTTTGCTGAGATGCTGGATGACATGCCCTTGAGCATCTAACAAATAGACTCCGTCTCCATAGGTGCCAACCCATACCGAACCCTTCTCGGCTTTGCACAAAGTAACCGCTACGGCACCTTTCAAACAATGATTCCACTGACGGGAAGATCTGTTCCAAATACTGATACCGAGATCAGTAGCAAACCACCATTCTCCATTGGCATTTTCTTCTATGTCATTCACATTGTTGTTTGCCAGGGATTGCGGATTCCCTCTTTCGTGTGTCAAAGTCGTAATAGGATATTTCAATAAGATAGCAATAGATACCCCTCCGGTGTAACTTCCAATCCAGATATTTCCCTGCTGATCTCTCGTTACTGCATAGATACCATTGCCCCGTAAAAAGGTATCCGTACTATCTTCTGTATTCATAAGCAGATGCGCTCTTTTCAGTTCCCGATCAACAACATATACACCGCCGCCGTCTATTCCTATGAGCAGGGTGTGTGAGTCATAGTTGGTGATGGCACGCACCGGATTAAGAAAGCTAGGAGACTGTTCCTTCAAAGGAAGTAGAGTGTTTGTATTCAAATTCATGACTAGCAAACCGCTATTGAAAGTGCCTATCCAAAGTTCTTTTTTGGTCGTATCACAGAACAGTGTTTGCACATCATGTCCGCCCAGCAACTGACGCGGTTTGTCTAAGTTAGAATATGAAAGTTGTAAAACCCCTGTAGAAGTACCTATAAAAAGTATTTTCTCAACTACCACAATGTCGTTAACGTACTTTTGCTGCACAACAGGAACAACACGATTGTCCGCATCATTCTTATAAAGTCCTTTGTTGAGCCCGAACCAAAAAGTTCCTTCGTGATCAAGATAGAGCTTATTGAGAATGATTTCGCCCGTAATAAACTCACCTAAATAGAGATATTGTTCAAAACAATCGTTCTCGATGGAATAATGATAAACTCTTCCGGTGTGGTCATACGCCCAAAGGCCGTACTTTTCATGGTAGAGGAGGCCTAGTTTACGCCCCGCCAAATCACCATAGTAAAAGTTGCCAGGCAATGTATAGCTTTTTATAATGTGTCCATTGTAGCGATCTATTCCTGTTTTGGTAGCAATCCACATAGCACCGTGGCTGTCTTCTACAATAGAAAAGACCCGTTGACTGCTAAGGCCTTCGGCATAACCAATATGCCTAATATTGAACATGTTATTGGTTAAGGCGGCCCTGACAGTAGCGCCTGCTATCCATAATGTTAAAGCTATAAAACATTTCAATATTATTCTCATCATTCGAATCTCACAAGTACATAATCGGCTTACATTTAAGGCTAAAATTGCTATGCATTGCAAAAATAGTCAAATCATATTATAAATAAAATGTTTTTCCATAAAGTTGCGTCATTATCCATTCGCTAGTTAATAATGATGTTATCACTGGGGTATTTATACTTCGTATTTTTCTTCTGTTTCACAATACCTAGCATCATGGTGATAAGTCCCACGCGTCCCACAAACATCAGTACGACTATAACCAATTTGCTGCTTTCTTGCAAAAGCGGAGTTAAATTCAGACTGGATCCTACGGTGCTCAATGCAGAAACAGCCTCGAAGGTCAGTGATAATAATGGTAAAGTAGGTTCCAGCCACGACAAAAGGAAAATGGACACAAAAAGTATAATCAACGACATAACTACCGTTGCATTGGATCTTCTGATGGAGTCATGCGCCAGCTCTCTACCGTGCACTTCCACGCGTTGACTGCCTCTGATTACAGCTGCCAGATTCAATATCACAACCGCAAAAGCATTGACTTTAATACCACCGGCGGTTGATTGGGCTCCTCCTCCAATCCACATCAGCAAGATGTATATTAAAATAGACTGAATGCCGAACAAGGAGAAATCAACGCTGGAAAATCCGGCTGTACGCGGACAGGCAGCATTGAAAAAGGCATGGGTACATTTCTCGGCAATACTCATTCCGACAAATGCATGGTTCCACTCAAATGCCAATAGAATAAGGGTTCCCGCCGCCAATAACAGAAAGGTCATAGTTACTACAATACGCGTATTCAAATTATAGAGTTGAACCGACTTGACAGAAACTTTATGTTTCCGCAGCAGGAACTGAGTCATACGTTTCAGGCGATAGAAAATAATTTCTTTCAAATTCACCAAAATAGGAAAACCAATACCACCCAATATCACTAAAATAGAAATCAAAACATAGAACGAGTTGTGGTTATTCATCATTAACGGATTGCCTAAATTGCCCGGAAGCGTGGAGAATCCGGCGTTACAAAAGGCCGAAACAGAGTGAAAGACTGAAAAGGCGAGTTCTTCTTCCAGATTCATATCCATGGTTCCATGTATGCTCAGCCAAATGGTTATCATTCCCATGGTTTCAATAACAAGTGTAAAGCCCAGCGTATAAAGCAATGTAGAGAGTAAAGAACCTAACGACTTTGAATTAACCATATCTCTTACCACCAATTGGTTATACAAAGAGGTATTTCCCATAAAAAACAATGCAAAGAAACTAGTTAGTGTCATTACTCCCAAACCACCAATTTGTATTAACAGTAGTATGACGATAAAACCTTCGGTGGTGAATGTGGTCGTTAAATCGACGGACGTTAATCCGGTTACACAAACGGCGCTGGTTGAAATAAACAGCGAATCAACCCATGATATGCCGCTGATGGTACAACGTGGAAGCATAAGCAGCCCGGTGCCAACGAGGATGATAATAAAAAAACTAACGGCCAAAATCAGAGAAGGGTTGGTACGCTTGCCCAACAAACGAACTAAACCGTTGGATAACTGCAACAAAGAAAAAACAGACAATACAACTACGTGATAAAGCTTGCTGTGCAGTATTTCCCAAAACATTAATATGCTACCATTATCCTCCGGACGATGAAAAATGACTGGAACAAGGGTCAGGTAAAGCAATATGCTTAGCACCCACGCCAGCTTACGGTATTTTTTTCGGGTATCGGCATACTCCAATAGCCAATGCAGACTCATATCTGCAAGAAACACAATCCATACTGCCTTATACAAAGTATTTAGTTTGTCGGCGGTTTCAGGGGTTAGTTCAAATCCGTACTGATAAATCAATGCACACAAAAAAGCAATGGACGCAACGTAGGTTATCACTGCGGTTGCCGCCAAAAAAGAACGGATATAGGGTTGCAGTAGTTTATTCTGGTATAAGAAATATTTATGATAAAGTTTCATTCGTACAACAGTTTTTAGGCTACACAAACATAATGAAAATACGGTTGAAAAACTATTCTCTGCTGCATTTTAGTCGTTATCAGAAAAAAAACTGCTATTTTTGACCTCACATTCATTTAATTTATAATATTATGAGCAATAAAACAAAGAGATTCATACTTCCCGAAGAGGAAATTCCACACTATTGGTACAACATACAAGCCGACATGGTAAACAAGCCCATGCCTCCGCTTCATCCGGGCACCAAACAACCTTTAAGTGCAGAAGATCTTTATCCGATCTTTGCAGAAGAGCTTAGCCGCCAGGAGCTCAACCAGACTGATCAATGGATTGAAATTCCCGAAGCAGTCAGGGAGATGTATAAGTACTATCGGAGCACTCCACTAGTGAGAGCTTACGGTTTGGAAAAGGAACTGAATACTCCCGCTCATATTTATTTCAAGAATGAAAGTGTAAGTCCCATTGGTTCTCATAAGCTGAACTCTGCCTTGGCGCAGGCTTATTATTGCAAGAAGGAAGGGGTTACCAATATTACCACCGAAACCGGTGCAGGCCAATGGGGAGCAGCTCTGGCATACGCAGCCAAAGTTTTCGGGTTGGAAGCTGCTGTTTATCAGGTAAAGATCAGTTACGAGCAAAAGCCTTATCGCAGAAGCATTATGCAAACGTTCGGTGCTCAGGTTACTGCATCTCCGTCTATGTCAACCCGAGCCGGCAAAAACATTCTGACGGCTCATCCTAACTATCAGGGTTCTTTGGGTACAGCCATTTCGGAAGCCATTGAGCTGGCTCAAACAACTCCGAACTGCAAATATACATTGGGTTCTGTACTGAGTCACGTCACTTTGCATCAAACCATTATCGGTTTGGAAGCTGAAAAGCAGATGAAGATGGCGGGTGAATACCCCGACATGATCATTGGCTGTTTCGGAGGCGGTTCCAACTTCGGAGGTATTGCGTTTCCGTTTATGAGGCATACAATTTTAGAAGGAAAGAAAACTCGCTACATAGCCGCTGAGCCGGCATCTTGCCCTAAACTTACCCGTGGTAAATTCCAATATGACTTTGGCGATGAAGCAGGTTATACTCCCCTACTCCCTATGTTTACGTTGGGTCATAACTTTGCACCTGCCAACATTCATGCGGGTGGTTTGCGTTACCACGGAGCAGGTGTTATCGTTTCGCAGTTGCTGAAAGACGGACTTATGGAGGCGGTTGACATCAAACAACTGGAATCATTCGAAGCAGGTTGTCTGTTTGCCCGTGCCGAAGGCATCATTCCTGCACCCGAATCTTGTCATGCCATTGCTGCTGCCATCAACGAAGCCAACAAATGCAAAGAAACCGGCGAAGAGAAAGTGATCCTGTTTAACTTATCGGGCCACGGACTGATTGATATGGCTTCTTACGATCAGTATTTGTCGGGCAACCTGACTAATTTCTCTCTTTCTGATGAGGACATTGAGAAGAATTTGAATGAAATTGGTGATTTAGTGTAAATTACCAGCTTCCTGCACTTATCTAATCCGGTGCAAAGCCGATAAGTTAAGTGCAGGAGGTATTATTCACTCACCTCACTCAAGTTGTTCATAATGAGTTGTCTCAACTCATCTTCAGGTAATATAACATTGAAGTGCTCCCAAAAGTCATCATCGTATTCGTGTTTCGTCTCCGAAAAAATATTGCGCGTTGATAACCGTTCTTCCCGTGGAAAGCTGTTCACATTCTCTGTATCCGTTCTGCAATTTACCATCTCAAACCAAATATGCAACGGTGAACTGAAGAAATGTCTATTGCGTTTTACTTTGAATTCCAAATCCCCCCTGATGTGATTTAAATAATAGATATGATCGCTGGATGGTTTATACGAAATCTTATAGGTGGCCGAACGAAGGGTTAACTTATAATCGCGGCTTCGCTTTTCCAGAAACATATTGGTTGCTTTCTCGGCATACAACGGATTGATCTCAAAACGAATCTCCACCAACGCATAATTGTCGGTATCAATATAAAGTTGCCCTTTATAAAGAGGCTCTTTAATCTCTTTTTTCTGCTCGAAAGAGATGACATACACCCTTCTACCATCTATCTCGGTTATATCCGTATAGGTGTAGGTGAAGTTTGACTCTATTCCGCGAGTCTCAAGAAAATCGGGCATACTTCGCATAACATCCAGAACGAGACAGGTATTTATACCCGATTTCATCTTGGTAAAAATGGTATCTGTGGCTTCTTTTTTAAAAACCCTACGCATTTTAATCAGCTTAACCTGATCAGTCATGACTGTAGTCCGGTAAGACTGTTTATAGATTTTCAAGACAGATTCCGTAATATCCAACTTCTTATTTTTGTGTTCAATCGCTTCACGGTAAAAGGTGGTCAGGTAAACCGGACGGGATGAATAGTTCAACTTACGGTTTTCAATCATACGGTTAAGTACCTGCAGAGGATTTACAGCCCGCACAATGACTTCCTGAAGCGGTATAATCTTTGGTTCCAGGTAAAAATCAATGTGTTTACCATTCAAAGCGGAAATCTGATATTCGGAACTTTCATAACCTACATGTGATAGCTTGACTGATAAATGACTCAGTGAATCGGGCACTATCAATTGAAATTGACCGTTTTGATTTGTCACCGTTCCGATAGAAGTACCACTCACTCCCACCGAAGCATAGGATATGACTTCTTTGGATACCCGATCATACGCCATGCCTTTGATAACATAGGGTGTCTTTTCAGGGGAAGTGAGTGGTGTTACAGGCGCCTTTTCGGGCACGGGAAGGCTTAATAATATATGATTACCTAAAATACCTATTTTGATTTGTTCGTTTCCCGTTATAAGATGTATGGCGTTTCTGACTGTATATTCTCCTTTGCGAACTTTGACCTCTTCATCATTATTGATTACCTGACTATCGTAAATAAAATAATAACCTGTTTGATCTGACACCTGCCTAAGTAACTGATAACGGCTGCCTTTCGTCGTCGTAATCTTCACCAGACGACTAAGTACATCCTCTGTACCTCCGGCTTGAATGGCTACTGAAACAAAGAGTAGCACAAACAGCGCGGAGAACAAATGAACAGTATGTCGTCTCTCTTTGCTCACAGTACTTACCTAGGTTGGTTGATGTTAATAATATTCTGTTGTACAGTCAGTTCCAAATTTAGAGCCAAGCAGATAAGCTGAGCCATGGTCTGCGGTGAATCATTGTGGAATGTCACTGTTAACAAACGGTCACCCAATTCGGGGGATATTTTTAGCTGTATAGAATCTGTATTCTCATTGATTATACGTACCACATTCGACAAACGCTGATCTTTAAAATGAATAAATTTCAAGTAACGGTTGAACTGGTCAAAATCTCTTGTTTGCAATGCGCGTAGCTGATCATCTCTTAATAAAGCAGTTTGTCCGGCCGTAACAAAAACGCTTTCCCCGCTTTTTTTAGACGTAACCTTCACCTTGCCGGTGCGCACAGACAGAGAAAATGACTCATTATCTTTGCTTCGCACATTGAAAGTAGTACCAACAACTTCAATCCGTGCCTGTTGAGTTTCTATAACAAACGGCCTTTGCTTGTTACTGCTCACTTCAAAGAAAGCATCTCCTTTGAGATAGATCTCCCTGCTGTCTTCAGCAAAATGCCGGGGGTATTCCACAGAGGCCTGCTCACTTAAATAAGCAATGGATCCGTCTTCGAAAGTGGTAACCAACGTAGGTTTTCCTTTCTCGTTAGCCAACAAAAGCTTATCTTCTCCCGCATAGAAATTCGTTTTAATAAACCATGCCGCCACTGTGCCTGCTAAAAGCAAAGCGATACAAGCCGCCCACCGCAACGGAACAGACTGCATAAAATGCTGCTTTACAGGAGCATCTGCTTGTGGCAACAGACCGTCTTGTTCCAAACGTGCATAGAGTTCATTCCATGCTTTGTCTGTTTTCTGCTGTTTTTCTTCTCTGCTTTTCATAAAACATAGGTATATTTTTCAATTTCACGTCGTAATTCCTGATAGGTCTTTGTCATTTCTGCCTCAATGGTTTTCACTGACAAAGATAGCGTGTCGGCTATTTCTTTATATTTCAACCCTTCCAAGCGATGCATCCTGAATATGGCCTGCCTTCTTTGGGGTAACTTCTTTAACGTGCGGTTTATCACTTCCTCCAGTTCTTTGTATTCCAACATTTCTTCGGGGGTTGAGTCCGGCACCTGTTCTTCTGCATTCAGCTGGTGTTCTTTATATCGTTCGCGCACATTGACGTGTTCGCAGTACTGAAGTGACTGGTTCCTGATGGCACCATACAGATAAGATTTAACCGAATGAAGAATCTGCAATTTATCACGATCTTTCCAAAGAACATAAAACAGTTCCTGAACAATTTCTTCTGCAATATCTTTGCGGCCGGTTATACTGAATGCATACAGACAAAGAGGGGAATAATAGAGTCGAAAGACAGATTCGAATGTCTTGATATCCCCCTCTTTAATTTTTCGTAGAATAAGTAAATCTTCCAGCATAACCATTATGAGTTAACCAATTGAATATCAAATATATATAAAACTTTTCAATGTATGTTCGAAAAGGATTAAATTATCTGCTACCATTTCTTTTTCAATTTGTTGACCGCATTTTCTAATGATTCGGTAGGTTCTATAATGTTATAGTCTTCCCAGAAATTCTCATCGTAGAAGTTAGATACTTTATCGGAAAGTGAATTTCTTTCGTGGAACGCCAGTTTGTAAGGAATGACAGCAACACCCTTCTCTTTTATATTGGTAACAACCATCTCTGACAAAACCGAATAGTTGGTAGAGAATAAACGGCGCTTCCAATCACACTTGAAATTAAATTCCGACCGGATGTAATTCAGGTAACTTCGTCCGTTATGTTGTTTATAGGTTACCAAGTAGGTTATCTCCTCGGGTTTAAAGCGCAGGTTAAACGGTTTTTTCTTTAACACAGCCTGTGTTACTTTATTTCGGTCTTCCATGCTAAAGCTGAATTCAGCTTGTGAAAAGGCCAGACTTTCCTGATCAATATAGAGCTTACCGTTAAATAAAGGGTACGGCATAGTTACCTGTGGTTCAAAGCCTACTACAAAGTGAGGGCGCTCATTGATCATGACCGATTTGTCCATCCAAAAACGGTAATAATGAAGCGTTTCTATATCCAGCATTATGTCACGGTTCTTCACAAAATCGAGAAAGATAGACAGGTTGGGACCGCCGGCCAGCTTCACAACCAGTGTATCACCCGCTTTGGGACTTAATAGTTGTCTGCCTTTATGAATCTGTATCCGATCCAGATTAATATTTTCTGTATAGGGGGTTTTATAGATGTTGATGACTGCTTCTGATATATTAATATAACTCCTTCTTTTCTTAATTGTTTCACGATAAAACCCGGTCAACATATTGGGGTTGGCACTATTATTCACCTTTATTTTTTGAATAGCTTCGGTTACCAGTTTAATGGGATTGGCCCCGCGAATAACCACTTCCTGAAGATTTACCGCATTGGGCATCAAGAATACAGTTACATCGTGCATGTCATGTCTCTTTATTGGTAAACGTTGATTGAAATAGCCTACATGAGAAATCTCCAATGCTTCTGCCTGGATACTGTCCGTTACTTTAATAGAAAAGCCGCCGTCTGCATTAGTGATGGTACCTATACTCGTCCCGGGAACAGATACATTCACATAGCCCAGCTTTTTCTTTGTTTGTCTATCCTTCACCACACCGCTGATCTCAGTGTATCCCGATCCGTCTTTTGCAGAGGCTGTAACAGCTGTTCCGCCCAGAAGTAAAAGGGTAAGGATGATTGCTACTGTAATAAAATGCAAGGTTTTCATAATTGTATGATTTTAGACATTAAACATAACTTGAATAACCGGTTCACTAATATGATGGGTTAGCAAAGAAAAACCCTATGCTTTATTCCACTTTTTTTTATCTTCACTGAAAATTTAGAAAACAAAAGCCTCATAGCGGGCGTTGAATAGAAAAAAATAATCAGATGAAGTACATAGGAGCACATGTCAGTGCATCAGGAGGCGTTGAATACGCACCGGTTAATGCACACGAAATAGGGGCCAATGCCTTTGCCCTTTTCACAAAGAACCAACGTCAGTGGGTCAGCAAGCCGCTTACCGCAGAGAGTATTGATTTGTTTCAGCAAAACTGTGAGAAATACGGTTTTCTTCCGGAATACATCTTACCTCATGACAGTTACCTTATCAACCTAGGCCATCCGGAAGAGGAAGGCTTAACCAAAAGCCGGACAGCTTTCTTAGATGAGATGCAACGTTGCGAACAACTTGGACTGAAACTATTGAACTTCCACCCCGGCAGCCATCTCAATAAGATAGATACCGAAGCCTGCCTCAGTCGCATTGCGGAGAGTATCAACATAGCCCTCGATAAAACAAAAGGCGTGACTGCTGTTATAGAGAATACAGCCGGTCAGGGTAGTAACTTGGGCAATGAATTTTGGCACCTAAGGTACATCATCGACAAAGTAGAAGATAAAAGCCGGGTTGGTGTTTGCCTGGATACCTGTCACACCTTTACTGCCGGATACAATTTCTTGCAAGATTACGATCAGGTTTTCAACTCGTTTGAGCAAGAAGTCGGTTTTTCTTTCTTACGGGGAATCCATCTAAATGATTCCAAGAAAGAAGTAGGAAGCCGAGTGGACCGCCACGACAGCATTGGGCAAGGATACATAAGCAATGCCTTTTTTGAGAGGCTGATGAAAGATACTCGTTTCGACAACTTACCTATTATACTGGAAACACCCGACGAGACTCTTTGGGCAAAAGAGATCGCCTGGTTGAGAGCAATCAGTCAAGGGTAAGAATCCCCTCGCCTTTTTCAGAACTCATCATCATTAAGCCTTCCCGACCACAAGTACTTGCGGGTTTCCTTGACTGCCACTCCCGACAACAACAAAAGTGCTATCAGGTTGGGAATGGCCATTAATGCATTCATGCTATCGGCAATGTTCCACACCACAGTGAGATTCATGACCGATCCCACGAATGCAGCTGCAATGTAGGCAATGCGATAATAAATAATCCACTTCTTTCCTCCCAAATACTCCATAGCCTTTTCACCGTAGTAAGACCATCCCAATATGGTAGAAAAGGCAAAAGTCAGGATCCCGACCGATAAAATGGCAGGTCCTATATAAGGAATCTTTCCGAATGCCATTTTCGTGAGTGCTCCGCCTTGCGTATGGTCAATTTCCGGATAAGCAATGATGCTGCTCACCAAAACCAGTCCGGTGAGCGCACAGATGATAACCGTATCCCAAAACGTACCGGTAGAAGAAACCAAAGCCTGACGTACCGGATTGCGCGTGCGTGCCGCTGCAGCCACAATGGGTGCCGAGCCCAGACCCGATTCATTTGAAAACAGTCCGCGAGCGATACCGAAACGGGCAGCCATCATTACCGTGGTACCCATAAAACCTCCTCCGGCTGCTTGGGGAGTAAAAGCCGAATTGAAAATAAGAACGACGGTATCTTTGAGATAGGCAGCATTCAACCACAAAATGATGATACATCCCACAATGTAAAAAGCAGCCATGAAAGGCACCAGAGTAGAACAAACTTTTGAGATTCCTTTTAATCCGAAAAGGATTACCAGCGCCAGAAGCAAACAAAGAATGCCACCGGTAACGTACGTTGAAATGCCCCAGCTCTCATTCAGCAGCATGGAAATGGAATTTGCCTGAACGGTATTACCAATGCCAAACGCCGCAATTGCCGTGAACACACAAAACAACACAGCCAGCCATTTCATTTTCAGTCCGCGCTCCAAGGCATACATCGGTCCGCCAAGCATTTCACCGTTTTCTGTCTGCACCCTATATTTGATGGCAAGCAACCCTTCCGCATACTTTGTTGCAATACCAAACACGCCGGTCAGCCAGCACCAGAGCACCGCTCCGGGACCGCCAAACGCAACCGCGGTAGCCACACCCACAATGTTGCCTGTACCGATGGTAGCAGCCAGTGATGTGGCCAATGCACCAAACTGGCTAACATCACCACTGGCATTATCGTCTTTCGTGACCGATAAACGAATTGCCGTGAAAATCTTGGCTTGAGGAAAGCGCAGTCTGATGGTAAGAAACAAATGTGTTCCCAGAAGTAATATAATCATCGGCCACCCCCATAAAGCCGAACTAATCTGCGCGGTTAACTCTTCGAACCGTTCCATACGTGCTATGTATTACAATTGTACAGCAAAAGTAGTTTTTTAATATCAAATAGACAAGTATAAATCATATTAGTTGCATTTAGCAGATAGTCATTTATTATATTGGCTCACCTGTGAAATCTTTCATTATCGTTCGAATAAGTAAGGTATTTTCTATACAAAAAAGAGGATCAAACAATTGCATAAGCAAGTAAATAGTAGGGTCACTCCAATTTTCGAAAGGAAGAAACAAAATAATCATTACTACCTGATTATCAGAATATTAAAAACAAAAGAGAGGCAGGCAAAAAAGAAATTTAGGGTCACTTTAGGGTCACACTTCTCGGGGCGACCCTTCCCGTACAAGATACCCCATTACAAAAGGGCTATTTGTATAGTAACAAGAAAATATTAGCACAATAAATCCGCCTACCTTAATAAGCTGTTTTTTTTCCACTTCCCCCTACCATTCTGCTAAAAGCAGTGAAACATGTATATAGTCTTTGCAAGCGAGCCATCATGTACATGCCCGCTTTATCGAAATAGAGCCTGCTGCTCAGTAATTCGTTTCTCTAAAGGCAGCAAACAGAAAATACAAGCATTGATTCCTCATATCAAAATGGTAAATAGAATAGACTTGGCGCAAGTTTCATAAAAATGTTAAGTGTTGGTTGTGAGAGGAATTTCATTGGCACTTTTACCAGCATCAGCAAACACCTTACTCAGAAAGATATTATATGCTAAAAAGCCTATTAACAGGGCGATTCACTCTAAAAAAAGCAGAAATGAGCCACGAAAAGATACGCTAAAGGAGAGTGAACCTAAAGTGACCCTAAAAGTGGTCCTACCTGCCTTTAAATCAAGTGAGTATTTTGTTTATTTAAAGAAAATTATATAGTAATAATTAATAACATGAAAGTCGTTTTATCTTTTTAGTTAAGTTCTGCCAGAAACCTCTTTATGTTTTTAAAAAAGCTCTTTATGTTTTTCAAAAACATAAAGGCGTTTTTTAAGTAAAGGTGATAGTAATGAAATACAGAACATTTCTATAACTTTGGATCCGGTAAATACAATCGTAACAGATTCGCTAAAAAGAGACAAAATGATAATCAGAGAGTTAAAATCTGGAGATGCTCCTCAGATAACAGTATTGTTAAATCAACTGGGTTACACCAATACCGATGAATTCATAGAAGAGAAGATTGCCACTCTTCTAGAAGACCCCAATGAAATAACACTAGTAGCCGACGAAAATGATCAAATAATTGCTTTTATTTCCATCCATTTTATTCCCCAAATAGCGCTAAAAGGAGATTTTGCGAGGATAAGCTATTTCTGTGTAGACAAAAATCATAGAAGTAGCGGAGTAGGTAAATTATTGGAAGAATACTGCGAAAAAGCATCCATTACAAGAAATTGTGATCGAATTGAAGTACATTGCCATTCACGCAGAGAGAAAGCTCATGCATTTTATTACAGACAAGAGTACGTTGAATCAGCTAAATATTTAATCAAACTTTTAAAATAGAGTAAAGACTCAATTTGTTTGAGGTAAGTTCTGCTAGATTGAACATTAACAAAATGACAATGGCAGATAGGGAATATGAATTTAATTAAATTTTATTGAATTAAGCAATTCATCTATATAATCGGTTGAATTATCTCCGTCGTAACATGATACAATAAGAAGTTTTTCAGATGGTTCATTGTAAAGTAGATAATAACTCCAATATACGTTAGAACCATTTACATCAAGCCTGGTAATCTTATACTTACAATAATTTCCATTTATTTCACAGGAATCAAAAGCTATTACGTTCTCATTGTAACTACCGTAATCCTCGTCTTTCCAACCACTCCAATAACTATCGAAATTAGTATCCGATTTATCTGGATCATACACAGAGCAAAGAGTGCAACTGGCTATATTAGAATTCTCAAGTTGGAATATTTTCAATGAAGCACCTTCACTATCTACAATTTTGTCTTCACAGGAAAAACCAGACGGAATAGAGAATATGATCTTACCATCTGTCCTATCATTCTCATCAAGGCTTGTTGCGAGTAATTCTATTTCTTAAGTGTTTCTATAATCAACAAGAGAAGTTATCTGTGAATATCCAACAATAGACAAAAATATCGGCACAAGAATCATGCAGCCAACAATCACCCAATTTTTTAATTTGATTTTTCGAAAAGGTTTAGGAATAATTTCATTAACTTGGTTTGAGAAAGAAAGATAAAGGAACCATAATACAGCAAATAGAACACCTCTTATGCCTTGTGTTCCACTTTGCAATCCAGTTCCCTCCTCATTTCCACTAATCAATAATATTAGATTTATTAATAGTACGAGCGAGACATAAACCTTCGCCCAAAAAACGGCTGTAGGTTTTCTATTTACAAAAGAATAGGCGGTTAAAATAGCCACTAGAAGTAGGGATATTCCATTTATAATATCAACAGCAGCAAGACAATAATTACCTGCATAATCTTCAATATTAAAAGTTGCTATAGGGTATATCACACTAAATAAGCCACCCACAGTAACTGCACCGATAAAGAATGCAAGCCACCCACTAATCTTAGTATTTTGTTTAAGAAACTCACTTGTTATTTCAACTTCATTCGTAGAGTCAATCTCCATATCTTCATTTCTCTGAGATATGGGTTGAGAAGAAAGATCTGTATGCTGATTAACGTTTGCAATGAATTGGTTATCTATAGCAATATATATATATTCAAATTTCACATAATATGATTGGAATGGATTTGATAGAACATCAGAAACGCTAAAACCTGTAGTACTAAAATTGCCACTTACAGTACGATAAGCAAACTTCTCAGTTGGAGCGGCCCACTTAAAGGCTCCAATAGCCTCAACCTCAAATTCTTTTAAAGAAATCTCGTTCAAACAATTAGACACAACATCATGGTTATTCTGTGCCAATAAAGACATAATATCCAGAAACATTCCAAAAAGCTCATCTCCTGAGATTTTCAGGCCTACAGGTAGGTACAAATAAGCTGTAAGATTATCTCCAGAGCTATTAGGCATTATCTTTGATACTATAAGGACAATTCCCGAGGCAACAGGTTTAAGTAATAAAATAGAATCTCCAGACTCTTTGGTGAACAAAGGACCAAAACATTCTCTTATATCCTTTAAATCTTTAATCCATGCTGCATCCTTATTGGATGCTTGAATTAATGTAGTTCTGCCTGAATTGAGAAAACACGCTGTTTCAATGTGAGCTTTCATAATAATTATTTTTTCTAGATTTAGTAAGTAAATAAGGGAGCAATTCTTGGGATGTAAAACTTAACAAAACTATTTATTATTCGTGCATAAAAACAAAAAAGTTACAATCAATCATCTTATTTGGATGAAACATTCGGAGAAGTACTACATATTCGCTCTACAACATAATCAATTTGGCTCAAAGTCACATTTTTTTGGATATTATCCATATCTTTGTAAATGATGTTGGGTTGTATTATCCAAACGACAAGTTGAAAAACATGCAGATACATTATAAATTCAAATTATAAAACACCTTATTATATTGAACAAGTATGTCAATATGGAACCGACTCTTAGGAATCAGAAATACTGAGAACACAAACAATGTAATCAGTCATAAAATTATATCTGCACCACATGACCTCCCCAATTATGTCATTATAGATATTGAAATTGGCCTGAAAGATCATAAAATTCATGATATAGGTGCACTCCGGCACGATGGAGCAACCTACCATAAAACTTCTAAAGAGGAACTATTTAATTTTCTTGATGGTACGGACTATATCTGCGGACACAATATAATTCATCATGATGCTAAATACCTGTTCATTGATCAACCATGTCACTGGTTTCTTGTCGATACACTTTATATCTCGCCTTTATTGTTTCCGGAACGCCCTTATCATAGGTTGCTGAAAGATGACAAACTGATAAGTGAGCAGATAAATAATCCTGTGAACGATTGCGAAAAGGCAAAAGATCTGCTATTGGACGAAATAGCCCGATGGAATTCATTGTCGGACAAAAAGCGCAAGTTGTTTGCATCTATACTAAAGGATAAGAAAGAGTTTGAAGGATTTCTTAGCATGGTGGGTGCTGAACATGTCAATGAAGGACTAGTTGAACTCGTAAAAGACCTTTATGTGGGAAAAATTTGCCGACATGCAGATATTGATATGCTGATCAAGCAACATCCATGCGAATTAGCATACGCATTGGCGCTAATAGACACTACCGACTATCGCTCCATTACTCCCGGATGGGTACTTTACAATTATCCAGACGTTGAATTTATCGTGAAGCTTCTGCGTCATACCAGTTGCAATGAAAATTGCGCTTATTGTAATACCCAACTGGATGTGCTCCATAACTTAAAAGTTTTCTTTGGATATGAACATTTCCGCACCTATGAAGGTGAACCGCTTCAAGAGCAAGCTGCCGAAGCAGCAATAAAGGGTAAGTCATTGCTGGCAATATTCCCTACGGGTGGTGGAAAATCGCTTACTTTTCAATTACCGGCACTCATGTCTGGCCGTTCAGTACATGGACTTACAGTCATTATTTCACCATTACAATCGCTAATGAAGGATCAGGTAGATAATCTTGCCGACAGAGGTATTACTGATGCTGTAACCATTAATGGTCTGTTAGACCCTATCACAAGAGCGCTATCCATACAAAGAGTGCAAGATGGAGAAGCTTCACTTTTATATATATCTCCTGAAATGCTTCGTTCAAAAACCATCGAGAAAATTTTGATGGCACGCCATGTCGTGAGATTTGTAATAGACGAAGCACACTGCTTTTCCTCATGGGGACAGGATTTCAGAGTTGATTATCTCTACATAGGGAAATTCATACGAAAATACCAACAGAAAAAACGATGTAAGAATCCGATACCCATATCATGCTTCACTGCTACGGCCAAACAGAAAGTCGTTCAAGATATTTGTGACTATTTCAAACAGATGTTGAATTTAGATATGGAGTTGTTCGCATCAAAGGCTTCAAGGACAAATTTGCGCTATTCCGTGATACATGCTGAAAATGATCATGATAAATACTCAAAACTTAGGAGTCTTATGGGTGAGCATAATTGCCCAACAATCATTTACGTATCACGCACAAAACACACAAAAGAGCTAGCAGCCAAGTTAACCCATGACGGTTATGAAGCATTGCCTTTCAATGGCAAAATGGATTCTGATGAAAAGATTGCAAACCAAGATGCATTCATGAATGATCAAGTACACATCATCGTAGCTACGTCAGCTTTCGGTATGGGAATTGACAAGAAAGATGTCGGTCTTGTGGTACATTACGATATATCTAATTCATTAGAGAATTATGTTCAAGAAGCAGGCAGGGCTGGTCGTGATCCCAGCCTCAGTGCACGTTGCTATGTGCTTTATAGTGACAATGATCTTGACAAACATTTTATACTGTTGAACCAAACAAAACTAAGTATTAGCGAAATTCAACAGATATGGAAAGCTATAAAAGATCTTACCAGGCAACGCATGAGAGTGAGCTGTTCTGCATTAGAGATTGCCCGGCAGGCAGGCTGGGATGATTCAGTGTTTGATATTGAAACCCGCGTGCGCACAGCTTTGGCTGCTTTGGAGCAAAGTGGATATTTGGTAAGAGGGAACAACGTGCCCCATGTATATGCAACAGGTATAACAGTAAAAAACATGGATGAAGCCAGAGAACGGATATCAGCCTCGCTATTATTTGGCAGTGATGAAATAGATAAAGCTGTACGCATCATCAAATCACTGATTTCTCAGAAACATATTGCTAAGGCTCAAGATTCTGAAGCTGAATCACGAATTGATTATCTGGCAGACATATTGGGAATAAGTAAGCATGAAGTCATATCAGCTGTAGAACGAATGAGACAAGAAGGTATTTTAGCGGACAGTAAAGATATATCTGCTTATCTGTTGGATGTAGGTAGTTCGGAACGGAAATCGTGGACACAACTCGAACGTTTTGGGAAACTGGAACGATACATACTCAATCATATTCCTGACGATTCTTTGCGGATATCATGCAAACAACTGAATGATAATGCTGTAAATGACAGCATCCTTACATCCACAGAAAAAGATATTCGGACACTACTCTACTTCCTCACTGTCAAAGGATATATTCGCAAAAAAGAGGATGCAAACCGTAATATGGAAATCCATCGTCTGACAGACATGGAATCAATCACCAAACGTTTTGAAAGACGATTGGAAATAAGTCATTTTACTATCGAATGGTTATATCGTTTAGCTGCTGAAACGGCAAAAGGGACTTCACAGAACAAGCCTGTTCAATTTTCCGTTGTAGAACTTTTAAATCAAATAAAATCAAACTCTCAATCTCTTTTCAGCGGATTCAATAATCTACAGTTGGAAGAGGTGGAAGAAGCACTTCTGTATCTGTCGAAAATAGGTGCTCTCAAACTCGAAGGCGGTTTTTTGGTTCTATATAATGCGATGAATATACAAAGAATAAAAGACAGCAAATCAAGATATAAACAAGATGATTACCGAATGCTTAATGAATTCTACAAGCAGAAAATCCAGCAAGTGCATATTGTGGGCGAATATGCCAATTTAATGGTAAAAGATTACAATTCAGCTTTACAGTACGTTCAAGACTACTTCCAGATGGACTACAAAAAGTTTGTCTCAAAATACTTCAAAGAAGAAAGAGTAAGTGAAATACAACGCAACTTGACACCTCAGAAATACAAACAACTGTTTGGCCAGCTATCTCAACGCCAAATGGAAATTATTTCCGATAAAGATTCGCGCTGCATCGTCGTTGCAGCTGGTCCCGGTAGTGGAAAAACTCGGGTATTGGTACATAAGCTTGCATCACTTCTACTGCTCGAGGATGTAAAACACGAACAACTTCTGATGTTAACATTTTCAAGAGCTGCCGCTACGGAATTCAAACAGAGGCTCATGGAACTGATAGGCAATGCCGCTCATTTTGTCGAGATAAAGACATTTCACTCTTATTGTTTTGATCTTTTGGGTCGAATAGGAAATCTTGAGGCAGCCAAAAACGTTGTGTCAAAAGCTGCCGATATGATTGATCAAGGAGAAGTAGAGCCAAACAAAATAGGAAAGACGGTACTAGTCATTGATGAAGCTCAGGATATGAGTATTGAAGAACATGCACTTGTTAAGGCTCTCATGACTAGAAACGAGGAGATGCGTATAATTGCGGTAGGTGACGATGATCAAAACATCTACGATTTTCGTGGATCTGATTCTAGGTATATGTATCAGTTGACGCAAGAACCCGGAAGCAAATTTATTGAAATGACTGAGAATTATCGCAGTGCTCACCATCCGGTTAAATTCGCCAACGAATTTGTGCAAGGTATTAGTCAACGAATGAAAAGTACGCCAATTATCTCAATGAAAAAAGAAGATGGTTGGGTGGCGGTGACACGCCATCAATCAAAGTATATGTATCAGCCACTCGTTGAAGAATTGATTCACAATCAGATGAATAATAACAATTCGTGTGCGCTCACCCAAACAAACGAAGAAGCTGTCATTCTAGTTGCTCTTCTGCGAAAACAAGGCATTAATAGTAAACTAATACAATCTATGGAGGGTTTCCCCTTCTGGAACCTAGTTGAAGTGAGATCTTTTTGGAAGTACATTGACAAACGTGTAAAGACACCCTTAATTCCGGATGCATTATGGGAAGATGCCAAACGCGTCACCTTTGCCGCTTATGAGAAAAGTCAAAGTTTGACGTATATAAAACGTTGCGTACAACTGTTTGAACAGACTAACAAAGCAAAATATTTTAGTGATTTCAAAGAATTTATATTGGAATCATCATTGGAAGATTTCTGTGATGTTTCAGGTACAGATGTTGTGGTATCTACTATTCATAAAGCGAAGGGTCGAGAGTTTGATGACGTATATATGCTCATATCTGACAATTATTCGAAGGACGCCCATCTAATGCGTCGATACTATGTGGGAATGACCCGTGCAAAAAATAGACTGTTTGTGCATACAAATAGTTCTTCCTTTAATCGTTTAGGTGTAGACCGATATACTGACGACCAACAACAGTATACCATGCCCGAAGAAATTGTTCTACAACTTTCTCATAAAGATGTCAATCTAGGTTTTTTCAAAGGACTTAAACAAGAGGTATTGGTTTTAAGAAGTGGCGATGCTTTAAATTACAACAATTTCTGCTTGTATAACACACTAACCAATAAACCTGTAGCAAAGTTATCACAAAACATGCAGACCACATTGTTGGGATGGCAGGAACAAGGTTATAAAGTAAAATCCGCATCCGTTCGATTCATTGTAGCATGGAAACCCAAAGACGCACAAAAAGATGAATCTGAAACAGCCGTTCTGTTAGCAGATTTAGTTCTTTCTTTGTGATTTAAGGCGTGATTTAACCTTTTCATATAAATAAAGGGCATGCCTTTTTTTGACATGCCCTCATTTTACTCTGATTGATTATCTCTAATCGTTCTTTACTTCACTTCCTCAAAATCAGCATCTTGAACATTATCACCATTCTTGCTGTCATCTGCATTAGCTTGTCCGGCATTCATGTCCGGTCCGGGCTGTGCTCCGCCTTGTGCATACATTTCAGCACTTGCAGCTTGGAAAGCAGTATTAACCTCGGCCATAGCTGTGTCAATTGCTGCTAAATCTTGAGCTTTATGAGCATCTTTCAATTTGGTAAGTGCAGCTTCAATAGGAGCTTTCTTATCAGCAGAAAGTTTATCACCCAGTTCTTCCAACTGCTTTTCAGTTTGGAAAATCATGCTGTCTGCCTGGTTCAGCTTATCAATCTTTTCACGTTCTTTCTTGTCAGCTTCTGCATTGGCTTCCGCTTCGGCTTTCATACGATCAATTTCCTCCTTGCTTAAGCCGCTGGATGCTTCGATACGAATAGCCTGTTCTTTACCTGTTGCTTTATCTTTTGCAGAAACCTTCAAGATACCGTTTGCATCAATATCGAAAGTAACTTCAACTTGAGGAATACCACGACGCGCAGGAGCAATACCTGTCAGGTTGAACTGACCGATTGATTTGTTCTGCGAAGCCATGGGGCGTTCACCTTGCAACACGTGAATGGTTACCTCAGTCTGGTTGTCGGCAGCTGTCGAGAATGTTTCACTCTTCTTGCAAGGAATAGTGGTATTGGCATCAATCAGTTTGGTCATTACACCACCTAATGTTTCAATACCCATTGAAAGAGGAGTTACATCCAACAATACAACACCTTTAATTTCGTCAGTCAAAACAGCACCCTGTACGGCAGCACCTACAGCAACCACCTCATCGGGGTTCACACCTTTGGAAGGAGTCTTACCGAAGAAATCTTCAACTAGCTTCTGAATAGAAGGAATACGTGAAGATCCACCTACCAAGATTACTTCATCAATGTCTGAATTGCTAAGTCCGGCATCGCTCATCGCCTTCTTACAAGGTTCCAAACAAGCCTGAATCAAATCGTGAGCTAATGATTCAAACTTAGCACGAGTCAGCGTTTTAACCAAGTGTTTAGGTACGCCGCCAACCGGCATGATGTATGGCAGGTTGATTTCTGTTGAAGTAGATGACGAAAGTTCTATCTTTGCTTTTTCAGCAGCTTCCTTCAAACGTTGCAGAGCCATTGGATCCTGAGTAAGGTCTGCTCCTTCATCGTTTTTAAATTCTTGTACCAACCAGTTAATGATAACTTGGTCGAAGTCATCACCACCCAAGTGGGTATCACCATTGGTTGAAAGTACCTCAAACACACCGCCACCGAACTCAAGGATTGAGATATCGAAAGTACCGCCTCCTAAGTCGAATACGGCAATTTTCATATCCTTATGAGCTTTGTCAAGACCGTAAGCCAAAGCGGCAGCTGTTGGCTCGTTCACAATACGTTTTACCTCAAGTCCGGCAATTTGTCCGGCTTCTTTGGTAGCCTGACGTTGTGAATCGCTGAAATAAGCAGGTACAGTAATTACAGCTTCTGTTACTTCTTGTCCCAGGTAATCTTCTGCTGTCTTTTTCATTTTCTGAAGAATCATGGCAGAGATTTCTTGCGGAGTATAAAGACGTCCGTCGATGTCAACGCGCGGAGTGTTGTTATCACCCTTCACTACTTTGTAAGGCACACGTGCAGTTTCCTTCTGAACCTGATCCCAGTTCTCTCCCATGAAACGTTTGATGGAGAAGACTGTTCTCTGAGGATTCGTGATTGCCTGACGTTTAGCAGGATCACCTACTTTACGTTCGCCGCCATCAATAAATGCCACAATAGAAGGAGTTGTACGTTTACCTTCGCTATTTGAAATAACAACCGGTTCGTTTCCTTCGAATACAGAGACGCAGGAGTTTGTTGTTCCTAAGTCTATACCAATAATTTTTCCCATGATTATCTATTTTTTAATTGTTATTATTCGTTTTGAATGCTACCGGAGTCAAACCTCGGCAGACGTCAATGAAAGGACAAACCTTGTGCCAAAACGTAAAGCCAAGAATCCGGCATCGGTTTCTGACAGTAGAAAATGTCGTTTTTAGCCCTTATAAGAAGAGAAAACTGACAGAAAGGCAGAAATTGGAGAGCCGGACGTGAAGAGTTGGTTCATTTAGATGCGTCATTAAAGACTGTGGTATTTATAAAATGAATATCTTTGTGTACTGAATCATTTTAAATAAAAAAACGAATGAAAAAATTGCTTTGTTTACTATACTTGCCTCTGTGTTTATTGCTCCTGTCTTGTGGCAATTCCAAGCAAAATCGTAACTCGGAGGTAGCTGAGGGCAAACCTGTAGATTTATTATACGCCAAACGCTTCAGCATCGTTCACAACACTGATTACACAACGGTAACCGTATATAATCCGTGGCAGAACAACGAGGTATACGATACGTATTACTTGGTTAAAGACGAGAAGGTTCGGGTTCCTGAAAATGGTCATAAAATAAAAATCCCTTTGCAATCGCTGATGATCAACTCAGCAACACATTTAGGGTTTATGGAGTTATTGGGAGAGCTTGATAAAGTAAAAGGGGTGTTTAGTTCTGCCTATATCTATAACCCTACTATCTTAAAAGGGGTAGCAGAAGGAAAGATAAAAGATTTGGGAGATGCGTTCAATCTGGACATAGAGAATCTCATCTTATTGCATCCGCAAGCTATTATGACATCGGCTTATAACGCCGATGATGAGAACAGCAAACGTATGAAGCAGACTGGTATTGCTATTATTTATAATATTGAGTGGCAGGAGAAAACGTTGTTAGGCAGGGCAGAATGGATCAAGTTCATGGGAGCTTTCTTCGACAAAGAACAGTTGGCCGACAGTATTTTTCATTCTGTTGAAACCAGATACAACGAAATCAAAGCAGCCGCCGCAAAGGTTCAAAACAAACCCGGCATTTTATCGGGACAAGATTACAGGGGCAGCTGGTCTATGCCTACCGGACTAAGCTACAACGCTCAATTGTTTCGTGATGCGGGAGGGAGTTACTTTTACGCCAATGACACAACGGCAAGCGGCAGCCGAAGCAGTACCATTGAAGAAGCTCTGGTACACTTCGGACAAGCGGATGTTTGGGTGGGTGCCGATGCCTCGTCTTTAGAGGAATTAGGAAGTATAGACAAGAAATACCAACTATTCAAAGCATTCAAAAACAAACAGGTATACAATATTAATAAGCGCAAAAACAAAAACGGAGGGAATGATTATTGGGAAAGTGGTGTAGCCCGCCCCGACTTGTTATTGAGTGACATGATTCGCATCTTGCACCCCGAATTGCTTCCCGACTACGAAACGGTTTACATGGAGAAACTAAAATAACCGACTGGCTAATGAGGTACAGATTTACACTATTATTCGTCACATTCGGAATGGCATTGTTGGCAGATATCATTCTGGGCAGTGTTAACATTCCGCTCAGTGAAATATGGGGAACATTGACCGGACATGAAGGGAATGAGATTTACCGTGAAATTATTCTCAACCACCGCATTCCCAAAGCATTAACAGCCATATGTACCGGTGCAGCCTTATCGGTGGCAGGCGTGATGATGCAAACGCTGTTTCACAACCCGCTGGCCGGACCGGATGTGCTCGGGGTGACCTCGGGTGCCAGCTTGGGAGTTGCCTTGCTTACCTTAAGTACTGCTGCACTTCCTTTTGCCTTTGTTTCGGGTTGGGGACAGGTACTGGCTGCCGTAATAGGAGCCACAGCTGTTTTGCTGCTTATCATCGTGGCCTCTGTCAAGATTCCCCAAACCGTGTCATTACTCATCATCGGTATGATGTTCGGCAACTTTGCCGGAGCCATTGTCAGCATCATGCAAAGCATCAGCAACCCCGACATGCTAAAGCTTTTTATCACATGGACCTTCGGCAGCTTATCATCCGTTGGTTGGGAGCAGATGTGGGTAATGGTGTTCGCTATCATGGGCGGACTCTTTATGGCTTTCTTGTTACAGAAGCAATTAAACATCTTTCTATTGGGAAAGAATTACGCTGCCGGACTGGGAATTTCCGTCATGCGACTTCGTTTTCTAGTCATCCTTGCCACGGCATTACTTGCCGGCACATCAACCGCATTCACGGGTCCCATCGCATTTATAGGTATTACGATGCCACACATTGCCAGGGGATTGATGGAAACATCCAATCATCGCATTATTTTTCCGGCTGTGATATTGTGTGGTGCCACCGTTATGTTGTTGTGTGATATTATTTCTCAACTTCCGGGCACACAGGGAACTCTTCCAATTAATGCCGTCACCGCTTTGTTTGGCGCCCCGGTTATTGTGTGGATTATCATTAAAAATAAAGGATAAACAGATGGAAAAACGTGTATTCGTTACCGGAGCTGCATCCGGAATAGGCAAAGCAATTGTAGAGACATTTTGCATGGACGGAGCAAAAGTCGCTTTCTGTGATGTTGATGTGATCAAAGGAAATCTACTCAGCAAACAAACCAATGCCCGCTTTTTTGAGGCGGATGTGAAGAATGAAGAAGCTCTGGAACATACCATGCGCGTTTTATTCGATGAGTGGGGCGACATTGACGTAATCGTTAACAATGCCGGTATCAGTGAGTTCTCTCCGATTACAGAAACTACCGTAGCGGAGTTTGATAAGATTTTGGCAACCAACCTGCGCCCTGCATTCATTACTTCTCGTTTGCTGGCCGTTCACAGAAGTCTACAAACAGAGGCTAATCCTTATGGGCGTATCATCAACATTGCCTCAACCCGCTATTTGATGAGTGAGCCTCACAGTGAAGGTTATGCCGCATCCAAAGGCGGAATTTATTCACTAACACATGCTCTGGCTCTGTCGCTGAGTAAATATGGCATCACCGTCAATTCTATTGCTCCGGGGTGGATAGAAAACAATAACTACGAAACATTAACCGACGCTGATCATGAGCAACATCCGTCACAACGGGTAGGCAAACCGGAAGACATAGCCCGTACCTGCCTTTTTCTTTGCCAACCCGAGAATAATTTTATTAACGCAGAGAATATTGTGATAGATGGAGGCATGACAAAGAAGATGATCTATATATAATTGCGTTCCGATTTATTTTTTTATCTTTGCTCTGTTAATTTCAAACGACGACCAACAAACCTGTTTGTTCGTTGTTATAGATTGGTACTAAATATATAAAGCTAAATAATTAAAATGGGTAAAGTACTTATTATTGGTGCCGGGGGTGTAGGAACCGTAGTGGCACATAAAGTGGCACAAAATGCCGACACTTTCACTGATATTATGATTGCCAGCCGCACACGTTCAAAGTGCGATGCTATTGTTAAAGCCATCGGTAATCCGGCTATCAAAACAGCACAGGTAGATGCTGACAACGTAGAAGAACTGGTTGCACTGTTCAATGACTTCAAACCTGAACTGGTTATTAATGTGGCACTTCCTTATCAGGACCTTACCATTATGGAGGCTTGTTTGCAAGCCGGTGTCAATTACCTGGACACAGCCAACTATGAGCCAAAGGATGAAGCTCATTTTGAGTACAGCTGGCAATGGGCTTACCACGAAAGATTTAAGGAAGCCGGACTGACTGCTATCCTTGGCTGCGGTTTCGACCCGGGTGTGAGCGGTATCTACACGGCTTATGCAGCTAAACATCATTTTGATGAAATACATTACCTTGATATCGTTGACTGTAACGCGGGCGATCACCACAAGGCTTTTGCCACTAACTTCAATCCGGAAATCAACATCCGCGAAATTACGCAAAAGGGTCGTTACTACGAAAACGGTCAGTGGGTAGAAACGGGTTCTCTGGAAATTCACCAACCCATTACTTACCCTAACGTAGGTCCTAAAGAATCATACTTGCTTTACCACGAAGAGTTGGAATCTTTGGTAAAGAACTTCCCCACTATTAAGCGTGCACGTTTCTGGATGACTTTCGGACAAGAGTATTTAACTCACTTGCGTGTCATTCAGAACATCGGTATGGCTCGTATCGACGAAATTGATTATAACGGACAGAAGATTGTTCCTATTCAGTTCCTCAAGGCTGTATTGCCTAACCCACAAGATTTGGGTGAGAACTACACTGGCGAAACTTCTATCGGTTGCCGCATTCGTGGAATCAAAGACGGAAAAGAGCGTACTTATTATGTGTACAACAACTGTAGCCATGAGGCTGCTTACAAGGAAACGGGCATGCAGGGCGTAAGCTATACAACCGGTGTTCCTGCCATGATTGGTGCCATGATGTTCTTCAAAGGATTGTGGAACCGCCCCGGAGTGAATAATGTGGAAGAATTCAATCCGGATCCGTTCATGGAACAACTCAACAAACAAGGTTTACCTTGGCACGAGGTATTCGATGCTGATCTTGAACTCTAAAATAAAAAAGTTATGAAAGTAGGAGATAAAGCCCCGGAAGTTCTGGGCATAAACGAAAAAGGAGAAGAAATACGCCTTGCCGATTACAAAGGAAAAAAGCTGGTGCTTTACTTCTACCCGAAAGACAATACTTCGGGCTGCACCACTCAGGCGTGCAATTTAAGAGATAACTATGCCGAATTGCGCAAAGCAGGTTACGAAGTAATCGGGGTAAGCGTGGATGACGAAAAGTCTCATCAAAAATTCATTGATAAGAATGAGTTACCCTTTACGCTAATTGCCGATACGGATAAAAAACTAGTGGAACAGTTTGGCGTTTGGGCTGAGAAGAAGATGTATGGAAGAGCCTACATGGGAACACTCAGAACCAGTTTCATTATCAACGAGGAAGGGGTTATTGAACGAATCATCGATTCGAAAGAGGTGAACACCAAGGCTCATGCCGAGCAGATAATGAACATAAAGTAGCATACAAGAAACTACTAACCAAGAATAATATGGCCAAGAAAGACGAATTAAATTTTGAATCAGATACGAACAAAATGGCATCAAGCGAAAAATTAAAAGCCTTACAGGCAGCCATGGACAAGATAGAAAAGAACTTCGGTAAAGGTTCTATCATGAAAATGGGCGATAACAGTGTGGAACAAGTGGAAGTAATCCCAACAGGATCAATAGCTCTTAATGCCGCACTAGGCGTAGGAGGCTATCCCAGAGGAAGAATCATTGAAATCTATGGTCCGGAATCATCGGGAAAAACAACGCTCGCCATTCATGCCATTGCCGAAGCTCAAAAGGCCGGTGGTATAGCAGCGTTCATCGATGCGGAACATGCATTCGACCGCTTTTATGCTGCCAAACTGGGTGTTGACATCGACAATTTGTGGATTTCTCAACCCGACAACGGCGAACAGGCTTTGGAAATTGCCGAGCAATTAATCCGTTCATCGGCCATCGATATTATCGTAATCGACTCTGTTGCAGCGCTTACTCCGAAAGCTGAAATTGAAGGAGATATGGGTGATAATAAAGTGGGATTGCAAGCCCGATTGATGTCTCAGGCTCTGCGTAAGCTAACGGCTGCCGTCAGCAAAACACGCACTACCTGCATCTTTATCAACCAGTTGCGCGAAAAGATTGGAGTGATGTTCGGTAACCCCGAAACAACAACGGGTGGTAACGCACTGAAGTTCTACGCTTCTGTTCGTCTGGATATCCGCAGATCGACACAACTCAAAGACGGTGAAGATGTAATTGGTAACCAAACTCGTGTAAAGGTGGTGAAAAACAAAGTAGCACCTCCTTTCCGCAAAGCGGAGTTCGACATTATGTTTGGCGAAGGAATCTCTCGTTCGGGCGAGATTATTGATTTGGGAGCTGAGCTAGGTGTTATCAAAAAGAGCGGTTCGTGGTATAGCTACAACGAAACCAAACTGGGACAAGGTCGTGACGCTGCCAAGCAATGCGTTTCCGATAATCCTGAATTGGCTGAGGAGTTAGAAAAACTCATCTTTGAAAAGATGCAGGAAGGTAAATAACCAACCGTTGCTGATTATATAGAAGTTCTGCTCAGAAACCGAAAACAACCGGACTTTCTGAGCAGAACTTTTTTTTGCTTGTACTGTAACAAAAGCAAGAACGCTTACGTCTAAAGATTAAAACATAGATGCAATAACCATGTAGGAAACGTTCTTTAAAACCAATAGATATAGGCCAGTGTGCCCAGACTAATTATCATCCACAAGAGTACTCCCTGAACAAGCGGTTTTACACCTACCGACTTCAACACATCACGCGACAGCGAAGCACCAATAAAGAAAAGTGTAATCGTTAATCCCTTACGGGCTATGTGATTGATGATTTGTCCCACCTGAGGTACCCCGGCAAGCATGTAAGTATTCACCACCATAGCCAGAATGAAGAAGAATATAAACCAAGGAATGCTTACTTTTTGCCCTTTGCTTTTGAAGAGGAACGAAGTGACAAAAGCCAAGGGTATAATCCACAAAGCGCGAGTGAGCTTAATGGTTGTGGCTACTTTCAAGGCTTCTTCACCGTAGGCAGCGCCGGCACCTACCACCGAACTGGTATCATGAATGGCGATGGCTGCCCACGTGCCGAACTCGTGCTGACTCATGCCCAACCAATGCCCGATGACGGGAAAGACAAACAGAGCGATGGCATTCAGAACGAAAATAGTACCTAGTGCCACAGACATTTCACTGTCTTTCGCCCGCAAAACAGGTCCCACAGCCGCAATGGCACTACCTCCGCAAATGGCTGTTCCCGAGCTGATGAGGTAAGACGTATCTCTATCTACTTTCAGTACTTTACGACCGATAAACCAACCAATCAGCATGGTGCCCACTACAGAAAGAATGGTGAACTCCATTCCTTCCTTGCCCGAAGCCAATGCAGCATGCAAATTCATACCGAAACCTAGTCCCACCACCGAATATTGAAGTAAGTATTTTGATGTTTTCTTGTTGAACTTAGGATGCGCCTGTCCGCAAAGCAATGCGAAAGCCAAACCCAGAAACAAGGCTACAGGCGGTGTTAACCAATGCGTATAAGGAGATGCACCGGGTATAAAATCAATCAGTAAAACCAAGGTTTGAATAACCAGAAGTGATACGTAAACGAATTTGTTATTTGCCTTGAGGCATTCAGTCATTGCTGCCATATCTTATATTCTTTATATGTTTATGGGTGCAAAGGTAGAATGCTTTTGCGAATTACGCCAATCGTTTCTTTTTATGATCTATAACTTTTTATTATGAAGCAAGGCATATTGCATGAAGATTTGCGCTAAGCCTCCCTCCTGCCCTTGCATTTGTGCAAAACTGAAGGTTCGTTGCATAGGCATTCCTTTTATATCGATGACGCGGTACATGCCCGCCATTAGCTCGCGGCTTACCGAACGCACGGATACAATGCCCATGCAGTCAGAATTACTCAGGAATAATTTGATACTTTCCGTGCTTCCCAAGTAGAGCAGCACGTTTAAGGCAGAAAGTCGCAGGTCATGTTGTTGCAAGGCTTTCTCGAAGACATCGAGTGTACCCGATCCTCGTTCGCGAAGCACCAAAGGTATATTCGGTAAATCTTGTGGCAGTATTTCATCGGCCATGCGCAATTTGCTACCGGGATTTACAATGGCCACCAGTTCATCATCCAGGAAATCAGTGTATTTCAATTGAGGCAGGCGAACGATGCCCTCAACGAGTCCCAAATCAATTCGGTGCTCCTGAAGTGCCGTTTCCACATCGCGTGAATTGCCGTTAAAGAGGGAGAGTTTTACTTGGGGGAACTTCTCGATGAAGCTCCCCAGTAATGGTGGTAATACATATTGGGCAATCGTTGTACTGGCACCCAATCGTAGCTCGCCTGTATAAGCGTTATGAAGCAAATTCATTTCATACGCCAGCCGTTTGTAGTCATCCAGTATGCGTTCGCTATGCTGTAGCAATAGTTTTCCGGCTTCGGTCAGTGTAATTTTATTGCCTAGTCTGTCGAACAAGCGCACCTGGTAGGTAGATTCCAATTCCTGTATGTGCTTGGTAATGGCAGGCTGACTGATAAAAAGTTCTTGTGAAGCCTTGGTAAAGCTCAAGTTCTTGGCTACATGCTGAAAGACTTTTAAACGGAAATCAGACATTGGCGAACTGTATTTTAATAACGTTCTGTATTGTCCATTGTCGCCATAATAGGTAACAGTGCGCTATCCCATCGGTAGGGCAGCTCAACAGCAGACGATTTAGAAAGCATTCTTACAATATCCTTCTTCTCTGAATTAATATCAAAGATATAGTCTACCAGTTTTTGATGTATCGATTCCGGATACACATCGTTATCCCCGACAACAATTAATTGTGTGATATCTTTGGACTCCAGGAGTATATCCAGCAAATCGAGGAACAGACCTTCGGGAGAGATTAAATCTTCAGTAGGAACACTGGAGAATAAAAACTCATAGCCTGCATCACAACAGGCAACTCCATTGAGCTCAGTACTAAGTGACGAAGGTGTCAAATCGGGCAGCAGCTCCGAGTCTTTGTCATACGTAAAAATCACCTGTACCTGATTGTTGGGTACATAAGGGAATTTAGCATCGAACAAAATGCACCTTACATACTTTACTATATCTCCTTTCTCTTTGGCAGTGAAATCTATTTTTTCAGAAAACTCTTTTAAACTAGCTGTTAAACGGTTTACATAAGCAGCATCAATCGCAATAACAGTGGGCGCAAAATTTAATTTTTTCATGTATTATTTTATTTGAGGGTATAAAGATAATGAAAAAGTTCTTTCTAGCGCTAAAGCTTCTCCTTTCTTTATCCGGATAGTTGTATTCAGTCCGGTTTCAGGGAACATTGATTGAAACAAAACGTCATAAAACAGACAAGTAAACAGTTCTTTAACTGACTTTTTGTCTCCACAAGGCAATGCTTAACTGAAAAATAGTCAGTAAAACGCCGTTGGCAAATCTTTTGCACCCTATCAGTTGTTATTTCATTACTAAACAAGAAGAAAGGAGAACTAACTATATGAACTTTAACAATTTTACTATCAAATCGCAAGAGGCAGTACAAGAGGCTGTGAATCTTGCTCAAAGCAGGGGCCAGCAGGCCATTGATCCTGTTCATGTATTGCACGCCGTGATGAAGGTGGGCGAAAACGTAACTAACTTTATCTTTCAGAAGCTGGGAATGAACGGTCAGCAAGTTGCTTTGGTGGCCGACAAGCAGATGGAATCTCTGCCCAAGGTATCGGGTGGCGAACCGTATTTGAGCCGTGAAACCAATGAGGTTTTTCAAAAGGCAACTCAGTACTCTAAGGAAATGGGCGACGAATTTGTATCGCTGGAACATCTATTGCTGGCTTTACTCGTTGTCAAAAGCACGGTTTCTACCATCTTGAAAGATGCCGGGATGACCGAGAAGGAACTTCGGGCTGCCATCAATGAACTTCGCAAAGGAGAAAAGGTAACTTCACAATCCAGCGAAGATACGTACCAAAGTCTGGAGAAATATGCCGTCAACTTAAACGAGGCGGCACGTAACGGGAAACTCGACCCTGTCATCGGGCGCGACGAGGAGATTCGCCGTGTGTTGCAAATATTAAGTCGACGCACCAAGAACAACCCCATATTAATAGGTGAACCGGGTACGGGTAAAACAGCCATCGTTGAGGGATTGGCGCATCGTATTCTACGGGGTGATGTGCCCGAGAATCTGAAGAACAAACAGGTTTACTCATTGGATATGGGAGCGCTCGTTGCAGGTGCTAAATACAAAGGAGAGTTCGAAGAGCGGCTGAAATCAGTTATCAACGAGGTTATCAAGTCCGACGGGAACATCATTCTCTTCATCGACGAGATTCACACATTGGTTGGAGCCGGAAAAGGTGAAGGGGCTATGGATGCGGCCAACATACTCAAACCGGCTTTGGCACGAGGTGAATTGCGCTCCATTGGTGCAACCACACTGGATGAATACCAGAAATATTTCGAAAAGGATAAGGCATTGGAACGTCGTTTTCAGATTGTTCAGGTTAACGAACCCGATACACTGAGCACCGTATCTATTCTGCGTGGGCTGAAGGAGCGTTACGAAAATCACCACAAGGTTCGTATCAAAGATGATGCGATTATTGCTGCCGTGGAACTAAGCAATCGTTACATCACCGATCGTTTTTTGCCCGACAAGGCCATCGACCTGATGGATGAAGCGGCTGCCAAGTTACGAATGGAGGTCGACTCGGTGCCTGAAGAGCTGGATGAAATTTCGCGTAAGATTAAGCAGCTCGAAATTGAACGTGAAGCCATCAAACGTGAAAGAGACGAAGTGAAACTGCAACAACTCAACAAAGAGATTGCCGAACTAAAAGAGCAGGAAAACTCGTTCAAAGCCAAATGGCAAAGTGAAAAAGAGCTGGTGAACCAAATTCAGCAAAACAAAATTGAAATTGAGAATCTCAAATTCGAAGCCGAGAAGGCCGAACGGGAAGGTGATTACGGCAAGGTGGCTGAAATCAGATACGGTAAACTTCAGGCGCTGAACAAGGAGATTGAAGACACACAGCGCAAACTGCACGAGATGCAGGGTGACAGTGCCATGATTAAAGAAGAGGTTGACGCGGAAGACATTGCCGATGTGGTTTCCCGGTGGACCGGTATTCCGGTGAGTAAAATGCTTCAGAGCGAAAAGGATAAACTCCTGAATCTGGAAGAAGAGTTACACCAACGGGTAATCGGACAGGATGAGGCCATTGAAGCAGTGTCCGATGCTGTGCGACGCAGCCGGGCCGGACTGCAAGACCCGAAACGTCCCATTGGTTCTTTCATTTTCCTGGGAACTACGGGTGTGGGAAAAACGGAGCTGGCCAAAGCGCTTGCTGAGTTTTTGTTTGACGATGAAACCATGATGACGCGTATCGACATGAGTGAGTACCAAGAGAAGCACAGTGTTTCGCGTTTGGTTGGAGCTCCTCCGGGATACGTGGGGTATGATGAAGGCGGACAGCTTACCGAAGCCATCCGAAGAAAACCCTACTCGGTTGTTTTGTTCGATGAGATTGAAAAGGCACACCCTGACGTATTCAACATCTTGTTGCAAGTACTGGATGACGGGCGCCTCACAGACAACAAAGGCCGCGTGGTAAACTTTAAAAATACCATCATCATCATGACCTCTAACATGGGTAGCAGTTACATTCAGAGTCAGATGGAGAAGTTAAACAGTGGTAACAAAGAGGCTATTGTTGAAGAGACTAAACGGGAAGTCATGAACATGCTCAAGAAGTCCATTCGACCCGAGTTTCTAAACCGTATTGACGAAACCATCATGTTCTTGCCGCTGACTGAGAAAGAGATCAGGCAGATTGTACTCCTGCAAATAGGAAGCGTACAAAAAATGCTTGCCGGCAATGGTGTAAATTTGGAATTGACCAATGAGGCTATAGAGTTTATTGCCAAGGCCGGATACGATCCGGAGTTTGGTGCCCGTCCGGTTAAAAGAGCCATTCAGCGTTATTTGTTGAATGATCTGTCTAAGAAGATGTTGGCACAGGATGTTGACAGAAACAAACCTATTATTGTCGATTCATTCGGTGAGAGTTTGGTATTCAGAAACTAAAAAGGCGGTTTAGTGATGCCTTTTCAAGAAACAAGGCTGTTTGCACACGACAAAGCGTGACAAACAGCCTCTCTTCATTGAAAAGCTCAGGTTATAAATAGACTCCGTAAAGAATTTGTTTCACTACAATGTTACAAGCCAAATGAGTGATAACCAATACATAATTCCCTTTTTCGGGCAACTGAAAACAGATGTCACCCCTCTCATATTCCCATTCAGCCATTTTTATCCCATGATGCGTGTATAAAAACACCATGGAACCCGGCATGATATTGCAAACACGCAATATGCCATCATGCTGGTTAACATCTATAGCAACTTCTCTGTTATCAAATAATTCCATGTTTATAAAATGCCCGTAGTTTCCTTTGCCAGGCCATTAAAATAAGAAAAGCGTGGAAACTATTGTTATTATTGTACCTGAGGCTCTGGACCTGCCCACTATTCAAATAATACACAATAGCCCACGCTCTATACTATATATTGGATATACAGCTGAGCAGGAGCGTTTATTTATTATCTCTGAATAGTGAAATTGTCCAGATTTCAAGTACCAGATAATATGCAAAAACGCTTTGAAATTTACTTCTTATATTTTTCGTATCAGGAGCTATGATTGGCTCTCTAAACGATAAAACAAAGATATTGAAAAGGATAAAATAAACAAAAAAATGAAGAGAAATATTTATGCTGATAGGAGAAATATTAAAATTCAGTCAAACTGCCTTATAAAAGCATATTAAAAGGAGATACAAACACAAAAAAGCATGGAAATATATCAACTATTTCCATGCTTTTTTATAGATAAATCAACTAGTTTATTCAGCAGTTGCTTCTTCAGTCGCTGCTCCATTAAATTCAGTAATACCATTCGTTACAAGTATGTTATACCAAGAAATCAATTTTTTGATATCTCTAGAATACACACGATCACGATCAAAATCGGGTAATACTTCTGCCAAATAAGCGTTAAGAGCTTTATCATCTGCTTTCTTAACATCAATAGATGCTACGTTGCCATTCTCTTTCTCTTTGATGGCAGTCAACACATCCTTTAAAGGCGCCTCGCCATCTTCAACGAATATAGCAATATCACCTAATGATATCATTTTCTCGTGGCCATAAGCAGGAATACGCTTTTTGTCTGCCGACAACGATTCTACTATCAGCATATTTTTGCCTTTTGAAATGAGTTTATATAATCCCGGTTTACCTGAGATCGACATAATGGTTTTCAGCATAGTAAATTTTACTTTTATTTTTAAACTGTTTGGAAAGCAAAAGTAATATTCAGTAATGAGATGAGCAACCTTAACCTCATAAAAAAGGAGGATTTAAACATATATTAGGAAACGTCTATCAGGCCAAAGTCTTTATTAATGAGCCAAGTTGAGGAATCAACGCCTGCTTGTCGTCATTATAAATGATGTGATGAGCAAATGCCATTTTATCTTCGTCGGGCATCTGGTTACGCATTCTTTGTTGGATCTGCTCTGCCGCACAAGCATCTCTGCTCACGGCTCTCCGCAGCCTTATTTCTTGGGGAGCATAAACAAGAACCACCTGGTCAACATCCTCCGTAAAACCGGCTTCAATCAGAATGGCAGCTTCAATACCCACAATGGGGTAAGAAGAATGTGACTGCGCCCAACGACGAAAATCATCTTTTATGCGGGGGTGAATGATTCCATTAACCATAGTCAGGTTATCTTTATTCCCAAAAATGTATGAAGCCAGCAAGGGCCTATTCAGTTTGCCATCTTGGTATACCTCATCACCCAAAAGGGATATTAATGCTGCACGTATATCCGGATCAGTTTCCGTAAGTCGTTTCGACTCCACATCTGCAATATAAACGGGAACTCCCATGAGTTGGAGCAGCTTTGAAACAACACTTTTTCCACTCCCTATACCACCTGTTATGCCAATTTTAATACTCATATACGGTAGCTTGCTCTATTAAAAAGTCAACAGCAGGCGGATAAATGCGCACATGACTTGCACCCCGAGGCACACTCTTTATCTTCACTGCATATTTATCCTTCCCACCCAAATGGAGCAACTCCTCATAAGACACATTGAGCACAAAATCATCGGCATTGATACTCTTGAAGCGACTAACCCCTACCTGAAAAGTAAGTTGTACTTTTGAAGGGAAAGTTCTCAGTACCTTGTCGGCCGGAAAATTAATGCCCCTAACAGGAACCTCAACGGTCTTCTCTGTGTACAAGTCTATGGGTAATACCATGTTCAACTGATCGGGAACAAACTTGGCCCCCTTTACCTTTGAAAGAGAAATGTGGTGAATGAGGGTATCGGTCATACCCGTGAGATTAAGCCGTTGCGTATAAGCAGCCGTCAGGGTGTCTAAAATAAAAGGAGGCGCATAAACCAATACCGAATCGGGAGAAAAGAGCGTATCAGCAATATAATACTGACGGGCCGGTGTTAATTTACCAATGAGCCTAACCGGAACCTTTTTGGATTTCCCTGTGGAGAAGTAATATTCCAGCGTATCGGGATTCACAGCAAGCAAACGCGTTGAAGCGCCTAACTGTCCGGTTACCTGTTTCTCTATTTCCGCCCAATTCACCTTGACGCGACTACTAGTTGTTTTACTCAACGGAAAGTTCAAAGTGATTGGTAGAAAACTTTTTCCCAGCATGTAATTCAGCAGTACCGTACCTTTATCCTTTACTTTGATTTTAATCTCAGCAGGCGGTTCTGTTGTCAGCATCACATTATCGGGCACGCCTCTCAGGCGCACAGGAATAGAGAATTCTGTTTCGTAATCGTTGTTTAGTGTTTGTAAAAGCCAGAACGCACTAGCTATGAAGTAGAAGAATAAAAAAATTAAGAACTCTCTGCTCTTATCACTAAGCAGAAAGCCCTTAATCCTTCTTATAGATTTCAAATAAAGACACTTTATGTTCCGTAATCTGAACATGGTCATTATTTATTAAAATCTTTATTTTTTCTCAGTATCTGCCGCTGCCGCGAAAACAGAATTCTTATCTATTCTGACTTTCACATTATCGGCAATTTCAAGAATCACATAATCGTCACCTACTTCTTTTATTTTGCCATAAATACCACCGGCAGTAACCACTCTTTGATTTACTTCGAGTGATTTACGGAAGTTGGCAATCTCTTTTTGTTTCTTGTTCTGAGGACGAATCATGAAGAAATACATGATAGCAAACATAGCAATCAGCATAATCCACATCATACTTCCTCCTCCTGCTGCAGGAGCTCCTTGCAGAAATACAGTCAATAAAGTCATAAAAATCGTTTTTTAGTTTTTAATCTACTAGTTACAAAGGTATTATTATTTTGTTAGTTTACCTTCCTTTTTCAATTGATTAACTATTCCATCGAGTGTACCATTAATAAAGCTTCCGCTCTTCGCTGTACTGTAGAGCTTAGCTATTTCAACATACTCATTCAATGAAACACTAATAGGAATATTAGGGAAACTCAAAATCTCAGCCAAAGCACACTGCATGATAACCACATCCATAAAAGCCACACGATCAAGATCCCAGTTACGGGTATTATCACTGATTAAGTGGCGGTAGTAATCACCGTTCAATATCGTTCTGCGGAACAAACGACGAGCGAACTCCTGATCCTCATCATCTTTGAATTCCGGCAACAAAGGTTGCGAAGCACCTTTGCTTTCTTCAAATCTTTTGATTGTTTTCAGTACGAATGTATCAACAATTTCCTTGTCGTCATTCCAATACAAACTTTGATCTTCCAACACCTGATCAAGCGAATCATTATTAAAAACAAAAGATTTATATAACTTTCTCCATAACTCACGATCGGCTTCATAAGAAGAATCGGAAGAAGCCATATACTCCTTATACAAATCAGAAGCAGTGATCTTGTCATAAAGCTCTTTCACAAATTCCTGATCATTATCCCAGGTTTTCTTTTGGTTGGAGATAAACTCCAGTAATTGTTTATTAACCTCAAGCTGAGCAACAAACTTGTTTTCAATGAACTTCATGTTGGGTGATAAATCTTCCGAAGTCGGTGCTAATTTAGCTTTTCCCGCATCAACACGCTTTTGTGCGTAGTTCGTCAAAGCAACCATCAACATCAGCAGGTAATTATACAAGTCATAAGCCTTTGAAAGGCTAAAAAACAATTCTTTCTCCGCTGAGTCTAAATTTTTGCTGCCGTTCTGATAGTACGCATACACTAGCTGTATGATTTTAAGACGAATAAGAACTCTGTTAATCATAAATTTTAATCAATACTGTTATTAACGAATTGCAAAAGTAGCTATTTTCGGTGAGTAAACCCAAATAAATCACATTTTTTTGCATAGTATTTGATTCTATGTCCTTTTTCTTTTGACAGTTTAAAAAAAAGTATCAATTTTGGGCCGACTTTAGAAATTACCCCAAACGTTATGGAAGATTTTAAAAAGAAAAATGCGATGGATTTAAATGATAAGGAGATTGTCTTTTCAAAATCCATTAAGGCAGGTAAACGCATTTACTACCTTGATGTAAAGAAGAATCGAAAAGATGAAATGTTTCTTGCAATCACAGAGAGCAAGAAAATAGTAATGAGCGAAGGAGATGATTCTCAGGTTAGTTTCGAAAAACATAAAATCTTTTTATATAAAGAAGATTTTGAGAAATTCATGACCGGACTAACACAAGCAATTGCTTTCATCAACAAGAAACAACCGTTGGCACTTGATGATAGTGACAAAAAGGAAAAGCTTGAGGTTGATTTAGAAGAAAATCTAGGCAAAACAGAGATTGGAACGGAAATAAAGTTTGATATAGATTTCGAATAATCATCGGATTGCTTTGATAAATCAAACGAAAAGCGTACTTTTGCACCGCTTTTGCAACATCGTGTGATATACCACATCGTGTGATGGTGAGTTAAGCAAACAAATAAACTTAATTTAGAGTAACACAAAAAAATTAAAAAATGAAATCAATTGAAGTAAAAGGTACTGCAAGAACCATTGCAGAACACTCTTCAGAGCAGAGCAGAGCTCTAAAAGCACTTCGTAAAAACAACTGTGTACCTTGCGTACTTTACGGAGCAGGTGACAATGTTCACTTTACAGTAACAAATGACGAGGTTCGTAATCTTATTTACACTCCTCACATTTATGTAGTTGATTTGGATATCGACGGTAAGAAAGTAAAAGCAATTTTGAAAGATGTTCAATTCCATCCGGTAAAAGATACCATCCTTCATATCGACTTCTTCCAGATTGACGAATTAAAGCCTATCATTATGGAAGTTCCTGTTCAATTGGAAGGTCTTGCTGAAGGTGTTAAAGCCGGTGGTAAATTAACTCTGCAAATGCGTAAGTTGAAAGTGAAAGCTTTATACAATGTAATCCCTGAGAAGTTGACTGTAAAAGTTGCTCACCTAGGTTTGGGTAAAACTGTAAAAGTTGGCGAACTTTCTTATGAAGGACTTACTCTTCTGAACGCAAAAGAAGCTGTTGTATGCGCTGTTCAATTGACACGTGCTGCAAGAGGTTTGGCTGCTGCAGGTAAGTAATCAGATATTTTCCCTTCGGGGATAAAAAGAAGCGCAGATTAACGCAGAGGATACAGCATCAGGTTGTGTCAATCTGCGATAATTTGCGTTTTTCATTTAAATAATAAGCAATGAAATATTTAATTGTAGGACTCGGAAACATTGGTCCCGAATACCATGAAACACGCCACAACATAGGCTTTATGGTAGTAGATGCATTCGCAAAAGAAGCCGGAAAATCATTTGTTGACGGGCGATACGGATTTACAACCTCCGTCTCCGTTAAAGGCAGGCAGCTTTTGCTACTGAAGCCCTCCACCTATATGAACCTGAGCGGTAATGCAGTTCGCTACTGGATGCAGAAGGAAAATATTCCTTTGGAGAATGTGCTCATTATTGTTGATGATCTGGCCTTGCCTTTTGGTACCCTTCGTTTAAAAAGCAAAGGAAGCGATGCCGGGCACAACGGTTTGAAACACATTGCAGCCACTTTGGGCACTACGAATTATGCACGTCTGCGTTTCGGTATCGGCAATGAGTTTCCCAGAGGGGGGCAAATTGATTTCGTTCTGGGACACTTTGAAGAGGAAGATTGGAAGACCATGGACGAACGCCTGAAAACTGCCGGCGAAATCATCAAAAGCTTTTGTTTGGCAGGTATTGATATTACCATGAATCAATTTAATAAAAAATAAATAATATGCCCGAAGCCAGAATTGATAAGTGGATGTGGGCTGTACGTATCTTCAAAACACGTACCATCGCCGCAGAAGCTTGTAAAAAAGGAAGAGTAACCATTAACGGTTCGCAGGTTAAAGCAGCCAGAATGATAAAACCCAATGATGTGATTCAGGTGAAAAAACCACCCATCATTTATTCATTCAAGGTGTTGCAGGCCATTGAAAAACGGGTGGGCGCCAAGCTTGTACCCGAAGTGATGGAGAACGTTACCACTCCCGATCAATACGAATTGCTTGAGATGAGTAAAGTGAGCGGATTTGTAGACAGAGCACGAGGGACCGGTCGCCCAACTAAAAAAGACCGCCGTAGCTTGGAAGACTTTACCGACCCCGAATTCATGGACGATTTTGATTTCGACTTTGATTTTGAGGAGTAACACCACCGTAAACAAATCGTTGCACACAGTTGTGAGCATGGACATACCGACATAAAATATCCCCTTGATTCAATTGGCTTTATTAATGAACCAAACAGAATCAAGGGGATATTCTTTTATACGAACTACGTAATTATAAATGAGCCTTCACAGCGTCAATCAGCTGCTGATATTCTTCTTCAGAAAGGTATACTTTGCCGGGATTCATTTGAAAAGTGCTTCCATAATCGGGTCCGTCAACATATTTGGGAGCCAAATGAAAATGCAGGTGAGATAACTTATCGGAATAAGCTCCGTAGTTTATCTTTTCCGGATGAAAAGCTTTATCCATAGCGCGGGTCACGCGTGCCACATCGGCCATAAATGCATTCCGGTCTTCATCGCTCAATTCAAAAAGATCGTTCACATGATCTTTATACGCAACCAAACAACGGCCACGGTAAGTTTGTTCCTTAAACAAAAAAACGCGAGATACACTGAGCTGAGCTATCTCAATCATCAAACTATGCAATGTATCGTTATTCTGGCAATACAAGCATTCTTTGGGGTCACTCTTCATGATACTTACTTTTATATATTTACGCAAAAGTACGTATTTCCGGCCTATTTGTTGTCTACTTTTTCATTCTTTTGGTTAACTAATTGGTGCACATTGTCATTTTCACCAACTACCCACACCACATCACCTTCTTCAAAAGGCGCATTCACATCGGGCGACATCAACGAGTTTCCGTCTCTCTCAACCCCTACTATCAAACACCTATATTGTTCACGAATGCCCAGGTCGCGAAGTTTGTGGTGCCTGAAAATAGAGCCGGCATCAACAACAAACTGTTTTAAAACCATGGTACTATTCTCTATCGCCCCATTGTCTAAAGAAGAGACACTCTCCATCTCACGAGAGAACAGGTTTAGTTGTTCGTCCGTTCCAATCACCTGAATTTTGTCCATGGGAAAGATACGTTCCTCGGCTCCCGGAATGTTTATTCGCTTCATCCCTCTGAGAATGGAGACCACATGCACATCATATTTTCTGCCCAGATTCAATTCTTTCAGCGTACGCCCTGCCCACGCCGATTCACCCGGTACCTCATAATCAGTGAGGTGAATGTCTTGCGACAGCAACCTTCCGGCATAGGCAGGCTTCTTCTCGCCCATGTATTCGGCCTGAAGATCCCGGTAACGAAGGTTCTGAATGAAACGGCGCTCCAAAAAGATAGAATGTCGTTTCAACCGGCGTGAGTACACCATGGCCAGCACAGCCAATACAGCTATACCCAACGCAATTCCGATGGAGGCTTCGAATAGATTGGCTATGATAAACGTGACAAACGAAATAGCCAGTACCACACGAAACACGATGGTAGAAACCAGCGGACCCCGGTTCACGTGACTGTCATTCCACAGCGTTGTAAATTCTATGGAGTGGTTCTTTTTGACCACGATAGCTCTTAAGAAGGGCGAAATACAAAGAATCATAAAAGCTGCTCCTAGCAGTGAACTCCAGAAAGCGGGCAAGTTATGGTAGAAAAACGGCATGACGTACCGGAACGAAAGCGCAATTACAGCAATACTCAATACGGAATAAACCACGATGATACGCAGCAAAGCAGCAAGAAGCTTCCTCCATAGATTTTCGTGGTTCATCGTTGTTTCCGTTCCTCGTGAATAACGAGTCAGAAAACGCCGCCACGATCCGGGCAAGTTTCGCTCCAGTCGGTCGGAAACGGGACCCGCAATCCTGATCATATAAGGAGTCATAAAGGTAGTTATCACCGAAACAGCTACCACAATGGGATAAAGAAAGTTACTGGTCACCCCTAATGAAACGCCCAGCGAAGCTATGATAAAAGCAAATTCACCAATCTGCGTCAAGCTGAAGCCGCACTGCATGGCTGTTTTCAATGGCTGTCCGGCCAACACAACGCCAAAGGTGCCGAAGATGGCCTGTCCGCCAATTACCACCAAGGTAATCACACAAATAGGAACAGCGTATTCTACAATCATAGCGGGGTTAACCATCATGCCCACCGATACGAAAAATACAGCGCCAAACAAATCCTTCACCGGTTTCACCAGATGAGAGATAGACTCAGCCTCCACTGTTTCGGCCAAAATAGATCCCATGATAAAAGCACCGAATGCCGCCGAAAAACCGGTATGCGCCGCTAGAATCACCATGCCGAAACACAAACCCAACGAAACAATCAGCAAGGTTTCCTGATTCATGAGTTTGCGCAACCGTTTCAGAAACTGAGGGATGAGATAGATGCCCACAATAAACCAAAGAATCAGGAAGAAGAGCAACTTGCCAATGCTACCAAACATTTCAACCCCTTCGAAATTGTTTTTCAGCGCCATGGTTGAAAGCATTACCATCAACACAATGGCCAAGATATCTTCCAAAATCAAGATGCTCAGCACCAGACCGGCAAACTTCTTCTTTCCCAGTCCCATATCTTCAAAAGCCTTGTAGATAATGGTGGTTGACGACATGGCAATCATTCCTCCTAGGAAGAGACAGTCCATTCGTTTCCAACCAAATGCCATGCCCACGCCAATGCCCAGCAATATCATGCAAAAAATCACCGTACAGGCAGCAATAACCGCCGTGCCTCCCACCTTGACTATTTTTTTGAAACTGAACTCCAGTCCCAAAGCAAATAATAAAAAGATAACGCCGATGTCGGCCCACGTCTGAATGTTGGCCGTGTCCATCACCGAAGGAGTAAAAGAGATGTGCGGGCTAGACAAGAATCCAGCCACTACATACCCCAACACCAACGGTTGCTTTAATTTTTTAAATAACAAAGTCATGATGCCGGCCGATATTAAAATCAGTGCCAGGTCGGCTATCAAGGTAGGTAAATGTGACATTTGCGTATAATCTTATTTTCGGAAAGGTAGTTTCACCACCTTCGCTTTTAATTTTCTGCCGCGCACATCCACATAAAGTTCAGTGCCCGGCAAGGCCAGTTCGGTTTGCACGTAGCCCATTCCTATGCCCAGCTTGCTGAGAGGCGACATGGTGCCCGAAGTGACAACCCCTATTTTATCGCCCGCAGCAGTATACAGTTCGTATCCCTGGCGAGGAATGCCCCGGTCAATCATTTCAAAACCAATTAACTTACGGCTAACCCCCTCCTGCTTTTGTTTCTCGAGCATGGCACGATTGATGAAGTTCTTACCCTCTACAAACTTGGTAATCCAACCCAGTCCCGCTTCAATAGGAGAAGTCATATCATCAATGTCATTGCCGTACAAACAGAAGCCCATTTCCAAACGAAGCGTATCGCGGGCACCCAGTCCCACGGGTTTGATTCCAAACTCCTGCCCCGCTTCAAAAACAGCATTCCATATAGCATCTGCATGCTCGGGATAGAAATAGAGTTCAAAACCACCGGCACCCGTATAGCCAGTGTTCGATACAATAACCTCCTTCACACCTGCCATTTCACCCACAACAAATGTGTAGTAAGGAATAGCAGAGAGATCCATCCGGGTGAGCTTCTGCAAAGTAGCCAATGCCTGCGGACCCTGCACAGCCAACTGCGCCATGTGGTGGGATGCATTTTCGAGTACAGCCCCTTCCGTATTATGATCCACACACCATTTCCAGTCCTTCTCAATGTTCGCCGCATTGACCACCAGCAGATACTTTTGAGGCTCATACTGATAAACCAACAAATCGTCAACAATCCCCCCTTGTTCGTTTGGGAAGCAAGTATATTGAATCTTTCCGGGTGTTAAAGCCGCCACATTATTGGATGTCACTTTCTGCAAAAAGTCCAATGCCTTGGGACCTTTTACCCAAAATTCACCCATGTGCGACACATCGAACACGCCCACAGCTTGGCAAACCGTTAGGTGTTCATCAATAATACCCGAATATTCAATGGGCATGTTGTAACCGGCAAACTCGTGCATTTTAGCACCGAGAGCCACATGTTTTTCTGTAAATGGAGTGTGTTTCATAGCTATAGGTTTATTTATCGGAAGCCACCATTTCGGCAATCTTAACGATTACCTTCATAGCCTTTTCCATGTTCTGAATAGGTACAAATTCGTAACGACCGTGGAAGTTGATTCCACCGGCAAAAATATTGGGACAAGGTAACCCTTTGAATGAAAGCTGAGCACCGTCGGTACCTCCGCGAATGGGTTTCACATTAGGCTTCACGCCTACTGCTTCCATAGCAGCAAAAGCCACATCAATGATGTGCATCACAGGTTCAATCTTCTCGCGCATGTTATAATACTGGTCACGCATTTCGAGCGTAGCCGTTCCTTCGCCAAATTCCGCATTGATTTTGTTTACCAAATGCTGTATCTCCTTCTTTCGGTTTTCAAACTTATCGCGGTCATGGTCACGGATAATATAATTCAGTGTAGTTTGCTCCACATCACCCTGCATGCCGTTCAAGTGATAAAATCCTTCGTATTTTTCGGTATGCTCAGGCGTTTCGTGACGTGGCAACATGTTAATAAACTGACTGGCTATGCGCATGGAATTAATCATTTTGTTCTTTGCATAACCGGGATGCACGTTGCGTCCTTTGAAGATAACCTTGGCGCCGGCAGCGTTGAAGTTTTCAAATTCCAGTTCGCCCAGTTCGCCGCCATCCATGGTATAACCCCATTCGCAGCCAAACTTCTCCACATCAAATTTATGAGCCCCTTCACCAATCTCTTCATCGGGGTTAAAGCCAATACGAATCTTTCCGTGCTTAATTTCAGGATGCTCCATCAGGTAAACCATTGCCGATACAATTTCGGCTATGCCAGCCTTATCATCCGCTCCGAGCAATGTTTTGCCGTTTGTTACAATCAGGTCTTCACCTTTATGGTTTAGCAATTCGGGAAACTGTGCAGGCGACAACACAATATTTTCTTCGGCGCAAAGCACAATATCACTTCCGTCATAGTTTTGCACAATGCGGGGAGACACGTTCTTGCCCGACATATCGGGGCTAGTGTCTATGTGTGATATAAAGCCGATAGTAGGAACTTCTTTATCCGTATTGGCAGGTAAAGTGGCAAACAAATAGCCATTTTCATCCAGTTCCACCTCTTGCAATCCCAGCGATTCAAGCTCCTCTTTGAGGTATTTAGCAAAAACCATTTGTCCCGGAGTACTGGGAGTCAGCCGTGTAAGTTCATCAGATTGCGTATCAAAACTCACATATTTCAAGAAACGTTCTGTCAGATTCATCATATTATATACTTTAATTATATTTATAGAAGTAGTTTATTGTCCGTAAAGGTAAAAAAAGAGCGGTGAACTCCCAAAGAAATTCACCGCTCTTATTGTATAAAAATGATTCTTTTATCAGAAACGCATTCTTTACTTCCACTTTTTCACTGCTTTTTTATCGGCAGCAGTTGCTTCAACCAAGCTCAGAGCAAATCCGCCGCTGGCAGCTTCTTTTACTGAAATCCGTGTTTTACTGGTTACCAAGCCCTTCTTAATCTGGTAAGAAGCCGGGTTGTCAATGTAATGAGCATCTTTACCGTCGGCATAGAGCGTAGCTACATATTGTTTGCCCGGTTCCAGGAAGTTGAGGTTCACCACCGCCATGCGAGGATTCTCATCGGTAATGCCGCCAACAAACCAGTTGGAACTACCTTTCGCTTTGCGGGCAATAGTCAGATAATCTCCCGGTTCTGCCTCCAGGTACTTACTTTCATCCCAGTCGATGGCTACGTCTTTGATAAACTGGAACGCATCGAGGTGACGTTCGTAGCTTTCGGGCAGGTCGGCTGCCATTTGCAACGGACTGTACATGGTAACGTACAGCGCCAATTGCTTAGCCAAAGTAGTGTGTACAAAACTGTGTTCGCCTTCACCCAGGAAAGAAAGTTTCGTATCGAAAATACCGGGTGTATAATCCATCGGGCCACCAATGAGACGCGTAAACGGCAACAAGGTAGTATGGAAAGGTTTGTTACCTCCAAATGCCTCGTATTCGGTACCGCGAGCCGATTCGTTTCCAATCAGGTTGGGGTATGTGCGGCAAATACCTGTAGGACGAACTGCCTCGTGTGCATTGACCACAATCTTGTAATCGGCAGCCTTCTTAATGGCATACAGGTAGTGGTTGTTGATCCACTGTCCGTAGTGATGCTCACCGCGGGGAATGATGTCGCCCACATAGCCACTCTTAACCGCATTGTATCCGTTATCAACCATGAACTGATATGCTTTATCCATGTGGCGTTCGTAGTTACGTACCGAAGAAGATGTTTCGTGATGCATCATCAATCGCACGCCCTTGCTCTTAGCATAAGATTGTAACATCTTCACATCGAAATCAGGATAAGGAGTTACAAAATCGAACACATAATCTTTGGAATGACCAAACCAATCTTCCCATCCTTGGTTCCATCCTTCAACAAGCACTTGAGAGAATCCGTGCTCCGCAGCAAAATCAATGTAACGTTTCACATTGGTATTGTTAGCCGCATGGCGACCGTTGGGTTTTGTTTTAGTATAATCTGTTTCGCCCAGCTTCACCGAAGGCAATTCGTCGGTATAAGCCCAAGAGCTTTTTCCGGTAATCATTTCCCACCAAACACCGATGTATTTAACGGGTTTAATCCACGAAGTATCTTCCAGTTTGCAAGGTTCGTTGAGGTTCAGTGTTATTCGGGATGCCAAAATATCACGCGCATCGTCACTCACCATGACCGTGCGCCAGGGCGACTGACAAGGTGTTTGCATATAACCCTTATCGCCTTTGGCATCGGGAGTAAGCCATGACTCAAAAATCAGATTCTTATCATCCAGATTCAGGTTCATGCATGAATAATCAATCAAAGCCGCTTCGTGCAAATTGATATACAATCCGTCGGCACTCTTCATCATCAAAGCCGTTTGCACGCCCGTCAGCGAGAACTGCGCCTGAGAAGCATTGTCGGTTATCGCCTTTTGCATCAGGCCACGTATCTCGGTCAGTTTTGATTCGGTATAATCATATTCCTGCGTATCGTAATCACCCGGAATCCAGAAAGCCGTATGATCACCTGTCATGGCAAACTGAGTATGCTCTTCCTTGATCACAAAATAGTTGAGGTTTTGCTGAGCGGGGAACTCATAACGGAACCCAAGTCCCTCATTAAAAAGACGGAAGCGCAACACCATGTGTCTTTTCTGTGCCTCCTGATTCAACGTAACCGCCAGTTCGTTGTAGTGGTTACGAATTTCTTTTTCTTCTCCCCAAACAGGTTTCCATGTTTCATCAAAAGCAGATGTTTTTGAGTCGAGCAGGGTGAAACCGTTCATCAAACCGGCATCCTTTTTCAGTTCCAGTCCCAAGCGGGAAGGCTTCACGGCAACCTTATCTTTGTAGGTCAGTTCATACACCGGCTCACCGTTGGCAGTCAACGAGAACGTCAGTTTCAGCAGGCCATTGGGAGATGTTATGCTCTGAGCTGCAGCTCCCATGCTCACAAGCAGAGAGAATAAACCCACAGCCACACGGGCAGATAATCTTTTGATATTCTTCATAATACAAATTGAATTGGTAATTATATTACAAAGATAACAAGTATGTATCTACTCTTGTTGCGTGTGGCTTCAAAAGGTAGTTCCTTTTTCTGAAAACGTTTGCGGAGAGTATCGGCCGTGGTTAATTGGTTTCTTTTTCAAGCAAGCGTTTGTAAGTCATATCGATACCAAATGCGCCTAGCGGAGCGGTTATCAGGATAGCCAGCACAGCCACCGTGAGCACAATTTTACCACAAGGCAACCCCATGGCCAGCGGCAGCGAACCGATAGCCGCCTGTACGGTTGCTTTGGGCAGGTAGGCAATCATGCAGAACACGCGCTCCTTGAGCGTTAGTTGTGTTTTAATCATGCAAACAAACACTCCCGCCATTCTGAAAAGCAACGAGAAGAGAATAACGACAACGGCCGACAGTCCGGCTCCTACCGCATATTTTATATCAACCGTAGCTCCCACCAGCACAAACAACAAGATCTCCGCTCCTACCCACAACTTAGAGAATTTAGCCGATAAGCGCAAAGCCAATACCTCGTAGTTTTTCAAAAGAGTAGCCCCTAATGCCATTACAGCCAGCAATCCCGATACGGGCAGAATGCCTTTAAGCACTCTTTCGAGAGCCACCAGCAGAAATGACACACTGAGTATGATGAGCACCTTCACGGAATCTCTCATGTGGTAACGCTTGAAGTAACGAGTGAGCAGCCAGCCCAGCAGCACGCCCAGCACGAGGCCCGACAAGATGGAAACCGGTATCTGCAAAAAGCTCACAGCCGATATGTTGCCGCCCAACGCCAAACCTGTAAAGGCCGTAAACATCACGATAACAAACACATCGTCTACCGATCCTCCTGCCATAATAAGCTGCGGAATGCTCTTTGACGTGCCGTACTTCTGGTCCATCAGATGAAGCATTTTAGGAACGATGATAGCCGGCGAAACAGCAGCAACAACGGTTCCCATAATGGCTGCATCGAGCAAAGAAATACCGAGCAACGGAGGGGCAATGAGCATCATGCCTGCAATTTCAAAACATGCGGGTACAAAACACATCAGCAAGGCCGGACGCCCTACTTTCATCAAGTCCTTGATATCCAGAGCCAAACCGGCCCGGGTGAGTATGATAACTAATGCAAGCTGGCGCAGGTCAACCGAAACAGAGAGTAGCGACGGTTCCAGCAGATTCAGCACGTAAGGCCCCAGTGCTATTCCGGTGAGTAACATGCCAATCAGTGCCGGCAGTTTCAATTTCATAAAAACATATCCCAATGACAATCCCAGAAGAAATATAAAAGCTAAACTCGTTAACATATTGTTGTTCTTTTATTTTTAAACAAATTAAAATTATTCATTAACACACCCAAGAAAGAAAGCTTTATGGGAAATGCCAGACGGAATGATAAATAAAACGGGAAAGGAATAAATAAGCAATCAGATGCATTGTTTTCGGCTTCATATAATCAACTCTTCTACTTTTTGTTTTTTACGTTAACTGCATAACAATAAATGAACCTCTGTACACACAAAAGTTCCAAGTAGGAGTCATCAGCCCCACGAAGGGCGGTTAAAGGCAGAATCCATTGCCGAAATCGGATGCAAAAATAAAAAGAATCCTTTTACCTGCCAAATATTTATTGGTTTTCGTGATTGGGAACCTTCGGCACTCACCCAATCGTTTTCTTGCAGATTCACTCTAAAAAAGTGAATCTGCAAGAATGTGCGAAGTCTTTTGATAATTAGGAGAATTGTTCATTCAAATGAAATATCAATTGGGCATATAAGCAGATTAGTATTCCATAAAAGAAAAAGAAATTGCAATTTAATATTTTCACATCCAAACAATAAAAAAATGATTAATCAAAAAAAATCTAATCTCCTACATTTATAACCCATATTTTGTCATGTATCTTAAAATTTATCTATATTTGTGCTTAACAAAAAAATAAGACCATAATGGAGCATAAAATTAAGATACCGATTGATGGAAATATCCGTGAAATTTCTAGCAGCCAATCATTTGTAATTATTGGAGCAAACGGCAGTGGAAAAAGCCGTTTAGGAAAGTACATAGAAGATATTACACCTGAAAAAAAATCACATAGAATATCAGCGCAAAGAGCATTGACAATTCCTGAATTTATCTCTTTGAAAAGTTTTGAACAAGCATCTGATTTACTTTTATTTGGAACAACAGATAGTAATGCTTTAAAACAAAAAAACAAAGGAAACAAATGGGGATGGTATGGTTATGAAAATAAATTGATTAATGATTATGACGATTTATTGTCTTCCGTATTTGCACTGAAAAACAATGAAAATGATGAATTCATTAATACTTGTAAGACATGCGACGCTAGAGGCATTCCCTACCCTAAAGCTCCTATTACGGTTATTGATCGTATAATTGAGATTTGGAAAAATATAATGCCACATAGGGAAATCGTATTTGCTGATGCAAAAGTATCTGCAAAACATAATGGAGCAGAATACCATGGTAAAGATTTATCCGACGGAGAAAGAGTCGCCCTATATTTATTAGCTCAGTCTTTATGCGTCCCAAATGATTATGTCATTATTATTGATGAGCCGGAGATACATTTGCATAAATCTGTTATGACAAAATTGTGGGATAAGATTGAAGAGTATTGCCCCAATAAAACATTTGTTTATATTACTCATGATTTAGATTTTGCTTCTTCTAGGAAATTAGCTAATAAGATCTGGGTTAAGGAATATAATGGAACAGATTGGAATATTCAAATTTTACCACAAATTGCTAATATCCCAGAAAATTTAATTATTGAAATCTTAGGTAATAGAAAAGATGTTCTATTTGTTGAAGGAAACAAAGGAAGTTACGACTTTGAATTATATAAACACATCTATTCAAATTATTACATTGTACCTTGTGGAAGTTGTAGTACTGTAATACAAAACACAAAAGCATTTCGTCATATGACAGAGTTACACAAACTCAACATCTATGGTATAATAGATCATGATTATAGAACAGACTGTGAAATTGAAAGCTATTCCAAGGATGGAATTTACGTTTTAAATATTGCTGAGATAGAAAATTTATTTTGCATAGAGGATGTGGTTAAAGTTATTGCTGAACATCTTGCATATGCAAACATAGAGAATAAGATAGACAATATCAAGGAAGCTATATTTACAGCATTTGAAAAAGAATATGAGAATCAGCTTTGTTCAATATGCGAAAGAGAAATACAGCATAAACTAAAAAATTACAAGAAGACCTCCTTAAATAGTGAATTGGACTTGCAGAATCAATTAACACTACTTTTTTCAAGCATTGATATAACTGAGTTATATTCAGAAACAAAATCGTATATAGATGAAATAATTACCCAGAGAGATTACAACAAGCTATTAGGTGTTTTCAATCGTAAAAACATTCATAAAAGAATTTCAAAAGAACTTGGATTAACAAGCACAGAAGAGGATAATTACGCGCAACTGGTTCTAAGACTTTTAAAAACAGATAAAAAGACAAGAATCATATCTGCAATATCAGTGTTTACTCCAAAAATATCTTGATATATTATTCAGTTCTTTATATCAAATATTCTTATATAATTTAATAATGTTATTTTCCAATGTCCCCTCATTTGTGGATACTACGGAAGTGCATGCCAAAAAGTTGACAAGCCTCTTGTATTTGGTATTCTAAATGTTGTATATATCAATTCTCTTATGTTCCCACTAAATTATCAGTTTTTTTCTTAAAACGCTTTTTACTGGCATATATTACTAAAAAAATAAGGTGACTATTTACGACAATACCCTAACTAACTTTGCTAATAATACCGTTCATAACAAGAGTTTTGGGCGGTATTTCTCTATACACAGATAACTGTTTTCCCAAGCAACTTTTCTCACCAGAGTTATATATAGCAAGAACTATAAACTTTGGTAAGATGAATATCGGTAAATTCAACTCCTTATATGACCTTTTGGAAGCATTTTCTACGGAGGAAAGCTGCATCAAGTATCTGGAACAGCAACGCTGGGCAAACGGTATTCCTGTTTCTCCTTATGACCCTACGTCCAAAGTATATAACCGTGGCGATGGAATGTACCGCTGTAAGAATACGGGCAAGAACTTCAACGTCAGAATAGGAACAATGTTTGAAGGCTCTAAATTACCATTGAGAAAATGGTTCGTGGCTATCTATGAAATAACATCCCGCAAGAAAGGTATTTCATCAATCGAATTATCCAAGAGAATATCCGTGACATATAAAACTGCGTGGTTCATGAATCAGTGTATTCGTGAATGCTTCGGTATTGTCATGGAAGAAAAACTTGACGGAGAAGTAGAACTTGACGAAACTTTCGTGGGCGGTAAGAATAAAAATCGGCACTATAACAAGAAAGTAAAGAAATGCCAAGGTAGGAGCTTCAAAGATAAAGTTCCCGTTATGGGTATGCTTCAGCGTGGCGGTAAGGTGGTTTGTAAAGTCGTCCGTGACACTTCCTATAAATCATTGACAGTACCTATTCTCAAAACCGTAAAACGCACGTCAACGTTATTCTCTGATGAATGGTGCGGATATAAAACCGTTAGCAAGTTATACGAGCATTACGTGGTTGACCGCGGTCACGGACAATACGTGGATGAAGATGCTTATACTAACAATATCGAAGGTTTTTGGAGTATTCTGAAACGTGGCTTGACAGGAATATATAACCATACAAGCAAGAAACACCTTCAACGATATGTTAATGAGTTCTGCTTCCGCTATAATACGAAAGATTTTGATGATGTTTCACGATTTAATTTGTTACTTTGCAATTCAAATTATCGTATCACTTTTCAAAGTCTGACAAAATGAGTAAAAAGAAACAAGTAACAATAGAAGACATGGAAAAGACAATGGCTATCGAACTTCTACCTGCAAAAGAATTAAAGAAACAAGCAGAAGTTCCCGTGGATTTTTCTGCTCTCATGCAGAAGGCTCTGAAATACGATATTAAACCTAAAAAGAAGGGCAAGAAATAATCCTGCCTTTATCTAAATTTGACCTTGGGAGCTTGCTCTGCGGTTTTCTTTACCTTCTTAACCCAGCATTGCTTTTGGTCACTCCAATATATGCCGTTCTTTTTGAGAACTTTATCAAAAGCATTTTGACTCTCTTCGTCTTCAAGTCCTGCATAGTTCCAATCCGTTTCGTCATCCCAGCCAGTACTTGAATTGAAATAATCATTCAAATCTACTGTCCATTCAATATCGTTATCGGAAAGTTCTATTTTGGGAGCAACTTCTTCAATTTGATAACTCTTTCGGAGTTCCCTTTTTTCTACTGTACGATTGTAGAAAAATACGGCAAATAATACAAGCGGTATAAGCACGATACTCCATAATACCTTAACGAGTGTATCGCTTTCTCCTTTTTCACGCTCTAAATGCTTGGAACATGCTAATACAATCAATCCTACAATACCCCAGAATAGAGATAAAAAGAACCAGTTTACAGAATTACGTCCTTTTCGGGATGCTAATACAGCGGTGGCGATAGAAATACCCAGACCACACAAAATACAAAAGAAACCTACAAAAAGTTCCATAATGGCGAATTTTACAAGAGTTCTCCGTAGGTAGTCAATAGGAGAAGTTTAACAATGTTACTTGTTAAAAGAAAGTGGACTGCCATCCTCGCACTCTTGTAGGTATCGCCAAACACCTGGATATGCGCACAGATAGGCAGCCCACTGTATATGAGCTGTCACCGTGCCTCGCATATCCTTTAATGAGATTTGGCGATTTCACAAGAAATGAGGCACTATCTTTATTTCCAAAAACTTTGTCCCATAAGACGTTGCAAATATAGCAAGAAAATTCGTATCTTTGCAATCGTCAACATTAAATGAATTATGATGAAACAAATATGCCCTAAATGCGGAAGCACTAAGTTTCAATTAGTCAATATAGATATTGAAAATTGTACATTCAGTTTTATGTCCATCAGTTGCAAAGCGTGTGGTTGTTCAATTGGCATTACCAATTACGAAAATGTTCCAGCAACAACTATTAAATACGGAAAAGAGATACTGGACAAATTAGGTCGAATGGAACAAACTTTGAAAGAAATATCAAAAGTTAAGTAGATTTGGTATTACTGATTTCAGATAGTTTACAACCTTTTTTCTGATAGCCATTACATTTAAGCCTCTCGGCGCAATCAATATCTAAATGTTTGAAAATACATTTACCCTTATTGGGGGTAGATGCGTATTTATTGTTCTTTTTCATAAATCGTTCTTATTTATCAATCGTTCTATAATCGGGATTGGCTTTTATTTTACTCCGTATCGTAATATCATTGAAGAGTTTACGAAGACAAAGAATACCTAAACTATCACCTAATTGGGGAAACTTACGATGAAATCTTTCTGAAAGTAAGTGTAGTCTCAGAGAATGCTTTTCTTCGTCCTTATAATCAAACTGCTCTTCAAACATAATCTGATTGTTCCGTTCTCCTCTGACGATGATATTAGCCTCTTTACCACCGTAGTCTTGTACTTCAATTGAAATTATCGTTCTGTTCATATTATTGCGATTTACTTGAATTATAACTGAGAACTCTGCGATTGATTTATATAAAGTCTTTATCTTTGCACAATAAAGTAAGTAACAATATGGGACTAAAGATTCACACATTAGCAGAAATACCAGAGAATGTTTCAAAAAGCTATTATCTATACATTTTGGATTATCATAACTGGAATGAACCGATAGGAAATACCTTGAGAGAGAATTTTGATAAAATAGCAGAATTTGCTGCTAAAAATGACTCTGTAGTTATACAAGGGATGGCAGGAAGCCTAATTTACACAGAATTAATGTCTTGGAAATCGGTAAATGGAATAGACCCTTTGGAGTTACTGCCAGCACTAATGATAACTACTCTTCACCCTAAATACTTTTTAGATAGAGAACAAAAAGCAGAAATACCTAAAGACAAATTTATATTTTTGAAAATAAGAAAAATTTGCCAAAATCCTCAAGATGTTGTAGTAGTTCTTGAGAAAATATTTCATGATATTCAAGAAAAGAAAGCGATTCAAGATTTCAAAGTAAAGAAAGAGCTCAAAGGTGGAATAGGAAATATTTTGAATGATACCATTATTCTTGAACCTAATATTGGAGGAATAGGAGTCAATCTAAACAATCTCTTTAAATTTCTTAAACGATAAAATTAAACGGGAATAACATCAAAGTTACTCCCGTTAATATTTTCAGTTATTATAAATCAGACAAGCCTATTTAGGGTATTGTCGTAAATACTCACCAAAAATAATTAATAAATAAAAGGTTTTTAATAAAAATTGAGAATCCTCTCAAAAAAGTATAGGTGCCGGACACCTGTCCTACACCTATATAAAAATAACTTCTTTTCTTTGCGCCAGTAAAAATCATTAAATCCTTCTGATATGAAAAATAGTCAATATTTCCTTCACGACTGCTGTGCGCGCAACAATGCCAAGATGCTTTCTCTTACTGCCGACAAAGGTTTGGAAGGTTACGGAGCCTACTGGGTGCTGTTGGAATATCTTCGCGAGCAAAGCGATTACTGCATGCCCCTGTCTTTGTTACCATCTTTAGCCAAACAATTAGGCAAGTTCACCCAATGGGTGGAAGAACTGGTTTGTAATTACGGCTTATTTGTGCTGACGGATGACGGACGTTTCACTTCTCAGGGTTTGCAGCAACGAATGAAACCGTTGGAAAATAAAAGAAAGGCACGTGATGCCAAAGCGGAAAAAGCTGCCCGCAAAAAAGCAGTTAGCAGCAACACAAATTCGTCATTTTCTGCTGCACAAAAAACAGAAACAAACAAAAAAAACAGTGCAAAAAACGTCGAAAATACGCCTTTGCAACTACTTGATAATGAGTGTATTGCAAAGGCATCTCTAGAAGAGAAGAGAATAGAAGAGAAAAGGATAGAAGAAATTAAGAGAAAAGAAAAAGAAGCTACCGCTTCTGAAAAAGAAAGCAGCAGCAGCGGCAGAAAATCTTCTTCTTGGGAGGGTTGGCTGAACGAAGCGCTAGGGGAGCGTTCGTGGCTGGAACTTCAGCCCATACATTCGGGGGAGAGTCGACGGACAGCGAACGTACTGCGGATTGCCCATTCCCGAGGGAGCACCGCCTCGTCCGGCCGTGACTTCGGTATGGGATGAAAGGAAGTTCCGCTGGGAGTATTAGCTTGCGTTCATGGCAAGAAATTGCTCGGGGCAATCCACCCAACTGCTCGGTGCAATCGCCTCCATTGCTCGGGGCAATTGACTGTGTTGCTCGGGGCAATTTGTAGCACGAGTCGTGACAGTTTCCGGGTGTTTTTTCGTGAAGTGCTCCAACACCTGTTGCAGGTTCTCACTCGGCAAAAAATACAGGCAAAAAAATGTTGCAAAACAAACATTTTGTGTTCGAAATTGTTTTTAGATACGAAGCTACCTAAAAAGTGGTAATAGTGCAGCAATGAATACCCATTTGTGGGTAGAGGCGCACACCCTGCAAAAAAGTATCTTTGCAACATAAAAAGAAATCAAATCAATCATAGTTTGAATTATGAAAATAGAAAAAATTACAGGAAGAGAAATCCTCGATTCAAGAGGTAACCCCACAGTTGAAGTGGATGTATTGTTGGAATCAGGTATCGTAGGAAGAGCATCCGTTCCATCGGGAGCCTCAACCGGTGAACACGAAGCGCTGGAGTTACGCGATGGCGACAAGGCCCGTTATGGCGGCAAAGGCGTACAGAAAGCGGTTGATAACATCAATAACATCATTGGTCCGCACTTGGTGGGTGTTTCTGCACTCGACCAAAGAGGCATCGACCATCTGATGCTTTCACTTGACGGTACTCCTACTAAATCCAAACTGGGTGCCAACGCCATTTTAGGTGTGTCTCTGGCTGTAGCTAAGGCTGCTGCCGCTTACTTGGACCTGCCCCTTTACAGATACATCGGTGGTGTTAACACATACGTAATGCCTGTGCCGATGATGAACATCATTAACGGTGGTTCACACAGTGACGCTCCTATCGCTTTTCAGGAATTCATGATTCGTCCCGTAGGTGCCAAATCTTTCAAAGAAGGTTTGCGTATGGGTGCCGAAGTGTTCCACGCATTGAAAAAAGTATTGAAAGATCGCGGACTGAGCACTGCCGTAGGTGACGAAGGTGGCTTCGCTCCTACTCTGGAAGGTACGGAGGATGCATTAAATTCAATATTGGCAGCTATCAAGGCAGCCGGATATGAGCCTAAAAAGGACATCACCATCGGGCTTGACTGTGCTTCTTCTGAGTTCTTCAAAGACGGCGTGTATGACTACACCAAGTTTGAAGGTGCCAAAGGAGTAAAAAGAACTGCCGATGAGCAGGTTGACTTTCTGGAACATCTGATTAACGAGTTCCCCATCGATTCTATTGAAGATGGTATGAGTGAGAACGACTGGGAAGGTTGGAAGAAGCTGACCGACCGTATTGGCGGACGCTGTCAGTTGGTAGGTGACGACCTGTTCGTAACCAACGTTGACTTCCTGTCAAAGGGTATCGAAAAGGGTTGTGGTAACTCCATCCTGATCAAGGTAAACCAAATTGGTTCGCTGACAGAAACGCTGAATGCCATTGAAATGGCTCACCGTCACGGATACACCACTGTTACTTCTCACCGTTCAGGCGAAACAGAAGATGCAACAATTGCTGACATTGCAGTAGCAACCAATAGCGGACAAATTAAGACTGGTTCTTTGAGCCGTTCTGACCGTATGGCTAAGTACAACCAATTGCTCCGTATTGAGGAAGAATTGGGCGACCGTGCCGTTTATGGTTACAAACGCATCAAATAAAAGAGAGAATATAATTTGTGAAAAAGGCCGGAAGCGATTTGCCCCGGCCTTTTTTATGAATTGATTTCAGTTGTTTTAGAACGCTTTGCGATACAGAGCCTCAATGTCTTCTACTGAAGTAGAACGAGGGTTACCTCCTGTGCAAACATCGTTGAAAGCAGCTACTGCCAAAGCAGGGATGTCTTCTTCTTTCACGCCGATTTCGCTAAGCTTCTGCGGAATGTTAATGCTTATAGAAAGAGCTTTCACTGCATCAACAGCAGCTTTCACACCTTCTTCAGTGCTCATACCGTCAACATTCACACCCATTGCCTTAGCTATCTCTTTGTATTTGGGAGCAGCTGGTGATTCGGCATTGTATTCCATCACATAAGGTAACAGCAATGCATTGGCCACGCCGTGCGGTGTGTCGTAGAACGCTCCGAGCGGATGCGCCATAGAGTGCACAATGCCCAAACCTACATTAGAGAATCCCATACCTGCAATGTACTGTGCTTGTGCCATGGCTTCACGGGCAGCCGTATCTTTACCATTCTCAACAGCAGCCTTCAAATTGGCAGCAATCATTTCAATGGCTTTAATCTCAAACATGTCACTCATTACCCACGCGCCCGGTGTGATGTAACTTTCAATGGCATGAGTCAAGGCATCCATACCCGTTGCGGCAGTCAGCCCCTTCGGCATAGAGTACATCAATTCAGGGTCAACAATGGCTACAGCGGGAATGTCGTTGGGGTCAACACATACCATTTTCTTTTTAGCTTCCTCATCAATAATTACGTAGTTGATGGTTACCTCGGCAGCAGTTCCGGCAGTGGTAGGCAAAGCAAAAGTAGGAACGGCTTTGTTTTTTGTGTCGGCAACACCCTCCAGCGACTTCACATCGGCAAAATCAGGGTTATTCACAACGATACCAATACCTTTAGCTGTGTCAATAGAAGAACCTCCGCCCAATGCGATGATGAAGTCGGCTCCGGATGCTTTGAAAGCAGCCACACCGTTTTGTACGTTAGCAATGGTCGGATTTGCCTTTACATCGCTGTAAAGTTCGTAAGGAATTTTGGCATCATCCAAAACCTTGATCACTTCGGCAGCAACACCAAATTTAATCAGGTCCTTATCGGTTACAAAAAAGGCTTTCTTGAATCCGCGACGAGCTGCTTCCGTAGCAATCACCGTGCGACAGCCTGCTCCAAAATAAGAGGTTTCGTTTAAAATAATCCGGTTAATCATAATTTTATATTATTTAGCGTTGATAAATGTCGTGACTTGCCCTACAAAGATAGGAAAAAAGAAAGCGAATGCCTTTCACTAAAAAACACCACTATCAAAACCAATAACATAAAAATCAAAACGATTAGACCGAAGGCAGCAGCAGGGCTAAACAAAAAAAGGCAGAAGAAGAGATGTGTTACCACACCTGCCCTTCTGCCTGTCAAACAACAACAATCTTCTATTCTCCTACCTTAAAAGCTATTTCTTGTCCGCTTTGGCTGTCGCCTGCTACCCAAAGAGCAAAATCTCCGGGTTCAACAACATGTTTCATGTCGATGTTCCAAAAAGCCAATTCGCTTACCGGCAGTTCAAAAGAGAGCGACTTCTTTTCTCCCGGCTGTAAAGTAACACGCATAAAACCTTTTAACTCTTTCACCGGACGGGTTACTGAGCCCACCTTGTCTTGCACATACAATTGAACCACTTCGGTTCCTTTGTATTTACCCGTATTCTCGAGGTCAAATGTCACCTTCAACACATCATCTTTCTTCAGCGTGCCCGAAGCCAGCTTGATATTGCTGTACGAGAAAGTAGTGTAAGACAGTCCGTATCCGAATGGATACAACGGGTCAAAGCCGGCATCCATGTAGAAAGACGTACAGCCCAATGACGTTTGTCCGGCCTCAACCGGAATATCGTTTAATAAAATTTCATTGCGTGTAGCGGGACGTCCGCTGTTGTTGTGCGAATAGTAAACAGGTATCTGTCCCACCATTTTAGGGAAGGTTACCGGTGTTTTTCCGCTGGGCACTTCTTTACCAAACAACAAATCGGCTATTGCCGGGCCGCCCATGGTACCCGGATGGAAATAGTAAAACACAGCAGCCGACTGGTTGACTTCTTTTTCAATGGTCAACGGGCGACCCGCCATGACAACGGTCACCACCGGTTTACCTGTTTTGGCCAATGCAGCCAGCAAGTCGGACTGTGCACCTTGCAGATTCAAGTCGGCCAAGCAATGAGCTTCTCCCGAAAGGATGGACTCCTCACCCACAAACGCCAGTACCACATCTGCACGAGCTGCCGCAGCAGCTGCGCGCGCAATGCCCGTTGTATTTTTATCGCGACTGAAATCCAATCCGGCTTCATAGATAACATTCACCTTGTCACCATATTGTGCTTGGATGGCTTTCAGAGGAGTTTGCGTATATGCTTTATCGCCATCGAACACCCAAGTACCCATTTGCTCGTAAGGAGCATCGGCCATGGGGCCAACCACAGCTACCGTTTTCACCGTTTCTTTCAACGGCAAAATTCCATTGTTTTTGAGCAGTATGGCCGACTCTGCCGCAGCGCGTTTGGCAGCCGCCAAATGTTCCGGTGCGTACATAACCGACTGACGCTTTTCGTCAACATAAGGGTTCTCAAAAAGTCCCAGACGGAACTTGATTCGAAGAATATTACGTACCGCTTCATTAACAACGTCTTCCTTCACCTTTCCCTCTTTGATAAGATCTTTGAGATGAGTCATGTACGTGTAACTAACCATTTCCATATCTACCCCCGCATTGGCAGCCTTCATTGCAGCATCTTTTTCATCAGCGGCAAATCCGTGAGGGATCATTTCTTTGATCGAAGCCCAGTCAGACACCACGAATCCATCGAATCCCCATTCCTTGCGAAGCACCTGCTTTAGAATAAACTCATTGCCCGAAGAAGGCACTCCGTCGTTGTCATTAAAAGAAGTCATGTACGTAGCTGCACCAGCCTTTGCAGCAGCTTCAAACGGCGGTAAATACACATTCCGCAATCTTCGTTCGGGAATGAAAGTGGAATTGTAATCACGCCCACCCTCGGCAGCACCGTAACCCACAAAATGCTTGGGACAAGCAGCGATGGCGGTCGGGTCATTGAGCGAATCACCTTGGAAACCCTTCACCATGGCAGCGCCCATCACGGAAGTGAGATACGTATCTTCTCCGCATCCTTCGGCTATACGTCCCCAGCGCGGATCGCGGGCAATGTCAATCATGGGAGCAAACGTCCACCTGATACCTACAGCAGAAGCCTCAATGGCAGCAACACGCGCCCCCTCTTCTGCAACGGCAGGATTGAACGTAGCAGCCTGCCCCAGCGGAATAGGGAAAATAGTTTTAAAACCATGAATCACATCACGCGCAATCAACAAAGGAATGCCCATGCGTGATTCCTCAACGGCCACCCGTTGCAACGCATTGACGCGAACGGGATCAATTTCATTCAAAATGGAGCCAATCTCACCTTTTTTAATGGCTACGCTCATCTCTTCAATATTACCCAAAGAGCTGATCTGATTCATTTGACCGATCTTCTCTTCTAATGTCATTTTCGACAAAAGAGTTTCAATCTTGTTTTCAATCACTTTATCTTTGTTTTCCTGCATCGTACTGCAGGAAGACAAAGACAAAAGCAACAAACATCCCGGAAGGATTTTACCAATTCTCATATCTATTTACATTAATTATTTTTGAAACACACGCACATAGTCGATCTCGTAAGTGGCGGGTAACACACTTTCATCTACCCCTTGCGCGCCACCCCAGTTACCGCCCCAGGCCAGATTTAACTTCAGGTAAAACGGCGCATTAAACGGCCAAGTGTTTTTGTTGCCGGTTTTATCGTTGGCAAAGTAGAAAAGCTCCTTGCCGTCGACAAACGTTTTGATATAATCTTCCGTCCACTCCAATGCGTAAACATGAAATTCCGTCTGCGCTGTTGAAAGCAGAATTTCTTTTGTTTTCTGAGTGCCGATGGAATGGTTATAGGCCTTGCAGTGAATGGAAGAAGATACGTAATTGGCATTGTAACCTACTTCTTCCATAATATCTATCTCACCATCATCGGGCCATGCCGTAAAGTTTTTAGGTAACATCCAGAAGGCAGGCCACGTTCCTTTTCCTTTAGGCAGTTTTAAGCGGGCTTCAAAATAACCGTATTTCCAGCTCTGCCTCGTATTCATACGAATGGAAAGTACCTGATTACCAACCTTCTTAGCAATAATCTTCAACTTACCATCGGTCACGACCGCACACGTATCAGTGCCGGAGAAACCTGATATATAATTTTGCAGCTCATTATTTCCCCAACCGTTGTTACCTGTTTCATAAGACCAATTAGTAGTAGCAGGTAAAGCAGGTCTTCCACCACTCAGCCTTGATGCATTAAATTCATCATTCCACACCAACTGATAACCGGCAGGAGCAATAATTTTGGCAGGTTGAGAAATTGAATAAGTTGCTGTGTACGAACCCGATTTGAATGTCAGTTCTGCTGTTTTGGGTGAACCGGAAGTATTCTCTTCAACAGTAATAGTAACACTAGCCGCTCCGGTTGAACCTGAAGAGGGAGTTACTTTGCACCAACTCTGGCTGCTTACAACCTCCCAATCAGCATTCGAACTGACTTGCAATACTTTATTCTCAGCTTGCCCGGTGAGTTCCAGAGACTGTGGAGTAATACTGATTAAAACGGCGTCAGGCTTAGATACCGGGTCATCACTGCTACAGCAATAAATGAAAGGTAAAATAGAAATAAACATCAATAAAAGGACTTTTCTCATCATATCATCATTGTAGGTTGTAACCATTATAAGGGCAGCTTGCGCTGCCCTTATGGGTTTGCTTATTTATTAAAAGAGAAATCATCAAAGAAGAAAATACCAGGTGCAGCATGGCCTTCACCGCCAAACTGAATCACTATCTTGTCATAGTCTTTACGATCTTTCACGGAACTAAAATCAAATTCAAGTTCCAACCATCTGTCTTTCTGAAGATTGGCTTTAACGATCTCAGTCTGCGTAGTATATGAAGTAGTGCCCAGATTACTATTTTGCAACTTCACAGCAACTTGTGACTGTAGTTTGTTAATAGTAACCCAATCACCGGCTGTAGCAAATACATCTTCATAGTTATTGTACGAAGGAATATATACTTTCATTCTTACCTTATTCATTTGAGTCAAATCAAACTTATATCCGGTTACGGTATAAGATATGTTTGAATAGAATGCAGATGTTTTTTGGTACAAATAAACGAGTTTGGATTCATTAACCGGTACTGGAGCAGGGTTTGCATAAATGTGTTGTAACGTGCCCATTTCCTCGCGCTTAAAGTCGACAGACAATTTCTCCTTTTCAAAGTTTTCGGCTAAAGCAACTGCTTTAACAGGTACCACAGGCTTCACGTTTTTCTCTTTAGGAATAAATCGATACCACCATTTATTGCCGGATTCAACTTTACTAGCACAACTCAAATAAAGAGCATCATCGGTCAACGATTCAATTTTATAGGTAGACGTACCTGCATAGTGTCCGAAGAAAGCATCATTGCTTAACGTAAGCGTTTTCTCATTCTCGTCTAAAGCAAAAGTATATTCAGCTTGAGGTGTATATGCCACATCAAAGTCACCAGCACCACCCGGATTTTCTATAAAGTCGTTTATTCCCAATGCATTTTTACCATTGGCATTGGTATAGATGTAACCATTATTTTTCCATATCATCTTCACACCAACCTGAATAAAGGTGAACTCTTGCTTATACAAGCTAGCTCCTTCTTTACCGGAAGCAGGACATGACCACCATGACGGACTAGTAGAAACACTACCGTCATCATTAAGCACCGGACCTACACCAAAGTGCCCGTCGTGATATTCGTCAAATACCCAAGTCTTTCCTGCCAGATTAGCTGCACCGCCTGTTAAAGCATTGTACATCGGAGTATCAAGCAATGACATATCGTCTTCAGCAATAATAATTTGCTTAGTTACAGTAGCAGAACCACCGGTGGTATACAGCGTTAATGAAACGGTATATGTACCTGCGAAAGGATATTGAGCCTCAACCGATTCACCTTTGGCCGTAGCACCATTGCCCAAATTCCATGTAGCAACACCCGAAACAGAAGAGGTGTTCTTAAGAACTATAATATTTGCTTTTGAGGAAGACGGAGTTGCAGTAAACGACAAATCAGTTTCTGTCGGTGTAGTCCCCAAACCATATTCATTGTTTTCTTGAGGGTCACAGCTTGTCATCAAAAGAACTGATAACAAAGCCAGTATACCTGTTTTAAATATATTTTTCATATTGTTTCGTATTAACTTGTTACGGTTCATCTTAATTCCAACCTGTATTTTGTTCTAATTCATATTCAGTTCCTTTTGTCTTATCAAGTTCACCTTGAGGAATAGGAAGATACTTCATGTAATCATTCCAAGTACGAACCGAATTGTGTGCTGCATCATTATCGTTCAACAAAGAGGTGTCTCCCCAACGAACAATGTCCCAAAAGCGCATACCTTCGCCCAAGAATTCCCGACGTCTTTCTAGTTTTATATTTTCAGCTGTTGCCGGAATAGAATTATCAGCTCCAAAGGCGCGTTTGCGGATTCTGTCTAAACATGATTGGGCGGATAAGCCGTTCACTTCGGTTTGACCATGAATAACAACCAATTCGGCATAATTGAGCAAAGCTTCGGCAAAACGGAAGATACGTACATTATTGCAGTAGTTTAAGTCTTGGTCTCCGGGAGGAGGGTTATAACCTATACGAGCCGAATACTTACGCATGAATAGTCCAGTATCCTGAAAGCGCGGAGTATAACTGCCTTCCGGCCATGCATTAATTGATCCAGCCAAACGAGTATCGCCATCTTCATATACGGCATAAGCAGCCTGTCTTACCGGTCCGAATCCCCAGCCTCCTTTAAATACCTCTGCCGGGTCAGTCAACCCATTGGGAGAAATAAACGCAGGAAGGTTAGTTCCATATCCTTGCCAACCACTCGCCCAGGTCTTTCCTTCGGGCAACTGATTACTTTCAAAGATTGATTCTACGCAAAATTCATTCTCATCATTCCACATGGCATCAAAGTTTGAATAAAGGTCATATCCTCCGGTAGAAATAAGTTCTTCCATGTCTTTAGCCAATTCGGCATATCTTGATGCATCTTTCTGGTACAAAACTACACGAGCTTTCAGCATCAATACAGCAGCACGTGAAACACGCCCCGTATTGGCAGCAGAAACTTTCATGGGTAATTTTCCTTCAGTAGCGGCAAAATCAATGTCTTCCATGATTTCTTTGTAAATGTCGTCAGCCTTGAATTGTTTTGCCATGTAAGGTGCACTAGTTAAGGGTTCTTCAAAATAAGGAATATTTCCCCAGAACTTCCATAACAAATGAACATAGTAAGCGCGTAAGAAATGTGCTTCTGCTTTGTATTGTTCAAGTCTGGCTTCGGGCACATTCACTGCATTGCCGCAAGCTATAATTACATTGTTACAACGAGCAAGCCCGGTATAATAGATGCTCCATAAACCGGTTATATTTTCATCGGCCGATGAAGTAAACTGTGAGAGCTTGTATAATTGTCCCTGGTCACCGGCGTCTCCACCACCTTTATAAATATCATCTGAACGAAGGTCAGACATCAGCGGCACACTGTTGTAGTTGTTATTTGCATAACTGTCAAACAACAATATCTGATAAGCAGAGCCCAAATTAGATAAGATAGCTCCTTCGGTAGCTGCTCCTCCGGCTTCTTGTTTCTCCGTAGAGGAAGCTGTTAGAAAATCATCACCACATGAAGTTGTACCAAGTACAACAAAAGCGGCTGCTATTATCATTAAGAATTTATTATTTTTCATACCATTTATCATTTAAGAATTAAAAAGTAATATTTGCTCCCACAGAAATGGTTCTTGCCTGCGGATATATACCACGATCGATACCAATAGTAGTATAACCACCTGAAGCAACTTCGGGGTCAAACCCGTCATACCCGGTGAAAGTCAACAAGTTCTCTGCTGCAATATAAACTCTCAACTTTTGAACAGACACTTTTTGAGTCCACATTGCCGGCAAGGTATATCCAAACTGAGCAGTTTTTAAGCGGACATAACTTCCATCTTTGATATATAAATCAGAAGAACGCCAGTTACTATTAGGATTTGATGATGTCATGCGTGGAATTTTATTAGAAGTACCCTCGCCAATCCAACGATCAAGTATCCATGTTGGACGGTTCATAGCAGGGATATCACCACGTTGTGAAAAGTCAAACACATCATTTCCGGCAGTACCTTGGAAAAATAAATTAAGATCAAAACCTTTCCACTCTGCATTTAACGTCAATCCGAAAGTCCAGTCAGGCATTCCCTTACCTATTTTGGTTTTATCAGCATCGTCAATTACGCCACTGTTATCATAATCAACAAAGATAACATCACCCGGCTGGGCTTTAGGCTGTAATTTAACTCCTTTATCATTTACGTAAGCGTCAACTTGTGCCTGGTTTTGGAAAATACCGGCGGTTTTGTATCCGTAGAAGAACGGGTAAACTTCACCATTCTTACCTTTTACATAACTACCTAAACCTGATGCACCAGCGTTTTCATAAATAGCTTCTCCTGAAGCATTACCCAATTTTATCAGTTTGTTCTTTAAATAAGAAGCATTGGCGTTTACAGAATATTTAAAATCTCCCAATGACTGCTTCCATCCCATTTCAAATTCCAATCCCCAGTTCTCCATATCACCGGCATTGGCAATGGGTGCGCTCTGCCCAACATAACTTGGGATAGGCTGATCCATCAACATACCATTTGTCTTTTTCTTGAAATAGTCAAAGCCAAAATTCAAAGCATTATCAAAGAAACGGATATCAAAACCTAAATCGGTTTGTTCAGACTCCTCCCATTTCACATCAGGATTAGGTATTGCAGCCGGAGAACTACCATACTGCATCACACCATTTTTACTTTCCGTAGCAACTACGTAGCCACCACCAAAATAATAATTCTGTCCGCCATCCATCAATGATGTGTAACGGAAATTACCAATATTCTCATTACCGTTTTTACCCCAACTTGCACGAAGTTTCAAAGAAGTCAACCAATCCGGTCTGTTTTCCATAAAAGGTTCATTGGATACGTTCCATCCTAACGATACAGCAGGAAACACAGCCCATTTATGACTAGGACCAAATCGAGAAGAACCATCGCGGCGTACGGTTGCCTGTATCATGTACCTCTCTGCATAGTTATAATCAATACGACCAAAATAAGACGCTAAACTAGCATTATTATACCCACCGGTTCCACCATAAACACGTTCGTCGTCTCTATCGGCTATAGCAGAGTTTATATTTGCTTTTGACGGATCATTTTCAAGTAAATCATAATCACTGCCCCCTAATTGACGATAGGTGTACCTTTGAGCAGATTGACCTAATACCACAGTCAGATTATGATTGCCAGCAAATGTTTTATTGTAAGTCAATACATTTTCAACCTGCCACTTATAACCTCTATTCATCTCACTCCAAACGGAACTTTGTGTTACGTCTTTGCCTTGGTTTGCCAAGAAATAAGGAAATTCATATCCGTCTTTCCCCCAAAATGCGAGGTCGAATCCATAGCTACTTTTGAATTTAAGTCCGGGCAATACATCTATTTCTCCCCAGAAAGTACCTACAAATTTATCTTCGTTGTTTTTCTCCGAACGAGGTTGATGCAACATAGCAACTGGATTTGCAATTTCTTGAAAGCCCGAAGGAGGAATAGAATAAACGCGACCATCTTTATCTTTTACCGCATAAGGATGTGCTGCCAATATATTAGCCGCTTCGGTGTCACTTGCATATACAGAAACCAAAGGAGAAAAAGTGAGTGCACTACCCAGAATAGAACCATATTCAGAGTTGGTTTCAATTCCTGTAGATTTTCCTCTTGAGTAACCAACATTCACTCCTACTCTTACTTTATTAAGGAATTTGCGGCTATTATCCTCAAACACATTATAAGTAGAATTTGTACGAATACTCCATCTGTCATAATTTGATTTGCCATAATCACCACCAACAATACCTTCTTGATTAAAGTAACCTAAAGAGAGGAAATAAGAGACTTTTTCACCACCCCCACTGATACTTACTTGATGATTTTGAACGGGAGCATCATAATTAAATGTTTCATCTTGCCAATCGGTACCTTTACCGGCGTTGGCAACCTGATCTGCAGTGTATCTGGGAGCATTCCCATCATTAATCTGCGCTTCATTCATTATAACCATGTATTCAGTTGCATTGAGCACAGATTTCTTCTTCCACGGATTCTGCCATCCATAGCTAAAGTTGTAATTTACAGTAGCCTTACCTAATCCTTTGCCAGTGCCTCCATCTCCGGTTTTTGTAGTAACCAACACTACACCGTTGGCAGCGCGTGCTCCATATATAGCAGCAGAAGCGGCATCTTTCAGTATTTCGACTGACTGAATATCTACCGGGTTCAAATAACCAATGCCACCATCAACAGGCATGCCATCTACAATATATAAAGGGTCGCTGTTGTTTACGGTACCAATACCGCGGATCCTCACCTTGGAATCGGACCCCGGTTGGCCGGAACTCTGAGTTATTTGCACACCGGATACTTTTCCTTTTAATGCATCTTCTACACGTGAGGGCTTTGCTACATTCAATTCCTCTGCTGTTACACGGCTAATAGCTGCTGTTACAACACTTTTCTTCTGAACACCGTAGCCCACAACTACAACCTCATCGAGCGTTTCGGTATCTTCTTGCAAAACGACTCTCAGTGATCGGTTACCTTTAACTGAAACCTCTTGCGATTTATATCCTACATAGGAAATAGATAAGATACAATCAGAAGGGGCATTCAATGTAAACTGACCATCGAGATCTGTAATGGTACCATTAGTAGTCCCTTTCACTACCACATTAACTCCGGGCAAAGGTTCACTGTCTTGCCCGCCTACGATTACACCTTTTATCTGTATATTCTGTGAAAATACAGTAAGTGCAATCCCCCAAAAAAGAAATAAGAAAAATAATTTTTTCATAATTTTGATAAATTAAGATTAACACTGTTCCTTGTCGAACGATGCAAACATAATGTATTTGGTCATGAATGATATCATAAAATAGCATTCCTAAATACGTCAATTCAAAAATTTAAATACGTTATAAATACGTCAAAAACGAATAAAGCATTGATAGTCAATGCTTTATATATACATCAATCAAACTCGTCATTTATGTTATAAAGCATATATAACAAATAAGGCCACATCAAAATGCAGCCTTATTAATGCCATGTGAACAGGAGTTAAATTTTAGTGTTTAAATATTCAGTTAATCCTTCATCTCTTTCCAACTCAAATTTCTTTCGAAGACGATAACGGATTGTTTCAACTCCCCTAATGGAAATATTTAAAAGAGGAGCTATTTCTTTACTGGAAAGATTCATTTTAAGATAAGCGCACATCATGCGTTCATTTAAAGATAGATCGGGATGTTTCTCTCCCAAATGCTTCATAAAGTTATTGTGAATAAGATCGAACTGATCTTCAATGCGTTTCAAGAGTTCATCCGACTGGATGTTAGCATCGATTTTATTGTTAACCACCAGCAGCATTTGTTTCGCATCTCTGGTGCCATCTCCTTTCATACTGGAAACAACCTTATACAAATCGGCTTTTATCTCAGTAAGCATTTCGTTCTTGCGAACAAAATTAATCATCAGATTGGCCATCTCCTGACTTTTATGTTGCAAATCGTATTCCAACTTTTCTTTTTCAAGTTCCATAATTTGTCTTTCCTTTATAGTCTTCTCTTTCTCGTATTCTTTTTCCAAATGATGAATCTCTTTATCCTTTTCAAATACGACCTGCTCTTTTTTACGTTTCACACGTGAATCATCCCAGCGATAAACATACCATAAAGCCAAAAGAAACAAAACCAAGTATATTGCATAAGCTATCGCTGTTCTATACCAAGGAGGCAGAATTTGAAAAGAAAAGGTGTCGGCAGAACTACTGCCATCAAGAAATACTGCTTTTACTTCAAATACATAGTCGCCTTCGGGCAAATTACTGTATTCTTTAGTCAAAGAAACAGTAAAGTCTGACCATTCACCGCCATTGAGACGATATTGGTAGCTAACCTCCTCACCTTGCGTAAAAGATGATATGGAATATTCAATACGTATTGAATTATGCGCATACGGAATTCTGGGTTTTTCCTTTTCTCCCAAAAAATTACCTATATAAACCAATGAATCTTTGGGGTATGAGACGAAGACTTTACGTACAAACATAGACCGGCTATAGTCTTTCTTTGTTTTGAGGGCCGGCACTTTCAACATGGCAAATCCATAATCATTCGGGATAACCATCAATGAATCATTTAAAGGAACTATTCTCTCGGCCCCCTGCACCAATTCAACACCCGGCAATTCTATAGGAACAACAACAGTGGCCGCTCCTTTTTTGTAATTACGCAAATTGGCAATACAAATTTCTTTATGACTCAGGCTGATAACGTGATTATTAAATTCCAGTAAACGTGAATACGTGGTGGTTCCATTCAATAAATTATCTATTTCCTTAGAGTGTTGCATACAATCACTCTTATCATTATACTCATATGCTCCTTTGGGAGTGGCAAAGTAGATTTTATGATTCAATTTGCTGACATAGATTTCTCTTTCGGAAGGAAACCCTTTTGTTACTCCATACGACTTTATATTCTCAGCTCTTTTTAAGTCCGCACTTAATTCAACTCGCAATGTTTTATCAGAGTTAAAAACCCATATAACACGCGATGACTCTTGTTCGAAAAAGCGACAAGAGTCAAACAACCCCTCTATTTTATGACTGACTTTCCACGAACCATTTTGTTTTTCAAATACGTACATACCGTCATAAACCCCCACGAACATTTGATTTTTTTTGCCCATAATCAGTTCACAAGTCCATGTACCTGAAATGTTGCCAATGCGTTCCATCTCGCTACCTTTTACCAGGAACAATCCTCTATCATGCAAACAAAAAAGATCATCTCCTATTTTGCATAAGTTCCACACCTGTCCACTGGAATGCCCCACCGGCTTTATATCCGGTAAATTATCATTCATAACAACAGGATATTTCACGTAATACAGTCCCCTGTTTGTTCCCAAATACAAGAAATCATTGTGTAAGAATGCGGCATATCCGGTTCCAAACGAATAAGGATAGGTGTATAGATTAGTGAGCGATGAATTCAGGCATATATAGTCTATTCCGCTATCAAGACCAGCCCATAGGTTATGAGAACGGTCAAAAGCCATGGAAAGTACGGTATTATTCTGAAGACCGTTGTTCTCATTGAAATACTTGGTAACCAGCGTTTGCTTGTTAACCAGAATAATACCCTTATGGACGGTTCCCAAGGCTATTTGATTTCCGGATGAAGCAACGCAAAACACTTCGTTATCCCTCAAAAAAGTTTCGGCACCTGTTAAGAAAGGACGAGTAACGCCTCCATCGCAGTAAAAAAGACCATCGTAGGCAGTGACAACAATCACCCCTTTCCCATGAGGAATAATTCCTCTGATGCGCTTCGACATTAATGATTCCGCACCCTGCAAAGGGAAAAAGGTATTGCCAACCAGAACATACACTCCATAATCCGTTCCTATGTACAATACCCCATTAACCATGGCGGAGCATTCAATTTTGGCCACCGCATCTATTGCCGTGTATTTACCATTCAAATATTTTAGTATTTTCCCGTCACCTTGTATATAGAGTATATTATCATTTTCATGAATACGCCAAACGTTGCCGATAAAACGGTTTGAATCAGGAATCGAGTCAGACATGCAAACATACACAAGCTTTCCTCCTTTTCCCGGTTTAAAGTACCCGAATTCGTTGATTCCACCTACATAAATACACTTTTGAGAGGTAGAAGGAAGCACTGATCTCACATCTGAATGATTGTGTAAAGCGAACACATTCCATGAGCTTCCGTCAAATTGAAGCATGCCGTTTTTGTTTGCGAAATACACCCAGTTGGCATCATAAGAAGCAATCTGCCAAGTCTGCGAGCCCTTACCGTAGAGGTTTTTATTATAATTGATAATAAAACTATTCCAATCAGCGTAGACAGGAAAGGCAAAACCTAAAAAGAATAAAGAGATAATACTCCAGTGTCTTAATACCGGCCAGTATCTTTTCATAGTAATTGGTGTTTAGTGTACAAAGTGATAACACAAATGTAGATAAAAAAGGCGAATCTGAAAAGAAAGGAAGAAGAAGTATATAAAAAAAGCGTCTCTGTAGAAAGAAACGCTTTTTTGAGCCTCTTGTCGGATTCGAACCAACGACCCCGAGATTACAAATCACGTGCTCTGGCCAACTGAGCTAAAGAGGCAGGTGGGTAAGCTTACTATATCGCGCCGCTACAACCAACTACCTTTGCTGCGATCAAGCCCTGGAGGATTCGAAGGGAGCTGGCCGTATAGGACTTACCCGGGCGCAAAGGTAGGTATTTTTAGCAAACCTGCAATACCTTGCCTAAACTTTTTTGATAGGTAAATATGTAACTAGCTACCTATCAATCGATTAATATGCCAAACTATTTGCAAAAAAACAAAAATTAACCTGCAAAGCGTCAATCTTTTCCTTACCGGACCTATCTTTGCAATGAAACTTATACTTGTTTATGAACAGGTATTTCGTGGAAAGTACTAACTTTGTGCACAATTATAACAAAAAGAAATGGCAGAGAGCAGAAGTCACATACAAAAATACGCCATGCATTTTGGCACGTACATGGGAGTTTACTGGATCTTAAAATTCAGCCTATTCCCCTTGGGATTAACCATTCCATTCTTACTTTTCTTATTTCTGGGGCTAACCTTAGGTGTACCGTTCATGGGGTATTACTATACCCGAATTTATAGGAATAAAATATGCGGCGGAGAAATCAGCTTCGGCCATGCATGGATGTTTACCGTATTCATGTATATGTTTGCCGCATTACTCACAGCCGTAGCACATTATATTTATTTTCGTTTCATAGACCATGGCTATATAATTAACACTTACACAAACATTCTCAATGCGGCTACCCAAAACACTTTGCCGGGAATGGATTCATATATAACACAAATCAAGGAGGCGATGAATGTAATCAAAGCATTCAGTCCCACTGACATTACCTTGCAACTCTTGTCGCAAAATGTTTTTTATTGCAGCATACTGGCCATACCCACTGCATTAATTGTAATGAAAAGAAAGAAAAACATAGAATAAATATAAATCATGGATATATCTGTTGTTATTCCATTATATAATGAAGAAGAGTCACTTCCCGAGCTTTACAGCTGGATCGAAAGAGTGATGAAAGCAAATAACTATTCATTTGAAGTCATTTTCGTCAATGACGGAAGTACTGATGATTCTTGGGAAGTAATAGAACAACTTAAAGCTACATCGGGTGAAACCGTTAAAGGAATCAAGTTCCGCCGGAATTATGGTAAATCTCCGGCTTTGTACTGTGGGTTCAAGGAAGCTCAGGGAGAAGTCGTTATTACAATGGATGCAGACTTGCAAGACAGCCCCGACGAAATACCCGAATTATATCGTATGATTACCGAAGAAGGTTACGATCTGGTTTCCGGATGGAAACAAAAACGATATGATCCGCTCTCAAAAACTCTTCCCACTAAATTGTTTAATGCCACGGCCCGTAAAGTATCGGGAATCAAGAACCTTCATGATTTTAACTGCGGGCTGAAAGCTTATCGTAAAAAAGTTGTTAAGAACATCGAAGTATACGGTGAAATGCACCGTTACATACCCTATTTGGCCAAGAACGCCGGGTTTAAAAAAATAGGAGAAAGAATAGTGCAACATCAGGCTCGCAAATATGGAACCACTAAATTCGGGTTAAATCGTTTTGTGAATGGATATTTAGACCTCATATCATTGTGGTTCTTATCGCGATTTGGAATAAAGCCCATGCATTTTTTCGGTTTATTGGGATCGTTGATGTTTTTGCTGGGATTCATTTCAGTCATTGCGGTAGGAGTTTCCAAATTGTATAATATGTACAACGGAATGCCGTACCGATTGGTCACCGAATCGCCCTATTTTTACTTATCGCTTACTGCTATGATTATTGGTACCCAACTATTTTTGGCCGGCTTTTTAGGCGAGTTGATCTCCAGAAATGCTCCGGAAAGAAATAACTACCAAATTGAAGAAATAGTCTGATCAAATAGATCCTAACTAAACATGATCAAATAATGAAGAATCTGATTACAAAACGATTCATGTATACTCTGGCAATTACTTACATTGTATTAAGTGTTGCTTCATGCGTGGAAGAAGAAAATTGTTCGCAATACGGCAGAGAAAGCCTCACTTGTAACGTTTATACACTGGAAGACAGCAAAGCTGTAAAAGACACTTTAGATTCACTCCATGTTACTGCATTGGGTACTGACTCAATCATACTGAACAGAGAAGCCAAAGTTCGAAGCTTCTCCCTGCCTTTGCGCTATACCAGTGACACAACCACCTTTGTGCTGAAGTACATCAACAACATAAAAGACACCATACGGGTTATCCACACCAACACTCCCAAGTTTATATCGATGGATTGTGGTTACCAGGTTAGCCAGGTTGTGGAAAAAGTAAGTTATACCAAGCATCAATTAGATTCAATATACATATCAGATGAAGAAGCCAATACTACAGGGACTGAGAATCTCAAACTTTTTTATTAGTCTAATTGTTCTTTTGCTATCGGCACAGCCTCTATTCAGCCAGGTTCAACCGGCTAATAAGCGACCAGCCGGCAAGGCAGACAGCAAGAAGAAAGACGAAAACAAAGTTGTTTTTCCTCTCTATAACGGAGTATATGTAGGAGCCGATTTATTCGGTTTGGGCAATAGCCTATTGGGAGGAGACTTTATCAGTTCTGAAGTTAGCATAGACGTAAATCTTAAGAATAAATTCTTTCCGGTTGTAGAAGTTGGATATGGTAAAGCCGACAAATGGCAAGACGATGGAGGCATACACTACAAAAGCAGCGCTCCTTATTTCAGGGTGGGAATGAACTTCAACACCATGTATAAGAAGCAAAGAGAGAATCACCTTTTCGTGGGCTTTCGTTACGGTGCAAGCAGCTTTAATTATGATGTTGAAACAACTCCTTTGCAAGATCCTATTTGGCCGGGTCAAACCAGTAATCCGGATATTGTTGACGGCATTTGGGGCGGCAGTTTACCTTACCGTCACACCGGACTTAAAGGCAGCATGCAATGGTTTGAACTGGTAGCCGGAGTACGTGTGCAGATATTCAAAGATTTTATGATGGGATGGACTGTTCGCAAAAAGTATAAGACCTCATCATCCATCAGTGAATACGCTAATCCTTGGTATGTACCCGGTTTTGGAAAATATGGAGATTCGCAAATGGGAATCACCTACTCACTTATTTATAAACTCCCGTTTTAAGATACAAGAATGAATACAAAGAATTCAAAAACAAAGCTATTGTGGTTAATTCCACTGGTTTTGGGCACCATTTATATTATTCGCCGTGAGCAACAAACGCCTTATAACAGTATAGAAGGTCTTATTTTCGGTACCGTTTACCATGTTACTTATCAGTATGATGGCGACTTAAAGCCCGAGATAGAGAAAGCATTTAAAACTTTCGACGGGTCCTTGTCAACGTTCAACGATACCTCTGTTATATCTAAAATAAATCAAAACAAAGAAGTAGTACCCGATTCCTTTTTCTTAAACGTATACAATCGTTCGATGGAAATATCAAAGGAAACAGATGGTGCATTCGATATAACCGTAGCTCCTTTGGTCAACGCTTGGGGATTTGGGTTTAAGAAAAACCAGCAAGTAGATAGTCTGACGATTGATAGCTTACTACAAATTACAGGCTACGAGAAAATATCACTAGCCCAAGGTAAGATTATAAAGAAAGACGCCCGGATTATGCTCGATTGCAGTGCCATTGCCAAAGGATATGCCAGTGATGTAATAGCAGGCGTATTGCAAAGACACGGTGTAAAAAACTTCATGGTAGAAATTGGAGGTGAAATAGTAGCTAGAGGACATAACCCGAAAAAGGAAGCTTGGCGCATCGGGGTAAACAAACCCGTTGACGACTCATTGTCTATGAACCAAGAACTGCAAACAATTCTTCAGCTCACCGATGTAGGTATGGCGACTTCAGGTAATTACCGCAATTTCTATTACAAAGAAGGAAAAAAGTATGCCCACACCATTAACCCTAAAACAGGTTATCCGGTACAACACAATTTATTGTCGACCACAGTTGTGGCTAAAGACTGCATGACAGCCGATGCATTAGCGACCGCATTCATGGTTATGGGATTGGAAAAAGCCGAAGCATTTGCCAATGCACATCCTGAAATTGAGGCATACTTCATTTACAGTGATGAAAAAGGTAACTTTCAAAACTATTTCACCAAAGGGATGAAGAAGTATATTGCAGAGAAACAATAAACTACTTCATAAAAACGAAATAAACGGCCAGTATCAAACATAAAAATGCAGCCAGGTGATTCCAATGGAGTGATTCCCCTTTGAATAAAAGAGTGGAAAACAGTGTAAACACAACCAGCGTAATTACCTCTTGAATCACTTTGAGCTGCATCAGCGTGAAAGGGCCGCCATTGCCTTGGAAACCCATTCTGTTGGCAGGCACCTGCGCGCAATATTCAAACAGGGCTATTCCCCATGAGAAAAGAATCACCAAAATAAGCGGCCAGTTATCAATCAGCTTAGCATCTTGCAATTTCAGGTGCCCGTACCAGGCGAATGTCATAAATACATTGGAAACAATAAGTAACAAAATAGAATAAACTCCTTGAGACATCATATGGATTATATTTTTATAATATAGATTCTTTCATCGCATCCGGTAACAAATCAGTCTGTATGTTTGTCATGCTCCCCCACAAACTATAACGAGCTTCCGGGTTCATACTCTCTAACTGCTTTAAAACCCCTTTCATGTCGCTCCTACTCGACCCTGATTCGTACGGACAATTCTTCACCTGCTTTTTGTAATTCCTAATCTCGGCCAGTTCCAGCAAATCGCTTTCATGAATAAGGCACATCGGGCGAATGATTGTCATATCGAATTTCCTCATAACCAGTTTAGGAGGCATCGTACTAAAAGCCCCCTGGTAAGTCATATTCATTAACAGCGTTTCAAGAATATCATCCATGTGATGCCCTAACGCAATCTTGTTGCATCCGTTCTCCTTAGCCACTGCAAAGAGAGCTTTCCGACGATTCCAGGAACATAAAAAACAGGGAGATTTTCGGGTATCCGTAGTAGGGTCAAAGGATGTTTCAAACACAATTAACGGAACATCATAGGCGGCTGCATGGTTTTTGAGGTATTCCAAATCACTTTGATAAGGAATATTCTTCATCACAACATGTACCGCTATCACAGAAAACCGAGGTTTAAAAATGCGCGCCCTCTTCCCAAGAAGTTCAACCAACGCCAACGAATCTTTTCCACCCGACAGGCCAACCAGTATTTTGTCGCCATCCTCAATTAATCCGTATTGTATAACTCCTTTGCCAAACCGCTTATTGATACGGTTGATACATACATCTTCCTTTGTTAACTCTGCCATAAATTCAAAATTGGGTGCAAAAGTAAGCCAAAAGAATCATTTAAAGAAGAATTAACATAATAGAAATACAGGCAGGAAGTGTTATTTATAAAATATTTGTATTTTTGAACTTCTGAACATAAAGTTGAATATAATAATGAAGAAAAGAGGGATTATACTTTTTCTATTCTGTTGCATCGTTAGCTTTCTTTCGGCACAAACGCTTGAAGAAGCAAAAGCCATGTTTTTAAAAGGTGAATATACAAAATCGAAACCGGTATTCAAGAAATATTTTAAATCTCAGCCAGCCAATGCTAGTTACAATTATTGGTACGGAGTATGTTGTCTCAAAACAAATGAGCCCCGCGCAGCGATAAAGCCTCTCGAATTCGCCGTAAAAAAGAAAATTCAGAATGCGCCATTCTTCCTTGCCGAAACGTACAATACACTCTATCGGTTTGATGACGCAGTGATGTTGCTTGAAGAACAAATACAGGCCAATTCTAAGAAGAAACAGCCGGTTGACGATATGGAAAAGCTATTAGAAAAGACAAAAGTGAATGCCCGTATGCTAAAAGGAGTAGAAGAAGTTTGCATTATCGACAGTTTTGTTGTTGACAAACGGAATTTCCTGGCAACCTACAAATTAAGTGAAGAATCGGGAAAGCTATTTACCTACAATCAATTTTTCGGATCAGAAGGAAAGAATGAAGGAACGGTTTATGAAACTGAAATTGGGAATAAGATATATTACAGTGAACGCGGACGTAACAAAACATTAGACATTTTCACTAAAAACAAAATGCTCGATCAATGGGGAGAAGGAACTCCACTACCGGGAAGCATTAATGATAATGGAAATGCCAATTACCCATTTGTAATGACCGATGGAATTACTATTTATTACGCATCCGACAATGAAAATTCAATGGGTGGGTATGATATCTTTGTAACTCGTTACAACACCGGAACAGACACTTTTTTGAATCCCGAAAACGTAGGCATGCCGTTTAACTCACCATACAACGATTATATGTTTGCCGTTGACGAATACAATGACCTGGGCTGGTTTGCTTCCGATCGTTTTCAGCCTGCTGACAAAGTGTGCATTTACGTTTTCATCCCCAACACTTCCAAACAAAGCTACAATTACGAGAGCATGGATCCGGAGCTGATAAAAAATATAGCCAGGCTTTCGTCCATCTCCCTGACTTGGAAAGATAAAAACGCAGTAAAAGAAGCCAAAGAAAGATTAGAAGCTGCTATCAGTCAGAAACCAAGGGAAGAAAAGAACTATGATTTTGAGTTTATCGTTAACGATCAGATAACCTACCACAAAATTGACCAATTCCAATCTGAGCAAAGCAAAGAACTGTTCAGGGAATACCAACAGTTGTGCAAGGATTACCGCCAGCAAAGCAGTAAGCTGAGCAGCCAACGTGACTGGTACGGAGATGCTTCAGCCGAAGATCAGAAAAAGATGTCGGCAGCCATACTCGATTTAGAAAAACGAGTAGAGGAAATGTCACATCAATTAGATACGTTATCGACCCGCGTACGTAACGAAGAAATACAATACCTTAAAAAATAATGTCTATGGATATACTTATTATTATTGTGCTTATCATTGCAGCGATCGTCCTTTTCTTGGTTGAACTGTTTGTAATTCCGGGAATCAGCATTGCCGGCATATCGGCTTTGGCTTGTGTGGCTTATGCCAATTACCACGCCTTTACCTATTTGGGACAAACAGCCGGATTCATTACACTGTCCGTTTCCATACTGGCTTGCATCGGCTCATTGATTTGGTTTATGCGATCTAAAACACTCGACAAGTTGGCTCTGAAGAAAAACATTACCTACAAAGTCGACAAACTCGCAGCCTCTCGTGTCAGAGTGGGTGATCAAGGTGTATGTACCACCCGATTGGCTCTCATTGGCTATGCAGAAATAAATGGTGATATAATAGAAGTCAAATCAACCGACGGCTTTTTAGATGAAAAGACCCCTATCATCGTTGAACGCATTACCGACGGAGTTATTCTGGTCAAAGAAATTAAAAAATAATATTCACTAAATACTATTATTATGATAGACAGTACGTTTTTAACGATAATCTTCGTAGTCGGAGGCATTATCTTTCTCATTCTGTTTTTTCACTATGTGCCATTCTTCCTTTGGTTATCGGCCAAAGTATCCGGAGTAAATATTTCGCTGATACAGCTCTTTTTAATGCGTATCCGAAACGTTCCTCCCTACATCATCGTACCCGGTATGATTGAGGCCCACAAAGCCGGACTTAGCAACATCACCCGTGATGAACTGGAAGCTCACTATCTAGCCGGTGGGCATGTAGAGAGAGTGGTGCATGCACTGGTATCGGCATCCAAAGCCAACATTGAATTGCCTTTTCAAATGGCCACAGCCATTGACCTGGCAGGACGCGATGTGTTTGAAGCCGTACAAATGTCCGTTAACCCCAAAGTGATTGACACCCCTCCTGTTACTGCTGTTGCCAAAGACGGAATTCAGCTAATTGCTAAAGCCCGTGTTACCGTACGTGCCAATATCAGACAATTAGTAGGTGGCGCTGGCGAAGATACCATATTAGCCCGTGTTGGTGAAGGTATCGTATCTTCCATCGGTTCATCTATCAATCATAAATCTGTGCTCGAGAACCCAGATTCCATTTCCAAACTAGTGTTACGTAAAGGACTCGATGCCGGTACTGCTTTCGAAATACTATCCATTGATATTGCAGATATTGATATTGGTAAGAACATTGGTGCTGCTTTACAAATTGACCAGGCCAATGCCGATAAAAACATTGCGCAAGCTAAAGCCGAGGAGCGCAGAGCCATGGCTGTAGCCACTGAACAAGAAATGAAAGCCAAAGCACAGGAAGCACGAGCTAAAGTTATTGAAGCTGAAGCACAAGTTCCACAAGCAATGGCCGAAGCATTCAGAAGCGGAAACCTGGGAATCATGGATTACTATCGTATGAAGAATATTGAGGCGGATACTTCCATGAGGGAAAATATAGCAAAACCATCTGCTAATCCGGGCAAACCCCTTAGCGAATAAATAAAAAGAACCTTTACTTATGACAAAAAAATATTTTGCTTCTTCAGAACTGATTATCAATGAAGACGGTTCCGTGTTTCACCTTCACGTGAAACCGGAACAGTTGGCCGACAAGGTTATCCTAGTGGGTGACCCCGGTAGGGTGTCATTGGTAGCCTCACATTTTGAAGAAAAAGAATGTGAGATTGAAAGCCGTGAGTTCAAAACCATTACCGGTACCTACAAAGGCAAACGAATTACCGTCGTATCAACGGGCATCGGTTGCGACAACATAGACATCGTGATGAATGAACTCGACGCGCTGGCTAATATTGACTTTACAACCCGCGAAGAAAAAGAGACGTTCCGCCAATTGGAACTCGTCAGAATAGGCACTTGCGGAGGGTTACAGCCCAACACACCCGTGGGCACTTTCATCTGCTCGGAGAAATCCATTGGTTTTGACGGGTTACTCAACTTCTATGCCGGTCGTAACGAAGCGTGTGATCTGGAATTTGAGAACGCTTTCTTAGCCCACATGGGGTGGAAAGGAAACCTATGTGCTCCGGCTCCTTACGTGATTGACGCCAATCAGGAACTGATTAACCGTATAGATCACGGAGACATGGTACGTGGTGTAACGATTGCAGCCGGAGGATTTTTCGGACCTCAGGGACGCGAATTACGCATTCCTCTTGCCGACCCCAACCAAAATCAAAAGATTGAAAACTTTACGTACAAAGGTTACAAAATAACCAACTTCGAGATGGAAAGCTCCGCGTTGGCAGGCCTAAGCAAACTCATGGGACACAAAGCCATGACCGTATGCATGGTCATAGCCAACCGCCTCATCAAAGAAGCCAATACCGGTTATAAAAATACCATCGATACATTAATTGAAACAGTGCTCAACCGAATTTAGGTTGAGCACACCTTTTTCATATTACAATAATCGAGAAAAGATAGAATTAAGCCTCACCAACGAATAGGGTTTTGTCATCACTTCATTGCAACCGGCAGCGAGCGCTTCTTTAAATCTATTATATTCTGTTCTTTCAAATACCCCAATAATAGGTACATGAGCATCTAAGCTTCTTATTTTAGCAACTCCGTTTACACCCGATTGCTCCTGCAAATCCATTGACATCAAAATTAAATGAGGCATTTGCTTTTGTATCCTTTTAAAAGCCTCATTACTGCTCCGTGCCCATAAAACCCTAAAATTGTCTCCAATCAATTCATACAAACGATTGAAAACACTCATACTATCATCCACTACCAGAATAATCTTTTTACCATTATTTAATTGTGGGGAAGCAACACCATTGGCCATACATTCGTCCACATCAACAGCATAATAAGGTATATACAAAGAAAAAGTACTACCCTTACCTAAAACCGATTCCGTTTGAATATAACCACCCAACCTCTGCGCAATTTGTTTAGATATAGATAGCCCAAGTCCTGTTCCTTGAGAAAACTCGTCAATCTTTTCAAAGACTTCAAATATACGATCAATCATATCATGAGGTATTCCCTTACCAGTATCGGACACTGATATTTTGACCCACTCATTCAGTCGTATCACATTAACAATAATGCTACCGCGTTCCGTGTTTTTAATTGCATTAGTAATAAAATTATCGACCACCTGCATAATTCTATTTCCATCAGTTTCTACCCACATAGGATAATTGGGATGCCCAACGATCAGTTTCACCTCCGGTTTCATTCTGTCAACATACTGATTATATAAATCAAGAATCAGTCCGGTCAACTCTACTCTCTCTTTATTTAATTCAATATCACAAGAGTCAAACAAAGAAAAGTCGATTATATCGTTTACTAATTTCAGGAAAAGATCTGCATTTGCTTGCATCACATTAGCATAGTTTCGTCTTTCTTCGGGTGATAAATCGTTTGTAGCAAGTACCTCCGAGAAACCAACTATCGCATTAAGAGGAGTTCTTAATTCATGACTCATTGAAGCGAGAAAAGCTCTTTTAAGCCGCTCCGCTTCATCGGCCCTTTTTCTCATCAGTTCCAAAGCCTCTATGTGTTTTACTTTGTCGGTTATATCACGAACAACCCAGATAACCTGATTAGCGCCAAACGAAGAAACTTTTGCTTGAAAATAAAAACGAACACCATTAAATTCCATGGATGATTCAACTTCTACAATTTCATCATTTGCTAAACATTCCCGAATCGTTCGTTCATATAAATCAGATATTTCCGGTTCAAAAAAACGTCGAAGAGGCTGACCAATTAATTCTTCTCTGGTATGAAAAAGCTTTATTTTAAGAGGTATTATTACATCAACAATGTAGTATTTATCATCAAATATAAATATAAATTCAGGCAAAGCATCAATAATCTTTTTGCTGTATTCCTTCAAATATTCAAACTTATCCTCCTCCTCTACCCGATTGGTTATATTTGTACGATATCCTATGATTCGGGGAGCAGATGCATCTTTGCATTCAGGACAAGTAAACAGCGAATCTTCAAGCCACAAGGTTTGTTCATTCTTTCCAATCGTTCGAAAGCGCACTTTGAGCATTTGTTCGGCACCTGACATAATTGAATGAAAAACATTTAGGTAATTGACCACATCATTAGGGTGTACAGAATGAATAAAACCCTCATAAGTATCATATTGAATGCCGACTTCTTCAAGACCCAAGTTTTTGAAAAAGTCATCAGAAAAACCTATACTATTAGTGCTTCCGTCATAAAACCACATGGCTACCTTATGGGCGCCAAGAATAGAAATGATTTTGCGGCAGTTTCTCTTAACTACTTCGCTATCACCTTCGGTCGACAAAAAATTAAAGTCTGCATCCATACCCGTCTTCTATATAAGGTTAACAACAAGAAAACACGCTCGTTCCAATGAGTTTCTCAAATATAACAAAAAAAGCGTATATTTGTATGCTCAAAAACAAAAAAAATGAATCAAGATACCATTTGTGCCATTTCTACAGCTCAGGGAGGTGCCATCGGATGCATCCGCCTATCGGGAACAGAAGCCATCCGTATGGCCGAAAGCATTTTCACTCCGGCAACACCCGGCAAGAAGTTTTCCGAACAAAAGCCTTACACACTCACCTTTGGTCAAATAAAAGACGGTGAGGAAGTAATTGACGAAGTACTGATGAGCCTCTTCAAAGGTCCCCATTCATATACAGGCGAAGATTCCGTTGAAATCTCCTGCCACGGGTCTGCTTATATTCTTCAGCAAGTGATGCAACTACTCATCCGCAACGGATGCAGACTGGCGCAACCCGGTGAATATACTCAACGAGCTTTCTTAAATGGCAAGATGGATTTGAGTCAGGCCGAAGCTGTAGCCGATCTTATTGCATCTTCTTCTGCCGCCACCCACCGACTGGCCATGAGTCAGATGCGCGGAGGCTTTAGCAAAGAACTCACCACTTTGCGTGAACAGCTCCTTCACTTCACTTCGCTCATCGAACTGGAGCTCGACTTCAGCGAGGAAGACGTAGAGTTTGCAAACAGAGACCAACTGATGCAGCTCGCCACACACATTCGGGAGATCATCACACGCCTTGTCGACAGCTTTAGTGTGGGCAATGCCATCAAAAATGGTGTGCCGGTAGCCATCATCGGCGAGACGAACGCCGGTAAATCAACCCTGCTCAACGTGCTGCTTAACGAAGACAGAGCAATCGTTAGCGACATTCACGGCACCACACGAGATGTGATTGAAGACACCACCAACTTAGGAGGCATCACCTTCCGTTTCATTGATACAGCCGGTATCCGTGAAACATCAGACACCATTGAGTCATTGGGCATTGAGCGTACTTTTCAAAAGCTTGACCAGGCAGAGATCGTGCTTTGGATGATTGATGCATCGGATGCATTAAAACAGATAGAGCAACTCTCGTCGCAGATCATTCCGCGATGTGCGGACAAACGGTTGATCTTGGTACTAAACAAAGCCGATCTCATCAGCGTAGGGCAGCAAAAAGAGCTTGAAGAGAAACTAAGTGGCTTAACCACAAAAGACATTCATCACCTCTTTATTTCAGCACGCCACAAGCAACATACCGATGCCTTGCAACAACTGCTCATATCGGCCGCACAGCTCCCCACGGTGACACAGAATGATGTAATTGTGACCAATGTGCGTCATTACGAAGCGTTGAAACACTCGCTGGAATCTATCGAACGTGTTCAGGAAGGGCTATCAACCGGTATTTCAGGCGATTTCCTTTCGCAAGATATTCGTGAATGTATTTTCCATTTAAGCGACATTGTGGGCGAAGTAACCAACGACATGGTACTTCAAAACATCTTTCATCACTTTTGCATCGGGAAATAAAGCTTGTAAGCACGTGTAATACAGATAGTTACAAGCTTCTAAGTTGAAAAATGCAAATATAATCCTGGATTGTTAATTTCTTGATTTTTAATGCAGTAAAAAAATGAACTAAGATGTAAATATTACATTTTTATGGTAGGTTTTGACCCAAGTTTGCTTCGAGTTTATTATTCATATCGTTCTTTAAGTAACTAAAGCACCTATAAAATCATACATTTAGTGCTATTCTATGTTTGAACTCTCTATTTAACCAGAGATAATCAAGACATCCAATGCGCTCATCAACTCATTTCATACTCACTTTGTGAGGGTGTTGACACCCTTGCTATTGTATTACCTCATAAAAAGTATGAAATAAAGTATCACCAAGTATCACCAACCTTGCAACGGATTGATTATCAGTTTTTTATGTGTGACACTTGGCTAAAAAAAAGCCTCACCAAGTATCACCAAGTATCACCAACTTTTTTGGCAATGATTCCTTATAAGCATCTATCTGTTATTGTTTGTATATGGGTGTTTTCGTTGGTTTCTTTATGTATTTATTTTGCGGATTAGCGGTTTTCGTTACATCCGAAACACCACGGTTTGTGCCCTAATAATAACCTGATAAAATAACCACAATGATTTGGAATTGACAGTATAATGTATTATCTTTGTACTTATAATCTTATAGTATATTCAAATTATTATAGGCGCAAAGGCAGGAGTTCGTACTCTTGCCTTTTTTTATGTCTTAACGGTTTATGATTGCATTCACACGGTGTCTCGCGCCCGTTCGCACGGTAGCAAAAGGTTCCTGAGCAACCGTGTTACGGTCGTAAGACGGTTGCTCAGGAACCAAAAGACGGTTTATGATTTAAAATTGCTCGTTATCTTTTTGAAAAAGTCGGTTATGTTTTTCAAAAAGTTGGTTATGTTTTACCAAAGTCTTGCTGCTCCTTGTTGCTCCCCGGTTTATTAGTTAATAATGCATAAATCTACTCTTGACAGGATTTGTCTGATTCATGATCTAAAGGGGTGAATTTGTAAAATTAGTTCCACTAAGTGACCATAAGCATACTCTAGTCACAGATCCGCCCATTGTGCGTGGAAAATCGAAAGCTGATGAAAGAAATGCTTTGAAATCCGCGAAATCCAAGAGAATTGCGAAATCATCAATATCCATTACATCAGTGCAAGCCTCACATGAATTTGACTATTCGTAAAACTGACGTTCCTGTGTCGCTACCTCTCTCACCTTCTGCAATCAAAATCCTCAAGGAAATACCAAGAACAAAAGGACTTGTCTTTCCTGGCTTGAATGTGGAACTGTTGAATAAAAAAGTACCGTTGTTAGTTGAATCTGCAAGGATAACCAAGCATATCACATTCCATTGCTTCAGACATACTTTTGCAATGACACTATTATCTAAAGGTGTAGGTATTTATACGATAGCAAAGCTGCGTGGGCATAAATCTGTGGCAAGTGCACAAGTTTACGCAAGACTTACTCAAAATCAACCAAGAAAGGCTATAATTGATTTATGGTATAATAAATAGGCTGGATTACTCCAGCCCATTTTGTATCTCATCATTAATATTCCAGTTTCTCCTGAGCAGCCTTTACCAAGCCGTAGAGCCAACTCTGATGACCATCGATCATGGTGTTTGTACCAGCCATCTCTGCTGCAGGCTTACCGATCTGACTCTCCTGAGTGAGAATGCGAAGGCGATTACCAGGAAGTTCCTCGAGCAACCAAGCGTGGATGACATCCAGACGATGGTCAGCATCTCCCTCTGCCCAACCATGCCATGCGATACGAGCTATACCATTCTTAGGAGCTTCAAACTCTACGATTTCTGCATCAATAGGGAAACCGAAGGTCTTGAAGAAGAATGGCGCATTAGGATAGAGTTCATCCTTACCTTCCTCTTTATACTGAGCATCAGATGAATTGCTGTAATACTTTTCCCAAACAGTAGCATGGGTCAAGTATGGCCATACATCAACTGCCTTCAAATCCTTTACGATTACTTCATTACTTGCAAAGTTGTCTGTGGTGCCTGGAAGATATTCTACAGGCCAATTGATTTCGTTCAACATAATCTATTATTTTTTAATTGATATACTTTTCTTTTGATAGTGCAAAGGTACAGCAATTTTCGATGCATCAAGTTACGTCAAACGTCAATTCAAACTTTGCTCAAACGACTTTATTACATTTCTTTAAACACAGTCCAGATTATAAATTCTTCCGGTACCCACTACAGATTTTGAACCAATAGCATATAGAACAGTGTGCCACCTGCAATAGTCAGAAGCATATTCTTTCGCCAAAGGTGAAGGACAACACAGACCAAGATGCCTAACAACTGAGGAATAGCATGATTGCTCTCGCTGAGTTGCACATCTTTCATACAATAGATAATGAGCATGCCAAAGACTGCAGAGGCAAGATACTTGCCCAGGAAACGCACGAAATGCGGGGTGCGCTCCCGACTTGTAAAAATCAGGAATGGCAGGAAACGTGTAGCTATTACGGCGATGGCCATCACTGCAATGGTTATGATTTGCTCCGTTGTGCTCATGGATTATGCTGCTTGTAGTTGACGAATAATACTGCCAGTATGCAGAGCATCGTTGGGATGATGAACTGCTGCGGACCGAAAAGATAAAAGCAAACTGCTCCAGCAGCCACACCCAGCCATGAACTGAGATGCGTGGCCTTGTGACGCACGTAGTCGTCCATGAAGATAGCCACAAACATAGCCGTGACGACGAAGTCTAGTCCCTGTAGATGCCTCAATATCGATTCTCCCAGGGAAGTCCCCAGCAGATAGCCCATGATGCCACCAGCAACCCAGTAGAAACAGTCGAGTGCCGACACCCACAGGTAACAGGCAAACTGATTGCCGCTAGCCTTCATCCGATCGATGTTGCTAAAATTCACGGCAAATGTCTCATCCGAAAGCCAATAGATGAGCATCGGCTTCCTCCACCCTGCTCCACGATAACGGTCGAGCATCGAGATGCCGTAGAACAAATGTCGAGCACCCACCATGAACGCCATCACAAAGGCAGATAGGGGTTGGAAAGTGCCTAGCAGTAAGGTCAATGCAATAAACTCCACTGATCCACTGTACACGCATAGCGCCATGGATATCGGAATCCAGACGCTATAGCCCATGTTGGCTGCCAACAAGCCATAGGTAATGCCTAGGAACCAATAGGCTCCCAGCACAGGTAATGACAGGTTGAATGCAGTGCGAAAAGCTCTAGACATAAGCATCTTGATATTTGATCATGCAAAGATAGGAAGAAATACCGAATTATGGCCATACTTTATTTCACTGTCTCTGAAAGCTGTCCACACAATTGGAATGGTAACAATAAGGGATATCACATCACTAATTGCCTGACAAATCTCCACTCCAAGTAATCCAAAGAAATGAGGCAAGATAATGATCAATGGGATAAAAAACAATCCCTGACGGGAGATAGAAGACGTTCCTCCGGCAATAATCCAATCTCTACATGAAAAGTATGAAAAAAAGTATCACCAACCTTATAACACACTGATAATCAACCCATTTCGTGTGCCACTTAGCTAAAAAAAAGCCTCACCAAGTATCACCAACTTTTTCCGCAGTTAATTATTACAAACATACCTCTATTTATCTTGTATATATAAACCTTTTAAGAAGTATGCTTATGCGATTTATTTTGCTAATGAACAATACTTGTCTCCACCCCGATGTACACAGTTTGTACACCTGTATGTACGCGGTTTGTAGATCCGGATGTACAATTGATGTACACCCGGGTCTGCACGAAGATTTGCAACGAGCGGATAAATATTTGTTTCCTTGAATCAAATATTTATCAAAAACAAAACTAAACATCAACACCTAATTAAAAAACAGACATGGTTTCTTATCTTTGCAGGAAAGAGACATAAAGGTATTGTAATATAACCGGCTAATAGATGAATACAAAGCAATGCATGATAGTAGATTTGGAGAAATTTGGTGACAATCGAATGTTTATCACAGAACAAGTTGCCTCCATTTGCGAAAACAAGAATGGACTGTGGACTATTCGGTTTTCCTCCTCTCCTCGCATGTTCAACTATAACCATTCTCGATTACTGTATCTCACAAACCCCGAAACGATCAATCTTGGCGAAAAGGGGCTATACATCAAAAATAAACGCATCAACGACGTAGCTGAGTTGCTCCGTTTTACGAACGGTCATTATACTTTCTATCGAGTGACTTATACCAATGGGTACTATGAGAATCTGGACGGAAGCAAAGTCTATATCACCCGTACTCCAATTGACAAGAATGGCGGTTCTACCTGGGATTATCTTTGCAAGTTGGCTGCCGAAACAGGATTGTTAGCTGAAGATGATGAAAGTATCTTGTCCAAGCAATACAACTTGGTGGATTTGAAGCGAGACAATGTACCCTTGGCACAATATTTAGGTGATAGAACGAAATTGGCTACTTATCACAAACCGAATCAGATATATTATCCTTTTGGATGCAATGCCAGTCAGAAAGCTGCTGTGGAAGCAGCTTTGACACATCAGATAAGTATTATTCAGGGGCCTCCGGGGACAGGTAAGACGCAAACCATTCTGAACATCATTGCCAATCTACTGATAAAAGACAAAACGATATTAGTGGTATCGAATAATAACTCTGCCGTAGAGAATGTGGCAGAGAAACTCAATGGAGAGAACCTGGGATTCATTGTTGCCAAGCTTGGTAGCGTGCAAAACAAGGAGGCGTTCATCGCCAATCAGTCAGGTTATCCCGATATGACAGAATGGAGTCTCGATGAACCGGTATCCATAGAGGAATTGGCGCAAAATTCGCTCCATAACGTATCGCAAGCATTTGATGAGCAATTGCGTCAGGCTCAACTGAAAGCAGCGTACGATGCTTTACTAAAAGAATCGAAGTACAACGATATACTGAGAGCAGGCAAAGCAGGAGAAGATTGGCTAAACGGTAAACCATCGACTAAACTCATGAAACTGCTAAGCCGATACCAAATGTTGACGGAAAGCGGACATAAACCAAATTTATGGTTCAGGTTAAAATGGGCGTTCTCATTAGGTACGCAGATGTTTTCGCTCTTAGGTAAGCAATCATCACATATCATTTCGACTTTAGAATCGGCCTACTACTTCTCTCGCAAAACGGAAATAGAACATGAGTTGGAATCAATTGCTTTGGCACTTCAACACATAGACATCAATAAGGGCGTAAAAGATCTCCGTTCCTCTTCTCTCCAACTATTAAAGAACAAGATAGCAAAGCAATATGGTACCGGCGAAAGAAGAAAGTTCACCATTACCGATCTCAAATTCAAATCGGAAGAATTCTTAAAAGAATATCCAGTTGTACTCAGTACTACCTATTCAGCCAAGGGTTGTATCAGCAAGGATATGGTGTTTGATTATGTGATCATGGACGAGGCTTCACAAGTCGATATAAAAACAGGAGCACTGGCACTGTCGTGCGCCATTAATGCCGTGATAGTTGGTGATGACAAACAACTGCCCAATGTGGTAAGCCGTGAAGAGGCATTGGCACTTAATGCCATCCAGACAACCTACGAAGTGGATGACCGATACAACGCCGTGACACACAGTTTTCTGCAATCCTGCGCCGAAGTGTTTCAGCATGCACCGGTGATATTGCTACGTGAACATTATCGTTGTCACCCCAAAATCATAGAGTTTTGTAACCAACGTTTCTATGATGGAGAGCTTGTTGCTATGACAACAGACAACAGCGAAGATGAGGTGCTACAAGTAGTGAGAACCGTTGCAGGGAACCATGCCAGGAGCCATTTTAATCAAAGAGAAATAGATGTCATCACTCAAGAGGTACTGCCGGAGTGCTCGGACGCGGGAAGCATAGGCATCATTACTCCCTATCGTTCTCAAGCAGAAGCCATAAACGAAGCATTAGGAAAAGATATTGCCAGCACAGTGCATAAGTATCAAGGACGCGAGTGCGACACCATCATTATGAGCATGGTAGACAACTCTCCCACTGAGTTTTCTGATGATGCCAACCTGCTTAACGTGGCAATATCTCGTGCAAAAACAAGGCTTTGCATTGTAACAAACGGTAACGAGATGAGTCAGGATTCCAATATCGGCCAGCTTATTAGTTACATCCAATACAATAATTTTGAAGTGAAAGCAAGTAAACTACATTCTGTTTTTGATCTGCTCTACAAGCAATATACGGCAGAAAGACTAGCTTACGAAGCTACACATTCTGCTGTCTCAGAACATCTATCAGAAAACCTCGTTTATGACCTCTTATCAAAAGCCATTACCAAATTAGGCTTGTCCAATACGGAGGTGCTTTGTCATTATCCGCTATCCATACTCATTGCAGACTGGAGTTTGCTAGATGATAAAGAGAAAGCATTTGCTGAAAGTCCGTTCTCACACGTAGATTTTCTTATCTACAACTCACTCACCAAGAAACCGCTTCACGCAATAGAAGTGGATGGCTGGCACTTCCATAAAGGAAGTGACTCACAGCAATCTCGTGATGCACTCAAAGACAGGATCTTTTCAAAGTTAGGTCTTCGTCTGCTTCGCATTTCTACTACAGATACTGTAAATGAGGAGACGATGATGAAATTGATTTCAGAAGAAAGTTTGATGTACAAAAAATAGGAATAAGATTCAATACTAACCTTTGATAAAACTCCAAAAAATTACGGATCAAAGATAACCCACTTTAACGAAATCAAATTGATATTTTTAAATTGTTTTTCAAACGAATTCCAGTCTCATCTTAGAATTATTTATATTTTTGTAACTTGCGTATTAAAAGTATATAATCATGGAAACAAATAAATCTGATATAAAGGAAATTATGGAACAAATAGTCTCTTTCACTAAGGAACGTGACTGGGACCAATTCCATAATGGAAAAGATTTAGCATTAGCTCTATCGATAGAAGCAGCAGAATTAAACGAAGCTTTTCTATGGAAGAAAGCTGAAGAAGTAAATATAGAAAAAATAAAAGAAGAATTGGCAGATATTTTTAACTATGCCTTTCTTATTGCTAATAAGTATGACCTAGACATCAAGAAAATAATTTCAGATAAGATTACGAATAATGCAAATAAATATCCTATAGAAAAATCGAAAGGATCTGCCAGAAAATATACCGAATTATGATTGTATATCATGCTTCAAAAAAAACTTTTATCAATGACGTCTTCAATAACACAATTGCGGATGAAATAGAAAATGCATTCTTAGCGCATTTGGGAAGGCATACTTCTTATAATGAAGTTCTATCATGGAGAAATTCAATGATTCACATGTACAAGGTTATCGACACACCAGATATTCCGAATGACGCTAGTATTGCTATTGAGTATCAAATACCACTGACGTCAAAACGAATAGATTTTATTATCTCGGGTTTCGATAATGAGAACAAAGGTCATGTTGTTATTATTGAACTAAAACAGTGGGAACAGGCAAAACTATCACCTAAGTCAGCATTAGTAAAAACTCGTTTTCAACATGGAGAAAGCGAGGTAGCACACCCTTCTTATCAAGCATGGTCATATGCATATATGCTCATAAATTATAATGAAACAATAAGAGACCAAGGTATCAATATATCTCCTTGTGCATTTTTACATAACTATCAAACAGATGATGTTATTACTAATCCTATATATAGTGAATATATAGAAAAAGCCCCTGTTTTTCTTAAAACAGATGCGCAAAAGCTACAAAACTTCATAAAAGACCGCATCAAATATGGAGCTAAAGATGACATTGTTTGGCTTATTGATAAAGGGAAACTTAGACCTTCTAAACAATTGGCTGACGCTCTTACTTCTATGATTAAAGGGAATCAAGAGTTTGTATTACTGGATGATCAAAAGGTTGTTTTTGAGACAGCTATTGAAATGGCAAACAAGGCTAATGCTGGAAAAAAACATGTATTAATTGTTGAAGGAGGACCAGGAACAGGTAAAAGCGTTGTAGCGGTCAATCTCCTCGTACAACTAACCAAGCAAGGAATTGTCACCCAATACGTATCAAAGAATGCAGCACCAAGAAGTGTCTATACCAATAAACTATCAGGATCCTTCAAAAAATCATATATTGACAATCTATTTGTTGGCAGTGGGAAATTTATTGATGTTCCTGAAAGCACCTTCGGTGCTCTTATCGTTGATGAAGCACACCGGCTTAACGAAAAGAGTGGACTCTTCAGTAATTTAGGAGAAAACCAAATCTTAGAGATAATTCGCTCTGCAAAGTTTTCAGTTTTTTTTGTTGATGACAAACAACGAATACATATAAAAGATATAGGGACAAAAAGAGAAATTAAAAGAATTGCAGATTCATATAATGCTGTTGTTTATACAACGAAACTTGAATCCCAATTTCGTTGTAACGGATCTGATGGCTATTTAAGTTGGCTAGATAATGCATTGCAAATTAGAGAAACAGCAAACATTAAAATTTCGTCTGACGATTATGATTTTCGAATATTCTCTGATCCTAATGAACTATTTGATGCCATAAAAAATAAAAACCGAACAAACAACAAATCAAGACTTGTTGCTGGATATTGCTGGGATTGGAAAAGTAAGAAAGATATTAATGAATATGATATAGTAATACCAGAGTTTAACTTCAAGAAACAGTGGAACTTTAATTCAAATGTTCCTTGGATTTTAGGAGATGAATCCGTTAATCAAATTGGGTGTATTCATACTTGTCAAGGACTAGAGCTTGATTACGTAGGTGTAATAGTAGGTATGGATATACGTTATGAAAATAATAAAATAGTCACCGATGTACTTAAACGCTCTACTAAAGATCGTTCTATTGCTGGATTTAAAAGTTATCTAAAAAAAGACAACAAGAAAGCATTACAAGATGCTGATGAAATTATAAAAAACACGTACAGGACATTAATGACTCGTGGGATTAAAGGCTGCTATGTCTATTTCTGCGATAAACCACTTGCTCAACATTTCATGGACTTGATAGAAAATCAGGAAAAGACTAAGTCCATTACACGAATTGAAGACACGGTAAATGATGATGTAAAATATATCGACTTTCTACCTTTTTATTCAATCAAGGCTGCATGTGGATATTTTGGAGAAGGAGAAAATGTTGAAGAAAAGGGATGGATAAAGGTAGAAGGTATGGGTAAATTAAATCGTAACATGTATGTAGTACAAGCTGTGGGGAATTCAATGGAGCCACTGATTTATGATGGTGATTATTGTGTATTTAGGAGTAATCCTTCTGGTAGCCGTCAAGGCAAAGTAGTATTGGCTCAACATCATAATTTCTATGATGCAGATTATAGTGGCAGCTATTCAATCAAAATATATACCAGCAATAAAGCATACAATTCTGATGGAAATTGGTGGCATGAATCAATTATATTAGAGCCTAAAAATTCTACTTATAATCCAATCATCATCGATGAAGATCAAGCCGACGATTTTCGAATTATTGGTGAATTCGTTGGAGTTATTAATCACAAAAAGCACTAATTCATAACATTTTAAAAATATGATATCTCCTTTATATAAAAAACATCTATCAAAATAGAAAAATATTTTGTGGGAACAAGAGGCTAAAGTCATTATTTAAAATTTCGCCATAGATATTATAATTGCGGTTTACAAAAGATGATGAATATAATTCAACTAACAGAAAACAAAAAACAACATATAGACTTGTTATTGCTTGCTGACGAGCAAGAGTCTATGATAGACCGATATCTGGAGCGTGGAGACATGTTCGTGCTTGATGATGGCGGAGTAAAGGCTATTTGTGTGGTAACTGATGAAGAAGACGGAGTGTGTGAGCTAAAGAACATAGCAGTTACTCCAGAATATCAACGGAAAGGATATGGTAAAAGACTAATCAAATACCTGCTTACCCACTATATAGGAAAATATACCCAAATAATAGTTGGAACAGGTGATGTTCCGAGCGCGGTTGGATTTTACACAAATTGCGGGTTTAAGTATTCTCACCGCATTAAAAACTTTTTTACCGATAATTACGACCATCCAATGATTGAAGATGGTGTATTACTCAAAGATATGATTTATTTAAAACGAGAGATTTGTTACTCGATACAAATAAATAATTAAACTGAATTATGATAACAATTTATGGAATGAGCACCTGCCCCGACTGTACTTACGTGGAGGAGCAGGTTAACGGAGACAACAGGTATAAGGTAATTGACATCGGGCTACACGTAAGAGATCTCAAGGCTTTCTTGAAGCTTCGTGACCACAATCCGGTGTTTGATGAAGCAAAGAAAGCCGGGGCGGCAGGTATCCCTTGTTTCGTTCTTGAGGACGGTTCTGTAACACTAATTCCTGAAGAAGCCGGATTGCAATCACGTCCCATTGAAGGTATTGCTTGCAACATTGACGGAAGCGGTTGCTAGTGCAGAGGGTATTTATGTGACTGAGGATGAGCACACTTCACACTTAATTAAATGATCATCCACCTTTTCTTTTCAGAAAATCTGTAGGACTTTCTCCAAATAATTCTTTATAACACTTTGTGAAATAAGACGGTGATGTAAACCCAACTTCATAGGCAATTTCAGAGACAGTCATCTCAGATGCAGCTAATAGAAAGCTAGACTTTTTTAGTCTCATCTGACGCAATAATTCATTTGGAGAATAATTTGTCAACGATTTTAATTTACGATAGAGTTGTACACGGCTCATGCCCATTTCACGGCCCATGTTCTCAACATTTAAATTCGGATCTTTCATTCTTTCTTCAACAAGCATCTTAAAGCGAGAAATAAAGTCTTTATCTAAATCGCTAATTGATTCTTTTTCAATAGCCTGATTATCTTCAAAAAATTGTTTTAATTGTCGACGATTAGCAATTAAATTACGTAAACGCGACAGTAATAATTGTGAGTTGAAAGGTTTAGAAATATAAGAATCGGCCCCACCATCATACCCTTGAATGCGTTGTTCATCCAAAGAGCATGCTGTAAGTAAAATAACCGGAATATGAGAAGTTTGTAATTCACTCTTCAAACGACGACAGCATTCTACTCCATCTAAACCAGGCATCATAACATCAGAAATTATGATATCGGGAATATATTTCATAGCAAGTTTAATCCCTTTTATTCCATCGGCAGCCTCTAGCACTCGATATTCTACCGACAGCAATGATTTTACATAAGTACGAATATCAGAATTATCATCAATGATAAGAACAGTAGGAGAATCTTCTTCAATCATTTCCTCTTCGTTAATAATCTCGGATTCAATCAATGTAGTACTAATATCCTCAACATCCACACATTTAGAATTTTCCACAAGAGAAGACTCCGATATATCTTGTTTAGGTAAAGTGACTACAAACATGGTTCCTTTACTATCACTATGCGCCACAATATTACCTCGGTGCATTTCAACAAAAGCGCGGACCAAAGCTAATCCAATACCCGTACCTGCTTGATAAGCATCAACTTGATAAAACCGTTCAAAAACAGCCTCAACATCTACCGGTGCAATATAGCTCCCCGAATTAAATATCTTCAAACAATAATTTTGAGAATCAGATTCCAAACTGATCACTATCTTACCATTTTCAGGTGTATATTTAATTGCATTTGAAAATAAATTAAAATAGATACGTTCCATCTTTTCGATATCAGCAATCGTTCTATAATCAACATCAGAAGAATAATCAAATGTAAAAGAGATGTGTTTCTTCAGTAATGCAACACGAAAAGAATCATTCCATTCTTGAAAGCCTGAAAGCAAATCAAAAGGCTCAGAATGAAGTTCCATTCTTCCATTCTCTACTTTCCGAAAATCAAGAACTTGGTTTACTAAACGTAGAAGAATATGCGTGTTTTTCTTCATCAGTTCTAATAGCTGTCGAGAACGTTCAGTTACCGATTTATCAGCCAATAGCTGTTCAATAGGATCAGCTATTAATGTTAACGGTGTACGAAAGTCATGCGAGATATTTGTAAAGAAAACAAGCTTTGCATGTGTTGCAGTCTCTAATTCTCGAGCAAGCTGCTCCATTTGCATCTTTTGTTGTTCAAGCAGTTCCGTCTGTTGTATCAATTGAATTTTCTGTTCCTCCAATTTCTTTTTTTGCAAAGAAAGTTCACGATTTAGCTTATTTTTGGCACGCAGAGATAAATAAACTGTTATTAGCAAAGCAATCATTAATGACAAAGCCAATAAACTCCCTATCAAAATACTCTGTTGAGTAGCGTAACGAAGTAGATATTGATTAATTTTCCCCTTTAAAGTTTCAATCTTATCATCTAAAGCTCTAATATGAACTGTTTGCATTTTCATTATTAGAGCATTATCAGAATCAACAACAGAAGTCTTTAGAATATTTTCACGTAGAAAATCACGTTTATTAAGGATATCCATAGCTGTTTGCATAACAACATCACCTCCTGTGGGGTAAATAAAAGTAGCATTCAATTTTCCGGAAAGTACATGCTCTAAGCCATAGCCTTCACCGGGAAGAGCATCAATTCCAATAAAACGAATGTTATTTTCTCTATGCTTATTAAGAGCAGCAGCATAAGCTCCGGCAGCCATGCGATCGTTTTGTGCATAAACAACATCTATTTGTGGATAGTCATCCAGCAATTTATTCATTTTCTCTTCTGCTTGCGACTGTAGCCATGCACCATCTTCTTTTGCCAGCAACTGAATATCTTTATATGAAGATATTGCATTTATAAAACCTTGATGGCGGTCAATTGCTGGTGAAGACCCTGCCAAGCCACTAATTTCAATCACCGTACCTTTACCATTAAGCATATTGGCCACATATTTACCAACAGATTTACCTATCTCATAATTATCCGCTCCTACATAAGCAGTATATTTATCCGATAGTATCCTACGATCGACCACAATTACAGGAATCCCTTTGTTGTATGCTTCTTCAACAACTGGGGTTATTGGAGCAGCTTCGTTAGGAGCGACAATAAGCAAATCCACTTTATTATCTATGAAATAACGAATATCATTTTTTTGTTTGATATTATCATCTTTAGAAGTACGTATTTCCACTTCAACACCATCATAAAAAAGAGCTTCACGCAACATCTCATTATTCATCTGATGCCGCCACTCATCATCGCTACACTGAGAAACCCCAATATAAAAATGAGCTTTCCGCTGTGAACAAGAATTCACAATAGCTCCAAGAATGAACAAAAATAATAAAATCGAAAGTTTATGTGGCTTCATGACGCTCTGTTAGTTAATGATCGAAAGAAACAAAGGTAATAGAAAAAGTGAAATAATAACAGAACATTTAAGTGCGAAACAAATAAAGAGAACTCCCCTCTCTCTAAAATATGGCATTAGAGATAGAGGAGATCATACGACGACTCAAATCAATACTTATTTCAATCTATTTTTCAAAACTTCCGGAAGTTCAGGCATTGCTCCACTTTGAGTGCACACAAATGCAGACACCTCTACAGCCAATTTATGAGCTTCCTGTACCGGTTTTCCAGCAAGTACCGCAGATGTGAAGGCTGCTGTAAACGAATCTCCGGCTCCAACCGTATCGGCAACAGCTACTCTTGGCGTTTCTTGAAAGGAAACAACTCCGGGCGTAAACACATAGCTGCCGTTGGTTCCACATGTTAGTATAAGCATCTTTAAATTATATTTTGCAAGAAGAATCCAACACTTATCTTGTAAGTCAATACCAGGATAATCAAAAATACGACTTATTACAACCAATTCCTCATCGTTTATCTTTAGAACATTGCAACGGCTCATGGAATCACAGAGAATTTCTTTAGTATAGAACCCTTGCCTGAGATTGACATCAAAGATCTTCAAATTACCGTCTAAATCAGGCATCGCATCAAGAAAACGCTTGACAGTATCACGACTCACTTGACTGCGTTGTGCCAAAGAACCGAAACATACTGCACGTGTATTTAAAGCTAAAGATTTCAATTCATTTGTGAAAGGAATGTTATCCCACGCTACAGCTTCTTTAATATCATAACAAGGTACACCTACTGCATCAAGAGTAACTTGCACTGTCCCTGTAGGATAAGGAACACACGCAATCATAGTCTTTAAAGCTTTCTTTTGAAACACATCCATTATTTCTGTTCCATCTGTATCCTCACCCACTGCACTAACAATGCGACTGTCAAACCCAAACTGTGAAACATGATATGCAAAATTTGCCGGAGCACCTCCTATCTTTTTCCCCTCTGGAAGAACATCCCAAAGCGCCTCTCCCATTCCAACTATAACTTGATTCATATTAATTTATTATTTATTCTATGTATATAATTTAAACCGTTTGTTCTTTTACTAAATGTTTGATTTTTAGCATATAAAAAAATAAATATATTACACCAACGGTCATCACGGCAACCGCTCCACTTTGGCCAACAGCATCACTTGCCATACCCATTGCTATAGGGAAAATGGTTCCACCAAACAAGCCCATTATCATAAGGCCAGATATTTCATTTTTCTTTTGAGGCATAGACAATAAAGCTTTTGAAAATATGATAGGGAAAATATTTGAATTCCCAAATCCAATAAGAGCAATACAAGCATATATCATCATTTTCTCATTAAAAACAAACAGGCCTACCATAGCTACTAACATACATATAACACTGATAGCAAAAAAAATCTTTGCCGATACCCTCTGTAAAATGAAAGCACCCAAAAAACACCCTGCTGTACGAAAGATAAAATAAAGGCTTGTCGCAAAGCCAGCATCTGCTAATGTCATACTCAAACGCTCCATGAGAATTTTGGGAGCAGTTGTGTTAGTCCCGACATCAATACCAACATGACACATAATACCAAGAAAACAAAGCAAGATAAAGGGTCTACGTAATAAAGAAAAGCATTCCTTAAAGGTAGATGGGCGTCCTTCTTCTCTTTCCTCTTGAATGGATGTCATATTTAACCAAACAATAGCAAGCGCAGCTATTGACATATATATGAAAAACAACACTCGCCACTCCATTCCGAAAGAAGGTATGGTTTGCGCAACTCCCCACATGGCAATATATGGTGCTAAAAAAGATGCAATAGCTTTTACAAACTGACCAAAGGTCAAATAGCTTGCCAACTTCCCTGTATTTACTATATTTGAAAGTAAAGGATTAAGAGATGTTTGCATCAATGTATTTCCAATACCTAATAATGAAAAAGAAATTAGCATGATTACAAAGCTATCTCCCAAAATAGGTAACAATAAAGAAAAAAATGTCACAACAAGGCTAAGTAATACTGTCTTTTTTCGTCCTATGCGGTTCATTAGTATTCCTGTAGGTACAGAAAAAATAAGAAACCAGAAAAACACGAGTGAAGGAAATATATTGGCTTGCGAATCTGTTAGGTTAAGATCTGCTTTTACATAATTAGAAGCAATACCTACTAAATCAACAAAACCCATAACAAAAAAGCAAAGCATGATAGGCAGCAGCTTAGTCTGCAAAGAAGGTTTTACACTTTCCATACTAAATAAATTCTATTTTTTTAATCCTAATCGATATACAGTCAATTCAGTAACATTGTAGCTTCCCCCTTTAGCATAGAAGCTGATGCGATTGTAAGGTTCTGAGGGAAATACAAGATTGGACATTGCAAAAGCCCCGTTATCACCAAAAGCTTCAATACTAGATTTATCAACAAACAGACGAATCTTTAATATATCCTGCCCTTTTACAGGAGCAATTGTTACAGATGGGAATTCTTTACTAAATGATATCATTCCACTCTTAGTACGATCCATGTAGAATTTCTTCTCAATCAAGTTATAATACATCTCAACCTCTTCACCTCTTGAGTTAAAGAGTTGGAAACCTATTACTTCTGCGTTTTTATTTTTAATTGTTAAGTCAATCTCATAACTTCCGGTATTATCATCAATAAGTTTGTCCAGATTATGATTGCGATCTACTTTAAAAGCGTATTTCATGCTACTTTTATCTCTCAACTTTAAAAGTTCAGGAGAAGGAGTTACTTTTATATAAGTTTCTCCCCTTGATGTATAAAGGGAAAGGTCCCGCGGCACTGAGTTAGCACTGCGATACTGTTGTGTAGGTACATCATTGGCATATTGCCAATTGCTCATCCACGCCAATGCTATGGTGCGGCCTTCAGGAGCATTACTCCAAGTAACAGTTGCGTAATGATCTTTCCCCCAATCCATCCACTTCGTAATCTCAGGTGATTCATTCACAAACTTCTTGCCATCAAATGTTCCCACAAAATATTGAGTGGCAGAGCCACCAAATGGTCCGCCCGGATTAATATTGCAAACAAGTACCCACTTCATTAGTTCAGTACCTTCAATAGGTAATTCTAACAAGTCAGGACACTCCCAAACGCCACCATGAGCCCCTTGTCCTTTACCAAAGCTACTTTCATAGGTCCATTCTTTCAAATTAGGTGAAGAATAGAACTGCATTTCCTGTCCTACAGCAAGTATCATAACCCATCTTTTAGTAGCATCGTGCCAAAAAACTTTTGGATCACGGAAATCGCGTTGTGTAGAAGTTAGTATAGGATTACGGGCATATTTTTTAAATGTTTTTCCGTTATCCAGACTGTACGCCATGCTCTGCACTTGGCGATCGCTTGCTGAAGTATAAAAAGCAACGATGGCCCCTGCACCAAACCCCGCAGTATTTTCTTTGTCAACGACACAAGATCCACTAAATATGGTCCCCAATGCATCTGGCGCTATGGCCACCGGTTGATGTTCCCAAGCGATAAGATCAGTACTTGTTGCATGTCCCCAATGCATATTTCCCCACATGGAACCATAAGGATTGTATTGATAAAACAAATGGTATACTCCATCTTTATATACCATTCCATTGGGGTCATTCATCCAGCCATACTGAGGTGTAAAATGATAGACCGGACGGAATATTTCACGATTAACTGTATCAAACTCATTAGAAAGTTTCATCTCATTCCAACAAATAGCCGTATCAGATATAAGCTGAAAGTTAAATGAAAGTGATTTATTATCAAACCCGGAAAGGTCCACTGGAATAAAATAATCAATCTTTCTTATTGCCAAACGAACATTCATGCTGCGAACCACATCATTGTCCGCAATCATATAAAGTTTAGCCTCTGGAGAAGACTCCTCAACAGGAAGTAGCAGAAATTTCTTTGGACTCTCTATTTGTACTATACTTTGCCCCTCGCCTAAATGCTTAATAACAAAAGGAGGATTAGTTGCCTGACACGAAAACACAGCCGCGGCAGTCCCTAATATAAATACAGCAAACGTTCTTCCAACTGTATGCCAAAAATCTTTTAAATAATTCATGTCTTAGTAGGTATTAAATTAATTATGTTTTTCTGTGATGCAAATATACTCTCTTGAATAAGTAGTGACTATCTTTTTTGTTTCAAATCATATTAGAAATGTTACATTCACTATCAAAACAAATAATGCAAACAGGTTTCTATCATCTCCATACAGATTTCAGCATCCAAGCGTTCAACTCCATTTTTGTCCCTTCCTTTTGTGCGAAAAGCTCAATTCCGGTTTGAGCCTCACCCGGATAGGTTAACAACGTAAATACGTCTCTCCCATCATTAGCAAAAATTTCAATGCTTGATTTATCTACAAAAATACGCAAGCGAATTTTATTGTCAACCGGTTTTACATTGGCATACGTCATACGATCAAATTTGGGTATTGCAACATCAGCACAATGAGTACGGTCAATCACCAGATTATACGAATCCGTATCATAGCTAACAACCACTTTACGCCCCTCACCTACACATAAATTAAAGCCAAAGGTATTGGATATATCAGTAGAAAATGAAGTTTCAAGCTCATAAACATTCTCTCGGGGCACAAACTCAGATAATAACCGTGTTCCTACTGGAATAGTACGTTTCATGGAAACTTTATTATAACGAAGTGTTTGCAATTGTTCTATGGGCGTCTGAGTTAACCGAATGCCGTCTGAATATGTTTTCAATCTCAAACTACGAGGAATAGACCAGAATCCCTTCCCATATTTTGATGGAACTAACTGTGCATAGTCCCAAGTCGCAACCCATCCCATTGAGATTTTAGATTCTAAAGTCTCATCAAAGTCCTGAAAAGTACGGGATGCATAAAAGTCTAATCCTTTGTCCACATACAAAGGTTCCTTAGGATGATTTTCTATCAGTTTAAAAGAAACGCCGTCAAAATCTCCTATAAAATATTGTTCTCGCGCCCAGTTTACAGACACCACCATTACCCATTTCTTTTCCTTGGAGCTTCCGTCAACTGGCAATTGAAACAAATCTGGGCATTCCCAAGATTTTTCATTATCACCGGCAGGGCCAAAATCACTCATCCAAGTCCATTCTTTTAAATCAGGAGAAGTATAAAACTTTATTTTCTTTTCTAAAGCCTTAGCTACCACCATCACCCATCTCTGAGTAGGCTCGTACCAAAATACCGTAGGATCTCTGAACTCTGTACTCCATATATCCAAAATCGGATTACCTTCATAATAATGAAATATTTCCCCATCATGGCTAAAAGATATGCCCTGTGCCTGTTTTTTGGAGTCTTTCTCGAAAATCGTATAGGCTGCGACATAAGCTTCTTTTCCAAAACCTGCCGTGTTATTCTTATCAATAACAACAGAACCGGTGAAGTAGCTGATATTATGATCTTGTCCGGTCATCGCATAGGGAGTTATTTGTTTATAATGCACTAAATCTTTAGATTCCACCTTACCCCACCAAAACATATGATATTTACCCTGATAATATATAAAACCCGAAGGGTCTCCTATCCAACCTTTCTCAGGACTGAAATGAAACTGAGGGCGGTAATATTCTTTATATAAACTATCTGAACGCAATTGTGCTTTGACAGACAATGTTAAGCCCCATAACAAAAGCAGACCTAATATTTTGTAGTTTTTCATTCCGTATGTTTTTATTAAAAATTCATATGTACTTTTGCATCCTTTAAGTTCCAAACTTCGGCAGTAGCCTCAGTCGTATTTCCATCTGAAAACAGCTCTAATTGAGTACTATTTTTCTTAAGAGGAAAGATTCTTGTAGTAAAAGTGTCTTCATTATTGATAAACCCCTCCACCACAGAACCATCAATAAATAAATGAATCTCTACCGGATTAGCTTTATTCATCTGATAATGATCTTTGCGAATTTCAAGAGGAATATGAGCACGCTGAGAAGAATGCGTCTGATCTAAAACAAGCTCTTGCTTTTCCACATCGTAATAAATCATGCTAAATTCACTATTATCAGGATTCTTACATAATGTAAATCCGAAACGTTTTGCATCACCTGGATAAAAAGTCATCTTGACTTCAACTTGATGACTGTCTCTGCTTACAACATAGGGCTTTGTTGATGTTAATTTTCTTTTAGGATAAAGCATATATTTTTCACGCAAATGTTTCATTACGGGATGAGGATTCTGACATAATTTTCCATTCTTCAATTGCCACCTTCTGGGGATGCTGTAAAGATGAGCCCAGCCTTGTTCATAAGTCGCTTCTCCTCCTATTTCATCAGGTATTATGGCAATTGCAGCTACATCTCCTTCTGGAGTTTCTACTACAGAGGGAGACAACAGACGGTTGATTACTTCCAAATTTTGAGGGATTAAGTTATCAGGAATAAACTTTTCATTCTTAAAATCACCTATCCAATATTGACAACGTGCAGGTACACCATTATGAGGAACTCTATTCACTAAAAGCACGTATTTATTACCCATTTTTTTAAAAACCGGCATTTCCCAAAAAACACCAGAGTGATCAACCTCTGGATTTCCCTCAAACAACAAATGTACAAAGTCCCATTTTTTCAGATCTGCCGATTTGTAAAGTAACAAAGCCCCATGAGACGCATTTATTTTCTCAATACCGAAACCAATAATCATGTACCAAGTTCCAGCTTCTTTCCAAACATACTGATCACGCATATCTGTACGGGTATATTGAGTCGGTTTTTGGGCAATAACAGGGTTACCTTCATATTTTCTCCATTCGATGAGAGAACTGTCTTTTGGAAAAGCAAGCGCAACTCCCAATTTATCTCCACCAGCTGTATATATTAGTTGAGGAATATCATCATCATTGATTACTGCATGACCGGACCATATGCCATTCTTATCATATGCATTGTCGGGAGTCAAAGCAGGTTTTTCCTCCGTCCAATAAAGTAAATTAGAACTAGTAAAATGTCCCCAGTTGATTTGTCCCAAAAATATTGCGGAGGCATTTTTCTGATTAAAAATATGATATTTCCCTTTATAATAAAATAGCCCATGAGTTTCATTCGTCCAATTAGCAGATGGCAATAAATGATAACGGGGACGATTGAAATCTTTAGCAAAACGTATTTCAGGAATAGCCAGAACAGGACATTTCTCAATATGCTTCACAATACTTTCCTGCAATAAACCCACATCCACAGGCTTATCTGCAATTTCTATTTCATCAATCAACCCATTTATAGACGTAACATTATACATCCAAAGTTTTTTTTCGCGAAAATCACGGCCTACTTGAATCTGTATCTCATTACCTAATAAAAGCTCCTGCCAATAGTTACTAATTAACTTCTTGCCATTCAAATAAATGGCTTTACCATTTAAATCAAGCAGTAAATGCAACCATTTAAATGGTTTAATCTTAGTATCTAATGAGTAATATACAAAAGAAGAGTCTTTTCCAATTCCAATAGATAAATCACCAAAGCGATCTGTACTTACAGTAATTGAATTACCTAAAACATCTTGCACTCCTATAAATGTCGCAGTATCTGTAGGATAAGATTCTAAAGCAAACCAACCTGAAACTGATGAAACTGGCTGATTTATAATCGTTTCAAGATAAGTTGAATACCCGTCAGTTCGAACAGCTTTTCCAACAATACCATCTACAAACTCATGTGATTCCTTTACAGTATGCAAATTCAAAGAAAAGTTACCGTCATCTGATAATAGCGGATTTGTATTATCAAAAGACCATTTTTCTTGGGCTATAAGGGCTTTTATCGGAAACAAGAAACAAATGGTGAGAAAACAAAACAAATATTTCATACCATACATTTTTCTATATTTATAAATAAGATAGTTATTCCAAATTTACATTCTCATCTCTTTCTATCTTTATCTTATCAACAGGCACACAATTATAAATTTTAGCAGATTCGTTGACGAGAAACACTCTAGTACTATTCTGATTTTCAATCAACAAATTAGCGAAGGAGTTTCCCTTACCTGCTAATGAGTAGACTGTTACAGGATCAATAGATAAATTATTCCAATTACAAACAACAATATTTGAACTCAACATATTAAAATTCCCGGCAACACGTATTACTCCATAATCCTCATTATAACCCATGAGTTGGTTTTTGAAAATATCAGCCAGCCAAAATATATTTCCATTTACAAGATTATGATTCCCATTAATATCTAACATCCCAACATAATAACTTTTAAAATTATTATTAGTAACATTTATCTTTTCACAGTTATCTAAAACCAGATTTTTGGAACCATCAGGATAAATATGATTATTTGTAAAAAGGAAGTTTGTTTGATTCACCAATTTGCATGTAATTCCTGACGGTTGGGCACCTAGTTGACAATTGGAAATCATATTCTGAATGCCATCAGTCATTTCTATTGAGTTTTGCACTTCACATATCCAGCTATCCTGAATCATCATTGCATCGGCTGACTTCACCCGAATGCCATAATTCAAATTAATTCCAATTAAATTGGATATTCGACATCTGTCATTATCATATTTCACATCAATTCCAATCCCGTTATTAGAAGCGCCGCCAGAAATCATTAAATCTTTTATTTCAACCCCACTAATCCTATTCTTAAGACCTCCGAGATTAGGCATAATCGGTATTAAAATAGCCGTATTTGCTCTACGCAATATGAGTTTACTACCACCGCCAGGGCCTAATAGTTTATGAATATCGACAACATCAATATTGCTTCTCATTCCCGTATTCAGTCCTCTTATTGTAACAAAACTCTTATTAACAATAATAGGACTATCAAGAACAAAGTCACCCTCCGGAATTACAATTACCCCACCGGATGGAGGTAAATCCTCTATCAATTTATTGATTATTGTAGAACAATCATTTTCGCCATCACCAATAGCACCATACTTAGTTATAATATATTCATGTCCTTCTTTATTTTCGGTTATATCCTCTGTATAATATTCATTTGTACAAGAAGATAAGCAAGCCAATAACAGCAAAAAAATATAATTTTTCATAGTATAATAGTTCTTAAGGAAGGGTGAACTTAATCAGTCAGCACACCCTTCCTCATATATCACATATTACTTAAACGAAGGGTATCCAGGGTTCTGTACATATTTCCCTTCAGAGAAGCCGTATTGATTGTTCGGTATTGGATAATACTCATCTTTACCTTTGGTGAACTGTGCATTTCCGTAATAAATACGATGGTCCTTTTCTGTCGTAATATAGCTATTGATCATTTGATCTGCTATACCCCAACGAACCAAATCAAAGAAACGTTCACCTTCTAACGCTTTCTCTAATCGGAATTCCCATCGAAGAGCCTTACGAGCATAATCTTGGTCCCACACCTCAGTAGGATAAGGATTAATTAAATAATTCGCTGCATATTTAGAATTATCACTAAAATTTTTTACGTAAGAGCTATTCCTTGCACGACTACGGATATTGTTAATTAATGTCCGGGCAGTCTCAAGATCAGTACCTTCGTTTAATTCAATCAAAGCTTCAGCTTTCCAGAGAAGGATATCTGCATAGCGAATTATTTGCCAATTCAATTGTGAAGCTCCCCAAGGCCAGCCTTGAAACATATCACTACTTTCCGGAGATACCCAAAATCGTTTTGCACAATTATAACCATATGTTTCCTTGTCACGTACCCAGCCCTCACAAGCTTTTTCCTTGTAAGTCTTCCAAGTTATATTCGGACGTCCTACTACGAAATCAAGTCGTGGGTCAACATTAGGAGTTGTATTTATTAAAGTATAATTGCCATTAGAAAATACAGCCCAACTGTAATCTGCTTTTACTTGATAATTAAAATCGGGTAAACCATTCGCATCTGTTTGATATGCATTAATCAAATCTTGACTAGGCAAGAAAAAGCCATCACCACCGTAAGGACTACCACCACCAGGTGAGTTCAACAAATTACTCCAATTAATACGACCGGCGCTTTCAGTACCATCATTCATAGAATATTGAATGGCAAATACAGATTCTTTGCCATTTTCATAAGCAACAAGATCTAATTTTTGGAAATCATCAAGTAACTCATAACGATTACTGGCCATCACCTGATCACAAAGAGTTGCTACTTCACGAAGTAATGTTTTGTTAATATTCACCACTGCATGCGTAGTTTCATCTTGTTCATATGCTTGGTATAATTTGATTTTGGCAGCATAAGCTAAAGCGATGTATTTGTGAATACGTCCCACTTCTGGTTGAGATGTAGGAAGCTGTTCTGCTGCATCAAGCATTTCCTGAGCCAATTTATCCAATATTTCATCACGTGTAAATTCATTATTAGAAATTTCTGGATATTGAGAAATATCAACATTCTCATCAAAATAAGGTATTTTATTGAAAAGGCGACTCAATTCAAAATAATAGTGAGCACGAAGAACCTTCATTTCAGCAATGCGAGATATACGACCACTTACTTGTTCATCTGTAGCAGCATTTAATACACGTAAAGCAGAGTTACAACGCTGTACGCTACAATATAAGTGATACCACTTACTATCAAGAAAACCATTAGTGGCATCCATATCAAAGATTTCCATCCGATGAACTTCGTTAAGATCACCAACTCCTCCGCCTCCTTTATAAGCGTTATCTGAACGTACTTCTCCATATGTCCAGTTAGAAGTAGGATGGCACCACACACTCCAGCTTTGTCCTTCAGGGCCTCCAAGAGCGGCATATGCAGCATTAACAAGAAGATCGACCCCTTCGGTTGAAGTCATAATATTTTCATTCAAGCTACCTTGAGGTACCAGATCCAAAAAGCTATCTTCATCGCAGCTTACAGTCATCAACGCCAAAGCGCCAAGCATATATATATATTTAAATTTCATAGTTATATTCTTTTAATGAGTTTAAAAACCAAATGATAATCCTAAAGAAAATGTACGAGGCAAAGGATAAGGATAACCCAAACCTTCGGGATCAGCCCCTTTATAACCGGTAATCGTAAACAAATTCTGAGCTTGGAAGTAAATCCGGGCATGATGTAACTTCATTTGATTAAGAATTGATTTTGGTAGTGAATAACCTAACGTCAGACTTTTCAGTTTGATATAAGAACCATCTTCAATATAAAACTCTGAAACTTCATGCTCATTATTACTATTTAGAGTGGTCAAAGCAGGTACGTCGCTATTGTATAAGCCGGTTTTTTCAAAGTTTTCATAAGCGTGCATGGCATCAAGTAGACGAGTGGAGTGATTACCGCTCCAGCATTGAAACAAATCCGTATAATATTTAGAATTATTGTAAGCATCACGAATCATACCATTAAAAAACATATTAAGATCAAATCCTTTCCAAGATGCGCCGAGTGTAAGACCGCCAATCACTTTTGGATTATCAGATCCCAACCATACGCGATCATTGGTATTAATGTCACCATCACCGTTAGCATCTACATACTTTATACGTCCCACACCTGGAGCTCCAAATTGAACATCATATTTAGACTTGTATTCGTTCACTTCCTCTTGAGTGCGAAATACGCCATCTGTTTTGAACCCCATCCAAGAGCCAAATGACTCTCCTACCAGCGTTTTATCAACACCGTTGCCTCCTCCATAAGTATAATAAATATCTTCAGTCAGATCAGTAACTTTATTCTTATAATAAGAGAAATTGACATCTACATTATATTGAAAGTCTTTAACTTTATCTCTCCAACTTAAAGACATTTCCAAACCTTTATTACTCATTGTACCACCATTGTACCAGCAATATCCTCCCTCACCAATTACTGCGATATATGGTTTTTCTACCAGCATATCACTTGTCTTCTTATCAAAATAATCAAGTGATACAGCCAAACGATCATTCAAAAGAGTGGCATCTACACCTACATTGATTTGTCTTGTACTCTCCCATTTCAAATCAGGATTAGTAGATCTTACCTTATATCCGCCCGGAGCAAGCGTTGTGCCGTCACCGTTAATGTTATAACTTGCATTTTTCAGGCTGATAAGATATTTGGTATATGGAGCCTCATTATCAATAATATCATTGCCATTAATACCCCAAGATGCACGAAGCTTCAAATCAGTTAACCATGTTTTGGTAGATTCCATAAACTTTTCGCTCGTGATACGCCATCCCGCAGAAACAGAAGGAAAATAATCAGCATTATTACCTTTAGCTAAACGAGAAGAAGCATCGCGACGTAGCGTAACAGATGCCAGATAACGTCCTTCATAATCATAATTAGCTTTACCGAAATAAGAGACCATGCCATAATTTGATGCGCTAGCACCCACATTCTTACCAGCAGTTACTCCATCAAGATAAATATAATCTTCATTTTCTACTGCCAAACCTGTTCCATAGCCAAACATTGATTCCGAATGATTTTTTTTGGCTTCAGTAGCGACCAGAGCTGTCAAGTTATTTTTACCAAAAGATTTAGTATATGTAGCCGTATTCGTCCACACCCAATCAATTCTCTTGTTAGTAGATTGAGTCAACTTGTTTACTGCATCACGCGCCCATGCAGGCTCAAATGTTTTATTAGTTTCATCATAGTAATTCATTCCAAAATTGGTACGCAGCACCAAGTTCTTTATCGGTTCTATTTCAAGGAATGCATTTCCAAAGATACGCCAATAATTGTGTTTGTTTTGTTTTTCATTTTCAAGCAAACGAGCCATATTTGGAGCATCGCCTAAAATATCATTAATCGCATCATTATAACCGCCATTTTCGTCATAAACGGTTTTGGCTGGGTGCTGCTTAATGGCATTTTCATCCACGCCACTGGGGCTAAGAGTTTGTGTCCACCGATTAATAGCTACATTCTCACCTATACGCAACTGGTTATTAAAAAAATTATAATTTGAACTGATGCGAGTATTGATACGTTGAAAATTTGTATTCTTTACAAGACCATCGTGATCAAGATAGTTCAATGCTAATGAAAAAGAACCGTTATCAGAGCCTTTTGAAAGTGTAGCACCATAATTTTGCATCAAAGCAGTACGATAAATTACATCTCTCCAGTCAGTATCTGCAGCATGAACTTTCACATTATTCAACCCAATATAATCCTGAAGCTGAGGAGTTGAGCCATTACCATAAATTTCGCTACTTGGTGTAGCGCCATTATTTGCATATTTGTAAGCTTGCCAGTAAACTTGCCCCCACTCGTCAGCATTCAACATATCAAAACCACATTGATAAGTCTGCATCGTAAGTGACATATCAAAATCCACACGAGTTTCACCACTCTTCGCACGTTTAGTAGTAATGATTATGACACCATTAGCAGCTTGTGCACCATAGATAGAAGCAGAGGCTGCATCTTTTAAGACCTGTATAGACTCAACGTCATTCGATGAAAGAATAGAAGATATATTTTCACGAGTCATTACTCCATCAATCACGTAAAGAGGAGAATTTGCATCACTGCGGAAAGAGGACTTTCCACGAATTAATGTAGAAGTGTTTCCACTACCCGGGGTGCCATCTACCGTAATGTTCATGCCTGCAACTCGACCTTGTAAACTTGATAGTACATTACCGGTCGGGATATCGGCTACATCTTTCATTTTAACTACAGCAACGGAACCCGTTAGACTAGCTTTTTTTTCAGACATATAGCCAGTAACCACTACTTCATTCAGCATTCGTGAGTCTTCTGTCAACTCAATACGAAGTGTTGGCTTAGCTCTCAATGTCACAGTCTGATAACCAACGTAGGATACAGACAAAGTAGCTCCAGAAGCTACAGAGAGATTAAAATTTCCATCAAGATCAGTTATAGCCCCGTTACTATTGGAGCCCAGTTCTAACACAGAAGCACCGATGATTGATTCACCGGTCAATTTTTCAACGACTTTACCTTTCACTTGGATTCGCTGGGCAAACAAGGTAGTGCCCGTTAAGAGAAGCACAATTAATGTGCAAAGTCTGAGACTAATGTTTTTCAACATGCTTACGTAGTTTAAAGTTAATAAAGAATCTGTTCTTCAACCCCAAAGTGGGTTTTGACATCGGCAAAAGTAGTGCAAACAGTCTTTCACGAATATAACAAATGTTTCAAATGATAAGATTCTTGATACAGGTTCATTAATTTATCTATCATTTAATGATAATCTTGGTGAGATGCATAAAATTACATCATCAAAAAACAAATCAAAAGTTATATTTCAAGGAAAAGGGGCATAGCTATTAGAAGAGCTAAATATATAATTAACGAATAAGAATAGCCATTAATCTTACTTTAAATAGTTAATTTAAAAATGAATTTAAACCAGTAATGAATAATAAACAATAAGATATTGTATTCTACTTAATTTTACTTATTTTTGCATTATACTTCTTTTAGAACAAGCACTTTCAATCAATTGAAAAGACTCATGAAAAAACTCATTTTATTTATATACATTTTTATTGCAGGCATATATAATCTTCATGCTGGTAATAATGAGACTGATTCTTTATTACTTGAATTGGACAGAACAATCAAAGAACGCCCTAAATATATAAGCCATAAAGAAGAAATACTTATCAACCTAAAAAGAGAATTACAACAAAATAGTTCAAAAGAAAAGAGTTTTTCAATCCTCGGAAGATTACTGGAAGAATATCGTTCGTACAATGCGGATTCTTCTCTTTTTTATTGCAAAAAAAGATATCAACTTGCAATACAAATAAAAAAACAAGAACACATAGATAATACCCAGATGAATATGGCAGAAATCATGGGCTTAGCTGGGATGTACAAAGAAGCAATTGACATGATAAGTTCTATTAAAGTGTCACAACTGCCAGACTACCTTCACCCCTATTACTACCATGTCCACAGAATACTGTATGGATTGATGGCCGATTATGCCATTACTGATCAAGAAAAAAAATTATATATTCAAAAAACTGATCATTACAGAGATTCTTTGTTGTTGGTCAATAAAAATAATCGCTTAATATACACAATTATACAATCCGATCAGTACAATGTAAAGGGCGAATATAATCAAGCAATAGATCTGATAACAAATTATATGAAGCACAATTTATACGATGAACACAATTTGGCCATATTGGCGTATACATTGTCGGAATCTTATAGATTAAAGAAAGACACACTAAATGAGAAGAAATATTTAATTCTGTCCGCACTAGGAGACATGAAATCCGCTGTCCGGGAATATGTTTCCTTACGTAAGCTGGCGGTACTGCTCTATTATGAAGGAGATATTGACAGGGCTTACTCCTATCTGAAACTATGTATGGATGATGCAGTATTCTGTAATGCACGACTACGCATATTCGAAATTCAGCAAATTTTTCCCATCATAAACGACACCTATCAGAAAAAAATAGAAAAACAACAAAAGAATGTGGTAATTGCCTTAATCTCAATCAGCATACTTTCTCTTTTTTTGATCATTGCCGTGTTCTATGTATACAAACAAATGAAACGTGTGGCAACTGCTCGTCGTGAAGTGATTAGCGCAAACAAACGATTAAAAGAATTAAATGATGAATTAAATTCATCAAATACTAAATTAAAAGAAGCGAACAAAATAATTGCAGAAAATTCGTACTTAAAGGAAGAATATATCGGCCAATATATGGATCAATGTTCGGTTTATCTAGAAAAAATGGACAACTACCGCCGTTCATTAGGAAAAATAGCTGCAACCGGCAAGGTAGAAGACCTCTATCAACATATTAAATCAACTAAATTCATAGAAGAGGAACTAAGATATTTCTATGAAAACTTTGACAATACCTTTTTACAATTATTCCCTACTTTTGTCGAAGATTTCAATTCTCTATTAAGCGATAGCGAACAAATTCATTTGAAGGGAAACGAACGTATGAATACGGAACTACGCATTTTTGCTCTTATACGATTAGGGATTACTGATAGCATAAAGATTGCTCAATTCTTACGCTATTCAATTACTACTATATATAATTACCGTACAAAAGTTCGTAATAAAGCAGCTGGAGATCGTGAACTTTTGGAACAAGAAGTAATGAAGATTGGGAAATCATAAAGCCGTTTAGTGTATAAGTGTTCATCTTACGCTTATATTCCCACTACTTTTTCACAAAGCATCAAACAATATATCTAATTATAAATCAAGCACTTATACAATAAGACATCATTTATACAACTACTTTTTCACTCTGTCTTTCTCTTTTGGATGCTCTTATCCGATATTTTTGCATTGCCCCTTTGAAAAAAAATAATCGAAGGCAATTCTTTTTATTTTATATTTATAGTAACTTTAATTTCTTAGTATTATGCAAAAGTACATAATGTTGATTAGGCTACGATTTGTAGTATTTCTCATAGGAATGCTACTTCCTATAAGCCTCTTCGCACAGCAAATCGCAGTACAAGGTGTAGTGAAAGATCAGACAGGCGAAACCGTTATCGGAGCCAGTGTGATGGAAAAAGGAACAACTAACGGAACCATTACCGACATAGACGGAAGGTTTTCATTAAAAGTTTCCTCAAAAAGTGTTCTGACAATATCTTATGTCGGATATAAAAGCAAAGAAATACCGGTTAACGGACAGACAAAGATTCAAGTTGTTTTATCCGAAGACAATGAGATGCTGGATGAAGTGGTGGTTATCGGATATGGTACGATGGACAAGAAAGAATTAACATCAGCCATATCTCATGTCTCCAATAAGGATTTCCTTAATGTCAGCAGTATTGATCCCTCAATGATGATTCAGGGTAAGGTGCCTGGTGTTTCAATTACAAATACAGGTGCTGCTGACCCCAACAATCAGGCAAGTATTCAGATCCGTGGTGTGTCATCCCGTTCTGCCGGACTTGGTCCTCTTATTGTCATTGACGGTGTTCCGGGTGGAAATATGACCAATCTTAATCCTAATGACATTGCAAGCTTTGATATATTGAAAGATGGTGCCGCTTCGTCTATTTACGGAACCCGTGGGTCCAATGGAGTTATTTTGATAACCACTAAGAAAGCTCAAAAAGATGGAACAATGCATACCTCTTATAGTGGAGTCTTTTCTTTTGATGTAATGAAGAAAGAACTGGATATGCTCAATGCCCAACAATACCGCGATCTCCGTTCCGATTCAAGCGTCGGCTATGATTTGGGAGGTAATGAGAATTGGCTTGATGCCGTGAGTCGTACAGGCTTTACCATGCAACATTCGCTTACTATGAGTGGGGGCAATGAACGTAGCAACTATCGAGCCAGCTTTGACTATCGCGATGCAAAAGGTATCGACAGACGTTCGGGACGCGAAGAATATGGAGCACGTGCTACATTAAATCATACTACTGCAAGCGGACTATTTACTTTTACCGCCAATATTGCACCTCGTATCGCCTATCGTGATCAGGCAGCGTGGGATGTGTTTCGCAATGCCATAGAGGCTAATCCTACTACTCCTCTTATGAATCCTAATGATCCTTCGAAATACTATAATTTTCAAGGACAAACGGCAGGCTATAATCCGGTTGAAATGAATAAGCTAGAAAAGGATAAGGGAGAAACAAAACTCTTGGATTGGGATGCCACTGCAAAATTAAATCTCTTTCCTTTACTGTTGAATAATAAGGAAAGCAATCAATCGTTGACTACTCAAATTATGTTTGCCGATCATCAGTATGACAACTTTAACAGTTGGTTCCGTCCCTCTACCAGTACGCTTGCCATCAATGCAGGTCGTGATGGTGAAGCTTCACGGAGCTATTCCAAAGAACGTCAGTCTATACTGGAATGGCTGGCCAATTATCAAGCTGGCTTTAAGGGGCATAACGTCAAGGCTATGCTAGGTTATTCCTATCAATATTCACAATACTCCGGATTGAATGCTTCAAATAAGGATTTCCCCAATGATGGACTTGGAGCTGACAACTTGGGTACCGGTGAATATGCCAAAGAAGAGGGTGAAGTAGGTATGGGAACTTATAAAAATGATGCCAAACTAATTTCTTTCTTCGGTCGTTTGAGTTATGATTATAAAGGTAAATATCTGTTTACCGCTTCCTTGCGTCATGAAGGTTCCTCTAAATTCGGAGCCAATGACAAATGGGGTAATTTCCCGGCAGTATCGGCTGGATGGCGTATATCCGAAGAAGCATTCATGAAGGATGTGAAATGGATTAATGACTTGAAGATACGTGGAGACTATGGAGTGACAGGTAATCAGGACTTTAGCAGTTATATCTCGTTGAATACGATGACCGGTTTTGGCTATTATTTTTATAATGGTAAATATTTCCAGGTTTGGGGACCTTCTAAGAATGTGAATCCGGACTTGCAATGGGAAAAGGGAAAGAACTGGAATATTGGTGTTGACTTTTCACTGTTGGGTAATCGTGTATATGGTTCGTTGAACTACTTCAACCGTCGTCAGCAAGACCTACTCGGTGATTATAAGGTATCTGTTCCTCCTTATTTGTTTGACAATACTTTCGTCAATGTAGGTACAATGAAAAATTCCGGTTTTGAATTTGACCTCAATTGGAGTGCGGTAAAGACTCGCAATTTTGATTATTCGGTCAGTGTTGTCGGCTCAACAATGGATAATAAATTCGTAAGCTTCAGCAATTCGCAATATGTGGGTCAGGATTATTATGATGTCTGTGGCACCCAAGATCCCTATCCGTTCCATAATTTGCAACGTATTGAGAAAGGTAAACGTCTGGGTAATTTCTATCTATTGAAGTATGCAGGCATTGATGCCAGTGGCAATTGGATTGTATATGACAAGGATGGTGACCTTATTAAGGCTGATCAAGCTACCGATGAAGATCGTCAGGTAGTAGGAAATGGTCTTCCGAAATTTACCGGATCAATGACACACAATTTCCGTTATAAGAATTTTGATCTGACCTTGTTCTTCCGTGGTGCTTATGGGTATGACATCTTTAATATCCACGATTTCTATTACGGTACCAAGAGTTTCGTTGGCAATGTACTTAAAAAAGCTTATGAAAAGAATGACAAGATTACAGCCAATCCGGCGGTTACCGATTATTTTCTCGAACGTGGTGATTACCTCAAGCTTGACATGTTGACTCTTGGCTATACGTTGGATACAAAATGCAAATACCTGAATAGGGTTCGTGTTTACGGAACTGCCAAGAACGTATTTACGATCACTAAATTCAGCGGCGTTGATCCGTCCACTTATCAAGTCAACGGCTTGACCCCTGGTGCCACAGGATCCCGTACCTATTATCCGTCGAGCCGCCAGTTCATTCTTGGCGTTCAATTGGACTTTTAATTATTGAACATTAAATAGAAGGAAAACATTATGAAATTCTCAAAATATATATTAGGGGCTGTTTTGGCAACAACTGTTTTTACAGGTTGTACAAACTTGGACGAAACGCTTTATGATCAGGTTGGTACCCAAAACTATTATAATACCAAAATGGATGTGGTACGCGCCACGTTCCGTCCTTTTGAACATGCTTATTGGAGCATTCAGTCACGTCATGTCCTCAATGAACTTTCGGCTGACCAGTTAATTACCCCTACCCGTGACGGCTGGTGGGACGATGGGGGACGTTGGCGCCGGTTACACTATCACACATGGACTGTCGAGGACGGTGATGCACAGACCGAATGGAACGGTTGTTTCCAGGGAATTATGCAAGCTAACTATGTGATAGAAGATTTGAGCAAACTTTCACCTGATAAATTTGGATTCTCTGAAGAAGAATTTAATAACCTGAAGGCCCAATGCCGTGTTCTACGTGCATGGTTCTATATCCGTTTGCTTGATGCATTCCGCAATGTTCCATTGGCCGTCAGCTATAATGACGTCTCTCTGAATTCTGCTGGACAGGTGGAACCTAAAAAAGTCTTTGATTTTATAGAATCGGAACTGAAAGAGAGCATCGGGTTGTTGAGTACAAAAGAATCACTTGGAGGTAATGGCGTTAATCAGGGCCAATGGACTAAGGCCGGAGCCGCAGCGCTCTTGGTACGTCTTTACCTCAATGCCGAAAAATATGTTGGAGAAGACCATTATACTGATTGTGAAACGTATGCACAAGATATTGTTGATGGGAAATATGGAGCTTATCAATTGGCAGCAACATGGGATGCACCTTTTGATTGGAATAATGAAACTTGTGATGAGGTGATTTTTGGATTTCCCGGAGCTCCCGGTTATTCATTCTGGCATTATCAAGGTGATACTTATTGGTGGACTGTACCTGCTCGTGCCCGTTATTATTTGAATGATGCAAAAGCTAAAGCAGGTGATCATAATTGCAAGTATGCGGCATCGCCCAGTTACAATCTTAGCGGCAATCTGTATGATTATACCTTGGGTATGCCTATACAGAAATTCCGTAAATATCCAGAAGATGTACGTCTGAAACTTTATAAGAATTTGGGTAATAACAAGCGTGAAGGCCTGTTCTTATATGGTTCTCTGGAATATAAGGATGAAAATGGGAAAACCCGTAAAATTCAATCTCCCAACAGTGATTATGATCTTTACATCCGTGATGCTGTGGGACAGTTTCATGGTATAGCTGCAGATCAGTGGCCAGAAAGTAAGACTAGTAATCTGACTACGGGTGATCATAATTCGGGATGGCATTTTTGCAAATATCCTTTCTATAGCGATGATGACACGGAGCAAATGCAATCGGATTATAATGAAATCCGTCTTGCCGAGGTTATCTATTCTCTTGCAGAGTGCAAATTCCGTAAAGGCCAAGTGGATGAGGCTGCCAAATTATTAAATAGCGTGCGTAAACGCAATTATCCGCAGGAGAGTTGGTTGCGCAATCTTTATGCTCCCGAAGGACAGGTACAATTGACAGAGAGTGAATTGCTTGATGAGTGGGGGCGTGAATTCTTTGCCGAGAGCCGCCGTAGAATAGACTTGATTCGTTTTGGCAAGTTCAATACCGGCAGTTGGTGGGATAAGTCTGCAGATACAGATAACCATACTGAGATTTTCGCCATAACACGTGAAGTCTTGAATGCTAATCACAACTTGGTACAGAATCCCGGTTATAGCAAATAATTCATTTTTGATTTTTAATTCTTAAATAAAAGAATGGTATGAAACCAATATATAAGTTTTTGAGCATGGCAATGCTGTTTGTTGCTGTGACCCTTGCTAGTTGTGAAGGGGAGAAAGACCTGGTTGTTATTGAAGGAAATCTTCCTATTAAGACTGAAACCCTTTATATGGTAGGGGATGCTACTCCTGCCGGATGGAACATAGATGCCCCTACGGCATTTACTCCCTCACAGGAAGATCCTTTGGTATTTTCTTATGAAGGGCCTCTGAATACAGGTGAACTGAAATGTCCGTTGAAAACCGGAAATTGGGCAGGTGTATTTGTGATGCCGGTTAATAACGGGTGCAAAATATCCAAATCGGGAATTGATGACACTACTTTTAGCTTGATGCCTACCGGAAATCCCGACAATAAGTGGAAAGTAGAAGATGCAGGTACGTATAAGTTGGTTTTTGATCTCCGCAATTGGACTGTATCAGCCACTTATATCAGTGAATAATCTGAATTTTGATAGGTAGTTTAAAATATGGAGTTTAGAAAGATCGCTATCTGGAGTCTGTTACTGGCAAGTTTCTTGCCGGTAACGGCTCGCGATAGCCAATTTACTAGAAAGGGTACCGGTCCGATGTACTGGATGGCTTATGAATATTGTTATACTCATGACAAACCTCTTCCCGAAGATCGTTATAAAAAGAATATTGACTGGATTAATGATAACTTCAAGGAATACGGTTATGACATGATTTGTACTGATGGTTGGATTGAACAGGCACAAACGGTTGATCCGAACGGATACATTACCAAATATAACAATGAATGGAATCATGATTTCGCTTATTGGAGTGATTATGTCCGTGGAAAAGGAATGAAATTTGGTGTGTACTATAATCCGATGTGGCTGACCCGTACAGCATGGGAAAAGGATTGCCCGGTTCAGGGAACCTCGGTGACGGCGAAACAGATTGTAGGTGAAAACAGCTTTAACGGAGACCTTTATTGGGTGGATACCGCTCGTCCGGGCGCCGAACAATGGATAAGAGGCTATGTTCGTCATTTCATTAATCTAGGTGCCACTTATTTACGCATAGACTTTCTTGAGAATTATGAGCGTAACTATGGTTCCGATAAATATGCCGAGGCGCTTAAATGGATTAAGGAAGAAGCAGGAGATGAAATCTTTATAAGCTTGGTAATGCCCAATTGTTTCAGCCATGGAAAAAATGAAATACCTTATGGTGATATGATTCGTGTCAGCAATGATTGCTTTGGCGGCGGCTGGGATTTTGTCAGTGCACGTAAACGGGGTAAACGGCAGGAACACTGGCCGCAATATGACAATGCCTTTGATGGGTTTATAGGGTTTTCTGATATAACATCCCGCGGAAAGCTTATAATGGACGGTGACTTTATGCGCATGAATACAATGGCAAATGCTGAAGAAAAGAAGTTTCTCTTTTCCCTGATGGTGATAACCGGTTCTGCACTCGCTATTTCCGACCAGTATGATACAATAGGGGAAGATGCCTGGGTTTATCAGAATAAGGAACTGATAGAGTTGAATCATGTCGGTTTCTATGCCAAGCCGCTATCGGTTGATGTCAAAAACAGGGATAGTTCTCGTTGGATAGGTCAGCTTTCCAATGGAGACTGGGTTGTGGGACTCTTTAATCGTGAAGATGTTGCGATAAAATATACTGTTAATTTTTCCAAGGAACTGGGCTTCAATGCTAGTCATGTTGCCAATGTGCGGGATTTGTGGGAACATAAGGACTTGGGTGGCATGGATAATGAATATTCCGTGTTGCTTTCGCCTCATAGATGCAAGATTATCCGTATAGAGAAATAGCAGTGAATTAATTCATGGTGACCTGAGATGTTATAAGGTTGTCGGAATCAAAAAGAAATAAAATGTTATGAACAAGAGGAAAATATTTTTTAGCATGAATATATTGGTGATTGTCTTGGCGCTATTCTTTGGAAGTTGCCAAAAATATGATAACAATGAAGGGAAGGATCAAGGAGGAACTGACGGGGGAGACACGGAAGAAAATATACATACTTATAAAGCGCCTCTATATTGGAGCGTGTATGAATATTGTTGGAAACTGGAGAAGCAAGGAGTTTCTAATGAAAATATGGATATTTCGGAACAGGAATGGGACAAAATCATTGACTGGGTGGCAAGAGATCTAAAGCCTTATGGCTATGACATGATTTGTACGGACGGATTCATTCCGATGATAGCTGACGATGCTTCGGGCTACATGACCCGCTACGGCAGTATGGATCTGAAGAAACTTGTGGCAAAATGTAAGGCTAAGGGACTGAAACTTGGCATTTACGACAATCCGCTTTGGCTGCATGGACCCGATAATACGGTTATACAGGGAACAGATATTACTTTTGGTGAGTTGAAGTATAAGGCGGGTACAGACAAGGTTGCCAATCCGGATAAGAACGATCTTTGGTTCAGTTGGGTGGTGGCAACACGCAAGGGGGCTAAGGAGTATATTGACGGTTTCTTCAAACATTTCTCCGAAATGGGAGTGAACTACATCCGCATGGACTTTCTCAGCTGGTATGAGAATGGTTCCGACCGCGGCTTGGGTGTCGTGGGAAGAGGTTATGGGCGCGACGTATACAAACAGGCATTACAATATATCTGCGAGTCAGCCCAAAAGTACGGGGTGTTCACTTCACTAGTCATGCCTCACCTTTTTGAAAGTGCCGCATTGGAGAAAGAATACGGGAATATGGTACGCATTGTTGCCGATACTGGTGACGGCGGTTGGGGACAATTTTCGGATAACGATAGAGGTAAAATATATGGTTCATGGCCCAACAGCATGAATATGTTTGATGGTTTCATTCATTGGTCCAAAATATCCGGGCGTAAGAAGGTTATTTTGGATGGTGACTTCATTCGCCTGAACACGTTTGATACCGATGAAGAAAAGCAATCTGTCATTTCTTTGCAATTGATGGCCGGTGGACCGGTTACGGTGGCCGATCAGTATAGCACAATAGGAGATAATTTGAAATTCTATCAGAATGAGGAGATGCTTGCTCTGAATACGGATAAGTTTGTTGGGAAACCATTATCATCCAGTATTATAGATGCAAAAAATCAAATTTGGTATGGACAGATGGCAAATGGTGATTGGATTGTCGGGCTTTTCAATAGAGATAGTTCCGCACAAAGCCGATCTGTGAAATTTGCCGATTTGGGTATTAAAGGCAAGATGAAAGTGCGCGATTTGTGGAGACACGCTGATGAAGGCGAAACCGACCAGTTGAATGTGAAATTGTCGGCTCATGCTTGTAAGATTGTAAGGCTGACTAAAGCGGCCAACTAATGAGAAAAATTAGTTTATTTATTAATTGAAGAAATAAGAGGTATTTATGAAGAAATTAATTTTAAGTGTATTGTTTATAACCGGAGCTTTGGCGGCAAAGGCTGAAGGTATTTCATCCCCGTCCGGCAAAGTGACGCTGAACTTCGACGTGGCGGAGAACGGCATGCCTGTCTATGAAGTGAGCTACAAGAATCAAGCTGTGATAAAGCCCAGCAAGATGGGACTGGAGCTGAAGAATGAGCGCAACTTGCAGGATGGTTTCAAGCTGATAAAAACGTCAAATTCCGAGTTTGATGAAACTTGGCAACCGGTATGGGGCGAGACTAAAAATATCCGCAATCATTATAATGAATTGCTGGTGGAACTGGAACAGACCGATACACAACGTTTCATGAATATCCGTTTCAGGGTATATGACGATGGAATAGGTTTCCGCTATGAATTTCCGCAACAGAAGAATCTGGTTTATTTTGTAGTAAAGGAAGAGCATACGCAGTTTGCCATGACAGGTGATCATACCGCATGGTGGATTCCGGGCGATTATGATACGCAGGAATATGATTATAACGAGTCTAAATTGTCTGAAATACGTGGATTGATGCAGGGAGCCATCACGGGGAATGCTTCACAGACTACGTTCTCGCCGACCGGTGTGCAAACATCCCTTCAGATGAAAACAGCGGATGGATTCTATATTAACTTGCATGAGGCAGCCTTGGTGGACTATTCGTGCATGCACCTGAATCTGGATGACAAGAACTTTGTTTTCGAGTCGTGGCTAACTCCCGATGCACAGGGAGATAAAGGGTACCTGCAATCTCCCTGCCACACGCCGTGGCGTACGGTAATGGTCAGTGACGATGCCCGTGAAATTCTGGCGTCCAACTTGATACTGAACCTGAACGATCCTTGCAAATATGCCGATACTTCGTGGATCAAACCGGTGAAATACATCGGGGTATGGTGGGAGATGATTGCAGGAGGTAAACCCTGGGCATATACTTTCGACCTTCCTTCCGTGAAATTGGGGGAGACGGACTATACCAAGGTGAAACCAAACGGCATTCATCCAGCCAATAACGCCAATGTGAAGAATTACATTGACTTTGCCGCCAAACACGGTTTTGATCAAATATTGGTGGAAGGCTGGAATATTGGTTGGGAAGACTGGTTCGGTCATAATAAGGACTATGTTTTTGACTTCCTTAGCCCTTATCCCGATTTCGACATCAAGGCACTCAATGAGTATGCACACTCCAAAGGTGTCCGTCTGTTGATGCACCACGAAACCTCCTCTTCGGTGCGCAATTATGAACGTCATATGGAAGCGGCCTATCAATTAATGAACAAATATGGATACAATGCGGTAAAAAGTGGCTACGTAGGTAATATAATTCCGCGTGGCGAGCATCACTACGGACAATGGATGAACAACCATTACCTATATGCCGTAACCGAAGCAGCAAAATATAAGATTATGGTAAATGCGCATGAAGCTGTACGTCCCACAGGTCTATGCCGCACATATCCAAATCTCATAGGCAATGAATCCGCACGCGGAACAGAGTACGAAGCTTTTGGAGGGAGCAAACCATTTCATACTACAATTCTTCCCTTTACCCGTCTGCAAGGAGGACCAATGGATTACACTCCGGGGATCTTCGAGATGGACATGAGTAAGTTGAATCCAAACAACAATGCCCATGTTAATACCACTTTGGCACGCCAATTAGCTCTTTACGTTACGATGTACAGTCCGTTACAGATGGCTGCCGATTTACCAGAACATTACGAACGCTTCATGGATGCTTTCCAATTCATTAAAGATGTAGCCGTCGATTGGGATGACAGTAAATACCTAGAAGCCGAACCAGGAAACTATATCACTGTTGCTCGTAAGGCCAAAGGAACTGACAACTGGTTTATCGGCTGTACTAGTAGCGAAGAAAGACATACTTCCGTTCTGAATTTTAACTTTCTCGACCCAGACAAAAAGTATATAGCAACGATTTATGCCGATGCCAAAGATGCTCATTATAAAACTAATCCACAAGCATATACTATCCAGAAGGGAATAGTTACCTCTAAAACTCTTTTAAAGTTGAAAACAGCTCCCGGTGGCGGATATGCTATCAGTATCATAAAAATAAAAGACGAATCAAAATTAAAAGGATTAAAGGAACTGACAGGACATATCTAATTCATAAAGGTGGACTCATAGAGATTTAACTAGAGTCCACCTTTATTTTACAACCAAATGTACAAGTAATACTAATGATACAACGTCTATGTCCTTATCACTATAAGCATAATAGAAACAAAAATATTATGAATAGTAATTGTAGATAGGCTTCACAAATCAACTTAATAATTTCTTCAAATCCTAATTCTACTTTTAAAAAGAAATCACGGTAACACTATATTAGTTCATTTTCTTATTCCTTCGTTTGTTAGCGTCATTTTTGATTGAGTACTTCCGTCTTTATTAAAGAACATTTTTTCTACGCACACACTATGACGGCAATCACCAATTACCAAAATAGCTATAACTGTTATTATCCGGATTAACGACGATCTGTTCTACAACAATTTCGGGATCAATCATTATGATCTTCAAAGTGTGCTTACCCGGATGGGTTGAGAATGAAACATCAAGCCAACGAATATTGTCAAACACTTCGTCACGACGGGGCAACTGACTGCCATTCACAAATCCGCTAAGCGAGAGTTGGCTGCGTGAAGGAAGTGGTTTAAGCACCTTCGACACGGCAAGATTCTGTTTGGTATATTCCGAGAACGTATCTACCAATCCACGTCGAGCATCAAGTATCTGCATGGGTTGATCATCGAGTTGCACGCCTATCCGAAGACCACGAGCGGGGTAAATATCTTGTGTGGGGAGAATACCAATGGCAACCTGTCCGGTACTCAGGTCAACCTCATATTCCAGAGTTGCCCCTTTGCCTGTTTCATCGCTTTTTGCCAACACATTATCTATACCCATACAACCATCACCTCGGCCCAGATCCGGAAGGAATATCCATTTGGCATCTTGACCATCTGTTTTGTTGGTGTATTGGTATGCAGGGATAGAGTATTCCTTGGTATCTTCCTTGGGATAAAGACTGTGCTCAACCTTAAATCCCAAAGTCATCGGGTTGCGGTTCTTATCCGGAATAGACCATTGCGTATAGCCAATATGATTATCAAGCATCATGCCTTTCCACTTACCACCAGCCAATTCATTGTTATAATAGTCGGCAAGACGTTTATCTTTCTGCATCAGCAGTTCAATGGTAGCCGAATCGCCTAGCGTGGCGCAATTGTATATCATTGCCACACCGGCACTGGCAACAGCTGGATAATAGACCAATTGATAGAAAGCATCTTGTGCTTCTGCCGGAATTTTCCCTTTCAAAGCATCACATCTGAGCACAAGCGACTGCCACAAATTGTTGGTCCGCATCATTTCTTCCATATTGAATATGCCCGGATATTGTACTTCTGCCTTTCTCCAAAGATTGTATTTGCTGTATTTACTGATAATATCAGCAATCTCACTCGCATACTCCTTTCCAAAGATGCTCTCTGCAAATTCTTCCTGATAGGCTTTCTCATCACCCGGTTGAATGGCATCCGGATTCCATGCATACTTCATGATAAAGTCAATAGGCATTTCCTTGGGTTTGAGATCACCAACATTGATAATCCAAATGCGGTCGAGTCCTGTCTTATAAGCCAGATTTAACTGCTGGCGAAGCTTTGGGACAGTGGTTGTATTTACCCAACGGTCATTCCATGGCCCACCATTCATATCGATGTGATAGTAGAGTCCGAGACCTCCCTTGCGTTTACGTTCGAAGTCACGACCGATGCGGCGGATGTAGCCCCAGTTGTTGTCGCAAAGAAGTAGTGTCACATCATCAGGCACAGTGAATCCGGCATCGTAATAACGCTGAACTTCAGTAAAGATGGCCCAAAGCTGTGGTACACTACTTGCCGGTTTTCCATAGACTTTGTTTATGATATTACGCTGACTGGCAATCACTTTCTTCAGTGTTTTCATATTGTCGGCATCATTGCCTGCTCCCATGGCCACATCGCCATCACCCCGCATACCTATAGTGATGATGTTTTCGTATGATTTATTGCGTTCAATGCCTTCGGTAAAAAACTTATCCAAACGATTAGGGTTCATTGCATAATCCCATGGGCCAACAGAATCTTTGCGGGTGACGTACTCCTTATGGGCACGCATCATGGGTTCGTGGTGACTGGTTCCCATCACAATACCCATCTCGTCGGCCACCTTAGGAGAAAGCGGATCGTCTTCATTGAAACGGCTGTCCCACATGGCAGGCCATAAGTAATTTGCCTTCAAGCGCAAAAGCAATTCAAAGATCTTGCTGTATGCTTTTGAGTTAATGCCACCGAAATGTGTGTTGCACCATGTTCCAAACGAAGGCCATTCGTCATTGATAAATATCCCGCGATATTTCACGGCCGGTTCGCCGTCAGTGTATTCGCCTCGACTAACGTATATACGATCATGTTTGGCAATGGGAGCATCGGCCATCCAGTACCATGGACTCACCCCAATCTGACGGGAGAGTTCATAGATACCATAGATGGTGCCGCGCTTATCGGAACCGGCAATAATAAGTTTATCACCGTCGGTCGTGATGATGTACTGTTCCCACTTGCCTTTTAACGCCTTATTTATTTTGCCGTAAGACTTCAAATACTTGCTTTTACCAACGGTACCAATAACGATGTTGGCCTTGTCTGAACCGGTAACTGCCTTGAGATCATTTTGAAGATTGCGGATAGCAATTTTAACGCCCTCCCAATCATTGTCATCGTAAGTGATTGTCCCATTCGATGGACAAAGAAGAAAGCCGTCATTCACTGTATTAAATGATATGAATTTCTCCGCAGCCCGAGCGGTCAAAGAACAAATACTAACAATCAAAAAACTGAATACTACTAAGCGTTTCATAATATATCATTTAGTTGGGTTATTTTTCAAGTAATCGTACTCCATAAATCTCACCAATCTGCTTACCCGGACGGGCTACAAACTTAATGCGTACCTGTGTCTTGTCTTTGAGAACCGATGAGGGGATATCGTATGTTTCGGTTTTGAATTCCGAGATGCGATATTTGCCGGTGTTGTTGACCGACTTAACAAGCACGTCGTCAATAAAGATGTCGAACTCATGGGTTTTCCATTCGCCAACACCCCAGTATTTGAGTTGCAAGTCCAGATCGGTTTTACCCCCTGTCTGCATCAGGTAACTGAAATAATGACCATCACGAGCATCGCGATAGAATACATCATTGGTATTGCCGGTGAAAGAGTTGTCTGTCTCCATCTTGTGATCGGTTTCCGGTTGTTGCTCTCCCGGTTGAACTTTATCGATGGTGCGCGCCTCCAGCAGTTGGCGTTCTTCCTCCTCCTTGGCAAGTTGGGCTATGTATTCCTTATAATTCTTCTCCGTAAGGGCCAGCCAATACATCATGTAGCGACTGTCGTGTATCTCAAAAAATGGTTGCAACTCATTATCTATAGCATTCTCCATGCGGGTAGAAAGACGGAAATGCAACGGTTTACCGTGTATAGGGGTAAGCTGAGTGGCAATAGACTCAATATCGTTATTAATCAGGATCGGAGCTTTGTCGACAGGTAACTTCTTGCCACCGGCATACTGACCGAAGCGACTGTCGTCGGCCACCAGGTGTGCAAGATCTTCCGTACCGGTTTTCATTCCGAGAAGAACAGGACCGTGCATGATGGCAATGTACTGCGGCGTGTTTGGCAGATATTTTATGCTGTTGTGCATCGGGAATGTAACATCAACCACATCACCTTTCTTCCATTGACGATCTATGCATACGTATGATGAAGGACCGGTGATGAGTGTTACCGGCTTGCCATTCACGCTGACCTTGAAGTCACCCGGCTTCACCCAACCCGGATAACGAACCAGTAGTTTGAACTGTCCCTTACCTTTGGCGATGGTAATTTTACTTGTTTCATCGTATGGAAAGGCTGTTTCCTGACGAAGAACAACACCTTTTGCCTTCCAATTAAGCTCAGAGGCTGTAAATAAATTCACATACAATGCATCGTGGCGGGAAGTATAAATAAATTGTCCATACTTGCCATGATTTTCCATTCCCGTACCCACGCAGCACCACATGGCTTCGTTGGGAGCAGAATAGTTACGATAATGACGTGGACGAGCAGGTGTGAAATAAACATATCCCCCATGTTCCGAATGTTGAGTAGAAAGGATGTGATTAAAGGTTGCCAGTTCGTAATAATCGGCATATCGGGCTTCCGGGTTGCGGCGGTGAAGATCTTCCGTCAACTTCAACATATTATTGGTGTTGCATGACTCGGGACCATCAATGTCGTTGATGAAGTCGGTGCATGCTTCCTTGCTTGGAAAATGCTCGCGACGACTATTCCCGCCAAAGGCCAGGGAACGTTCGCCGGTCACAATGTCCCAGAAGAAAGAGCCCGCAGCATGATACGTTTCATCACCCGTCAGTTCGGCAATGCGCTCAAAGCCAATAGCTTTTGGTACTTGCGTATTGGCATGCATATTATCAAGACAATCTTGCCGCTGCGACATGGGAGTAAAGAGTTTCTTGTGAGAAAATCGCTTGGCACAGTCAATGTACTTCTTATCATGAGTAATGGCATAAGCATCGGCAAGTACCTCATTCATACCACCATGCTCGTTGCCCAGCATTTGTTCCATCTGTTCATCACTCAAGGAAGAGGTGATGTTAACAGCCCAATCACTGAACTCAAGGAAGAGTTGTTTGGCCTGTTCGTTACCGCAATAGAGCCAAGCATCACGAAGTCCGGCATACATCTTATGAAGATTATAGAACGGAGCCCACGAACCAAAATAAGTAGAGAAGTTTCCTGTTTTGAAAGTAGACCAAAGCTTGTCGCTATGAGGGAATCCGCCCATGTAACCGTTGCCCCACTCGGGATGATTTTTCTTGTTTGCCTCGGCACATTCAGCAATCTCGGCAATCATGTATTCCATCCGTTTGCGACACTCTTCATGACCGGTAGCCGCGTTGATAGCCATGGCTGTGAGATAATGCCCACCCACATGCCCGTCCAAACCATCCCAGTTTGGATAGGTCTTTCCCTTAGGAGCAAGCCCCGCCTCCTTGCGATAAGGAGCCAGCAGCCGATCACAGTCGTACTGCAAAAGTGTCTTAATATTCAAATCGCAAGCTTTTTTAAGCGGACCATCGAGCAAGGTTACATCGCCAAGAGGAAATTCATCGGCATAAAGCTTATCTTGAGCGAAACTTGGCGCGCAAATCAAAACAAAAACAGAAACTAAAATACTTTTCTTATTCATGACTCTTTTTATACTATATTATTTCTTCGTTGTCTCTACTTAATAATCAAGCAAAACCTTATCAATCACAATCGGTTTATCACCTGTTGACCAGAAACCAATGATATACAAATGTGACGGATCTATTCTAAGCCCATTCTTATCCTTCATGTTTTGCAAGTCGACCACTACCTTGCGTGAAGATCCGAAATCATACGTAGCCGGATCCGTCCAATAGCTTGTTTTATCAAACAAACGGAAAGAAACACTCGACTGATTATCATTGCCCAATTCTATTGTTAAGGTTTTGAAAGCCGACAAGTTCAGTCCGTTAGCATACTCCCAGCCTCCAAATCCATACTTTCCGGTTACTAAGGTGCGCGTACCTTCGTCGAACGTTCCCTTTTCCCAGATGGAAGGGTTGAACATGGTAGCCGTCAAGGGGAAAGGCGTAACGACATTGACAGTGAGAACCAACTGTTTAGTGACTCCTTTTGCGGAAGTATAAGAAATGGTCACTTGAGCCTGCCCTTCTTTCACCGCAACCATTTTACCGGCATTATCTACTTGAAGCACGGAAGAATTACTACTGCTGACGGATGATTTCGAGGTAACAACCCGAGTAGTTCCATCAACGTATACTGCTTTCACTATGAAGTTTTTGCTGTCGCCCATTCGGATACTTAAGCTGTTAGTGACGCCGGCAACTTGCAGACTGTTCAAATCGCCTTCGGCTGGTGCTTCACCCGCATACTCCTTAAACCAATGATACACCGGCCACGGACACGCTTCGGGGTCATTGAGAAATGCATAATTTCCTTCCGTTCCGGCTACATTTTTAAATTGAGCCAACAAGTGAGGGCTTGTGAAAAGCAACCAACTGGCGTTGCCTGTTCGATCCATGATATATTTGAAATTAGCACCAAATCCGGTTCCACCCACTTCGCCCGTGATACTCTTTCCCCAAGAAGAATTATACTTTTCGGGGGCCCAGTCCATTTCAGTAATCATAATAGGGGCAAAATTAGCGACCGGCATCACCTGTGCATCCCATCCTCGTTGGAATCCATCGTATCCGCCACCCATCACACCACCTAGTTCGGCGCTGGGCGATTGAGCATCGCTGCCGTACCAACCGGGGTAAACATGTACGGCATAACCAATATTCTCTCCTTCAATCGGGTACGTGGCATAGCCGCTGTAGCTAGACTGATAAGATAAGCCCGGCACCCAGATAATATTCTTCGCTCCGTTGGCTCTTACTTTATCGGTAATAGTCTGGAAATAGCTCTTGAGATTCATGAAATGTCCGCTACCCGTTCCGGCATACGTACCGTCGGGCCCCAAAATATGAATGGGTTCGTTGGCCAACTCAAACATAATATCCATATTATTCTTTATATCGGGATGTTTGGATACAATGTTCCACACCGTGAGCAGAAATTTCTGGTAGTCATCGCCGACCGCAATTTTTTCGGGGGCAACTCCGGGCGGGCGCATCACGATGTATAGTCCTTTCGAGATAGCATATTTGGCCATGGGAATAAATAGTTCGTCGAGATACTTTTGGAAGCGTGCAGACGAAAAGCGTTCGTGTCCTTCATAGCGCACCGATTCCTTACTCGTATCATCACTCCAATAAGGATCCAAGTGCATACGAATAAAATTGAATTTCCAACCGGCCGACTGCATCTGGTCAATCAAGCGTTTGTTGTAACTTAAACAACCCGATACATCGTAGTTATTCCAAGCATTCTGATTAAAATAAGGGCTGTAAGTCTGGGCAAAGCCGTGCAGATTAACGATTTCGCCTTTGTTGTTCTTCAAGTACCGCCCCACTACCGTCAAAACCGGCAAAGCAGATTCCTCATCTGTCGTTTCTTCTTCGGGCGTAGTTGGATTCTCCTTGGGAGGTTCTTCTGTTATAGGCGTTTTATCATCGGAGCATGAACTTAGCATGCCCACTAAAAGTAACATCACGAAAAATTTCAGGTTGCGTTTCATAGTATTTTATTGATAACAATTTGACCATACAAAAATAGGAATAACCCACACAGTCACATGCCTCTTACTGAAACGCATTTATTTCGTGATGTTACATTTATAGTTTGTTATGTAACATATACCTACACGTATGTTACATCTGTAACATAAAAGAATTAATTCTGATTGAGTTCTTTTATTTCATTAGGAGAATATCCGTTCAGGTACCAACGTGGCGAATGGTTAGAGTAATTAATAAAGAGAGTCATCAACTCCTGTAAATCATCAGAATGCGGCTTATCTTCTATGAGTGTATAAATCAATGATAATAAATCAGTCTCCTCTTTCTGAATAAAATACCAAAACATAAGAATCATATTCCTAGCCTGAGGTTCAGAACAAGCTAAATGAGTAACCAAATACTCCTTCAATGCATTGTTGTACGGACAAGGAATCTGAGGCGACAATATGTCTCCGGCCGCACAGACTTCTTCTTCTGAAAATGATTTCAAATCTTCTAATTCGGGACGTTTATCCATTGATTTCTTTAATGAATTATAATCGAAAAGATAAGGGGAGACGAAAGAGAACATAGAAAGTCCAGTAGCAGATTCTTCGTCTTGAATGTATCGATGTAAAAACAATGATTTACCAAAAGATCTTTTCATTATGATGTCATCTGTTATTTCTTTTTTTGAGAAATTAGACAAGAGACTAAATAGATCTACTACAGTTACAGCACCATAAAGATTCATGAGACCCAAAACATACTTTTCAAATACAAAGCGCTGAACATTCTCCTCTGAATGCAGTTCAGCATGAACATAGGGCGCTACAGCCTCACGCAATTCGTCACAGATCATAAACCGTCTGCATTCTTTTTCATCAGAGCACTCTTCACAAATGATTATAGAAGATAGTTGCAGCATACTTACGGGCAGTAAGTTAGGTTCTTCCACAAAATTATTGGGACCTGCGTCTACTAATTTACTCAAAAACATCAAGTCATATTGAGGCAAACCGCCCACCCATTTATTGGCAGAAGTAAGAACTTCTTTGGCCAAAGTTTCAGCAAAGTCGTTTGTTTTTAGTTTTTCTGAAACAGATAGATGCAGTGAATACGCTGAATACACTAAGTCTTGTTTCTCTTGAGATTTTAAAAGATCTGCTAATTTCACAGATGTCGATCCCCAATGGGGAGTGAATAATTTCATAGTTCTTTTTTATTATTTATAATTATTATTTCAGTGCAAAGCTAAGCCCTAAGTGAGTCTACTACCAAATAAAAAGTTTCTAAAATGACATGAGATTGATAATATTATAGAAATTAGTTCTTCTTAGCCATAAAATATGGCTGAGTCAACATTGTTTTTGTGCTATTGTTTAAATAACTATATAAAATTGTTTTATACCTTTGTGAACACTCAGGTATGTAATTATACGCATGGAGTAAACTGAACACCCTAAAAAACGAGTCAATGTCTTTATTCAGAGTTATTTTATCTATCATATTCCCTCCTCTTGCTGTGGTCGACAAGGGTTGCGGTTCCGTGCTTATCGTGTTCATTCTTACATTGGCAGGATGGATTCCGGGCGTTATAGCAGCGCTTATCATCATCAATGGTTCAAAAAAATAAGGTTTGTAAAACCCAATTATAAACACTGCTTACTATGGAACAGATTACCTCTCTCCTTTCAATTTGTGCAGCGATTATACTCGGCTTTTCAGGATGTAGTTCGCAGAAAAACATCAGTGAAATCAAGCTGAATCAAGTGGGGTATTATCCGCAACAGGAAAAAGTGGCTATCTGGGAAGGGAAATTCTCCGGTTCTTTTAAGGTTATAGATGCCACCACCCGCGAATGGGTAATGGAAAACAAAGCCGGGGTGAACGTTGTCTCTCCCTGGAATGATAAAATACGCACTCAACTGGACTTGAGCCGAATTACCTATCCCGGCGAATTCATCTTGGTAGTGAATAATACCGAAGCTCCTTTCCGCGTGGCCAACCAAGCACTGAAACCTTTAGCACAGGCTGCTTTCAAAGCATTTTATTACCAACGTACCGGTATGAGTATAGAACAACCGTATGCAGGAATGTGGAGCCGACCGGCGGCTCATGACGACAATCGTGTGTTGGTACATGCCAGCGCAGCGTCTCAGTCGCGCCCCGAGGGCACCATCATCAGTTCGCCCGGCGGGTGGTATGATGCGGGTGATTATAATAAGTATGTGGTAAATTCGGCATATTCCATCGGATTGATTCAGGCTGTCTGCCAAATGATTCCCGATTACATGGCTTCACTCAAACTGGATATTCCGGAGAATACCAATGACACCCCCGATGTGCTGGACGAGATGTATTATAACCTGAAATGGTTACTGACCATGCAAGACAGTGTGGACGGTGGCGTGTATCACAAGTTGACAACTCCCGATTTCGAAGGGTTCATTAAACCGATTGATTGCAAGCAAACTCGCTACGTGGTGCAAAAATCGGTAACGGCAACGCTGGATTTCGCTGCTGTAATGGCGCAGTCATCGCGTCTTTTTGCCGCTTTTCAGAATGATTATCCGGACTTTTCGGAACGTGCTTTGCAGGCTTCAAGGCAAGCATTTGTATGGGCTCAAGCGAATCGTGATGCATTTTACAAGCAAAACGAATTAAACGAAAAATACGATCCCGACATCAATACGGGGGCGTATGGCGATATTCATGCGGAGGATGAGTTTTTCTGGGCGGCCTCTGAGCTTTACCTCGCAACGGGAGAAAATGATTACTTGCAAGTGGCGCTGAAGTATGCACCTCAGGCGTATGCCGTTCCTTCGTGGGGTAACGTATCGGCACTGGGAATCTTTACTTGGTTAACGCCCGGTTTCTCGGTAAGTGATGCGGCTGCGGAAACAGCAAGCCGACTTAAAGAGAGCTTGCTGGCGTATTGTGACCATTCAGTGAAAGCAGCAGAGCATTCTTGTTTCCACTCTCCATTCGGCAACAAACCCGAAGACTTTTTCTGGGGAAGCTTATCGGAAGGTTGTGCCAATCAGGCGTTGTCACTGTTAAGGGGGTATGCTCTCACGGCTAAAACCGAATATTTGCAAAACGCCATGCGTAACATGGATTATTTGCTGGGGCGCAATGCCACTGGTTTCTGTTACGTAACGGGCATGGGGACAAAGAGTCCGATGCACCCTCACCACCGTTTATCGGCTTCCGACGAAGTTAAAGATCCTCTTCCCGGCTTCTTGGTGGGTGGTCCTAATCGCGGCAAACAGGACAAAGCGGAAGTAAATTATGCATCAAACGCACCAGACGAATGTTATTCGGACACCGAACCATCGTATGCATCCAACGAAATTGCCATCAACTGGAACGCTTCTCTGGCTGCTTTGGCCGCTTCATTGGATGCCATATTAAGCGATAAATTAGAGAAGTTCATACGTAACTGATAAAATTATATTCTCCTCGCTTGTTTTAGGAATAATATAAGCTAAACACCAAGGCTCCATGACCGTGGCAATGTTTTTATTTACCTGAATAGTGAACATATATTTATTATCTGTTTTCAAAATAGTTTTCTCAATGCTCCTTATCCCTGAGGTGGAAACACCTTTGACTAACAATAAAGTATAGTTCTTAAAGTCAACGGCTTTTGCATTGGGAAAATTGGAAAAAACTCTTTGAAATTCAGCCTCATCGTTAATTAGTACAGCCTTATCTGTCTCAATATCTAATTCCAAAGCACCAGCCTTGGCCGGTAACTCGTATTCCTTATAAATAAAATCCTCAGATTCACTATCACAAGCGCACATACAAATCAACATTAGTAAGGATAAAATAGTTTTCATAATTTACTCAATTTATATAAATACTCATAATCGTCTTCTAGCTTACAATACGGCATTATATGCATCAATCAATCCGTGTCCCATCTCTCTATTCCATGTGCCATTAAGTCTACCGAACATCGTTGTATAAGAATAGCCATCAATAAGTCTGTTCATTATTTACTTTTACTAATTCAAATATATATATTTATTAGCAATATAAAAAATATAAAACACAGTCAAACAAACAATTACAGTCATTTACTTACAGTATGTTTTTGTTCACTAACATTCAACATACCGATATTCAATATCATTTTATCATTTAATGAAACAATAATTACTTACTAATAAGACAATAACTAATTAATGTTAAGAACAAATCTATCTAACTTTTAGTATTTTAATGGTGACCAAACTATTAAGTAACAGTTCAAGTTAGCACTATGTAAGAATCAAAGAGGATAAAAAAGTTCAGTTGGCCACGTAGTAGAACTAATTTTACAAATTAGTCCTTTGACATCATGAATCAGACAAATCTTGTCAAGAGCAGATTTATATATTATTAACCAATAAACTGGGGAGCAACAAGGAGCGGCAAGACTTTGATAAAACATAACCAACTTTTTGAAAAACATAACCGACTTTTTCAAAAAGATAACGAGCAATTTTAAATCATAAACCGTCTTTTGGTTCCTGAGCAACCGTCTCTTCGCCATCAGACGGTTTCTTATTGACCATTTGCTACCGTGCAAACCGGCGCGAGACACCGTGTTAATGCAATCATAAACCGCTAAGACATAAAAAAAGGCAAGAGTATGAGCTCCTGCCTTTGCGCCTATAATAATTTGAATATACTATAAGATTATAAGTACAAAGATAATACATTATCCTGTCAATTCCAAATCATTGTGGTTCTTTTATCAGGTTATTACATTTTATGAGGAAAACAACAACCCATGTACAAGTATCCGTTGGCAGAATTCACGAAGTTAAAAGGGTTATGTCATGAATGAAAGTCTATTTGCGAGATGAATCAAAGCAAAAAAGACTGTTTATTATCAAAAAAAGGCTCGAAACGAGCCAAACATCGACGAGATTTCAGTTAAATTGTAGTTAACGAATCTGTATACATTGTTAAAAGTGATGGATAGTGATAGTAAAACACCGTTTTTAGTGGTAGACATCTTTTACTATCACTACACTAAAACCCCTTTCTGCAAAGGGTTTTAGTGTAGTTAGTGAGGGTAAGTGATGGTAAACCGCACTTTTTTATTTTCTGGGAGGTGTGTGTCGCTTTAGCACCGGTTGCTAAAGAGCACAGCTTCCTTCGCCTCCAAAGTCGGCACCGGTAGTTCCCTTGTATTCAGGATGCCGTTGCAGCCAAACAACAGCGTACGAACAGGTTGCAACGGGTTTGTATCCGTTTTCCAAGGCATAATCATACGTAGCCTTAACCAAGGCAGACGCAATGCCACGCCCTCCTATTTCTTCGGGAACAATAGTATGCCGAATGTCCAACGCTCCGTCGGCAAGTGTATAGGCTACGTAAGCCGTTACACCATCAACTTCAACACGGAACTTACTTTTTTCTTTATCATGTACTATATCCATAACTTTATATTTTAGGGTTCGCCCAAATATATAAAATTATTTTATATAACAAGTGCAGCCTAACAAAGTATTATTACCTTTGCTTGCATGAATCTGAAGACGCAACTATCCAAACGAATCGGCATGAACCAGGTGCGACAGCTGTTGCTCCACGTCGGGGGAGATGAAAAGTCAATCAAAGAGCTGTATGACTTAATCTTCGAGGAAGACGTTACCACTTCTTTCCAGGCTCTATGGGTGTGCACACACTTGAACGAGGAAGATAACCGCTTGCTGTTTGACAAACAAAACCAATTGATTGACTTGGTGATGAATAGCACGCATACGGGCCAACGACGCATTTTGCTGAATGTGCTTTGTCGACAGCCCGTTCCGGAAGAATTCAGAACCGATTTCTTAGACTTCTGTCTCGAAAGAATGATGTCGAAACAGGAATTGCCCGCCACACAAATGCTTTGCATGAAGCTGGCTTACGAAATGTGCCGACACATACCGGAGCTGCTGCAGGAATATCGTAACCTGATAGAGATCATGGAGCCCGATTTATTATCACCCGCCGTGAGGGCTTTTCGTCGAAACATTTACAAGGCGATCACTAAAAAAAGAGGTATACTAAAACAATAACAAAGAAAGAATATGAAACTACATCACATCGCTATCTGGACATACAAACTGGAAGAGTTAAGAGATTTCTACACGCGTTATTTTAACGGAAAAAGTAATCAGAAGTACGTCAACAGCGCCAAAGGCTTTGAATCTTATTTCATTGCTTTCGACGGTGAAACGAGTCTGGAGTTAATGAGCCGCACCGATGTGCAAAACCTGCCCATAGAGGAAAACCGACTGGGTTTAACGCACATGGCTTTCACTTTCGGTAGTCGGGAAGAGGTTCTGCGGCAAACAGAAAGATTAAGGGCCGACGGGTATGTCATTGCAGGCGAGCCGCGAACTTCGGGAGATGGCTACTTTGAAAGTGTGGTGCTCGATCCTGACGGCAACAGAATAGAATGTGTATTTCAAAAAGAAGCATAGGTATGAATAAGAATTATATAGAAACAAACCGCCTGATTTTAAGGCGATTCGAAGAGACCGACATCGATGATTTTTTTGAGTGTTGCCAGAATCCCAACCTAGGCAATAATGCCGGTTGGAAACCGCATGAAAGCAAAGAAGAATCATTGGCTATTCTGAAATCTTTTTTCATTGAGAGCGAAAACAATGTATGGGCAGTGGTACTGAAAGAGACCGACAGAATCATCGGTTCCATCGGACTTGTTCCCGATCCCAAACGGGAAAACCCGCACAGTGGCATGCTGGGCTATTGGTTAAAGGAATCTTGCTGGGGAAAGGGTTACATGTCCGAAGCCACACAAGCTGTCTTGAAGTTTGGATTTTCCACTCTCAATCTGAATCTGGTAACGGCCAACTGCTACCCGCATAATGAACGTTCGCAGCAGGTGCTCAAACGCAACGGCTTTGTTTACGAAGGTTTATTGCATCAGGCGGAAGTTACTTACGACGAAAAGGTATTAGATCATCTTTGTTATTACCTAACGAAGGAGGTGTATATAAAAACAGTGTGATTATGACAAAACATCTTTTATCTGAAACAGCAACCTGGTCAACTAAATCAGAGTTTGTGACCCCCAACGGACAAGCATCCGAAGCATTAGGCGAGTCAGTTATAACCGTCAACGGTGATACAATTACAAATATGAGTTGGGTAGAAATAAACGGCAAGCGGTTAATGAATAACTATCACATTACCCGCTTGCCGGACAATCATTTCGATTACCAATCCGACAACCCCGATTTAGGCATTCAGCAAGGGCGGTTCGATATTAGTCAGAACACGGTTTTCTCACGGTTTACGGTATTGAATACCGATTTAAACGGTTACGAAATAATATCGCGTGAGAAAGATTTGTGCTTTGCCAAAGGAGCATTATACAATGGCAACGAGTTGATAAATACCTGGAATGCCGTAATGACTAAAAAGGTATAAGAAGCGATAGGCTGTTTCGTTACTGCATTTGTCTGATGCGCACTTCAACACCACTTCCTTTTAGTTTAGCCGGTAATTCATCAATGGCTGTACTGCCGTAATGATACGGGTAAAGGACTTTGGGCGAGAACATGCGTGCTGCACGAGCAGCCTGATCAACCGTCATGGTGTAAGGCTGGTTCACGGGCAGAAAAGCCACATCAATCTCTTTCAGTTCTTTGAGTTCGGGAATGTCTTCCGTATCTCCCGCTACGTAAATGCGTAGTCCGTCAAACGTAAGCACATAACCGTTATCACGGTGGCGGGGGTGATACATCTCTCTTCCCGCCGTGGTATTGTAAGCCGGAACAGCCTCAACCTTAACATCACCCAAGATAAAGGCCTCATCGCCATTCTTAAGTATGTTGCCTTTTTCCAGTTTTTTGTAACCGGATTCATTAATCAGTACTTCGGTTTTATTTTTACTGACTGCCTGAATGGCTTGCAAATCTAGATGATCGGCATGTTCATGTGTAATAAGTATCACATCTGCTTTGGGGAACGACTGGTAATCGGCATATTGTGAAACGGGATCTATCTGAATGTATTTCCCGTTGTAGGAAAGCATCAAGCTACCGTGTTTAATGAAGGTAATAACAACGTCCTTACCCGATTTGGTTTTAAACGTATCTGTTTCAAGGGGTTTTGCCCAAAGAACTGTGGCAAGTGCACAAAGCAACCCCAACACCATGTTTCGTTTCATATCATTTTACTTTTATGGTTCACACACAAATATAGATAAATTTAAAAAGATATTGCTACTTTTGTTGCTGCATAAATAATAAAAACGATTAACTAATGAAAATTTCTTCTCCTCGCATACCCAAAAAGCTTCAGGAAAACGAAGATCTGAGTAATCTGGTTGCCGAGCTGACCGAGGATATTGAAGGCAGGCTATTTTCGGCACAAACGGCTCATGAGATTTCGAAATCATTGCTAGACGTACAAACTTGTATCTTTAATCAGTGCATATTCCGTGAGTGCGACTTGCATAAGTCGAGATTCTGTGATGTGGAATTCAGAAGCTGCGATTTGTCAAACGTCAAATTGCATGAATGTGCCTTTAACAGGGTTAGCTTTGTTGATTGCAAACTAATGGGGACTAACTTCTCGGAAGGAACCTTTAATCACGTTTCTTTCAGTCATTGCAGTGCTCCTTACGTTATTTTCTCGGGCAGTAAGTTTCACCATGCTTCGTTTAGCGAATCGGATATGCGTAGATGTGCTGCCGAGAATTGCGCATTCGGCTTCACGGAGTTCAATCAGTGCAACTTCACCGAAGCAGAATTTCATCAAAGCAAACTGAGGGATATTGATTTAAGTACCTGCGAAATTAATGGCATCCGTCTTACCGGCAATGAATTGCGGGGAGCCGTTGTAAACAGCATGCAGGCTGTAGAGTTGGCCAAGTTGCTGGGAGTTATCGTTGTTTAATGAGGAAGAATTATGAAAAAGGTTATTATAATAGGTGCTACCTCGGGCATTGGAGAGGAAATTGCTAAAATATACATTGCCCAAGGGTGGCAGGTAGGTATTGCCGGCCGGCGTGAGGGGGCTTTAACGGCCTTAGCGGCTACCGCACCTGCACAAGTAAAAACGCAGGTGATTGATGTTACATGTGCCGATGCACCCGAACAACTTCAAAGCCTCATTGAAAAGCTGGGGGGAATGGATTTGTTCTTACTCAGTTCGGGCATCGGTAGCCAGAATGTAAAACTGGAGCCCGAAATTGAATTGAATACCGCACGAACCAATGTAGAAGGGTTTATACGAATGGTGACGGCTGCTTATCGCTTTTTTAAGGAACAGGGTAGCGGACACCTGGCAGTAATCAGTTCCGTTGCCGGTACCAAAGGATTGGGGTCGGCACCGGCTTATTCGGCTACGAAGCGTTTTCAAAACACTTACATTGATGCTTTGGCTCAACTGGCACGCATGGAGAGGTTATCCATACAGTTTACGGATATTCGTCCGGGCTTTGTAGCTACCGCTTTGCTGAAGAACCGGAAGTATCCGTTGTTGATGCGTGCCGATAGCACAGCCCAACACATTGTGAAAGCGCTTACCAATAAAAAACGCGTGGCGATTATCGACACACGTTATGCTATACTCGTTTTCTTCTGGCAACTTATACCTCGCTGGCTGTGGGAAAGACTGCCCATACGCAACGATAAATCATAAAGCGATCAAGGCTTTTTCTCCTCAAAATCGAGCGAGATGGAGTTGACGCAATGGCGGGTGTTCTTTGAAGTGAACCCTTCGCCCAAAAATACATGTCCCAAATGTGCTCCGCAACGGGCACATTGTATCTCCGTTCTTCGCCCGTCGGCATCGGGCACACGTTTTACAGCACCTTTTATCTCATCGTCAAAACTGGGCCATCCGCAACCGGCATCAAATTTATCGTCCGACCGGTACAGGGGGGTTCCGCAGCGTTTGCAGCAATAGGTGCCGTCTGCTTTATGCAGGTAGTATTTGCCTTGGAAGGGACGCTCAGTTCCTTTATCCACAATCACTCTCTTTTCTTCGGGGGTTAATTCTTTCATAACATATCCTTTCTGAACAGGTTTTCCTTTCTCTTCTGTTTCACGTTGCATCTGCTTCAAGCCCATCAGGCTGACCGACAACATAAAAATCCATATCAAATCTGTTACCTTCATCTTTGTTTATTCTACTATAGAAACAGTGGCTTTTAGTTAATAGTTCAAAGCAATGGGCTGTTTGACATACTTAAACAAACAGATTCGTTATATTTGCATTTGCTATGACAATATCAAAGATAGATAAGGAGAAAAGAACAGTAGAGCGAATGATTAGGCTGTACTGTGAAAAGAAAGAAGGGAATCAGGAACTTTGTGCCTCTTGTAAGGAACTGATTGCTTATGCACATGCCCGATTAGATCATTGTCCGTTTGGCGACCAAAAAGGCATGTGCAAGTATTGCAAGATTCATTGCTACTCACCCCAGAAACGCAAAGAGATTAAAAAGGTGATGCGTTTTGCCGGACCGCGAATGTTACTCTACGCTCCATGGCAGGTTATAAAACATTGGCTGAAAAAATAGACGGCTATTCCTCGCTTTGTTTCACCCAAAGCAAACGGGAGATATCGTATCCTCTTCGTTCGGCTTTGTAAAGCAGCATTTTCTTAACGTCATCCGGCAATTGCGGCGTGCGGCTTAATATCCACAAATAGTTATTGTTGCTACTTCCTATAAGCACGTAATTGTAATTCACTTCATCGAGTTCCAATATGTAGTAGTCACTGTAGAACCAAAGGAAAAAGGCGACTTTCAATTTGCCGGGCGTATCCGGATCGGGCACGTATGCTTTTCCTTCCGAAACATTCAGTTCTCCGTTTAGGTAGCCGCTGTTAACGACACGTATCTTATTACCGGATAGTAAAGTGTACTCCGCCGTCACGCGAGTCAGATTGCGTTCAAACCTATTTTCAAAACGGGCTATCTCGTACCATTTGCCCATGTAACGCGACAAATCTATTTTTCGGACGGTCCACTTAGTCGTGTCAGCCAGAAATTCATCAATGTCATTCGCCGAGAATTCAAAGCCTGTTTCTTCCAGCGTGGCAGGGATAACGCATTGACCTGTAGTAAGGAAATTCGATGCTTCTCCCATAAAGAAACGAATAACGGCAGACGGAACGGTCAATTTGAACCAGCTGCTATATCGCCAGGCCATTCTGTCTCTCAACTCGGTTTGGGTTATTTGATGAGGTGCAACAAAATTAATGATGCCGATAATGGAGGTGGTCTTAATAACATGGAGCATGGCCTTGTTCAGGTCTCGGATGTCTATCCATGGAAAATACTGATTACCGGGACCTATTGCTACGGCCATCTTCAGCTTCAACGAGCGCGAAAGTTCTTTGAATGCGCCTCCGTCGGGCGAAAGCACTACACCGAAACGAGTAATAACCAACCGTGTATCGGTATGCACCTTGGCAGCTTCAGCTTCCCAACGACAGCAAAGGTCAGACAAGAAGCCTTCTCCCCTCTCCTGCGAGTAGTCGTCATGGCAACCTTCCGTAGGATAATACCCCACAGCCGAAGCCGAAATAAACAACTGAGGTTTCTGTTCGAGTGAATTGATGGTCTGTACCAGTCGACGGGTAACGTTGATGCGACTGTTATATAGTTCCTTTTTATATTCGGTGGTCCACCGGCGATTGATGGTTGCCCCTGCCAAATTGATAACCACTTCGCACTGTGAAAGGCGAGCGATTAACTGATCGGACATGTTATCACGGAACATAGCACGTCCTAAAGGAACTATCTGATGTCCCTGTAACTCCAAGAAGGCTGAAAGACGCTTCCCGATAAATCCGCTTGCTCCGCTAATGGCTATTTTCATGTTATACTTGTTTTCTTAAAAAACACAAATATAACATGAAAAGTTTAGCTATCAATAGATTAATCGGTACAATACTTTTTCAACGGGCAATCTGTTGCTTTTAACCCCTCAACAATGCTTCGGGCATTCATCCGGGCACCTTGAAGTGAGGTGTGGGTATGGTCGTTATTAAAGAATGCCGCAGCCTTTTCGGGTCCCATCTGCTGAAGCTTATCGGCCGACAGTTTATTCAGGTCAATATAGTAAGCACCGGCTTTCTCGGCGGCATCTTTCGCCCACTGTCCGTAGGTGTCTGTGTTACGTTCAATTTGGCCGTCCTTCCACTTGTTACGAGGCGTGTGACTTAACACTACAGGTATGGCTCCTTTCTCTTTCACATCTCGAATAAACTTGCGAAGGTACCACCCAAATGTATATACTACCTGATATTTACCGGTTGCCTCCATTAAAAAGACTTTACTTTCTTCACCGGAACCGTGCAGTTCGCCACGAGCTTTGCCTACATGAATATCGCCACCGTCATTGTGTCCGAACTGCATCAGCACAAAATCACCGGGCTTTAATGCATTATAAACTTTGTCCCAACGACCTTCATCAAGGAAAGTACGTGCACTGCGTCCTGCCATCGCACAGTTTTCAACGGATATTTTATTCAGGTTGAATTCATCGGCTATAACGCTCCCCCAGCCCCACATGCCGTTTTCATCTTTGTCATTGTTCTTAACGGTACTGTCGCCGATGGTAAATAACACCGGACGACCCTTTTTTCGACTAGAACCTGTAATTGTGTCTTTTGCAACCGGTTTCAGGTAATTAGCCAACTCCAATCCTTTGCAAGCACGAATTCCTTCTGCAGCCGACTCGGCATTGACTTTAGCTCCGAACGCACTGGTATGTATGCGGTCTAGATAGAATAGGTACTGAACCTTTTCTTTTCCGAATTTCTCAAACTTGCGAGCACTGATGTCATTCAAATCAATGAAAGGAACCTTCTGTTCTTTCGCTATTTGTTTTGCCCATAAACCAAACGTTTTGTTTACTCGCGTTACAATGGTACTGTCTTTGTCTTCCCAAGCATTACGAGGAGTTAGCGAAACTAAAATGGGATGTGCTCCTTTGGCTTTTGCCTCCTGCACAAACCGACGCATGTACTCGCCATAGGTGTAAACAGTTTCTTTGGCACCTGTTTCTTTAATGGTTACCGGAAGACTGTCTTTGTCGATACCGGGAATGGAAGCACGTGCGCGTCCGCTGTCATAAGGACCGTTGTCATTATGTCCCAGCTCAATGATTACCCAATCGCCCGGACGAATACCTTTAAGTACATCGGGCCAAAGACGAGTATAAAAGGTGCGGCTACTAGTTCCTCCCAGAGCGTGATTCTCAACGGTTATCTTATCTGTATCAAAAAAGTCGCCGGCATAGTAGCCCCAGCCCCACTGCCCGTTATTACCGTTACCTAACGTACCGGTGCGCATCGTAGAGTTACCAACTAAAAACAGAACCGGGTTGTTGCCCTTGCGACTGGCTCCGGCAACAGGGCGTGCCGTTCGCGCCTTATTTAAACTGTCGAGTGTATTGTCAATCACGTTATTCACATCTTTCATCGGTGATGTGATGTTGTTTTGTGCGTGTACTGATCCTGTATATAACAGAAGTCCGAATAAGCCCCAAAGGCTGCATAATAATAGATTCTTCATCTTTCTACTTTTAAACATTGGTTTGAGTGCAAAAATAGAAAGGATATGCTTATGTATACATGGCATATCGTTCACATTCATGTTATATTATTCTTTTTAAGGCAATAATAAAAGTTAAATATTCATTTTCGTCGAATAACAAAAGAGACTAAACATCCAATTCTAACTTCCAAGTAACCATGTAACTTCGTGGTAAGCTCTTGCACAGTTAAACTTCACATTGTACATTTGCTCTCCATAAGAGAGTTAGCGCTAAAAATAAACGTGCTACACTTTATATATTAATTAAAGTAGGTTTACGATTTAAAATAAGAAGTCATGAAGAAGTTATTTATTTTATCTGTCATAGTATTGAGCTCTGTAGCCGCAATGGCTCAAAGCAAGGTTTGGAAAAACGATCCGGCACATTCTCGACTGGGTTTTGTTGTAAAGCACTTGACCATATCTGAAATTAGTGGGCGTTTCGCTGATTTTAGTGTGGATGTTACTACAACAAAAGCCGATTATTCTGATGCTCAAATATCAGTTACGGCAAAGGTAGCAAGTATTGATACGGATATTGAAGCGCGCGATAATCATTTGCGCTCTGCCGATTTCTTTGATGCGGAAAAATATCCGGTTCTTACTTTCAAAAGCATTTACCTGAAAAAGACCGGTAAGAATGAAGGGAAGTTATATGGCAACCTGAGCTTTCACGGAATAACCAAAGCTGTAACATTAGACGTTACTTATTTTGGCACGGTGGTTAATCCCATGAGTAAGGCTGAAACTGCCGGTTTCAAAATTAAAGGAACCATTAAAAGATCTGATTTTAATTTGGGCGCAAACTTCCCCGAAGCGGTAATCAGTGATAATATTCAGATTATTGCCGATGTGGAATTCAGTCCCGCTAAATAATACATTCACCATTAATAACAAATTAAATTTATGAAAACAATAGTAGTTTTAGCTCACCCGCATATTGAACAATCTGGTGTTAACAAGACATGGACCAGTGCATTAGTACAAAAGCATCCGGAAGTGAAGTTACATAATCTGTACACCAAATATCCCGACTGGAAATTTGACGTACAAGCCGAGCAAGCTTTGCTGGAACAATACGATCGCATCATTTTGGAGTTTCCGGTTCAATGGTACAGCGTTACTCCTTTATTAAAGAAATGGCTCGACGATGTATTTTTGCAAGGTTGGTGTTATGGCGAAGGAGGCAATAAGCTTACCGGCAAACAGATTGGCATTGCCTTGTCTACAGCGGGCGTTGCGGAAGCATACACCGAAGAGGTATACGGAACTGTAGCACAAATTTTGAAACCGCTTGAATCGACCGCCAAGTTTGTTGGAGCCGAATACATTTCATACCATGTATTCCACGGTGCATATACTCCGGATGCAAGCGAACGACTTGCAACGGATGTAGAAAAGTATATTGATTTCGTGACGAAATAAGCAGCACGTTGCTAAGTGATACCATGTCTCTGTTTTGCATGCGTTGCAAGACAGAGATGTGTAGTTTATTAATACACCAACAAAAGGAAGATAATGAAAAGAAGAACAGAATCAGCCTGCCCGGTTCGCTCTGTTTTAAACAGTGTGGGCAGTAAATGGTCTATATTGATTATAGATATTTTGGGCAATACGGAAAGTATGCGTTTTAATGAGATAAATAAAACATTGGGAGATATCTCTCAGAAAATGCTAACATCTACGTTGAGGTCATTGGAAGCAGATGGTATTTTATCAAGGAAAATGTATAATGAAATACCTCCTCGGGTAGAATATGCGCTGACTCAATTGGGGCAAGAGCTGTTACCACATATACGCAATTTAATTGGTTGGAGTCAACAAAATTTAGAATCTATCAAAAAGAACCGCTTACTTTTTGAACAAAACCATTAAAGAAAGCGTATTGAGAGTACTACTAAAAATAAAAAGATGAGCTTAAAACATCAGGCGTATAAAGAAGCCAACATTCGGTTTCTAGAAGAAAATCTTCAGAATGAGGGAATTAACGAACTTCCTTCAGGTATTCAATACAAAGTCATTTTAAAAGGAAATGGACCGGTTCCTTCCATCAAAAGCACGGTGAAAGTACATTATAAAGGGACCATGATTGATGGCACCGAGTTTGACAATTCATTTGCTCGCAAGAAACCGGAAGTGTTTCGCGTGAAAGATGTTATTACGGGCTGGCAACATGCGCTCACGGCAATGCCTCTGGGGTCACGGTGGATCATCTATATTCCGTATGAATTGGGGTATGGAACAAGAGCATGCGGTAATATCAAAGCGTATTCAACACTTATCTTTGAGGTGGAACTACTCGGAGTCAAGTAGGTCAGAGTTGTTTTTCGGTTAAATGTTTCCAATAGCGTACAGGCATGTTTTGCTTGTGCAACTTAGGATTGATACGCTCTTTAATGGCGATAGACTTGAAATAGGTTTTCCACATTTCCTGAAACAGTTTCTCGTCTTCTGCCATTTGAGTTTCATCAAGCATTCCACTCACCAAATGGGCGGCTTCGGTTTCTAACGTTATTTCTTCTACGGTATTCAGGTCGTAATAATAACCGTAGCTGCGTTTTAAATCATATATAATCCACTTTTGATCGGAAAACCGGTCTTTAAAGTGAGGAATAGCAAGTGCCAGAACGTTATACATAGGTTCAAAAGCAGCAAAGAAAGTACCGTCTGCCGCTTTTTGAAAGCGAACAAACTGAAGCATACGCCTTCTTTCTGCACATACTTTTTTCCATATCTGTGCTAATTCAAGCACATCGGGATCGGCAAAGTTGACTTCGATAGACTGACGAGAATCAATCGCCTTACGAATATAACGAAACAAAAGCATATCAATGTATGGAAGCTCAGACAGCCAACAGGTGGTTATGCACGAAAGAGCTGAAGTTGATAGTTTTTTCTGCAGACCGGCCCAAACACGGGTCGACTTCTCTTCGTCAGCAATAACAGTAAAACTATCATCAACGAAAAGCGGCAAAGGTTCACTTTCGGCAAGCAATACATCGGGGAAAGTACGACGGTAATAAGCATCAAACACCACCGTGAGTAAACCTTCAAATGTTTTATCATACCGAAAGACAATCATTCGTCAACAAAGTTAAGTAACAATTGCCTGTCATCCAGGTTTTTCTTACCCGACGGCACAAGTAGTTTTCGAACAGTTTGAGGCGTCATTTCATTGACTGTACGAACCGTTAACTCGTTGCAGGTAATAAAATACTGTGCTTTCTTCATCACAATCCCTATTTTCTTCAACTGATAGCTGCCCAACTTGCCGTAACGACGAGAAGCAACAATGAGCTTAGCCGATTTCACTCCGATACCGGGAACACGCAACAGCAATTCGTAATCAGCTTTGTTCACATCGACCGGAAATTGTTCGGGATGCCGTAATGCCCACGACAACTTAGGATCGACCTCTAAGTCAAGATCAGGATAGGCATCATTGACAATCTCATCCACTTTAAATTGGTAGAAACGGAGTAGCCAATCGGCCTGATACAACCTGTTCTCCCGAACCAAAGGAGGCTGTTTCAACGCTGGTAGACGTTTATCGTAAGTATTCACCGAAACATAGCCCGAATAATAAACGCGCTTCATTGTTGGACGTTGATAAAGCACGGAAGAAAGGCGCAGTATGTCTTTGTCTGTTTCAGGAGTGGCCCCCACAATCATCTGCGTACTTTGTCCGGCAGGAGCAAAACGCGGTGCATAGCGATATTTCTTTCTCTCTTCACTGCTCTCAAGTACTCCCTGCTGAATATATTTCATCGGTTGAAATACACTCTTAAAGTCTTTTTCGGGTGCCAGGTGTTTTAAGCTCTCTTCATTCGGGATTTCAATATTTACGCTTAATCGATCCGCGTATAATCCGGCTTCATTTACCAACTCCCGGCTTGCTCCCGGAATACTTTTAAGGTGTATATATCCGTTAAACCGATGCACTTGCCGCAAATCTTTAGCAACGCGCACCAGTCGCTCCATGGTATAATCAGGGTTACGAACCACTCCGGAACTCAAAAAAAGTCCTTCAATGTAATTCCTACGATAGAATTCCATTGTAAGCTCTACCAATTCAGTAACGGAGAATGTTGCTCGTCGCAAATCATTGCTGCGGCGGTTGATGCAATAGGCACAATCATAAATGCAATGATTGGTAAGCATGATTTTAAGCAGCGATATGCAACGACCATCTTCCGCAAAGCTATGGCAAATGCCCCATCCGCCTACAGTATTCCCCAATCCGCCCTTCTGATTGGAGCGAACGGTTCCACTAGACGAACAAGATACGTCGTACTTGGCCGACTCAGCCAATATCTTTAATTTTTCGAGCACATCTGCGTTCATAATCAGCACTTTAAGTACTTAAAATCGTAGAGCCAAAGATAGTAATTATCAGTCAAAAATCAATTAGACATTATATTGTTATAACAAAAAAAGACCACTCTTTATCAGAGTGGTCTAACTGCTTTTTGAAAAGATGAAATTTATTTCTTAGAAGCTTCTAAAGATGCTTTTCTGAATTCTTTCATTGATTTTTCAATCTCTAAAGAAGCTTTACGAGCACGTGTACCTGCAGCTTTGTTTCCGTTCTCAATTTGTGCTTCAGCGTCTTTTAGGAATTCAGCTACCAGCTGATTTACCTTTTCTACTAGTTCTTTCATAATCCTTTTTATAATGTTTCGTTAATATTTGGTCGGCAAAATTACATTCTTTCCGCAAATAACAACATAGTTGAGAATCTTTTTTTTAATAAAAAAGCCTTAAAAGGGCTCACAGCATACTCAAATCGTTTTTTTTCTATACTTTTGCATCTGAAAAACCGATTAGAGGCATTCATAACTGGCCCAAATATCAAGAAGTGCAGTTGGGCACTTACCAGCCAAATATATTCGGTTTGATATAACCGAAACTGTATTTGAAAATCATAAATTCTGTTTCAAACTGAAATGATCATTCTTTTTATTTGTACATTTGCACTTTCATGATCATATATAAAAATAGTAAGAATCAATAATATAACTCTTATAAATAATGAGCTTGTTATCTAAATTATTAAAAAAGGACACCGGAGACGGTAACAGCAACGTTGGCAATGTGGAAGATTTCGTTTCACTCACCCGCGTTTATTTTCAATCGGTCATTGCTGTAAATCTTGGAATCACCAATATCAATTTCATTCCCGATGTTGCACAATTTAAACGTATGTTTAAAGTGCAAACACAAAATGGAAAATTGGGATTAGCCGAAAAATCACGTGCACGCAAAATGTTGATGCAAGATTATGGATTAAGTGAAAACTTCTTCAAAGAAATTGATGCATCGGTCAAAAAGAGTTGTAAAACGCCAAATGACATACAAGCGTATCTGTTTATGTACCAAGGATTTTCAAATGACTTGATGATGCTGATGGGAAACCTTATGCAATGGAAATTCCGCATACCTTTATTATTCAAAAAGATTTTAAAAGGAATGACAGAGAAAACCGTTCACGAAGTATGCACCAAGAAAGTGTGGAAGGCTGACGATGTGCATAAAACAGCGACTGCCGTAAGACAGTATAAAGAACGATTAGGGTACTCAGAACAATGGATGACGGAATATGTCTACAATATTGTTTTATTAGCCAAAAAGGAACCCAAACAAAAAGGAGACATCGCGAAATAATTGAAATAAAACTGTTTGTATTGATTAGAAAAGGGAACAAAAAAAACTTTTTTTTTCTTAATAAACGCACGAGTTTGAAAGCGGAAGAATTGATCTTCCGCTTTTTTTTGTTATATTTATGCAAATATCTCAATTAATAACTTATAAACAACGACGCGCATGAAACAAAAGAAAATGCTTTCACTTACTCTTTCCGAACTAAAAATCATGTACAAACAAAGGCTGCCCGACATAGTTTCTATGGCCGAAAGTTCCTGCGATGAAAACGAATTCAAACAGAAATTAAATGAATACGTTGGCTTGCATAATGAATGGAATGCTAGAAGAAGTGAGCATATTCGAATGCTGATTGAATACGATGGGAAAAGCATCAACGAACTTTCTACCGGCGAAGATATGCATATTCAAACCTTGACACTTCTTTGGAACTACCTCAAAAATCCACTTGATAAAACAGAAGCAAGCACTGATTTATTTATCGACTTATTTTTCTTGTTCTACGAAAATGATTGGGCCGACAGCAAATCAACATCAACAAGCAAGATAAAAAGGCAAATGGGGCGTTGGAATACGGGCATCGATAAAGAGACAGTAGCTATCAGAGTTCAAAATAAAGAACGTATGATTAGAATCTTAAGCAAAAAAATTGAGCAAAAAAAAACGGTTCATTCACGTTACACATTTGAAGAAAATCTATCTGAAGAAGGCAAGCTTGAAAAAGTAAGATATTGGTGGAATGATTATCGATTCCATCTGGCTATGGCTGCAAAGAGCCCTACTGAGCTAAATACCTTACTAGGCAATTCTTTATCTGATAAAACCATGCAACTGCTTGTGTGGGCACGTAAAAAGAAAATGCCTTTTTTTGCTACTCCATATTATCTGTCACTACTAAATACAACGCAGCAAGGATATGACGACGAAGCTATCAGAAGCTATATTCTTTATTCACCAGAACTGGTTGACACGTATGGCAATATCAAAGCTTGGGAAAAAGAAGATTTAGTGGTATCTGGAAAACCCAACGCAGCGGGTTGGTTGCTTCCTGAGGGAAATAACATCCACCGTAGGTATCCGGAAGTCGCCATTTTAATTCCCGACAGTATGGGGAGGGCCTGTGGTGGCTTATGTGCTTCTTGTCAACGCATGTACGATTTCCAAAGTGAAAGGCTTAACTTTGAGCTAGAATCATTGAAGCCGAAAGAATCATGGAACAAAAAACTAAAACGCTTGATGGCTTATTTTGAAGAAGATACCCAATTACGTGACATTCTCATCACAGGAGGAGATGCCTTAATGAGCCAAAATAAAACGTTAAAACATATTTTGGAAGCTGTACTGCAGATGGCTAAAAACAAACAGAAAGCTAATTTGCAAAGACCAGATGGTGAAAAATACGCAGAACTAACTCGTATTCGCTTAGGAAGTCGCTTATTGGCTTATCTCCCGATGAGGGTTGATAAAGAACTGATTGATATTCTGAAGGATGTGAAACAAAGAGGAAGTATGATAGGCATAAAACAGTTTATTATTCAAACACATTTTCAAACCCCACTGGAAGTGACCCCCGAAGCTCTTGATTCCATAAAAAAATTACTTTCTGCCGGATGGCTAATAACGAATCAACTGGTCTATAACGTGGCAGCGTCAAGAAGAGGACATACAGCACGACTGCGTGAGGTACTCAATAAAGCGGGAGTTCTCTGCTATTATACTTTTTCTGTAAAAGGATTTAATGAAAACTATGCCGTGTTTGCACCTATCAGTCGATCTATACAAGAGCAAACAGAAGAGAAAATATGGGGAGAATTAAACGATTGTCAGAAAACTGAATTAGATGAGTTGCTCAAAGAAAATAATGAAAAGGGGAATCTTATCGCCACATTCCTGAAAAAACACGATTTACCTTTCTTGGCAACAGATCGAAATGTTCTTAATTTACCTGCCATTGGTAAAAGCATGACCTTCCAAACAGTTGGTATTACTGCCGAGGGAAAAAGAATCATGTTATTTGATCATGATGGTTCGCGTAAGCATAGTCCCATCATCAATCAAATGGGCAATGTATTCATTGTTGAGAATAAATCGCTGGCTGCCTATTTGAGGCAACTGGACACAATGGGTGAAAACATTGAAGAATATGCAACGTTATGGTATTATACAAAAGGAACGACGGAACCTCGTTTTAAAATATACGAGTATCCGTCGCCTTTGTACAGTATAACTAGTAGAATTAGTAATCTGGAGATAAAAAATTAAATTTCACCTTCTTCTTTAACGCGTATCACTGCATTGGCTACAATAGCTGTTAGTCCACCTGTAGTGATACCGGAAGAGAAAATACCCTTAATCGCATCAGGAGCATTTATTAAAATATCAGGAATAAGTTCAACCCCTAAGCCGAGTGACAAGCTGACAGCCAATACAAGTGTTTCTTTACGACCAATTTGTTGAGAAGAAACAATGCGGACACCAGCCGCTGCTACAGTTCCGAACATGAGTAATGTAGCTCCACCCAATACAGGATCGGGCATTAAGGAAAACACTGCACCTACAATAGGGAAAAGACCCAGCAGTACAAGCATGGCAGCAATGTAATATCCTACAAAGCGACTTGCCACTCCAGTAAGTTGTATGATTCCATTGTTCTGAGCAAAGATTGAATTTGGAAAAGAATTGAAAACTCCTGCCAGAAAAGAATTAAATCCATCAGCTAATACACCTCCAGAAACTCTTTTCACATATCCTTCTCCCTCAATGTCTAATCCGGAAATCATAGAATTTGCGGTCACATCTCCGGTAGCTTCAATAGCCGTAATCAAATAGACTAAACCGATAGCAATAAATGAGGAAATATTAAAATCAAGTCCGTATTTAAATGGCATCGGGATATTAAAACTCGTAAGTAGATTTAAATTCAAAGATGACATATCGACTTTACCCAAAGCAAAAGCCAACCCATATCCCAAACAAATTCCCAACACAATGGAACTCATACGGAGATATTTGTTTTTACTGCGATTAAAAAATAAAACGCTCAGTAAAACCAAACCTGCTATTGAGAGATTTTCCCACGAGCCAAAGGTTCCATTATCCATAGCTCCATATCCGCCTCCACATGATACAACTCCAACTTTAATCAGACTTAAGCCAATCAAAAGAACTACGATTCCAGAAACCAAAGGAGTGATAATATTGCGCATATAGCGAAAAGTACGACTGATAACCATTTCAACGGGAGCAGCAGCCATACATACACCAAATATAAGTGGTAATCCCCCCATCAGACCCGTTGTTATAATGGGACCGATAAATGAAAAACTGGTTCCTTGAATACACAATAAACGAGCCCCGACCGGGCCGAAGCGTTTACACTGTATAAATGTAGAGATTCCTGAAACAAAGAGTGACATGGATACCAAAAAACTTGTTTTTTCAACATCAAGTTTTAAGGCTCCTGCAATGATAAGCGGAGGGGTAATAATAGCCACAAAAATAGCAAGTAGATGCTGTAATGCAGCAAATATTGCATCTTTAAATGGTGGGCGATCTTCAACCCCATAGATTAAATCTGTTTTCATTCAGGCAGATTAATTTAAAGTCCATTTCAAAGCAAGAGTAGGAATCACATAGGCTCTACCTTTATAGAAGTTATTACTCACTTCTACTTCAGTGCCCACACTAAGATTGAATTTATCATTTACTCCATCTATTTTATTCAAGTTAACCCAAAATTGAGGTTCGGTAAGAAATGTGAGTTTTGAATTAAACCAGGTCTCTTCTCTCCAAAGGTCAGCAAAACCGCAGAACGTAAAGAGGTTATCATTCATATTCATATACCAAGTACCAGTTAATTGAAAATTATTAGGTGAATCATTCTTCTGAATGTATTTATACATTGCAGTCAATGAAAATCCTTTGCTAAAAGATGCATTGTTATATGTATAAGTTCCACCAAGCATATAAGCATTATTAATAGAATATGTTTTTGCCAGACCGCCATTGTATTCTAAATGAAGAGATAAAGGACCGTCCCAAAATTTTAATTCGCGGGCTATTTCCCAATATGCCTGCTCGACGCCTTTAGAGTTATAGTCCATATCGACAAAGAAGAAAGTACTTCCCCAATCGTCTGGCTGGAATTTTTCTACAGTACTAGTTAACAATGGACGAACATCCATGTTCTTGTCATACAACGCACGACCAAAATCATAGTGTAACTGAATGTTTTGCGCACGTAAACCAAAAATGCTCAGAGCAAGCGCTAAGAAGAAAATTGTTGCTAATCGTTTCATAAACTTATGTAATTCGGATAATTAAAGGTGCAAAAATAGTTAATTTAATTAAGAAGCAAGCAAACATAAAGCAAATAGTATGTTTTTGATTCTTATTTTTGAAGGGAAATTAAATCCATTAACTAATAAATTATGCCAAATAAATTAGAAGAAATACCAATAGAAATACATCCGTTAAAGCCATTTCTGCCCCCTCAAGCTAGCCTATTGATGCTGGGTAGCTTTCCTCCTCAACAAAAAAGATGGTCAATGGATTTTTATTATCCGAATTGGAATAACGATATGTGGCGTATTATGGGGCTATTATATTATGATAATAAGAGTCATTTTCTAAAAGAACCTTTAAAAACATTTGATAGAGAAAGTATTATTAAGTTTCTTAATGAAAAGGGTATAGCATTGTATGATACGGCATCTTCCATAAAACGTTTACAAGACAATGCCTCCGACAAGTTTTTAGAAGTGGTTGAACAAACAGATATCAGAAGATTACTCAATCTCTTGCCTCAATGCAAAGCTATTGTTACTACTGGGCAAAAAGCGACGGAAACTTTACTCAAACAGTTCGACATACAAGAACCCAAGTTGGGGGATTTTTCAGAATTTGTATGTAACAATCGAGCATTGAGACTTTACCGTATGCCTTCTTCTTCAAGAGCGTATCCACTCCCTTTAGAGAGAAAAGTTGCATCCTATCGCATCATGTTTCAAGACTTGCAGATGATGTAGCTTTTTTCAGTCAGATAAAAAAATAGGGTAGAGAGCTGATTATCAGCACCAAGCAAATTTATAGGTTAGAAAATAAAAAAGTATTCCCTTACAACTCTTGCTAATTCGGGATATTCTACTACCTTTGCACCGCAAACACGGGAGTAGCTCAGTTGGTAGAGCACCGGTCTCCAAAACCGGGTGTCGGGAGTTCGAGCCTCTCCTCCCGTGCATAAAATAAAACAATGGCCACAAAATGTAGCCACTGTTTTATTTTATAAAGCAAATCTTAATATGGTCAATCTGATGAGAATATTACTTGTAATCATAGGCACCATTTCACTTATATTAGGTATTGTGGGTATATTTCTACCCCTACTTCCTACCACGCCTTTTCTGTTACTTTCAGCTGCCCTATATTTCAAGTCTTCTCCCAAACTATATGACTGGCTACTAGGCCAAAAACACTTAGGACCTTATATTCGCAATTTTAGAGAGAAAAAAGCGATTCCACTCCGTGCCAAGATAATATCCATCACATTGATGTGGGGCAGCATGCTTTATTGCGTAGCCTACCTTGTGCCAATCATCTGGATTAAATTTTTGCTTATTGCCATTGCCATTGGTGTTACTTATCATATTTTATCATATAGAACACTAAAGAAATGACTTAAAGCCGTCCGCGCATCTTTCAATTTATCCTCCCAATGAGCAACCGAGTTCTTACCAACAATATCAGTTACGTATTTTACTGCAATAAAAGGCACCTCTTTATCACGACACACAAATGCTTGAGCATAAGCTTCCATATCAACAACATCACCCTGAAGAGTTGATTCTTCGGTAAGAAAACTATCTCCGGTATTACATACGCCCTCTCGACCCCATTCTTTACAAAGCCCTTTATCTGACAATAATTCTGTAGTAGATATTTCACTTTCCAATCCGAAATCTTTCAATTTTGCCATATCTCTGTCTACAAATGTCTTGCAAACAAAGATATCGCCTACCTGATGAACTATGGTACCGGCAGTACCTGCATTAACAACCAAATCAGGTTGAACATGATTTATTGCTTCTGCAACACGGTAAGCCGCTTTAGCTTTACCAATTCCGGTGAGTACATAATACACCTCTGTATCGGGCCATTTTATTTCAAAGAATTCTTCTCTGACGGCACAAGTTATTAAAATTTTAAGCATATGGTTATCTTAATATATATGTTTTCAAAGCTTCTACATACTCTTCAAAAGCATCTACACCTACAGGTGTGATTTTACAGACCGTACGCGGCATCTTTCCTTTGAACGTCTTGGTAACTTCAACATATCCAGCATTATTCAGTTTATCGATCTGAATGCTTAAATTACCAGCGGTAGCACCAGTTTGCTGACGAAGATACACAAAGTCTGCCTCTTCAACTGTCATTAACAAAGAAATAACAGCTAAACGTAACTCAGAGTGAAGCAAAGGGTTTAATTCTTTAAACATCAAGTCCTCCTTTCCTACCTTCTTTTAGCTGTATAATTTAGCATGTGACCAGGTATAACCATCATCAACACAAAAATAGCAGCAAAAATTAAAATAGAAGAAGTATCACGAACTATTACGCAAAGCGGCGAAAAGAGAATACCGATAAAGCCGGAAAAAATAATAGGCTTAAAACGAATTATCAATCCTGTAATTGCCGTAGCCATACCCATGGTAAGTAATACAATAAATAAAATGGGGATGTAAGTCAAAAATGATATGATCGAAATCATAAAAGAAGCAATTCCAAACACCATCCACACATGACTGATTGCCCTATCGACAAACGTGATAACTCGCGATCTATTATTTAGTTGTTTCTTATTGTGCAATAACCATAATGTTCCTCCAAACACCGGTATAGCGAACCAAAGCCAATGCCATAAATAATTGCCGGACGTTGTTACTAAAGACCACACAATTACAGCAACAATTACAGTAGTATATCCCCAAATGAGAAAAGGAATACCACTATTATCTTCTAAACGACTTCGTGTATTACGAATCATTTGAGAAATAAGATCTAAACTTTCTTTCTCAGTTAAAACTTTATCTTCCATATTTCCTAATAATTACGTGTGTAATCACAACATATATAAACTATAGCAACAAATGATACAATCCAACATACACTCAAATTTAAAATAAGCTCATCCATTTTATTTGTTGTTATACTTAAATTCCAGATAGTTTGTCACAATAGTTAATATTAAACCGATCCCCCAACCGGCAATTACCCAGAGTACCCATAAATAATTAGGAGTTGTCATCAAATTGACAAACACCAAAAATACATTTACGACCAAATACTTCACAATGCTCATTATTATATTTAATTTGCATTGATTCTTCATTTTTGTTTTTTCATCTGTTAGTTCCATAATTAATTTTTCGTTTTCATCTTCCGTACTAAGAAATACGGTTCTGGTTCATATTTTTTTTAGAGATCTATTTTTTATAAAGAACAAATACCTATAAAAAATAGTAAGATTCGAATCCTCTGCAAATGTAACTAGTTTATTTTATAAACCAAATTATTTGAAATTATTTTTTCTTTCTATCATTTTTAAAGATAATAAAGACTGTTTTATTAGTATTAAATAAGTTTTTTAAGACTTTTGAATTAATTTCTTATGAAAAGTTTTTGTAATCTGAGAGTAAATTGTATTTTTGTGTACAATTTTAGTGTAGAATGACAGAAGAAGAAAAAAAGTTATTATCAACCTTTGAAGCCCGATTAAGGCATTTGATTTATCTTCATGATGAGCTAAAACAAGAAAATGCCGGTTTAAGGCAACTATTGGAGGAACAGAAAGAAGAAATAGCAAAGGTAAAGGCTTCTTATTTAATTTTAGAAGCCAACTACACTAACCTAAAAACAGCGAGGACAATCAGCCTTAACGGCAGCGATGTAAAAGAGACAAAGCTGCGATTGTCGAAATTAGTGCGTGAAGTCGATAAATGCATCGCTTTATTAAATGAATAAAACAAATAAAGAATGGTGTATGAACGATAAGATAAAAATAAATCTGCAAATTGCCGATGCCAATTATCCTCTACAAATAAATATGGAAGAGGAAGAATTAGTTCGAGAGGCAGCAAAACAGGTAAATATGAGACTTAATACGTATCGGAGCCATTATAAAAATTTGGAACTCGAAAAAATTATCGCTATGGTAGCGTATGAATTTTCTTTAGAGAATCAAAAATTAAAGCAACGTAATGACACTGAACCGTATAGCAAAAAAATAGATGAACTCACAGACTTGCTGGAAGAGTATTTCAGGAAAGAATAGAGTTCAGATATATTTAGAGATTTATTAATTATAAGAAGATACACGCACTACTAGAATACATGGACAATTAAGGTGTTGCATGTGTTTTAGTGAGTGCGTTTTTATTTTATACACATATTAAATTAATTGAAATGACAGTAACAATAGTAGCATCCATTGTATGCCTCCTTCTTGGTGGAACATTGTCGTATGTAATGTTTCGATATGTACTCAAATCGAAGTATGACAGTATTCTCAAAGAAGCCGAAACGGAAGCTGAGGTTATAAAGAAGAACAAGCTGCTTGAAGTGAAGGAAAAGTTCCTAAACAAAAAAGCAGACTTGGAGAAAGAAGTCTCTATCAGAAACCAAAAAATTCAGCAAGCTGAAAACAAACTGAAACAAAGAGAAATGGTTATTGCCCAAAGGCAAGAGGAAATTCAACGTAAAAAAGCAGAGTCCGAAGTAGTAAAAGAGAATCTCGAGGCTCAGCTTGTAATCATTGAGAAGAAAAAAGAGGAACTAGATAAGTTGCAACATCAAGAAATTGAAAAACTTGAGGCATTATCAGGACTTTCTGCCGATGAAGCAAAGGACCGATTAATTGAATCATTGAAGGAAGAAGCTAAAACAGAAGCCCAATCTTTCATTAATGATATTATGGACGATGCTAAATTAACAGCTAATAAAGAAGCTAAGCGCATTGTTATTCAAACAATACAACGCGTAGCAACTGAAACGGCAATTGAGAACTCGGTTACAGTATTCCATATTGAGTCTGATGAAATCAAAGGACGTATCATCGGCCGTGAAGGTAGAAACATACGAGCTCTTGAAGCTGCAACCGGAGTTGAAATTGTGGTTGATGATACCCCCGAAGCGATTGTATTATCGGCATTCGATCCTGTACGTCGTGAAATAGCGCGTCTTGCACTTCATCAACTAGTAACAGACGGACGTATTCACCCGGCTCGTATTGAAGAAGTCGTTGCAAAAGTAAAAAAGCAGATTGAAGAAGAAATCATTGAAACAGGTAAACGTACCACAATTGACTTGGGAATTCATGGTTTACATCCTGAATTAATCCGTATCATTGGTAAGATGAAGTATAGGTCTTCATACGGACAAAATTTGTTGCAACATGCTCGTGAAACAGCTAATTTATGTGCAGTAATGGCATCGGAACTCGGTCTAAATCCAAAGAAGGCAAAAAGAGCCGGATTGTTACACGATATAGGTAAGGTGCCCGATGAAGAACCAGAATTACCACATGCGTTATTAGGTATGAAACTAGCTGAGAAGTTCAAAGAAAAGCCTGATATCTGCAATGCTATCGGGGCACACCACGATGAAGTTGAAATGACAAGCTTATTAGCACCTATCGTGCAAGTTTGCGACGCAATTTCCGGTGCACGTCCAGGAGCAAGACGAGAAATTGTGGAAGCTTATATTAAACGCCTCAACGATCTTGAGCAGTTAGCCATGTCATATCCAGGCGTTACCAAGACGTACGCTATTCAAGCAGGTAGAGAATTACGCGTAATTGTAGGTGCTGATAAGATTGACGATAGGGAAACAGAAAATCTTTCTACTGAAATAGCTAAGAAGATTCAGGATGAAATGACTTATCCAGGCCAAGTAAAAATCACTGTGATACGTGAAACTCGTGCAGTAAGCTTTGCTAAATAAGCAATTAATCAAAAGATAAATGAAAAGGTTCGGCAGTATTGCCGAACCTTTTTTGATTCATAAATTCAAAGGAAAGGAGCTCTACAAAATAAAATCAAATGCTTTTAGCATTATTTATATGTTATAAAACATATAAATAAGAAATAAGCTTTATCTTTGCATCGAAATAATAGAAAAGAATAATAATAGCTCTCCAAAAGGTGGTGAGCACAAAAGATGAAGATTATGAAAAAGAATGCAAATGAAATTATGATGTTACAGTACCGTATTAAAAGATACCAAGCAATGGGAAACGGTATTATGTGCCAGTTATTAAATGGTAAGTTACAAAAGCTTATGGCAAATAGAGCCGTAGCCTAACACAAAGTAAGACTTCATATAGAAGTCATAAATTCCAAGAAAGTATATAAATAACAATAGAGAAAAGGGGAAGGCGAATAAACGCCCTCCCCCTTTTCATTTATATCAAAACGAAACTAGGATTAAGAAACTTTTTCAATTAATTGGTTAGCATTTCTACAAGAGAAATTGTTGTATTAACAAGAACCGTAATGCCCACTGTAAGCATAATAATGCGAGACCTAACTTTTAAACAACAGCCGCCATGAAGACATTCTGAAAACGACTTCTTAAAGCATTTTTTTTGTAAATAGCGAAATAATAGGAATACCAAAAAACCGATCATGGCGCCCAATAAGATTCCGCCAATAACATCAGTCACAAAATGAACACCCAAATAAATTCGCGAGTAACACGTTATGAGCCCCCACAGAGACATGACAGAAGTAAATATCAAACATCGATAAACCAAAGACAGAAATACGACAGCTCCAAAACCATTGGCAGCATGAGAAGAAACAAAACCAAACCTGCCTCCTCGATAGTTATCTACGGTAAGCACCTGAGCCATAAAATCCGGATGATGCGTGGGGCGTAACCTTGAAAACAAAGGCTTAATGACATTGGCTGAAATTTGATCACAAAGACAAGCTAACAATATAAAACAAGCAATAAACAGCAATGCATTTTGCCACTTAACCTTATAGAAAGCTAAACCAAGAAAAACCAAACAAAGTGGAACCCATAACAACTTACCCGAATACAACATCATGAAATTATCCCAGAACTCAGAGTGATGTCTGTTCAAAAAAAGAAATAGATCCCTTTCATAAGGCAACATTCCTTCGCCAATCTCTTCAATAGCCGATTCTTCCATTGTATTTAATTAAAAAAATGTCTTCATAGTAAATTACTCATTCATACTGAAAAAGTAACAACTTGTTATATGATTTAAATTCATTAAAGTTTAGTGAATTGCTTCTTTAACCGCTCCCTACAAATCAGGTTAAATTTGTAGGGAACGACTAAATTGTCAGATTGGCTAAGTGGAGCTGGAGGGAATCGAACCCTCGTCCAAACGAGGAAATCATAAGCTTTCTACATGCTTATCTTTGCCTAAATTTTCGTGTCTGTGCAGAACCAAAGCCATCAACACAAACCTTATCTTCTTTATTTTCACTTTAAATGCGAAGCCACTTAAAGCTATCTCCGATATGACTGCACCACTGAATCAGAATACTTCGAAGCCACAGCTTCTGAGTGATGTCCCGTCCGGATACCTAGTACCCAGATTAAGCTAATCTACTATAATTCGATTAAGCAGCAAGAGCGTAATTATTTTCGCCAGATAAAATTTTGATAACTGATATTTAAGTGCAAATTACCGACGCACTGCATGCTTACCTACCATTTCTGCCCGCTGTCAAATCCAGTCAACCCCTTTAAAGGAGTGGTAAACCACTTTAGCGTTGCAAATATATGTATTATCTGATTAATACAAACACAAAAAGGGTCAATTATTCGTTTTTTATGTTCTAAAAAACAAAAATTAAAAGATTATTGTATTTTTGTAGTATTGTTGAAACATTTAAAAGACAAACAATGGTGAAAGAGATCGTAAGTATTTGTACAATTGGCATCCTGGCAACAAGCTGTCAGTCGCGTAAGGAAGCCAAATCAATGAACGAAGCAACCAATGACACACTAACCATGTTAGTGGGTACATACACTTCCGGAGAGAGTAAAGGCATATATACCTATCGCTTAGATGCGAAAACAGGAAATGCACAACTAATGAGTGAAACACCAGTTTCGGATCCTTCCTATTTAGCCCCCTCCGCAGATGGAAAGTTTGTGTATGCTGTGAGTGAGCACAACGACACGACGGCTGCAGTCACAGCGTTCGCACTTGATAAAGAAAAGGGAAAGCTCACTAAATTAAATGAGCAACCCGCTATGGGAGCCGACCCTTGTTACATTATCACCAATGGCCAATATGCAGTAACGGCCAACTATAGCGGCGGCAGCATATCTGTTTTCCCTATTAAAGAAGACGGTACACTTGACAAAGCTTCGGGAGTTATGAGGTTCAACGGCTCCGGACCCGACCCTGTTCGCCAGAAAGTGCCCCATCTACATTGCGTACAATTCACACCCGACAAGAAGTATCTGTTCGCCTGCGATCTTGGCACCGACAAAATACATAAATTTAATGTCAACCTTCAAGCCAACCACCGCAATAAACAACCTTTGCTGACTACGGGGCAACCTCTTTCATTTCAATTAGAAGCTGGGTCGGGACCGAGACACCTCACCTTTGCTCCCAATGGTATGTACGCATACGTAATTAACGAGTTATCCGGGAAAGTCACCGCCTTTCAGTATACAGACGGACAATTAAAAGTAATACAAAACATTGAGGCCGATAGTGTAAGAGCCCAAGGAAGCGCAGATATACACATTAGTCCGGACGGAAAATACCTATACGCTAGCAATCGGTTAAAAGAAGACGGAATAGCCATTTTCAGCATCAATGGAAAGGATGGCACACTGACCCAAAAAGGATATCAACACACCGGCATACATCCGCGTAACTTCATAATCACCCCCAATGGAAGATTTTTGCTGGTAGCCTGCAGAGACAGCAACGTCATTCAGATATACGAGCGCGACATAAATACAGGTCTGCTTACAGATACCCGCAAAGACATCAAACTCAGCAAGCCAGTCTGCATTAAGTTTGTCGAGTAATTACAGCGATTTCACACGGACTTTATTACCTTTCTTAGTACATTGAAGGCATGCTTTTCGAAGTGTGCCTTCATTTATATTGAAAATTAAGTTCGGATTAAAGTGCTGCCCATTGATGCGGGTTTCAAAATGAAGATGTGCGGTGGTAGCCCTGCCAGTCCGTCCGGTAAGTGCAATGGGCTGACCAGCTTTCACCACATCACCACTCTTCACAAAATTCACTGAATTGTGGCTGTAAACAGTCTCCAAACCACCGGGATGACGAACCACTATAACCTTCCCGTAAGCACTATACGGTTTTGACATGCGAACAATGCCGTTGAATGCCGAATAAATGGTATCATTCGGACAAGTTTTTATATCGACACCACTGTGTCCGCCTCTTGATCCGTAATTAGAAATAATTTTAGCACCGGGCAATGGGAAAGCAAAATTGGCTATTTTTACCAAAGAATCTATATGAAGTATTAACTTACCCGAACTAGCAAACAAACCGGGAGTTGCTACCCGAATGTGATTAATTTCCATGGAACTAAACTCCGGACACGCTTCCTGAGCTTTCAAGAAAACAGAAGCAACTAATAACAAGGTAAGAACAAAGGTCTGTTTCATACATTAAAATTTAAACGATTCAATAATAATAAACGCCTCCACCGTTAGACTCAGCATAATTTATAAGCAAATGCTGAATCATTGCGGCAGCCTGCTCCAACTGCCCACGGCCATTGTATCCATTCACTAACGCCAAGATATGCTTAGTTTCCAAATCCATCTTTGTACGTTCGTGATCACTGGTAGGCGTACCGATTCCCCCTAAAGCATCCCGGTAAACAGGCAACCCGTCAATATTGAGTATCCCCCGCCCTATTCCTTCAAACGGTTCATCAGTCTTCCCTATTCCGAGTACCAGCCGATTACCTTGAATTTTATCAGCATCAAAGCCTCCAATGGAATACCCCGTGCGTAAAGAGACCAAATTGATGAGATCCACTAACGTATCAATCTGATACAAAGGGATATTACGTAACAAGCGCCTGCGCAAAGCCTCAGCCGACGGACGATAACGTCCCGGATCCTTACCACATCTTTTATACGCCTCACGCGTGGCAGCAATCACCGGATGCTTCTTGATATCATCCAACTGAGACGAATGCAAAAGCTCAGCGGTAAAAGTATTAATTTCATCCCATAATCCCTGAGAAAAAGAAGAGTTTTTCACCTCCGCATAAACCGCCACCCCTTCAAACTGGGGGCAAACAGCCCTTATTTCTTCTGAAACAATGATTTCAAACATATCATTTCAATGTCTTGTTCAACATAATTCCCGATAAGATTCTGCCCGACAGAATTCCCAAACGCCGAGCAGAGAAGAACTCCTCATGACGAGCGAACGTACAAATGCCGGCAAGCTGAATCTGTACATCGGGTACTCCGAAATCAATCAGTGCCATGCGGTTCGCCTCCCACAAGTCCAGGTGATGTTTTCCCGTCTTCTCATTAAAGAAAGAAATACGTTCCATCGGATACCCTTGCCGGAAAAACGCATCATAAACCTCCTGTCCCACTTCAAAGGAAGTGCACGAAATGGAAGGTCCGATGCATGCCAGCACATCCTCGCCTTGCGTCCCAAAAGAAACATTCATCTGATGAAGCGTCTCGGCCAAAATTCCAGCCACCGTTCCACGCCATCCGGCATGAACCACCCCAACAGCAGCCTTCTTCCTATCATACAAAACAACAGGAACACAGTCGGCTGTCGAGACACAAATGCAATACCCTTCCACATTTGTAATCAGCGCATCCACCCCTTCTAGTAACAACTGTCGACTATTCGCATCCAAATCCATGAAATCTGATTTCAAACACCGAACCACCGTACCATGAACCTGATGAGGAATAATCAATACCTCGGGTTGTTGCGCCAACGAGTTGCAGAGCTTAAGCTGATTGCGCTGCACCGCCACTTCGTCATCGCCCGAAAACGGTGAGCAATTAAAAGTTGAGTAAGCATCATCCTTACTGAAACCTCCCATACGAGTGGTTACAAAACAAGCAATGTTGGGATACGAATCATACAGTTCGTATCCCAACATTGCCTTATCTTGTGTTAAAGAAATCATTTTTCTTCCCAATCCTCTTCCTCGTATTCGTAATCAAGATCGTCGTCGTCCTCTTCTTCCTCGTATTCAAAATCAAGGACATCATCTTCACCCATATCCTGTAGCTCCTGTTGCAAACGCGAAACATCTTTCGAACGGTGTACAATCCCTTCAATCTTGTTACTCTCCTTATTGAGCTCCTCCCATAAAATATCTTTCAGCTCCGCTATACCCAGTCCGGTGATAGAAGAGATAAAGACAGAAGGAATACCCTCGGGCAAAGTCGGTCTGATTTCATCCATCAGTTCCTCGTCGAGCATATCACTTTTCGTAATGGCAAGCACCCGCTGTTTGTCGAGCATTTCCGGGTTGAACGTTTTCAGTTCATTCAGTAAAATATCATATTCGTTGCGAATATCGTCACTGTCTGCCGGCACCATAAACAACAACAAAGAGTTACGTTCAATGTGTCTGAGGAAACGCAATCCCAACCCTTTTCCTTCACTGGCACCTTCTATAATACCGGGAATATCAGCCATCACAAACGACTTTCCGTCGCGATACGACACAATACCCAAGTTTGGCTCAAGCGTAGTAAAAGGATAATCGGCTATTTTAGGTTTGGCCGCCGACACAGTAGACAACAAAGTCGACTTACCCGCATTGGGGAAACCTACCAAGCCCACATCCGCCAGCAACTTCAACTCCATGATTACCGTCAGCTCCTGCATCGGTTCACCCGGCTGAGCAAAACGAGGTGCCTGACGAGTAGCCGTACGGAAATGCCAGTTTCCTTGTCCGCCACGACCACCTTTCAACAAGATCACCTCTTGTCCGTGATCCGTTACATCACAAATATATTCCCCCGTTTCGGCATTATAAACCACCGTACCGCAAGGAACATCTATTACTTTATCCTCACCATCCTTACCAAAACTCTTGTTTTTGCTGCCCGACTCGCCGTGGCCAGCCATAGCATGCCTATCGTAGCGCAAGTGCAGTAACGTCCAGTAATTACGATTTCCACGCAAGATAACATGGCCTCCTCTACCGCCGTCGCCACCATCGGGGCCTCCGTTAGGAACATATTTCTCGCGCCTCATGTGTGTAGATCCCCTACCACCCTTACCAGAGCGGCAATATATCTTTACGTAGTCAACAAAATTCGATTCAGCCATACTTCTTTTCCTCTATTGATAATAATAGCCGGGCACGCTATCTCTACGAGAAACGTTGCCCGGCTACAAAATTATACATTTTCTATTGCTTTGCAAATATCAGCAAAGATTCCGTCCATTGTTCCAAGACCTTGAATGTGTTTATACACACCTTCGTTCTTGTACCAGTCAATTAATGGAGCTGTTTGTGAATGATATACCAGCAAACGCTTCTTAATTGTTTCTTCATTGTCATCGGCACGACCTGATTCCTGTCCGCGTTTAATCAAACGAGTCATCAATTCCTCTTCGGGAACATCCAGATCAAGCATAACAGAAACCGCCTGTCCTCTATCGGCAAGCATTTGTTTCAATGCACCTGCTTGTGCAATGGTGCGTGGAAAACCGTCGAAGATCACCCCTTTGCTATCTTTAAAGCTATCGAAAACGCTAGCCAAGATGTCAATCATCAACTCATCGGGAATCAATTGGCCTTGGTCAATATAACCTTTTGCCGTTTTACCCAATTCGGTTCCGTTTTTAATTTCAGCGCGAAGAACATCACCTGTAGAAATGTGGTTAATCCCGAATTTTTCTACAATACGTTCGCTTTGTGTTCCCTTTCCTGATCCGGGAGCACCAAAAATAACTACATTCAGCATCTTTCTTTTTACTTATTTATATTTCAAAAAAACATTCTTACCTATTCTTCTACTACCGTATAAATATCAGGGTAATTACGTCCGTATCCGTCATAATCGAGTCCGTAGCCCACAATGAAATCATTCGGAATTTCCATTGCTACGTAATTAATATCCAGCTTAACCTTCAGTTTCTCGGGTTTAACTAAAAGCGAAGCGATCAAAATTTCTTTAGGATGACGAGTGCCCAGTGTTTCGATAAGACGCTGCATAGTCAATCCGGTATCTACAATATCTTCTACAATAACTATCGTGCGACCGGCAATATCTTCATTGATACCAATCACCTCTTTAATCGTTCCGGTAGAAGAAACGCCCTGATATGAAGCCAGTTTCACAAATGACACTTCACAAGGAATGGCAATGTGCTTCATCAGGTCGGCCGTAAACATAAACGAGCCGTTCAATACACTAAGAAACAATGGATTTTTATCTTTCAGGTCGCGATTTATCTCATCGGCAACACGCTTCACTTCTTTCAGAATGTCCTCCTCCTTAATGGAGATAGAGAACTGTTTATCTTTTATTTGTATGGTATCCATAACCGGTTGAATTAATAATAATGAGGCAAAAGTACGATTTTTATTCCACTCCATGCATCATCTGGCGCAATTTCTTCGATAAAAGGAAGAGAATCAGTGCGGCAATGCCCGACATAATGACAAAAATCATAAAGAAATCATACATGGTTTCAATGCGGAAACCGAGTAGTACTTTCTCTTTTCCTGCCTCCGGATAGAGACCTCCCAGCATACCGGCAAACTTATTGGCCGTTGCCATAGAAAGGTACCATAAGCCCATCATCAATGAAGCAAAACGCAAAGGTGTCAATTTGTTGACCATCGAAAGGCCAATGGGCGACAAGGCTATTTCTCCCATCGTATGTATAAAATAAAGACCGGTGAGCCACATCAAATTAACCTTGGTTCCGGCTTGTACATCTTTCACCCCGAAACAGATAAAAAGATAACCCAAAGAAAGCAATAAAAGTCCGATAGCCTGCTTCGCCGGCGATGAAGGTTCACGGTTTCGTTTATTGAGAAAAGCCCAAAAGGCCGGCATAATATAAGCCAACAAAACCACAAACAAAGGGTTAAACGACTGAATCCAGGAAGCAGGCATCTCCCATCCCCAGATAACTCGGTCGGTTTGCTCGGCAGCAAACAAAGTAAGAGACGCTCCCGCCTGCTCATATGCTGCCCAGAAGAAGATTACAAAAAAGGCAATGATGTAAATGACAAAGATTCGCTCCCGCTCAATTTTGGTCAGCGACGAATCGAGCAATATACTGATAGGAAACACCAAACAAGCCGTAAAGATGCCTACACTAACCCAGTCATTGCCCAGCCAGAGGTAAAACAACGTGCCAAACACGAGTGCCAGAGCGGCCAGAATGCCCAAGTTGCGCCACTTGCGTGAGCTTTGTTCGCCAGCCGAAGCCGTTTTTGCCTGCTCTGCGGAAAGAGCCTGCTGACGAGCGTCGGGCAACACACCCAACTGCTTGCCATCCGGCGAAAGCAAGTACTTACTTTTCTGCGTTTCAAAAATGACAATGGTAAGCAGAATTACGACGGCGGCCAACAGAAAGCCCCACTTGAAATCGTCGGGATTGCCCGTTTCGCCAAAGTAACCACATGCCAGCGGAGCAATAAAAGCACCCACATTAACCCCCATATAGAAAATAGTATACGCAGAATCAATCCGTTTATCACCGGGTGTGTACAACTGTCCCACCAAAGAAGAGACCGTAGGTTTAAAACAACCGTTGCCCAGAATGAGCAATGTCAGCCCGCCATACATCAACCCGTGTGCCCATCCGGGCGTGTGCAACATAGACGCACTCAAGAAAAGCAGAAACTGTCCAAGTCCCATCATAACCGCTCCCCAACGAATGGATCGCCTGATTCCCCAATATTTATCTGCAATGTAACCACCTATCAGAGGAGTGAGGTACACCAGCCCCGTATAACTTCCGTAAATAGAGGTAGCCAGCTCCTTATCAAAGAGCAAAGCCTGCGTTAGAAATAAAATAAAGATGGCACGCATGCCGTAATAACTAAAACGCTCTGCCGTACTGGTGGCGAAGATTAGATATAATCCTTTGGGATGACCTTTTAAACTGTTCATTTGCTTAATTGAGTATTTACTATTTGATTAATGGCTGCAAAAATAGTTATTTTCACAGGAGTTTTAAATGTAAGGCTTGACTGTTTTATATCTATTGAGTACTTTTGCAGGATACAAAAATACACGAATATGAAGATTTTCTCGGGAAACCGTATTAAAATACTCGATGCTTACACCATAGAGCATGAACCGATCAGTTCCATTGACCTGATGGAAAGAGCTGCTCATGCTCTTACTTCAGCTATTGTTGCCAAATGGACCGCCCAAACTCCGGTCACTGTTTTCGCCGGACCGGGCAATAACGGGGGCGACGCCCTGGCAGTGGCGCGTATGCTTGCCACGAAAGGTTATCAGGTAGCCGTTTACTTATTTAACACCAAAGGATTGTTGTCGGCCGACTGCCAAGTTAACCGGGAACGAATTGAATCCATGCATTCTGTAACCTTCACCGAGGTAAGCACACAATTTGTGCCGCCCACGCTAACTGCCGACCATTTAGTGATTGACGGACTTTTCGGTTCCGGCCTCAACAAACCTTTAAGCGGAGGTTTTGCCGCTGTGGTGAAGTACATCAACTCATCGCCCGCAACGGTGGTATCTATCGATGTTCCCTCGGGATTAATGACGGAAGAGAACACATTCAATGTACGCGCGCACATCATCAAAGCACGCTACACATTCAGTTTGCAGCTGCCCAAGTTGTCTTTTCTGTTTGCCGAGAATGCAGAATATGTAGGCGAATGGCATCTACTTGACATTGGTATTAGCAACGTCGCCATTGAAGAGACACAAACCGATTACTATCTGACAGAACGCGAAGAGATGAGCCGACTTATCAAACCACGCAACCGCTTTGCTCACAAAGGCAACTTCGGCCATGCATTGCTCATTGCCGGATCATACGGCATGGCAGGCGCTTCTGTCTTAGCAGCTAAAGCTTGTCTGCGGTCGGGCGTGGGACTGCTTACAGTTCACGCTCCTTCACGAAACGTAGAAGTATTGCAAACATCCGTTCCCGAAGCAATGGTACATGCTGATTTGAACGAAACATATTTCGGCACACCCGTTGACACCGAAAAATTTCAGGCTGCCGGCATTGGTCCGGGGCTGGGCAAGCACATCGAATCGGCAGCGGCATTGGTAGAACAAATCAGCGGTTGCCAAATTCCGATGGTGATTGATGCCGATGCGCTGAACATCTTGGCCGAGAACAGATATATTCTTTCTTCCATTCCCAAAGGTTCCATACTGACCCCGCATCCGGGAGAGTTTGATCGTTTGGCAGGGAAGTGCCAAGACGGGTACGAACGATTGGTCAAAGCCTGCGAACTTGCTCAAAACACCCGGTGCTACATTGTACTGAAGGGGGCTTATACGGTAGTAGTCACCCCGCAGGGAAAATCATACTTCAACTCAACAGGTAATCCGGGCATGGCCACCGCCGGAAGCGGCGACGTGCTGACAGGCGTTATTTTAAGTCTGCTAGCCCAGGGATACGCCTCCGAAGATGCAGCACGACTAGGAGTGTTTGTGCACGGAATGGCCGGAGACATGGCTGCCGAGCAACAGGGAATGATTGCCCTCACTGCGGGGGATATTGTATCCTGCCTGCCTGCCGCATGGAAAGCATTGACAGAGAAATAAAACGTACGTTGAGTATTTTTCACTCCCATTAGCATCATTCTATCAAGAAGATGATTACATTTGCTGTTAAACTATTTAAAAGAAAACCATAAAAATGAAGAGAAGCTCTATTTTACTTTTAAGTTTGCTCCTTTCATCTGCCGCAACCTTCGCACAAACCAAAGTAACTATGGGCGTTACACGCGGAAAAGATTTTGGTGTTACCTACCTGTTACCTAAAACAGAAGTTGAAATTGAAATAAAAAGCGTAAAGACCACCTTTACTCCCGGTGAGTTTGGTAAATACGCCGAGAGATATCTGCGGATGAACAACGTATCTGTTGACTCCGACGAATACTGGGAACTGTCTGAAGTAAAGGCAAAAGCAGTGGGTGTGCCCGATAAAGAGCGGACTTATTTCGTTAAGCTCAAAGATAAAACAGTAGCACCACTCATGGAGTTGACGGAAGACGGCATTGTGCGCTCCATCAACATGCCGTTGAGCACCCGTAAAGAAGTGGTTGCCCAACCGCAACCGGCAAAGACTGTGCGCATAAATCCCAGATCATTCCTGACCGAAGAGATTCTGATGGCTAACTCTACCGCCAAGATGGCTGAACTTGTGGCCAAAGAGATATACAGCATTCGCGAAAGCAAAAACGCTTTGTTACGTGGACAAGCCGATAACATGCCCAAAGACGGGGAACAATTACGTATCATGCTCGAGAAATTGGAAGAGCAAGAACGTGCCATGACGGAGATGTTTACCGGAACAAAAACAAAAGAAGAAAAGACACACGTTATACGCATCACTCCCGGCAAGGAGATGAAGGGCGAAGTGTTGTTCCGTTTCTCAAAGAAACTAGGCATATTGGGTGCCAACAACCTGGCGGGCGAACCGGTATATGTATCGCTCACCAACCTTAAAACGCTGAACATTCCGGCAGAAGATAAAAAGAAAGAGCTAGAAGGTATTGCTTACAACGTGCCGGGAAAAGCGCAAATCGTAATTGAAAGAAATAACGAAGAGCTAGTGAAAGAGGATATTTCCGTTACACAATTCGGCACGCTTGAATATCTTGCTCCACAATTGTTTGATAAGAAATCGACCATCAAGGTTTTATTTGACACGTCAACCGGGGGCTTGATTAAAGTTGACCGCGAAGAGGAAAGCAAATAAGTAAGAGATTAAAATAGTTAAAGCCGTTTGCCCATATTTGTCATACGATGACAGAAAGGCCGGCTTTGGGCACTATGACTTTTTCTTGTTGCTGTGCTTTTGCGGAAAGGCAAAGCAACAACGTAATAGCAATTACAACTCGTTTTTTCATCTTGGGGTTATAGTATAAGTTTGGCATTCTCTTCTAAGCTATGTTCATCAACTAACTGTATGTTAACCTGCATAGCATTGTTTATTTATATCGTTAGTCTGCCACATGAATGAAAAATCACAGATCGAAGTGGAATAATGTGAGAAGTTGAAGCGCGTGATGTTCTTTATATTGGACAAACAGACAGCAAGCAAGGTCTTTTTGTCAAGAGCAACTTTATATATTATTAACCATTGAAGAGGTAGTGAGCACCCACCAGCAAGAAGCAAGGAAAAGATAACCAACTTTTTGAAAAACATAACCGACTTTTTCAAAAAGATAACGAGCAATTTCAAAAGAGAAACCGTCTTTTGGTCCGCGAGACGCCGTCTCCCGGCTGTGAGACGGTGTCTCGCGGACCTTTTGCTACCGTGCAAATGGGAATAAGAAACCGGGTTAAGTCACTTTTCAACCAGGCAAAACGAAAAAAGGCAGGAGTTTGCGCTCCTGCCTTTGCCGCCCATAATAAAATCAATCTATTATAGGATTACTTTTACAAAGATAATACATTATATTGCCAAAGTCAAGCGTTTGGCCAATTATTATTTCTTTTCTATGTTTGCCTTTTCCAATCCGTAACCGTACTTCTTGTTGGCTACCTTCAGCAACAGTCCGATGACCAGAGAAAGGGTAGCAAAGCCGGTGAAGACGAGCATCGGGATGGTATAATCGTACTGATTCACACCGTTAATTGTTTCACTAATACAGAATTCCTTCTGAATCCATCCGATTAAATTGGGCACGCCCCACAAACCGATGTTCTGAATGAAGAAGATTAGTGCATAGGCTGTTCCCAACTGATGGGCAGGGAATATCTTAGCCACCGAGGGCCACATGGCCGATGGTACTAACGAGAAGGCAATTCCCAGGATAATCATCAGTGCGGTAGCCACCCACCAACCGTTGATGGAAGGGATGGAATAAGTGAGGTGTACGAAGATAAGCATGGCAGCGCCGATGATCATGATATTGTCTGCCTTGCCTTTACTGTCAACCAAACTACCAAAAACGGGAGTGAGAATCAGCGCGCCCAGTGCCGGCAAACCTACAATGGAACCGGCAAAGTCGGCATCAATACCGTATTTGCTCACCATCAATTCTGTGGCGAACTTCTGGAACGGGAACACGCATGAGTAAAACAACACGCAAAGTAAGGCGATCAACCAAAAGCCGGGATTGGAAAGAATGGCTCCCACGTCTTTAATGGAGAATTTCTCTTCATCAACAGAAGTCTTATCGTCTTTTATTTGCTTATCGAGCTTCTTATCGAGTACAGAGAATGCGAAGAAAGCAATCAGTCCGCCCACCAGCAATACCAAACCGATCAGTACGGGAGTATCAAGGTGAAAGCTTTTGGCAACAGGAATAGCCAGCGTATAAGCAGCCTGCGAGCCGATACGGGCCAACGCAACCTGAACGCCCATGGCAGTAGCCATTTCTTTTCCTTTAAACCATTTGGCAATCAGTTTGGTAACTGTAATACCTGCCACTTCTGCGCCCACACCGAAGATGGAGTATCCAACCGACGATATAAAAACTCCGGCCTTGTAACCGAAGTAAACCGAGTTACTGTCGGCCAATTCGGTAATGCCGTAATATTGAAGTGCCGTACCAAACACCATCAGGATGGTAGCCAGCTTACCGGTGAAACGAATGCCGAAACGGTCAAGAATGAGTCCGCCCCAGATAAGCATCAGGAAGAATACATTCAAAAAGCTGTATGCGCCGGTGTAAAAGCCGAAGTCCGTGCTTCCCCACCCCAGCTGCCCTTCGAGCATAGTCTTCAAAGGTGCCATCACATCGTTAACGAAATATGCGGCCATCATGGTGAAAGCCACAACCCCCAAAGCCATCCAACGGGTGAACTTGGAGTCATTCAATTTTTTATTCAATTCTACAGACATAGTAAATTATTGCTTCTATATTATTATTTTAGTTGCCAAAGATAATGTAAGTACGCTATAACTACAACAAAAAGACAGTGTAAAGCGGACAATAAAATAAGGGCCGTTCATTTTTTAATGAACAGCCCTCACTTTTATTTCTATTTATAACATTCCGCGCATTTAACGGGCAGAATCCGAAGGTGCAGCAGTAGCCGGAGCAGTAGTAGTTTCTGCTTTAGGCGCTGTAGAGCCTGCGGGTAAGTTATATGGGTTGGTCTTCTCCTCTTGCTGTGCTTGTTCCATGATGACACTACCATCTTGTTGTGAAGCCGATGGCATTACGTAGGCAGTAGCAATGCTTGCTATAACCATGAATACGGCAAGTCCCCAGGTTAGTTTCTCAAGAACATCGGTCGTTTTGCGCACGCCCAATATCTCATTAGACGAAGAAAATCCTGAAGCAAGACCGCCTCCTTTGGAATTCTGTATCAGCACAATAAAGCACATCAATATGGCTGCAACAACCATTAAGATAACTAAGAATAAATACATTTTATTATTTTGATTTAGCGTTAATAATCAATTTCTTTAAGAATCTTATTTGATCTGCAAAATAAGCATTTTTTTTTGGATAATTCAAATTTAATTTTTCAATAATTTCTAAAGCCTTCTCGTATCGCTGTTGTTTTATGTATATTTTAGCCAAAGTTTCCGTAAAACAACCTTCTTCATCGTCTTCATCTTCTAAAACAGGATTATCATGAGTGGCTTCAGCCGTTTCGTCTTGTGGGATGCTTTCCATCATTACACCGGCAGCTCTTGCCGCTTCTATTACTACTGAAGGGCGGCGGCGACCTCCTCCTTCTGAAGTCGCAACAAGTGATTGGGGTTCTTCGTCCTCTTCTTCGTTGTAATATTCTTCTTCGTCTTCGTCCTCTTCCCCCAAAAAGGTTTCGACTTCAATCTGCTCTGTTTCAGGATCCGTTATCGAATCAATTTCTTCATCGGGCACATCCGTTTCGTCTTCCTCGGGTTGTTCGGGCTCTTGGGCAATCAGTTCTTCTTGCGTGGCAGGGATCGGCTCGACTGCTGCCGGCTCGGCGGCCAACATCTGTTTCTTTACCCACAACGATTCGGCATCATTACGGGCAATGAATCCGTCAATTAAATCTTGTCCTTTCAATCGGGGGGCATCGGCAGCCGGTTGTTCGTCGCCAACGGGCATATCGTTTTCCAGATAAGTGGTGTAATCGGTTGCATAATCAAACCCGATAGCGTTTTCAGACTCTTCGGGAATGGTAGAAAGAAAAGCGTCGATGAGTGAGATGGTTCGGTCCAAACCGGGTTCTTCATCTTCTTCACCGCTTAGGTTTTTCTTTTTCTCTGCTTTCTGAATGGCATACTTCTCACCCTCAATAAGGTAAAAAAGGCTTCGGCGGTCGGCTACATAGAGCGCCGCCTTTCGAAGTTCGGGTCCGAAAGTAATGTCGTGAAGCAAGTAAAGGTTCTTCAGATAAAGCAAACGAAGGGACTGGAAATAGGGATAGCGCGCCAGCAGAGTTCGTATCTCATACAGCGTTTCCCGATTCAGTTGATCCGGATGCTCCATCCATTGTTGAAGATCGTACGAAGTCATTTTTACCAGTTTGCTACGGTTGCGTTAAATATCTGATCGGCAATCTCTTTCACCATTTGCTCTATCAGCTCGTCTTGCACGGCGGTAAGCATCTGGGTGGAATCATACGTACGGAAGGCGCTGAACTGTTGCTCAAAATCTTCTTCGTGATTGGTGTTGTTCACATAGCGCACGTTGACCGTGATGGTGAGTTTCACTTCGGATGAATATCCGTCGGCCTTCACCGCCTGGTTGTATTGGTTGTAACCGGTAATTTCACCTTCAACCTGCAAATCGGCATTACGGGGAACCAGTCGCAAACGGGTTTGTTGAACATACACGTCTTTCAACTTTTCGTTGAACTTAGTGGCCAGCGGAGCATATACGTAAGCTGCTTTTATGGGGAAATCGGCTACGGAGATGGTTTTCACCTTATCATAATTGATAGATGCTCCGTTAAATTTATAGGATACACTGCATGCATTTACCAAAACCAGCAAACTGATCAGGGCAAAGGCGCGCATCATTTTTTTAATCCAATCCATATTCTTTTATCTTTCTATATAATGTACGTTCCGAAATATTCAAATCTTGGGCAGCTGCTTTGCGCTTACCGTGGTGTTTATCGAGCGCTTTACGAATAACTTCGCGTTCCAGGTCGTCGAGCGACAGGGACTCTTCCACATATTCTTCCGTGTCTTCAATGTCTTCGTCTTGTTTAGATACCACGGGGTGAATGTTAATGGTTGACACTGGCTGCGGTTGTGTAACCACCGGCGCAGGGGTGTAATAAGAAGGTGTGCTTTGAGGCACACTGGTTGCACCGACGGAACGCTCGGACATGATGTCGTGCACCAGCCTTTTCAGCTCAGTAACATCCTGACGCATGTCGAACAATACCTGATACAATATTTCGCGTTCGCTTTCAAAGCCTTTGCTTTGTTTCACTCCAAACAGGGCGGGCAGGCGTTGTGCCGACTGCTGGGGCAGGTAGCTTTGTAAGATGGTGCTGTTAATCTCACGATTGGTTTCAATGATGGAAATTTGTTCCGTTATGTTTTTTAGCTGACGCACATTTCCGGGCCACGAATAGGCTACAAGTACTTTGCGGGCGTCTTCGGTTAGCTGAATAGCGGGCATACGGTACTTCTCGGCAAAGTCCGAAGCGAACTTACGGAAAAGCAAGACTACATCGTCTCCTCTTTCACGCAAAGGCGGAATTTGAATGGGCACCGTGTTAAGCCTGTAAAATAAGTCTTCACGGAAGCGTCCTTCAGCAATGGCATTGCTCAGGTTTACATTGGTGGCGGCCACAATACGCACATCGGTTTTCTGTACTTTTGATGAACCTACTTTAATAAATTCCCCGCTTTCGAGTACCCTGAGCAAACGAGCCTGCGTGGGCAAAGGCAACTCTCCCACCTCATCAAGAAATATAGTTCCTCCGTCGGCCTCACCAAAATATCCTTTACGCTCGCCAATGGCACCGGTAAAGGCACCTTTTTCATGACCAAACAGTTCGGAGTCAATAGTTCCTTCGGGTATGGCACCGCAGTTTACTGCTATGTATTGTCCGTGTTTCCTGCGACTGAACTGATGAATAATCTGAGGAAAGCTTTCTTTTCCCACACCACTTTCACCTGTAATCAGCACAGATAAGTCTGTTGGCGCCACCTGAATGGCAACGTCAATGGCACGGACCAATGAATCTGTATTACCAATAATACCGAATCTCAATTTTACCTGTTGAATCTCTGCTTTTGTCATATCTTACCAAATCTATGACAAAATTACAAAAAGCTTTCAATAGCACAAGAAAAAAGCCTATATATTGGGCAAAGAATGCTACCTTTGCACCATTCACTCACAAAAAAAGGTTTTAGCGTAAATATGAAAAAGCAACTTTATATCTTCATACGCACGTATTTGTTGTTCGTTGTGGTCTTTATTATTCAGAAGCCGCTGTTCATGTGGTACTACCACGGGTTATTCACAGATGCAAATCCGGCCGATTATTTACAGGTTATGCTTCACGGATTGCCACTCGATTTGTCCATTGCCGGTTATCTGTCTGTCATTCCTGCTCTGCTGCAAATTGTTTCTTTGTGGTTGCTTCCACACTTTGCTCAAGGGGCCCGAAGGGTGTACTTCGCTCTTATCTCTTTTGTAATGGCCACCGTTTTTGTGAGCGACATGGCATTGTATAGTTACTGGGGGTTCCGTTTGGATTCTACTCCGCTCTTTTATTTCTTTTCATCACCTAAAGATGCGCTGGCCAGCGTGGGCATAGGCATTGTCATAACCGGCTTTGCTATCATGGCCGTGTTGACGGTGTTGTTTTACCTGTTGTTTTTTCAGTGTTTTGCCAAAGAGTATCGCGACATGCGCATTCCGTTGAAAAGGGGTCGCGTATCAATTGTTTTATTGTTGCTCACCGCCGCTCTGTTCATTCCCATCCGAGGAGGATTTACCGTGTCGACCATGAACATCAGCCGGGCTTATTTCAGTGAAAAGATGTCGCTCAATCATGCGGCAATCAACCCGATGTTCAGTTTACTGGAGTCTGTGAGCAGGGAGAGTGACTTCAAAAATCAATATCGTTTTATGGAGGCCGACAAGGCCGATGCTTTGTTTCAGGGAATGAAAGATGCTGGTGCAGCCGACAGTATTCCGCAACTGTTCAATCAGAAAAGGCCGAATGTTGTTTTTATCATCCTTGAAAGTTTTATGTCGAAAACCATGACTTCGCTAAAAGGTTTGCCCGATGTGGCTGTCAACATGGACAAGTTTGCTGAAGAAGGCGTGTTATTCACAAATTTCTATGCCAATAGTTTCAGAACGGACAGAGGACTGGTTGCTATTTTAAGCGGGTATCCGGCACAGCCTACTACGAGTATTATGAAGTATCCGCGGAAAACGGAGAATCTTCCTTCTATTCCGCGGTCGTTAAAGGCCAACGGCTATAACTTGCAGTACTACTACGGGGGTGATGCCAACTTTACAAACATGCGTTCTTACCTGGTGTCTACCGGCATTAATGATATTGTGTCCGACAAAGATTTCCCCATCACGGAGAGATTGAGCAAGTGGGGTGCGCATGATCATGTGGTGTTCAACCGAATGATTGCCGATTTATTGAAAGAGCAAAAGGAACCTTTTATGAAGATTCTGCAAACATCAAGCAGTCACGAGCCTTATGAGGTGCCGTATCACAAACTATCAAACCCATACCTGAACTCGGTGGCTTATGCCGATAGTTGTCTGGGACGTTTTATTGCACAGTTCAAACAAACGAAGTGGTGGAAGAATTCGGTAGTGGTGCTCGTCCCCGATCATGCCCGTCGTTACCCCGATAATCTGAGTGATTTCGCAATTGAAAGGTATCAGATTCCTTTGATTCTGATAGGCGGGGCGGTGAAACAACCTACCAAGGTGTCTGTCTATGCATCGCAAATTGATTTGGCTGCCACGCTGTTAAGTCAACTGCAAATGAAGCATGATGAGTTTGCATTCAGCAAAAACATAATGAATCCGGCTTCGCCTCACTTTGCTTATTTTACTTTCCCCAATATGTTTGGCATGGTGACCGAAGATAACGCGGTGGTCTTCAATTGTGAAGGGAATAAAGTGGTGTCTGACACGGGACGGGCAACAGGCAAAAACTTAGAAAAGGGAAAGGCTTTCCTGCAAAAGTTATATGATGATTTAGCCGCGCGATAAGGAACTGGGTGTTCCGCGTGGGTATACAAACAAAAAACGCTTTTAACGGGGTTATCCGGTTAAAAGCGTTTTTTGTTTCTTGGCATCTGGCCTGAATATGCTATTTACATATCATCATCAATGCTATCTAATTTAAGTTTATCGCTATCATCACGTTTTTCGTAATACTGTTTCCGCAACGGATTGACGCGTGCTTCTTTATCCCGGCAGCGGTTACGGAAAATATCCAGCGCTACGTAAACAGCTTTACGGAAGGAATCTTCACTGGCAATGCCTTGTCCGGCAATGTCATACGCAGTGCCATGAGCAGGTGATGTGCGGATAACGGGCAGTCCGGCAGTATAATTTACGCCCTCATCCATTGCTAATGCTTTGAAGGGAGCCAATCCCTGATCGTGGTACATAGCCAATATTCCGTCGAAGCGCATGTAATTTTCAGAACCCATGAAACCATCGGCAGCGTAAGGACCGTAACAAATAACTCCTTCGTCATTCATTTCCTGCAATGCGGGAGAGATTATTTCTTGTTCTTCCTTTCCCAGCAAACCGTCATCTCCGGCATGTGGGTTAAGGGATAAGACGGCAATGCGTGGTCTGCCTATGCCGAAATCTTGTTTCAGTGACTTATTGAAGATAGCAATCTTTTCTTTGATCAGGTCTTTGGTTATAGTCGAGGCTATTTGACTAACCGGAATATGTCCGGTAACAAGTGCCACACGGAAATCATCCTTCATCAGAATCATCAGTGACTTGGCACCATTGCCTAACTTCCTTTCAATGTATTCCGTATGACCGGGAAAGTCGAACGTTTCCGATTGTATGGTGTGTTTATTAATGGGCGCGGTTACAATGACATCAATGAGGCCTTGCTTGTACTCTTCAATGGCTCTTTCTAATGCATCGAGTGCAGCTTTACCAGCTTCGGGATCGGCCTTTGAAAACTCAACCTTCACCTCATCATCCGAGCAATTCACAACGCTCAGTTTGTTAGGTGCGGCTTCACTTGCCGAGTTAACAATGCTAAAACTGGCGTTGATGTCGAGTGATTTGCGGTGATAAGCTGCCACTTTGGGCGAACCATATATAATAGGTGTACACAACTCCAACATCAACGGTTCTGAAAAGGTCTTGAGAATCACTTCATAACCCACTCCGTTAACGTCGCCTTGCGTAATGCCGACTCTGATTCTATTGTCTTCCATTTATTATAATGTTTTAATTTAGTTTTCCTCTTTTACTTTTAATGGAATCTGGCCTTGCTTCTTTTCACTGGGTAATTTCAATGTATATAAAGAGGCTTCCATTAAGCGTACCAGGTTTCTTTTAAGTTTGTCCGGAGAGTAAATAAAGATTTCAGCTACAATAATACGCTGATTAGATTTATCCAAACGCATGTGCGAAACAAAAGGTCCTCCCATGAAGTCGCCCTTTACGCGCCACAACCCGCGAGCTTCAAGCGTATAGTCGCCGTGCACATCAATGGGGCGTACGGTTACCATGGCCGAATCTGTTGTCATGTACATTCCTTCCTTGGAACCGGGAATGTTCTTCTTCATCACAGAGTCGCGCTTGTGTATAAAGTATTCTTTCGTAAAGGTGTCTTTGTCTTTGTAGGGAAATGAATACATCACGAAATTCTGATCGGCAGTGGCTGTGTTCGTAGCTGCCCAAAAGAAGTTATCGCCTTCTTTAGATCCCGTAAGTTCAGCCGGTAGCCAGATTTCACAATCAAACATAGAGGCTACTTTAGTAGAAATATAATCATTGTGTTTCTTTTCTAGGCCGGCTATCTGACGGTTCATTTCGGCACGGGTGAAGAAGTCAAGAAGTACTTGCTTGTTTTCATTTACAAACTTCTCAAACTCTTGTTCATTAGGTGCTTGTATAGTTAAAATAATCTGCGGAGCAGCATATACGTCGCGTGAGTATTTAAACTTGGCTTGCGTATATACGTCTTTTTGTATGTCAACAATAATAATATTGCGAATTAGCTTGAGTGTAGTGTCATAGTCTCTGGGAGCTGTATACATGATTTTGAACGAACGTTCTGACTGGGGTAATCCCGGAACATCGGTATCAAGTACATTAAACAAGGCTCTACCTGCCGGCCTTTCCCACAAATCATGGTCAACAACCACTAAAAGTTCATACGGACGACCACTGGAAGTAGGTGTCATGATCCCTTTATTCCCTTTACACGAGAATAAACTTATAGCCATCAGGGCTACCGACAAATATAACAAGTACTTTTTCATGTTGATAGGTATTATGTTTTTCACAAATCTACAGAATAACTGTAGATTTAAATCATGTTGTGCGACAAATTATGTTAATATTATTTCAGTCCTTCTTGTTTTGCAGTCGATAACATACCACAGGCTGCAAATATATCTTCTCCTCTGGAAGCTCTTATTGTTGTAAACAATCCATGCGAAGTAAGGTAATCGCGGAAGGCTGTCATTGTTTCCATATCAGCACCTTCAAGCGCAACTCCGGGAATGGCATGAAAACGAATCAGATTAATTCTGCAATCTATGCCACGCAATAGTTTCAACAGTTCTTTGGCATATACTAAAGAGTCATTCACTCCTTTGAAAACAATGTATTCAAAGGAAAGGCGACGCTGTTTGGAGAAATCGTATTCTCTGAGAATATCTACAATTTCTAACAACGAGAAAGCACGTTCGGCTGGCATCAGTTCGGCTCTTTGAGCAGAAAGCGGAGAATGTAAGCTTACGGCCAGATGGCAATCGGATTCATCAATGAAACGCCTGAATGATTTTTTCAACCCGGATGTTGAAACCGTTATTCTTTTAGGACTCCATCCATACCCGTACGATGAAGTCATTACTTCGATGGCTTTCAATACTTCGTCAATATTATCCAGTGGCTCTCCCATTCCCATAAACACAATATTGGTCAGCTCTTCTTTCTCGGGCAACGAATGAATCTGGTTGAGAATATCACCAGCCGTGAGGTTGGCAGAGAAACCTTGTTTACCCGTCATGCAGAATTTGCAATTCATTTTGCAACCCACTTGCGACGATACGCATAAGGTAGCCCTCTCATCATCGGGAATGTAGACAGCTTCCACAAAGTGGTTTCCATTTACTTGATACAAATACTTTATAGTACCATCTACAGAGCGCATCGCTTCCACCGGCTCATGCAGACCTATCTCGTATTCTTCCTTGAGTAACTCTCTATGTTTCAATGACAAATTACTCATTTCATCAATAGAACCAATTTTCTTCTGATACAACCAAGAAGCTATTTGCTTTGCAGCGAAAGCAGGCATTCCTAAACTTTTAACGACTCCTTGAAGTTCAGACAAAGTCAACCCAAACAAAAATCTTTTATCCATAAATCTGATAATACGTATATTGTATGCAAAAATAAGGAATAATACGAAAAGTACGACATATATATGGAAGAAAACGTAGTTAAAGAAAAGACACAAAAAAAGTGGCACAGTTCCCTGTACCACTTTCCCTTATATAATTACCGATATTTAGAAGAACAAATATCGTTTATCTTTTACGTTAGCTTTTAAATACAAATCGTTAACAAAACGACTAGCCATGCGTTGATGCATACTTTCTATTGTATTTTCTTCAGCTCTTACATCAAATTTCTCATTCAATTTTTCCTTTGCAAAAACCTGAAGAACAAATACGCCTGCGTTACCTTTGATAGGTGCACTTACTTGATTCAATTGTGCTACCGAAGCATAAGCCCCAACTAATGGTTCACTGCTACGCAAAGCTGCTACGTAAGCCGGAGCCGCAAAAGTTACGTGTTTTACAGAGTCTGTTACTACATTAGGAACCGATTTGAACTGTTCAATTGAAGAAGCCTTAACACCACCTAATTGTGCAATAAGCTTTTCGGCTTTCTTGTCTCTGATTAGTTCTGCTTTCAGTTGATCTTTTACTTGATCGACAGAGCGATATCCTTCTTCCGTTACACCAGCTAAAGCAACAACCATCATGTGATCACTTTCACCGCATTCATATAATCCGGAAACTTCTCCTTGTTTAGCAGCAAAAATCCATTTCAATGCTTCTTTAGTACCACGAACACCACCAATTCCGTGTTCCGAGCTATAAAGGTCTTTTCTTTCAAGCAATTTATAACCAGCCTCTTCTGCATTAACAGTCAACTTATCAAGAGTAGGATTGGCAGCAACAAATTGACTGAAATCATTGTAAGCCTTGTTGTAAGTGTCTTTACTGAACTCAACGGCACGTTTAATAACAGCTACCTTGTACTTATCCTGCACACCTTTCTTATTAGTAACTTGCAAAATTACATTAGCCTGACCAAGTGACAAGTTTGCCAATTCATTCACTCCTAAAGAAGTAACAGCTTTAAGGAATTTAAGATTGTCTCCGTCAACCTGAGCGTTCTCATAATTAGCAGAAGACATCCAGTTAGCGTCACCTGTCTGACCATATTTTTTAGCAATAGCAGCAAAATCACCACCAGCTTTCAATGCACCCATAATACTATCAGCCAGCACTTTTGTTTTTGCAGCATCGGCTGCCAAAACTTGAATCTGACGGAACTCTACTGAATCAGCAGCAGTTTCTTTCGCTAACACTTTGAAAGAGTTAATCGTATTGTCGCCTGCATTATAATAAGGGCCATAAACTTGTCCCATAGAAACTGAATCAAGACGAGCTGCAATATCAGTTGGAAGGGCTTTTTTTGTATAAGGTATATCAACATAAGGATATGTTGAACCCGTTGTGCGAATAAATGAAGTATAATCAACGTCAGCGGCAGCTAACTGATTAGTATAATCTGCAACTTCTTTCTGTATAGCAGCTTTATCTTCTGCACTAGCAGTAACTTGTACGTCAATATACTTCACGTCTCGTGTCTCAACATATTGTTTGAACTGCTCTTTCTTTTTGTTATATAGGTCTTTAATTTCAGAGTCCTTCACAACAACTGTTGAGTCAACAATTGAAGAATATGGTACTGCCGCTAACAACAAATCCATTTGATTCACACGGGCTTCAAATGCAGCCTGTGCTTCAACCGAATTTGAGAATAAGGCTTTCGTAACTAAAGCCTGGTATTTCTCCGCCAAACGACTTTGAGTAAGGCTCTTTTCAATAAAGCTCCAAAATTTATGCAAAGACTCATAATACTCTAAGTATTGAGGTGTCATTTGTTTCTTATCCATCTTGGCATAATCAACCAAGAACTTCTTCAACATATCCTTATCAAATGCACCGGTTTGGGGATTACGGAATGGAGTTTGTTGCAGAATAGGATTCACACCTGCATCAATAATGGCTTGTATCTCTGCTTTTGAGACTGTTAAGCCTAATTTTTTGGCTTCGTTTTCTATTAACTTGTTATTAACATAGCTACGCCATACCTCGTCCTTTATCTGGTTTGTCTGTTCATCATCAAGTGATTTCATTCCACTGGAGAATTTTACAACTTCAGTATACTCTTCAACCATCGCTTGATATTCCTGAGCAGAAAGAGCTTCACCATTTACTTCACCGGCATCTTGTACCTGATGAGGCTGAAGAACTTTCCATGCATCACCCGCTATAAAAGCGAACAATGCCAAACCAATAACAATTACCAATAAAGGTCCTTTGGTTCTGATGTTTTGTAATGTTGCCATCTTAATTAATATGATTTATGTTTATTATTATTTTCCACAGTATTTATTATTAGCGCACGAAGATACAAAAAATGCTAATATACACCACTTAATAACCGAAAAAATAGAGCTAATATTGATTAATCGATGATTTTGAGTCTTACTAATTCTATTTTAGTTGCCGTCATTTTAATAATTCTGAACTGATAATTATCCAAATGAACTACTTCGTGTAATTTGGGAAAGCTCTGATATGTATTCAGAATGAGGCCGGCAATCGTTACATAGTCATCGGACTCCGGCAATTTCAGGCTAAAAATGTCGTTTACCTTCTCTATTTCCAGACGCCCCGAAAGCACATATTCATTTTCTGTAATTTGTTTGCAGATATATGAACTGTTATCGTGCTCATCTTCAATATCTCCAAATATTTCTTCGACCAAATCTTCCAAAGAAATAACACCGGATGTTCCACCAAATTCATCAACGACCACAGCAATAGTCTTCTTCTGCAACATGAATAATTTCATTAATTTATTTGCAGCCATTGTTTCAGGAACAATAGGAATCTCTTTCACGCTTTTCAGCCAATCATCTGATTGTTTAAACATCTCTGATGAATGAATATACCCAACAATATTATCTATATTTCCATCAAACACAATAATTTTAGAGAGTCCCGACTCTACAAAAAGTGTTTTCAAATCATTCAACGAGGTATGTATATCAACAGCTACAATTTCAGTACGGGGAACAACACAGTCGCGTATTTTTATAGAAGAAAAGTCAAGCGCATTTTGGAATATTCTGACTTCAGTATCCAAATCATCTTCATTAGAAGCATTGTTTATACCTGATTGAACAAAATAATCAAGATCTATCTTTGTAAAAGCCTTAGCAGAGGCTGACTTTGTTATCTTCTGGCCCAATAATCGCAACAACAAATAAGACAAGCCTGAGCTTAATAAGGAAATAGGATATAAAACGACATAACATATAAACAAAGGCAAAGCAAATACACGAAGCATTCGATTGGGATTTATCTTAAATAAAGTTTTGGGAAGAAATTCCCCTGTAACAAGTATGATGAGGGTTGATATGAGAGTTTGAGTAAAAAGTAATAAGAGATGGTTATCTATTCGGCCCGCCAATAAATTCTTTTCAATTAACTGCGCCATGAGTATACCATATACCACAAGTGCAATGTTGTTACCCACTAGCATAGTAGAAATAAAATTGTCTGAGTGGCGGTAAAAGAAAGAAAGGACTCGGGAAACCAATCCAGTACCCTTCTCCATTTCAAAACGTAGTTTATCAACAGAAACAAAAGCTATTTCCATTCCGGAAAAGAACGCAGAAAAAGCCATTGTAAGCAGTAGGTAAAAGAAAAAGTCCATTTGTTATTTTTTCAAAGAGTCGTTTCTGGCGTCTTCATCAACATAGAAAATACCTTCGATATTGCGTATAGTATAAAGTGTCATTTGTTGATTAGAATCAAATCCATGACCTGTGATAATTCGGTCTGTTTGTTCAATGCGGATAAATTTATCTGAATAAACCTTTTGAGTCGCTTCATTCCAATACAGCACTTCGGTATTAAATTTATCTCCTTTCTGATTCTTTATGGCAACGTGACCCGATAACTTCCAAAGTTTCTGTTTATCATAATAATAGGCTGTATCAGCTTTAATACTGGCATCAACATGAAGTAAAGAGTCGAATTTTTCCAGATAAACACCTTTCTCAAAGGCCCAATATGAAGGACGTTTTTTATCATAGATCAACCACTCATCGGTTTTTATACGATATCTAGTTACACCTGAGTCTGATATTAGGGTTGTAACACCGCGTGTATCCATTAAAGGTAAAGAATCACGTTCTTTAATGGCTTCTGCCAGTTGTTTTTTCTTTCCTGAGCAGGAAGATAATAAAACAAGCATAACAATTGCCCCAAAGGCAATTGTTATGCTTATAAATTGATGAATAAAAATTCTATCTTGTTTGAGCCACATATTATCTGATGGTAGTAGATTCACCTATCCAGCCTCCTACAGTAATTCTGTCACCTTGCTTATATCCAAGCATAAACAACTCATTAGCGGCAGGAACATGACGTCTGTAAGTAGAAATCAGTCTGTCGGCATCATCAGCACAACTTGGATCAACAGCTTTCGCTCTTGCAAGTTTATCAAGAATTACAAAATAAGTGCACTTATTTAATGCGGGTTCATCGCTCCAATTAGGGCTAGTAGCATACAAATTAGCAATCAATATATAAGGAGCGCCATAATTATCTCTATAAGAAATCGCTTTCTGTGCATAGGTTCTTGCCTGAGAAAGTCTCTTTACAGAAGCCAAGACCGCCGCAGCAGCATAAGCATAGTCTGCCTTTTTATTATTATCCTGCTCTAGCTGAATAGCCTGATCGAAAAACTTAACCGCATCATCAGTATCACCTTTTTTGAAAGACATGTAAGCGCATCCTGCAGCAGCTTCAGCAGTTGGTTCTATTTTATAAGAATAGAATGATGCCTTAAAGTAAGCTTCCTGTTCAGTACATTTCATCATTTTCATGATATCAATCACTTTTTTGAGATAAGCAAGATCCGTTTTGTTTGCTTCAATCTTTGGAGCATAAATTTCTTGTAAAGACTCACAGCTTGCAGTTCCACTATTAATAAACAAAGCTACTAAGTTATCTTTTACTAGTTGATAATCTTTCTTAATGCTTTCTTTTGTAGCAGCAGCGATAGCATCATCGGCCCACTGAGAAGCATTTAAATAATCTTGAATGAATTGTTCTTTATGAACAGCATCAACTTGAAACTTCTTCATGGAAGAATCCAAAAAATAAAATAGTACAGCAGCCAATGATTCAGATTTCTCGACATTAACCGATTTACTTAACCATTCATACGCCACATTTGGATCTGCTTTAGGGGCAAATTGCAAATAATCAATAGCTTTCAGAGCAAGTGTTTTTTCAGCTGAACGAACACCACGAATATTTGCCTGCAAATCAGGAGTATACTTTATTAATTGATCGTAAACTCCCATCAACTCTTCGAAATATTTATCGTATTCAGGTTTACCTTTGGTTGTAGTCAGAAAATACTTCAAAATATCAAACCCGTCTGAATAAGTGTAATAGCGCAAAAGCGGACAATCCTTCATAACAGCTTTCCAAGGCAAATAAGCATCTTTGTAATTTCCTGCTTTTACTGCCTCATGAGAAATACTACTATTTACATTACAAATACTGTCAGTTGATTGTGCTAAAGCACTCGTTGCTCCTGTCGAAAGAAACAACACAGCCACAAGCGTTTTAATTTTCATTGTTATATTTTTTTTAGTTTATAATTTCTTTTAATCAACTTTTCTCTTGAAAAACCATCTTTCATTAAATGTCAAACCGACAGAAAACCTCAAACAATTCTCATTCAGAAGATTTTGCTTTAGACCTTCTACTCTGACATATTGTGCAGAGATACTTAATACAGAGCGATTTCTAGAAAAAGGTATACCCAATCCACCCGTTACTCCATATTCTCTTGCAGCTCTTTTACCTTCTATTTTATAATATGGTTCTGAATAATAAGCTCCTAATCTATATTTTATGTGCGCCAAATAATTACTGCTTGTATTGCTGGGCAAATATTCCAATCCCAAAGAAATCTTAGATCTATCAGCCAATGCATTTTGTTCATCAAGATAAGTTACATCTCCCCATTTCTGAAGAGTGTAATCCAAACCGACAGTCAGCCTCTTATCGTATGTATAAGCTAAACCTATTCCAAATGTATTTGGCAAGCCCATGCTCAACAATGTATCTTTTCTAGTAACTACAGATCCTGTTGTATTTTCAACATAAGCATCATTATTCAAATCATTTCCCGGAGAAAAGGTTACGCCAAGAGTTAAGTCTTTCTTATCAGCCAATTTATAAGTGTACTGCACACCTAAATCGAGCTTAACATCCTTTACCGAATAATAATCCAGCTTTTTCACACTAGATGCATTAGTGTTAGTAGGAAACTCAACAGTAAACGAACGACTCACATTTCCCCAAAAATAGGATAAATTAGCTCCAACTGACAAATTCTTCAGAATCTTGTATCCGGCACCAACATATAATTGATGAAAACCTCCTTCACCATTATAAGTAATAGTATTATAAGTGTCTGAATTACCAGTGTTATCTATTTTATTCAAACTATAACCCACATTTGAATAGGGTAACAACCCCGCGCTTATTCCTAATTTAGGATGTAAACGGAATTGCATAGCTATATAATCAAAACTTGAGTTCTTAGCATTAATCTTTGTTTCTCCATTACTAAAGTTACTATTTTGGAGAGTTAAACCTCCATCAAAGATAAAAGTCAACGAATCAACAGCCGAATAAGAGGCTGGATTCATTGCATTAACATGGTAAGGATCACGCAATGCATAAGCAACACCCCCCATCGCTTTACTATTTCCAAAATTTTGATCAGACAATTGTCCGAAACCATATCGAGTGTAAGGAGAATTTGTATTATTTTGAGCTACAGCCAATATAGGCAATAGCGCTATGCAAAAAACACAAAAGTACGTTTTATATCCTACCATTATTATAGTTTAATATTCTGTTTAATCCCTTCAGAACTAAAAATCTGTCTGCAAAGATGATACTTTTTAATTTCGTATCAAAAGAAATTTCATCTCCACCCGTTAAAAAAACCAAAAGTTCAGGATATTTATGTTTCAAAGACTCTATGTAGCCCTGAATTTCAAATTCCACTCCTTTTAAGACGCCTGCCCGAATGGCCGTTTCTGTATCTTTGCCAATGTGAAGCAGCTTTCCCTGAACTGAAACCAGAGGTAATTTCCCTGTAAAATTATTCAATGCTTTGAAGCGCATTTGTATGCCCGGTGAAATATTCCCTCCATGATAACAACCGTTAGCGTCAATAAATTCATAAGTAATCGCCGTACCGGCATCAATGACCAAAATATCTTTCCCTGGGAAATAAGTATATGCACCTACTACAGCAGCGATACGATCATATCCCAGCGTTTCGGGAGATTCATATAAATTTTGAATGGGTAATAAAGTCTTGCTATCTAACGTAATTAAAGGGAAACTTAATTTGGAAACCTTCTGGCTAACCGAATCATTCAGATCAATAACAGAAGCTAGAATGCCTCTACTTATAGGATACTTATCACAAACCTCTTTCAACACATCAAGAGAATCGTTTGAGGCATAAAATACTTCAACGACTTCTTCTGCCTCAAAAACAGCAATTTTCGCAACGGTGTTTCCTATATCAATAATCAGATTCATGTAAAAGACATATTTCGGGTTGCAAAGTAACTCAAAAAAAGCCTAACATAATGCATTCTTATGAAAAAAAGAAGAAGGAATAAAGCATATAATTACAAATAAAAGTACTTTTGCAGCAAAATACATCTTTTCTTATTAATATGAAAGTACTCCGTTGTATACTGTTGTTAGCTTTGTTATTGAATGCCAGAGTTATGTTTTCAACTTCCGTAGTGAATCAGAAAGACTCCGTACGGATAAGTTTGCTCACATGTGCACCTGGAGATGAGGTCTATTCTTTATTTGGGCATACAGCAATCAGATACCAAGATCCACAACAAAAACTGGATATCGTTTTTAATTATGGGATGTTCAGCTTCAAAACCCCTCATTTTCTATGGCGTTTTATTAAAGGAGAAACCGACTACGAATTGGGAGTTAACAGCTATCAGGATTTTGCATCCGAATATATATATTTAGAGCGAGGTGTAAACGAACAAATATTGAATTTAACCTCAGATGAAAAAAACAAGCTATTCCAATTACTGCAGGAAAATTACAGGCCTCAAAACAGAGTATACCGCTACAATTACTTCTTTGACAACTGTGCAACACGACCAAGAGATATCATAGAAGAGTCTATCAATGGAAAAATTCATTATCAGAACCAAATCTCGTCTAAATCATTCAGAGACATTGTGCATGAGTACACAGCGAACTATCCGTGGACGCGTTTTGGTATTGATCTGTGCTTAGGATCTCAAGCTGATTTACCCATTACGCTGCGTCAGGAAATGTTTGCCCCCCTCTATCTGCAGCGTAGTTTTGAAAGTGCAGTCATTAAAACCAATAATAATTATTCAAAGAAGTTAATCCTTAGCACCCAAAACATAATTCCAGAAAGAGAAGACGGTATAGCTGGCAAGGTTGCAGGAGTAACTCCATGGCAAGCCTCTCTCATCCTATTTATCTTAGTGACATCAATTACTATATACGGCTTAAAAAAGCGTAAAAGCATGTGGGGTGTTGATTTAATACTATTTCTTAGTGCGGGGATCATCGGCTGTATCCTTACATTCTTAGCAAACTTCTCCGAGCACCCAACTGTGAGCCCCAATTATTTACTCTTTGTTTTTCATCCGTTTCACATTATTGCCCTTCCTTTCACTATTTACAAGAGCATTAAACAGCAAAAATGTTTGTATCATATCCTAAATTCAGTGGTTTTAACACTATTTATATTGCTTTGGGCCCTAATACCTCAAAGATTTGACTTAGCTGTATTACCTTTGGCCCTAAGTTTGTTGATACGTTCAGCAAGCAATTACATTTTAGCATATAATCATAACAAATGAAAGGACTATTAACCTCCCTCATCACCGTACTTACTTTCACCGGGCTTCAGGCTCAGTCGGTTCCTTCTACCCCCAAGCTGATTGTAGGACTTACAATTGACCAGCTCCGCACTGACTATCTGGAAGCATTCTCGGCTTTGTATGGGGAAAAGGGCCTGAAAAGGTTATGGAAAGAGGGAAGAGTTTATCGTAATGTTGAATACTCATTTACTCAACCCGATCGTGCATCCGCCATTGCTGCCATATATACCGGTACCACTCCGTCTGTTAATGGTATTATAGCCAATAACTGGCTCGATATATCGTCTCTCCGCCCTGTGAATTGCGTTGACGATGCTTCTTTTATGGGGAATTATACCAATGAAAGTACTTCTCCTTCAAAATTGTTAACCTCAACCATTACTGATGAACTTAAAATTGCAACCCAAGGCAAAGGATTAGTCTATGCCATTTCTCCATTTAGGGAAGCCGCCGTTTTGGCAGCCGGTCATGCGGCTAATGGTGCGTTTTGGTTAAACGATGATACGGGTAAATGGGCGGGTACAACATATTACAGTGATTTCCCTTGGTGGGTAAGCCAATATAATGATCGGAAAGCACTTGACTTCAGAATTGACAATATGGTATGGACACCGGCATTACCGGTAGAGAACTATAAATACCTGACTGCCGAATGGGTACAGGACACGTTCAAGTACAAATTTGATGATGCTCGAAAAAACAAATATCGACGATTCATTGTCAGCCCATTTGTTAACGATGAAGTAAACTCCTTGACGTCAGAGTTATTTGCTAACAGTACCATTGGTAAAGACGAAATACCAGACATTCTGTCACTAACCTATTATGCCGGGAACTACGACCATAAAAGTCCTCGTGAATGCGCTCTTGAGATGCAAGATACGTATGTAAGACTTGATAAAAGCATTGCTGCATTACTAGATTTGCTTGATCAAAAAGTCGGTTTACATAATGTAATGCTTTTCATCACATCCACCGGATATACCGACCCCGAAACTGCCGATTTCGGGAAATATCGCATACCTGGCGGCGAGTTCCACCTCAACCGCTGTGCTGCGCTACTCAATATTTATCTGATGGCTACATACGGTGAAGGGCAATATGTGGAAGCATATCACAACCAGCAAATTTACCTAAACCACAAGCTAATAGAGAAAAAACAGCTCAACCTTACTGATATACAGGAAAAGGCAGCTGATTTCCTTGTGCAATTTAGTGGTGTTAATGAAGTATATTCTGCTCACAGACTATTATTAGGTGCATGGACACCGGAAATTTATAAAATAAGGAATGCATTCAACCGAAAACGTTCGGGTGACTTATTAATTGATGTATTACCAGGATGGACCATTGTTGAAGAACAAGCAACAAATAGTCGCATTGTCCGAGCAGCCAACACGCCTGCTCCCCTTATTCTTTTAGGCGCTTCAGTAAAGCCTGAAATTATAGAAATACCAACCTCTGTTGAGTATATAGCTCCAACCATCGCGCATGCGATCAGAATACGTGCACCGAACGGCTGCAAAACCTCTCCTCTAACCGGCATACGGTAAACATTCCTCTTAAAAAAGGAAGAGTGAAGCGCAAATAAATCAGCATTTTAGTATAACTTTGCGCTCACATATATTCATCAGTAAATAATAAAAATACATAAAATGGGATTTAATAGTTTTTTAAGCAAACTTCTCGGCAACAAGTCGGCACGTGACATGAAAGAAATTCAGCCATGGGTAGAGAAAATTAAAGCAGCCTATCCGGAAGTTGCCCAATTAGACAATGATGCACTCCGTGCAAAAACAGAGGAAATCAAGAAGTATATTTATGAATCGGCAGCAGCCGAACGAGCAAAAGTTGAAGCTCTCAAAGCAGAAACCGAAACCCTTGAACTCGAGTTTCGTGAAGAACACTTTGCTCAGATTGACAAAATAGAAAAAGACATTCTTGAAATATACGAGAAAGCACTCGACGAAGTTCTTCCGGTTGCATTCTCGATCGTGAAAGAAACCGCCCGACGTTTTTCTGAAAATGAAGAGATAATTGTTACCGCCAGCGATTTTGACCGCGAACTGGCAGCAACGAAGGACTTCGTTCGCATTGAAGGTGATAAAGCAATTTATCAAAATCACTGGATGGCAGGAGGTGCCGAAATTCATTGGAACATGGTACACTATGATGTGCAGTTATTTGGTGGTGTTGTACTTCACAAAGGTAAAATTGCTGAAATGGCTACCGGTGAAGGAAAAACACTTGTTGCCACACTGCCGGTATTCCTCAATGCACTGACAGGTAACGGCGTACATGTTGTTACCGTGAATGATTACCTGTCAAAACGTGACTCGGAATGGATGGGGCCTCTTTACCAATTTCACGGATTAAGTGTTGACTGCATCGACAAACATCAACCCAACTCTGATGCACGTCGCCGCGCTTATATGGCCGACATCACTTTCGGAACAAACAATGAATTCGGTTTTGACTACCTGAGAGACAATATGGCAATCAGTCCGAAAGACTTAGTACAACGTCGCCACAATTATGGTATTGTCGATGAGGTCGACTCAGTTTTGATTGACGATGCCCGTACCCCACTTATCATTTCGGGTCCTATACCCAAAGGAGAAGATCAACTATTTGAAGGTCTTCGTCCATTAGTAGAACGCTTAGTCGAAGTTCAAAAAGGACTTGCCACCAAATACCTGGCAGACGCCAAAAGATTAATAGCTTCCGAAAACAAGAAAGACCAGGAAGAAGGCTTTCTGGCTTTGTTTCGCAGTCATAAAGCATTACCCAAGAATAAAGCTCTGATCAAATACCTCAGTGAACAAGGTATTAAAGCCGGCATGCTGAAAACGGAAGAAATTTACATGGAGCAGAATAACAAACGTATGCACGAGGCAACTGACCCCTTGTACTTTGTTATCGATGAAAAGCTCAATAGCGTAGATCTTACCGATAAAGGTATCGACTTGATTACAGGAAATTCAGAAGACCATACCCTCTTCGTTTTACCAGATATTGCGTCGGAACTTTCGGCCCTGGAAGCAGAGACCGGACTTACCGAAGAACAAAAGCTAGAGAAAAAAGATGCATTGATGACAAACTATGCCATCAAGTCAGAACGCGTACATACAATCAACCAGCTACTCAAAGCATACACCATGTTCGAGAAGGATGATGAATATGTTGTTATTGACGGACAGGTGAAGATTGTTGACGAGCAAACCGGACGTATTATGGAAGGTCGCCGTTACTCAGACGGACTGCACCAGGCAATTGAAGCTAAGGAACGTGTGAAAGTTGAAGCCGCTACACAAACATTTGCAACTATTACGCTTCAGAACTATTTCCGTATGTATCACAAACTCTCGGGTATGACGGGTACTGCTGAAACAGAAGCCGGTGAGCTATGGGACATTTACAAACTTGATGTGGTAGTAATACCAACCAACAAACCCATTTCTCGTATTGACATGAATGATCGCGTTTACAAGACTAAACGTGAAAAATACAAAGCTGTCATTGAAGAGATTGAACAGTTGGTACGCGCCGGTCGTCCGGTATTGGTAGGTACTACATCGGTTGAAATCTCTGAAATGTTAAGCAAGATGCTTACCATGCGTAAGATAGATCACAATGTATTGAATGCCAAGTTACACCAAAAAGAAGCCGACATTGTAGCCAAGGCAGGTTTCAGCGGAACAGTAACCATTGCAACTAACATGGCCGGTCGTGGTACCGACATCAAGTTAAGTGCAGAAGTGAAAGCTGCAGGCGGTTTGGCTATCATTGGAACAGAACGTCATGAATCTCGCCGTGTGGACCGCCAGTTGCGTGGTCGTGCCGGTCGTCAGGGCGATCCGGGTTCATCCGTATTCTTCGTATCACTGGAAGATGATTTGATGCGTCTTTTCTCGTCAGACCGTATAGCCAGCGTTATGGACCGTCTGGGCTTTGAAGAAGGCGAGATGATTGAACACAAAATGATTTCTAACTCCATTGAGCGTGCACAGAAGAAAGTCGAAGAAAACAACTTCGGTATCCGTAAGCGTTTGCTTGAGTACGATGATGTGATGAACAAACAACGTACAGTGGTTTATACCAAACGTCGCCATGCTTTAATGGGTGAACGTATCGGTATGGACATTGTCAACATGATATGGGATCGTTGCGCGGCAGCCATCGAAAGCATTGATTACGAAGAATGCCAAATGCAACTGTTGCAAACCCTTGCCATGGAAACTCCTTTCACTGAAGAAGAGTTCCGTAACAATAAGAAAGAAGAGTTAGCCAATAAAACTTTTGATGTGGCTATGGCTAACTTCAAACGTAAAACAGAACGTCTGGCTCAAATCGCTTATCCGGTTATCAAACAAGTATACGAGACTCAGGGACACATGTACGAAAACATCCTGATTCCTATAACCGACGGCAAACGCATGTATAACATATCATGCAATTTGAAGTCGGCTTACGAAAGCGAGTGCAAAGAAGTGGTGAAAGCTTTTGAGAAATCAATCTTACTTCATGTGATTGACGAAGCTTGGAAGGAAAACCTGAGAGAGCTTGACGAGCTGAAACATTCTGTACAGAACGCAAGTTATGAACAGAAAGATCCGCTGTTGATTTACAAGCTGGAATCAGTAAACTTGTTCGATACCATGGTGAACAAGATCAATAACCAAACCATCTCCATTTTGATGCGCGGACAAATTCCAGTTCAGGAACCTCAACAGCTAAGACAAGCTACGGCTGAAGAACGTCAGGACATGAGTAAGTATCGCGAAGAAAAGCGCGACCTTTCTGATCCGCACCAACAAGCAGCAGCCCAACAAGACACGCGCGAAGTAAAACGCGAGCCCGTAAGAGCTGAGAAAACAGTTGGTCGAAACGATCCTTGCCCATGCGGAAGCGGCAAAAAGTACAAAAACTGCCACGGTCGTAACGAATAACAACCCCTTATAAACTTAAGAACCCCGATAGAACTTCTGTCGGGGTTCTTTGTTTATATAAATATTAATAACATTTTATATACATATTAATAGAAGAAATTGTATTTTTGTGGAATACATAATCTGTTGATGCCATGATTAAGATACGCACCTATTTTATCTGTTTGTCTGTTCTGTTCAGCCTTAACGCCTGCCAGAGTCTGGAGACCTTATCCATTGATTACCTGGTACCGGCCGAAATCAGTTTCCCTTCGAATCTGAAACGAATTGCCGTTGTCAATAACACATCGGCAGTGCCCGATAGTAATATCATCAACGTTCCTCAGAAAAAAGAACCACTGCTGGTCAATGAACTTAAAAAGAGCACCACGTATTTTTGGGGTGATGCAGCCATAGCAACCGAATCGTTGGCTAACGGGTTAGCCGGTGCTAACTATTTCAACGAAGTAGTGATCTGTGATTCTGCTTTAAGAGCTAATGATGTAATACTTCGGGAAAACACGCTGAGCAAAAGTGAAGTAGAAGAATTGTGTCGGAAACTAGACGTTGACCTGCTCATCTCTTTAGAAAATCTTCAGATAAAAGCAGTAAAAACCGTAAAGTTTATGCCCGATTGGAACGTTTTTCTGGCAACAACCGATGCGAGAGTATTTACCAGTGTAAAAGCTTATCTGCCCAAAAGAAACGGAGCAATGGCCAGCTTGGTACTCAATGACAGTATCTTTTGGGAAGAAGGCGCCTCAACAGAAACCTCAGCCATGGCACAACTCATTAAAGATGAAGAACTCATTAGGCAAACCTCCGATTTTGGCGGAACCATTCCGGTGAATAAGCTGACTCCCTCTTGGAAAACCTCCCAACGCTTTTACTATTCAAACGGCTCTGTTAATATGCGCGATGCCGCAGTGTACGTTCGTGAGCAAGAGTGGGATAAAGCATTTGAGTTGTGGCAAAAAGAATATCTGCAAAATAAAAGTAAAAAAGTAAAGATGAGGACTGCACTCAACAGTGCCCTTTACTATGAGATGCAAGACAGCATACCTCAAGCGGTTGAATGGGCTACCATAGCACAAAACCTAGCTGATGAAGTTGAGAAAGCAACAACTAAAATGAAAGAAAAGAAAAGCATATATACCTTCCCCAACTATTTTTCTATCAGCGTGTATTTGTCCGACTTATCAGAACGGATGTCGAACATTGCCAAATTAAACATGCAAATGGACCGGTTTAAAGATGATTTTTAATCAAAACGGAGAAGCATATTTGTTTTTTTTATACCTTTGACTCTCAAATAATAAAAAGTCTTATGAAACTAAGTCAACAGTCATTGTCTGCCATAGAAAAAGCTATTCAGAAAGCAGTCAATAAATACGCCGGCTTACCGGAACAATCCATCGTTACAGATATTCATCTGCAACCGAATCAGAATTCGGGCGACCTCATTATATTCGATGACGAAGATAAAGAACTGGCATGCATTAACATTGAAGAGTTGGCGAACGATGACAGTGATGATTTCTATGAAGAAATGCAGCACATACTACAAACGTTGCTGAGCAAGTTAAAGGAAGAAGGTACTTTTGACAGACTAGCTATCATGACTCCCTACAACTTTGTACTTGTTGATGAAGACAAAGAAACCGTTGCCGAGCTACTGATTGTTGACGATGACACACTTATTGTAAACGATGATCTGCTCAAAGGACTGGATGAAGAACTGGATACTTTCCTGAAAGACTTACTTAACAATTAAGTTTAAAGTTACTTCCATTCCACTTTCATCTCTTTAAGTAACGAAGCACTGGCACCCACGGATCCGGTATGTTGAATACCCATTCCTGCAAAAGACAAAGGTTCCACCACTGCACTCACATCTACCATCGGAAGAATACGGTGATCCGTTACATCGGTCGTGCGCGCATTGGATTCAGCGTGGGCCGTCAGTTTGTTTCCCTCCATTGCCAAACGAATGCTACAAGTGGAGCGATAACAAGAAGAAGCCACCGGCTCAGCCAGCGGAGTAGCAACTCCGTCAACAAACTTCATCAGTATAAATTCCACCGCTTTATCATATTTGGTAGTGCGCACAATGCGCAAACCGTAACCGGTTAACGTGCGTGTATCAAACTGAATATACAGATCCAGATACTGCCCTGTAGCACTACCAAAACCCTGTCCTGCCGTTTTGCAAGGATCAATTTGCAGAGAAACAACCATACCCGCGCACTTGTCTGCCACCGGAGTGTACAATAAACGTGCCCCTTTGGCCGCTTGTAAAAGTCCCCAACTGCCCGATGCTCCATCAACACCGGAACCGTACATCCAACTACCGACAGGATCCGGCTGCCAGTCGAATGCCGCTGTATCAGCAGGTTTAAATCCATCTACCGTCCAAAAACCGGGGATAATCTTCGGTTGATAATTAGTCGGGAAATTCCTGAAATCAGTCATAAAGTCGTGCCCTGACACATCTGTTGTACGAATCACCTGAGCACACACCACACTTTCAATCTGCCCGGCATGACAACGCAAATGCTTGGGAGCAACCGAAGCCATGAGGTAATACCCCACATCTCCGGGTGAAAGACGATACGTTTGCTCCGGTTTATTTAATCGTGAAACGGCCACCGGTATAGCATTACTTCCCTTCGCATCCGTGCAACGATACCACGTAATAAGAGATTCATCGGCCCTTCCGGCAAGGTCTAATTCATACCGCACAGTCAATATTCCTTTTTCTTTCCACTCAATTCGTGGCAAGTTCGCAAAAGCAGGCGCCTCCAGATAGCGAGGTAAAATACGGATAGCCGCAGCACCTTGCAAGCCCGATTCGGTAGAAGCGTTAACAAGTATCGTTTTCGCCTCATCGTTATCATTATGTCCTGATACTTCACAACGACCATCTTCCTTTACTTGTAAACGAGCTATTTGCGCATCCTCGGGCGATAAGCTCCAATGCACTGTTTCTGCATTAGCAGGTAAATTACCAAACAATAAAACTTGCGCCTGAAGCAATTGAGTACTAACCCCCGATTCCAACTCGCACCGGCGCGGAGAAACAGTCAGCATGGTAGCAACAGCCGTATACTTCTTACCCGTTGCCTTACCAATCATCTCAATAGTCTTTTTGTTTTTCATAGGATCCCACTCATCGGCACCGCGCAATAAATTGTACGTATTGTACACCACCGCCCCTTTGTGCACCAAACGATAAGCATCGAGCACCCGCTTTCCCGTCATGTCTACCGTATTGGCTGGCTTTAATCTATTAATAAAAAGAGGCTTTTCGTTGAGCGACACGTTATACTGGTAACACTTCAAATCGGGCGTGGGGTCTTGCGTCCAACCTACATATAAAGGAGACTGAACCGTATGCAACCGGCAGTCGACCATTGTTACCGCGCTACCTACTTTAGTAAGATACTGCCTTTCACGCGTTACCACCTCAAAGTCGCAATTGAGAAACACCGCCCCTGTGCCCTGCGTAGCATAAAACGGTTTGGAACTAAACAACTTCAACTTACAATTGACATACACTCCCGTACCACAAAGCGCATCGTCTGTACATTCAAAATAACAGTCATCAAACAGTACACGCTTCCCTCCCACCAACGGGCACGAGTTGAGCCGGCTCACAAAATGCACCCGACGCGCCATGATGCGGTCGCCCTCACAAATAGCCAACTGCGCCTGCACAATGGCATCGGCCCTTCGGGTTCTGTTAAGTTCCGGCATCAACGGGTAAACCAAGTCGATGTTACAGTAATTGCCCATTGTAAGATTCTCAACCGACAAATCATTACCTACAAAATGAAACATGGTAAAATTGCCAACCGCCCCCTGTGTTTGTCCCCGATTACTCGCCAACACCACCTGTTGCGGTTTATTCGTCAGTCCCACAAGCCTCAGTCCGTTACACTTCACTTCCATTCCATAAGGAATACCACCGCCGGCAGGTACACGCACCGCCTCATCATCCGGATTATCAATCCAGTAAACATAAGGTGCCAGATAAATAGTCATCGGAGCATCGGGCGTACCGTCTTTCAGTTGCCTGACCGCCTCCTGAAAAGAAGAAAAAGCATACGGATATTTATCGGTTATTTCTTTCGTTAAACGCCCGTCGACAAAGAAAGTACGCTCATTCAGCATTATTTTCTTTCCTTGATAACGAATGTAATCACCCCCAAAAGCAACCGGATTCTTTTTATCGAGCGGCAAGTAACCATCCACATCCTTGGCAGGCATGCTATGCGCCAAAAACAGAAGAATGAGAGAGAAGAGAATGTTTTTCATGATGCTATGATTGGTTTGACAATACGAATGTATACAAAAAGAGTCTCTTCTCCAATACATTGATCGGAAAAGAGACTCCCTGCCCGGCAACTACTGCTTATTTAAACTTCAAAGCCATCGTTACCAAGTGCGATTTCAGTCCGTCGTTGCGGCTATAATAGCCGTATCTCAGTTCCAACACATTCAGCGGTTTGATGCCCAATATTCCTTTGGCAGACATCCATCTGAAGTTAACCCCCACCAAGCTGCTGTTGAATTTAGACAAATCATAATCGCTTGTATAAAACTCCGGATTGTCAGCCATGCGGTGCTCTCCATAAGGTTTAAAATAATCCACGCCGTTTTGCGTATAGAAACGATAATACGGAGCGATGGAAACAAAAGGAGTTATTTTATAAGGCACTTCCAACTCAGCGGTATGAGCTGTGAGGTTCCAACTATCCGTGTAGAAACGATAAAAACTTCTCAATATAATCCTGTCACTCAGGAAATAGTTGGCCCGCAAGCCAATGGGAAGTTTAAAACGATGATCGGGTAGTTTCTCGGAGAACGACTGAGTTCCCTTATCACTAAAATACACACGTTGATAAGCCGTACCAAGAAGTCCGGTTTGATAACCGATGTCTGCCAACAAAGAAACCTGAAGTTCCTTATTAACCACCTGCGCTATGCCTAACCCTAAGTTATAAGAGTTTCGAGGAGCGCTGTCGCCCTGCTTATACTTAAAGTTATTATTATCGATATTGTCCCCCCTGAGTTCCACCGGAAGCAACACCTTCCAGGTATCCAGAAAAACAGACGCTTTGGCAGATAGCTCGGTATTGCCACCGTTTAAAGATTTCGAATAAACCATGTTACCTCCAAAGGAAGTATAATCATACTCTTGCGAGAACGACAAGCCACCGCCCCATGAATACTTCTTTTTGGTATTCTCGAACAGATAACTTGCTGTAGGCGAGAACCGCACATCACCGCTCGAAGCAGACGAAACGGTTGAAGGATCTATCTTGTCAGATGACGCCGAACTGTACACATCAACGCCCAGTTCAAAATTCCACGTATGCTTATTCAGTTTCTTATCGAACCTACTAAGCTGTAAATCTATTGAGTTACCAAAGTCATTGAGGTTTTCGCTACCCACACCGCCCGTAACGGCTGAGTGATCACCACTTTGATGGTAGTAGCTGGTTACAAAATTAACCTCATCAATCTTTAACTTGCGATGCGAAACAGAATCTGTTTGCGCTTTGGCCACATTCATGAAGAACATAAAAGAGGCTACTGTATAAACTATCTTTTTCATTAGAATACCCTCTTTTAGTTACAACCACATCCACCGCCCGTGCGACCACCGTTGCCACCGGTAGCACCTTCGCGGTACATTAAGAAATTATTCTCGTACTTTTCAATGGAACGGCCGGACAATACCATCTCCGCATCATTGAGTTTCGCTTTCTGATAAGGTTTTACGCTAACGCACGAAGCCATCATCAAAAGAGTGAAGCATACGCATACTATAAAAAACACGTACTTCATCATTTAATTAATTTAATGTTATTGGATACATAAAGCTTGTCTGCGTCGTCTATCAAGACACATTCAATGCCCTTAATCTGATTAATAAAATTCAATCCGTCTTTCACCCCCATGATAGAAACAGGGGTAGCCATAGCATCGGCCAGTTCCGCATTCGTTGTAATAATGGTAACACTCTTTACGCCCTTCACCGGATATCCGGTACGAGGATTAATGGTGTGGGAATAAAGTTGGTTATCAATAACGACAAACTTCTCGTAGTTACCCGATGTAGCAATGGATTTATTAGTAATGTTAAGCGTGGAAAAAAAAGTGTGCTTCAAATTAGGGTTGGCAATGCCTACCGTCCACGGAGAACCATCTTCCTGATAACCCCACGCATTCAAGTCGCCCGAGGCACTGACAATACCGTTTTCAACACCGGCCAGCATCATCTTCCGTTTGGCGCAATCGGCCGCATAGCCCTTCCCTATCCCACCAAAGCCTATACGCATGCCCTTGTTCCTCAGAAAAACAGTACAAGTTTGCGCATCCAGCACAATGTTTCTGTAGTCAATCAGGCTGACAGATTTCTTGGCCTCATCGGGGTGAGGTAGCTGAGTCATTGCTCGATTAAAATTCCAGAAGTCTTTATCAAGCGAACCATACGACAAATCAAAAAGACCTTGCGTAAGTGCCGATATCTTCTGAGCACGAAAAACCAGCCAGAAGAATTCCTCCGGCACTTCAACAGGAGAAACACCTGCCATTCTGTTGACCTCGTTTGTCACGCTGTTGTCGCTGAAAGTCGTGAATATCTTTTCTATTCGCTTTACCTCCTCAACACCAATGGCTATCTGCTCATTGCCTGTTTGTTCGTTGGGCGCCAGTGCAATGAACTCAAACGTGTTCCCCATCAGGCGGGTTTGTACCTTTACAGGAATCATCTTTTATTTATTGATGAAAGCGTTGATATCGGCCATGTAATCCTGCACCGTGTGCTTCTTATCGTAGCCGTGCCATTTGCGCAACGTGTTTCCCTGTGCATCGATTAAAACCATGCAAGGAAATTCTCCTTCCGGATTGTACGTTTCGGCCAATTGATCATTGATGGCTTGCTGCTCTTTAGGGAGCTGATTCTTCTTTTGTCTGGGGAAATCGGCCTTAAACAGAACTAATTTTTCATGAGCAAACTGCTCAAACATCGGATCGTCGAAGATCACTTTCTGAAGTTGAATACACGGTCCGCACCAATCGGAACCAGAGAATTTCAATAAGATCAGTTTGTTTTCTTGTTTTGCCTGCGCTTTGGTGTCGTCCCAATTGCCGGCATACACGAGTTGTGCCAGGATCAACACACCCAGCAAAAACAGATTTCGTTTCGTCATAATTGTTATTACGTATTACGTTAATTAGTCACGTTATCTGTAAATCAACATTCGGTGTGTTATTTTGTTGCGCCGGGAGTATTAATAAATAAAAAAGCATCCTTCCGTCTGTGCAGAAAGATGCTTCTTATTTACTTAATTAAATTATAAATAAATTAAAACTCCTCGTCTTTGAAGATAAATATATATTCGCCTTTGATATTTATAAAACCATCATATCTTTGATCACCTACAAAAGCCTGAGAATGAGCCAAACCACTATTGTAACCGAACATTGCCTCATTGTAATTTCCTTTAATAAGTTCCTTTCCATCAGGAGATACCAACCAACAGCCATCACCTCCTAGTCTCACAGAAGCGACACTATCTTGAAAATGATATCCCATCTCAGTTTGTTCATACGGAATATACATCTCTGATGTGCGGCGCACTTCCATGAATGTAGTATCAATAACCGATGTGTACTTGGGTCTTGAAGCTTGATTGACAAAAGCATAACCGGCATAAAAGCTATTAGCCGAGTCATATTCACCACTCACAACCTGACCCTTTTTATTGATATAGACAAACTTACCGCTTTGCTTCTGAACAGGAGCCAATCCGTTAGCAAACCAAAGGGGGTGTTCGCTAAATTTCGCTTCAACTACAACTTTACCGGCTTTATCAATAAAACCCCATTTTCCTAAATTACCAGAAGCATTCGCATCGTATAACTGAACGGCAGCCAAGCCATCGCTAAAATCATCTGCATTCATATAAGTTGCCGGAATCACAATCCGCCCGGTCTTATCAGCATATCCCCAGCGATTCTTGTTTACATCAATAAAAGCACGTAATCCTTCAGACACTTTTCTGGGTGATTGAGGAAAAGAAAAGAATGCATTTTCAATTGTCTGGCCTAAGGTTGGGAAGATTTCTTTGCCCTGAGCATCTAAATAAACGAGTTTACTTTTCACTCTGACTCCCATGTTCTTTATTCCAAGAGCTACACCATCACAAAAATCGGTCATTCTTGTGATGTTTGCGGGCATTTGTATCACACTTCCATCTTTATGCAGAATGTGATACCTCATGTCTTTCATTACAGTAGCAGCTCCTCCACTAAATTGATTAGTTAAGTTAGTTGAAGTACCCCAAACCAAATCAATTACTTTATTACCTTTCGTATCAAAATAGCCAAATTTATAGTTGTCCGTATTCATCACGCGCACCATTCCATCACTAAAACAATCAGCTTTTACCGAATTTACAAACACAGTCTTTGTGGAAGGAGACAAAACCGGTCGGCCCGGTTTCCAAGCAACAACCTCAGCCACCACATTTGTGACAGCAACAGCTGATTCCGTTGTTTTTGCATCCGTCTTTACAGTCTCTTTTGACTTGGTTCCTTCTGTTGCAACCTCTGTTACCGCCTTAATAAAAGAACCAAATTTTGATTTTTTCTGAGCATAAAGATTACTTAAACAAAAAGTTGCACACAATAAGGCTAACAACGCCATTGAAGTTTTACGTTTCATGAATTCTTGTTTTAAAGGTTAGAAATACAGTAATTGAACAAAGATATAAAAAGCATTCGGTAACGGAACAAGATTGGCAATAATATTCTTTTTACATTTAAAAAATGATCTGTAACTTACTTTTTTCACAAGCTGCTTAATGCAGCCAATGCATCACACTGTCGGGCTGATTGGTTATGATAGCATCTACTCCCAATTGTTTCAATCGAAAAACATCACTACGATTATCTACAGTCCATGGTGCCACTTCCATGTTACGGGCATGTGCTTTCTGAACCAATTCCTTCGTTACCAAATCATATTCGGGACTGTAGACTTGTGGAGTAAATGAAAGTCGCTTCATTTGCTCATCAAACGGTGTTACATGGTCTTCAACCAAATATGACAAACGCAGTGTGGGGTATCTTTCATGAAGGTAATTCAAGGTGCGCACGTCGAAACACTGTACCAGCAAACGGTTACCCAGTTTCTTAGTTAATAAGACGGAGATGCATAAATCAGCAAAGGTTTTGTAATCGGGGGTAAAGATTCCATCTTTGGAGGGATCCGACTTTATCTCTATGTTATAAGAAACAAGCGGCAAACTGTGAGTTTTGGTATAATTCTCAACACTATCTATTAACTCGCTAACAAGCGGAACTTTGCATTTCAGGCTTTTTCGTTGTGGAAAGCGGGGATTAGGGTGCGTGCCCACATCGTATTTAGAAATACTATCATAATCCATGGCGTAAAGCTTGTATGATTTCATTTGTTCTTCGGGTATCGTATCACCTGCGGGAGTATAAGCTTTCACAGCATTACAGTAGGCATCATGAGACACCACCACCTGATGATCTTTGCTAACGTGCAAGTCGAGCTCTAATACCGGCGCACCGATGCTAACTGCATGAATCATGGCCGGAATCGTATTTTCAGGATACAAAGCCATACCTCCCCGATGTGCGTGCACTAACGGGATTTTCTCTACGGTTGATTGACAGGCAGAAACAGCAGTTACCAACAACACAAGCAGAGCACATTGTAATACGTATTTCTTCATTTTTTGTGTATTTTAGTTTGCCGGCAAATATAAATAATCCATATTACGATAATACGACAAATACCATTCATCAAGGAAAACATTCCATTCATCATCTAAATTTCATGGACTGCAACGGGGCATTTACCTTTGCTGAAAAAGAAAAAGATGATGGTCAACAAAGTTATTTTATGCATTTGTGCCGGCTTTATGGCACTATTGCCATTGGCAGCTCAATCGGTTAGCGGAACGGTTACCGATGAGAAGAATCTTCCGTTGGAGGAAATTACGGTGGTTGCTTTGCAAGCACCGGATTCCTTGTATATAACCGGAGGGGTGACGAATGGAAACGGGGAATTCAATATCCGCATTTCTCATTCGGGGAAATACATGCTGAAACTATCGGGCATCGGGTTTCAAACCCAGTACATTGCTTTTTCCCTGAGCGCCGACCAAAAGAAACAACTGGGGAGTATTCTTTTGAAAGAAGATGCTTACCTGCTTTCCGGGGTGACGGTTACGGCCAAGAAACCTGAGATGGAACTTACATCGTCGAGCACGGTGATAAATCTGGCGTCTTCGTCACTGGGTTCGCAAGGGACTTTGTTCGATGCGCTGAAGAGATTACCGGGCGTGCAGGTGAAGGACGACGGAACCATTTTGCTGAACGGACAAAGCGGTGCTACTGTTATGCTCAATGGCAAGCCGACTTATCTTTCGGGAAGCAATCTGGCTACCTACCTGCAAGCCATTCCGGCTTCATCCATCGGTAAAATTGAGCTGATCAGTATGCCTTCTTCCCGCTACGAGGCCTCGGGCAAATCGGGAATCATCAAGGTGGAAATGGCTAAAAACAATGTTCAAGGTTTTTTGGTTGGGTTCCATGCCAGTAGTCAACAGCTTGATCAGTATAATAAGGGCAACAGCAACTGGATGTTTCAATTACGCAAAAACAAGCTAAACATATCAGCTAATTATTCTTATTATGAAGGGACGGACATCAATCCCACGTTTATAGTAAGGGATCATACTGATTATTCTCAAACTCCCGTAGTGCCTGTTATATTGAACCAGGATGCGCATCGTACTTATAATTACAAGTCATATTATGGTCGCACGAGGGTGGATTACGACTTATCGTCGCGTTTATCGGTGGGCGCCTACGTCAGTAAGAATTGGACCGACAGGGTTAGAAAGGAACGAATGAATTCTGTTTTTACTTCTGTCAAAGCAGAGCCCGACTCGACATTGATGACTTGGAATAAAAACAGATTGAGTCAAACCAACCTGCAAGGCGGGGCTGATTACAGCTACAAAGTAACTTCTAAACTCCAGTGGACGGGTTCTGTTGATTTCCAGTCATACCGGGCTTCGGACAAACAGGATCAAAACAGCCTGTACTATGATTATTGGCAGGGCAACTACGAACAGGCCGACACGCTGAGAGGGAAACTAAGAGACAACATTGATATTGTGTCAACGCAGAGTGATGTGGAATTTGTCTTAACGAAAACGCTCAAACTAACAGGCGGCGTGAAGGCTTCTTTTGTGAACATCGACAATGAAACTAATTACTCGGATAGGTATAACGGCGCATGGACGCCCAAGCTGAATATGAACAAAGACTTCCAGTATGAAGAAAACATCTATGCCGCTTACGTGCAACTGCAAAAGAAGATAGCCGAACGTGCTAACATGGAAGTGGGACTCAGGTTTGAGGAAACGCACGTGAAGGGTCAGTTGCACGAATACAGTTCCAACAGAGACTCGTCCTTTCAGGACAGCTACCGAAACCTTTTTCCGTATGTATCGGTCGATTACAATCTTTCCAAGACGATTAAACTGAACGCGGCCTACGGCAGCCGGATTGTGCGTCCCAACTATGAGGATATGAATCCTTTTGTTACAATCAACGACAAGTATTTATACGATCAGGGCAACGTGGAACTCAAACCCGAAATATCTCATCAAGTGGAAACGGGTTTGTTATTCAATAACCGATACAAGGTGATTCTTTTCGGAGCCTACACCCGTCACCCCATTTGCAAAAGCTACCTGGCCGGCGCCGGAAACCGTGTTTGGGTGTATCCGTTAAACATGTCGTCGGATTATTCGTATGGCATCAAGATGACTGCTGTCAACTTACACCCTACCCGTTGGTGGACATTGGTGGGCAACGCTACCCTGACTTATAAAAAATACGCCTGGATATACGACCATAAAAAGCAGAATAACCGGGTAATGACTCCCCTGTTTTATTTGGGAAACTACTTGAAGCCCGCCGACAAATGGAATGCGGAGTTAAACGGTTATTGGAACGGAAAAACTCCTTTGGGACAAGGGTTAATCAGTCCGATGTGGTCTGTAAGCATGGCCGTTTCACGAAGTATACTCCGTGACAAAGGAACCATTCGTTTATTCCTGAACGACATAGTATGCAGCAGGTATCTCCGCGCAAAAGTTATCAACGTAGAGCAGCCTGCCCATTACAAAGAAAGAAAAGAGGCTACTATCGGAATTAGTTTCTCGTACAAACTACAACGCGGTGAGAAAGTTAAAGACTCCAATCCGCAACGTGAAACGAATGAAAGTAAACGAATAAAGTTATAAGCAACGAACAGGGCATATTATAGAAGAATAATTGCCGGCTCGCTTATTGGAAATTATTTTACTAAAACAGCTCTTTCAACCCTATTTCGGCCGATTTTTGTCAAGAGCAGGTTTATATATTATTAACGAATGAAAACAGGTTCACGAATCATCGGGAAGAGTTGGGCAAAACATAACCAACTTTTTGAAAAACATAACGGCCGATTTGAAAAAGATAACGAGCAATTTGAAAAGAGAAACCGTCTTTTGGGTCATGAGAAACCGTCTCTTCGCCGTAACACGGTTTCTCGCGGACCATTTGCTACCGTGCAAACAGGAATAAGCAACCGTCTGAATGAAAAAATGAACCGTGCCCAACGAAAAAAGGCAAGAGTTGGAACTCCTGCCTTTGCGCCTATAATAAGTTGAATATACTATAAGATTATGATGACAAAGATAATACATTATATTACCAAAATCAAGTGTTTGGTACATTATTTTGGTTACTTTTGTATTCAACACCAAACTTATATGAATCATACTCTATCCGTATGAAAAAAGTAATTCGCTGGCTCTCGCCTTTTTTTCTTGGAGTTGTCATGTTCAACTTCATCCGTTTGGTTACTGATTTGCCTCGGAACGATGATTTCTGGCCCCATTCTAAAATACAACACATACAGGCACTTTGCATAATTGTTTTCTTCAGCTATGTGCTCGATTATAGGATGAGAATCACCATTACCAAAAAACTATCTCAACCCAAGCAATATATTTTTAAAGAATACCTAACACTCACTGCGGTTTTGTTTCTAGTACAAAACCTGATCATGATTATCGGATCATTAACGGGTTTCTTAATTATTGGCAACGGAATCAATGATTATATCATTGCCAACGTAATATGCATACCCATGTATTTACTATACTACACCATCATACGTAATGATATGATAGCCGCCCGTTATCATGAACAAACCCTGCAACTGGAAAAAGTCAAAGTGGGACAACTCGATATGGAACTGAAGTTCTTGAAGTCGCAATACCATCCTCATTTCTTGTTCAACGCACTGAATACCATTTATTTTCAGACGGAAGCCGGCAACACGCAGGCGCGTACTTCCATTGAGCTGCTGTCCGAATTGCTTCGTTATCAGCTTTATGATATTCAGAAGACAGTAACTTTGAAACAGGAAATGAATTACACGCAGGCTTACATCCGGTTTCAGCAAATGCGCATGAGTGAACGGTTGCGGCTCACCCAGTTTTATGACGAGGGAGTGGACAACCAGGAAATACACCCGCTACTGTTTCAGCCGTTAGTAGAGAATGCGTTCAAGTATGTTGGCGGTGAATACTGGATTAACTTCCGCTTTGAGCTGAGCGGCAACGAAGTGATTTTTCGGGTTGAAAACTCTTTGAACTGGAAAGGCAGGCCAACAAAAGGCAAACAGGGCATCGGCATTGAGAATCTGAAACGACGTTTAAATCTGCTGTACCCCGCCAGGTATCAATTGACCATTACTCCGGCAGATGATGTGTTCACTGCCGAACTAAAAATAAAGCTATAAACCATGAAAATAAAATGTGTCATAACAGACGATGAGCCGATAGCACGCAAGGGCATCAAAGGCTACGTGGAGAAGATTGACTTCCTGCAACTGGTCGGTGAGTGCGAGGATGCGCTTCAATTAAATACTTTATTGGCGGAACAAGAGGTGGATCTCATCTTCCTTGACATAGAGATGCCTTACTTAACGGGCATGGAGTTTCTGGCTCAACTAAAGAACCCGCCCAGAATCATTATCACTTCGGCCTACGAGCACTACGCCTTGCAGGGATATGAGCTCAATGTAACCGATTACTTGCTAAAGCCTGTTTCGTTTGAACGCTTTCTGAAAGCAGTGAACAAAGTGCGCAATGCGTTAGCCAGGGAGTCGGCAGCGGAAGAGGTGCCTTATCTTTTCGTGAAGAACAACAAACAACTAAAGAAGATCAATCTCAATGAGATACTCTACGTGCAGAGCCTGGAGAATTACGTTATTATACAGTCCGAAACATCAAAGGAAATAGCCTATAGCCCGCTGAAAAAGATAATGGAGTACCTGCCCGAGCCACAGTTTATACAGGTGCATCGGTCTTTCGTCATCAACTCACTCAAGGTGGAGGCTATTGAAGGCAATCAGTTAGTGATTCAAAATTACAAGATACCCATAGCCCGTAACCTAAGGGAAGCCACCTTCGAGAGTTTGTTGAAGAACAAATTAATTTCGCGATAGGCTGCGGGGGCAACGATTGGGGTACTAAAAAAAAGACGCGGACAAACCCCGAAAGATTAGCCCACGTCTCCGTATATAAACTAAAACAAATATATTACTGTTTTCTCAAAGCAGCAATGCTTTCTTTGAGCGAAGCAATAATGCTTTCGGCATCCGCCTGTTTCTTGCGTTCAAGATCTAACACGGCAGCAGGCGCATTGTTCACAAACTTCTCGTTGCTCAGCTTTTTCATTACTCCCTGCAAGAAGCCTTCTTTGTGCTTCAGCTCGGCTTCCATACGGGCAATCTCGGCTTCCACATCAATCATATTGCCCAAAGGTACGGCAAATTCTGTTGTTCCCACCATGAACGATGCAGCTCCTTCGGCCTTTGTTTCTACGGAAGTCAGCTCACTCAGGTTGGCCATCTTCTTAATCACCGCGGTGAATTCGGCTACCGGATTAGCTCCCAATATCTGAAGTTCAAGCTCTTCTTTCTGAGCAATGTTTTTCTGCAAACGAATGCTGCGGATGTTGGCTATCACTTCTTTGGCTACTTCAAACTGACGCACGTAAGGTACATCCACATACGTGTCTAATTTAAAGTACTGAACCATGATGCTTTCACCTTCTTCGCGTTCGTACATCTGTTGCCACAGCTCTTCCGTAATGAAAGGCATAAAAGGATGCAGCAACTTCAACAAATTATCGAAGAAGCACAAGGTGGTGCTATACACCGCGCGGCTGATGGGCTGACCGTAAGCCGGCTTAATCATCTCAAGGTACCAAGAAGAGAATTCATCCCAAAACAGTTTGTACACTGCCATCAATGCCTCGCTCAAGCGGTACTTGCCAAACAGGTCGGCTACTTCGGCAGCCACTTCGTTTTGTTTGGACTCAAACCAGTGAATGGCTTTCTGTGAAGCTTCGGGAACCGATGCGGTTTCGTCAATCTCCCAACCTTTAATCAGTCGGAAAGCATTCCATATTTTATTATTGAAATTTCGTCCTTGCTCGCAAAGTGATTCATCAAACAAGATGTCGTTGCCGGCAGGTGCCGCCAACATCATTCCCATACGCACACCGTCTGCTCCGTACTGTGCAATCAGGTCGAGCGGATCGGGCGAGTTACCGAGTGATTTCGACATCTTACGACCTATCTTGTCGCGCACAATACCGGTAAAGTACACGTTTTTAAAAGGCATCTTGCCTTCGTATTCGTAACCGGCCATAATCATACGGGCCACCCAAAAGAAAATAATATCGGGTCCGGTAACCAAATCACTGGTTGGATAGTAGTATTTTATTTCTTCGTTTCCGGGATTGTTGATACCGTCGAACAAAGAGATGGGCCACAACCAAGAAGAGAACCACGTGTCGAGGCAGTCTTCATCCTGACGCAAGTCGGCCATAGTCAACGCCGGGTTGCCGGTTTTTTCTTGTGCCTTTTTCAAGGCTTCTTCTTCGGTAACAGCTACCACGTAACCTCCTTCGGGAAGGAAATAAGCCGGTATGCGGTGGCCCCACCATAGCTGACGGCTGATGCACCAGTCTTTGATGTTTTCCATCCAGTGACGGTAGGTGTTTTTATATTTAGGCGGGTAAAACTTGATGTCGTCGTTCATCACCGGCTCTAACGCTATTTGGGCCATGTGTTCCATCTTCAGGAACCACTGCATAGACAGTTTCGGTTCAATAACCACGTTGGTTCTTTCGGAATAGCCCACCTTATTGGTATAAGCCTCAACCTTTTCGAGTAAACCGGCTGCTTCGAGGTCTTTTTCTATTTGCTTGCGCACATCGAAGCGGTCCTGACCAACATACAGTCCGGCAGCCTCGCTCAGTGTTCCGTTGTCATTGAATATGTCAATGCTCGGAAGGTTATATTTTTCACCCAGCATGTAGTCATTTACATCATGCGCAGGGGTTACTTTCAAACATCCCGTACCGAATTCTATATCTACGTAGTCGTCTTCAATAACCGGAATAACGCGGTTAACCAACGGCACAATCACTTTTTTACCTTTCAGGTGCTGGTTCTTAGGATCATTGGGGTTGATACACATAGCTGTGTCGCCCATAATAGTTTCCGGACGAGTGGTAGCCACCACCGCGTAACCATCTTCTCCCTCTATCTTATAGCGCAGGTAGAAGAGTTTGCTGTGCTCTTCCTTGAAGATAACTTCTTCGTCAGAAAGGGCAGTCAACGCTTTGGGGTCCCAGTTAACCATTCGTACGCCCCGGTATATGAGTCCTTTGTTGTAGAGGTCAACAAAAACTTTCAAAACACTTTCGCTGCGCTCTTCATCCATCGTGAAGGCAGTGCGCTCCCAGTCGCATGAAGCACCCAACTTACGGAGCTGCTGCAAAATAATGCCTCCGTGTTCATCAGTCCACTCCCATGCGTGTTTAAGGAAATCTTCGCGGCTCAGGTCTGTCTTCTTAATGCCTTGTGAAGCCAAACGGTTTACAACTTTAGCCTCTGTAGCAATAGAAGCATGGTCGGTACCCGGCACCCAGCAGGCATTCTTGCCTTCCATACGGGCACGGCGCACCAGAATATCCTGAATGGTATTATTAAGCATGTGTCCCATGTGCAACACTCCGGTTACGTTGGGAGGAGGAATGACGACGGTATAGGGCTCACGGCTATCAGGTTTTGAACTGAATAAACGATGACGGTTCCAGTATTCATACCACTTCTCCTCAACCTCGGCAGGATTGTACTTGCTTGCTAATTCCATTTTATTTTATCTGTTAATTATTTATTGCAACTTCATGCATACTATTGTTTTATAGTATAGTGGTCGCAAAATTAATAAAAATAAGTAGAAAAAAGCAGCGGGAATGCGTACTTTTGCTTTTGCTTAACAAGAAAAAGGATGATACGTAAGAAACAACTGATCAGGTATATCGTTCTGGGTATTCTTTTGGGCTTGGTGCTCATGGTCCAAAGCATTCCCGCATGGGGGGAAGTCTACGCCCGTTCCGTGTATCCGGTAATAGGTGCACTATTGTCTTCGCTGTCTCACGGAATTCCTTTTTCTGTAGGCGATTTGTTCATTTCTCTCAGCATAACGGCAGTCATTTGCTTTCCCTTTTACGGCAAATACCGAAAGTTTTCATGGAAAAAAGTGTTGCGCCTGGAAGTAGAGTTCCTGGCGTGGATCTATGTTTGGTTCTATCTCTCTTGGGGATTGAATTATTCCCAACATGATTTCTATGCTCGGACGCAAACGCCTTACGTGTCGTATACACCGCAAGGCTTTAAAGAATTCGTAAAAGAATATATTGCGGAGCTTAACCAAGCGTATGTTCAGGTGAACAACATCGATAAAAAGGAGATTGCCCACGAAATAACATCGCAATATCGGTTAATGGCCGATTCATTGGGGGTAAACAAGCCGTTCAAAAGTTCGCCGCGGGTGAAGAGTATGATGTTCAGCTGGCTGAGTTCGGCCGTTGGCATTACAGGATACATGGGACCGTTCTTCTGCGAGTTCAACCTCAATAAGAATTTGCTGCCCGTTGAATATGCCGCTACTTATGCTCATGAACAAGCTCATTTGTGGGGAATAACCAGCGAAGCCGAGGCTAATTTTTATGCGTACCAGGTATGCACGCGTTCTGCTAACAAAGCCATTAAATACAGTGGCTATTTTTCAGTGCTCAACCACGTGCTTTATAATGCCAAACGGTTGTTGCCCGAAGAAGATTTCAAGGAGTTGGCGGAATCGGTGAAGCCGGAAATTCAGGCGCAGAGCGAGGGTGTGTATAAACATTGGATGGCGATGTATAACCCGGCTGTGGGTAAAATGCAGGATTGGATTTACGATCTTTACCTGAAAGGGAACAAAATAAAAAGCGGACGGAAGAATTATTCCGAGGTAGTGGGACTCCTCGTTTCATGGAGGGAGAAAACTCAAATTGATCATTTAAGAAATAGTATTATAAATCAAAGAAAAGATGCACAATAAAGAAGAAAAGATGGAAGCCTTCGGGCGGTTACTGGATATTCTGGATGAGTTGCGTGTGAAGTGTCCGTGGGACAGGAAGCAAACGAACGAAAGTTTGCGCCCCAACACCATTGAGGAGACTTACGAGTTATGCGACGCTTTGATGCGTGACGATAAAAATGAAATCTGCAAAGAGTTGGGCGACGTTTTGTTGCATGTTATCTTCTACGCTAAAATTGGTTCTGAAAAAGGTGATTATGATATAAAGGATGTATGCGATAAGCTTTGCGACAAACTGATTTACCGTCACCCTCACGTCTTTGGCGAAGAGAAATCAGAAACCGTGGGACAGGTGCTCGATAACTGGGAGCAACTGAAACTGAAAGAAAAAGATGGGAACAAGAGTGTGTTAAGCGGAGTGCCCGCAGCACTTCCTTCGCTCATCAAGGCGTATAGAATGCAGGACAAGGCGCGACATGTTGGTTTCGATTGGGAGAAAAAGGAACAGGTTTGGGATAAGGTCAAAGAGGAATTTAGTGAGCTTCAGGTGGAAATAGCCAACTTGGACAAGGACAAAGCCGAAGCTGAATTCGGGGATCTTCTTTTCAGTGTAATCAATGCGGCGCGACTTTACGGCATCAACCCCGATAACGCGCTGGAAAGAACCAATCAAAAATTCTTGCGACGGTTTAATTACCTGGAGGAGCACACGCTCAAGAAAGGAATCCAATTGAAAGAAATGAGTCTGGAAGAGATGGATGTGATCTGGGATGAGGCTAAGAAACTGGGATTATAAGCCATATAAAAAAAGTCGTTCATTGTATATTCTTCAATAATGAACGACTTTTTTGTATTTTAGTTCCTATCTTATTGCTGCACTGTGCCCGAGAAAACAGGGCCACCGGCACTAACTTGCATATCCACACCAAACTGAGGCGAATAAAAACCTTCCGGAAGATCTTCCAGCACAAACGTATTACATCTGCGGGCAGCAATTACTTTATCGGTCAGTGCGGTATTGATGGCAGACGCTGCCAAATCGACTAATGCCCCGAGAAGTCCGGCATTTCCTCCGGAGTTCACACTGGTATCAACACTTAATACACCTTTTCTGGTAAACAACACTTCATTGGAAGTCGTTGATTTAAGAATGTATTCAATATCGACAGTTATAACGCTTCCAATGGTTGACTTACTCCATTGATTGATGATCGTAAACAAAGCAACATCGGCTCCAAATACATTCTTAAAGGCAGTTAGCGAACCATCTATATACATTTCGCTATCATAAGCACTTTCACTTTTAAGAAAATCCATTGCCAAAAAAGGAGAGATTACATAATAACCCTTCTCCGCCAAAGGCATTGCCATGGACGTATAAAAGTATTCTTTGGCCTCCACATTCACTGTTTTATTAATAGGGGGCATCACTAAAATAGTTAAAGGCTTTTCAGCATACATTTTAGGATAACTATCGCCACGGGTGGTAGTGGCAGTGGTTCCGCAAGAAGCTAAAATCACTGAAGCCAACAGCAAGTATATATATTTTTTCATTTGGTAAACTTTTTAATAAGGTGATCCATAAACACAGCCGACTCCGGATAAAGTTCTTTCTCCTTGGTAAACATAGCCAAACCTTCTTCTTGTTTGCCATTTTGAATCAAGAAATAACCATACTCAGCACAAATACCGGGAGGAACAACCTTGCGGGTACCCTTTTGATTCTTGATAATGTCTTCATACGTTTTCATCAAGTCGGCAGCCGCTTCCGGCGTCTGTTTCTTATAGTATTTATAAGAGCTGTTCACGTAATCATCCCAACTGTAAAGTGTGGTGGTAGTAGAACACGATGCAAGTATGCAACTGAGTGAAACTAAGAATAGTAATTTTCTCATGGCAATGATATTTTTTTCGTTTCTTGGGGAGCAACAAACACGGTACGGTCATACAATACCTGACCTTTACTTCTTACAACTACATGTCTTTTGCCCGTTCTTATGGCATACGTAAAGCCTTTTATCGTTGACTTCTTTTCTTTTACTACTTGAGCTTCGAACGTTGCATCTTCGTCAACACTCACAACGACCGGTTCCTCATACTTATTGCTGGATGCAAAGTACAGATACGCCTGATCGGTCAGCCCCTGACTGGAAGCTACGTTTCCCACTTTACAACCTGTCATGAGCAAAGCCAGTCCAAAGACAGCTCCTAGAATCCATTTGTTTTTCATTGTTTAATCTCCTCTATGTAATAGTTACGTAATTGTGTTCCGTCAATTTCTCCTTCTTTAAAAGAAACAATGGAGTATTCCGTTTCGGGGGTATCTCCTGCTACCGACACTACCTCAACCTTGCCCACTTGTTTGCCGGGGAGTTCTATATTAATTCCTGTCTGAGGATTTTTAACAGTCTTTCCTTTCAGTTTTACTGCAAAAACATCTCCAACGGATATTCCTTGGCTAGCGCCTCCCGATACAATCACTGCATCAGAGTCATAGGTCAGGAAGTATGATCTCCAAGGTTTGTTGGTGCACTTATTAATAATGTTCTCAACCAACTTAGAAATAGCGGCAGAAATCGCTTTATCACTCAGTGTTGCATCAAAATCGGCTCTTCCTCCAATGCCCATGGTTGTTTTGGTTTTCAGTTCAGCATCTCCCTTCGCCTCGTCGGAATAGATAATCAGTCCGGTAGAAACATCCACCAAACGAATAGATACTGCTGCCTCAACAATTTGAGTTTTAGTGGTAGAAAAGACTTTGGCATCGCCTAGATTCTTGCGGCCATACTGGGTTATTGAACCTATGATCATGTAGTCGGCACCTATTTTCTGAAAGCCATTCTCTGTAGAGCTGGCTTCATCTAGCAACTGACTGATGTCATTTCGTTCCAATAAGATAAACTTGTCGGATGCGGCAAGTCGTGTCGATAAGATGTCTAGGGCCTGTTTCCCCATCGGGTCATTTTCTTTATCATAAAACAACCCTTTAGCATACTGCGTTTCATTTGAGAAACGACCGATAGCCACTTTACGTTTCAACATTCTGGCCGTTTCAGATTGAGAAGTAGGTTCTGTTTCAACCTCAACGACTTTTCGCTGTGCATACACAGCGCCAGAAATACAGATAAACAATAGAATAAAAATGTACTTTTTCATACGTGTTTCATATTAAGACATTTAAACAGAAACAAATTAAATACATTTATCCAATATAATGAATCTTTTTGGTTAAAAAATATACCCTATAAACAAAAAAAGCCGGAATTACTTCCGGCTTTTTTTGTATCTTATAAGTTACTTATTCTTATTACCTCCCCACTCTCCTCTTTGCACACCTTTCAGCAGCTCTCGGTGGAAACGCATCTCGGCCCTTTGAATAAGGTATATTTTCCGTGGAGACAAGATTCCCTTGAATCTTTGATAATAAGACCGCTCCAATTTATCAGAAGCAATTCGGAGATCGTATATTTTACGGAGTATCTCATCATATTGCTCATCAGTCGTTTTAGAATCTCTTCCTTTTCTTAATAGGTTCCATACCTGATCACTCAAGTCTTTCTTTTTATCTTGTAACTCAAAATAAACAGGAAAGAAAGAGGTAGCTTCCTCACTTGAAAGTCCGGCATGTTGAGTCATAAAAGCTTCTTGCTTAGCCCGGAACTGTTCGGGCGTCAGTTTCTGATTCACATCATCTTCTGCGAAAAGATGTAATACGGAAACACAAGCAAAGAAGAATAAAACAATCAGCTTCTTCATTTATATCTGTACTTTAATTATTCAACACTTTCATCGGCCAGATACACGTAAAGCGAATAATCATCCATCATAGAATGGTCAAGCGCAGCATCTATGTATTGATCGGAAACAGCCTCAGATGTTTCTTTTTCAGTAATAACAGATTTATCAGTACCTTGATTAGATGAAGCGATTCTGATAATCAATGCGGCACCGGCAAACATCGCTGCCATATATGCCCACGGCTTCACCCTATCCCATAGAGTAACCTTCTTCACACTAAATTCAGTCTTTTCTTTTTCAGGAAGTCTGTTCATTACTTCTGAAGTAAGGTTTTCAAAGTAGCCCTCAGGAACCGTAAAAGGGTTCGTTGTGCCCACTTTTCTAAGTAACTTATCTTCTTCTTTCATATCTTTATCCTCCTATTCACTCTTTTCATTTAGACATTCTATACCATCAAAGGTTTAATCCGTACCTTCTAAAATCTTCTCTATCTTCTTCACTGCGTGATGATAAGAAGCTTTTAAAGCACCTACTGAAGTACCTAATATGTCCGACATTTCTTCATACTTCATATCCTGATAATACTTTAAATTGAATACCATTCTCTGTTTTTCCGGAAGGGAAAGCAGAGCTTTTTGAAGAGAAAGTTCAATCTCATCACCCGAAAAGTAAGGATCACTTTCCAGTTTTTGTATCACATCGGCTTCGGGATCATCTATATCAACCAGCGTAGTTGCCCGTTGTTTATTTAAAAAGGTAAGTGATTCGTTTAACGCAATTCGGTAAAGCCAGGTAGACAATTTAGCTTCAGCCCGGAAATAATCAATATTCAGCCAAGCTTTTACAAAAGTATTTTGTAGTATATCATTCGCATCTTCATGAGAAAGAACCATACGACGAATTTGCCAATATAACTGTTCGCTATATTGATTTACCAGCAATTCAAAGCCTTTTTTCTGCGTATCTTCTTCCTGCAGTAAAGCAAGAATTTCTTTCTCATTGAATAGTGTCATGGATACTGCTTCTTCTATCTTATAAAGATCATTTGATAACAAGTTTTTTCACTACATTACCAACCCGCACTAAATAATATCCTTTAGGAAGATTCAAATCTGTTTCCTTGTTAGCAGATTCGCTTGGTATAGAAAGTACTTTCACACCAAAGACAGTATATATATCAATGGAAGAGCCGGGAGTAACATTCTTCACAGAAAGTTCATTTCCGGAATACGTAATTACAATCTCGGCATCAGGTTGGGCTGTTTCTGTCTTTTTCTCCTCTCCATAAATAGAAGTAAGGTTCAAAGAAATCAGACTCATGAAACATATACTAAAAAGAAATTTCTTCATTTGGTGCAAAACAATTAATTGTATTGTACAAATATAGAATCTTTAGCCTTTATAAAAGAGACATTTTAAATCTTTAACACAACAAAATACTATAGCGGAATCGTGATGCACAGGTTTTCGCGTGCAAGAATTGTCTCAGGAAATACCATTTGCGCTTCTTCAAGTAATACGCTTTCGTCTTCGTATCGTGCAGAGAAATGCCCAATCACAAGCTGTTTTACATTCGCTTTCTTAGCAATCGTAGCAGCCTGCGCAGCAGTTGTATGAAACGTTTCACGCGCACGAGCTTGTTCTTTCTGAGCGAAAGTCGCTTCGTGAAACAATAAGTTAACCTCTTTGATTTGTTCAATCACCGATTCTCTGTAGATTGTATCAGAACAATAAGCATATTTTCGAGGTGGATCGGCCGGTATTGTTAAGCGAGCATTGGGAACAACAGTTCCATCGGCAGTAACATAGTCTTCACCGCTCTTTATCCTGTTAAGTTCATAAAGAGGGATTTCATAAAAATCAACCATATCTCTGATTATATGATTAAGAGTAGGTTGTTCAGCAAATAGAAACCCACAGCATGCAATCCGGTGTTTCAAAGGAATAGTGGTAACGGTTAGCGAGCGATCTTCGTATATCAGAGTCGGCCGTTTGGTCTCGAAAGCATGAAAAAACACCTTATAGGGTAGATTATCACAAAAGAATTTCAGCATCGGCTGCAACAGCTCTTCCAAACCAGCGGGAGAATAGATATGTAAATCGGCCGTTCTCCCCAGCAAACCGAAGGAAGAGATAAGCCCCAGTAAACCAAAACAATGATCACCGTGAAGATGGGATATAAAAATATGATTTAATCGGGAGAATTTTAATCGTGATCTTCTAAATTGCATCTGACAGCCCTCTCCACAATCTATCATAAACAGCTTGTCGCGAACATTCAATACCTGAGACGTAGCAAAATGTCTGGTTGTTGGCAAAGCCGATCCGCAACCTAAAATATGTAGTTCAAATTTCTCCATTCTCCATTTAATCAATAAACAACGCCTTATAAATAATACAGAACAAAAAAAGAGTTGCCACAGTTCGCAGCAACTCTTTTTATATATGAATTTTCTACAATTTTACTTTTCAGAATCCATTTGTTCTTTCAAAGCAGCAAGTGCATCAATATCACCCAATGTAGTAGAAGCAGCTTGGTTCTGGATTGAAGGAGCTGATTCCTCTTTCTTAACTGTTTTCTTAGCAGCTTTCTTTTCTGCTCTTTCTTCAGCTTTAGCTACATCTTCAAAGATACGGCTGTGAGAAAGGATAATTCTCTTAGCATCTTTATTAAATTCAATCACCTTGAACTCAAGTTTTTCTTCAAGTTGAGCTTGTGAGCCATCTTCTTTTACAAGATGTTTAGGAGTAGCAAAACCTTCAACGCCATAAGGAAGAGCAACTACAGCACCTTTATCTAACATTTCGATAATAGTACCTTCGTGTACAGAACCTACAGTGAATACAGTTTCAAATACATCCCATGGATTTTCTTCCAATTGTTTGTGGCCTAAGCTTAAGCGACGATTTTCTTTGTCGATCTCCAAAACTTGAACTTCAATATCTGCTCCAATTTGAGTAAATTCAGAAGGATGTTTCACTTTCTTTGTCCAAGACAAGTCAGAGATGTGGATCAATCCGTCAACACCTTCTTCGATCTCAACGAACACGCCAAAGTTAGTAAAGTTACGAACTTTAGCTGTGTGCTTAGAAGCTACAGGATATTTTTCTTCAATGTTTTCCCATGGATCTTGTTTCAATTGCTTGATACCCAAAGACATTTTACGTTCGTCACGATCAAGAGTCAATACTACAGCTTCAACTGTGTCACCAACCTTCATGAAATCTTGAGCAGAACGCAAATGTTGTGACCAAGACATTTCAGATACGTGAATCAAACCTTCCACACCTGGAGCGATTTCAATAAATGCACCATAATCAGCCATCACAACTACTTTACCATTTACCTTATCACCAACCTTCAGTTCAGTGCTAAGAGCATCCCATGGATGAGGAGTAAGTTGTTTCAAACCTAAAGCAATACGTTTTTTCTCGTCATCGAAATCAAGGATAACTACATTCAGTTTCTGATCAAGTTCAACAACTTCTTTCGGATCGCTTACACGGCCCCATGAAAGGTCAGTGATGTGGATCAAACCATCTACGCCACCAAGGTCGATGAATACACCATAAGAAGTGATGTTCTTAACTGTACCTTCAAGAACCTGTCCTTTTTCAAGTTTACCGATAATTTCTTTCTTCTGTTGTTCCAGTTCAGCTTCAATAAGAGCTTTATGAGAAACAACAACGTTTTTGAATTCTTGGTTAATCTTAACCACTTTGAATTCCATTGTTTTTCCTACGAATACATCGTAATCGCGGATAGGTTTCACATCAATTTGAGAGCCTGGTAAGAACGCTTCAATACCAAACACGTCAACAATCATACCACCCTTAGTGCGGCACTTGATGTAACCCTTAATAATTTCTTCGTTTTCAAGAGCAGCGTTCACACGATCCCAAGAGCGAGTAGCACGGGCTTTTCTGTGTGAAAGAACCAACTGTCCTTTTTTGTCTTCCTGGTTTTCAATGTATACTTCAACAGTATCACCTACTTTTAATTCAGGATTGTAGCGGAATTCATTTAAAGGAATGATACCGTCTGATTTGTAACCGATATTAACAACAACTTCACGTTTGTTCATAGCAATTACGGTACCGTCAACAACCTCACGGTCGTTTACCTTGTTCAGCGTGCCATCATAAGCTTTTTCAAGGTCTTCACGGCTTGCTCCCGAGAAGCTTTCACCATTTTCATACGCATCCCAATTGAAATCTTCAATAGGAGCAACGTTCTTCAAATTTTCCATTAATAATAAATTGTTTAAACTTTAATTAAATAAGACATTATGTTGATTATGTAAATCGGGCGCAAAGATACTATTATTTTCGCGAACGACAAACAATTTCAGCCATTTAGTTCTTCAAATAATAGTTTATGGTAGTTACCACACGCACATTTTTAATGAACGGAGTATTGGCATCGCGATCGGTTATGGTAAATTGTCCTTGCGAAGCATCCCTTATCTTGCCCAATTCACTGTCCGAATCGCGTGCAAACTTATCTGCTGCCGTACGCGCATTTTTAGTTGCTTCTTCAATCATCCGGGGTTTAATCTGATTCAGCCCGGTGAATTCATACACCACATTATACCGATAATCGCCACCTGCAATAGCAATTCCTTGCTTAAGTAATTCGGCCTGTTCCGTCATTAGTTTTCTTACTTTGGCTACATCTTTTGAAGTAACAGTAACTACAGACGTTGCATTGTATCTGTAGGCAGAAGGAGTAGAACTGTATCGTTCCGCCTGCATATCCAACACTTCGGGCGGAGCAATACTAATTTCTTGAGCGGTTACGCCATTCGCTTTAAGGAAAGACACAATGGCTTGATTTTTACGATTCATGATATTGTATAAGTTAATAAGATCATCTCCTATCTCCTTATACATCAAAGGCCAGATCACTTTATCGGCTGCAACTTCCATTTCGGCCAACCCTTTTACGCTGACCACCCTTTCCTTGTCTTTAAAATCAGTTATGCCCGATTTCACCTGATAACCCAATAAAAACAACCCGACACAGAGCAACAAAGCCTCCCATTTTAAGTTTTTCATGTTAAGTCCTCCTACAAAAATTAATTATACAATTATTATCTATTAAATAGTTCAAAGGTAAATTTGCAGCCAATTTGCGAAAACCTGCCGTTTACATTGCTCACAAAAACGCCCAAATCAAATATGTGCGTACCAATACCGTAACCCAACTCCAGATAAGGCATTAAATGCGGTACCAGCAAAGCCCCAAAATAAAGACGTTCGTTCAGTACATTGCGCGTATAACGCACAATATGAGGTAACACCAAGAACGGTGCTTCATAAGTAAAGTTAGCTCTAACGTATTTATTTGATGAGTTATACCAACGCCTGTCTAAAAGTTGAAAAACGCCACCAATATCATCATTCCAGCCCACAGGCAAATTGTTCTTACTAAAATTAACAAAGTCAACAAAGTAAAGTTCTTCTTGTTCCGTAAACATTCCTCCTCCCAAACGCCAATAAACACTTTTCATCAGGCCCAGAGAACGTTGATGCTGAACGTCAAACTCCCAGCGTTCATATTTACCGGTACTACCTAAAACTCCCTTCACCCCTCTTTCCCAATCGAGCGAAACAGAAGGATAATCCGAATGCAGATTCACTTTGCGTTTTCCGTTCATGTAATAATACTGTCCGGGTGTCCACTCCAATCTAATTCGGGGCGCAAAACTCTTATACTTACTTTTAATTTTAGAGTCGCCACCGGGATGCAACGAATCAATCGGAGCAAAAGCAGCAGGATTCACGGCAGTCCTCCTGTGCGCGGAGACTCCAAGGTTAAGCGTAAACCCGTTGAACACCTCCAAACTATGACTGAACGTAGCATACAAGTCGCGGAAATAATTCAATTCAACCTTATTAAAGTTAAAAATACTATCGGGAATATCTTTCAACTCATCTAACACATCACTACTATAAATACGGTTACCATTACCAATCTGCAAATGCACCGCCGCCCTTTTGGCCGGCCAATAATCAAAATCAGTATTAGCTGACCAATACAATTCTTTGCGTTTGAAGTTATAGCCAACCTTTGGTACAATCCGCAGTAACCGGTCGCCCTTCAGATACCTGTTATATTTAAACTCCTGTTTGTAAGAAAGACCGTCAGTAGCGCTATAGCTCAATAAGAAAGGGTTTAATATCGGAGAGCACTTTACCATGCCAAGATTTGACAAATCAATATAATAGTTACTAATCAATGCATCTCCCGCATTTCCAAAGAACGACCATTTATTGTTTTTGAAGGACTGCTTATTTTGCAAAGAATCCTTCCTTACATCATAATCATCATATATTTTCTCTTCGTTGGCGTTAAGACTCAACGGACGCATTTTTTGAAAGTAATTCTTATCCGTAAAAAAAGAATTCGTATCACATTGCAACGTATATGACTCTGTCAGATCATACATTTTTTTTTGTTTTCCCAATTGATGCTGAATCTGTTGATACTTAATATCCTTATAATGCAACACAGCATTGTAATTGGTAACAACCACATTGCCCAAAAACCGAAAACGCGTATCAACCTTACATGCAACAGGTAAGAACTCATCATCATCTCCTATTTTCCCCATCTCAATATGATTGGTGAAAAGACGATATTCAGACCTACCGGTAAATAACATTTCACGCACACTCCAAACCTTATCCGTCACAATAAAATAGCCTTCAACCAATTGATAACTGGGCCATTTGGGAACGAAGGAAATTTTGTAATGCACATTATTCGCATCATAAAGAATGGAATCTATTGAATACGTATAATATTTACGCGCATCATTTTGCAATGGAGAAAGCAATTTCTTATTTAATAAATCAGAAGAATAAACATTAACATGAAAGAAATCTAAAATATCCGCATTTACACCTTTGTACTTTTTCACCGTTCCCGAGCAGGCCTTAACCTTCTGATCATAAATATTAGGAGCCGTGTAGTGCAATTCGCTATGCGATTCCATAATATATTGACGTACACCCTTATCCATATCAAACATAAAAGGCACAAAACGCAATATAAGATTTTTCTTCTTGATGTCGGCTTTGGCTTTAATATATAGATCGGCAGTGTATTCGCCTACTATTTTTTCGTAAAAAGGAGCATAAAGTATTACTCTATTCAGAATCGTATCAACAGGCATTCCATCGGCATCCGAGCCAGAGAACGTATATGATGCACAGGCTTTGTTTCCACATAAACCTGACAGAACAATGCACAACCCTATTAATATATATTTTTTCAAATCAAAAACATGCCTAGAATAAACCACACAAATATAAATAAATTAGATAACATTGACACGGTCAAGCTGTTAATACATGTTGTTATCTTTATATTTGAATGAATATTCATCGAAAACCGATATAAATAGATTATTTTTTGCTTTTATTCCGTTTTTCATTTTTTCTTCTTACATTTGTGCTTTATAACACAGTTTTGCAACACTCATGGTTAAAATGAATTTGTCAGACATAGTTGTTTCGGATTATATTGCAGAGATGTGGACTCCTTTAAACGAAGAGCAAAGGGAGTTCCTTGCCAGTAATTTTACTCTTCAAAATTACAAAAAGAACGAAACCATTTATTGTGAAGGCGAAGCTCCCACTCACCTGATGTGTCTTTTAAGTGGAAAAGTCAAGATATACAAAGACGGTGTAGGAGGCAGAAGCCAAATTATTCGCATGGTTAAACCGGGAGAATATTTCGGCTACAGAGCCTATTTCGCAAAAGAAGATTACCTTACTGCCGCTGCCGCATTCGAACCATCCGCCATTTGTCTGATTCCCATGAGCGTTATTACAAAGCTGGTTAGCGAAAACAATCAATTGGCGTTATTTTTCATCAAACAATTGTCTATTGACCTTGGAATATCCGACGAACGTACGGTTAACCTTACCCAGAAACACATTCGCGGACGATTGGCAGAATCACTTCTCTTCCTCAAAGAGAGCTACGGATTGGAAGAAGACGGCTGCACACTGAGCATCTACCTTTCCAGAGAAGACTTGGCCAACCTTTCCAACATGACTACATCTAACGCCATACGAACCTTATCCAATTTTGCAAACGAAAGATTAATCAGCATCGATGGAAGAAAAATAAAGATCATCGATGAAGAAAAAATAAGAAAGATTAGCAAGATAGGTTAATCTTGCTGGTTTATTACCACTTAACACACGTAATATTATGAAAAGAGGATTTTTTATCCTTCTTTTGATTGTGTCATTTATCTCCCCCGGATGCGGACAATCAAAAGAAGCAGTTAATGAGTACCAACTCATTCCGTACCCTAATGGGCTAACACCCCAAAAAGGAAGTTTCAAACTAACCAACGGTTTACCGGTAGTGGTTCAATGCCCCGAGGCACAATGCGTGGCCGACAGTTTTATCACCCGCCTGAAGCAGTGCGCTCTCATGAACTTGAAAGTAGAGACAAAGGGAACTCCCGGTCAACCGGCTATTTATTTCCAAAAGCAAGAAGGTCTTCACAAAGAAGGATATAAACTTTCCGTTTCCGGCAAGCAGATCACTGTGAAAGCCTCTACAGCCAATGGCTTTTTCTATGCCGTGCAAACATTGTATCAACTCCTGCCACCTGCCATTTATAAAAGAGATGCAACTCCGGGCTTAACATGGAGCATACCCGCCGTTGAAATTGAAGACGAACCTCGTTTTGCTTATCGCGGTTTAATGCTTGATGTGTGCCGGCATTTTTCACCCGTAGGCTACATCTATCGGTTTATTGACATGCTGGCCTACCATAAGATGAATGTCTTCCATTGGCATCTCACGGATGATCAGGGATGGAGAATTGAAATCAAAAAATACCCCAAGCTAATAGAAATAGGTTCAAAAAGACCGGAAACACTGATTGGGTACTATTTTGAAAATTACCCTCAGTTATTTGACGGCAAAGAACATCAAGGTTATTACACCCAAAAGCAGATCAAAGAGATTGTGGCTTACGCCGCCAGTAAACACATCACTGTTATTCCTGAAATAGAAATGCCGGGACATGCGCTGGCTGCTTTGGCCTCTTACCCGGAACTATCGTGCAGACCCGATACAACTTACGGAGTATCAACCAAATGGGGCATCTTCAATGAAGTGTTCTGTCCCAAAGAAGAAACATTTGCGTTCCTGGAAGGAGTACTCGACGAGGTAATGGCGCTCTTCCCCAGTCCGTACATCCATATAGGGGGCGACGAATGTCCCAAAACCGAATGGAAGAACTGCGCCCATTGCCAGGCATTAATCAAAGAACTCGGATTGACAGACGACAGCGAGCCTAATAAAGTGGACGGAAAAAAGCACAGCAAAGAGGAAAAGCTACAGAGCTATTTTATCACTCGCATGGAAAAGTATCTCAATGCTAAAGGAAGAAACATCATCGGATGGGATGAAATTCTGGAAGGCGGACTGGCACCCAATGCAACTGTGATGTCGTGGCGCGGTGTTGAAGGAGGTTTAACCGCAGCCAAAGCCGGGCACAATGCCATTATGACTCCCGGTGCCTACATGTACCTCGATCAGTATCAAGAGAATCCGGAGATAGCGCCTACCACTATCGGCGGATACGCAACCTTGAAGAAAGTATACGGATATAACCCAGTTCCCGATGATGCCGATGCGCTGGTGAAAAAACACATCATTGGTTTGCAGGGAAACATCTGGACTGAGTACATGCCTACCACCGACCGAAGAGATTATCAGGCATTTCCTCGTGCGTTGGCCATTGCCGAGACGGCGTGGACACAGAATGGCCGCAAGAATTGGAACAGCTTCCGCCAAAGAGTAGAAAGTGATTTTGCCCGCATGGACATCATCGGTGTAAAGGCATGCCGAAACTTCTTCGACGTTAACATCCAGACACGCGGAAACGGTAAAAACGGACTGAACGTGACGTTGGAAACCGACGTACCCAACGCCGAAATACATTACACCACCAATGGTACCGAACCAACCAACCAATCAACCCGCTACACTCAACCTTTCCTGCTTCACGGCAACTTATCACTGAAAGCAGCAACGTTCAGAAACGGAAAACGACTGGGAAGTATTACATCAAAACCACTGTACGGAAACCTCATCAGCGGACATAGCTTTACCGTAACTCCGGGAGCAGGTTGGATGACAGGCGACATTTGGGACGACAACCACGTGCTGGGTTCCGACAAACAAACCTTTGGCCTAACCAATGGCAAACGCGGATACCGACAGTCATACACGCCGTGGGTAAGCTTCGGCATGAACGAATCATGCAAAGAAGTTATTTTCACAACCGATTTGGGTAAAACGGAGTCGATTAGCAAAGTCGTATTCGGCACCCTGCACAACCCGGCTTACAAGGCACTCCCTGCGGGAAAAGCAGTTGTAGAAATATCGACGGATGGCGTTAACTACAAGAAAGTAGCCGAAGAAACCTTCCGCAGGCAATTACCCGGGAACGGCAGAAAAGCCTTTACCGACGAAGTAATCTTTGCCGCTTCCGATGCATGCTACGTTCGTTTAACCATTCAAAACGGAGGAACGCTGCGCAACGGTATTGATTACAGAAAAGATAACGGGCCCGCCACCATCCAAGCTAATTTATACCTGGATGAGATAGAAGTTTATTAAGCAAAGCAACGATTAAAGCTTTCATACAAAATAAGAAGTAGGGTGATTGAAGGAAGTCCCATTCAATCACCCTGCTTTATTTATGATCCGAAGCTAATTAAAGCCCGTGTTCAGACAAGTACCTTTCAGCCTCAATAGCAGCTTTACAGCCACTTCCGGCAGCCGTGATGGCCTGACGATAATGCGAATCGGCTACGTCACCGGCAGCAAACACACCCGGTACTTTGGTTCGGGGTGAATCACCTTCCGTTAAGATATAACCCACTTCATCTGTTTCCACATAAGGTTTGAAAATATCGGAATTCGGTTTATGACCAATGGCCAGGAAGAAACCGTCAATTGCAATGTCGTAACGTTCTTCGTCGGCCTCTCCCATCCTTTTAACCAAATGAGCCCCTTCAACGCCTTTTTCTCCAAACAATCCAAGCGTGTTATGCTCAAAAAGAACTTCAATTTTCTCGTGATTCATCACGCGATCTTGCATAATCTTTGAAGCACGCAAGAAAGGCTTGCGAACAATGAGGTAAACCTTAGATGCCAATCCGGCCAGGTAGATAGCCTCTTCACAGGCAGTATCTCCACCTCCTACTACAGCAACCACCTTTTTGCGATAGAAGAACCCGTCGCAAGTAGCACAAGCACTAACGCCCATACCGGCATATTTCTTTTCATCTTCCAGTCCCAAATACTTAGCCGTAGCTCCTGTTGATATAATAACAGTCTGAGCCTCAATCACCTTTTCATCATCGATGGTTATTTTATAAGGTGCAGCGCTCAAATCAGCCGCGGTAGCCATACCAAACCGAACGTCCGCTCCGAATCGTTCAGCCTGTTTGCGAAGATCCTCCATTAACTCAGGACCCGTAATACCTTCGGGATAACCGGGAAAGTTCTCGACTTCAGTCGTAGTTGTTAACTGTCCGCCCGGTTGAATACCTTCGTAAAGCACAGGTGAAAGATTGGCTCTCCCGGCATAGATAGCTGCCGTGTAACCAGCAGGGCCCGACCCTATGATCAGACATCTTACTTTTTCTGTTTCCATATACTTAATCTTATTTTATCTTAAATCAATTAGTTCCACGTTAGGGTGCTGTTTTCTATTAAATACAAAAAAAGAATCAGCATACCGCTGTCCCGGCTGATAATCAGTGATGACTATTTCGCTGCGAGAACCATCCCGCTGCTGTGCCAATATGTACAACGGTTGATATGAATCCCTGGCCACATAAATAACCAAGCTACTTAAATTCTGTTTCTTGCTGCTTGCCGAAAGCTTCACCTCATAAACAGCCTTACCCCGAAAACTCTTCACCGAACCCAGCTTGTGCGAGAATCCTTTTTTATACATATATAATAAAGTATACGGATTCATGGATTGCAGTTCCTGTTCGGTAGGGTTACTGATATTCACCTCCTCACTACCAGACAGATAACTCCACTGCGTTTTCCCATCAAACCAAGTAGTCATCTCCGCAGTTTGAAGCACAAACTTATTACCCTTTAGTTGAATGGTACCGCGAGTATCCCCGGCAGAGCGTCCTTTCGCAAAAGCTTTTATGGTAAATCCGGCTTTGATGCCACCCGCATTTTGAAAGGCAGCAGCCGTTTTGTCGAGCACCTCAATAGAACTTCCCTGAGCAGCTAGTAAGCTAAAACCACCAGCAACACATAATAACAGCGTAAAAATATATTTTTTCATTGCTCTAATAACGACTTATTACATCAAATTGTTCAAACGCATTTCCAAATCATTTTCATCCAGACACATTACCTGACGCGCCTTACTTCCCTCGCTGGGACCCACAATTCCCGCTTTTTCAAGTTGATCCATGATACGTCCCGCACGGTTATAACCAATGGCAAACTTACGTTGAATAAGCGACGTAGATCCTTGTTGGTGAATGACAATAAGACGTGCCGCATCGGAAAATAAAGGATCGAGTCGTCCCATATCCACATCGCCCAAATCACTTGAAGCATCTTCATTCACATATTCGGGCAAGAAGAAAGCCGTGGGGTATCCTTGTTGTCGGGCAATGTATTTGGTTATATCCTCCACCTCGGGCGTATCAACAAAGGCACACTGCACACGAATGGGGTCTGCACCCTGAAGGAAAAGCATATCACCCCTACCAATAAGCTGGTTGGCACCCGGACGGTCGAGAATGGTACGTGAGTCCATCATAGAAGACACACGGAAAGCCACTCGTGCCGGGAAGTTAGCCTTAATGGTACCGGTAATGATATTTGTCGTTGGGCGTTGCGTAGCAATCACCATGTGAATACCAATGGCACGAGCCAGCTGAGCAATACGCGCAATAGGCAACTCCACCTCCTTACCGGCAGTCATGATCAAGTCACCAAACTCATCAATGATCACCACAATGTAAGGCATGAACTTATGTCCCTTTTCGGGATTCAGCTTGCGGTTAATAAATTTCTCGTTGTACTCCTTAATGTTACGCACATGCGCCTTTTTCAGCAAATCATAGCGGCTGTCCATCTCCACACAAATGGAGTTCAATGTTTGCACCACCTTGGTTACATCGGTAATGATGGCCTCTTCCCCGTCGGGCAGTTTAGCCAGAAAATGATGCTCGATAACCGAATAAATGCTGAACTCAACTTTCTTGGGGTCAACCAATACAAACTTCAATTCAGACGGATGCTTCTTGTAAAGCAAGGAAGTAATGATGGCGTTGAGCCCAACCGACTTACCCTGTCCGGTAGCACCGGCAACCAGCACGTGAGGCATTTTGCAAAGGTCGACCATGAACACCTCGTTGGTGATGGTTTTACCCAATGCAATGGGCAAATCGTATGACGACTCCTGAAACTTCTTACTACCAATGATAGACTGCATCGACACAATCTTAGGATTCGAGTTAGGCACCTCAATACCAATCGTTCCTTTACCCGGTATGGGAGCAATGATACGAATGCCAAGAGCCGACAGACTGAGAGCGATATCATCTTCCAATCCGCGTATTTTAGAGATACGCACACCCTGTTCGGGTGTAATTTCATATAGCGTAACCGTGGGACCTACCGTTGCCTTGATGGAACTGATTTCAATACCAAAACTTCTCAACGTATTGATAATACGATCTTTATTCGCCTTCTGTTCCTCCATGTTAATGGTCGGTTCGTTGTTATCGTATTTCTTCATCAGCTCCAACGTAGGATAGCGATAATTCTCCAAATCAAGTTGAGGATTATAAGGTTCCACCTCGGGGCCTTGGTACGATTCATCGTCGTCGCCTACAGGTGTTGCAACCTCAAAAGCCGGACCCTCGGGAATCGGCGGACTAACCATCACATCATCAGCCGTTTTGGAGAAAGTCATATCCAACGCTTCTGCCGGAGCAGGCTCTTCAACCATGAAATTGTCATGAACAGGAGGAGCCACTTCCATCGCAGGCTGTTGAGCCGGAATATCTTGTTTGAAAGTCTTCTTCACCGAAAACTCAACCGTCTGCGGCTGAGGATTTGTAAATTCGGGCTGTTCAGCCTCTTCCTCCTCGTCCAACGCCTCCACCGATTCTTTCTCTTTGCGTTTGATAAAGCCCAAAGAAAGAATTTTGCGCAACCAAATAATGGTACGAGCACTCAGGTAAATCAAGAAACAAATAGCAGTGACCAAAAGAATCATCCAAACACCGGGTACACCAACCTGAGAGATCAACCAGATACTCACGTTGTAGCCATGCATGCCTCCGAAGTAGATAAAAGTATCTTTGTAATGCTCCATGAGCACAAAGCCAAAAAATACAGAAAACCAAACCAACAGCAGCGTACAACCGATAAACCATTTCCACAGTCGGAAGTTACGTACGCGCATCAGTTTCAATCCCGTGACAGCCAAAAATACCAGAATAAAAAAAGAAGAAACCCCAAAACAGTCGTTTATAAGGTAGCTGGCCAACTGTGCTCCTCGTGAACCTGCATAGTTTTTCACGTGATTATTGACCGAAGCCAATTCCTGTGAATTGCCCGCATCAATAATACTTTGATCGGCAGCTCCCGTGAAAAAGAACGAAGAGAGAGCCAACAACAGATACACCGAAAAAATAACCAATACCAATCCGAGAACAAAATGAATGGTTTCATTCTTGAAAAACAGTATAACTTTATTGGTAGAAGCTTCATCAGTAACCACTTCCTTTTCTGATTTCTTTTTAGCCATGAATAGAATATCTTAAACAATAACATATTAATAATGCAAACTTAGACAAAAATCTGCAATTATTCGCTGCTTACCCTAAAATTAAGAATTTGTAGCCCGAAATGAGCACCCGCTCTCATAAAAAGTATGAAATAAAGTATCACCAAGTATCACCAACCATGTAACAACTTGACAATCAGATCATTCTGTGTGACACTTGCCTAAAAAAAAGCCTCACCAAGTATCACCAAGTATCACCAACTTTTTTGGCATTTATTCATTACATGTACATCTGTATTTAAGTTCTATATATAAGCTTTTTAATAAGAATGCTTATGCGATTTATTTTGCAAGTTAGCAGATTTCGTCTCCACCCGGATGTACACAGTTTGTACACCCCCATGTACAGATTCCGTAGACCCGGGTGTACATGCATCCTACACCCGGGTGTACACAAAGATTGGCCACATTGTTTTACCGTCCATTAAACTAGCAGTAATAATAAACAGTTATTCATTGTACCAAACACAACTTTTTCTTACCTTTGCAAATCAATTTCTTATTTATGAAAACAGAAAGCCAAGTTATATTCGATAGAAACGTCATAGAATTTGTTACAGTTGCTGCTGAATTCTGCGGTTTTTTAGAACGCGCCGAAGGAATGAAGCGCGATAAGTTCGTTGACACCAGTTTAAAAATACTCCCGCTACTATATCTGAAAGCGTCACTTCTGCCCGAGTGCGAAATGATGAGCGATGAATACCCTGAAAACTATGTTACAGAAGAAACTTACGAAATTCTTCGGATGAACATTGCCTCTGTCTTGACAGAGAAAGATGATTACCTGGAAGTGTTTCTGCCCGACATGGCTTACAGCGACACCCCCATCAAGAAGTGTATTTCCGAAGATCTGGCTGATATCTATCAGGACATTAAAGATTTTATTTTTATTTTCCAGCTCGGTTTGAACGAAACCATGAACGACTCATTGGTTATTTGCAAAGAAAACTTCGGCAATATCTGGGGACAAAAGCTGGTTAACACATTGCGCGCATTGCATGATGTGAAATACAACACCAGTCCTTTTGAAGACGAAGAAGAGAGCGAAGAGGAAGACGATCACGAACATTGCCACTGTGACGACCCCGATTGCGATTGCGGGCACGAGCATCACCACCACGACCATGAATAAATTATGATTATAAAAAGAAACATATCCAAACAGACTATTTCAGAACTGCCCAAGGCTTTTTTTCCCGGTAGAATATTTGTTGTACAAACAGAAACGGAAGCGGAAAAAGCGGTGGAGTATCTTTCCTCACAAAAAGTGATTGGAATTGATAGTGAAACACGGCCGTCCTTTACCAAAGGGCAATCGCACAAAGTGGCTTTGCTACAAATATCGTCAGATGATATATGTTTCTTATTCCGTTTAAATATGATAGGGCTGACTCCTTCTATCATACAATTACTGGAAAATCCCCACGTCATCAAAGTGGGACTTTCGTTGAAAGATGATTTCATGATGCTTCGAAAGAGAGCCTCATTCAAGCAACAAGCCTGCATTGAGTTGCAGGAGTATGTGAATCAGTTTGGCATACGCGACAAGAGTTTGCAAAAGATATATGGTATTTTGTTCGACGAAAAAATATCAAAATCACAGCGTCTCTCCAACTGGGAAGCCGATGTGCTTAGCGATGCCCAAAAACTGTATGCAGCAACCGATGCCTGGTCTTGTCTGCGCATATACAACCTGTTGCAAGAGCTGAAAGAGAACGGCGATTATGAGGTAGCACCGGAAGAAGAAGTGATTCAAAGTACATCATTCACAACAGAGTCTACAGAAAACAAGTAATTCTTAAACAAAAATATGTCTTATAAAAAAGTATATCTGAAAGCAGGTAAAGAGGAATCGTTAAAAAGATTTCATCCATGGATTTTCTCGGGAGCTATATCACACATTGACGGTGAACCCGATGAAGGCGAAGTGGTAGAAGTCTATACATCGAAGAAAGATTTCATTGCTGAAGGACATTTTCAAATTGGCAGCATTGCCGTGCGCGTGCTCAGCTTCAAACAAGAAGAGGTCAATCTCGATTTCTGGAAGCAAAAACTTCAAATAGCTTACGATATGCGTAAGAGCATTGGTGTGGCAGCGCACCCAACGAACAATACCTATCGGTTGGTACACGGTGAAGGCGACAACCTGCCCGGACTTATCATTGATGTCTATGCAGCCACCGCTGTTATGCAGGCACATTCGGCCGGTATGCACATGGACCGCATGGAGATAGCCCAAGCGCTAAGCGAGGTAATGGGCGAAAGCATCAAGAACATCTACTACAAATCAGAAACGACGCTTCCTTTCAAAGCCGATCTTTTTCCGGAAAACGGCTTCCTTAAAGGGGGTAGCAGTGATAATATAGCCCAAGAATACGGATTGAAATTCCACGTGGACTGGCTAAAAGGGCAAAAGACAGGTTTTTTTGTTGATCAACGTGAAAACCGGGCATTGCTTGAACGATATGCCAAAGATCGCAGCGTGCTCAACATGTTCTGCTACACGGGTGGTTTTTCGTTCTACGCCATGAGAGGTGGCGCCAAGCTGGTGCACTCGGTGGACAGCTCGGCCAAAGCGGTTGACCTCACCAACAAGAATGTGGAATTGAATTTCCCCAATGACAGCAGACATACCTCTTATGCAGAAGATGCCTTCAAGTACCTTGACCGCATGGGTGATCAATATGATCTTATAGTTTTAGATCCACCCGCATTTGCCAAGCACAAAGACGCCCTGCGCAACGCACTGCAAGGTTACAGAAAGCTCAATGCCAAAGCCTTTGAGAAAATAAAGCCGGGCGGCATTTTGTTCACATTCTCGTGCTCACAGGTCGTTACAAAAGATAACTTCCGTACGGCTGTGTTCACCGCTGCTGCCATGTCGGGACGCAGCGTGCGAATACTACATCAGCTTACTCAGCCGGCAGACCATCCGGTTAACATCTATCATCCTGAAGGTGAATACTTAAAAGGATTGGTTTTATACGTAGAATAACAGCATTAAAGTATAATTAAAGTTAAATAAGATAAGATTTTCAGTCTGATATTATGTTTTAAAGCATAAAACGCTTTATATTTGCACTGTGTTTTTCATGGTATTAGATTTAAGGTTATAAAGATTGGTTGTCGCGACGACAATCAATTTTTTTTTGCCCGTATTCCATATAAAATAAAGCAACTTCCTGATAAAGAAAGCAAGACAAAAGCGTATCACAAAAGCCTTTAAACTCCCTGGGAACATCTATGCTTTCGATTCGACAACCATTGATTTGTATCTGGCCGTATTCTGGTAGGCAAAATTCCACAAAAAAACAAGGTGGTATCAAAGTACATAGATTATACAATGTGGAAACACAGATACCTGCATTCTTTCATATCACCGAAGCGGCAGTATACGATTCAAAGGCAATGAAAGAAATTCCTTATGAATCTGACTCCTACTACATCTTTAATCGGGCTTATAACAATTTTAAGATGTTGCATAAGGTTCATCAGATTGAATCATCCTTTGTTGTCAAGACAAAGAAAAACCTCCAATACAAATCCATCAAGTGTAAACGCAGGCTCTCCTAAAATGTACTTTTAGATGTAATAATAGAATTGATTAGTTTTCATTCCAAACAATACTATCCCAGCAGTTCCGTCTTGTAAGATACTGGAATGAAGAACAAGAACGGAAATTTGTATTTCTAACCAACGCGATGTAGATTTTTGCACTTCAGGTAGCTGAACTGTACAAAAAAAACGCTGACAGGTAGAGTTGTTCTTCAAAAGACTGAAGCAGCACCTAAAAATCAATATTTTTAATGCACAACTGAGAATACCATTAAAGTCCAAATGTATTCAGCGATATGTATCTACTGCCTAGTGGCAATCAGTCAACACGATATGCAACTGAATAAGAAGTACATACGAAGTTTTTCAAATATTAAGCATTTCATTGACTGATAGAAATCATCTTCGATACCTCTTTTAGTAAAACAAAATTTCAAAATGATATAGAATGATTTGAGCCAAATGAGCCAAGTGTAATTAACCATTAATAACATCCCATTATTAATGAGTAACTACTCAGGTATAAAGTCATATTGAGACTTCTCACTGTTCAATAACAGCAAGAATAGCCTTGTATTAAGAATTTCCGTTTTTCTTAGCGGTTTCAGCAACGGAGTGAACTTTCATAAAATTGTTAGCCCCTTTCTCTGTACGGAAAGATCCGCTGACTTTTTGCTTTACCTTTATTTTTCGAATTCCTCTTTCGCTGGCATTATTATCATAAGGAACATCTGGGTTTTGCAGGAAGGTAAAAAGATAATCCTTACATTTGAAGAGACCATTTTTGAACTTCTGGAAATCCTCATGCAGATGTGCTACGCTTTCATTTAGCAATCGGTCCAATCTGTCTTTTATAGTGGCTATTGGTATTACTTCAAAGCTTGTAGTCTTACGGATGTGTATCGCCTCTCTAAGAAGTGTACTCACTTTTTTAGACCAGTTCTGCTTAGGGTCAAGTTCAGTAAGGTATTGAATGTTCCTTAACAGATGTGCAATGCATACCTGATGATTCTTTACTTCCATATTGAAATAGCTACCATGTCGATCTGTGACTAATACAGCATTGGGCAATCCATCAGGAAAATGGTTGTTTATAGCCTTCATTCCTCTGGACTTGTCTTGGTATACATAGGTTAACTGATCCGTTTGGAATATCCATGCCCAATTAAGTGCACTATTGACATATAGTCCCGTTTCATCAGCGCCAACAACTGTGGATTCGGCTATGCGCCTGCGAATTTGGTCACAAACAGTTTTTGATTTAGTCCCTATTTTAGTAAGCATGTTCCGCACTGTACCTTGACTAATAGACAAAGAGAAAATTTCTTTGAGTATTTCACAGATACGTTCAAATGAAACACATTGAACATGGCTAAGAAAAGACACCAGAGACTGAATTGTCTTGCCGTATGAAATCCGTTTACTACATTCTTTGGGGAGCGGGCATTTATTAATGTGGCCGCAAGAACAAGTCACATCAAAAGAGCGATGTTCTTTTACTTGGGGACGGGGTAAAGGTATATCAACCACTTGGGAGACCTCGGTACAAACAGACTCAGCCCCCGTCAAAGAACTGCCGCAACACTCACAATAGTCAGATTTATGTTCTTCGATAAAATCAGGAGAAGTGCTCGTTTCTAAAGTAGAGCCGGGATGACCAAATTGACCACCGTTCTTACGGTCTGACTTCTTGCGCAAAGACTGTGTCCGACGGAGGACTTTGGCAGGAAGCGATTCTTGGGAAGGAGGAATACTACTATTATGACTATCCTTATCAGGCTCTTCATATTTGGATAAACGTTTCTTTAATACATGAATCTCTTTATCCTTCTGATCAATAATACGATAAAGACGGCTAATATCAGCACCTTGCTCAGATATAGTTTGCTCCATCGAAGAGAATTTCTCGTTCATTTCCGATAAGAACTTAGATATGTCTGTTACCTGCTCAATCATTGAATGCAAAAGTAATATGTAGGGGATAATAGAGAAAGGAGATTGGCATAAAGTTATCAGATACATTTCAACAGGTAAGAGAGTTTGGATTACTTTTTCAATTTTCAGGAAAAGATACCTGAGTAGTTACATTAATGAACACTAATGATAAAAAGAATTATATCATCCTGAAAGGATATGGTGACTTTATATCAATTCGGTCTCGTTTAAACTTAATATCTTCGCTTCAAGCATATCCCATTTATTATCAACTAATTGACTACTTACTTTTGCCGTAGGTTGCTCATATAGAATACTGATGATAATACATTTCTATATATATATCCAACAATACAGACAAAAATTTCCTATTTAAACATTTTTATTCAACAAAAAAAACATATCTTTGCTCCAAATTTTAATCATATAGAAGAAGTAAGTATTTTCATGAGACATATAACAATTACGGGAAGTTTAGGAAGTGGAAAAAGTGTGGTATCATCCATTCTAAAAGATCATTTAGGACTTGAAATTGAGTCTATAGGAAGTTTGTTGAGAAAAATGGCACAGAAATATGGTATGAGCACGATTGATTTCAATAAATATATGGAAACACATCCAGAGTTTGATCATGAATTGGATGATTTAGTTAAAAAGCAAGGGTTAAGTGTAACCCCTAAAATTTTTGATTCAAGACTTGCATGGCATTTTATACCTCAATCATTTAAAGTTTATCTATATGTGGAAGATGAGATTGCAGCCAAACGTGTTTTTAATGATTCAAGAAGAATTAATGAGAAATACAGCAATGTACAAGTTGCAAAATTGAATATTGTTCAACGAAGAAATAGTGAGGTTCATAGATTTAAAGTACAATATAATGTAGATTTGGAGGATCTCGCAAATTACGACTTAATAATAGACACAAGTTATTCAACACCTACCGAAATAGCCAACATAATAATCTCTATCTATAAGCAAAAAAGTGATACAATAAAAAAAGAAATATGGCTATCTCCATATACGTTAAAACCAACTCAAGGTATCAGAAATCATTCCATTGATAAAATAAACTGTATCAATACTTACTTTGAAGAGTTACAAGATTATATTCAAAATCCAATAAAAATTATGGTATATAAAAATCAGTTTTATGTTTATGATGGTCATAAAAGGGTGTTAAACTCAATAATAAATCAAATATCCTTACTCCCTTGTGAACTGATGAATATTAGCAATAACAAGGCATTACCATTTGGACAGACAGTGGAAGCTTATATAAAAGACTGTTTGAATGATGAAATATATTGTGACTGGATCGATCTTATTAATTATTTAAAAAATGAAGGAAAATGGAAAAAGAAGTAGATAACAACATTGACAATTGGGTGACGGTTATAACTCAAATATATGAACGAAATAATTGTGAAAGATCTTTTAAAGATATAATTGTTTTTTTTTATGAAGATGTAGGACGGTGTTTTCAGTTGATCAATAGAAAACGTGATTCAGAGATAGAATACTTGATTCCGTCATTATTTAGATGGTTTTGTATTTTATATTCAAAATATGGAAATAGAGAAACTTTAGTCAGTGACTTATTATGGAATAAATTTCCAGGGATATGTCCTTATTGTAAAGAGACAACGTGCCAATGTCGCATCGGTAAAGAACAACTAGATGTTCAAGATATAAAGAATATAGCAAATAATTCTAGGGCAAAAAAACCGCAAACAATTTCTGCATGGCAAGAGCATTTTCAGAAGATTTATCCCCGTGGTGCAGAAAGTTCATTTATAATAAATGTCAGTCATTTAGCAGAAGAGCTAGCCGAACTAAGTGAGGCCTATAGGAAGAAACATATAAAGAAAGATATTCCATGCGTAGAAATGGAATTAGCAGATGTTTTTTCATGGATTATGGGATTAGCAAATTTAGTTCACCAAATGAAGGATGCAACAAGAGTGAAAGGAAGTAATAAATATAGAATCGGAGATGTTATTGCTGAAAAATACAAAAATGGATGTCCTGATTGTTTCGAGTTAAGAAATAAATATAATGTAAAATATTGCTGTTGTTTAATGAAAGAGCAGAAACTTAAACTTATTTCTGATTATGAAGATGAAGATGAGAAAACATCAGGAAATACTATCAATAAAGAAAGTTCTAGTTTGAAATTTTAATAACATGAATAAAACAAAGCATATATATTGTTGGCTTATTGTTTCATTACTATGTTCCATGACAGCGATCTGCCTTTCATTGTTTAGAATTCAACCATTCAGTGTTTCAGAATCTGCTTATATTGGGATTATCGTCACTCTTATGGGGATTATATTTACAATATTTGTTGGTTACCAAATATATAATATTATTGATATAAAAAAAGAACTTGAAAATTTCTCTTTGCAAAAAGAACAATTAAAAGAATCAGTAACTAAATTATCAGAGTACCAAACCATTAATGAGGCATATAACTTTAATAATAGGGGGATGTTGGCAGTTTCAATGTCCAAATATTATTCTGCAATTTGCTTATTGCTAAAATCACTTGAAAGTCTTTTATCTTCTTCTCTTCTCGGAAATCATTGGGCAGATGTGGATAATTTGAAAAATAATATTCAATATTGCTTTTTGAAAAGACAAGAATTTGAAACTCCTGAAAATGATGAACTCTATAAATTGATTATTAATATAATGAATTATCCTAAATACAATAATTTACCAGATGATTTAAAGCAGCTATTAACCGAGATAAAAAAGAATAACAGTACATTGATTCACAAATAACATTTTTTTATATTAAATTAATGCGAGCAAATAATTGCTTAGGTGTATTCCCATTTGCATACCGGAAAGGCATATATGGTGTTTTTTTTCTTCCGGCATCGTTTGATCTCTTGTTTTTCTTAGTTGCTAACCATCCATTATAGGGTAATACGGAACTCGTCAAATGCGTCATAATACAACTATTTGGATATGAAAACGATTATAGAAATTCTTCTTTTGAGAAGACGGTACGGGCTATGAACATCATAGAGGATGACATATTAAAAGTAATTTCATCTACATCCTTTTGCTTTAGAGTGTAAATCTTTTCAAAAACGGATATGACAACTTCTACTTTAGTACCTTGTATAGCTACTACCATCGTACCGGAACCCGCCATGACCTTCTTGTTTTTGTTAGAAATGCACATAGCACTTTGCTGCTGAGACAAGTTTCGTCTATACAGAAAAAATCTTCCCTATTTTAGGGAAATAGCAAATACTCAGATGCATGATTTAATTGTTATAAATTACCATCAGTTGAACATTTTTCTTATGATTTTTTAAGTGTAAACGCTTACCGTTTACACTTAAAAAATCATAAGAAAATGCAAATATTACACACTTAAAAACGATATATTTGCGATGTCACATGGAGATAAACACTAATACCACGGATAGGAAAAGCCCTAAATTTTCTTGGATTCGATAAAGACAAACAAGTCTGGTCTTGTAGTTCTCACGGGGCATATACCCACGTTCGTCAAGCCAATACTCTAAAGTTGCATCAGCTTGTTTGTAATCTGCAAATTCAAAACTATCGATGATGACCCCAAAAAACACCGTATTTAATATTTCCCACTGTATTATTTAAACAAATAGAATCAATCAGACAATCAATTCAAGGAATGCAATAGAGTTTTCAAACTAACCCAGAATTCGCAGAAAATAAGTCTCAAACAATCTGACATTTATATTCTATATTCACAAATCCGCAAACGATTCTACATTAAAAATAACTAATGACGATTGGGACGCATTACAAGATGCTGTAGACAATACTTACAATTTATTCACCCAACGTCTTAATGCTCTTTATCCAATTAGCGAAATAGAAAAACGTATTTGCCTACTTATTAAAATTTCAATTCCCATTAAGGATATTCCATATTTAGTTTCACGTTCCAAGCAAGCCGTTACTTCCGCACGAAAAAGACTCTATGAGAAAATATATGGGGAATCCTGTGCTCCCGAAACTTTTGACGCTTTTATTACTGAGTTTTAGTCCGAATAGAATTAATTCTATTCTATAATGATAAGGAGAACTTTTCCGGTTTTCCTCAAAAAAGCATTTATTTTCCAATAAAATACATACATTTGCACTGATGTTACAGTATTTTTAAGAACACACAAAAATATATTTAAGGCTATGAGCATTAAGTTTCGTTTAACGATCATGAACTTCCTTCAATATGCAATTTGGGGAGCATGGTTAATTTCTCTGGGTGCCTATTTGGGCGGTGAACTCTCATTCAGTGGTCGCCAAATAGGCAGTTTCTTTGCTACAATGGGTATTGCCTCTTTGTTTATGCCCGCCATCATGGGTATCATAGCCGACAGATGGATTCCCGCCCAGAAACTTCTCGGGATATGCCACATCATAGGTGCAGCATTACTGGTAGTTGCTGCTCCGCAACGAGAGTATCTCCCGCTTTATAGCTTGATATTATGCAGTGTTATGTTTTATATGCCCACCATCTCTTTATCTAACTCGGTGGCTTACAACGCACTAACCAAATCGGGCCTCGATACGGTAAAGGCTTTCCCGCCTATCCGGGTATGGGGAACGGTTGGTTTTATCTGCGCCATGATTGCAGTCGATCTCCTTGGGTTTGCTCAATCATCCATGCAACTTTACTCATCGGCTGTGCTGGGATTCATTTTAGGAGTTTATTCGTTTACACTTCCAAATTGTGAAGTAAGCAAAGCGTGCAAGAATCAATCGTGGGTGGACACCCTGGGACTGCGCGCATTCATGCTCTTCAAGCAAAAGAAAATGGCTATTTTCTTTGTTTTCTCCATGCTACTGGGGGTATCGCTTCAAATTACCAATGCGTTTGCCAATGATTACCTGACTAATCACTTTGGAGTGATTGATGCTTACAAAGGTACTTTCGGAGTGGAGCATGCTAATATCTTAATATCTTTATCGCAAATGTCCGAAACGCTTTGCATTCTGCTGATTCCTTTCTTCTTGAAACGTTTTGGTATCAAGAATGTGATGCTCATCAGTATGTTTGCCTGGGTACTCCGTTTCGGTTTATTAGGAACCGGTAATCCCGGTGATGGCGTATGGATGTTAGTACTTTCCATGTTAGTTTACGGTGTTGCATTTGACTTCTTCAATATTTCAGGTTCTCTGTATGTTGATAAAGAAACGGATCCTTCCATCAGATCGAGCGCGCAAGGTGTGTTCATGATCATGACCAACGGATTTGGCGCTTTTCTGGGGTCGTATGCTGCCGGCGAGGTAGTTGACATCTTTGGCTGGCCTCATTCGTGGTTCATCTTTGCTGCGTATGCTCTGGCAGTGGGAATTTTATTCGCTATCGTCTTTAAATACAAACATAATCAGGAAATAAAGTAAGAATGGAAAGAAAGAAAGCAGAAGTACTGGTTATTGGGGTGATTAATATTCAGGAACCCAGCGGAACCTATGCGCTGTTATTGGGGGAGCTTAACGGAAATCGACAAGTTCCTGTCATTATAGGCCCCGCTGAAGCAAACCCCATAACCATGCAGCTGAAAGGAGTAGAAACGCCTCGCCCCATGACTCATGATTTGTTTAAAAGTTGCCTTCGCACTTTCAATATTCAAGTCAGTGAGGTACTTATCTACAGAGTGGAGGAGGGAATCTTTTATTCTTATGTCTATTTAAAGCACAATCATGATGTGGTTGCAATTGATGCCCGAACTTCAGACGCTATTTTGCTGGCTCTTACTTTCCACGCTCCGATATACATGTATGATGATATTTTAGAAACTCAATGCATGCCTTACGATGAGGATGAGGAGCTAGATGATTATTCAATGGCAAATGAGAGCGAAGAAGCTGAGTCTGTTGAGGAGCTTGAGATGGCTTTGGAAAAGGCGATTAAAGATGAGAACTACGAACTGGCCTCGGTTTTACGCGACAAGATAAAAAAACAAAAATAACATGCATGTTTTTTATACTCCTGATATTCTGACTAAAGCCGAGCTTCCTGAAGAAGAGGCTGCTCACTGCACGCGGGTGCTCCGCCTCAGCGAGGGGGATGAAATAACTCTCACGGATGGAAATGGCTATTTTTATCAGGCAGAAATATCGGCTGCGAGCAACAAACGTTGCTCCGTCATTATTAAAGAGACTACTTTCCAGGAACCTTTGTGGCCGTGCCACCTGCACATTGCAATGGCGCCGACCAAGAATATGGATCGCAATGAATGGTTTGCCGAAAAGGCTACAGAGATTGGCTTTAGTGAGCTTACTTTTCTGAACTGTCGCTATTCGGAACGCAAAGTCATTAAAAATGAGCGCATTGAGAAGATATTGATTTCTGCCATGAAGCAATCGCTGAAAGCCAGACTGCCTAAGCTAAACGAAATGGTTGACTTCGACAAATTCATAACCGGCAACTTCGAGGGACAAAAGTTTATAGCACATTGTTACGAAGGTGAAAAGCCTTATTTAAAAGATGTGATCAAACCGGGCGAAGATGCGCTGATACTAATTGGTCCCGAGGGCGATTTTAGCGAAGAGGAAGTGAACAAGGCAATAGAAAAGGGCTTTACTCCCATAAGCCTTGGCAATTCAAGGCTTCGCACGGAGACTGCTGCTCTTGTGGCCTGCCACACGCTGATTTTAGCAAATGGATAAATGAAATTGAATAGATGATATATAACGATAACTATGAAAAGAAATGTTTCATGCTGTTTATCAGTTCTGATAGGACTGATAATTGTGTTAACCGGGTGTTCTGATAAGAAAGAGTATACCAATGCTATACCTGCCGACACGCAAGTTTTGGCTCGCTTTGATTTAGTGGCAATTGCTCAGAAATCTGGGTTAAATGACAAAGAGAACCAAGCTACGAAAGGCAAACTAATGGATGCTTTGAAAGAGGGTATGGGGGCAGCAGCCTATAAACAAATGGAGAAAATCATAGCCGATCCGGCTGAAAGTGGCTTGGCGTTGAACCAACCGGTGTATCTTTTCAGTTCTCGTGGGCTACCCTACCCCACGCTGCTGATTAAGGTCGACAATGAGGAAAAGGTTACTGCTACATTAGAGGCCATGGCGTCCGAACAGCTTTGCAAAAAGCCGGTTGAGGAAGGTGATTACTATTTCACAACAATGACCGATGGCTCCGTGTGTATGTACAATGAAGGTACTTTTATGCTTGTATCGGGCACAGTCAACGCCGCTTCAAAAGAGGTACAGACTACTGTTGCCAAACTGTTTGATCAGGATGCGGAACAAAGCGGAGTCAAGAATAAGGGGTTCATTAAAATGGAACAACAAAAGGGTGATATTACTTTTTTTGCTTCCATGCGCGACTTACCCGAAGCATATACCAAACAAATAGCCTTCGGTTTGTCTGACGATGTTGATTTGCGTGAAGTATTTGTGTTAGGTGCGCTCCGTTTTGAGAATGGAAAAATAAGCATAAACTACGAAACGTATAGTGAAAATAAGGAGTTGAATGCTCAACTCGACAAACAGCAAAAGGCTTTCGGCAAACTAAAATCTTCGCTTACCAATTTATTCCCGGCCTCAACCGTTGCCTATATCAGCATGAACATCAAAGGGAAAGACTTGTACGGCATTTTATCTGAGAACAGGGAGTTTCAAAATGCATTTATCGGGGCTGAAAGAAAAGAGGTAAAAAACTTCATCACACATGTAAATGGTGAAGTGGCTGTAGCTATTACTGATTTTTCGATGTTTGGCATCCCGGGGTTTATTGCTTATGCCGAAATTGATAATGACGAAGCGGTGTCTGCTTTGAAAAAATATGCCATGACTTCTTTTATACCTATGTATGCGGGTAAAAGTGGAAACTTGGCTTACTTAACGAACAACAGGGCTTTGGTTGCTTCGGTAGGTAAAACAACCGAAAAATCGCTGACCGGCGCTCCTTTTGCTTCCAACATAGCAGGAAACAGTTTCTATTTTGCACTTAATGCCGAGAATATTTTGAATTTGTCGGCTATTAATGAGTTAAGTAGCTACGGTGAAGAATTTGCAATGTACCGAAACATAGCTTCTCAAATTTCTTTTCTGGAGGTGAAAGGGTATGACAACGGAAAAGGCGAAGCAGCACTCGTGCTCAAGGACCCAAAAACAAATGCATTGAAACAGATGGTAAACTTTGCAAAGCAATTTACCGGTTTATAATAAAGAAAAGAAATGATGGACTGCATTCACTTGCAGCAAACACTACCAGCAGTGTTTGCTGACCGCAACTCAATAGAGTCTGATGTTTGGCACAAAGACATACGTTTTGAGAAAAAAGGAATTTATCTGATTGAGGCGGCATCTGGTACCGGCAAGTCTTCTTTGTGTAACTTTATCTATGGCTACAGAAAAGATTACCAAGGCATCATTAATTTTAATACTGATAACATCCGTTCATATAAAATAAAACAATGGGTGGAAATCAGAAAGCATTCTATCAGTATGTTATTTCAGGATATGCGGTTATTTACTGAACTTACTGCCATGGAAAACATATTGCTTAAGAATAACTTAACGCATTTTAAAAGCAAAAAAGAAATAGTCTCATTCTTTGAGGCGATGGGAATTGCCGACAAACTAGATAGCAAAGTAGGCCGGTTGTCTTTCGGGCAACAACAACGTGTGGCATTCATACGCTCGCTTTGCCAGCCTTTCGATTTTATCTTTCTGGATGAACCGGTGAGCCATCTGGATGACACAAACGGAGAGATTATGGGGGGGATACTAATGAATGAAGCCAACAAGCAAGGGGCGGGTATCATCGTAACCTCTATTGGCAAGCACATTGCGCTTCCCTACACTGAGACATTAAAGTTATAAGTATAACATGGAGCAGGCATAACCGCTCAAAACCGTAAAACAATGAAACTTCTTTGGAAACTTCTTCGCCAGCACATTAGCATAGGACAACTAACCGGTTTTTTCCTGGCGAATCTCTTTGGTATGTCTATTGTCTTATTAAGCATCCAGTTTTATAAAGATGTAATACCTGTCTTTACGGAAGGTGACAGCTTTATGAAGAAGGAATATCTGATTGTCACAAAGAAAATCAGTGCAATCGGGTCTTTCGCAGGTAAAACGAACACTTTCTCTGAAGATGAGTTGAAGTCGCTTCAGGAGCAACGTTTTTCAAAAGATGTAGGTGCTTTTACTCCTTCGCAGTTCAAAGTATCAGCCGGTTTTGGGATGAAAGAGGCAGGTATCAGTCTGTCAACAGAGATGTTTTTTGAATCGGTGCCCAACAAGTTTGTGGATGTTAGTCTGGAGAAATGGCATTTCGACAAAGAAAGTCGCTCCATCCCTATCATAATACCCCGGAGTTACTTGAACTTATACAATTTTGGGTTCGCACAATCACGTAGTTTACCTAAACTTTCCGAGGGGGTTATGGGACTGATTCAGATGGATATTGTCATCAAAGGAAACGGACGTTTAGAGCAATACAAAGGAAACATTGTGGGGTTCTCAAACAGATTGAATACGATTTTGGTGCCGGAAGATTTTATGAAATGGGCCAATAGTGAGTTTGCCGATGAGAATAAGCCTCAGCCTGTGCGACTAATTGTTGAGGTTGACAATCCTGCCGACGATGGAATAGCTCGCTATTTTCAAGAAAAAGGCTACGAGGCTGAAAATGATAAGCTGGATGCCGGAAAAACAACTTATTTCTTAAGACTCATAACGGGTATCGTCATGGGAGTAGGCTTATTTATAAGCATTCTTTCGTTCTACATCCTGATGCTGAGTATTTTCTTGCTGCTTCAGAAGAATACGGTTAAACTGGAGAGTTTGCTACTTATTGGCTATAGTCCGGCCAAAGTAGCTATTCCCTATCAGGTACTGACTCTCGGACTAAACCTCATCGTATTGGCGTTAAGCATCGGCATCGTTATGTATATGCGTGGTATGTACACGGAAGTGCTTATGCAGTTGTTTCCTCAAATGGAAATGTCCATCATGTGGCCGGCATACGTAGCTGGTATTATTTTATTCAGCTTAGTATCCGTCATTAATATTATTGCCATCAGAAAAAAAATAGCTTCTATCTGGTTACATAAGAGTTAATCACTTTTTTTGTTATCTTTGTAGAAATATAATCAGATACTGCTATGCCAAACTATGATTTAATTGCCATACTGGGTCCTACTGCATCGGGTAAAACTTCTTTTGCTGCCACATTGGCTTATGAGCTCGACACTGAAATTATCAGTGCTGATTCTCGCCAAATATACAGAGAGATGGATTTAGGAACAGGAAAAGATCTGGCAGATTATACAGTCAACGGCAAGCAGATTCCTTATCATCTTATTGATATAGCAGAACCCGGATACAAGTACAATGTATTTGAATACCAACGTGATTTTCTAAATGCCTACCAAAGCATTAAACAAAAAGGCCGATTGCCTGTTTTATGCGGTGGAACAGGTTTATATCTGGAGTCTGTTCTCAAAGGGTATCAGTTAATTCCTGTTCCTGAAAACCCGGAACTGAGAACCAGGCTGGCCGGTAAAACGCTGGAGGAGCTGACGGATATATTATCTAATTATAAAACACTCCACAATTCGACGGATGTTGATACGGCCAAAAGAGCCATTCGCGCCATTGAAATAGAAGAGTATTATGCAACTCATGATTTGTCGGCTAGGGAGTTTCCATCCATTAACAGTTTGATTATTGGTGTTGATATTGATAGGGAACTTAGACGGGAGAAAATAACCAAACGCTTGCGTCAAAGATTGGATGAAGGGATGGTTGAGGAGGTTCGGCAATTGCTGAACAAAGGCATTCAGCCCGAAGATTTGATTTATTACGGACTGGAATATAAGTACCTCACGCTGTATGTGACCGGAGAAATCAGTTTCGAAGAGATGTTTAAACAGCTGGAAATAGCCATTCATCAGTTTGCCAAACGACAAATGACTTGGTTCAGGGGGATGGAAAGAAAAGGATTTAAGATACATTGGATACAGGCATCCATGCCTACAGATGAAAAAATAGAACTGGTTAAAAAATTAATTTAATCAGGATGAACTGAAAAGCCTCCGTCAATTGATTAGTGCTTTGAAGTTCTAGTAACTCTCTAAAAAAGAACAATTATGAGTGTAGATCCAGGAAAATGGGGAGTAATATACAATCCCAGAGCCGGTACCAGAAAAGCTCAAAAGAGATGGAAAGAAATTAAAGAATACATAGACAGCAAACAAGTTGCCTATGATTATATACAGTCCGAAGGGTTTGGCTCCGTTGAGAGAATTGCCGGTATGTTTGCAAATAACGGTTATAAAACCATTGTAGTAGTGGGTGGTGATGGTGCTCTAAATGATGCTATTAATGGAATAATGGCATCGGACGCTCCCGAAAAAAGCAGCATTGCCATTGGCTTAATTCCCAATGGGATTGGTAACGATTTTGCCGACTACTGGGGACTGACGCTTGACTATAAAGTGGCGGTTGACTGGATTATCAATAACAGAAAAAAGAAAATAGATGTGGGGATTTGCAGTTATTATAATGGAAAGTCTCACGAGAAACGGTATTTTCTGAATGCTGTAAACATAGGTCTCGGTGCCAGAATTGTATCTATTACTGATCAGACCAAACGCTTCTGGGGAGTTAAATTCTTATCTTATGTGGCTGCACTGTTTTTATTGTTCTTTGAGAGAAAGCTTTACCGAAGCCATCTCAAGATAAACGATGAACACATCAGGGGTCGCATCATGACTGTCTGCGTGGGAAGTGCCAAAGGGTATGGTCAGACGCCCAGTGCTGTTCCCTATAACGGATGGCTGGATGTATCGGTCATTCATCGCCCGGAACTTCTTCAGTTGGTGTGGGGACTATGGATGTTGATTGAGGGCCGAATTCTTAATCATAAAATGGTGAAGTCATATAGAACCAAAAAGGTACGGGTGTTACGAGCAAAAAATGCGTCGGTTGACTTAGATGGTCGCTTGTTACCCAAACACTTCCCTATTGACATTGGCATCATTCCTGAAGCAATAACCTTGATTATTCCTAATTAAATTGATTATAAAGATGAGAATCAAAGAATTAAAACATACTGACTCAGATAATTTCTTTCTGTTGGCTGGTCCGTGCGTCATTGAAGGTGAGGATATGGCACTTCGCATCGCTGAAAAGGTAGTCGATATCACAGATCGACTAAGAATTCCTTATGTATTTAAAGGGTCTTATCGCAAGGCTAACCGTTCCAGATTAGACTCTTTCATGGGAATAGGTGATGAAAAGGCGCTGAAAATACTTAAAAAGGTGAGCGATACATTTAATGTTCCAACGGTAACGGACATACACAGTCCGGAAGAGGCAATTATGGCAGCCGAATATGTGGATGTGTTGCAGATACCCGCTTTTTTATGCCGGCAAACGGATTTATTGGTAGCAGCTGCCAAGACCGGTAAAATAGTAAATATCAAGAAGGGGCAGTTTCTTTCGCCTATGGCTATGCAGTTTGCGGCTGACAAAGTGGTTGAGGCGGGCAATGAGAACGTAATGATCACGGAACGCGGAACAACCTTTGGTTATCAGGATTTAGTTGTGGATTACAGAGGAATTCCTCAAATGCAAACGTTCGGATTTCCTGTTATACTAGATGTTACGCACTCTCTGCAACAACCCAATCAGTCGAGTGGCGTAACAGGTGGCATGCCCCAATTGATTGAAACTGTAGCCAAAGCCGGTATAGCGGTTGGAGCCGACGGATTATTCATTGAAACACACGAAAATCCTTCTGTTGCCAAAAGTGATGGAGCCAATATGCTGCAACTCGATTTATTGGAAGATTTGCTAACCAAACTAGTACGCATACGCCAGGCAATCAAAGCGTAAATACCACTTGATAGCTACCGAAACAAAACGTTCTACTTTCTTTTGTTTCGGTAGCTATGCCTATTCTGTCCTCCCTTGTTTATTCTTTTTTTTCTGTTATGTGTGATTAATCTACCGCAGTGGCCGACCAATGTAGCATAATAGAAAATCACATAAAAAAACATTCTAAAATGAAACATCTATTTCTCACATGTAAAGTTGCTGTTGCATTCTTTTTTTGTGCACAGACTAGTATTACTTTTGCACAACAAATGCCCCCTGTTCCGGTAGACACCAAAGTTCGTATTGGAAAACTGGAAAATGGGTTGACTTATTACATCAGAAAAAACAATCTACCCGAAAAAAGAGCCGATTTTTATATCGCTCAAAAAGTTGGAGCCATCCAAGAAGAGCCTTCACAGAGAGGGTTGGCGCATTTTTTGGAACACATGTGTTTTAACGGCACCAAACATTTTCCTGGCAGTCAACTAAAAGAGTATCTGGAAAGTATCGGCGTTAAGTTTGGTGAAAATCTGAATGCATATACATCGGTTGACGAGACTGTTTATAATATATCCAATGTGCCGGTTCACAGAGAAGGACCCATTGATTCTTGTCTGCTCATTCTGCATGATTGGTCAAACGACTTATTGCTGGAGGAGAAAGAGATAGATAAAGAACGTGGAGTCATACACGAAGAATGGCGTACACGCATGAGTGCCAATCAACGTTTACAAGAGAAGGCTCTTCCACAAATGTTTCCAGGTTCCAAATATGCCGACTGTTTACCTATAGGCAATATGGATGTTGTGGATAATTTTAAGTATCAGACATTAAGAGATTATTACGAAACATGGTATCGTCCTGACCTTCAGGGGATTGTCATCGTTGGTGATATAGACGTTGATCAAGTTGAAGCTAAAATTAAAAAAATATTCTCAGACATACCCGCACCAACTAATGCGAAAGAAAGAGTATATTATCCGGTTAATAACAACAAGGAACCGATAGTTATTATTGAAAAAGATAAAGAACTTCCCAATGTGCAGCTGCTTATTTTTAACAAGCACGACTATACTCCTCTCGAACAAAAAAACAATTTGGGATATGTAGTTGAGAATTATGCTAAAAGTTTGATTAGCAACATGTTGAATGCCAGACTGAATGAGCTGGTACAAACGGCCAATCCTCCTTATGTTTTTGCTCAATCGGGCGACGAGGAGTTTTTTGTAGCTAAAACAAAAGATGCATTCACCAGTATCGTTATTTGCAAAGAAAACGAGGTAGAGCAGGGCTTAGCTGCCGCACTACGTGAAGTAGAAAGAGCACGTCGTTTCGGTTTCACCGAATCAGAATACAATAGAGCCAAAAGCGAATACCTGCGTCACTTGGAATCAGCATACAATGAACGGGATAAAAATAAAAACGAGAGCTATGTTCAGCAGTATGTACGACACTTCCTCGACAACGAACCAATACCCGGTATTGAAAACGAATATACAATTTTAAATCAGATTGCTCCGGCTATTCCGGTACAGGCTCTTAACCAAATGATGCAAAGCTTAGTTACCGACAGTAATCTCGTTGTGGCTTTATTCGGTCCTGATAAAGAGGGAATAAAATATCCGGAAAAAGAGCAGCTTCTTGACGTTATCACAAAAGTAAAGGCTGAGGAACTGACTGCTTATGTAGACAAAGTCTCTAATGAGCCACTAGTAGCCAACAAGCCTAAAGGGGGTAAGATTGTTAAGACACAAAACAATTCGATCTTAGGAACAACAGAACTGACCTTGTCAAATGGTATCAAAGTATATCTGAAGAAAACTGAATTTAAAGCCGATGAGATACTCATGAAGGGCTTCAGTTTAGGTGGTAGTTCACTCTTCCCCGATACGGAAATAGCAAATATAATGAATTTGAATGACGTTGCTGCAGTAGGCGGTTTAGGTAAATTCAGTACTACGGAACTTGAAAAGGTGCTTGCGGGAAAGAAAGCTTCTGCAAGTGCTAATATTGGAGACAAAACAGAGGCAATTAACGGTAGCTGTTCTCCTAAAGATTTTGAAACCATGATGCAACTCACCTACTTGAGATTTACGGAACCTCGTAAAGACCTTGATGCATTTAGTTCTTATAAAACCCGAACAAAGGCTGCGCTCCAAAACCAAGAACTGCAACCAATGGTTACTTTAGTGGACTCAATACAGCAAATTGTGTACAACAAGCATCCGAGAAAACAAAGACTCAAGGCCGCAAACATTGACCAGATTGATTATGATAAGATTCTTTCAATGTATGGCGATCGATTCAAAGATGCAGGCGACTTCAAATTTATCTTTGTAGGAAACATTGAAATTGATAGCATTAAACCTTATATTGAACTGTATTTGGGTTCATTGCCTAATTTGAAAAGAAAGGAAACATTCAAAGACAATAAAACTTATTTCAAAAAGGGTCTTTATAAAAGTGAATTTATAAAAGAACAAGAAGCAGTTAAAGCATCGGAATTTGTTTTTTATAATGGTAATTGCAGCTATAATCTTAAAAACAACATTCTCATGAGCATGACCGAACAAATTCTCACACTGTTATACACCGAAAAGGTACGTGAAGAGGAAGGCGGTACTTATGGAGTTTATGTAAGCGGAGAGCTCGATAAATTCCCTAAAGAAAGCTACAACCTGCAAATCATGTTCGATACGGATCCGGCCAAGAAAGATAAGTTAATGCAAATCATTTTGGGAGAGATTCAACAGATTGCTGACAAAGGTACTACTCAAGAAAACCTCAGCAAAGTAAAAGAATTCATGCTCAAAAAACATACCGAAAATCAAAAAGAGAATGGATACTGGCTGGGACAAATAGACGAAATGCTCTTCACCGGAAGCGACATGAGCAATGAATATGAAAACATTGTCAATGCGATTTCAAATGCAGACATACAGAAGTTTGCTTCAGAGATATTCTCTCAAAACAATCGGGTAGAGATCAGCATGATCAGTCCTGAGAAAAAGAAATAATAACTTGTATACAGAATTATGCTTTTTAATGAACTAAGAAAACATCACAGGCTTGCCGCCAAAAGACATCCGATGTATGAGAAGAATCGTTTTGGGAAATTCTTCATGTATTTCATGTCTGTCTTTTGGGCGGGCTACCTCATCTTCTTCGGCACAACTTTTGCATTTACTTTTGCCGAAGGAATACCCAACATGGAACCTTATCATGTGCTAAACAGCGGATTGATATTTGTTTTAGCATTGGACTTTCTATCTCGCTTTTCTTTTCAGAAGACTCCTACGCAGGAAGTAAAGCCCTATTTATTATTACCAATCAAAAAAAGCAGGATACAAGATTTCCTGCTCATCCGCTCGGGAGTCGACCCGTTTAACTTCTTATGGCTATTCATGTTTGTTCCATTTGCCATTATAACAGTAACCAAGTATTATGGAGTAATGGGAGTGATTACTTATTCACTTGGTATCTACTTATTAATGGTGCTAAATAACTATTGGTATCTTTTCTGCCGTACGCTAATCAATGAAAAGCTTTATTGGATCGGGTTACCTCTAGTTGTTTATGCCTTAATTGGAGTAGCCGCTTTCCTTCCGAAAGAGAGTATTGTCGACAATCTCACTATGGATTTAGGCGAAGGTTACATTGAAGGTAATGTACTGTTTTTCGCCGGAACATTAGCCGCCATAGCTGCTGCCTGGTTTATCAACAAATGGCTGTTAAGCAAATTAGCTTATTCAGAGTTGAACAAGGTGGAAGATACGAAGGTAAAACATGTTTCCGATTATAGTTTCCTTGAAAAATACGGTGAAATTGGTGAGTATTTGCGTCTTGAGCTAAAGATGTTGTTTAGAAACAAAAGATGCAAAACTTCATTGAGAATGATTGCCATTATTGTTGTATTCTTCTCTCTTATGCTGAGTTTCTCTGGAGCGTACGACGGTACATTCATGAAAAGCTTCGTTTCTATCTATGCTTTCGTTGCCTTTGGTATGGTAATCCTAACTCAAATAATGAGCTTTGAAGGTAACTACATTGATGGTTTGATGACACGAAAAGAGTCTATATTCAACCTGCTGAAAGCCAAATATTATTTTTATAGTTTGGGAGTGATTATTCCTAATATCTTAATGATTCCGGCTATGATAATGGGAAAGATCAGTGTCTTGGATGCATTGTCATTCAGTTTCGTTGCGATTGGACCCATCTATTTTATACTATTCCAGTTAGCTGTTTACAACAATAAAACAGTTCCTTTAAACGAAGGGGTGACAGGTAGGCAAGCTTCCGGAACCGGATTTCAAACAATTGTAAGTTTCACCTCATTTGGTTTACCTATGCTGTTGAACTTCGGTCTAAAGTCGGCTTTTGGCGAAACAGCAGGTGCATTCATTCTGCTCGGAATAGGATTGGGATTCACGCTAACCGCACATATTTGGATTAAAAACGTTTATGTGCGATTCATGAAAAGAAGATATAAAAATATGGAAGGTTTCAGAGATACAAAATAAGAAGAGATATGATTACGATAAATGAATTACAGAAAATATTTGGAGAAAAGATAGCAGTCGATATTAACAGCTATACTATTAACCCGGGCGAGATGATTGGTCTTGTTGGAAATAACGGTGCGGGAAAAACTACTTTGTTCCGTTTGATACTAGACTTGTTGAAGGCTGACAAGGGCAATGTAACGATCAAAGACATTGATGTAAGCAAGAATGAAGAATGGAAAACATTCACTGGAGCATTTATTGACGATGGGTTTCTTATTGACTACCTTACACCCGAGGAATATTTCTATTTTGTTGGAAAGATGAACGGAATGAAGAAAGAAGCCGTTGATGAGAGATTGGCAACTTTTGAAAGATTCATGAATGGTGAAGTCATGGGACAGAAGAAATACATACGTAATTTCTCAGCTGGTAACAAACAAAAGATTGGCATTGTATCTGCCATGCTTCATCAACCGGAACTGTTAATACTGGATGAACCGTTTAATTTCTTAGACCCAAGTTCGCAATCCATTATCAAACAATTACTGAAGAAGTACAACGAAGAGACTCATGCTACCATACTTATTTCAAGCCATAACTTAAGCCACACGGTCGATATTTGTCCGCGCATAGCTTTGTTAGAACATGGAGTTATAATAAAAGACATCAAAAATGAAAATAATTCCGCCGAAAAAGAATTGGAGGAGTATTTTAATGTAACTGTTGAATAGCTTATCAGCTGTTGCTTCACAACTTTGTATGACAGCATGTAAAAACAGCGTGCCAGGGCTCAATAATAGAGTTCTGGCACGCATAGGTATTAATTAATCAAATAAAAATACTATTATGAAACTAAAGTTATTTCTCTTTTTCTTAGCATGCTTCAGTTTAAATACAAATGCTCAACTTCTGTGGAAAATAACCGGTAAGGGACTTAAGGCTCCTTCATACCTTATGGGAACTCATCATCTAGCCCCACTAAGTATTATAGATAGTATAAAAGGTATGCAAACAGCTTTGAATTCAACAACACAAGTGATTGGCGAATTAAATATGTCAGACATACATAAACCTGCCAACATACAACTCTTGCAACAAAAGATGATGATTGAGTGTGATACCACACTACAGACTCTCCTTTCACCGTCAGATTATGATATGGTTAACAAATTCACAAAAGAATACCTCAACTTCGAGTTGTCGCAAGTTCCCAAACTCAAACCAGCTTTTATATCGAATAATGCAGTTGTAATAATATACGTCAAACACGTTGGTAACTTCAACCCTCAAGAACAATTGGACTCTTATTTCCAAAAGCAGGGTACTGAGAAAGGAAAAAAAATAGAAGCACTGGAAACCCTCGATTTTCAGCTTAATATACTTTACAACAGCAGTTCTCTTCAACGACAAGCTCAATTATTAGTTTGCGGTTTGAGCGATATACCTCAAGCTATTAATGACTTAAAAAGACTCACAGAAGCATACATAGCTCAAGATCTTAACCTAATGCTAAAAATATCTGAGGAAAGACGGGGGAATTCTTGTGATCCATCTCCTCGGGAAATGGAAAGCATGATTACTGCCCGCAATCAAACATGGGCTAAGAAACTTCCTACATTAATAGAAACAGCACCCTCCTTTATCGCAGTAGGAGCTCTGCATCTGCCTGGAGAAGAAGGCTTGATTAATTTATTGAGAGCCCAAGGATATCAGATTGAAGCTGTTTGGTAAATCGAATAACATGAATACTCAAAGAATCAAGGCATACATTCGTTTAATCACTTGTCGAATCAAAGAAGGAAAGAAAATCCCTGTATATCACCAAGAGGGAATTACAATCTGTGGCAACTGCCAAACAAACTTCAGCGGAAACTATTGTTTTAACTGCGGTCAGCACAAAGATGTACCCAGGTTTTCGTACAAATGGATTGCCAAAAACATGATTGGAGGATGGATAAACATTGATAGTGGATTCTTTTTCACTATAAAAGAGCTGTTTATAAGACCGGGATATATGATAAATGATTATATAACCGGAAAAAGAATACGCTATTTCAGACCTCTTCAGATGTTATTCGTGTTAGGAGCTGTATACGTACTCTTAAGTCAAGCGCTATATTCTTCTGCAGAAAGCATAATTAGCCATGATAAAGAAAACCAAGAATTAGTTGTTGAATTAGGGAAAATCAATGTCGGAAAATGGATTACGGAAAATGAATTCATTCAGTCCGTTTACAAATTGTTGGATAGCTGGTTTAGCAGCAACAGAGCGCTAGGGGTTATTTGGATGTTGCCAGTATCTGCCTTAGCCATGAAAATTGCTTTTAGGAAAGGGGCACGGAAGCTAAATTTAAACTTAGTTGAATATTTCCTAGTGAGGACTTATGCTGCATGCCAAATATTTATCGTTTCAATATTACTTCTTCCCTTATCGAAGGATCCGGAAGATTCGCTACCTTGGTGGTTGTATTTTATATTTTCTTTTTGGATCAACCTGCAATTATTCAATGATAAGATTAAAACAACGTTTTTCAGAACAGTACTGATGTATGTGTATTTAATTTTAATACTAATTTTACTCGCATTATTTTTAGCCAGCATATTGGTATTCATACTCTGGATATTCAATTAAGATAATATAAAAGAAAAAAACATAAATGTTTGTCTGATTGAAAGAAAATATCTAATTTTGTGCCCTGATTATTCCGCAACGGGTAAACTAAGTGTACTTTGAGTGATTAAAGGCCACCCGCCGGATCAAACCTGTATAGCAATATTATAACAGATGTACGCAATCGTAGAAATCAACGGTCAGCAATTCAAAGCAGAAGCTGGCAAAAAACTGTTTGTTCACCACATGCAAGAAGCTGAAAACGGATCAACAGTTGAGTTTGACAAAGTTCTTTTGGTAGACAAAGACGGAACTGTAACAGTTGGTCTTCCTACTATCGAAGGAGCTAAAGTTGTATGTGAAGTTGTTTCAAACCTTGTTAAAGGCGACAAAGTGATCGTTTTCCACAAGAAAAGAAGAAAAGGTTACAGAAAACGTAACGGACACCGTCAACAGTTTACAGAGTTAAAAATCACAGAAGTAGTAGCTTAATCAATTTAAATTTTAAGAAGAAATGGCACATAAAAAAGGTGTCGGTAGTTCTAAGAACGGCCGCGAATCAGCAAGTAAGAGATTAGGCGTGAAGATATTTGGTGGCGAAACTTGCAAAGCAGGTAACATCATCGTTCGTCAAAGAGGTACTGAATTCCACCCGGGAAATAACATCGGAATGGGAAAGGACCACACTCTTTTCGCTTTAGTTGATGGAATTGTAACTTTCAAGAAAGGTAAAGAAGACAAGAGATTCGTATCTATTGTTCCTGCTCAAACAGAAGCATAATTCTTTGTTGAAAATACAAATAAAAGAAAAAAGAAAGAGGTGTAACTTTTAAGTTGCACCTCTTTCTTTTTATATATAAATCACATCGTGTCTTTATTTTATTTATCTTTGCATACGAAATTTGATATTAAAAAAAACAGATATGCTTACCATTAAACAAATTACAGAAAATACAGACGCTGTATTACGCGGTCTGGAGAAAAAACACTTTAAGAATGCTCAAGAAGTGATTTCTCAGGTGATTGAAGCAAACGACAAGAGACGTAATTCGCAAAATCAGTTAGACAAAAACCTGGCAGAAGTAAACTCCTTATCGAGATCCGTAGGTCAGCTAATGAAAGAAGGTAAGAAAGAAGAAGCTGAAGCTGCGCGTTTGCAGGTAAATGAAATAAAAGAAAAGAACAAGGAGCTGGAGGCAGCCATGAATGAGGCAGCAGCTGAGCTCCAGAATTTATTATATACTATACCCAATATCCCTAATGAGGGGGTTCCCGAAGGTTATGGTGCAGAGGATAATGTCGTTGAACGAATGGGAGGAAACCATGCTGAACTGCCAGCCGACGCACTTCCACATTGGGAACTAGCCAAAAAATATGATCTTATTGATTTTGAACTCGGAGTCAAGATTACAGGAGCCGGATTTCCTGTTTATAAAGGAAAAGGGGCACGCTTACAAAGAGCGCTTATCAATTTTTTCCTCGATGAAGCAAGGGATGCAGGTTATCTTGAAATAGAACCTCCTTACGTGGTGAACGCAGCTTCCGGGTATGGTACAGGACAGTTACCCGACAAAGAAGGACAGATGTATCATGCCAATGAGGATGATTTATATCTGATTCCAACTGCTGAAGTTCCCGTAACTAATATCTATCGGGATGTTATTTTGGAAGAAAAAGAATTGCCGATAAAAAACTGCGCATACTCTGCGTGCTTCCGTCGTGAAGCCGGTTCTTACGGTAAAGACGTAAGAGGTTTGAACCGCTTGCATCAATTTAATAAAGTAGAGATTGTACGTATTGACAAACCAGAGCACTCATACGAATCGCTAAATGAGATGATTGCGCATGTTGAAAATCTGGTTCAGAAACTGGAACTGCCCTATCGCATCTTGCGACTTTGCGGAGGAGATATGAGTTTCACTTCTGCAATCACGTTCGACTTTGAAGTATTCTCTGCTGCTCAAAAAAGATGGTTGGAAGTAAGTTCGGTATCAAATTTCGAATCATACCAAGCCAACAGACTTAAATGCCGTTACAGATCCGGAGAGAAAAAGACAGAACTTTGCCATACGCTAAACGGTTCCGCCTTGGCTTTGCCTAGAATTGTTGCTGCATTACTAGAGAACAACCAAACTCCAGAAGGTATTAAAATACCCAAAGCATTGATTCCTTATTGCGGTTTTGATATAATTGATTAATATTTTGTTCATAACATGATAAAAGCCACCCATTTGAGGTGGCTTTTCTTTTACATTTACCAAAATAGCAGTATCTTTGTCCCGCAACAATCTGACATAGGTTACATACAAATTACAACAAATTAATTAAATAATGAACAGAATCGTAAACAAAGAGCACTTTTCCGAGAAAGTTTTTAAGCTTGAGATAGATGCTCCTCTTATCGCAAAATCACGCAAGGCCGGACATTTTGTAATTGTTCGCGTTGGGGAAAAAGGCGAACGTATGCCACTGACTATTGCAGGTGCCGACATAGCAAAAGGTACTATTACACTCGTAGTTCAGGAAGTTGGATTATCATCAACGCGGTTGTGCGAACTCAACGTGGGAGACTATATTACAGATGTGGTGGGTCCACTGGGACAGGCCACTCACATAGAAAACTTCGGTACTGTAGTTTGTGCGGGAGGCGGTGTAGGTATTGCTCCCATGCTTCCTATTGTTCAAGCTCTAAAAGCAGCAGGCAATAAAGTTATTTCTGTATTGGCAGGCAGAAGCAAGGAATTAATTATCTTGGAAAAAGAGATTCGCGAAAGTTCTGATGAAGTCATTATTATGACGGATGATGGATCATATGGCAGAAAAGGACTTGTCACCGAAGGAGTAGAAGAAGTTCTCAAGCGTGAGAAGGTAAACAAATGCTTTGCTATTGGTCCGGCTATTATGATGAAATTCGTATGCCTACTTACCAAAAAGTACGAAGTTCCAACGGATGTTTCATTGAATACCATTATGGTTGACGGAACAGGAATGTGTGGAGCATGTCGTATTTCCATAGGAGGAAAAACCAAGTTTGTTTGTATTGATGGACCCGAATTTGACGGACACCAAGTTGATTTTGATGAAATGTTGAAACGCATGAATGCTTTCAAAAGCATTGAGCGTGAGGAAATGAATAAGCTTGAAGCCAACTGTGAAGCTACCAAAAAGACAGAACTTACTGGAAGAGACGCTCCTTGGCGCGAAGAATTAAGAAAATCAATTAAAGCCAAAGAAAGAGCCGGTATAGCCCGCGTTAAGATGAATGAACTTGATGCTGAATATCGTTCTCATAGCCGTAAAGAAGAAGTTAATCAGGGACTGACAGCCGAACAGGCAGTTATTGAAGCCAAACGCTGCCTAGATTGCGCCAATCCGGGTTGCATGGAAGGTTGTCCTGTAGGAATTGACATCCCCCAATTTATAAAAAACATTGAACGTGGAGAATTTCTTGAAGCAGCAGTAACGTTAAAAGAAACAAGTGCATTACCCGCAGTATGCGGACGCGTATGTCCTCAAGAGAAACAATGCGAATCAAAATGTATCCACTTAAAGATGGGTAAAGAGGCTGTTGCCATAGGAAACTTGGAACGGTTTGCTGCCGACTACGAACGTGAAAGCGGACAAATATCTGTTCCTACTATAGCAGAAAAGAACGGAATAAAAGTAGCCGCCATCGGTTCGGGACCTGCTGGACTCGCCTTCGCCGGAGATATGGCAAAATACGGATATGACGTAACGGTATTCGAAGCGTTGCATGAAATTGGAGGTGTACTAAAATACGGAATTCCTGAGTTCCGTTTACCCAATAAGATTGTAGATGTTGAAATTGACAATCTTTCAAAAATGGGAGTAGAATTCATCAAAGACTGTATCGTAGGGAAAACAATCAGCATTGAAGATCTCAAACAAGAAGGATTCAAAGGATTTTTTGTCGCATCGGGTGCCGGTCTTCCTAATTTCATGAACATCCCCGGTGAGAATTCTATCAATATTATGTCCTCTAATGAATACCTAACACGAGTAAACCTCATGGATGCAGCAAGTCCGGACTCTGACACGCCCGTATCTTTAGGTAAAAATGTAGCAGTAATAGGTGGAGGTAATACGGCAATGGACTCAGTGCGAACGGCCAAGAGACTTGGAGCTGAACGTGCTATGATTATTTATCGTCGTTCGGAAGAAGAAATGCCTGCGCGTTTGGAGGAAGTGAAACACGCAAAAGAAGAAGGGGTAGAATTCCTGACCTTACATAATCCGATTGAATACATTGCCGACGAACAAGGCAAAGTAAAACAAGTAGTACTGCAACAGATGGAATTAGGAGAACCGGATGAATCAGGAAGACGTAGCCCAAGAGCCATCCCCGGTGCTACTGTTACCGTTGACATTGATTTGGCAATTGTCAGTGTAGGCGTATCCCCTAACCCAATTGTGCCTAGCTCAATAAAAGGGCTTGAAGTTGGAAGAAAAGGTACTATCACCGTTGACGAAAACATGGAATCCTCCATACCCACAATTTATGCAGGAGGAGACATTGTCAGAGGTGGCGCTACCGTAATTCTGGCCATGGGAGACGGCAGAAAGGCAGCCGCATCTATGAACGAAAAACTTAAAGTTCAGAAATAAATAACTTCACATAAAAAAGAAGAAGGCGTCTTTTCAGGATGCCTTCTTCTTTTTTATGGTTTAATAGTAAGCCTATTTATTTCACTTAACAACACTATTTGTTGTTGGATCAGGGAATATAACAATAGGTTTAAATTGTTTCGCTTCCTCAAAATCCATCATGGCGTATGACATGATTATGACAATATCATCCGGCTGTACCTTTCTAGCTGCCGCACCATTCAAACAAATCATGCCAGATCCACGCTCACCTTTGATTACATAGGTTTCAAAACGCTCACCATTATTATTATCAACAATATGTACCTTTTCACCTGCAATCATGTTGGCTGCATCCATAAGATCTTCATCAATTGTGATGCTCCCCATATAATTCAAGTTTGCTTCTGTTACACGGGCACAATGAATTTTCGACTTCAACACTTCAATCATCATAAGGTTTGGTCCATTTTAAATTTAAACTTCTTTGTACTTAATGTTATCAATGAGACGTATTTCACCACAAAAAACAGTAATGCATCCTACAGCATAAGACGTCTCATCCCAACTTTCAATCCGTTGCAACTTGTATCCGTCTACTATTTCAAAATACTCCAGGTCTAACCCGGGAGCTTTCTTGATAGCCTCTTCAACAAACTGTAATGTTTCACTCACCGTATGAGTGGCTGCAAAGGTACGACTTTTAAATAATGTATCAGATATTTTTAAAGCATTTTCACGTTCCTGAGAAGAAAGGCGTGCATTTCTACTGCTAAGTGCAAGTCCATCGCTCTCACGAATGATGGGGCAACCCACTATTTCAATTGGATAATTCATCTGCTTAACCATTTCCCGAATTATAGCCAATTGCTGAAAATCCTTCTCACCAAAATAAGCCCTATTCGGTTCAACAACGTCAAACAGCTTACTGACTATTTGGCAAACACCATTAAAATGACCCGGCCTGAAGGCACCCTCCATTACAACATCCAAAGGGGGGTAACTAAACTGCCTTTGATCGGGCTCGGGATACATTTCCAGAACAGAAGGAGCAAACACCAAAGTTGCTTTATTTGCCTCCAACAAAACACAATCGGCATCTAATGTACGCGGATATTTAACCAAGTCGTTCTTATCGTTAAATTGAGTCGGATTAACGAAAACGCTAACAACCGTTATATCATTCTCTGTTACACTGCGTTTCACCAGTGACGCATGCCCCTCATGCAAAGCTCCCATAGTAGGCACTAAACCTACTGATTTACCTTGAATTTTCAGCTTTGCTAACTTATCTCTGAGATCCTTTATAGTATGAATAACTTCCATTTCATTCGTTTTATGACAGATTATCTTTTCAAAAAACACTGCAAAATAAACCATTATTTACCACATAACGAAAGAATACGGTAAATTAATGCAGCTTATATTATATCCAATGCATGCATAAGCAAAGTATTATTAACTGATTTACAAAGAGTTAACATATCAGAAGTAATTATAGAGCCGTCCGACTTGTATTAATGCCCTTTTTTTTTTATATCTTTGCAGAATATTTACGAGAATGATTGTTATTATGGCAAAAGCTAATAAAGTTTTATTCATTACACAGGAGATAACTCCTTACGTTGCAGACACTGAAATGGCAAATATAGGACGTTATCTTCCACAAGCAATACAGGAAAAAGGAAGAGAAATCAGAACTTTTATGCCTAAATGGGGAAACATAAACGAACGTAGAAATCAACTACATGAAGTAATTCGACTTTCCGGGATGAACCTGATTATTGATGATACGGATCATCCACTCATTATAAAGGTGGCTTCCATTCAAGCAGCACGAATGCAGGTATATTTCATTGACAACGATGATTATTTTCAGAACAGATTACAGACATGCGATGAAAACGGTTTGGAATATGAAGACAATGATAGCCGCGCTATTTTTTATGCCAGAGGAGTTCTGGAAACAGTAAAAAAGCTCAGATGGGCTCCTGATGTAATTCATTGCCACGGATGGCTAACTGCCTTAGCCCCGTTATACATAAAAAAAGCTTATGCAGACGAACCTTCGTTTAGAGATACTAAAGTAGTATTTTCTGTGTATGGTGAAGATTTTAAAAGCACATTCAAAGAAGATTTCCCTTCTCAACTGATAATCAAAGGAGTTAGTGCGGATGATATTAAAAGTTTAAGCACACCCGTAGATTACACTTCATTAATGAAGCTGGCCATCGACTATTCTGACGGAGTAGTCCAAAACAGTGAATCTGTTAATGAGGAGGTTATGAATTACGCACGTCAGTCGGGTAAGTTAGTACTTGATTATCAAACGCCAGAGGCATTTCATGATGCTTGTGACGAGTTTTACGATAAAGTTTGGGAGTCAGAAAACAAATAGGAATAACTAAACGATAATAGAACCATGAAAATAAAACATCTGTTAATGGCGTTGTTGGCATCTGCAATTTACAGTTGCGATGACACCACAGGTAGTTTGGGTCTTGATATGTTGCCTGGAAGTGACAATGTCAATGTCTCCTCTACTAGTTTCGATGTAACAACCAAATCAATACTCTCAGGTCCCGTATTTGCCAAAACCGATATTGGTTATGTAGGAAAATATACGGATCCGGACTTCGGTTACTTTGAATCGGGATTTCTTACTCAGCTAAACTGTACAGACAGCCTTCAATTCCCTTTCGGTGTAATGGCAGGAGATACGGCTCATTTGGCCGAACTCGTTTTATATTACGACAGGTATTTCGGAGACTCATTAAACGCTTGTAAAATGAGTGTTTATGAATTAAATAAAGTATTGGATAAAAACCACTATACGAATATTAATCCGGATAATTACTACAATAAGTCGACTGGGTTAATAGGAAGCAAATCATATAGTGCGGTAGATCTTTCTATTAGTGATTCGATAAGAAACAGTTCAAACTATAGTAAATATGTTCGTTTCGTACTACCCAAGTCATTTGGAGATGACATGATCAAACTCAACAAAGAGCATCCTGAATATTTTTATAATGCGGATGCTTTTATCAAAAATGTGTTTAAAGGATTATACGTAAAGAGTGATTACGGAGATGGTACTATTTTATACATCAACCACGTAAACCTTAATATTATTTACAACAGTCATTATACTGACAGCCTTGGCAACTTCTTAAAAAAGAAAGACGGAACCGATTCCTTGTACTATGGAAAAAGGACTTTTGCCGCTACAAAAGAGATTATTCAGGCCAATCAATTTAAAACGTCTCAAAAGTTAGCTGAAAAAGTAAACGAAAAGGATTGGACATATCTCAAATCACCTGCCGGTATCTTTACTGAAGTAACGCTCCCTGTGCAACAGATTGCTGACCAATTAAGTAAGGACACATTAAACACCGTTAAACTTTCAATCAATAATTATCATCAAGAGAAAGTAAATCAATACAGCTTACTTGCTCCTAAATACATGTTACTTGTCAGAGAAAAGGATGCAACATCATTTTTTGAGAAGAATGAAATCATTGACAATATAACATCTTATTTAGCTGTTCACAATAACTCAAAGAATAATAACTATACATTCGGTAACCTTTCCCGATTGATAAGTACTTGCATTGCAGAGAAGAAAGCGGCAAAGGAAAAAGCAGGTAAAGATTGGAATGAACAACAATGGCTCAGTCAGAATCCTCTTTGGAACAAGGTCGTTCTCATTCCTGTGAATGTGACTGTTGACAATAATAGCAATAACATCAATCGCATACAACATGACTTGAGTCCGGCTTCAGTTAAGTTGGAAGGTGGTGAAAACAATAAATTAAAATTGGAAGTAACGTACACCAAATTCCCAAACTAGTCAGTCATCGGTTAGAATAATAACATATTCATATAAGTAATCCCATCAATGATACGATTGTAACTTTGATGGGATTGTTATATAAAGCTTATAAAACAGAACTTATTCTATAATCTCCGTATTAGCTCCCTTCTTTTTACCGGCAGCCTTTTTACTGCGTAAACGATCCAATTCTTTATGCAGTTCACTCAACTCCTCGCCTTGGTTACGAATAGTAGTCAGCAAAGAATTAAGTTCCTCATTATCCATATCTTCAGGGTATAACGCATTGACTCTGGTTATGAAATCGCCTAGAATATTCATATAATTAGTGAACGCATCATACGCAGAATCATAAATACCTCTGTAAACTGGAAGACCGGTGTTCTTTGTGGTCATAAAGCGGAAGTTATTGCTGGCCTGCAAATAATCCCAATCTTGCTTAATACGCCTGTCATTACACAAATAGACTCTTTCTGCGATACTATATAACTTATTAAATGCTTCGCGCTGCAATACATTACCCAGCCAAGGACTTATATCGCGTTCTTCATCAACCCACGATATGGGATAAGGAACATCCAGTTGAGAAACCGACTTCAATTTAGAAACAATCTCTGTAGGCGTTGAGAAGTTAATACCTTTAGCTTTTGCACACCCCGGTAAAGCCTTTAAAAACTCTAATATATTAGAAGATAAAGGTTGAGACATGCCTAAGGCCGATAATTCCATAAAGACGTTGACTATTTGCTCGTCTTGAGGCAAAGCGTCAATCCAATTAATGTATTTATCAGCAAACAGAGGATATTCACTCCATTCCGAATTAGAGAAACGCAAGCTGATATCATCCGAGAGTTTAAAATCACGCAATAAAAGTTTCAACGAAGGAGCCTGATTGCAATGATACATGTAATGAGGACTTTTCCAGCCAAGAATATATTTTGCACCTTCAGTAAGCATCCCTTTGAATCCCATCGAAGCAACTACCGCCCCAATATCATCCGAATAAATCAAGCTTGAATTGCGAAACACCTTGGGAGCCTTTCCGAACAACTGTTTTATTTTCTGACTCTGCCTTAAAACTTCCTCCTTGAAACACTCTTCGTTGATTAAGGAAGATAGTCCATGCGAATAAGGCTCAGCCAAGAACTCACAGCAGCCGGTATCGTTCAGCTGATGTAGCAAATCAATTACTGCGGGAGCGTGAATTTCCAATTGTTCCAACGCCACACCGGACACAGACAAGGCAACCTTAAATGTGTTATCTGAATTTCTGACCATTTCAATTAACGTATTCAGTGCCGGGATATACGATCTCTCAGCCACCTCGTTAATGCTTGATTCATTCACAAAATCATCATAGTAATAATGATCCTTACCTATATCAAAAAAACGGTAACGTTTTAAGTGAATAATTTGGTGTATTTCAAAATAAAGACAGATTGTTCTCATATTCTATCTATTGTTTTCGTTATTATCAATATTTAGTTAACACATCCTCATAAATGCGGCGCACCTTGTGCCCAACATTCTCCCATTTAATTTCATCAACTTCTCGCTTCCCTTCCACTTTGAGGTATTCATACAAAGCCGGATAAGTACAAATAGCATAAATAGCATCGGCCATGGCCTGAATATCCCAATAATCAGTTTTGATACATTTCTCTAAGATTTCGGCACAACCCGATTGTTTGGAAATAATAGTAGGCACACTACATTGCATCGCCTCCAAAGGAGAAATGCCAAAAGGCTCGGAAACCGAAGGCATTATGTACACATCACTCGCTTTAAGCACTTCGTATACCTCATGTCCTTTCATGAAACCGGGGAAATGAAAACGGTCGGCTATTCCTCTTTGAGCAGCCAATCGAATCATTTGATTCATCATGTCACCGTTGCCGGCCATCACAAAGCGAACGTTCTTAGTCTTTTTCAGAACCAGAGCAGCAGCCTCAACAAAATACTCCGGACCTTTTTGCATGGTGATTCGTCCCAAAAAAGTAACAATCTTCTCTCGTGGATTTTTTTGGGGAACAATATCGATGATATCTTGTGAAAGGGGAGACACGGCATTATGTACGGTAGATACCTTTTTGGGATCTTGAAAATACTTATGTATCACCGTCTGCCGAGTGAGTTCGCTCACACACATAATGTGATCGGCCTGATCCATTCCATTCTTTTCTATGGCATAAACCGTAGGATTGACATTACCCCTGCTGCGATCAAAGTCAGTTGCGTGCACATGAATAACCAAGGGCTTGCCGCTCACCTGCTTGGCATGAATGCCGGCAGGATAAGTCAGCCAGTCGTGTGAGTGAATTATGTCGTACTGTTGCTGACGCGCAACCACTCCGGCTACTATTGAATAGTTATTTATTTCCTCGTATAGATTATCAGGATACTTTCCCGAGAACTCAATGCATCCCAGGTCATTGGTATACAGATAATTAAAGTCGGCATAAATATGATCACGCAAATCATAATACAGTTGCGGATCCATATAAGTCCCTACTCTACTCTTCACGTGCTCCCAGTTAACATCACGCCAAACAACCGGCGTGCTGTTCATTCCTATTATTTTCAAGAAACTTTGATCTTCATCACCCCATGGTTTAGGAATACAAAATGTGATTGATAAATCATTCTGTATGGCCATGCCCTTAGTCAACCCATAGCTTGCAGTTCCCAAACCACCAAGAATATGAGGGGGGAATTCCCATCCAAACATTAATACTTTCATATCCGCCCCTCCTAAAAATTATATTTCGACAATAGTTTTAATATTCTCAGCATCTCGGCCACATTCATTGCAAAAGAAACAGCTCCTCTACCCTTAAACGGGGGATTACCGTCAAACAGTTCAGGCAATGAACCGACACAATGATTGGTCATTTCATCTTCAAAGCCAATCAGTTGCCTTTCAACAAACGATATACCACTTATTTTATAGATTTTAAGATAAGCTTCCATGTAAAAGCCCATCAGCCAGGGCCAAGCGGTTCCCTGATGATATGCACTATCCCGTTCTCTTTGAATTCCTACGTAATTGGGGTTATAGCCCACACTCTTAGGGCTCAGACTCCGTAAACCTTTAGGCGTAAGCAGTTCCTTGGTTACTATATCCAAAACTTGTTTCTTTTGAATTTTATCCAGTGGAGAATAATCAAAGGCAACCGTAAAAATCATATTCGGACGAACGCTCCAATCCATCATGTTACCATCAACAAAATCAAGCAGATATCCATATTCATTACGGAATATTTCAACAAAAGACACTGCCGTTTTCTGCGCCAGGGCATCCAACGTATCGGCTAAGGAAGAATTTTCATCTTCTCTTAGCATATCGGCCACAAATCGCAATGCATTATACCACAAAGCATTCACCTCCACAACATAACCGGTGCGGGGAATAACCGGATGACCGTCAATGGTAGAGTTCATCCACGTAACAGGTTTATTCGCTCCATGCGTGTAAAGCAAACCGTTTTCATGCAAAAACAAGTTATTGTGCTTACCCTTTCTGATAAAATCAATAATTTCCAGCAGTAAATCGCCATACTTTATCCGGCATTTTTCTCTTGTGGTTTCTTTGGCATATTGCTGTAAGGCCCAGACAGCCCATAATAATACATCCGGATCATCTAATTCGTATATTTTGCAGTCAACGGGAATGTTGTTCATGTAGCAACGCAGTGTTTTCTGAGCCGTTTCCATTACATCTTCAAACTCCTCAGGCTCATCAATAGCCAAAGTCAGTCCTGGTAAAGACACAAACAAATCGCGTGCTCTACACTTAAACCAAGGATAACCGGCTAGTATATAATGGCAATCGCCCTGTTTGTTATGAAACTGATGAGCCGAGTTTTTCAAACAATGATAAAAGCTATCGCGCGGCGTACGGTCATTCACTTCATGCTGAAATATCTGTTTCAACTTATTAGTCGACACATCGGATATTCCGGCGGAAAAGACCACGCTTTCACCTTTCTTAATATCTACCTCAAAAAAGCCGGGTACATAGAGATCCTCGTTAAAGTCGTACCCTCGCTCCTGTTCTTTGGGGTATTCAATACCCCGATACCAATCGGGCTCAAAATGAAATTCATTCTTCTTGTTCACTTGCATAAAAAGTTCCGGATAACCGGGATACATGCACGTTTTAATTCCATTTTCAACTACCTGATACTCCTTGTTCACCTCATTGTTTTCGTGCGTATATTGCCGCACACTTCTAAAGGCCAAGAAAGGTCTCAATCGTAACTTGGTAGCCGAATGTGCCTCTACAAGCGTGTATCTGATCAGGATTCTATTCTCATGGTGTACAAAGACTTTTTCTTTGGTAAGAAGTACTCCACCAACACGGTAAGTTGTAACCGGAACTTTCTCACAATCAAATTCACGAATGTATTTATGTCCTTTCGGGCTAAAATTATTTCCCTGATACTTATGTAGTCCCAAATTAAACTCTGCACCATGCTGAATTACCGTTTCATCAAGAGAAGAGAGCAGCACATGATTTTCTTCATCCAACTCAGGGACAGGAATGACAAGCAATCCATGGTATTTTCGTGTGTTACAGTCAACTATTGTTGTACAATGATAAGCTCCCGATTTATTTGTCCGAAGAATTTCTCTGGGCAGAGATTCCTCCAGATTAAGCATAAGGGTCTTGTCGAATCGTAAATAGCTCATAGTCTGCACTATTAAAAAGGTTAATTTAAATGCCACGCGGCAATATTATTGTATTCTCCAAAAATACAAATTATACGAAGAAGTCGAAATAAAAAAGCCGATTATTTTCATTTTTATTGTAAATATTCGTAGCATTGTATAGCCAATCACATAAAAAGACGATTATGAAAGTTGAAATACAAAGATTAATTCTTTCTCTGGTTATTCCGTTACTTTTACTTTTGATGCTATATGCTATTAAGATATTGGAAGTAGGTATGGGATGGGATTTGTCACACTTTGGCATATACCCTTTACACGTCAAAGGAGTCATAGGAATTATAACTTCCCCGTTGGTTCACAGTAGCTTCAGCCATTTAATGGCTAATAGTTTCCCGCTTTTATTTCTTACGTGGTGTTTATTTTATTTCTATCATTCCATAGCAATCCAGATACTTACTGCCTTATGGATAAGCAGTGGTTGTTTTACTTTCATCATAGGAAGTCCCGGTTGGCATATCGGTGCTAGCGGACTCATTTACGGGTTGGTCTTTTTCCTTTTCCTTAGCGGTGTAATCCGCAAGTACCCTCCATTGATTGCCATTTCGCTCCTGATTACATTTCTATATGGCGGCATTGTGTGGAGTATGTTTCCGTTTTTTGTGAAAGCCAATATTTCTTGGGAAGGTCATTTAAGCGGAGGAATAACCGGAATGATACTCGCATTACTTTTCAAGAGCTACGGTCCACAAAAAAGGATCATAACCGATGATGAAGAAAGTAACACTGACATTGAAACGGAAGAAGAAAGCGACCGAAATGAGCAAGACGCTACATGAAATGCATGAAAAAAAGTATCACCAAGTATCACCAACCTTATAACAAATTGGCAATCAGAGCATTCCGTGTGACACTTGGCTAAAAAAAAGTGTCACCAAGTATCACCAAGTGTCACCAACTTTTCTGCAGTGATTCCTTACAAGTATATCACTATTTAGCTCTTATATATAAGAGTTTTAATCGGCATGCTTCTGCGATTTATTTTGCAGGTGAGTAAATTTCGTCTCCACCCCGGTGTACACAGTTTGTACACCCCCATGTAGAGCCTTTGTACACCCCGGTCTACAAATACCCTACACCCGGGTGTATAAAGAGTTTCTTGACGTGGAAAAAAAAGATCTATTTGTTAAGAGCCTCCATAAGCAAGGTTATGTTGGCAGTAAACAGTCTGACAGAGATAGCTAACAAAATAATTCCAAAGAATTTTCGGATGATATAAATACCTCCTTTTCCCAGAAATCGTTCCACCCGGTCAGTCATCTTAACCACAAAATAAACCCAAACCATATTAAGTATCAAAGCCAGAATGATATTAAAGCTAGCATACTCGGCCCGAAGTGACAAAAGAGTTGTAAATGCACCAGCCCCAGCCAACAAAGGGAAAACCAACGGAACCAATGTTGCTTCTTTAATAGGTCCTTGATTCTTGAAAATCTCTATATCGAGCAACATTTCCAATGACATCAGGAAAATAACGAAAGCACCGGCAACAGCAAACGAGGCAATGTCAACATGAAAAAGCTTCAGCATCATATCTCCCGCATAAAAAAAACCAAGCAGAAGAAGAAATGATATAACCGTAGCTTTCATGGCATTAACTCCCTTCCCTCTTTGTTTGAGATTAATGATAATAGGAATTGAGCCAATAATATCAATTACGGCGAATAATACAATAAAAGCACTGACAAGCTCCTGAAGATCGAATCCCATAAACATATTACCTCCTTTTTGATTGCAAATATAGGTAATTTTTATGCAGAAACAATACAATATAGCTACAAACTTAAGAAATGATAAAAAAAACAAAAAACCGAACTTAATAATAACAAAAGGAATCTATTTTACTTACATTTGTCTAAAATAAAAAAAAACCTTTATGGAAACAATGTACGACACACTTCTTCAGTTGCCTTTATTTCAAGGCCTCTGCCACAATGACTTTACGGAAATACTTGAAAAAGTAAAGATACACTTTGCCAAATATCAGGCAGGAGACACAATCCTTACTCAAGGTGACGTTTGTGATAAATTGGTTTTCCTGGTAAAGGGAAAAATTTCTTCGAACACTATCTCGGCAGATAAAGTATATACATATATAGAGTATATTGAAGCACCCTACCTTATTGAGCCCCATTCGCTTTTTGGAATGGAAGTGGCGTATAACTCTACTTATATGGCTGAAGGCGAGGTCAATATCATTAGCATTGATAAACCTTTTGTTTTAGAGGAACTTTCAAAATACGAAATATTCCGAATCAATTACCTGAACATAATTAGTAGCAGGGCGCAGTTGTATTATAAACGGACTTGGGAATCAAGTGTTAAAAATGTGGCTCAACAGATTTTAGACTTCATTGTAATGCGCTCTGAAAAGATTATGGGCGAGAAGTTATTAAAAATACGCATGGAAGACTTTGCCGAATACATTGATGAAACGAGGTTAAGCGTTTCCAAAGAGCTGAGAAAGTTTGAAGAAGTCGGATTGCTTACCATTGGCAGAGGCACCATTCAGATTTTTGATTTAGAAAAATTGGTCTTATGGGTTGAGGAGCACAAAGACGAGTGATTGAGTACTTGGTAGCAACATAAAAAGAGACCGGATCTTTTCGACATACGAAAGAATCCGGTCTCTTTATTATATTCTATACGTTTTCACTTACTCCCATTCAATGGTTGCAGGTGGTTTTGAACTAATGTCATACGTTACACGATTAACGCCTTTCACCTTATTGATGATGTCATTGGATACTTTCCCCAGAAATTCGTAAGGAAGGTGAGCCCAATCGGCCGTCATAGCATCGGTAGATGTAACTGCACGAAGAGCAACCGCTCTTTCATACGTACGTTCATCGCCCATCACTCCAACTGATTGGACGGGCAATAAAATGACGCCGGCCTGCCATACCTGATCATAAAGGTCCCAATCACGCAAGCCTTGAATGAATATATCATCGGCATCTTGCAAAATACGCACCTTTTCGGGCGTAATATCTCCTAAAATACGTACTGCCAATCCGGGTCCGGGGAACGGATGGCGTTTAATGAGATGCTCCGGCATACCCAACTCACGTCCAACTCTTCTGACCTCGTCCTTAAACAGTAAACGTAAAGGTTCGCATAACTTCAAATTCATCTTCTCGGGCAAACCGCCTACATTGTGGTGGCTTTTAATAACCGTACCGGTTATTGAAAGAGACTCAATGCAATCCGGATAAATGGTACCTTGTGCAAGCCATTTTACATCTTTTATCTTGTGAGCTTCCACATCGAAAACATCGATAAAGCCTTTGCCTATAATCTTTCTCTTCGCTTCAGGCTCGGACACTCCTGCCAATTCACTAAAAAATTTCTCGCTGGCATCAACTCCAATTACATTTAGTCCCAGACAATTATAGTCATTCAATACATTAGCATACTCATTCTTACGCAACATACCGTGATCTACGAAGATACAAGTCAGATTACTACCGATGGCTTTATGAAGCAAAACGGCAGCTACGGATGAATCAACACCGCCGCTTAGCCCTAAAACAACTTTATCATCACCTAATTGCGCTTTCAATTCAGCCACTGTGCTTTCAATAAAAGAAGCAGGCGACCAGTCCTGTTTACACCCGCACACATCAACCACAAAGTTTTTTAAGATTTGCGTTCCGTCTTCCGTATGAAAAACCTCGGGATGAAACTGAACTCCCCACACCTTTGCATCGGTTACTTCATAAGCAGCAATAGCAACTTTGTCAGTCGAAGCAATAATTTTGAAATTATCGGGTATGGCAGTAATTGTATCACCGTGACTCATCCAGACTTGTGAATTGTTTCTCACCCCTTTTAACAGAATATTACCGGAATCAAGACTTGCCAAGTGAGCACGACCGTATTCACGTGTTCCGGCAGGCTCTACTTTGCCTCCATTGACGTACGAAATAAATTGCGCGCCGTAGCAAATTCCCAATATAGGGTATTTTCCCCATATCTCTTCCATATTAACTTTAAACGCTGCATCGTCATAAACAGAGAAAGGGCTACCCGACAGGATAACCCCTTTTACGCTCGGATCTTCTTTGGGAAACTTATTATAAGGTACAATTTCGCAATAAGTGTCGAGCTCGCGAACCCTGCGTCCAATAAGCTGTGTAGTTTGAGAACCGAAATCAAGTATAATAATTTTTTCTTGCATATAGAAGATATGTTTTGAAGTTTGCGCACAAAAGTACGCAAAATATCACGATTTTACTTCTTTTCTTTCAGTAAATCGCGAATTTCAGTCAACAATAGCTCTTCTTTACTTGGCGCTGGAGGCGGTGGAGGCGTTTGTTCGACCGCTTCCTGTTTGCGTGACATCTTATTTATAAGTTTAATAAACATAAAAATGGAGAATGCGATAATGATAAAATCAAAAGTTGCCTGCAAAAAGTTACCATAGTTTAACGTAACGGCTGCTGCTTCTTTTCCATCGGCACCTATTTCGGCCGCTTTCATTACCCACTTCAAATCTGTAAAGTTAACACCTCCAACCAGCAAACCGATAGGCGGCATAATCACATCTGCAACAACAGAAGATACTATTTTGCCAAATGCACCGCCAATGATTACACCGACTGCCAAATCAATCACATTGCCCTTCATGGCAAAAGATTTAAAATCCTGAAGCAAATTGTTTTTTCCCATTTTTTTTGTTTTTAATATTAATTTGTGCACTAATATAAAAACATTTTTTTAATTTTGCACCGCATTAAGTTGAAATATGAAGTCTTTCTACATATTTTGAATAAATATTATTAGAACCCTTAAAAGTTTAAACAAAATGATTAAAGTAGGTATTAATGGATTTGGCCGTATCGGACGTTTCGTTTTCCGTGCTGCTCAAACAAGAAATGACATTGAAATCGTAGGTATTAATGACCTTTGCCCAGTTGATTACTTGGCTTACATGCTGAAGTACGATACTGTACACGGTCAGTTCAAAGGTACAATCGAAGCTGACGTAGAAAAAAACCAGTTAATCGTTAACGGTAAAGCTATCCGCATCACAGCTGAAAGAAACCCTGCAGATCTGAAATGGAACGAAGTTGCTGCTGAATACGTTGTAGAATCTACTGGTTTATTCTTATCAAAAGAAAAAGCACAGGGTCACATCGATGCAGGTGCAAAATACGTAGTGATGTCTGCTCCTTCAAAAGACGATACCCCTATGTTCGTTTGCGGTGTTAACGAAAAGACTTACGCTGGTGAAACATTCGTTTCTAATGCATCTTGTACTACTAACTGTTTGGCTCCTATCGCTAAAGTATTGAATGACAAATTCGGTATCACAGACGGTTTGATGACTACAGTTCACTCAACTACTGCAACTCAGAAAACAGTTGACGGTCCTTCTTTGAAAGACTGGAGAGGTGGACGTGCTGCTGCTGGCAACATCATCCCTTCATCAACTGGTGCTGCTAAAGCTGTAGGTAAAGTAATTCCTGCTCTTAACGGTAAACTAACAGGTATGTCAATGCGCGTTCCTACTTTGGACGTTTCTGTAGTTGACTTAACTGTAAACTTAGCAAAACCTGCAACTTACGCAGAAATTTGTGCAGCAATGAAAGAAGCTTCTGAAGGCGAATTGAAAGGTATCCTTGGTTACACAGAAGATGCAGTTGTTTCTTCTGACTTCTTAGGCGATCCTCGTACTTCTATCTTCGATGCTAAAGCAGGTATCGCTTTAACTGATACTTTCGTTAAAGTTGTATCTTGGTATGACAACGAAATTGGCTATAGCAACAAAGTTCTTGACTTGGTAGCTTACATGGCTTCAGTTAACAACAAGTAATTATACGCTGTATTACTTATAATGAAACTGCTTCGGAGCTTCCGAAGCAGTTTTTTTTTGCAACTTACCTAATACTTTGTTAAAAAACTATTCTTATCAGCTTAAATAAAGCACAATTTTAGTATGTTTGTATCTTGAAAATAAGTATAAACAATTAATCTACGGATTATATGAGACGAATTGCACTATCTCTTTTTTTATTTTGCACTGTAAATATGATAAATGCCCAAAATCCTTTTTTCGAAAAGTATAATACTCCGCATCAAACCGTACCGTTTGATAAAATAAAAAATGAACATTATGAACCGGCCATGCTCGAAGGAATAAAACTTCATGAAGCAGAGATTGAGGCCATCATCAATAACCCTGAAGCACCCACTTTTGCCAACACAATAGTAGCTTATGAAAAATCCGGAAAGTTCCTGGATAGAGTTACTACGGTATTTGGAAATCTTCGTAGCGCTGAAACGAATGATGATTTGCAAAAGATTGCTCAAAAAATGATTCCTTTATTAAGCGAGCACAGCAATAACATCAGCTTGAATGAGAAGTTATTTCAACGCGTAAAAGCGGTTTATAAGCAAAAAAGTAAATTATCGCTGACCATTGAGCAAGCTAAATTGTTGGATGACATCTACGATGGCTTTGTGCGACGGGGAGCCAACCTGCAAGGAGAAGCACGCAATAAATACAGAGAGTTAAGTAAAAAACTCAGCACATTAACGCTTCAATTTGGAGAGAACAACCTGAAAGAAACCAACAACTTCCAACTGGTTCTCACACAAAAGGAACAACTAGCCGGATTACCCGAGGGGATTGTTGAAGCAGCCGCACAAACAGCCCGCGAAAAAGGAGTTGAAGGCTGGGTCATCACTCTTCATGCACCTAGCTATGTTCCTTTTATGACTTATGCAAGTAACCGTGAGCTACGAAAAGAACTCTACATGGCATATAATACCAAATGTACTAAAGACAATGAATTCAACACGCTTGATATCGTTAAAGATTTAGTGAACACACGTATGCAAATAGCTCAATTGCTGGGATATAAAAGCTATGCGGATTATACGTTGAAAGAGCGCATGGCCGAAAGCAGTAAGAATGTTTATAAGTTATTGGATCAGCTACTCGATGCCTACACTCCTACAGCTAAGGCAGAATACAACGAAGTACAAGAGTTAGCGCGTAGCACTCAGGGTAAAGAGTTTCGCCTCATGCCTTGGGACTGGTCATACTATTCTGATCAATTAAAAAATAAAAAGTTCAGCCTGAACGACGAGATGCTTCGCCCTTACTTTGAATTGAGTAATGTAAAAGAAGGTGTCTTCGGACTTGCCACTCGATTATATGGTATTACTTTCCGTAAAAATAGCGAAATCCCGGTTTACCATCCGGATGTTGACGCTTACGAGGTATTGGATAAGGACGGAAGTTTCTTAGCTGTTTTATATACTGACTTCCACCCGCGTGCCGGTAAACGTGCCGGTGCATGGATGACCAGCTTTAAGGGTCAATGGATTGATGACCAAACAGGAGAAAACAGTCGTCCGCACATAACATTGGTCATGAATTTCACTAAACCCACCGAAAGTAAACCAGCTTTATTAACATTCGATGAGGTCAATACTTTTCTTCATGAATTCGGTCACGGTTTGCATGGTATCTTTGCCAACACTCATTATGAGAGTCTGAGCGGAACAAGCGTTTATCGTGACTTTGTGGAACTTCCATCGCAAATAATGGAGAACTTTGCAGTTGAAAAGGATTTCTTGAGCACTTTTGCCAAACATTATCAAACTGGCGAGATAATTCCCGACACTTTGGTGCAACGCATTATAGATTCATCTAACTTTAATGTTGCTTACGCTTGTCTGCGCCAAGTTAGTTTCGGCTTACTCGACATGGGCTGGTATACCCGAACTACACCTTTTACCGGCGATGTGAAGGCATACGAACAAAAGGCATGGGAGAAAGCGCAGATTTTACCCGTAGTTGAGGGCACTTGCATGAGCGCTCAGTTCTCACACATATTCGCCGGAGGATACTCTGCCGGGTATTACAGTTACAAATGGGCTGAGGTTCTGGATGCCGATGCTTTCTCTCTTTTTATGCAAAAAGGAATATTTAATCAGGAAGTAGCACAGTCATTCCGTAACAACATTCTATCAAAAGGAGGAACAGAGCATCCGATGACGCTTTACAAGCGATTCCGCGGACAAGAACCTAGCATTGACGCCCTCCTGATTAGAAATGGAATAAAGAAATAAAAAAAATGAAAAACAGGTGTTTGTTCATATTGTTATGTATACTTCCCATGCTCTGCGGATGCAATGAGAGTGACGATGTAGTCAGAATCTTCACTGGGAAAACCTGGAAGTTAACGGATGTGTTGGATGGTGGCACTTATATTGTTCGTAATCCGTATGATGCTTCAAGCAACCCCGGGTATTGGAGTAGCAACGAAGCCAAAGAAGCATCTATCAAGTTATTAGAGGCTGAGAATAATTTCACCATAACTTTCACAGGCGTTCTCACAAATAAGACAATAAGTGGTGGTATATCCGGAAGAGCAGCTAGTACTTCTTTTACCGGTTCATGGAGTGCAGACGCTGAAAGCAACTATTTTACTGCTAAACCATCTTCCACTTCAGATAATGATGCACTGGGTAGAGCCTTTTTAAATGGTTTGAACAACGCAACCTCTTACAAAGGTGACGAGAACAACCTGTATATTTATTTTAAGGAAGGACAAAGAACAAGATGCTTATTGTTTCACGTCCAAGAATAAAGTGAGAATACATGGAAGCACCAAACAAACAATTAGAATTAGACATGCGTTATATACGCATGGCCAAAATATGGGCAGAAAACTCTTATTGCGAGCGCCGCAAAGTTGGTGCGCTAATCGTCAAGGATAAAATGATCATATCCGACGGATACAATGGAACTCCGTCGGGTTTTGAAAACATCTGTGAAGACGAAAACAACGTAACCAAACCTTACGTATTGCATGCAGAGGCTAATGCCATAACCAAAATAGCACGTTCAAACAACAGTAGCGATGGTGCTACCATGTACGTGACCGATGCCCCATGCATTGAATGTGCCAAATTAATCATTCAAGCAGGCATCAAAAGACTTGTGTATTCGAAGGAGTACCGGGTAGAAGACGGAATTAATTTATTAAAAAGGGCTGGCATCGAGGTTATTTACCTGAACCCCGATAAAAGTGACTCCATAACCGACTAAGTAATCAGGGACAAACGTTCAAATTATATTAAGGACATGCGTACAAAAAACTCTTCACGGTTTATACCCATTGTAATTGCAATCAGTGTAGTTATTGGAATTCTTATTGGAACTTTCTATGCAAAACATTTTGCCGGAAACCGATTGGGCATCATCAACAGCTCGTCAAACAAACTAAATGCTTTGCTTCGAATCGTTGACGATCAGTATGTTGATACGGTAAACATGACCGATTTGGTTGAGAAAGCGCTTCCGCAAATATTAGCAGAACTGGATCCGCACTCTACTTACATACCGGCTAAAGATTTGGCGGAAGTCAACTCCGAATTAGAGGGAAGCTTTAGCGGTATTGGCATTCAATTTACCATTCAGGATGACACCATACATGTAAACAGTGTTATTCAGGGTGGTCCTTCTGAAAAAGTGGGGCTCATGGCAGGCGATCGTATTGTATCTGTGAACGACACGGCATTTGTGGGAAAGAAAGTAACCAATGAACTTGCCATGAGAAAGCTCAAAGGGCCTAAAGGCAGTGAGGTTAAATTGGGTATTAAACGAATGAGCGAAAAAGAGGTTCTTCATTTTTCAATTATCCGCGGAGAGATTCCTCAAAATACAATTGATGCTGCTTATATGATTTCCGATAATTTTGGATACGTGCAAATAAGCAAGTTTGGACGCACCACACACGTTGAATTATTAAATGCAATAGCCCAACTCAGTCACAAGAACTGTAAAGGACTGATTATTGACTTACGGGGCAATACGGGCGGATACATGGAAGCTGCCATTCGTATGGTGAACGAATTTTTACCTGAAGGACGCTTGATTGTATATACGCAAGGGCGTAAATATCCACGAACCGACGAATATGCTAACGGCACAGGCAGTTGCCAGAAAATGCCTATTGTAGTACTCGTCGATGAAGGTTCTGCTTCTGCCAGTGAGATATTCGCAGGGGCTATTCAGGATAATGACAGAGGGGTTATCATCGGAAGACGCTCTTTTGGTAAAGGATTGGTTCAGCAGCCTATAGATTTCAGTGACGGTTCAGCTATACGCCTTACGATAGCTCGTTATTATACTCCCGCAGGTCGTTGCATACAACGTCCTTATGAAAATGGAAAAGATCAGAATTATGAAATGGATTGGCTAACTCGTTACGAACACGGTGAATTCTTCTCCAGAGACAGTATCAAACTGGATGAGAAATTACGGTATTCAACCACTTTAGGCCGTCCTGTATACGGAGGTGGAGGCATTATGCCCGATATTTTTGTTCCACAAGACACAACAGGGGTCAGCTCTTATTTAACAAGTGTATTGAACAAAGGATTAACCATTCAATTTACCTTCCAGTACACAGATAAGAACAGAGATAAAATGGCCCAATTTGAAGATGAGACAACCTTACTGTCGTATCTTCGTCGCCAAAACATAGTAGAACAATTTGTGCGTTACGCAGAAACGAAAGGGATTAAAAGAAGAAATATCTTGATACAGAAATCCCATAAACTATTGGAAAGAAATATCTATGGCAATATCATTTACAATATGCTAGGAAAAGAATCTTATATTAAGTTCTTCAACAACAGCGATGCAACTGTAAAAAGAGCGATTCAAATTCTTGAAAAGGGAGAATCATTCCCTAAAGCACCAGCTAATGCCAACCAACCAAAAACAAAAAATGAAGGAAAGAAAAAAAGAACTGCGCAAGCTGATAGCAGAGGAGAAAGCCAAGTACTCCGCCTCTATGCTGAAAGATCTTTCTGCTGATATACTTTTGCATCTCGAAAAGCACCCTGCTTTTCGAGATGCAAAAACCGTACTTCTCTATCATTCAATGAAAGACGAAGTATACACTCACAGCTTTATTGACAAATGGACAGATAGCAAACAAATAGTGCTTCCCGTAGTAGTGGGTGACACATTGGAAATACGTCGTTACGAAGGAATTGGTAGCATGAAACCTGGTCCTTACGGCATTCTTGAACCTATAGGTACTGTTTTAGATAATTATTCATCTATCGATTTAGTGGTTGTTCCCGGTGTGGCTTTTGATCGGGAAAGAAATCGTTTAGGGCATGGGAAAGGATATTACGACAAAATACTTCCTCAACTAGCAGCCTATAAAATCGGAATCTGCTTTCCTTTCCAATTGGTAGAGAAAGTACCAGCCGACTCATTTGACGTAAAAATGGACGCTATCATAGTTGGAGCGTCTGAGATATAAAGCTCAAAGGTTTAACGAAAGATGATGTTTGTGATAACGGTTGCCCCTACGTGATTATTTAAGTTGCGAACAAGAATTTCCCTCCCCATCATCAACTCCTGGCGAAGTACTGAAGAAGTCAGATGAACATACAATATCTGATTTTTTATAAACAATTCTTTGGTATAGAAATTTATGGTAGGACCCAAAACCTCTTTCCAAGCGGCCATGAGTCGCTGTTCATTCAACGGAGCCTCCAAACTCTCCTGTCTTAGAAACTGCTGAATTAATTTTCCAATTTGTTCTGCGTCATTTCTTTTCATGTCAGTTCTCCTTCATCAATTGAACCTCACCCTTTTCAACTAAAAACATGCTATGATCACTCTCCAAGTTCAAAAGAATTTGATCTAAATGCTCCCGGTTCGTATCTGTTATAAATATTTGTCCAAAACTGTCACCCGATACTAGTTTCACAATTTGTTCCACTCGTGAAGCATCCAGCTTATCGAATATATCATCGAGCAATAATAAGGGAACAGAGCCTCCGGTTCTTTTTAAAAAATCAAACTGAGCCAGTTTCAGAGCCACAAGATATGTTTTATTTTGCCCCTGCGAACCTTCCCGTTTTATAGGAAAATCACCGAGCAACATATTTAGTTCGTCTTTGTGGATACCCTTAAGAGAATAGCCCATAATTTGGTCTTTCACTCTGCTTTCCTTAATGACTTCTAACAACGAGTTGCCAGAGGCGTGTGAATCATAAGACAAACCCACCTTCTCTTTGTCTTGTGAAATAAAAGAATAGAAAGTCTGGAAGATGGGAATAAATTCACGTATAAACTGCTCACGTTTACGACATACCATTTCACCGGCTGTAGCCATTGCTTCTTCCCAAATAAGAAAAAGTTCTTCCTCAACCGGGAATTCACTTTTCAACAACGTGTTACGTTGCGCCATGGCTTTATTATAACGAATCAGATTTTCCAGATAATCTTTGTCATATTGAGAAATAACCACATCCATAAACCTCCGTCTTTCTTCGCTGCCACCAGCTATCAAATCAGCATCGGCAGGCGAAACCATAACCAATGGCACAAATCCAATGTGATCCGACAAACGGGAATACTCCTTTTTATTTCGCTTAAATTGCTTTTTTGATCGTTTCTTCATCCCACAATAAACTTCCTCAGGAGATCCATCTTCGGCTTCATAAAAACCTTGGATAACAAAAAAGTCCTGCTCATGCCGGATGTTCTGTGAATCAACCGGATTAGCGGCACTTTTACAGAAGGATAAAAAATAAATGGCATCGAGCAAGTTGGTCTTCCCCATTCCGTTCTGTCCGAAAAAGCAATTTAGCTTAGCAGAAAAGTTCAACTCAACCTGTTCCAGGTTTTTATAATTTAAGATAGAAATTCGTTTCAAAATCATAAGCAACATAAACTTAGGTTACAAAAGTAGCAAGAATTTCGAGGTTTTAGGTTACTAAAGAAAAAAAGATGGCTCTAAATTTCCTTTATATATATAAAAAAACTACTTTTGCTGACCGAAATATCTGGTTTGAAAAACAACAAAAAAATATTAAAATAAAATGGCAGATAAAAAGAACCACCACGAATCCTTAAATGTAGAAGAGGCATTGAGCGTATCTGAAGCATTTATCGTTAAACACAAAACCGCAATTATTGGCTTTGTTGCAGGCGTTATTATTTTAGTAGCCGGTGCTTTAGCATACAAACACTTATATGCTGAGCCTCGTGAAGAAAAAGCTCAAGCCGCTATTTTCAAGGGTCAGGAGTATTTTGAGCAGGATGCTTATGATATGGCACTTAATGGTGACAGTTTGGGTTACCAAGGTTTCCTAAAAATTGCAGATCAGTTCAGTGGAACATCCACAGCTAATCTGGCCAAAGCATACGCCGGCATCTGTTACAAGAACTTAGGTAAATACGATGAAGCATTGAAACAATTGGAAAGTTTTGACGGTGATGATCAAATGGTAGCTCCTGCTATTCTTGGTGCAACAGGTAACTGCTATGCCGAACTTGGACAATTAGATAAAGCCTCTTCTATCTTGCTGAAGGCAGCAGATGAGGCAGACAATAATACATTGAGCCCTATTTTCCTTATGCAGGCTGGTGAAATATTGGTTAAACAAGGCAAATTTGATGATGCAGTAACTGCTTATACAAAGATAAAAGATAAATATTTCCAGTCTTATCAGGCTATGGATATTGATAAGTACATTGAACGTGCTAAACTTCTGAAGAAATAAGAAGCAAGTTCCATTACTTATTGTGTAGCGCAGATTTCCGCAGATACTGAATCTACGAAGATCTGCGCTATTTATTTTAAAACATACTCATACAACTAATTAAATTAATATAATTCAGATTATGGCAACAGCATATCATAACTTATCAGATTACGACTTTAGCTCGGTACCTGATGCTTCTGAAATGAAATTCGGCATTGTAGTATCCGAATGGAATAGCCAAATAACAGGCGCTCTGTTAAACGGTGCAGTTTCAACACTGAAAAAGCATGGAGTCAAGGAAGATAACATTCTCGTAAAAACAGTACCCGGAAGCTTTGAATTAACTTTTGGCGCCAATCAAATGATTGAGAGCACAGAGGTCGATGCAGTTATTGCTATCGGATGCGTTATTAAAGGAGACACTCCACATTTTGATTATGTTTGCATGGGCGTAACTCAAGGCATTACTCATTTGAACGTAACTGGCGATATACCAGTCATTTACGGATTGATAACGACTAACACCCTAGAGCAAGCTGAAGACAGAAGTGGTGGAAAGCTAGGAAATAAAGGGGATGAATGTGCAATTACTGCAATAAAAATGATCGATTTTGTTTGGAGTTTAAATAAATAATCGTATCTTTGCACCGCATTAGAAAACAAAGGGCAAATACCAGAGTGGCCAAATGGGGCAGACTGTAAATCTGCTGGCTTACGCCTACGGTGGTTCGAATCCATCTTTGCCCACTTCTAATTGCGGAAGTAGCTCAGTTGATAGAGCATTAGCCTTCCAAGCTGAGGGTCGCGGGTTTGAGCCCCGTCTTCCGCTCAAAAGAGAATCTGAAAACAGATTCTCTTTTTTTATATCCACAATTAACGTTTCACGAAGATTCGTCTATCGCTAACCCACTCAAAAGCCAATGGCTTAGATAAAAAGCTTTTCACCTTATCAGCAATTTCCTGACTCAAGTAATCAGTAGTAGTCATACTAAAGGTTAGCGTATCATCTTCTTTATTCAAAGAAGCCTTCATTAAGAATAAGTCAGCTGCATCTCTGGCCTCTGTGTATTCCAACTGTTTAGTAGAATCTGGGTATATAAAGAAATCATCCATAACGGGCAATAGAATAAATTGTGATGCAGGTAGTTCTTGCCAATCAGTTGTATAAAACCTTATTTCACTATCACAAGCCGGTGCGCACGCTGTAGAAATCGCGCAAACAATCTTTGTTGAATCTGTGGTAGTCAACAACTTCATTTGCCAATCACTCTGTTCTGTCATCTTCATACGAATGTAATCAACAGATAGATCTGTCATTTCCGACGTATTACCAAACTTGTTTTTCACCTGCGCTCTCATTTTGCTATCAAGAAAATCAATGCAATCTTCTCTATTCACTTTCGTGAGCAAAGGCATCAACGAATCGGGCATGTTAATAAAAACAGTTCGTGCATCCTGCGCCTGCGCGAATAAAGCCAGAAACAAAAGAAATGATCCTAGTAAGCTCTTTTTCATATCTATTTTTTATTTTGATCCCAAATATAAGAATATCATACCGATTAGTACCAGTATAAGGTCAACTGCTTTACTTTTTAAATTCTTTTCACGGAAGAACATCGCTCCAAACAAGAAAGATACAACAACGCTTCCACGTCTCACCATGGAAACAATGGAGATCATCGAATCGTCGAAACTAAGCGCATAGAAATAAACGAAATCGGCAGCTGAAAGAAAAATTGAAATAAGCAAGATGGCCCAGTCCCATCTGAACGGAGTGGTTTCCTTTCGTTTAGGCCACCACAATAAAGCCAAAATAGGGCACATAATAAATACCTGATATACATTGTACCAAGACTGCACCACCATCGGATTAAACTGTCTCATCAAAAACTTATCATACAGTCCACTAATTGCCCCTGTTATGGCAGCCATGACAATAAAGAAGATCCATTTGTTATGTGCAAAATCGATCCCTTCTTTCTTTCCTGATCGACTCAACATAAAAAACGAGAGAATAGCAAGCATCACCCCAACCCATTGATAAAGATTAAGACGTTCACCAAACAGCAGCATGGCGCCCACTAAAACCATTACAGGACGAGTAGCATTAATAGGCCCCACAATGGTAAGTGGCAAATGTTTCATCCCAAAATAACCAAATATCCAGGAAGAAAGTACGATAAACGATTTGATGATTATAAACTTATGCACATCCCAGCCAACTAGAGGTACATGAAAAAGGGTGCCTTCAAGTATGGAAGGAGCGATAGCGGATAATCCGATAAAAGGCAAGAAGATAAGACTTGAGAATAAAGTATTGAGAAACAAAACCGGCAAAACGGCATTCTCTTTCAGCGAATGTTTTTTAAAGACATCGTAAAAGCCTAGTAAAACAGCCGAAAGAAAGGCAAATAATAACCACATTTTTACTATATTTATTTATATAAAACGAAAATCAGTCAATAAACAAATTTTCAGGATACTCCACATTAACCAAAAAAAGAGCCTGACCGGGAGCTGAAGTGCCCGCTTTACCGCGATCTTGCAGTTCTATCACCTGCTTAAAATCTTGAACGGTCATTTTACCTCTGCCCACTTCAAGCAAAGTGCCCACAATAGCCCGAACCATGTTACGCAAAAAACGATCAGCCCGAATTGTAAATACCCAAGTTGCTTCGTCGACCTGAGTCCACTCAGCCATCGTTATGCGACAAATGTTTGTTCTTACGTCCGTATGCAATTTGCTAAAACTGGTAAAATCGGAATAGTCAAATAACTCTTGGGCAGCTTCATTCATCCTTTTAAAATCAAGGTTCCCATGAATACGGCAACGATATTGGCGATTAAACGGATTCTTAGAAGTGGTAATATAATACTTATAGGTACGTGCAGTAGCATCAAAACGTGCATGTGCGTCAGATTTCACTCTTCGAACCTGGTAAACTGAAATATCAGGAGGTAATAAACGATTCAGTTTATCTGCAACCAACTCTACATCCAAAGCATCTCCTTCAAAGTCAAAATGTGCAACCATCAACGTGGCATGTACACCAGCATCCGTTCTTCCGGCACCAATCACCTCAATTTCACGTCGCAGGAAAGTGGCAAGTGCTTTCATTAAACATTCCTGCACACTAATCCCATTAGGCTGAATTTGCCATCCGTGATAGTTTGTTCCATCATACGCCAAATAAATAAAATATCTCTGAGTTGCCATTTCTTCAAGTTAAGGAGAATAAATAATCAAGAAAGAACTGTCAGACTCTTATCTGACAGTAATATGAAAACATCCTTGTTTAAGTTCGTACTTTACATAGCATTTATTGGCTTCGCGCATATCTCTCAATACTTCTGAGAGTACCAATTTTAAGGTGTCGGCACTCACATCCTCAGAAGGGCGGCCATCAGGATCCTCCACTTTTCTAAAACGTTTCCAGCTAACGTCAAAAGTAGTTCCATAAAAATGAGCTGAGTTCTCAGATGCATTACCATTACGACGACGTAATTTCTTAACGTCATCTTTAGTTCTTAAAACCGAAGTTACAACTATTTTATTCGGATTTAAGCCTTTTGATTCAAGTGAATCAAGAAAAACAAGACCGATTGAATCGAGTAAGCTGCTAGCACGAGGAACTAAATAAGGCAATGAGTGAGTCAACGAATCAAGTGAATAATGCTCATTGTCTCTTATTTCCATCAATTGGCCTTTTAAATTTTCGGCTTCTTCTCTTGAATTAAGAGGTATTATTCCATGGGTACGCGCAGCAACCAGTTGAATATCATTCAAGTCGCCGAAAGAGCGCTTATAGCTGATTACACCGTGAATATTCCGAGGATTGTTCACCTTTAGTGACATATCTTTTTTCCCACTCGGAAAAACCAACAACGCAATCAGTCCCAAAAACAAAAATAAAAGAAGATAGCCTATCCGGCGATATTTTGGTTTCAATTTTCGCATATCACTATTACTGTTTTCTTAGCGCAAAGATAAGGAAAATGCCATTTATCAGAAATAAGCCGGCAAATTAAATCGATTGTAAATAGATAAAATGTGCCGACGATTGCTTAAATTTGCAGACGTTTTGGCCGAGCATAATCTACAACCCGGCAAATTATTGTTCGCCGAGCAAACAAATCAACCCTTAAACTCATTTAATGATAGAAAAACTAATTGTTCTTGAGGACATTGATCCTGTTATTTTTTACGGTGTGAATAACGCTAACATACAATTGCTAAAGGCGCTCTACCCCAAATTGAGAATCGTTGCCAGAGGAAACGTAATCAAGGTATTGGGAGATGAGCTTGAGATGTGTGCTTTTGAAGAAAACATTCAGGCTCTGGAGAAATATTGTGCAGAGTACAATTCTCTGAAAGAAGAAGTAATCATCGATATTGTTAAAGGTAACGCGCCGCAAGCTGAAAAAACGGGCAATGTCATTGTTTTCAGTGTAACAGGAAAGCCAATTATTCCACGAAGTGAAAACCAATTAAAGCTAGTTGAAGGCTTTGCCAAGAATGACATGATATTTGCAGTAGGGCCAGCCGGGTCAGGCAAAACCTATACAGCAATAGCATTAGCCGTAAGAGCATTAAAAAACAAAGAAATAAAAAAAATAATCCTTAGCAGGCCAGCCGTTGAAGCTGGAGAAAAACTTGGTTTCCTGCCGGGAGATATGAAAGAGAAAATTGATCCGTATTTACAGCCATTGTATGATGCATTACAAGATATGATTCCGGCAGCTAAGCTGAAAGAATATATGGAATTAAATATTATCCAAATAGCACCTTTAGCATTTATGCGCGGACGTACTCTGAATGATGCAGTCGTCATTTTAGATGAAGCACAAAATACAACGGTTCAACAAATCAAAATGTTCCTCACCCGTATGGGGATGAACACTAAAATGATTGTAACAGGTGATATGACGCAGATAGACCTTCCTCCGTCTCAGACTTCCGGTTTGATACAGGCCATGAAGATACTAAAAGGAGTAAAAGGAATTAGCTTTGTTGAATTGGGTAAACGAGACATTGTGCGCCACAAACTAGTAGAGCGTATTGTTGATGCTTATGAGAAATTCGATAAAGAACAAAAAGCTGCGCGGGACAAAAAAAGAGAAGAAGAAAAGAATGATAACCAGAATGGGTAAATCCTAATTGTAATTGAATATGAAAGCATTAGTAAAAACCGATTTCAACTTTCCAGGACAACAAAGTGTATATCACGGTAAGGTACGTGATGTGTATAACATTAATGATGAACTTCTAGTAATGGTAGCAAGTGACCGAATTTCGGCATTTGATGTAATATTACCTAAAGGCATTCCTTTCAAAGGACAGGTTTTAAACCAAATTGCAGCCAAATTTCTTGATGCAACTGCAGATATTGTTCCTAATTGGAAAATAGCGACTCCCGATCCGATGGTTACGGTTGGTATCAAGTGTGAAGGATTCCGCGTAGAGATGATTATTCGCGGTTATTTAACCGGAAGTGCATGGCGAGAATATGAAGCAGGATGTCGCAATTTATGCGGTGTAGCTCTGCCCGACGGAATGAAAGAAAACCAAAAGTTCCCCACTCCGATTATCACACCAACAACCAAGGCAGATGCCGGACATGATGAAAACATCTCAAAAGAAGAAATAATCAGCCAAGGTTTAGTAAGCAAAGAAGACTATGAGCTTATGGAAAAATATACCTATGCGTTATTTCAACGTGGCACCGAGATGGCTGCAGAAAAAGGATTGATTTTGGTGGACACAAAATATGAATTTGGGAAAAAGGATGATAAAGTTTACCTGATTGACGAGATACATACGCCAGACTCATCACGTTATTTCTACGCAGAAGGCTATGAAGACAAATTCGCGCAAGGAGAACCTCAAAGACAACTCTCAAAAGAATTTGTTCGCCAATGGTTGATTGAGCGCAACTTCATGGGTAAAGAAGGGCAAGTTGTACCCGAAATGACCGATGAATATGTAGAATCGGTATCTGAACGTTACATTGAGCTTTATGAACACATTGTTGGTGAAAAATTTAATAAAGCCAATGCCGAAGATGTTGCAGCACGTATCGAAAAAAATGTAACTGAGTTCCTGAAAAAATGAATTATCCACAAGAAAACATCAAACCTTACGGAAGCGAAGGCAGAAAAGCTCCGCAAGTAGAGCGCATGTTTGATAACATCGCGCACAAATATGACTTGCTCAATCACATGCTCTCCATGGGCATTGATAAATACTGGAGACGCAAAGCCATAAACTGGCTACAGCCTTTTGCACCAAAACAGATTATGGATGTAGCAACCGGAACAGGTGATTTTGCTATTCTGGCGTATCGCATGCTACAACCTGATAAAGTAATCGGTACTGATATATCCGAAGGAATGATGAATGTGGGTAGAGATAAAGTTGAAAAGTACAATCTTTCGGATAAAATACATTTTATCCGTGAAGATTGTACTTCACTATCATTCGAGTCCGGTAAATTTGACGCTATAACGGTGGCATTTGGTATTCGAAACTTTGAAGATTTAGATAAAGGGTTAAGAGAAATGCAACGAGTACTGTGTCCCGGAGGACATTTGGTAATTCTTGAACTGACAACCCCAGAGCGCTTTCCAATGAAGCAACTATTTGCCATCTATTCTAAAATAGTTATTCCCACTCTGGGTAAACTCTTATCAAAAGACAAGAATGCCTATTCTTATCTTCCGCAAACCATAAAAGCTTTCCCACAAGGAGAGGTGATGAAAGAAGCAATTGCTAAAGCGGGTTTCAGCGTTGTTAGTTTTGAGAGACTTACCATGGGAATTTGTACTCTTTACACAGCTACTAAATAATTTATAAAACATATAGTCATGCAAAAATACGGTTTGGTTGGTTATCCATTGAAACATTCCTTCTCAATTGGATATTTTAATGAGAAATTCTCTTCTGAAAAGATTGAAGCAGAATATATTAACTTTGAGATTCCTGATATTAATAATTTTCCGGAAATCATCGAAGCGAACCCAAATTTACATGGACTAAATGTCACTATACCCTACAAAGAAAAAGTGATTCCCTATCTTGACGAACTGGATAAGCAGACTGCTGCTATCGGGGCTGTTAACGTAATCAAAATCATTCGAAACAAAGGAGGAAAGCCCAAACTGATAGGATACAATTCAGACATTATCGGATTTACTCAATCCATACAACCGCTTCTGCAGTCACACCACAAGAAAGCCTTAATACTGGGAACAGGTGGAGCTTCCAAGGCTGTGTTCCACGGTCTTAAAAACTTAGGTATTGAAGCAAAATTCGTTTCACGAACCGCACGTTTTGGTATGTTGACCTATGAAGAGCTTAACGCGGAAATTATCAAAGAATATACCGTCATAGTCAATTGCACTCCTGTGGGCATGTATCCCAAAGTAGATGCCTGCCCTGACATTCCTTATGAAGCTATAACTTCCGAACACTTATTGTATGACCTCCTTTACAATCCTAATATAACTCTTTTCATGAAAAAGGGAGAGGCCAAAGGAGCTGTTACTAAAAACGGATTGGAAATGCTCTTACTACAAGCATTTGCTGCTTGGGAAATCTGGCAAAAATAAACCCAAACAGCCTCGACTATGAAACGCCGCAATATTCTTTTCATACTAAGCGCACTCATCTTACTGATAGTTGGCGGACTAACTTGGGGAAGTTTCTACATGTTAAATTATTCTCTTCGTCCTGATAAAAACAAAGAGACTAAGGAAGAATCTCTCGCATATATGTTCCGTGAGTATCCTTACATAAAACCTTGGATAGATAGCTTACAAGAAGTTGGTGCATTGAGAGATACAAACATTTACAGTCCGGCAAACAATGTCAAACTACACGCTTATTATATAAAAGCCTCAAGGCCTACTACACACACCGCTGTTATTGTACATGGGTATACAGACAACGCCATACGAATTATGCAAATTGGCTATATGTATAACCATGATTTGGGATTCAACATCTTATTACCTGACCTTCAGTACCATGGACAAAGTGAAGGGAACGCCATCCAAATGGGTTGGAAGGATCGCTTAGATGTGCTGCATTGGATGCAAACCGCAGCACATATTTACGGTGATTCCATCCGTATGGTAGTTCATGGAATTTCGATGGGAGCCGCCACAACCATGATGGTATCGGGAGAACCTCAACAAAATTATGTAAAGTGCTTTGTGGAAGATTGCGGATATACAAGTGTATGGGAGCAATTTAGTAAAGAACTTAAAGAACAGTTTAATATACCGGATTTTCCTTTGTTGTATGCAGCTAGTTGGCTTTGTCAGCTAAAGTACGGATGGAATTTTCAGGAAGCCTCAGCTCTTGATCAAATAAAACATTGTCATCTACCCATGCTTTTTATACACGGTGATGCAGATAAATATGTACCAACCTACATGGTAAACAAACTTTTTGAGAACAAACCTGCCCCCAAAGAATGTTGGATTGTTCCCAACGCTGAACATGCAGTTTCTTATAAAGAAAACAAAGAAGCATACACCAAAAGAGTGAAAGAATTTGTAAGCAAATACATATTCTGATTTTTTATTGGCCTAAACTTCCTGATTACATGTTTTTTGAGTAGGTTTGTGTTATTAAATAAATAAAGATGAAACGACTCTTAATCATTCTTACATTTTTCTGCTTATGGCTGCAAGTTCAGTCACAGGAGAACAAGATATATACAGTAGATAACATCCCCAAAGTGCACTTGCAAAATAAAACAAGGTATGTTTGTAACCCCGAAGGAATACTTTCGGAAGCAGCCGTTGATTCTATTGATCGGATGCTGTATCATTTAGAAGAACAAACCGGCATTGAGTCGGTCGTTGCAGTTTTACCGTCCATCGGTGAAGTTGATTGCTTCGACTTTTCTCATCAATTGCTTAATTCATGGGGTGTAGGAAAAAAAGGAAAAGATAACGGACTCGTTATTTTGCTTGTTACCGATCAACGCTGCATTCAGTTTTATACCGGTTATGGACTGGAGGGAGTGCTACCCGATGCTATCTGCAAAAGAATACAAACCAAAGATATGATTCCGTACCTGAAAGACCAAGATTGGGATAAGGGAATGGTATCAGGTATAAAATCTACCGTATCGCGGTTAGATGGTTCCATGCCTAATGATGCGCAAGAAGAATCTGAAGACGGCGGTGTTTTCTTTTTGTTCATTGCCATTGCCGGTGTGGTACTGGTAGGCGGACTAACTAGCTTATGGGCTATCTGGATTAGTACCAAATGCCCTAAATGCGGAAAACACAAACTTCAGCGAAGCAGTACACAACTCATATCTAAACGTAACGGAGTAAAAACAGAAGATGTTATTTATACTTGTATGAATTGTGGACATAGCATTGTCAGACGTCAACAATCGTATGACGATAACTATCGGGGAGGCGGTGGTAGCGGAGGTCCGTTCATCGGTGGTTTTGGTGGTGGCAGCTTTGGCGGTGGCGGCGGTTTCAGCGGCGGTAGCTTCGGAGGAGGCTCCGGTGGTGGCGGTGGAGCAGGATCACGCTTTTAAAAAATAAATAGTAATAATTAAAACGAGAAGAATATATGAAAAAGTCAGTTATCATTTTAATAGCTGTTATAGCAGTCATTGCCATTTGGGCAGTATCTTCCTATAACGGTATGGTATCCATGGAAGAAAATGTAAGTAACCAATGGGCCAATGTTGAGACACAATATCAACGTCGTTCCGACCTGATTCCTAACTTGGTTAATACAGTAAAGGGATATGCTTCACATGAAAAAGAAACACTGGAAGGAGTTATTGCAGCGCGTTCACAAGCTACGCAAATGAAAGTCGATCCATCGAACCTTACTCCCGAAGCTATAGCTAAATATCAAAAAGCACAAGGAGAGATAGGCGCTGCATTAGGTAAATTATTGGCTATCACCGAGAATTATCCTGATCTAAAAGCCAATCAAAACTTTTTAGAGCTACAAGCACAACTTGAAGGGACAGAGAATCGCATAAATGTAGCCCGTAAAAACTTCAACGATGCTGCTAAAGAGTACAATACGGCCATTCGCAGATTCCCCAAAAACATCTTTGCCGGAATGTTCGGATTTGAAAAGCGTCCCTACTTCGAAGCTGAAGATGGAGCTGAAAAGGCACCCAAGGTTGAGTTTTAAAAGAATAATCTTTTCTTAAGGTACAAGGAAATGGAGGCCGGTTATTATAATAACCGGCCTCCATTTCCTGTATTTATGCATTCCTAAAATGAGTATCTGACAAAAATAGTTGCCTGTAAACGAAAAATGAAGTAATTTTGCGGCATATACATTAAAAATGTTCCATTCATGAGTAACCAACGATACATGCAACGTGGCGTATCAGCATCTAAAGAAGATGTACACAATGCCATAAAAAACATCGATAAAGGTATTTTTCCTCAAGCTTTTTGCAAAATTATTCCCGACATACTGGGAGGCGATCCCGATTACTGCAACATTATGCATGCCGATGGTGCAGGTACAAAATCAAGTTTAGCCTATCTTTACTGGAAAGAGACCGGTGATCTCTCAGTTTGGAAAGGCATAGCTCAGGATGCCCTTATTATGAACATTGACGATTTACTTTGTGTAGGTGCCGTAGACAATATTCTGGTTTCTTCAACAATTGGCCGCAACAAATTACTAATCCCCGGAGAAGTTATTTCTGCTATCATAAACGGAACGGATGAACTTCTGGCCGAGCTACGCGAAATGGGAGTTGGCGTTTACGCCACCGGAGGTGAAACGGCAGACGTAGGCGACTTAGTTCGAACCATTATAGTTGACAGCACAGTAACGTGCCGCATGAAACGAAGCGACGTTATTGACAACGCTCAAATTCGTCCGGGAGATGTCATTGTTGGTTTAGCTTCGTATGGTCAGGCCACTTATGAAAAGGAATACAACGGTGGTATGGGAAGTAATGGTTTAACTTCTGCCCGTCACGATGTTTTCGCTAAATACCTGGCACAGAAATATCCGGAAAGTTTTGACGCCGGTGTACCCGATGAGTTAATTTATTCTGGAGGGCTCAGGTTAACAGACGAAGTAAGCGGTTCCCCATTAAATGCCGGGAAACTGGTTCTTTCACCAACACGTACCTACGCTCCTGTAGTAAAGCAATTATTGGATCAACTTCGCTCCAAAATACATGGAATGGTACATTGTTCGGGTGGTGCTCAAACTAAAATTCTTCATTTCGTAAACGATGTGAGAGTCATTAAAGATAACCTTTTCCCTGTTCCTCCCCTATTTAAAACGATTCAGGAACAAAGTGGAACCGATTGGGCTGAAATGTACAAGGTATTCAATATGGGACACCGTTTGGAAGTATATCTTTCACCCGAAGATGCTGAGACAGTAATTGATATCTCGAAGTCATTCCGGATAGACGCTCAGATTGTAGGCCGTGTCGAAGAAAGCGATAAAAAAGAGTTAATTATTAGAAGTGAATTCGGCGAATTCAGATATTAAAATATGGCAGGAAATAACAGTTTGCTAGAAAAGCTGGAAGGATTAGTAAGTCGGTTTGAAGAGATTTCTACCCTCATTACAGACCCGGCAGTAATAGCCGACCAGAAAAGATATGTAAAGCTCACCAAAGAGTATAAGGATTTGAATGGTTTAATGAAAGCTAGAAATGAATACATTCAAGCTATCAATACCATTGATGAAGCCAAAGAAATTATATCTAACGAAACAGATCAGGAGTTACGTGACATGGCTCGCGAAGAGTTAGATATATGCCAGAACAGACTTCCGGAGCTTGAGGAAGAAATAAAAATATTGCTTGTACCTGCTGATCCACAAGACGGCAAGAATGCCATACTTGAAATTCGTGGAGGTACAGGAGGTGATGAAGCCGCTATCTTTGCAGGCGATCTCTTCCGCATGTACGCAAAATATTGCGAAAACAAAGGATGGAAAATGGAAGTTTCGAGCTGCAACGAAGGAGCAGCTGGCGGTTATAAAGAAGTCATTTGCAGTATTACAGGTGATAATGTATACGGCATCATGAAATATGAATCGGGTGTACATCGCGTACAACGGGTTCCGGCAACAGAAACACAAGGGCGAGTTCATACATCGGCCGCATCGGTAGCCGTCTTACCGGAAGCTGAAGAATTTGATGTAGTCATCAACGAGGGAGAGATCAAATGGGACACTTTCCGTTCGGGAGGTGCTGGTGGACAAAATGTGAATAAAGTAGAGTCGGGCGTACGCCTTCGTTATGTATGGAAGAATCCGAACACCGGCATACCCGAAGAAATTCTAATTGAGTGTACTGAGACCCGTGATCAACCTAAAAACAAAGAAAGAGCGTTAGCCCGTCTGCGTACTTTTATATACGACAAGGAACATCAAAAATACCTTGACGACATTGCATCAAAACGCAAAACGATGGTATCTACCGGGGACCGTTCAGCCAAGATTCGTACTTACAACTACCCGCAAGGCCGCATCACCGATCACCGCATTAACTATACCATCTACAATCTCGCAGCATTTATGGAAGGAGATATACAAGACTGTATTGACCATCTAATTGTAGCCGAGAACACAGAACGAATGAAAGAAAGCGAATTATAGGACTATTAAAAGTACAGAGCAATGAATAAACAGCAATTATTTGAAAACATCAAACGTAAACAATCTTTCTTGTGTGTAGGACTAGATACTGACATAAAGAAGATTCCTGAGCACTTATTAAAAGAAGAAGATCCTATTTTTGCTTTTAACAAAGCCATTATTGATGCCACTGCTGATTTGTGCATCGCTTTTAAACCCAATTTAGCTTTTTACGAAAGTATGGGAGTTAAAGGCTGGGTGTCTTTTGAAAAAACAATAAGATACATCAAAGAGAATTATCCCGATCAGTTCATTATTGCTGATGCCAAACGAGGAGATATTGGGAATACAAGTGAAATGTACGCTCGCTCATTCTTCGATGAACTGAATATTGATTCGGTAACCGTAGCTCCTTACATGGGTGAAGACAGCGTAAAACCGTTCCTTATCTATCCGGAAAAATGGGTTATATTGTTAGCGCTGACTTCTAACAAAGGCTCACAAGATTTTCAACTTACGGTAGATAGCGACGGAGAACGACTCTTCGAAAAAGTACTTAAAAAGTCACAAGAATGGGCCAATGACGAGCAAATGATGTATGTAGTGGGTGCCACTCAAGGCGAAATGTTCACTGAAATCCGCAAGTACGCTCCCAACCATTTCTTACTCGTACCCGGCGTTGGTGCACAGGGAGGTTCCTTAGAAGAAGTTTGCAAATACGGCATGAATAATATGTGCGGACTGATAGTCAACTCCTCCAGAGCAATCATCTATGCTGACAAGACAGAGCTTTTTGCAGAAGCAGCCCGAAAAGCCGCAAAAGAAGTGCAGGAACAAATGGCAATAGAGTTGAAACGACTTGTTTGAGCCGTAGTCTCAGATACTTAATCCGAGTAGCAGCATAAAAGACAATGAACAATAAACGAAAGATTATCAACGACCCGGTATTCGGGTTTATAAACATCCCAAAAGGATTGTTGTACGACATTGTGCGACATCCTATTGTGCAACGCCTCAACCGCATCAAGCAAATGGGACTTTCGTTTGTTGTTTATCCGGGCGCCCAACACACACGTTTTCAGCATTCGCTGGGTGCCTATCATTTAATGCAGCAAGCCATCACGCAACTCACTGCAAAAGGAAACTTCATATTCGACAGCGAAGCAGAAGCTGTTAAAATAGCCATTCTCTTACATGACATCGGACACGGTCCCTTTTCTCATGTACTTGAGAACACGTTGGTGCACCATGTTTCTCACGAAAAAATATCTTTGATGCTCATGGAACGCATGAACAAGGAAATGAATGGCCAGCTCAGTTTAGCCATTCAAATATTCAAAGATGAATATCCAAAGAAGTTCCTGCATCAAATGGTTAGCGGGCAACTTGACATGGACCGTCTGGATTATTTAAAACGTGACAGTTTTTACACCGGTGTATCCGAAGGCAGTATCGGTTCTGCACGTATCATTGAGATGCTTCAGGTGAAAGATGATCAGCTTGCTTTAGAAGCCAAAGGAATTTATTCCATTGAGAATTTTCTGACTGCGCGTCGCCTCATGTATTGGCAGGTTTACCTGCACAAAACATCAGTGGCTTATGAACGTATGTTGATTTGCGTACTGCTTCGTGCCAAAGAATTGGCTGCGCAAGGAGGTGAACTATTTGCTTCACCGGCCCTTCGTTTTTTCTTGTACAACCATATCGGGCCAGAAGAATTTCACAACAACCCCAATTGTCTGGAGCACTTTATTCAGCTCGACGACAATGACATTTGGACCTCTTTAAAGGTATGGGGATCACATCCAGACAAGGTATTGTCAACATTAAGTAACGCCATCATAAATCGGAACATATTCAAAGTGGAAATATCGACCGATCCTATTAGCCCAGAACGCAAAAAGGAATTAACTTATCACATCAGTCAAAAACTAAATATCAGCTTCGAAGAAGCCGGTTATTTTGTCTCTACCCCCAGCATTGAGAATCACATGTACAATCCGGATGATGATAGTATTGACATCATATATCCAGACGGAACGATAAAAAATATAGCAGAAGCATCAGATATGCTCAATTTTTCTATGCTTTCTAAAAAAGTAAAGAAGTATTATATTTGTTACTATCGTTTTGCCTAGGTACTGTAAAATATTCAATGAAGAATAAGGTAATATAAAAAAAAAATCCGTTATTTGCGCCCTGATATGCTGTCGCGAAACAATATGTCTCCGACCCCGAACAGCAAATATAAGGATAGAACTATACAACAAGAAAATATAAAATGGAATTTTCAGCTAAGCAAATAGCAGCATTTATACAGGGTGAAATTCTTGGCGACGAGAATGCAACCGTGCATACATTTGCTAAAATTGAAGAAGGAATACCGGGTGCCATTTCTTTTTTGGCTAACCCCAAATACACCTCTTATATATATACAACACAGTCAAGCATTGTGTTAGTAAACAAAGATTTCATCCCCGAACATGAGATAAAAGCTACCTTAATTAAGGTAGACAATGCCTATGAGAGTTTGGCAAAGCTACTTAACATGTATGAAATGAGCAAGCCCAAAAAGCAAGGAATACATTCATTGGCATACGTATCATCAACAGCGCAGATAGGCAAAAACGTATACATTGGCCCCTTTGCCTATATTGGTGAAAATTGTATTGTGGGAGACGATACATTAATTTATCCACATGCATATATTGGCGATGGAGTTACTGTAGGGAACCATTGTACTGTTTACTCCAACGTAAGCATATACCACGATTGTCGCATAGGTAATGCATGCATACTACACTCAGGAGTCGTTATTGGAGCCGACGGATTTGGCTTTGCCCCTACTCCTGATGGATATGAAAAAATCCCTCAGATAGGAATCGTCATTCTGGAAGATAGCGTAGAAATAGGTGCCAATACTTGTGTCGACAGGGCTACCATGGGAGCTACCGTCATTCGCAAAGGAGTCAAACTGGATAACTTAATACAGATTGCTCATAATGACGAGATTGGTTCACATACCGTGATGGCCGCGCAGGCTGGTATAGCCGGTTCAACCAAAGTGGGAGAATGGTGTATGATTGGCGGTCAAGTAGGACTTGCCGGACATGCCAAGATTGGCGATAAAGTAAGTATTGCTGCCCAATCGGGTATACCGGGAAATGTAGCATCGGGTTCTCAGATAATGGGTTCGCCTGCATTTGATGCCAAAAAGTACTTCAAAGCATCTGTTGCATTTAAGAAACTACCTGAAATGTATACAGAGGTCCATGCACTACGCAGAGAATTAGAAGAATTAAAACAACAATTAAATAAGTAAACGATGTTGAAACAAAAAACACTGAAAGATAGCTTTTCGCTAAGTGGAAAAGGTCTTCACACCGGGCTTGAACTCACCGTAACCTTCAACCCTGCTCCAGACAATCACGGGTACAAAATACAACGTGTTGATATGGAGGGGCAACCAATTATAGATGCTGTGGCTGATAATGTTGTGGAAACAACCCGAGGTACAGTATTGGCAAAAGGAGACGCCAGAGTCAGCACAATAGAGCATGGTATGGCTGCCCTTTATGCTTTAGGCATAGATAACTGCTTGATCCAGGTGAACGGTCCTGAATTTCCTATTCTTGACGGAAGTGCACAATACTACGTACAAGAGATTGATCGCGTAGGAATAGAGGAACAGAATGCGGTGAAAGACTTCTACATCATTAAATCTAAAATAGAGTTCCGTGATGAAGCAACCGGCTCTTCCATCATTGTGCTACCCGATGAGAATTTTAGCCTGAACGTACTCGTTTCATATGATTCAACAATCATCCCTAATCAGTTTGCTACGTTAGAAGACATGAGCAAATTCCCTACAGAAATAGCGGCAAGCCGCACTTTTGTTTTTGTTAGAGAAATTGAGCCGTTACTGTCTGCCGGACTGATTAAAGGTGGCGACTTAGATAACGCCATCGTTATCTACGAACGTAAAATGTCTCAGGAAAGTTATGACAAACTGGCCGACGTTATGGGTGTACCCCACATGGATGCCAGTGAGTTAGGATATATCAATCACAAACCACTTGTATGGGCTAATGAATGCGCCCGCCATAAGCTACTTGATGTAATTGGTGACTTAGCACTTATTGGTAAACCCATCAAGGGAAGGATTATTGCCACCCGCCCGGGACACACTGTAAACAACAAGTTTGCACGCCAAATGCGCAAAGAAATCCGCTTGCATGAAATACAGGCTCCAACCTATAATTGCAACGAAGCACCAGTTATGGATGTCAACCGCATACGCGAATTACTGCCCCACCGTTACCCATTCCAATTGGTAGATAAAGTAATCGAAATCGGAGCGAACTATATTGTTGGTGTAAAAGGAGTAACAGTTAACGAGCCCTTCTTCCAGGGACACTTCCCCGAAGAACCTGTTATGCCCGGTGTACTGCAGGTTGAGGCGATGGCGCAGGTTGGAGGACTTCTTGTTCTCAACTCGGTCGATGATCCCGATCGTTACTCTACTTACTTCATGAAGATTGACGGAGTTAAATTCCGCCAGAAAGTAGTTCCCGGTGATACGCTCATCTTCCGTGTTGAGCTTCTGTCACCTATCCGCAGAGGAATTTCTACCATGAAAGGATATGCTTTTGTAGGCGAAAAAGTGGTATGTGAAGCAGAGTTCATGGCACAAATAGTAAAAAACAAATAAAATTATAGCATGATAAGTCCCTTAGCGTATATTCATCCCGAAGCAAAAATCGGTGAAAACGTAGAGATTGGTCCTTTTGTATACGTTGACAAGAATGTGATTATTGGTGACAACAATAAGATTATGCCCAATGTGAACATCTTGTACGGATCTCGAATTGGTAGTGGTAACACCATATTTCCAGGTGCCGTCATTGGTGCAGTACCGCAAGACCTAAAGTTCAAAGGAGAAGAAACAACTGCAGAAATCGGTGACAACAACCTGATTAGAGAAAATGTAACAATTAACAGAGGTACAGCCGCTAAAGGCATTACCAAAGTAGGTAGTGGCAACCTCCTGATGGAAGGCGTACACGTAGCTCATGATGCACAAATCGGAAACGGATGCATTATCGGCAATGCAACCAAAATGGCTGGTGAAATTGTGATTGATGACCATGCCATCGTTAGTGCAGCTATTTTAATGCACCAGTTCTGTCACGTAGGAGGTTATGTAATGGTACAAGGCGGAAGTCGCTTTAGCAAAGACATCCCACCCTACATCATTGCCGGTCGTGATCCCATTACTTACTGCGGAATCAATATCATTGGCCTTCGTCGCCGTGGTTTTTCAAACGAAACCATAGAAAACATCCACAATACTTACCGTATTATTTACCAAAGCGGTTTGAATATATCGGATGCACTTCAAAAGATTGAAGCAGAAGTGGAAATGACACCCGAGATTCAATATATTGTTGATTTTGTACGTTCATCAGAAAGAGGAATTATCAAATAATAACAACCATGATATACAGATTTACCATAATATCCGATGAAGCCGATGACTTTGTCAGAGAAATACAGATTGATCCGGAAGCAACGTTTTTCGAATTGCACGAGGCCATACTGAAATCTGTTGATTATAAAGCAGATCAGATGACATCCTTCTTCATCTGTGATGATGATTGGGAAAAAGAAAAGGAAATCACCCTTGAAGAAATGGATGATAACCCCGAAATCGACAGCTGGGTAATGAAAGAAACCCCGTTGAGTGAACTCATTGAAGATGAAAAGCAGAAACTTCTTTATGTATTCGATTACATGACAGAACGTTGTTTCTTTATTGAATTATCTGAGATCATCACAGGAAAAGAAATCAAAGCAGCCAAATGCACAAAGAAAGAAGGAAATCCTCCCAAACAAACGGTGGATTTTGAGGAAATGGCTCTCACCAACAGTTCTATGGACCTGGATGAAAACTTCTACGGTGACCAGGATTTTGACATTGATGAGTTTGATCCGGAAGGATTTGAAGGTTTGAACGGAGATACTGCCGGAGGTTCATTCGAAGAAGATCGTCTTTAATGGCAAAAAACCTGCTTGTTATAATAGGCCCTACAGGTGTCGGGAAAACAGAACTCAGTTTACGTATCGCTGAAAACTTCGGTACCGAAATTGTATCTGCAGATTCCCGGCAGCTGTACGCCAATCTCAAAATAGGCACAGCTGCCCCAACACCTGAGGAGCTGCAACGGGTTCCTCATCATTTTATAGGCACACTGCAATTAACAGACTACTACAGTGCCGCCCAATACGAAGAAGACGCTCTAAAATTACTTGATCATTTATTCCAAACAAAGGATGTAGTCATTCTGACAGGAGGCTCCATGATGTACGTTGATGCCGTTTGCAAAGGTATCGATGACATCCCCACTGTAGATGAAGAAACCCGCAAGACTTTGCTTGAACGATATGAAAAAGAAGGCTTGGAGCAATTGTGCGCCGAGTTAAAATTGCTTGATCCCGATTATTATAAGATTGTAGACCTTAAGAACCACAAGCGCGTTATTCATGCGTTGGAGATATGCTATATGACCGGAAAAACATATACCTCATTCCGCACACAAGAAAAGAAAACACGTCCTTTCCGCATGATAAAGATTGGGCTGACCCGCGATCGTGAAGAACTTTACGCCCGTATCAACCAACGTGTCGACATCATGATGGAACAAGGACTGCTTGATGAAGTCAAACAAGTATACCCCTACCGACAACTTAATTCATTAAACACCGTAGGATACAAAGAGCTATTCAATTACCTTGACGGTGAATGGGCACTCCCTTTTGCCATAGATAAAATCAAGCAAAACTCACGAATCTATTCACGCAAACAGATGACCTGGTTTAAACGCGACGAAGAAATATGCTGGTTTCACCCGAATCAGGAAGAAGACATCCTGACTTACATCAAACAGAAGATTCAATTATAAATCAAACAACTCCTTGTATTTGAGTGCAATAAAATCATCGAGCTCCCTGTACAAGAGAGCCTGATCCGCTGTATCAACGAATCCGTTTTTGCGCCAACCTTCGAGTTTGGTTGCCACCCGTTGAAAAACAGCATCTTCAACCGGTTCCAACAACTGCATATATCCCTTGCCTGACTTGTTAAAAATCAGTTCCCAATTAAAATAACGTTCGCTTCCCAGACCCTGAGTATATGAAAAAGCCCGATCTCTCAGTGTAACCGCCCTGTCACACAAAGGCGACAGTTTCGTTCCGGCATTACGAGCCAGCAAAGCAGGCAACTGCTCAGAAGCACCTTTTACCCAAACCGGTACCACAACACTAGCCGGCGGATACCCTAAAACCGTCCACATGGTAGTAAGCTCCGCATTCTCGCCAACCTTCACACCTTGAACAACCACCGAACAAGAAGTACTTTTACGCGCAATAAAGTCCTGATCAACAAACCACCCTGAAGTCTTAGGACGGTTAAAATCTCCACTTTTGAGATCAATGCCAAGCAATGAATTAGTAAACGAACGAGCTAATTCTTTAAATATCCACGAAGGCGTTATCTGTTTCGTTGCCGAAGCCGGCATTAATATCTTATCTTCCTGCATGTAACGAACATACCCAGCACCGTTGTTCACCTCGCCGGCAAATGAGAAATTGGTTCGTGCTATGTATCCGTAAGGCGCGTCCTTGGGATTATTCACATCATACATCGTATATTTATAGTACCCCGTTTCAAACATAGCCGCACCCCCTTTGGCATCAATCACTCCAAAGTTTGCCTCTATAAGTGAAGGCTTTTTGATTGAGTCAAGGAAATGTTTAAAATCCTCTACTGTAGCACATACCTCCAATGCCAGTTTCATGATCCGGCCGTTGTCCGATCCTCTATCCTCCCCCTTCTTAACCTTTTCCAGATTGTACGACTGAGTGTTCATAATAGAAAAGCCAGCAGAATTGGTACCAATCCATATATCCCTGGGATTCTTTTCATTACTGTTTATGATTGCAACAAAAGAGAAACGTTTCCCCGAAAAATACATCACACTATTTTGTGCCGTATCCGTATCCCTTTGTTTCCACAACAGCGGTCGCCCGTCGGGAGTAATCTTACCGGATATGACAGCCGATGTACATGCCTGCGTATGATTGCATACAAAAGCCAGCAAAATGAAAAAAGCCACAAACAAATTCCGTTTCATAAATAAGCATTTTTAGTAATTAAACATAGCAGGAAAATTTATTTAAGAAGTCCGGTTACCACCCAGCAGGCAACATCGTTCATCACATAAGCAGGAATAGAATCAGACTTCATGTATTCGCCGGGCGTTGATTTTCCTACGCCACGCTGGTATAAGTGATTCAGTTCAGGATACGATTTCAGGAAAACATTCCTTCTTTTCTGCAAGGTCGACTTCCATAATGAAAAGTCGTTCATAGTAACCTGATAGTCGCGCTCACCTTGCAACAACAACATCCTTAACCGCAATTTGGCAACCGTTTTAAGCGGATTATAATTGTGAGCAAACACCCAATAACTTTCAGACGCATTCATGGGGCCTCCCAACTCAGCATTAAACTTTCTGGTACCCGCCACTTTCACATTATCAACCTGCTTCTTCAGCTGTTGCAGCTTATCAGCCCCGTATTGATTATTCCCCGGCAAAGTCGATAGATAAGTGACCTGTTCCCAAATTAAATCCTCCATCGGACGGGCGGCTGCCGAAAGCATGATAACGCCCGCCAACCGATTGTGAGCTTGTTGAGCAATTAACGGAGCCAAAGTAGCCCCCAGACTATGTCCCAGAATATATACCTTTGTCGAATCAACCGACGCATGCCCTCGCGCCCAATCGATAGCCGCCAAAGCATCCTCCACCGTTTCATCCATGAAAGTACCCTTTCCCGCAACCGATTCCCAAGAAGAAGGATAAACCAATGTACGCTTATCGTAGCGTACCACGGCCACTCCCCTTAACGCCAACTCATGCGCCAACTCCCTGAATGGTTTATTGGGACCTATCGATTCATCCCGATCATTCGGTCCTGAACCATGCACTAAAATCACGACAGGCACCTTCTTGCCCGCCTTAGGCAAAGTCAACACAGCAGGCAACTTATACTTTCCGGAAATCAGTTCGAAAGAAGACTCCGCCATCTCATCATTGTTGAACAGATTATCGGTAGTGGATTTTGCAGCCGGAGTAGCCGGAACAAACCGAACCGTATTAGCCCTACCGTCCTTGTTGAAAACGGTAAAAAATCGCAGGGCCGAACGTTCAAACCGCACATCACAATAATAAACCGTCATGTCGCCGTTCGTGGAAGTTCCCCAAGGACCTTTCGATTGAAACGATCCAAATTGCGCCTCCAGCTGTTTAGGCGTTTCACTAAAAACAGCCGGTGCAATTTTAGAACGAATATCCTCCGTCAGACGAACATGCACACTATCACCTTTGCCATCCATCAAAAAGCGAAACAATTCCTCAGCCTTGGCCTTTCCATCCTGAGCCATGACACAGCCACAACCTCCAATCAGCAAAGCAACCGAGAGCAGCAACTTAAACAAATAGTTTTTTTTCATATACGTCAGAGATTAAACTTAACACCAGAGAAATACAAATATAGAAAAATCAACCAAGAGCCTGCTTTATATCTTCTAATAAATCATCCGGACACTCAAGTCCCACAGAAAGACGAATCGTTTTATCGCTTACATCCATGCTCAAACGTTGTTCGGGCGAGAACGAACCATAAATAGTACTAGCCGGATGAATGACCAATGTTTTGTTATCGAATAAGTTCGTTGCCCGGCGAATCAGCTTCAGCCGATTCATGAAACGAAAGCAATCCTCACGTGAAGCCAGATCGAACGTAAGCATCGCCCCCGGTAAGCTACCAAATTGTTCTTTGCTGATCAGATAAAAAGGATTCGACTCCAATCCCGTATAGTTAACCGACTCAATACCGCCCAAATCTTGCAAGCCGCGGGCTAGCTGCAAACAAGAACCAGCCTGTCTGGCATACCGCACCTCCATTGTTTCCAATCCCAGCGTTTGCATGTAAGCCACCTGGGGAGTCATATAAGCCCCCAAGTTCCGGTGAATTTCCTTTCTTAATTTCGTAGCAAAAGCCGCCTTACCAAAATCACGGCTCATGCCCGCCAATTTCTGCGAGCGACTCCAATCAAATGAGCCATAATCAACAATTAGTCCGCCGATGCTGGTCGCCCCACCCGAAATATACTTCGTGCTCGACACAATTTCAATATCTACCCCAAACTTATCAGCCTGAAACACATGAAAAGGCACAACCGTTGTGTCGGCAATCAACGGTACCCCTTTCTCGTGAGCAATGGCAGCCAACTTCTTCAAATCCGCCACTTCCAGTTGAGGATTGGTAATCACCTCCAAAAAAAGAGCACAAGTATGTTCATCTACCTGTGCCCGTACCTCATCCATGTTTGTTAAATCACAACAACGGCACTCTACGCCGAAAGCAGCCAATGTATTCTTCAAAAAAGAATAAGTATTGCCAAACAGGTGAGACGAAGTAACCACATTGCTTCCTGCATAAGCCACCGTAATAAGCGCATTACTGATGGCAGCCATGCCCGAGTTCAGAGCCGTGACTCCTAAAGCCCCCGTTACGCTACGTATGCAATTCTCAAAATGTTGTACTGTAGGGTTTGTGATGCGTGAATAAGCATGATCGGCCGTCCGACCGCAAAAAGCAGCCTCCATAGCCTCAGCCGTTTCAAACTCATAAGCCGCCGTGTTATAAACCGGCATAGCCAATGCTCCATACACATCCTCCCTTTCATAAGAAGTATGTAAAACCCGTGTTTCAAAACCTTGTTTCTTCATTCCGTATAATCATTATTTTTGTCGTTCGTTACAAGCTATCTCCAATTGTTCCAAAGCCTTCTGCAGCACGCTGCGCGGTGTTGCCACATTCAGCCGCATAAAACCGGTACCCTCCTTACCAAATATAGCCCCATCGTTCAATGCCAAATGCGCTCCCTCCACGAAGAGAGAGACTAATTCAGGTTGCGACAAACCCAGTTCCCTGCAATCCAGAAAAACCAGGTAAGAAGCCTGTGGTAATATGGCTTTAATAGCCGGAATACGCTCTTTCAGAAAACGATCCGTGAAGTCAATATTACCCTGAATGTAAGCAATCACCTGGTCAAGCCATTCCGTACCGTTACTGTAAGCCGCCGCCACCCCGATAAAAGAAAACACATTCCCTTCAGCATACTCGCTGCCATTGATGTAAGCCGTAAATGTGCGACGTATCGATTCATTTTCGATAATACAATAAGAGCTTGCCATGCCCGGCATGTTGAATGCCTTACTGGGCGACATAAAGACAATAGAATTGCGCCTTGCCTCCTCAGAAACAGTAGCAAAAGAACAATGCTTGTTGGGAGGTAACGTCAGGTCGGCATGAATTTCATCAGACACCACAATGGTACCGTTCTCATCACAGATGCGGGCCACCTCAATTAATTCCTCTTTTGTCCACACCCTGCCTCCGGGATTGTGCGGGTTGCAAAGAATGAACAGTTTGCACCCCTTTACATCCTCCTTGAAACGCTCCATATCCATACGGAACTGACCGTTTTCAAGCACCAGCGGATTGTACACCACCTCACGGTTATTGTGCTGCGTGATCAGAAAAAACGGATGATACACCGGGGGTTGCACCATCACCTTGTCGCCGGGGCGAGTCAGACTCTGAATCAACATAGCCAATCCCGGCACAATGCCCGGTGTAAAGTTCATCATTTCGCGGGAAACCTTCCAGCCATAACGCTGATCAACCCAATTTATAATGGAATCATACCAGCTATCCGGTTTTACCGTGTAGCCTAATATTTCATTTTCCAGTCTGTCACGCAAAGCTTTGATTATAAACGGAGGCGTACGAAAGTCCATATCCGCCACCCATAAGGGAATCAAATCCGTTCTTCCCCAACGAGGTTGCAATGCCTCCAGCTTCAGCGCATCCGTATTGCGGCGATCAATCACCTCATCAAAATTATATATCATATCCTCATTCTTTTAAAGATTACATTCACAAAGGTAAGATTCATCTCGTTGATAATAAAAACAAATGTTATTTTTTAGACTAAAAAGCCATAAAAATACCACATCTATGGTACTAAGTTCGTATTTTTGCAACAAACGAAAAAGAATAATAATTATGATAAAAGCCCTGTTTTTTGATATCGACGGGACACTAGTTAGTTTTAACACCCATACCATACCGCAATCTACCCTCAACGCCATAGCCGAACTCAGAAAGAAAGGACTCAAACTGTTCATCTCCACCGGCCGCCCCCGGGTAGCTATTAACAACCTGGGCAACCTAGAGTTTGACGGTTACATCACCATGAACGGAAGTTACTGCTTTGGCGAAAACGATGAGGTCATTTATAAAAGCCCTATTCCGAAAAGCGATGTAGAAACGATGCTCGGCATACTGAAAAAAGAGAAAAACTGTCCGTGTGTTATTGTACACGAAAAAGAAATGTTTTTTTGCAATCCCAATGCACAGACGGCAGCCTTCATACAAATGTTGAAGTTTCCCGATGTGCCCGAAATCAGTGTGGAAGATGCCGGTAAAAAAGAAATCTTCCAATTATCACCCTTCTTCACGTTGGAAGAAGAAGAAAAATACCTGCCACTGATGCCCCATTGCGAGTCGAGTCGCTGGTATCCTACCTTTACCGACATCGTTTGTAAAGGCAACAGCAAACAACTCGGCATGGATAAAATCATGGAACGTTTCGGCTTCACGTTAGAAGAAACCATGGCCTTCGGAGACGGAGGAAATGACATCAGCATGCTTCGCCATGCCGGTATCGGAATAGCGATGGGCAACGCCAACGATACCGTAAAAGCCTCGGCCAACTACGTAACCGATTCTGTTGACGAGGACGGCATCTGGAACGCATTGAAACATTTCAACTTAATATAAAAACACCATGGCAGATAACTTAACAGTAGACACCCAAAACCAGGAATTTCAGGACGCACTGAATTTGATTCAGTACACCCGCCAGTCGGTATTCCTGACCGGTAAGGCAGGTACGGGTAAGTCGACTTTCCTAAAATACATCTGCCAAAACACAAAAAAGAAGCACATTGTGCTGGCTCCTACGGGTATTGCCGCCATCAATGCAGGCGGAAGCACCATGCACAGCTTCTTCAAATTACCTTTTTACCCGTTGCTGCCCGACGATCCGAACCTCAGTTTACAGAAAGGGCGCATACACGAATTTTTCAAATACGCCAAGCCCCACCGCAAGCTCATTGAACAAGTTGAACTGGTTATTATCGACGAGATTTCCATGGTACGCGCAGATACGATTGATGCCATCGACCGCATTTTGCGGGTATACTCACACAACTTGCGCGAACCCTTTGGCGGCAAACAGATTCTGTTGGTGGGCGATGTGTTTCAGCTGGAGCCCGTAGTTAAAAACGATGAACGCGAAATCATCAACCGTTTCTACCCCACTCCCTATTTCTTCTCGGCACGCGTATTTGCGGAGATAGATCTAGTATCTATTGAGTTGAAGAAGGTGTACCGGCAAACCGACAAAGTTTTTGTGAGCGTATTGGATCACATCCGCACCAATACCGCAGGAGCGGCCGACCTCCAACTACTCAACACGCGTTACGGCACCAGCCTTAAGCAATCAGAAGAAGACATGTACATCACGCTGGCCACCCGTCGTGACAGTGTGGACTTCATCAACGATAAAAAACTAGCCGAATTGCCCGGAGATCCCATCACATTCCCCGGCGAAATAACCGGTGAGTTCCCCGAAAGCAGTCTGCCTACCCCCAAAGATCTGGTCCTGAAGCCCGGAGCACAGATCATCTTCATTAAAAACGATTACGAAAAGCGCTGGGTCAACGGCACCATCGGTGTAGTGAGCGGCATTGACGAAGAAGGAACCATTTACGTTATAACGGATGACGGTAAAGAGTGCGACGTGAAGAAAGACTCGTGGAGAAACATACGTTACCGATACAACGAAGAAAAGAAACAAATTGAAGAAGAAGAACTGGGGGTATTCGTACAATACCCTATCCGTTTGGCTTGGGCCATCACCGTACATAAAAGTCAAGGCCTTACCTTTAGCCGGGTAGTGATTGACTTTACCGGAGGTGTTTTTGCAGGCGGACAAGCCTACGTGGCACTCAGCCGTTGCACTTCACTGGAAGGTATACAATTGAAGAAGCAAATCAGTAGGGCCGACATCTTTGTGCGTCCCGAGATAGTGAGTTTCTCGGAACGGTTCAACAACCGCGTAGCTATAGACAAAGCCTTGAAGCAAGCTCAGGCCGACGTGCAATATGTAGAGTCGGTGAAAGCTTTTGATGCAGGAAACTTTGCCGCATTTCTAGAGCAATTCTTCAAAGCCATCCATTCTCGTTATGACATTGAAAAGCCTGTTATTCAACGTTTCATCCGCAAGAAGCTGAACATCATCAACCAGCTTCGCGCCGAAAACAAAGAATTGAAGGAGCAGATGGCGCAACAAAAGCAACGGCTACGCAAGTACGCACAAGAGTACTACCAGATGGGAAATGAATGCATCACCGTGGCTCATGACAATCGCGCCGCATTGGCTAATTACGACAAAGCCCTCGATCTGTATCCCGAATATGTTGACGCATGGGTGCGCAAGGGAATCACTCTTAGCAACGAAGGCAAATACGGCGAAGCAGAAAATTGTTTCAATACTGCCATCAAGCTATCGCCTATTGATTTCAAAGCCTTTTATAACAGAGGAAAGTTACGCCTGAAAACAGAAAATAACGACGGCGCTTTGGCCGACCTCGACAAAGCCACCACATTAAAATCTGAACATCCTGGTGCTCACGAACTCTTTGGCGATGCCTTACTTAAAGCAGGGAAAGAAGATCTTGCCAGTTTGCAATGGCGATTGGCGGAAGAATTAAAGAAAAAGAAGAAGAAAAAATAGCTCCCTGATCCTCATTAAGACATGAGCAGCAATATAAACAGCTTATTATTGCAACATCGACAAATCAACCTTATAATAGATTGGTGCAACGTCGTTTTTTTCAAGAAACATAATCATATAAATTGGAGCGTATATCACTTTGGCACTAACTCTCATATTATCATTGTTAAACACAACAGCCTCGACAAGTTTATATTCATCACAGTCCATCATGTTAGATAAGGCATGGTGTACATCATAGTCCTTTCCTGATTTCACTTCAATGGGCAATACCTTACCACCAATTTCTACCACAAAATCCAATTCACCACGCTTCTTATTATTATAGTAATAAGGTTCTAATCCATGTGCTATCAGCTCTTGCGCCACAGCATTTTCATATATTGAGCCGAAGTTAATATCTTTATCGCCTTTTATGATTCGCAACTGAATACCTTCGGCATATTGTGCAGCTAGTAGCCCTACGTCACTTTGAAAGAGTTTGAACAAATTTCGTGAACGAGCAAGCAACAATGGTATCTTTGGCTCTTCAACATTATAAACGGGCAATGCCACACCAGCATTTTTCAGCCAGAGAAAACTGTTTTGATAACGTTCAAACTTTGCATTTTCATTTAAACGTTTCAGAATAAAGCGTTTATTCTTTGCATTAAGTTCAGGCGGAATAAGGTTAAAAATCTCTTCTATATAAAGTTTATTATCCGGATCATATTGAGCTATATCACGCTTATATAAACGAATTATATCCTGCTGCACAACCATGACCTCTTGTAAATTATTACTCTCAATATATTTGTTCACCGCAGCAGGCATTCCCCCCACAACAAGGTACAAACGAAATAGTTCCATTATCTTGTTATGAACAAACTCATCTACCGGCATTCTATTTTCCCAAGCCTTGCGCAAAGCCTCAATCACTTTTTCATTGATGCCTACGCACGAGATAAATTCTTCAAAGTCAAGTGGGTACATATCTTTAACTCCCATATACCCTACCGGTTCCGAGCGCAAATTCTTCAATTCAACACCTAACAGAGAACCACTTAAAATATAGCGATACGAACCTTCATCTACTAAAAATTTAATCGCTGTAACAATCTCCGGACATTTTTGCACCTCATCGAAAAAGATAAGCGTTTCGCCTTTGATGAGAGGCAAAGTGGTCATGGCTGATAAGCGAAGTAAAATATCAGCGCTATTCTTCGCATTTTTAAAAACGTCAACCGCATCGGGATTATCGACAAAATTTATCTCCACAAAGCTTTTGAACGATCTGCCAAATTCGCGAATGGAATATGTTTTACCAATCTGCCGGGCACCGGTGATAAGCAGAGCATTACGAGTAATCTCGTAATAGTCCCTAATATAACTATCAATTTTCCTTTTCAGCATAGCATTTCCATTTTTCCAATACGAATATAGCCATTATCTTCCACTTTTCCAATACAATTTGAGGTGTTTTTTGCCGCTTTTCCAATAATCACCCGATATGTGTTAATCAAGTTTTAAAAACATGTTGGATTAGGTACAATAAAAAGTCATAAAAACAGAAGTAACTTCTAAAAATCACTTTATTGGAATTATATATAAATTAGAGAAATAAAATAATACTTTTGTGCTTAAGAAACATCATACATTAGTTAAGTCAACCGAATATGTTGAAAAAAGGTATATACGAGCATATCATTAATGAGGAGACCGAACGCAATATCCAGAAAACCGAACAACAAGATATGGTTTGTGTTCGCAAGAATATAGATACAGCAGAATCACCACAAATGCTTGCTAACTATTTGGCACAGATTATTCGTGAAAAGTTAGAAGATACTGATAGTCAGCAGGAGCGAATAAATTTAGTCAATAATATATTGCAAGAAGCAGGGCTTGTAAAGGACATGCAGATTGTTGAACCTTCTCATCTTTTAGCTGAAGTAATGAGCAAGCAGCAAAATGTATTGCAAACTGAAAGCCATACTGAAACAGTACGTCCTTTATCAGGTTTTCGGGTAAGCAATTTATTTGTAGGGGGTAACAGTCCCATATCTTTAGGTGAAGAAATGCGCCGTGAAATAGCAAGCGCAAATCAAATCTGTTTAATTGTATCTTTCTTAAAGGTATCAGGAGTACGTATTTTACTAGATGATTTGAGAAAATTTAGTCAAAAGGAAGGAAGTCTCCTACGCATCATTACTACTACTTATTGTGGGGCAACACAAGCAAAAGCTATTGAACAGTTAGCTGCACTTCCAAATACAGAAATACGTATATCGTATAATACTGACATCGAACGTCTACACGCAAAATCTTATATATTTGTACGCAACTCCGGCATGCACACGGCATATATCGGCTCATCTAATCTCTCCAAGTCGGCTCAAACAGAAGGTTTGGAGTGGAACATGCGTGTAACAAGCGTTGAGAATCCGCACATCATAAAGACTGCTCTTGCCACTTTTGAGATGTATTGGAATAGTCCCAATTTTGAAGATTTCAGCATTGGCGGTATTGAGAAGTTCAATAAGGAGATACACCTGAATCTGTTTAAAGAGAATGCCGAAAAAATCATTTATCAACACTATGCATTACTGCCGCATCAGAAACAGATTCTCGACAAATTACGTGTAGAGCGCGAAGAAATGCACAATTTCCGAAACTTAGTGGTTGCCGCTACCGGTACAGGAAAAACAGTAATCTCTGCGTTTGACTATCTGGACTTTTGTCGCACCCATTCTCAAAGTCGCATCCTGTTTACTGCTCATCGTGAGGAGATTCTTCGTCAATCAATACACACATATCGTAGTGTAATGGGCGATGCTAATTTTGGAGTATTATGGGTGGGTAACGCTGCTCCTCAAGATGAAAGTGAATATGAACATTTATTTGTCTCGATCACTATGTTTAACTCTCGATTCGAAGATTTCTTCAAGAAACTGAATCACAATTACTACGATTATATCGTAATCGATGAGGCTCACCATAGTCAGGCTGAAAGCTACCGAAAGTTATTCAGTCACTTTAAGCCACAAATACTTATTGGACTCACAGCCACCCCCGAGCGTATGGATGGGCGTGATCTTCGTCCTGATTTCGGAGGACGAATAAGTGCAGAAATTCGCTTACCACAAGCCCTGCAAGCCGGGTTATTATCACCCTTTCAATATCTCTGCATAACAGATAATACGGACCTTAGCGACGAATCGCTTTGGACGGGACAAAAATACAATATCGAGCGATTGGCTAACAAACTTTGCGACAAAGAACGTGCCAGCAACATCGTTAATGCCTTACACAAATATTTAGCAGAAGAGTACACTTGTCGCGCTCTTTGTTTTTGCGTAAACAAGCAGCATGCCAACTTCATGGCTGAGCAACTGACACTCCATGGATTTAATGCTCAAAGCCTAACATCAGATACACCTGCTGACACACGTAAACAATTGGCAAATCGGTTACGAGAAGGTGTTATTAATTATCTTTGTGTAGTTGATATATTCAATGAAGGTGTTGATATTCCAGAAGTGGATACTGTTCTCTTCTTACGACCGACAGACAGTTTAACCATTTTCTTACAGCAATTGGGGCGTGGTCTTCGTCTTTCTGTCGGAAAAACCGAACTTACTGTTCTTGACTTTGTAGCACAAGTCAATAGGAAGTACGATTTTGCCAGTCGTTTTCGGGCTTTAAGCCTTCATCCTGAAAAAAATATAACCAAACAAATAAAGGATGGATTCACTCTCTTGCCGCATGGTTGCAGTATCGTGATGGAAAAGAAAGCAAAACAGTACATTTTAGACAACATTCAAAGCGCTATATATAACAAAAATCGTATAATAAAGGAGATAAACAGTTATGTGCATAATTTGCCAAGCATATCCCAGTTTTTAGATAATAATGGACAAGATATCCGCATCCTCTATCAAGGCTCAAACTGTTGGAGTTCACTCAAACGTTCAGCCGGACGTATTTCGTACCAAGATGATGCGGTTAGTAGACGTTTGGAAAAAGGAATGGCTAACTTGTTACACCATAATACGTCATCATTCCTTCATTTTATTGAACGTTTTATTGAAGACAGCGATGAATATCTTAAAAAAGAGCATGAAACGTATGCTTTGCTTCTCTATTATGCTCTTTTTCAAGAGTCTTTAGAAAAAACCGGATTTGATGATATTTATAAAGCATTGGCTTTAATTCATACCGAAGAATATACCTTCTTCAAGCAGGAGATAGCAGAAATAATAGCTTATCTATTAACACACCTTCAATTTAAGACTACTCCACTAGGTGATGACATCATCCCTAAGTTAGAATTGTACGGTTGCTACACTCGTGAAGATATATTCACGCTGGCGGGTCGTCAAACAGCCGACCGTAAAATGCAAGGTTCTGTTACAGGTGTATTCAATTTGAAAGAACATAATGCAACTTTACTTTTCGTTACGCTAAACAAGTCGGATGCTGATTTTTCTCCGTCTACACAATATAATGATTATCTTATTAATGAAGAGTTTTTTCATTGGCAATCTCAAAATACAGATTCTCATCAAAACAATGGTGGAAGCAGATATACCGAACAATCAAAAACGAATAATCAAATTATTCTCTTCGTGCGTGAAGAAAAGAAGGACGGTTTTGGAAACACTAGCCCTTTTCATTGCTTTGGCCTTGTAGATTACATTTCATCACACGGTGATTTTCCCATGAACATTACTTGGAAGTTACATAAACCTGCCATGGCTAAATTTCTTAAAGCTATTTAATCAATGAAACAAGTAGAAGTCGTTGCCGCTATTATTTGCAAAGAAGGAAAATATCTTGCAGCCCAACGAGGGCATGGTGAATTTGAAGGTTTATGGGAATTTCCCGGTGGAAAAATAGAACCCGGAGAATCTTCTGAAGAAGCTCTTATTCGAGAGATCAAGGAAGAGTTAAGCATTGATATTCATGTTGATCAATGGATGTGTACTACAAATTATGACTACAAGTCCTTTCATCTGACTATGCATTGCTATCTTTGCAGTATAATAGCTGGAAAGTTGGAGCTAAGAGAGCATAAATCAGCAAAATGGTTAGATACTAATTGGCTAAATAAAGTAGAGTGGTTACCTGCAGATAAAGAAGTCATTCAGATCCTCTCTGCACGTACGAAGTAATTTCAAACTTATCCAAACTTCCTTTTCATAAATATCAGCCAACAATATTCAAAACATCCAAAGGATGCACCAGTTCCTTTTTCTCGAAATGTTTACCCAGCAACTCTTCAATGGTTTGCTGCCATGTGTTTATTACAGCACTTTCGTTATCAACCAATGTGCCGTCAACATCAAGACATACTAACCCCTTTCAACAGACAAACTAAGCAATTTCTTCTTTATATACAGTTCGTCCCCGCTACCTGTGACGAATGTCCCCGCATGCGGGGCTATGAGTCACCGCATGCGGGGACGAATGGAACGGGTATGCGTGACGAACTAGTTGTCGGCAGAAAAGGACTTAGTATCCGGTAAGTTATGATTTAGATTGCAGCAGTAAAATAGATGGCACAGCCGTTAGATTATTTCTGAATGAATATAACACTTAGAGCCCCAAATTGCATATTATTGCATTTAGAGCACCTTTCTTCGGAAATGAATCAACGCAAAAACGCATCGAAGCAACCAAGTATGTACCTAAAATGAAGAGTTATGAGTCGATAAAAGGGCTTTTTTCATCGCGAAAGGCCTCGAATGAGCCAAACGTCGACGGATTTATAGTTAATTTGGAGTTAACGAATCTATATACTTAGTTAAAAGTGATAGATAGTGAGGGTGAAAATGTTGTTTTAGTGGTAGATATTTTTTACTATCAATCTTCTGTAACTCTTTTCAGCAAGGAGTTTCCGATCAATTAGTGAGGGTAAGTGATGGTAAACCACACTTTTTTTTCTCTGGGAGGAGAGCAGCGCATAAACATGCAATTGGCTTTAATCTATAAGGAAATTTGTACTCTTATTAAAAAAACAGTATATTTGTGTTTGAATAGACGTTGACAACTAACTCACTTAAACTGACTAATTATGAAGAAGGGTCTTAAAATTACCGCAATTACCGTTGGGAGTATCTTGGTTTTGATGCTCCTGTTGCCTTTTGCGTTTCAAGGAAAAATGGAGAAAATCATTAAAACGGAGGGAAACAAGATGTTGAATGCTCAGTTCGACTTTGAGAAACTGGGCATTAGTCTTTTCCGCAACTTCCCCAAAGCGTCTGTTACTCTCAATAATTTCTGGCTAAAGGGTACCGGCGAGTTCGAAAAGGATACGCTGGTGCAGGCGGGAGAGGTTACCGTTGCTCTCAATTTGTTTTCGCTGTTCGGAAACAGTGGTTACGATATTTCAAAGATTACACTCGAAGATACGAAGTTACATGCCATTGTTCTGCCCAACGGGAAGGTGAACTGGGATGTAATGAAGCCCGACTCGGCCGCAACGGAGGCTGCTGCCGCAGAAGAGGCTCCGTTCAAAATGAAGTTACAGGAACTCACGGCCAGCAACCTGACGATTATTTACGATGACCGCCAGGCGGGTATGTTGGCGCAAATAGATAGTTTGGAGGCTACTTGCTCGGGCGACTTAGGCAGTGACCGCACGCTCTTGAAGGTGGAGGCTAAAACGCCGGGACTTTCTTTCAAGATGGGTAACATTCCGTTCTTAAGCAGGGCGGTAGTAACCACACGGATGGATTTGGATGCCGACTTGCTCAACAGCCGCTACACGTTCAAGGAGAGTGAGTTCAGCCTGAATGCCATCAAAGCGGGAATTGATGGTTGGGTGGCTATGAAGGATCCGGCCATGGAGATGGACTTGAAGTTGAAGACCAGCGAGGTTGGGTTCAAGGAGATTCTCTCTTTGATTCCGGCTATCTACGCGAAAGATTTTGAAAGCATCAAAACCAACGGCAAGGCTACCTTGTCGGCTTTTGCAAAAGGTACGTTGCAGGGCGACACATTGCCGCAGTTTGATGCGACGCTGGATGTGAAAGATGCCATGTTCCGCTACCCGTCTTTGCCGGCAGGAGTGGATCAGATCAACGTACATGCCAACGTGAAGAACCCGGGCGGCAGTGCCGACCTTACGGAAATTACAGTCAGCCCGTTCAGTTTCCGGTTGGCGGGGAATCCGTTCAGCATCACGGCCGCCGTTAAGACTCCGGTTAGTGATCCGGACGTAAAGGCTTCGGCTAAAGGTACGCTGAATTTGGGCATGATTAAGCAGGTTTATCCGCTGCAAGACATGGAACTCAACGGGGTGGTGAATGCCAATATGGAGATGGCGGGCCGCTTGTCTTATGCCGAGAAGGAGCAGTATGACAAGTTCTACGCTGCGGGCACCATCGGACTGAGCAACATGAAGTTGAAGATGAAGGGGATGGATGATGTGGATATCAAGAAGTCGTTGCTCACTTTCACTCCGAAGTATTTGCAGTTGAGCGAAACAACGGTCAACATCGGCAAGAATGATGTGACTGCCGACAGCCGTTTCGAGAATTACATGGGTTATGCCTTGAAAGATAAAACATTGAAAGGTACGCTCAACATCCGCTCTAATCATCTCAACCTGAACGACTTTATGGGTAGTGCGGACACTACCGCAACAGCAACTCCCGCCGATAGCACGGGAATCATTGTCATTCCCAAGAACATCGATTTCCAAATGGAGGCTAATCTCAAAGAGGTGTTGTTCGATAAAATGGCTTTCAGAAACATGAACGGTAAACTGGCCGTGAAGGAGGGAAAGGCCGACATGAAGAATCTGTCAATGAATACCATGGGCGGACAAGTGGTGATGAATGGATATTATTCTACGCAGAACGCTGAGAAACCCGAAATGAACGGGGCGTTCAAGTTAACGGGTATTCAGTTTGCGCAGGCGTACAAGGAGCTCGACATGGTGCAGAAGATGGCACCTGTATTCGAGAATTTAAAAGGAAACTTCTCCGGAAATATGGATATACGCACGGAACTCGACCCAACCATGAGTCCGGTAATGGAGACGATGAAGGGGGCGGGAAGCCTCACAACACAGGACATCAGCCTCAGCGGGGTGAAGGCAATCGACGGAATTGCCGACGCTTTGGGTAAGCCCGCGCTGAAGGATATGAAAGTGAAGAACCTGAAGGTGGACTTCACCATCGACAAGGGGCGGGTGTTTACCGAACCGTTCGATGTGAAGTTGGGTGAGTACACCATGAATTTATCGGGCAGCACGGGACTGGACCAGAGCATTGCTTACGCCGGTAAGGTGAAGTTACCCGCTTCGGCAGGTAGTTTGGGACAGTTGTCGACACTCGACCTGAAGATTGGCGGCACGTTTACCTCGCCCAAGGTGTCTATCGATACCAAGAGTATGGCTAAGCAGGCAGCGGAATCGGTCAAAGACAAAGCAATTGACAAGTTGGGTGAGAAACTGGGACTCGACTCGGCCACACGTGCCAATACGGATACGTTGAAGAAAAAAGTAACAGAGAAGGCCACCGAGAAGGTATTGGACTTCTTGAAAAAGAAAATAAAATAATGTTGTTGAAGTTATACGAAAAGAATAACAATCCCAATGATTTGCAACGAATTGTGGATGTATTGAATGATGGCGGGTTAATTATTTACCCCACAGATACGATGTATGCCATCGGATGCCACGGTTTGAAGGAGCGGGCTATCGAACGCATCTGCCGGATAAAGGATATTGATGCCAAGAAGAATCACCTTTCCATCATCTGCTATGACATGAGCAGCATCAGTGAGTATGCCAAGTTGGATAACAATACGTTCAAACTGATGAAGCGGAACCTGCCCGGCCCGTTTACATTTATTCTAGGTGCAGGAAGCCGGTTGCCGAAGATATTCAAGAACCGCAAGGAGGTGGGTATCCGCATGCCCGACAATGACATTTCACGGGAGATAGCTCGCATGCTCGATGCTCCCATCATGACCACCACCCTACCCTACAACGTGAAGGATGATGTGGAGTATCTTACTACGCCGGAACTGATTGAGGAAAAATTCGGAAACATGGTCGACTTGGTTGTCGACGGCGGCATTGGTGGTATTGAACCGTCAACCATTGTGTATTGTGTAGATGGTGAGGCGGAGATTACCCGTCAGGGAAAAGGCATCTTACAAGATTTTTAAAGTAAAAAGACCGGCTCATGTTACTGAACCGGTCTTTTTTGTATCTGTACGTGAGCCGAAGGGCTTAGTCGGCCAGCAAGGATTCGGGATCCAGGTTGGCTGCTTCAATATCTTTGAAGTAACGGTACGTACCTACTTTCAATTCAAAGGTAGCAGCGTCATCGCAAACAATAATGCCATGCTCATGCATCTGCAAAGCGCTGATGGTCCACATTTGTGTAATGGGGCCTTCAACAGCATGATACAAAGCGCGGGCTTTGTTGTGACCGTTGACAATGATGAGCACTTCTTTAGCCGACAGCACGGTTCCTACTCCTACCGTGAGCGAAGTCTTCGGAACTTTGTTCACATCGTTATCAAAGAAACGCGAATTGGCAATAATCGTGTCCGTAGTCAACGTTTTGATGCGTGTACGCGACGAGAGGGAAGAGCCCGGTTCATTGAACGCAATGTGTCCGTCGGGACCAATACCGCCCAAGAACAAGTCAATGCCACCGTAAGAAGCTATCTTAGCCTCGTAATTGGCGCATTCTTCTTCCAAGTCGTTTGCATTACCATTAAGAATATTCACGTTTTCACGCTTCACATCTACATGGCTGAAAAAATTATTCCACATGAAAGAGTAATAGCTTTCCGGATGTTCTTGCGGCAAGCCTACGTACTCGTCCATGTTGAACGTTACTACATTTTTAAAAGATACCAGGCCTTTCTTATTAAGGTCGATTAATTCTTTGTACATGCCCAGCGGAGACGATCCGGTAGGTAAACCAAGTACGAAAGGTTTGTCCGCAGTAGGCTGTGCCTTGCGGATACGGGCTGCCACATAACCGGCTGCCCATTTGGAAATTGCCTGATAATCGGGCTGAATAATGAGTCTCATGTCAGATTGTATTTAAGATGTTAATAAATTGGGGGAATTTCTATACATAGTGTTATCTGTCTTTCTTCAATCTGTCGGCCATGGCTCTACCTAGCTTTTCGCATTGCTCGTAGATGTTGTCGTCGATAGCCATTTTCATGTCCACAGGATCACCTACAATCTCGAACTTGCTCTTTTCGGCAAACTCGGCCAAGCGTTTCACCGCGGCACTCGACCAGCAGAATGATCCGAAGTAACCCAGGTAACGGTCTTTCATGTCGCGAGTCAGAATCTTTGAGATCAACGAATCAATTTCAGGGAAAAGATGATTGCAATATGTGGTACTACCAATGATGAGGCCTTTGTATCTGAATATATCGGCTATGATATACGAATGATGACGTTTGTTGGCGTTATGCAAAATGATGTTCTTTATGCCTTGTGCAGAGAGTTCCAACGCAATGGCTTCGGCCATCTGTTCGGTGTTGCCGTACATGGTTCCGTAAACAATGACCACGCCTTCTTCTCCTTCGTAACGGCTCAATTTGTCGTATATACCAATTACTTTCTCAATCTGATCAATCCATACCGGTCCGTGTGTAGAACAGATAGCTTTGATGGGAAGAGGTGCCAATTTTTCAAGGGCTTTTTGTACAGCCGAACCATACTTGCCCACAATATTGGCATAGTAGCGTCTCATTTCATCCCAGAAGATTTCCACATTCATGTTGCTGTCAATAAAGCCACCATCGAGTGTGCCGAATGCTCCGAATCCGTCGCCCGAGAAGAGCAATCCTTCCGTTTCGTCGAACGTCATCATCGTTTCCGGCCAATGTACCATAGGTGTAAGGTAGAACCGGAGTTTGTGATAACCCAAATCGAGCGAATCTCCATTTTTGATAAGCAACTGATGATCCGGCGAGATGTTGTAGAATCCTTCTACCATGCCGAATGTTTGCTTGTTACCCACAATGGTTATGTTGGGATAGTATTTTTTGATCAGCGATATAGAACCTGAATGATCGGGCTCCATGTGGTTAATAATAAGGTAATCAACCGGTCTGTCGCCAATAACGGCCTTTATTTTGTGCAAAAATACCTCAAAATAACAAATATCTACCGTGTCTATTAAAGCAACTTTACCATCATCAATCAGATAGGAATTATATGACACACCATAAGGAAGGGGCCACAATCCCTCAAACAAATGTTTAGTGCGGTCGTTTACCCCCACATAATGTACTTTACCTCTGATTATTGTTTTCTGTTTCATACTTCTTTTTTTTATAAAGCAAAAATAATCCTTTTTTTTCAATCTTTATATAACTTACCCTGATATGAGCCTCTTTCCTTCATCCTTTTCTGAACCCGGGCGGTAAATTCATAGTTCTTCAATCCCCAGTCAGGCGCAATAAGCAACTTCTTGGGCGATTGCGAAATAAAACGTTCCAGTACGATGTCCGGACGAAGGTGTTCTACATAATCAATCACTAAATCAATGTATTCGTCAACTCCGAACAGATGAAACTCTTCGGGGTTCTTGTAATATTCATAAGCCATGCGGGTACCTCGTATGAGTTGCAACTGATGCAGTTTCAACGTGGTAAGCGGCAAACGCGAAAGAGTGCCGGCCTGCGACACGATTTCTTCCGGGCTCTCACCCGGCAGTCCCAGTATAACATGACCGCCCGTAAGAATGCCTCTCGAAGCAGTTCGCTCGATGGCATCAACGGTTTCGGCGAACGTATGTCCGCGGTTGATCCGTATCAACGTTTGGTCATTGGTACTTTCAATTCCATATTCAACCAATAAAAAGTGCTGTTTGTTCAATTCCTCCAGATAGTCGAGCAATTCATCGGGCATGCAGTCGGGCCGTGTACCAATAACAAGTCCCACTACGTCTTCGGTTTGAAGGGCTTCCAGGTATTTGTTTTTCAGTTCTTGCAATTCGCCGTAGGTATTGGTGTAGGCCTGGAAATAGGCCAGATACTTCATATCGGGATATTTATACGAAAAGAATCGTTTCCCTTCTTCCAACTGGGTGCGTACCGATTTATCGGTGTGGCAGTATTCGGGATTAAAAGTCTGGTTGTTGCAGTAAGTGCAGCCTCCCTGACCTTTGGAACCGTCCCGATTAGGGCAGGTAAACCCGGCATTTATGGATATTTTCTGAACTTTGCAGGTGAAATGCTGCTTCAAGAAGGCAGCAAAATCATTATATAGTGGGTTGTGAACCATCATTCAACTAATTTTAGCTGCAAATTTACGAATTAAGTAATTACAAATTCTTAAATTTGCGGGATAATGCGTAAATCAAAACTATTAAAAGATGAAAAAACTTAGCATACTCTTTCTACTTTGCCTGTTGGTGCAGGTAGTACCGGCACAGGGAAGCAAGGCTCTCGACTTGAAGGAAATCACATCCGGTAAGTTTCGTGCCGAAGGTATTCAGGGTGTAATTCCAATGGCCGACGGAGAACACTATACTCAGATGAATGCCGAAGGTACTCAAATCATTAAATATTCGTTCAGAACCGGGCTGCAGGTGGAAGTTGTATTCGATGTGGCCAAAGCGCGTGAGTGTACTTTCAAACGTTTTGACGGTTACACCTTCTCACCCGACGGCAGTAAGATTCTGATCCGCACGGAAACGCAACCTATTTACAGGCATTCATACAAGGCAGTACATTACCTATACACCATCAAACGGAATATCGTTGAAAAGTTGTCGGAAGGCGGTCCGCAGCAATCGCCCGTATTCTCACCCGACGGTAACATGGTTGCTTTTGTCAGAGACAACAATATTTTCCTGGTGAAGATGCTTTACGGTAACAGTGAATCACAGGTGACAGAAGACGGCAAGTTTAATCATGTGCTGAATGGCATACCCGACTGGGTGTATGAAGAGGAGTTTAGTTTCGCTACGGCTTTGGAGTTCAGTCCGGACAACACCATGCTGGCTTTTATCCGCTTCGATGAATCGGAAGTAGCGTCTTTTACGTTCCCTATCTTTGCCGGACAAGCTCCGCACTACAGCGCACTCGAAACCTATCCGGGCGCCTATACATATAAGTATCCCAAAGCAGGTGAAGCCAACTCAAAGGTTTCCGTGCATACGTTTGACATCAAGTCGAAAGTAACCCGGAAAATAAAGTTGCCGTTGGATCCCGACGGGTACATTCCTCGCATCCGTTTCACGCAAGATGCAGCCAAGCTGGCTATCATGACGCTGAACCGTAACCAAAACCGGTTCGATCTTTATTTTGCCGATCCGCGTTCCACACTCTGTAAACTGGTGTTGCGTGACGAGAGTCCTTACTATATTAACGAAAGTGTGTTTGACAATATAATGTTCTATCCTCAAAACTTCAGCTTCATCAGTGAGAAAGACGGATACTCACACCTATACTGGTACAGCATGGGTGGTAATCTGGTTAAGCAAGTTACGAAAGGTAAGTTTGAGGTGAAACGTTTCATCGGGTGGGATGCTGCTACGAATACATTCTACTTCGAAAGCAATGAAGAAAGTCCTCTACGTACGGCTGTATACAAGACCGACAAGAAGGGCGGACGCATCAAGCTGTCTGAGAAAGCGGGTACCAACTCAGCCATCTTCAGCAGCAATTTGAAGTATTTCATGAACACCTACTCAAGCCTGCAAACGCCTGCCGTTATTACGCTGAACGACAATACGGGAAAGGTGCTGAAGACTTTGGTGACTAACCAGAAACTGAAGGAAACGCTGGCGCAGTATCAGCTGCCGAAGAAGGAGTTCTTTACTTTCCGTACTTCTCAAGGCACGGAACTCAACGGATGGATGATTAAGCCGGCCAACTTCAACGAATCGAAAAAGTATCCGGTGTTGTTGTATCAATATAGCGGTCCGGGCAGCCAGGAAGTGGTCGACAAATGGGGTATCGGTGGTGATCGCGGTGGCATCGGCTGGGATGCATACATGGCTTCCAAAGGTTATGTGATAGTATGTGTAGACGGTCGCGGAACAGGCGGCCGAGGCGCTGAATTTGCCAAATGTACGTACCTGAATTTGGGTGTGAAAGAAGCACAAGATCAGGTAGAAACAGCCAAGCACATGGCTGCACAGCCTTATGTGGATAAGAGTCGCATTGGTATTTGGGGATGGAGTTTCGGCGGATACATGACCATCATGAGTATGAGTGAAGGTACGCCGATATTCAAAGCAGGTGCGGCCGTAGCGGCTGTAACCGACTGGAAGTTCTACGATACCGTGTACGTAGAAAGATTTATGCGCACGCCACAGCAAAATGCAGAAGGCTACAAAGCAGGATCGGCTTTCACCCGAGCTGCCAACCTAAACGGTCGCTTGCTGTTGGTGCACGGCATGGCCGACGATAACGTACACTTCCAGAACTGCGCGGAATACAGCGAATGCTTGGTGCAAGCCGATAAGCAATTCGACATGCAGGTGTACACCAACCGAAACCACGGCATTTACGGCGGTAACACCCGTTACCACTTATTCACCCGGTTAACGGAGTTTTTCCTAAATAATCTATAAAAAAGGTTGCGGCGGAGGGTTTTACCTTCCGCCGCAACAATAAATATAAAGAGCAATCAGAACTAATTGTGCCATCGGTTGTTTTTAGATGTAGAAACGATAGATTATGCGAAGATGAGTCACCGAAAAATTCTTTCCGTAGCTTTTAATATGTCATTGGGGTATGCGCCCGTTATTTTAACCATATTACTTAGCGAATTAATAGCACAGGATGTTGCGATATACATAGGTATGGCGGCAGCTCTCACTTATGCATATTTCACCTTGTATATAAACAAGGCGAGGATGCACAATTACATTCTATACCTGTCAACCTTTGTTTTATCGGTACTGGCTCTGGCTACATTGCTTCCTATTGATTACTGTCCGAAAGGAAACTTGCCCATTACATTGGAAATGTCTATTGTAGCTCCGTTACTCATTCTGCATTTGCACCGCAGGCGGTTTGTCAATTACTTCCGGCGTAAGAAAGGGGCCTGTGACAAGCGCAACCTGATTCAAAGTGCGGAGTCGACTGTAGTGGCGGGTAAGGTAATTCTTATTTTATCGGGGCTTCAGTTCCTTGCTTTGACATTAGGCATCTTATTTTGGCATCCACTCACGGAAAGGACCATGTGGGTTTACTTCAACTTACTGCCGGGACTAATCTTTTTATTCAGTATCTTGCTCAACCAAGTAGTCATCAATTTCTTCAATTCCATGATGGCAGGTTTGGAATACGTTCCTATCGTTAACGAAAGAGGAGATGTGATTGGCAAAAGCTTGAAGGTGGAAGCCATTAGTTATAAAAACACATACATCAATCCGGTTATCCGTATTGCAGTGGTGAGCAACGGACGTTTGTTTCTCTGCAATCGCTCACAAGAGTGTATTCTCGACAAAGGGAAGACGGATATTCCCATGGAATGTTATTTGCGCTACCGCGAAACACTTAAAGAAGGTGTGGCTCGGGTAGTTGGACATGTATTCCCCAACCTGACCGATATAGAGCCGACCTTTAGCATCATGTATCATTTTGAAAATAAAATCACCAACCGTTTGATTTATTTGTTTGTGGTGAACATGGATGACGAATCAGTTCTATGCAATCCCCGATTCAAAAACGGAAAACTGTGGACTCTGCAACAGATGGAGCAGAATTTAAAAGAAAACTTCTTCTGTGAATGTCTGGAGGTAGAATACGAATACCTCAAAGACATTATTTATACAACAGAAAAATACAAGGGATCTTAGACAGATCAGGAACCTTGCCTTTCCATTCACTGATTGCACGTGTTTTAATATACTCGCCCTCACAAGTGAGATTGGCTGCTATACAGAGTTTAGTCTGCGGACGGCAGTTTTGAAGCAGGTCGTCAACCATTTTATGGTTGCGGTAAGGTGTTTCAATAAACAGTTGTGTCTGATTCTCGGAATAGATGCGCTGTTCGAGTTGCTTGATTCTTTTCACCCGTTCAACCGGCTCAATGGGCAGGTATCCGTGAAAAGCAAAACTTTGACCGTTAAAGCCCGAACCCATAACGGAAAGAATAATAGATGACGGCCCCACCAACGGAACTACTTTCAGATTCTTACGCTGCGCGATGGCTACCACATCGGCACCCGGGTCGGCTACTGCCGGACAGCCTGCTTCGGAAATAACTCCCATCGATTGCCCGGCCAACAAAGGTTTCAGATAACCCGAAATATCTTCGGCAGAAGTATGCTTGTTCAACGGATAAAAACTAAGTGAGTCAATATCGAACTCGCGATCTACCTTTTTCAGGAAACGGCGTGCCGAACGAACATCCTCTACAATAAAATGTTTGATCCCTTGAATGATCTCTATATTATAAGCCGGCAAAACGGTGTTCAACTCGGTGTCGCCAAGTGTAACCGGCAACAGATAAAGGGCTGTATCCATAAATGATTAAAATTTAAACTTATCAGACGTGTATTGTGATTTGGCTAATACCAAATCATAGTCTGTCGTATTGAGTAATTGTTGGATGGTCACTTTCTTATTGTGTTCCATATAGGAAGAGATAATTTGCATACCTATCCATATACCGGTTAACGGAGGTGAGTCATCTCCAAAATAAACCGGATCGGGTGCCGGCTTTGTATAGTTACGAATAATTTGAGGGTCGGTTGCATGCAAATGTCCGTTGGCCAACATATATTCCCACACCGTTTTACGATGATTCTCACACCACGCCTTTTCACGCTTGGAATATCCCAAAAGATCTTCAGCTGAAGATATGTTCAGAATCTCCTGTACGATGTAGTTTAGCTTGCCGAAATGAAGAAGCGTATGTAATAAGGTGCGCTTGCTGTTAGCCGGCAAAGGATATTTGCTAAAAAGATAAAAGAAAAAACAATCGGGCACTATGCGTTCAGGCGACATGGAGCGACATTGATAATCGTAATAGAATTTTTTGTAAAGAGGGTAATCAGCACCCATATATTTATCAAGACTGATTCCAATCAGACTGTCTTGAACGATAATCGACTCATTGAACGCAGAAATCTGGGTGTACACATGCGGAACAGGTAATTGAGGAACCTCCTTCGTTAACCGGGCAAATCCTTTGTTTATCTGTTTTTCTATTTTCCCAATATCCTCATATTTGGCTTCCACATCAGCCATGAGTTGCAACAAAGTGGTATCTGAGTAGAACTCTTTGAGCTTCTGATGAATGTTATCGTCGTTAACCCGACCGATAGAGAGAACATCTTCTATCAGGATTTTAGTCTCCTGCATGCTCTCGGTATTCATCTTCTGAAGAGCAGAAAAACTATTGAATTTTACATATTCGGTGAGCAGCTTATCATAACGGGTTATGTGAACGGCTGCACTGTCTGAACGTTCTAAAGGCTTACTGTCACCGCCAAATTTACAAGCGGAGAGCAGCAAGCCTATTAGAATAAATATGTAGATTCTCTTCAGACTCATTTAACGATTAACCGTAAATGATATGGCCATCTTCATCTTTGTACTCATCAAGTCCTTTTTCGTAGGTAGCCATTGCACGAAGGCTCATGCCCACGCTAGAGAATCCTCCATCATGGAATAAGTTCTGCATCGTCACTTTACGAGTAAGATCGGAGAACATCACAATACAATAGTCAGCACATTCGTCGGCAGATGCATTACCCAGTGGTGCCATGCGATCAGCAAAGTCGAACAGCTTATCCATTCCTTTCACTCCCGATCCGGCAGTAGTCATGGTAGGCGACTGAGAAATGGTATTGATACGTACATTGTGCTCACGACCGTAAATGTATCCAAAGCTGCGAGCGATAGACTCAAGCAACGCTTTGGCATCGGCCATGTCATTGTATCCGAAGAAAGTACGCTGTGCAGCCACATAGCTTAACGCCAATATGGATCCGTATTCTGATATGGCATCTAATTTCTTAGCAACCTGAATCATTTTATGGAAAGAAACAGCTGAAATATCAAGTGTTTTATCCAGCATATCGTAATCAAGATCATCATACGTACGTCTTTTGCGCACATTGGGCGACATACCAATAGAGTGGAGAACAAAGTCTACTTTCCCACCGAAAATTTCCATAGAACGTTTAAATACAGTTTCCAGATCTTCAACGCTGGTAGCATCAGCGGGTATTACCTCACAGTTCAGTTTTTCAGATAAAGCACTTACTTCACCCATTCTAACTGCAATAGGAGTATTTGACAATGTAATGGTTGCACCTTCTTCAACGGCTTTTTCGGCAACTTTCCAAGCAATTGACTGCTCGTTCAACGCACCGAAAATAATGCCTTTTTTTCCTTTTAATAAATTGTAACTCATACCTATATTATAGTTAAATTAGACGGCAAAGATAAGAACTTTCGCAATAAAAGCAGACAATAAGGGCAAAGAAAAACCCTAATCAACAAAAAATCCACCTAAACTAACAAATTGTACACACAGAGATGGATGTTCTGAAATATTTTTGCACTCAGATAGTTAGGAAGTTTTTCCCGATATTTTTAAAGTTTAAAAATTAGGTTAACATGAATCCTATTACCATCTTCGCAGGCCGCTCGCGAGAGTAGCCTGCGAATGGGTAATAGCTTCCGCAACTGCTATAATCCCGAGTGAATTACCATATTATATAATCTTAGAATATTCATAGCGAATGAACACACTTGCAAAAAGGCTTTTATTGGTAGCTACACTTTGTTTGCCCCTAACGGCAAATTTAGTGCAGGCACAACACAGAGAGGTAATAGACAATAGTATCTATAACGACGTTCCTTTTGAAATGCCAAAAGTACAACAACCTAGCTTCCCTGCTTTGTCGGTCAACATCAAAGACTTCGGAGCAAAAGGTGATGGTGTAACTCTCAATACCCAAGCTATCAACGATGCTATTAAAGAAGTAAACTCAAAAGGCGGAGGAACCGTTGTTATTCCCGAAGGCTTATGGTTAAGCGGTCCGATTGAGTTATTAAGTAACGTCAATTTGTATACCGAGCGTAACTCATTGATCTTATTTACCGATGATTTCGATGCATATCCCATCATAAGCACTTCTTTTGAAGGTTTGGAGACCCGTCGTTGTCAGTCGCCTATTTGGGCACGCAACGCTGAAAACATAGCAATAACCGGCTACGGTGCCTTTGATGGTGCCGGCGACAGCTGGCGTCCAGTCAAAAAAGAGAAGTTAACAGCCTCTCAATGGAGCAAGCTGGTGAAGTCGGGCGGAGTACTCGATGAAGCCAAGAAGATATGGTATCCCACTGCCGGCTCATTAAAAGGAGCATTGGCATGCAAAAACTTCAATAACCCCGAAGGCATTGAAACGGACGAAGAATGGAACGAAATCAAACCATGGCTCAGACCGGTACTTCTTAACATTGTTAAAAGCAAGAAAGTATTGCTGGAGGGAGTAACCTTTAAGAACTCGCCCAGCTGGTGTTTGCATCCGCTATCATGCGAAGACATCACAATCAATAACGTAAAGGTGTTTAACCCGTGGTACTCACAAAACGGTGATGCACTTGATTTGGAATCTTGCAAAAACGCATTGATCATCAACAACATATTCGATGCCGGTGATGATGCTATCTGCATCAAATCGGGTAAGGATGAAGACGGAAGAAGAAGAGGTGAACCTTGTCAAAACGTACTTGTAAAGAACAACGTGGTATTACACGGACACGGAGGTTTTGTGGTAGGAAGTGAAATGTCCGGAGGTGTGAAAAACATCTATGTGGCAGATTGTACATTCCTCGGAACCGATGTAGGTCTTCGCTTCAAAAGCACACGCGGTCGCGGCGGTGTAGTTGAAAACATCTTCATCAACAACATCAACATGATCAACATACCGAACGAGCCGCTTCTGTTCGACTTATTCTATGGTGGTAAAGCACCCGACGAGCTGACTGAAGCAGATAAGAACAGAAAACCGGCGCTTATGCCTGTGACCATTGAAACTCCTGCTTTCAGAAACATTCATATATCTAACGTTACCTGTAAAGGTGCAGGAAGAGCTATGTTCTTCAACGGACTTCCGGAAATGCCTATTCAGAATGTAACCGTGAAAGACGTAGTGATTACTGATGCTGCCGAAGGTGCTGTCATATCACAAGCTGACGGTGTAACATTAGAGAACATACACATTCAGGCAGCCAAAGGTGCAACTGTAGAGCTGAAAAGCGCAAAGAATATCAAGGTAGAAGGTGTTTTTTATAAAGAGATTGATGCAAAAGGAAAATCGATTAACAAGAAATAAACATTCGGATTCTTTCAATTAATCGATAAGCTTGCAAATTTCGGGCAGTATTTACCACCTGAGGTTTGCAAGCATTGTTTTATACCCGAGCCGCCTTTCAGGATTATACCAAGTTCTTGTTCAGCATCAAAACAAAGAAGCTAGTGATTCAATCAAATTGTGTATCAGAAATAGGCTCAATTAACCTATATTTGTATCAAATATAAATAGACCAATTCCATGAAAAAAGTAGTAGCAAGCATTTTCCTTCTTTCCATTTGTACGACAGCACTTATGGGAGCAGTAAAAGCATCGACCAAAAGTGTGGTTGTAGAAGTAGAAAATAACTGGAACAAAGCAAAAAGCGACGAACCGGTAGTACTGAAGATAAGCGATCTGAAAACCGGCTTCGTAGTTAAATCAGCCACCGTATGGGATGGCGAGAAAGAAATCCCGTCACAGCTCGATGACCTCAACTCAGACAGAAAAGCCGATGAGCTGGCATTTTTGATCAACATCGATCCTCAAACAAAGAAAACATTCAAGGTGGTTCTGTCCGACCAAAAGTCAGACAAGAAATATCCTTCGCGCGTTTTTGCCGAGATGTTAGTAAGCGACAAGAAAGGAAAGCACGTGCCCATTCATTCACTCACCATTCCGGGTACCAGCAACATTTACAATCAATTACATCATCACGGTCCGGCATTCGAATCGGAGCTGGTAGCTTACCGACTATACTTTGATCAGAAGCAAACAGTAGATATCTACGGCAAATTCAACAAAGGATTTGAAATCGAAGCCTGTCAGTTCTACCCCAACGACGAGCAGCTGGCCAAAGGATTCGGTGATGACGTACTTCGAGTGAGTGGAAGTTGTGGCCTAGGTGCATTGAAAGGATGGAACGGCAAAAAAGCAACGCACATAGAACCCGTACTGCAAAGAACAGAACGGATATTGGCCTACGGTCCGGTAAGAACAATCTGCGAAATTGAGGTGAATGATTGGGAGTATCAAGGTTCGGCCTTAAACATGATCAACCGCTATACACTTTACGGCGGACACAGAGATGCCATCGTGGAAACTTTCTTTGAAGAGCCTCTGAAGAATGAGCTATTTTGCACCGGAGTGCAAGACGTAAAAGGATCCATTTCTTATTCGGATCACAAAGGACTGATTGGATGTTGGGGTACCGACTGGCCTGTTAACGACACCGTTAAATACGCCAAAGAGACAGTGGGGTTAGCGACTTACATTCCTCAGAAATACGTAAAAGCGGAAGTGAAAGACAATGCCAACTATTTATACACCATCGGTGCTGAAGGACAAGCTTACATCCGCTATAACATCATGTTCACTTCCCTGAAAGAAACATTTGGGTACAAAACACCCGAAGCATGGTTTGCTTACATGCGTGAGTGGAAAGAGGAAATTGACCATCCCGTACTAGTCAAAGTGAAACGATAAACTACGTTTTATCAGATTCTAACAAATAATACGAAGACTCTGCTAATAAATCCACCTTTATTGCAGAGCCTTTTTTTATCTTTGCTCTTATTCTAATTATTCACCAATCAATATTACATGAAAAAGTTAGCACTAATTATTGGTTTAAGCTTATTCGTTACATCATCAGTAACAGCACAGAAAAACTATGTTTCGGAGGTGTGGGTAGCCGACAAAGGTGATGGTACCTACCGCAACCCCATTATTCATGCAGACTATTCTGATCCCGACGCATGTCGCGTAGGAGATGACTACTACATGACCTCTTCCAGTTTCAACTGTTTACCTGCCTTACAGATTTTGCATTCAAAAGATTTGGTAAACTGGACCATTATTGGAGCTGCCGTACCTTACGAATTATCGCCCGTTGAGTTTCCCGAGAAACCTCAGCACGGTAGCAGAGTATGGGCGCCAAGCATTCGTTATCACAAAGGAGAATTCTATATTTTCTGGGGAGATCCGGATCAAGGAGCTTTCATGACGAAAGCCAAAGACCCCAAAGGACCTTGGAGTGAGCCCGTACTGGTGAAAGCCGGCAAGGGAATTATCGATACAACCCCGCTGTGGGATGAAGACGGTAAGGTATACATGGTTCACGGATATGCCGGAAGCCGTTCGGGCATTAAGAGCTTATTGGGAATTTGCGAACTGAATGCAGATGCTACTAAAGCAATCACGCAGTCGCGCATCATCTTTGACGGTCACGATGAGCACCCCACTGCAGAAGGACCCAAATTCTATAAACGCAACGGTTATTACTATATCTTTGCTCCTGCCGGAGGTGTTGCTACCGGATGGCAGCTGGTGCTTCGTTCTAAAAACGTATACGGACCTTACGAAGAAAAAGTAGTTCTCAGCCAAGGAAAAACCAATGTAAACGGACCTCATCAAGGTGCGTGGGTTGACACTACTACCGGTGAAGATTGGTTCTTGCACTTCCAAGACGTAGGTGCTTACGGCCGCTTGGTACACTTGCAACCGATGAAGTGGGTGAACGACTGGCCTGTTATCGGCGTTGATAAAGACGGCGACGGATGCGGCGAGCCTGTTTTAAGTTACAAGAAACCCAACGTGGGCAAGAATTACCCCATCTGCACTCCGCAGGAAAGTGATGAATTTGATGGCTACACCTTGTCGCCCCAATGGCAATGGCATGCCAACATCAACGAAAAATGGGCTTACTTTGCCGGCCACAAAGGTTATGCAAGGCTTTACTCCTATCCGGTAGTAAAAGAATATAAGAACTTATGGAACGTGCCCAACCTGATGTTACAAAAGGCTCCTGCCGATAACTTTGTTGCTACCATCAAACTCGATTTCAAACCAACAACCAAGTATAAAGGAGAGCGTACCGGTCTGGTTGTCATGGGATTCAGTTATGCCGGTCTCGTATTGGAAAACACGAACGACGGCATTGTGCTTTCACAATTAGAATGCAAGAATGCAGATAAGGGCACTGCGGAACAAATAAACGAAACCACTAAATTAAAGAACGGTGCTATCTATCTTCGTGTTGAGTTCAAAGCCGGCAAGAAGAAGCTAAAGGAAAGCGAAGGCGGATCGGATGTACTGGCCATGTGTAAGTTCAGCTACAGTCTCGATGGCAAGAAATTCAAGTCAATGGGCAATGAATTCCAAGCGAAAGAAGGTATGTGGATCGGCACCAAGGTTGGAACATTCTGCACTCGTCCGGCTATAACCATTAACGATGGCGGATGGTCGGAAGTCGACTGGTTCAGAATCACTAAGAAATAAAAGAGAATGATATTTCTTTCAGAAAACGTATTTCCCCAAGGAGATACGTTTTTTTTTATGTTTAAGCAAAGAACAAAAAGCGTATCTTTGCAGAAACTAAGATACTTAAAAGATGAAGAGATTGATTATATTCGATTTGGACGGAACCTTATTAAACACAATAGCAGACCTGGCTCAAAGTACGAATTATGCATTAAAGGAAGCGGGCTTCCCTACACATCCTGTCGAGGAATATAAATTTATGGTAGGCAACGGCATCAACAAACTCTTTGAACGAGCATTGCCGGAAGGAGAGAAAACAGAAGCCAACATACAACTGATCAGAAAACTATTTGTGCCGTTTTATGATAGTCACAACACCGATTTAAGCACTCCCTACCCCGGGATTACAGAGCTTTTGAACGAGTTACATCAACAAGGGAGGGTGCTGGCTGTTGCCTCCAACAAATACCAAAGCGCTACAGAAAAGCTAGTCAGTTATTTCTTTCCAAACATTCCTTTTGTTGCCGTATTGGGACAACGGGAAGGTATCAACGTAAAACCCGATCCGGCTATTGTATATGACATAGTAAAACAAGCCGGAATAAGCCAAGAGGAAACCCTTTATGTAGGTGACTCGGGAGTAGACATGCAGACGGCACACAACAGTGGCGTAGAGGCCTGCGGAGTAACTTGGGGGTTTCGTCCGCGCACGGAACTGGAACAATTCACCCCCAAACACATAGTGGATGTTCCGCAGGAAATTATCCATTTTATCTAATCTAAAAGCGGCAACTTCTTATTCAAAAAGAAATACAATATCAAATTAAATGTTGCAACTTTAGATACATAAAAAGGGCATTAACACAGCAAAAAGGGAGGCATACGCCTCCCAAAATCTGACTAAAACCAACCAATTACTAACGCACCATACTACGTGAAACCCTACGGAGATATGCCACGTTCAAACTTACATTCCGAAACTCAAAAAGGGCTAATTCGTCTATAAACTTCCCATTCGCAACAACAATGATACCAATCTGTAAACGCTTTAAGCTGAACAGAATGATAATTCGTTGTGCAATACGCCCAAAGCATATAACAAAAAATACTATCGTAAGAACAAATATTGCACACAGGGCACTTAAACCCGTCTTATTTTTGTATTGATGAATTAACAGAAACGTTATACTTAAAATTTTTTAATCAGTGAACATGCAAAAAATGTCTAACAAGATGAAAAACATGCGCACGGTATTGTTTATGCTTTTTGCAACAATATCGCTTAGTTTATCAGCGCAGAGTGTTACCTTGAGTGGTAATGTGAAAGACAAGACAGGAGAACCGGTAATCGGAGCCTCTGTTGTTGAGAAAGGAACCACCAACGGTACTATTACCGATTTTGACGGGAATTTCAGTCTGAAGGTGTCAGGCAAACATGTTTTGGTTATTTCCTATATTGGAATGAAAACCAAAGAAATAGACGTTAAAGGTAAAAGTAAGTTGGAAGTAACACTGGAAGATGATGCACAGGCATTGGATGAAGTGGTTGTCATTGGTTACGGAACCGTAGCAAAGAAAGACTTGACCGGCTCTGTGGCTTCTGTAAGTGCCAAACAACTAGAGTCAGTTCCTGTGTCAAGTGCTTCTGAAGCATTGCAAGGGAAAATGGCCGGTGTGCAAATCACAACAACCGAAGGCTCTCCTGATGCAGACATCAAAATCAGAGTAAGAGGTGGTGGTTCTCTTTCGCAAGACAACTCGCCCCTTTACATTGTTGACGGATTCCCTGTTTCAAGCATTTCGGATATAGCACCTACAGATATTCAATCTGTTGATGTATTAAAGGACGCTTCTTCTACCGCTATCTATGGTGCACGCGGCGCCAATGGTGTTATCATCATTACCACCAAATCGGGTAAAGAAGGAAAAACTCAGGTAAATTTCGGAGCTTCGTTCGGTCTAAGGAAAGTAACGAAACAGGTTGGAGTGCTTAACCCTTATGAATACGCACTGTACCAATACGAACTGGATCAGACCGGCACTTCATACGGAGTGTATGACGACTTGGAAATCTACAAATCAGTGAAAGGTACCGATTACCAGGATGAGATATTTGGCCGTACCGGAAACCAGCAATCATACAATGTAAGCGTGAGCGGTGGAGCAAAGTCAACCAAATATAGCGTAAGCTATGCACGCAACGATGAAAAAAGCATTATGAGGGGTTCCGGTTTCTCAAAGAACAACATCAATGCTAAAATCGATACCGAGATCAACAAATGGTTAAACTTGGACTTCAATGCCCGGTTAACTTATCAAACAGTTGATGGTTTAAGTGGCGGAGCCGACAACGAGACTAGTGCTGCTAACTCACTTGTGGCCAAATCAATTGTTTACAAGCCCATCAGTCAGCTCAACGAAGACAGTGAAGACGGCGAAAACACCCTGAATGCTCAGTACTCTCCATTGGAACGTTTGAACGCAACCTACAAAAAACAAACCAAGTTCCAACAAAACTATAACGCCGGACTGAATTGGAAGCCAATGGCAGGACTTACTTTCCGTTCCGAATTCGGTTATGGATGGAAATACCAAGACACGGATCAGGTGTGGGAATATCAGGCTACTTCAAACTCTAAATACGGATATGCCGGATTACCACAAGCCTACATCTCCAAAGTAAATAACAAGAACTGGAGAAACGCCAACACGGTTACTTACGATACAAAACTCTTCAATAAAAGAGACAGGCTGAACGTATTACTTGGTCAGGAAGTAACTTCCAGTCAGGACACTAAGACCTACCTTACGGCTGTTAACTTTGCCAAAGAAACAACGGTTAACGAGATTTTGGCCGCATTAGGAAATGGAACTTCATTACCTACCACAACTTATATCGGAATCAAAGACAACTTATTGTCATTCTTCGGACGTGTGAACTATACATTGAACGATAAATACCTGTTTACTGCAACAATGCGTGCCGATGGTTCCAGCAAATTTGCAAGCGGAAATCGTTGGGGTTACTTCCCTTCTGCTGCTTTTGCATGGAGAATGTTCGATGAACCTTTTATGGAAGGAACAAAAGACTGGTTATCAAACCTGAAGTTCCGCTTAAGCTATGGTACGGCAGGTAACAACCGTATTCCCGATGGCTCTATGTATACTACTTTCTCTGTAGCAGGAACCGGCGACAAGAGTATTTATTTCGGTGATCAGACAGCTACCGTACTGAAACACGGTGACATTTTATCGAACCCCGAACTGAAATGGGAAACTACCATTTCAAGAAACTTAGGTTTCGACTTTGGCTTTTGGAACAACAGACTGTCGGGTTCTCTCGACTTCTATTGGAATACCACCCAAGACTTGCTCATGAAAACAACCATTGCAGCAAGCTCCGGTTACGGATACCAGTACAAGAACCTGGGACAGACTTCAAACAAAGGTGTTGAGTTACAACTCGACGGAGTTATCTTGGATAAGAAAAACTACGGTCTGAACTTCAACTTCAACATTTCATACAACAAAGGTAAGATTGATAAGCTAGATGGCAATAGCAGCTGGCAAAGCAGTAAGTGGGGAGGTAGCGCAGCTGCCGGACTGGAAGATTTCTTAATTGAAGAAGGCGGACGTCTGGGTGAGGTTTACGGTTACAAGACCGACGGTTTCTATACAGCCGACGATTTTAATTTCAACGAAACTACAGGAACTTACTCACTCAAAAGCGGTATCACGAACAGTGCTTCGCTTACCGGAGGTAATGTGTACCCGGGTAGCATTAAGTTGAAAGCCGATGCTGATGGAAACATCAAGAAAGTACGTTTGGGTAACACGATAGCACCCGTATCGGGAGGATTCGGATTGAACGGACGCTTCAAGAACTTTGATTTCACAGCATTCTTCAACTACAGCTTAGGCAACAAAGTGATCAACGCTACCAAACTGGGTTCTAGTTTCTATAGCGGATCATCAAAGAATTGGAATATCAATGATAACTTCACCATCGATAAAAGATACACATGGATTGATCCGGCTACAGGTAACAGCCTGTTAAGCAGTTCATCCATCAAAACATTGGGAGCCGAGGGAGTGAAGAATCGTTTAAATGAGCTGAATGCCAATGCTTCGATCTGGAATCCGGCAGCAGCAACTGTTATGCCGCTTATTGACTGGGCTGTTGAAGACGGATCATTCCTGCGCGTTAACAACATCAGCATAGGGTATACCTTACCCAAGAACCTGGTTCAAAAGATGCTGATGCAAAACGTCAGACTATATGTTACAGGATATAACCTTTATTGCTTTACAAAATACAAGGGCGCAGACCCCGAGGTTGATAGTGCTACCAGCACACCTATGACTCCGGGTGTAGACTACTCTGCATACCCTAAAAGCCGTTCTTTTGTAGGTGGTATTAATGTTACATTTTAATTTAGAAGCCATATAATGATGAAAAATATATTTAAACTATTTATTCTGGGAACAGGAATAGCAAGTTTAACGGCTTGTTCCGATTTTCTGGATCAGACCTCACCGTCTGAAATGACTGATGAAACAGTCTTCAACTCCGCCGCATACACAGAGAATGCACTCAATAAAGTATATGCAGGCCTAACCCTTGACCACACTTACGGAGCACGTATTCCATTGAACTTCTCAACCAATTCGGACATTGAATTAGTTGACGGACTTGATAACACCGGTTCCGGAAATTCAGTGGCCGTTAACGAAAGAGGTGCAGGTAACTTTAACCCGAGCTCAAGCTGGACTAAGCTGGATGACAATTGGAGCGAATGTTATGAGATCATTGAAAACGCTAATATCGTTGTAGAGGGAATAGAAAACAGCAGTCTGATTGCCGAAGGTAACTCTTCAAGAGCCAAGATGCTGAGATACAAAGGTGAGGCATTGGCTCTTCGTGCTATGATCTATTTTGATCTGATAAGAAACTACGGAGACGTACCGATGAAATTCGAAACGACTAAGTCGGACGGATCAAATATTTACCTGCCCAAAACAGATCGTGATGCCATTATGGAGCATCTCATTACTGACTTAGAAGAAGCCATTGATTACTTGCCATGGGCCGGAGAGTCATCATACACAACAGAGCGCATCACCAAAGGTTTTGCTCACGGACTATTGGCTCGTATAGCGATGAGTTACGCTGGATATTCTATTCGCGAATCATCCAAAGCCGGTGAAGGTTACGAAACATTGGCAAACAGTGATGCCACTTACCCCACTCAAAGACCGGGTGCTGCCAAAAGAACAGAGCTTTACACGAAAGCACTGACTCATTTGGACGCTATCATTGCCAGCGGTACGCATCAGTTGAACCCAAGCATTGAAAACGAATGGTACTTGATTAACCAGCAATCATTGGATCAAACCTACAGAGAAAACATCTTTGAGGTAGCTCACGGATTAAATTATTCAGGAGAAATGGGATACACAGTGGGCGTACGTTTGTCGGGTGTAACCACCACTTACGGATACGGAAACTCATCCGGTAAAATCAAGCTGACCGCACCTTTCTTGTGGTCGTTTGACAAAGACGACTTAAGACGCGACCTGACTTGTGCAACCTATGAGATTAAGCCGGGCAGCAGCAACGAACCCGTTGAAACCATGCAAAGCAACTCACCATTTGCCATCTACGTGGCTAAGTGGGACCCTAGAAAAATGAGCGACTCATGGCGCACGGCATCAAAAGCCGCAACAACTAAGTTTGGTTACGGTATTAACTGGATAGTACTTCGCTATGCCGACGTATTATTGATGTACGCTGAAGCATTGAATGAATTGCAGGGAGCCGACGTGGTTGGTCCTACCTGCGGACTCACCGCCCGTGAAGCCTTGTTGAAAGTTCGTTCCAGATCTTTTGATTCAAGCAAGCAAGTAGCCGTAACGGCTTATGTAAACGCAATAAGCAGCGGAAGTGATTTCTTCAACGCGCTGGTTGATGAAAGAGCGTGGGAGCTTGCCGGAGAAGCGGTTCGCAAGTACGACCTGATTCGTTGGGGATTGCTTGACAGCAAAATAACAGAATCAAAAGAGCAATACATGGAATTGATTACCAAAGCACCTGCTTCACTATATTATAAGATGAAGAGCAGTGATGCTAACGCCATCGACATGTCGAGCATCTGCTGGTATGAAGCTCCCGCTAATGTAGCCGATTATAAGAGTGTAACCGGATGGGGAGGCGAAGATCCTACAAACGGTAAAAACGTAGCTTATCTTCCTTACATCAGCTGGGGATTGAACAGAGTGGTAAAGAACAGACACTTATTGCCTCTGGGAGCAACCACCATCTCCGACTCAAAGGGATCACTAAAGAACTCATATGGATTTGAATAATTTATATACAATGAATAGCATAAAGAAATTAAAAAACATAGCAGTCGCGGGAGGATTATTCCTCCTGACTGCATGGGTTAACACATCGTGCGATACCACAAACGACTGGTCGGTTGACGAGAGTTACGACCGCTTATTCCGTACTACTTCCATTAGCGTCGTTCCGACTGCCACTGAGGCCGAAGTAACTTGGGGAACAGGATCGAAAGCCGATTTCTATATTATTGAAATCAGTAAGGATTCTCTTTATCAAGATGACATTCAAACCGGATCTATTGTTTTCGGCGAAGACAAGTCAATCACCAAATCACCGTTTACATTAACCAATCTGGATAGCGATACGAAGTATTACCTGCGTATTAAATCTTGTTCGAACGAGAAAGTTAGTTCGAAGTGGGCTTACCATGAAAAGTTCTCGTTTAAAACAAAATCGGAACAAATCATGTCGCCCGTAGCGTCCGAAGACTTGAAAGCCACTTCGGCTACCTTGCGGTGGACAGCCGGCAAAACCGTTACCAACATGGACATTCTGACTCCAGACCTCGCGGTAATTAAGACAATCAATTTAGATGCCGATGCAATTGCTAACGGATACGTAACCGTTACCGGTTTAACACCTAACACTTCGTACACGGCCAACTTGTATAACGGTACCGTAAAAAGAGGATACATCAGCTTCACAACCTATCCGGAAGTGCCGGAAGCCGATAAGATGATTTACCTGAATGCTAACGATTCAATTAATCAAACTCTATTTGATGACCTAGCCGGTAGCTATTCAACCGTCACATTGGCAATTCCTGCCGGAGCCGTATTTGCAAACAACAATACACTGACTATCCCCAACGGTATGTCGGTGAACTTCTTTGGTTTGCCGGGAGCCAGCAAGGCCGTACTATCAATCAAACAGATTACGTTAAGTGCCAACCACTCCTTCATCAACTTTACAAATGTTGATATAAGCGGATATGTGTACGAGAATGGAGTGGTAACAAGCTCGCTGAACAGTTACCTCTTCAACCAGACGACTGCCACTAACGTAGGTGCCATTACGTTTGACAATTGCTTGATTCACGATTTGGTAAATACACCTTTCAGGTTGCAAGGTTCGGAAGCCAAAACCATTGGTACGTTGACATTCAATAATTGTATCGTGACGAATATGAAGGACGCTTACTACTTTATCCATGCTGATGCCAGCGGTAATGGAGTGATAAGCAACATCAATATTACCAACTCAACCTTCAACACGGTTGGCCGCTTTATTTTGAGTAAGAGTACCAATACAAGCAGCATAACGCTGAGCGACTGTACTTTCTACAACATGATTGCAAGCGGAAGATATTTCATTGATTTCAATTCAACCAGCTACGGTCCTGCCAATGGCATCAGCATCAAGAACTCAATCTTTGCACTGAGTCAGGCTGCTACTGCAAAAGGAATTCGTGCTTCGGGCACAGTGACAGTAGAAAACAGTTATGCTACATCTGACTGGCAGCTGGGTTCGCCCTCCATTTCAGGATTGACAAGCTATAGCGGTGCTTCTTCTGCCTTATTTACTTCACCGTCGACAGGTGATTTCAGCTTCCTCGACAAAACATTTGCGGGAACAGAAACAGCCGGTGATCCTCGCTGGAGAGAATAAAAGTGATGAGGGTATGCTATGCCCAAAATAAATGGCCAAACACTTGACTTTGGTAATATAATGTATTATCTTTGTCAGCATAATCCTATAGTACATTCAAATTAATATAGGCGCAAAGGCAGGAGTTCAAACTCCTGCCTTTTTTGTTTGCTGCCGGTTCATTTTTGATCGGAGACGGTTGCTTATGCCGGTTTGCACGGTAGCAAATGGTCCGCGACAAACCGTCTCTTGGCCGTGAGACGGTTTGTCATTACCCAAGAGACGGTTTATCTTTTCAAATTGCTCGTTATCTTTTTCCAATCGGCCGTTATGTTTTTCAAAAAGTTGGTTATGTTTTACCCAGCTCCTGCCGATCATTCGCCAAAGTCTCCTTACGAGTTAATAATCTATAAAACTGCTCTTGACAAGATGGCACTGAAAAGTGTGTAGAAGTAAAGCTATTTCATGGAAACAGCCAGATAGGTGGGGATAAAAACTATAGTCCGTTGAGTGGATTGCTCAGCGAACTACAGCTTACACGACTTGCCATACGTGTCGCGATACTCGGTTGGGGTCATGTTAAACCGTTGTTTAAAGCACTTGCTGAAGTAACGCGGGTCATTGATGCCCACCATATAAGAAATCTGCGTCATATTGAACTCGCCCGTCTCAATGAGTTGAGCGGCGCGTTTGATTCGCATCTCTTTAATAAACTCAATAGGTGCAAGCCCCGTAAGTGTTTTCAGCTTTTTGAAGAACACGGAGCGGCTAACGGCCAGCTCGCTGACCAAATCGTCGACAACCAATTCGCCGTTATCCATATTCTTTTCCATGATTTCCACCAGCTTATCCATAAACTTACGGTCGTGCGACGACATTTCAGGTTGCTCGTCATCCTTACGCTCCTCGTCGGCCTGCATGTTCATCAGGTTGCTACGATACAAACTCTGCAACTTGGCACGTTGCGCCAGCAGGTTATCCACTCTGGCCTCCAGGTAGGCAGCACTAAAAGGTTTGGTAATATAGTCGTCGGCACCGTATTCCATGCCCTCGAGCTTGCTTTCGATGGAGTTTTTGGCGGTGAGCAATATCACGGGAATGTGGCTGGTTGTCATGTCGGCCCGCAAATCTTTAGTCAGCTCCAGTCCGTCTTTCTGAGGCATCATCACATCACTGATAATGATGTCGGGCAGGTACTTCAATGCTTTGTTCCAACCGTCGACCCCGTCAACAGCCTCAACCACACGGAACTTGGAGACAAAGATGGAGCGCAAAAACACTCGCAGCTCCGAGTTATCTTCAACGATAAGCATCGTTGCCTGCGCCTTTTGCCGAGGAGTGGTTTCCACCGTTCCGTCATCCGGAGCATCTTGCTTCGAATCATCGTGGCGTGCTTCTGCAAATTCACAAGGCAAAGAAGTTGTATCTTCGGCCTTGACCGAATCGTCGAGAATAAATTCCACCGTTGCCTCATAGTGTTCTTTTCCTTTCAGGAAGGTCGTTTTGAAACAACTGCCCTCACCCAGTTTGCTGTCAACGGAAATGGTTGCCTGATGCATTTCAACCAACTCCTTTACCAAGGCGAGTCCGATGCCAGTGCTGGCCTGCTGGTTGAAAAGGTTCTTATCTACCAGGTTTTCAAAACGCACGAAGATGGAGTTCTTTTTGTTTTCGGCTATACCGATGCCCTGATCTTGCACGCCTACCGAAACCGTATTTTCTTCCTCCCTGATAAACACGGTAATACTCTTGCCCACGGGCGTGTATTTAAACGCGTTGGAAAGGAGATTAAACAGTATTTTCTCAAACTTATCGGCATCTACCCATAAACACAACTCATCTTTCTCGGTTTCGAAGATGAAATCGATCTGTTGTTCCTCGGCCAATGACTCGAAGTTATTCATAATGTTTCGGGTAAATGTAACCACGTTGATGCGTTGCACCTGCATCTTCATCTTCTTGTTCTGAATCTTTCGGAAATCGAGAATCTGGTTGACCAACCGAAGCATTCTATTGGTATTTCTTTCTACGACCAGCAGTTGCTCTCTTACGTCGGCCGACAATTGGTTGTTCTTCAGGATGTAGCCCACCGGACCGGCAATCAGCGTTAACGGTGTGCGCAACTCATGCGATATGTTGGTAAAGAAGCGCAACTTAATATCAGAAACTTGCTGCTCTACGGACACTTCGTGTTTCAACCGGTAGATCGTAAACAAAATGTAGACCGTTATGAGAATGATCAGTAAGATAGCAACCACATAAAGGAAGTAGGCAAAGGGTGTTTCCCAAAAAGAAGGCAGCACTTCAATATCGAGCGTACGCACATTGTCCACCCACACACCGTCGCTGTTGGTGGACTTCACCTTAAACACATAATGTCCTTTCGGCAAATTGGTGTACGTGGCGTTTCTGAGCTTATCGGCATACGTCCACTGCTTCTCGAAGCCTTCCAGTATGTATGCGTACTGAATATTGGCAGGGTTTATGTAATCAAGGGCGGCATACTGAATGGCAAAAACATTTTCCTTGTGAGAAAGAACCAGTTCACGCGTATCGTCAAGAATGACTTTCAGCACCGATTTATCTCCCGGTATAATGTCTTCGTTGGCTATCAGAAGTTTTGAAAACACAATGTGAGGAGTGAAAGTGCTTTTCCTTATCTTCTGCGGATTGAAGTAGAAAATGCCTCCGCTTGCTCCGAAAAAGATTTGTCCGTTCGCTGTTATTTCAGAGGCCGCCTCATTGAAACGCACCCGGAAGGTGAAACTTCTGTCATCGTAGTTCTCGAACGTCTCTGTAGAGGGAATGAACTTGCTTATTCCATTCTCCGTGCTCATCCATAAGTTACCTTGTTTGTCTTCACGAATAGAGAGTAAAACGTCCGACGGCAGCCCGTCGGCCACGCTATAGGCGCGAAAAATCGCTTCATCTCCTTTGCCGTAGCCTGTTAACTTGTTCAACCCTCCGCCGAAAGTGGCCAGATACACCTCGCCTTTACGCGTGGCCAGAATCCAATGCACATCGTTGTTACTCAAACTATGGGGATTGGTGGATGATCTTGAATAATGATGGAAATGTATGGCCTCGGGGTTCTTAAAATTCTCATTGAAGGAGATGGCTCCCGTAGTCGTTCCCACCCAGATGCTCCCTTTCCGGTCGGATGTAATAAAACGGGCCCGGTGACATTTGTCGATGGGGTATCCTTTCAGGTTGTTCCGGTGATTGATAAAAAGCAGCTTACCCGATTTATCTTTTTCAATGTAATTGATGCCTCCGCCGTAAGTCGCTATCCACAACCTGCCTTTGCTATCTTCAAACACACTGTATAGGTTGTCGTTACTCAGACTGTAAATGTCGTCGGCGCTGTACTGGTAACGGGTCAGCAGGTAACGGTCGCCCCGTTTTTCGGCGCGGACCAGTCCGTCGCCCTTCGTGGCAATCCACAAAATTCCCTCGCGGTCTTGCGTCAAAGCATACGTGCTGCCTTTGAGGGGAGTGCCCGACTGAGCGATGGTTCCCTGTTCGGTGAGGTAACCCAGGTACTGTTGTTTCGAGTTATACACCCTGAGCATTCCGTCTTTTAAGCCTGCCCACAGGTTGCCTTCCTTGTCTTGAAACAACGCACGCACGTCGTTACTCAACGATTCGTAGTTATGCTTAACGGGCGTATTCAGATGAAACTGTGTGGTGAGGAACGTTACTTTTTCCAAACCTTTGGAATGCGAGCAAAGCCACAAATTACCCTGACGGTCGGAGAAGGCGGCATGCATTTTATTTGAGAACCGCCAATCGGGTGAGTCGAGGTCATCATAAAACGGAATCAGGCTATTGCTTTTGCGATCGAAATAAGAGAATCCGCCGCCGTAAGGGTGCACCCACGTGGTTCCGTGGCTGTCTTCGTGAATGTGAAAAGCCGGATGTCCGCGATAAGCGCTACCGGGCTCCACACGCATCTTCTCAACTTTCAGTATCTTCGAGGAAGGATTGAAATGGGCAACGGTACCTACCAGTTCCTGTTCAAACCATACTTCCGATTTCTTATCAACGTATATGGAGCGCACGGGCACATGAGGGAAATCGCTGCAAACAATGTGCGAATAGTGCGTTGCCTTCTCCGTTTTCAGGTTGTAGGTAAAGAATCCGTCGGTTTCTGTTGCGGCAACCAACTCCGAAGAGTGAACGACTGCTATATCGGCAACAGCCGATTTCGTTGGTAATTCCAGTAAAGTAAAGCGTTGCGCTTTCTTATTGTAACGCCACACACGCCCCCTATCGGATGCAAAAAAGAGTTCGTTCTGACTCTCGGCGAAACCATAAAAGGCCTGATCGGCATGTTCGCGCCCGTCTTTGGCATCAACGAAGTAAGGAGTCATTTTCTTCTCACCTTTCTTGATCAAGCCCAGGCCGTTGTCGGTCAGTATCCATTCGTTGCCGCTTTGATCCAGTTCCGCCTTGTACACCCGGGTTGCAGGAAAGAGTCCCGACTTCACCGAATACGTATCGGTAGAAAGCCGGTAAGTGTCCGCATCCGTGCGAACTCGGATGGCTCCGTCGGCTTCGGTGAGCAGCCACACCACGCCGTTGGGTAACACCTCAATCGTCAAAACGTTATAAGTACTCGCCTCTCCCGTGGCCGGCACCTGTTCAAACGTCTCGGTACGCGGGTCAAAACGATGCGCCCGGTTGTCGTAAGTCAGCACCCACAAGTAACCATAACGATCCTCGTACATCCGGTCCACCCGGTTGTTAGTCAGACTGATGAGATTGCCCTGACGGGCTTTGTATGTTTTAAAGGAGTAGCCGTTGAACTTATTAATACCATCCCAGGTAGCAAACCACATATTCCCTTTGTGATCTTGCAAGATGTTCATTACCGTATTCTGCGACAGTCCATCTTCGGAAGAATAATGGGTAAAGAAACATTTATGTTGAGCAAAAGAAAACAGACTGGTAAAAACGAGTAAGCAAAATAGGCCAAATTTCTTCATATAACAGGTGGCGTTTTTTAATAATAAGGTTCAAATATACGAATTAAAGAGAGATTTTGCTATCTTTGTTACAAATTTTAAAGTTTCCGAACCATGAGAAGATTCGCATTTATATTTGTTTGCATAGCACTATTGCAGTCATTAAACGCCCAAGAAGCAGCAAATGCCTCGTACGAAGTGACAAAAAACATGCCTATTTTTTATGAGCAGATAAAACAGCAGCTCACCTACCCCGAGGCATGGGGAAAATCACCCGTCAAAAAGTTCGCCAAATGGCGCACGCAAGCCCGGAAAACGCTCATGGAATGTATGGAAAATATTCCTCCCACAGCCAAAACCTACAACATGGTGGTAGTAGGCAGTGAGAAGCGAAAGGGGTATGAAGCCCGAAAAATACTATTTAACTTATCGGAATGGAGCCGGGTGCCCGCCTATCTGCTTGTTCCTGAGGGAAAAGGACCGTTTCCGGCTATCGTCATGCTGCACGACCACGGTGCACACTTCTCCATTGGAAAGGAAAAAATGATCAGACCCTTTGGTGTTTCTGCCGAAGTAATGGCCGATGCCGATGACTGGGCACAGAAATGTTATGACGGACAGTATACCGGTGATTACTTTGCCGCGCACGGGTATGTCGTTTTATCCATCGATGCTTTGTATTGGGGTGAACGTGGACGAAAAGAAGGGGTTAATTATGAGGGCCAGCAGGCATTGGCTTCCAATCTGTTGCAAATGGGAACCTCCTGGGGGGCTTTGATCACCATGGATGATGCGTATAGTGTTGACTTTCTGTCGACTTTACCCGAGGTTGACTCGGAGAGAATCGGTACGCTCGGTTTTTCAATGGGTGCATACCGCGCCTGGATGCTTTCTGCTGTGACTGATCGTGTAAAGGCGGCTGCCGCCATTTGTTGGATGAACACAACCGACTCGTTAATGACGCTTACCAATAATCAAAACAAGGGAGGCTCTGCTTATTCCATGATCATACCGGGCATACGGCGGTATCTGGACTATCCGCATGTTGCCTCCATTGCGTGTCCCAAGCCCACGCTATTTTTCAATGGAACGAAAGACAAGCTCTTCCCTGTTCAAGGGGTGAAAGATGCGTACCAAACCATGCGTGCCGTGTGGAATAGTCAGGGAGCCGACGAGAAACTGGTCACCAAGATATGGGACGAGAAGCATTTTTTCAACCGGGCCATGCAGCAAGAAACGCTTGACTTTTTTGACCGTTGGTTAAAGAAGTAAAGAAGAGCATAACGAATAAGTCCCCGAAGTGAGATGACTCTGCTTCGGGGACTTATTTATTTGTAGTAACTACAGCCTGAACTACTTGTTACCTTATCTTTTTATTTCAAACACAGCGTTTCCGTTTTTCACGGGATTCCAGCCGTCATCCCCCGCCAGTACAGTTGAGATTTCGTATCCCTTTGTCGTTTTCAGCTGATGCGAGAAACCGGCACGTGCTTGGGGATTTGCTCCGGGACCTTTGCTTTGGTATTCAGCATAAAAAGCAGTTTTCTCGTTTTCTTTCTTTCCCCAGTTATTCCAACCCACCGGCAAAATGTGGCTGCCCAGTTCACAGCGAATATATACGGCCTGCGCGTAAGGTCTCCACGGGCGCGATAAATAGACGTTCTTAACGCCTTCATCTGCCGTCAGCTTACAATCATAAAACACATAACCGTACTTTTTCCCCTGATCTGTTGAAGGCGCCGTTACGTATCCGTCACGTTTGCTATGAATTGTACAACGATTAAAGACAACCGTTGACCATCCGAAAATGAAATCAACCGTACCCTCTATGTAGCAGTCCTCGTAATATTGCCGGCTGTGCTTAGCGTAGGTGTAAAGTGTGTCTTGAAATCCCAAGAAGCGGCAATGCTTGAAATAAGCCCTGTCTCCGTTTACGAAACAAGCAACAGCTTGTCCCACCGGGCCGGCCGTATTTTCAAAAGTGATGTTCTCAGCGTAGAAATCGGGACCATAAATGTAACAGGTAGAAGAGCCCGATGTGCCCATCTTCTCTCCCAACCGGTTGAGTTTATCGGCATAATCATCATTGGATATAACTGCACCCTCCTGCCCGATCAACGAAAGATTGATTTTGCTTTCGGGAACCACCAATTTCTCTTTGTAAACCCCTTTTCTGATCAGAATGGTAGTGCGTACACCTTTGCGGAAATCGGGAACGGCATCAATAGCCTCTTGTACGGTAAAGAAGTCGCCGCTACCGTCTTTCGCCACTACATAGTCATAGTAACGAACATACCCGGCCAGCGCAGGAACTTCTTTGGCTATGGCCTGCACGGCCAGTTTGGCAACCACCCTCGCACCGTATACATTTAAGTGTGTATTGTCCTCACGTCCTTGCGGAATGGCGGGAACCGTTTGAGGCTGAACCCACATAAACAGTTTCTTTGATTCTACCGGACCCATGCCTTGAACCAGATCATGCGTTATTTTATTCATATCCACGAATGCCACGCCCAACTCTTTGGCTACGCGACGAGGCGATTCAAGATACGCTCCGTGCGTGTCATACAGCACATTGCCTTCAACCGGTTTGGTCGCAGCGCCGGGCTCCTTTCGGGCATCGATTTTCATATCCTTGTCGTCCGGACTGATAAAGTTGCGACGAACAATGGAATTGAATAGAACAGGGATACCTCCTTTGGCACGAGTTTCGTTGACAAATCGACGAAGATTATCATCAAACGAACCACCGGGAACGGTGTAACGTGTGGAATCCTTCTTCTCGTCGTTGTGTCCAAATTGAATAAAGACATAATCGCCCTTCTTCACTTGGGAAATGACTTTCTCCCAACGTCCCTCATTAATAAAACTTTTTGAGCTTCTGCCATTTTGAGCATGGTTATCAACTACGATGTCTTCGGAAAAGAAGCCGGGAAGTACATGCCCCCAACCTCTTTCGGGATTGCCTCCGTCTAACTTCTTGTTAGCCATGGTCGAATCACCAATCATGAAAATAGTTATTGCCGGTTTATCTGCTTTAAAAGCCGAAAAAAGGAAAAAGGTTACCAAAAGTAACGCTAATTTATTCTTCATCTTTCTACATATTATGGTTTATACTGCAATATTACAAAGAAACATCCGGTTAGAAGTGCAAAAACAGGTGTAACAAGTGGAAAAATTAATATCTTGTTATTTGGTCTTCTTGCTCTCTAGGAATTGGATGCACTTCATCATATTTGACACATAGACAGCTGTTGATATGCCCATAACGGGCTCTTCACTCGTATAACAAGATGTATCAAATTCGTCGCCTACAAAAGTGGATGCATACTTCGTTTCCTTGCTCGGCTCCATGTCCGGACATTCTTTATAAGGGTTGGAAATTTGTTGTAGTGGAGTAAGCCAGTATCCTTCTTTTGTCAGTGAACGCACAACTTGCATCACATCTCCTCCCTTATCACCGCCCCGAGAAAATATACGCGTATAAAACCGGGGTAATGGAACTTGTTCGGAACTCAGTAGCGGAGAGTCTTTTATTAACTCTTCCACCGGCTTTGTCCGTATTTCGTTGTAAGCCGATTTTAAAGATGCTATATCAATAAAAGCACCCGAACTGTAATGAGCAATCGTATTGGTGATATTCTGATCCGTATAATAATGACCGTTTGCTACATTGCTTCCTACCCTGTGTACATAAAGTGGTTTGCCGGTATCGGGATCAACAAAGCGGGGAACCAATATCCCTTGGCGGCCGTTTCCGGTATGACCATACTTCCGTGCTTCTTCTGCAGGTAGTTCCATCGATTCCAAATACTGAATAGCAGCCGGTATGCCTGCCAAGAACTTGGTTTCACCCGTCAGCCGATAATAATCCATTAATAAATGAATGGCACGGACTGTGGTTCCGGCATTGATACTTCTGGGTTCGTAAGAGCGTGCATGTGCAGGTTTCATGTCTTCTACGTAGTATTGATCGGCCCAACCGGCATAAGGAGCACCCTGTTGCAGTACAATAAGCTGATTCATTGCCCTGTAAATGGGTTCTTTCACGTTTTGTAAACCAATTGCCTGATAACACTGAATCAGAAATTCGATGTTCTCGGGAGTTACATCATCATTCAAGGTTATAAATGAGGAATAATCTTTCTTCCCTCTAAATGGGTGATCGTGCATCAACGGGAATCTTTGCGGCCACCCTCCCGAAGGATATTGACTCTGCAAAACAAAATGGATGACTTTTTCCAAAGGGTATCGATAAACCGGATCGTCTTTCTCGACATACATGCGAAGTAAGAATTTGGCCGCCTGCATAGTACCCGAATCATCAAAGGTTGCATTCCCGTAATAATGCTGAAACTCTTCCAATCGCCAAGCGTTTTTGCCAATCGTGGCATACCATTGCTTCAATGAATTCTCTCCGGCAAAATCAAAAACGTAGTTCCATCCGCCACAGGGCAGTTGTCCCCAAATCAGAGCGCTGGCCACTTTTTGTGCAGCCTCATAGTAGTATTCATCACCGGTAGCGTGGTAGGCATCCAGAAGCAGATGTCCAACTGTAGGTGTTCCGGGAGGTTGTATCCAGACCATGGTGCGTTTTGCTTCCAATTCGCCCCAACTTCTAGATAGGTCGGGCAGATAACTCCAAACAAATCCTCCATTGTAACTAACGGTTTCCATCATGAATCGGGTGGCTGTTTTCATTACTTCCAGAACTTGCTGTTCATTTTTGGAAGCATGTGCCGGCTGTGTAAAGATTGCAAGAAGCAAACAAGCCAGACACGAAGTCAATTTCAGGGGTAGGTTTCTCATCATTGTATTGCTGGTATTAGAATTAAATGTGTATATTTGAACTATATAATTACAAAAGAAATAATCAAAATATTGAATTTATGAAAACATGCAGTGAGAAGTTTATTTTTGAAAGTAACAAAGAATGGGAGCCTGCCGGTGAAGGTGTAACACGGCAGATTATGGGGTACGATGGGCAAGTGATGCTTGTCAAGGTTAAGTTTACCCAAGGAGCACAAGGTTACGCACATGCCCACTACCATACGCAGACAACTTATGTGGCAAGTGGTAAATTTGAATTTATCGTAGATGGTGAGACACGTGTTGTTGAAGCAGGTGATGGCATTTACATTGCCCCCGATGTGGAACACGGATGTAAATGCCTCGAAGCAGGTATACTGATTGATTGCTTCAGTCCTATGCGTGCCGATTTTATCGGGAAATAAACTTTGCATACGCTTCAAAAACTTTTTTTGGCCAATATCCATACCAGTCGTATCCGGTACGTCGTTCCGGATCGACATCGGCCAAACGCCATACCTTCTTTCCGGAACGTGTACACATAAACGGTTTATTATTCGTCACTTCGTAAAAGCGAGCCCAAATAGGTTCCGCTTTTAAATCTTTCACCACAACTAAATCATACGGATATTCATGGTTAATGATCTGGTCAGGTGTCAAAGGAACACGCTTCAACTTGACATCCTTGATCTGAACTTGGCGAAGCCATTTCATTCCGCAATGAATAGCCTCAACTACTTCTGGCGATGGGTTCTTAATTCCCATGAGGAAAAGAAGTATCTCGCAACTCTCATTCGCTGTTATAGCCGGCAGTTCAAAAGTACGGGCCTTGACCGGTTGTAGGGTTATATTGTCATGCTGTTGTGCCCATGCCGTCTTCACCCCCTGCTGACTTACCTGACAGTCGAGCACCATCTTCAAACCTCTTTCAAAAGCAGCATGAATCTGGTTGCGCACGGAATCATTAAGCCAGGCAAAGCTTTTATCACCCTGCACTATATTACGAAACAACTCCAATGCTCCCGTTGTCACATCATCATTAAACGTGATGGCATCTACATCCCAACCTCGCCAGCCACCGTTTTCTTTCTGTGTATTCAGCAAATAAAAGAGTCCTTTCAGGGCAGCCTCTTTGTACGCCGGTTTACGATACAAACAATAAGCATCGGCCAGATACTCTATTTGCGGAAAGGTGTTACGATTATCGAGTGTACTTCGTTTATATGATTCTTTTAGTTTCTGATAAACCGAGTCGGTATTTAACACACCCAGCCAATCTATGTTTTTAGGCCAACCACCGTCTTTGTTCTGATAAGCCATCAGATTCGAGGCTATCTCGTGTACCTGATCCGGTGTAAAACGTTGATAGGTTCTCTCCTTGTGCTCAAGATTCCAATGGTGAATGCCATCGCTGAATCCATCCAAAGAAGGACTTTTGAAATCAATCATATTACAAACTAACTTTTGAGCGACCAAACCGGCTGAAGATGGATTCACAATATTACCATAAATATCTAATGTAGAAAAAAGCACCTTTCCTTTGCCCACAGGGATTATTCCCATAGAAGTTCCTAAAGCCATGGGATAAGTATGGTAAGCGCCGACCAAGAGTTCTTCTCCCTCCATCACAATTCCCATTCGTTCAACTCCTGTGTGAATCAATGCCTGATAAGGCCAGTTCAATGCTCCGTCTGCCGGAAGTTCATTGAAAACCGGGTGTGATTTATTAAACATCACCCCTCCCAGCCAATTGGTTCCGACAAAAAATTTGTCTTTAAACACAGCGCGGCTATTCCTAGCAATATACTCCGTCCATTCCTCGGTATTTTCTAATATAAAAATACGCGTTCCGTCATTTTGAGCTCGTTCGAGCAAACGCTGCGGATTGGGTAAATTGTTGTTGGGAACAGCCCATTCCAATCGGCATCTGGCATTACTTCGAGGATGTTTGAATCGAACTTCAATCGTTGCTTCGTCAGATGCATTTAAATATACTTTGCCATTGCCCAAATGAGTTTTATTGGCCAATACTTCATAAACCACCTGACCGTTGACCAGCAGTTCAATGATACTTCGGTCATTACTTTGAACATGAAAAGTATATTCTCCACTAACGGGAGGTATCACCTTGCCTTTCCACACAATACCATATCCGGCAATAGTAGGAACCGATGGATTGGGAGTAGCTCCTTCAATAGCACTCAGGTTAACCACTTTAGAAGTCTCTCGGTGAACTTCTTGTTGAAAATCCATATCCATATAATAAACAGCCTCCAGACCGTGTTCACCTTGTGGAGTGCGCAAAGATTCTGAGGGAATCATGGTTAACTGTTCTTTTCTGGGAGGGCGGGTAACAAGCACCCAGTCGAGCTTACCCAAATCATCACGATATTTTTCTACCGGCTGTGCTGTTCGTCCTTTTAAGAATGAAGCTATAGCGGTTCCATCTTCCCATACGGCTCCCTTCCCTTCTAATTTATTCGTTGAAAGATCAACTACCAATACCTCATCATAACCAGTAGTTACCGACGTACCATCTTCGTTGAGTAGTCTGGCAGATATTCGGCACAGGCCTCCCACCGAGGGGAGTTTCAAACAAACACTATCGGCTATTAACTGACCATACGTTTCTCCACCAATCACTTTCACTTGCCGGTTCGTTTCAGCACATACTCCTCCAGCCACACTTTGAAGATTGATAGATAAAACAAAATGGCCTTTCACGTCATTCTCGTTAATCAAATAAAAATCGGTGACCACTGTTTCACCTGCCTTTACGATTTGTTGCCTCGGTTTCACAGCTACGTAAAGAGGTTTATTATACCTCGCTATAATACTAGGGTTTGATTTAGGGTAACGAAAACAATCGACTATACCCGAATAGTTCTCTATCAACTCTGACTCCCAGCCATTCACCACATAAGCATCCGTGTAATTGTTTATGCGAGCCAATTCGATTTTTCGTCCTTGGTGTTCAAAAGAGACAGCCCCCATGGCTACAGTCAATGAATCGACCGACGGATATACCTGCCTCAAACCTTTGTTGTCGATAAAACGGTTGAACTCATCATACCAGCGCAGATATTCGCGTCCATCCCATCCTTTGTATTCCATTTTGTCGAGTTCCTCCTTGTTCTTGGCCAGTCTGGGTGGGGCCGACAGAGCACCTTCCTCACCAAAAAACACTATTTCTTTAGCATTTGTAGTATTGTTATAATAATCTGCCGGACTTTTATACAATGCTTCATTCCAAACAGCCGGACCGCCCGCATGATGATAGTCGTACCAACCATTCCAATAAACAGTCGTATCATTTGGGCGAATATGGATTTTGGCCTGATCATCTATATCATAGCCTTTAGCCCAAGCCGAAGTGCGAAGAACGTATCGTGAAGGATCCATTTTATGGACATTCTTCATCGTATTAATTTCGATCGCTAACTGCTCAGGAGATGCATTTCCCGATTCATTCATCATATTATAAATGACTAAACTAGGGTGACTGCGGTCACGCCTGACCATTCGCATCACTTTCTCATGCAGATTCTTGTTCAGAAAATCATTACCCGCTTTCACACGAAATCCACCAGGCTCTTCGAAATACAAAAGACCTAGCTCATCGGCATAATTTAAAATATTGGTAGAACCAATAAAACGATGAAAGTTCAGCATATTTAAGCCCAGTTCCTTAGCTATGCGAATTTGTCGCTCGGCCAACTCATCGGATGGGTAAATTCCATTAACCGGCCAAAATCCCCAACTAATAGCCGAACGCAAAACAATTCGTTTGCCATTCAGACGAAAAACTGCATTTTGTCCGATACCTGATGCCTCAAACCATCGGAAGCCAAAACGTTGTTCAGCTACATCACGATGATTTTTATTCCCTAATAATTCGACCTTACATACATATAAATTAGGTTGATCTATATCCCATAATTTAGCTGCAGGAGCCGCAATTGAAAGCTTGAAATTGTTGAGGCCAGACGATAAATCAACTGACTTTAATTTCTTTTTAAACAAAATTTGCGATGGATTATTCCACTCATATATCGTGAAAAGCACATCTCTTTTGTCTACCCTGCTTAATTGATTGTCTATGCTAACAATAGCATTCACCGTAGTTAATTCGGGTGTGTTTTGCATGTAAATATCGGCAACATGAACAGCCGGACGTACTTCCATACATACCTTACCGGTTATTCCGCCAAAAGCATGTCCAGGGGGGAGTGTTTTATCGCCCCACGTAATCAAAGCGCCGTCTCTCCAATCATAATTGCCGCCGGCATCGGTAATTCTAACAGCTAGCTCTGCCGTAGTGCCTTTCTGTACATAAGGAGTTATGTCAACCTCAAATGGCGTATTATCTACAATCTGATAATCGACCAGCTGCCTGTTAATGAAGATCTCCGCACGCGAGCGGATAGATTCAAACTTCAAATAAACCTTCATTCCCTTATTAAAAGAGGGAATCTGAATCATTCTGCTCCACCAACTGACCCCGTGAATATCGCCCTCCGGCCCCGAGATGGTCTGCAAATATTCTTCGGCAGTACCAGGAACCTTTACTTCAAGCGCATCATTAGTAGAAAAGACATTCCATCCTGAAGAAGGAATAGCCACAGGCAACGTTCTGACATCAAGCGGTGGCATAACTAGAGATTCACTCTTCCAATTGGCCTCTTTGTCGTGCCAAAGTTTCCAACCTCTTCCCGAAAGATCTATAGCAATTCTTCCCGACTGAGCATAAAGTGTAAAAGAGAATAATATGCATGCTAGAAACAGCAGTATACTGAGTATATTATGTTTTGGCTTCATGAAGTATAAGATTAAAATCAGTGCTTTGAAGGGGTTCATGTGGTAAAGTGTGTGAAAATAAAAAAGGAAGAGGATAGTACTTAGATTATCCCCTTCCTCTTTTTATATCCTCACGACTTACTCTTGCTTAAATCCATAACCGTTGGTAAATCCGCCCGTTGATAAAACATTAGGAGTAAACGGCCATAAATAAATAGGTGCTTTCTTATAATCATAATCGTAGAATAAATACTTATTGTACTCATCTGCAGCGCCCTTCAAATCTACTCCCCAATTCGTTTTCTGATAGCCTGCAGCTTCGAGCGCTTTGGCTTCATCACTACCCGGGATAATGTTCTCAAAGAGTCCCTTGATGGCAAGGTTGGTTTTGCCATTGCTACCGGTCAAACCAAGACCTTCCCAATTATCATTTTGTCCACGCCATCCCGGATAAAGTACCGGATCAGTTTCTTTTCCTTCAGGACATTGTGCTGTAAGCCGGAAACCATATTCTGTTTTTGCGTCGACCAACTTCGTCCACACGTAATCAGAAATAATATTTCCATTTTTAAAGCGATAGTATCCATTGGTTTTCAAACCTTCAATCATTTCATTGGTAAGATCCTTAATGCGTTTAATTGCTTCAGGTAAGAATCCTGAACGGATCAGTGTCCAGCGACGGTCTCCCTCACCTGCAAACTCGAAACCACGTTCTTCAATAATCGCTCTCAGCAGACCTCCCTGTGATGTAATGAAAGCATCTGTATTTGCTTTACCGGCAGGGAAGGAACGTTCACGGATAGTTGCTAAATATTGCTTAGCTGTCACCTGATCACCTAATGCAGCACATGCTTCAGCATATCCTAAATAGATTTCGGCAATACGCATGTATGGACCATTAATACCCGACTTACGTTGCTCAGCTGTCCACGGACTCACTTGACGATTCTCATCCCATTTATTAAGACTCGGGCCACCACCATCAGCTTTTGAATTCGGTTTAAAGGAAATCAGTTTTTCTACACCTTTACCTGTTGAACCGGTTAGTACAACACTCACATCGCGACGTTTATCCTGAGGATCGAACACCCCATAATAATAAGCAGGATTGATACGCGCTTGTCCGTAAGCCTTGCAAGGATAAGCTTGCTTGCTACCTCCACTGGAAGGGCGGCCCATTGAGTAAGATCGTGCATCGTTACCTCCACTCCGCTGCATAGGATATTCATAAATTGATTCATCTGCATAAACCGCATCATCCATCATCATCTGTTGAAAGAAGTACTGATAAGGATTGTTATAGACACGTCCGTTTTCAGCCGAACGCGGATCTGTTAGCACAAGACGTGCAGAACCAGAGTTATCCAATACCTTCTTAAAGTAGTCTTTCGCTGTAGTGTATAGACTTTGCCAGTCACTGCGTCTGCCATAAACAGCTTTATTATTTTCTGTTCCCTTGTTCTCGAAAGTAAGCACATTGCCTTTACCATCTTTGTAGAAAGACGCCCCAAGATCTGTACGTCTTGTGTGATATCCACCAGCTTCAAGCGCTATGCGCCCAATCAAGCCTTGTACATAAGTACGTGAAAAATAGTTCTTACTAGCAGCTTTAAATCCCGGAGCTTCACCCACACGATACATTAAAGGCTCTACGCGAATAAGGTCTTCCAACACTTTGTCATAGATTGAATCACGTGGAGCCAATCCTTTAGCAGGTGAGCCAAAAGCAGCCTGATAAGGCACATCACCATAATACCTGATCAGTTCACGATACATAGTGGCCCTCAACGCAATGGCCTCACCATATAATTGTCCTAACTCCGATGGCTGACCAGTACCAGTGATATCGGCAAAGTTACTGGCATTTTCCATAGCCGTTATAATAGCATTTGCTTTTCCTACAACGCTATACATTTTATTATACGGACCGGTAGCATCATCCTTGTTATAAGAAGTTAGCGTATACTGCGATGCATAAGTTCCATTTTGATAGAAAGTTTCGGGATAATGACGACCAGGTTGGTTAGTAAATGATTCGGGGTGACGCTCTATGTCTGAACCTGCCGCATCAGCAGCATAATATAATCCGTCACCAAACACTTGATTCTGTGCACAATCGCGCCAGGCTTCATAGGCGCCATCCATAGCTGCGCGAGCTGTTCTTGTATTAGAGAATACAAAGTCAGCATCCACCACCGATGGAGAACTTGTATCGAGATAATCGCTACATGCTGTGGTAGTAACAAGGCCTACGGCAGCAATTAATAACTTATATTTTTTCATATTGTTTTCCTCCTTTAATATTAGAATGATACGTTAACGCCGAATGTATACGACCGAGTTTTAGGATATGCTTGATAATCATAGTTAGGTGTTGGGAATCCGTTAACACCATCAGTGTCAGTATTGACATCCGGATCAAGACCAGAATAGCCAGTCAAACAGAAAAGATTGCTCCCTGTAAAATAAAGACGTACACGTTGCATACCGGCTTTCTTTGTCCAATTCTTAGGTAAAGTATACCCCAAAGTTAAAGTCTGTAAGCGTAAATAAGAAGCATCTTCCACAAATTCAGAAACCGTAATACCGTACTCTGAATAATTAAGAGCATATTTAGCATTCTGATTCAAAGCATTCAATGCATTAGGTTCAGTTACCAAGAATAAATCGCCATTGCTATCAACATCATATACTTTATAGCAATCTTTCACAATATTCAAACGATTAGCTCCCAAAGCATTATCTTTATCTCCCATCATGCTGTGCATAGCATTGGCGTTATACACATCTCCGCCAATCTGATAAGTAAAGCCAAGAGAGAAGTCGAAGTTACGATAGTTACCTGTAAAATTAAAACCTCCGGTATGCTCGGGCAATGTTTTACCTATTACAGTTGCATCACCTAAGTCAACAGTCTCACTACCGTCAACATCCTTGAGCTTCAACATACCGGGAAATGCAAGCTGACCGTCGGCGCGTTTAAAACCTGACATGCCTGTGGGGTAATTAACCACATTCTTAATGTCGGGAACTCCTTGTTTTAAAGTATACACACCATTAGCATAATCAAAATCGTCAACAGTATAGAATCCGTCAGACTTGAATCCCTGAATCAACCCCACCGGTTGTCCTTTACGAATGATGTAGTCATATTGAGGTAAACGCATAGAAGATCCCCATCCAGTATTAGTATCTGCAAGTGTGTTTTCGTCTAAATCATCAATGTTATTCTTATTAAAGTTATAAGTCAAGTTCATTGACAAATTGAAATCTTTCGAACGAACCAAGTCGGTACCCAATGCCAATTCAATACCTTTATTAGACGTTTGACCTACGTTTTGGAATTGATAGCTATATCCGGTAGAAGAGTCTACAGGAACTTTCATTAATAGATCTTTTGTTGTATTCCAATAGAAATCTAAACTACCACGAATGCGGCTATTAAAGAAACCAAAGTCCAAACCAATGTTGCGCGATATCGTTGTTTCCCACTTCAAGTCAGGATTTCCTTTCATTGAGCCCGGTTTATAGATTGTTACTGATTCACCGTCTACCTTGATTAATTCTGTTGTCCAGGTTTCTTTCCACAAAAGCGCATCAATATTATCAGCACCCGTTGACCCATAAGATGCACGTAACTTCAAATTATCTAACCACTCCTTCTGTGCTTCCATGAATGGTTCGTCAGATATACGCCATGCAACAGCCGCTGCAGGGAAGTATCCCCAATGATGATTGGGTGCAAATTTACTTGAACCATCGGCGCGGAATGTAGCTGTTAACAAATAACGTCCTTTGTATGAATAATTACCACGTCCAAACCATGATTGAGTGTGATTAGGAGTACCGATTGTTGACCCAAATTCATCTTTTCCCAAACTAGGAGTTGTCATATTAATCATACCGAATGCATCTTCCTTGGTAAAACCATCAGGATATCCCGACCCAGTGATATAACTTGAATTAGTTTTAGAAGAGAGCACTTCGTTACCAACCATAAACGACAGATTATTGTCAGCTCCCAAGCCTTGCACCTCATAGTTCAAGGTCGTAGCCCAACGTATAGCATAACCATTTTTATTAGTCAGTTCCGCCGTGTTGTAACCAGCCTCCAAACCGCCATCCCATTCTTTTGTTTCTTGCCAGTGACGGCTGAGTGACAATTCAGATTTGGCAGTCAAGCCTTTCATTACATTCCACGTTAATCCACCTTTAGCACGGATACGTTGCATCTTGCTATTGTTATCATAATTATTAATAACAGAAACAGGATCTCTTCCTAATTCGACAAAAGAGCTACCATTACCAAATGCAGTTGTGAGTTCGGCATCACCCAACGGATTATCTACCGGGCGGTATTTATAAGCAGAAGTAGACACATCATATTTGGTTCCTAAATATTCGGTTTCAGTATAACGCAAGTCAGCATCAAAACTCAATGATTTATTAATCTTCTGATCTATTTTAAAGCTACCGCTCCAACGACTAAATCCTGTATTAATACGAGCACCTTCTTCATCCGTATAGTTAACAGAGGCATAATACTTGGTCTTATCGTTACCTCCACTCAAAGAAAGGTCATGGTTCCAAGCGGCGGCACTACGCATAATATCGTTAACATAATTATGAGAAGCAACACCTTTATATTCATTTAAATGATTTCCATATTTGGATCCCAGTCCAAAATATTTGGCAATATTATCACCATAAGTACCACCGTAAGCGGTTCCGTAAGCCCAAGTTGAATAAACATAATCATAAGCATTCAGCACATCCAATGTTTCGGGTTTCTCTTTCATCTGGTAATACATGTTGTAATTAACAGAAACCTTTCCTTCTTTACCCGCTTTAGTAGTTACCAAAATAACACCATTTGCACCGCGTGCACCATAAATAGCTGTTGAAGCAGCATCTTTCAACACATCGATACTTTCAATGTTATCGGCTGGAATATCATCAATGCCACTCACTTGAACACCATCAACAATAAACAAAGGATCATTGCTTTGAGTTATAGAGCCACCTCCACGTACACGAATAGACATGGTAGCTCCCGGACGACCATCCTGAGATGTCACAGACACACCCGGCAGCTGACCTTGTAGTGCCTGCGCCACATTAGAAACCGGATTTGCAGCCAGTTTCTCACCCGAGACAGATGCTACCGCACCTGTTAAATCTCTTCTTTTTACTGTACCATAACCAATTACCACCACTTCATCGAGGTTCTTGGCATCTTCCACCAACTTAACATTGATTTGTTTTTGGGTACCAACTTCAACTGTTTTGCTCAGATAGCCAATAAAAGAAAATTGAAGTTTAGCATTAGATGCTACGGATAGTGAATAGTTTCCATCGATATCGGTTATTGTTCCGTTGGTTGTTCCAACCACAGTAACATTCACTCCAATCATCGGTTCACCATTAGCATCAGTGACCAATCCCGTAACTTGTCGGGTTTGTGCATAAGAAAGCAAACATAGCATACTCATAAACAGAGACGCAATTGCCTTTCTGGCAAGTGTTTTTCGATTCATAGACTTTTGTATTTTTTATAGTTATTAATAGGCGACAAAGGCTAATAAAGACCCGTTATCGAACACAAAGATACGTTTCTTAACGAAACGGCAATGGGATTTATTGATTTTTTATGTGGAAATGTTATTCATTTCGAGGAAACAACTAGTTTCTTATATACATAACACAGGCAGCGGTTAAGCCGCTGCCTGCAGGTAAATAACTGATTATTAAAGAATTAGATGTGATTAATAACCAGTATTTTGCCAGAAACCTTGTCCTTCAGTAGTAGAAAAATTAGTAACCGCGTCAATTTGCGACTGAGGTATTGGACGATAATAATGCATCTCTTTAATCTGGCTAGAAGCTTGCGCATTATATTTAGTCACATGATCAACAAGTTTGTGAGTACGTTTTAAATCAAACCAGCGTTGTTGTTCTCCACATAACTCAATTGCGCGCTCTTCCAGAACGGTCTCTAACGTAGCAGCACCACTCAATGTATTATCTTTACCTGATTTAGCACGTACTTTTCTTAATTCATTGATTGTTGACATAGCTGCATTTCCATTTTCAGTATAAAGCTGACATTCTGCTTTAATTAAGTACATCTCGGCTAAACGGAGCACTATCGCATCTCGGCTCGATATATCATGTGTTGGATAAGCTGAATTAAATACATTATCCAAAAACTTCTTTATGCCAGGATAAGAACACCAACCTCCAATTTTATAGGAATTATACCTCTTGTCGCTATATACATCTGAGGAAGTTTTTGCTGCTTCAGTAGGTAAAGCCGTAGCTTCAGCTAATGACGTAAATACGGGAATATCACCACCGCTTACAAACTGAATTCTATAACGGTTTTTGGCCCAAGCCTGCATAGCCTTACCTTCGGCAGAAGCACCATCTTTAAAGCAATAATAAATAGCAGTATCTTGCATTAACGGATAATTTGTAGAACTATGCTCCAACCCTTTAGCAATTTTATACGCATCAAGCAAAGTGGCTTCAGTGCGTTGGTCGGTAGCACGATTTTTCTCAAGTAATCTCCATAAATAAAGTGATGGCAAATAACGAGTAAAACCTCTTCCATAAGGAGAATATGAGTCGGCCACATATACTTTCTCCTTAGTGACTGTGTTTGTTACATAATACGTTGATTCTCCTAAAGGACGAACAAAAACTTCTTTTCCATTTCCTCCCAAATCAGTAGCTCCATTATTCCACATTGAGACGAACATCAATAACATCGCACTACCACCGCGACTATATCCCGTGCGCGTAATTAACGAATTATATTCAAGCGGATCACCGTCTGAATCTGTTTTATATCGATAAGGTATACAGTTTACATTTGTGCTGATGTCCGAAGAATAAGCAACACCCCAGATGGCTTCTTTATTAGCTGTAACATCTTCGTTATTCATTGACCATGTATCTTCATAATTGTTATAGAAAGAAGCAATTCCACTTCCAATAACAGCATCGGCCTCTGTTTGAGCCAGCGCATATAAATCTTTGCCGGCGTAAGCAGTATTGGTTGTTATACTATTTTTGCCCAACCAAGATGCTGCATACAACAAGACCCTTGACTTTAATGCCCTTGCAGCCCAATAATTAGCACGTCCATCTGTTTTAATTTTATATCCAGCTGTTTCAAAAGCAGCAATTGAACTATCCAAATCAGCCAATATGTTACTATAAATTTGTTCTTCGGGAACTCTGGTAGGGTCGGTTACTATTTGTGTAATCGGAGCATTATTATAAGGTACTGGTCCCCAAATATTTACCATGTGAAAATAATAGAAAGCACGAAGAAAATAGGCTTCTCCCATATATTGTTGACGAGTATTATCACTTATAACACTATTCAAAGGAACGTAATATAGTGCATTGTTACAAACATCAACCGCACTGTAAAATAGCTCCCAATAGTGGTCCAAACAGGCGTTGTCACTGGAGTTTCCATCCAAGCTCTCTGCTGCGATATTATAAGAAGTCAATGATTTCTGCTTATTGTCATAACCGTAGTAAAACAAATCAGTGCCCATTTCCGAAAGTCCCAAGCCTGCTTCTTTGCCATACCATCCCCTGGCAAAACTATAACAAGATGAAACCAACCCTTGTATACCTGATGAGGTAGAATAAGTCAGGTCGGCAGTTTCACCGACTTTATTTTCTTCATCAAGAAAATCTGAACAAGATGACGTGCTAAAAGTAAAAGCCAAAGCCATCACAAGCAATATATATAATTTATTTTTCATATCTTTATTGAATTAAAATTGAACATTAACACCAAATACAACTTGTTTTGCCAATGGGAAAGCGATAGAACCTCCACGTTCAGAGTCATAATTATCAACGCTACTAAAAGTGAAATAATTCTTCAAAGAACCATACAGTTTAACTTTTTGAATTCCTACTTTTGAAATCATCTTATTGGGTAGATTATAAGCCAGTGTCACATCTTTTATTTTTAAATAATCAGCTTTTTCATACTTTATAGAAGTTGCATAAGTAGAATAGATAGTACTTGCCGCTCCCGGACTTGGAAATTTAGCATCCACATTATCGGGCGTCCAATAATCAAGATCGCCCCAGTTAGCCGTTTCATAGTTAAGCTGAGAGTTCATATCATATGACATATATCCGCCTAAACGAGCATATAGAAGAACTGACAAAGAGAAATCCTTATAAGTAAAGGTGTTATTCATGCCTAACAAATGCTTGGGTGAGCGTTTATAAACTTTCTTATCATCATCATCTAGTTTACCATCATCGTTACGATCTATTAATTTCATAGTGCCCGGAACACCGTAAGCCGACAGATATCCGATAGTTTCACCAGGATGACGTTCCTTCCAAGCGGTAACATACTCGTCATATTCGCCTACATTCCAACAACCTTCCGTTTCGTAATCATAAAAGATTGAAACAGGCTGTCCAACTATCTGACCAGTAACACCATTGATATTCCTATCCACACCATCTACTAGTTTGGTAACTTCATCCTTTGATGTTGAATAAGACCAGTTAACATCCCACGAAAAATTCTTAGAACTAACAATTAATGTATTCAAAGCAACCTCTAAGCCACTACCTTTTGTTTCACCAATATTAGCCAATACACTAGGGTATACTGAAGAGGCTGGCGCACTTTTATAGTAAAGTAAATCATAAGTATTACTTATGTAATAGTCAATGCTTCCCGAAATACGGTTATTAAAAAGCCCGAAGTCAATACCAAAATCTAAAGCTGACGTCTTTTCCCAAGTCAGTTCGTTATTTCCCATGGTACTTGGGACTTTTCCGGCAAGACTCTGTCCACCCAAATAATAATAAATATTATTTTCACTCAATGCAGTCAACGTGCTGTAAGGATCGATAGCTGCATTACCAGACAATCCCCACGATGCACGTAGTTTTAAATTAGAAAGCCAATCACGTGTATTCTCCATAAATGCCTCGTCGCTAATTCTCCATGCAACAGCTACTGATGGGAAATAGCCCCATTTATGTCCCTTAGCCAGAGCAGAAGAACCGTCAGCACGTACAGAAGCAGTAAGTAGATATTTTTCATTGAACTTATAGTTTAAACGTCCAAAGAAAGAAAGCATAGACGATTTAATATAGGAACTAGTAGTAGTGGGATCCGATATTTTCGATAAATCATAGAATGTGCTAGCGTAATAATGTTCTTTTCCGCAATCACCAACTGTTGTGTTTTGCTCATACACACTCTGATTCATACTATGCCCCAGCAATGCCGACAAGTCATGTTTACTGCCACCAAAATTGGTATTGTAATTCAGGGTGTTCTCCCACGTAAACCCGGTACTATTTTCATATTGAGATGAAATATAACTAGTTCCTGGCGATTGATATCTCGCCACACTCTGATAATCTTGATAAATACCAGTACGTGTATTCTTGCGGTCTAATGCAAACATAGATTTGAAGAACAAATTCTTCATCGGATTAATCTCCATGTACGCATTACCAAAGAAGCGAGTTGTTCCTATATTCTTCACATAAGCACCGTCAATCTCGTCTAATAGCGGATTACAATGGGCTGCATACCGAGGATTTGGTGTAGCAATGATGGTCCCATCCTTTGTATAAGGGTGAGTAATAGTTGTCATTTTCAGGGCTTGTGAAAAGACACTTGACTGACGGGCATTGTGATCCTTATAAGTGTACAACAAACTAGTTCCTATTTTGAACATTTTATTAATACGGTGATCAACATTCGCTTTTACATTATAGCGATCCAGGGCATCGTTTTTCAGCAACCCTTCTTCGTACATTGCTCCAAGAGAAAGATTAAAATTAGTTTTTTCATTTCCTCCCGAAACCGAGGCTTCATAATTTTGAGTCAAGCCATTTTTTAGTATAATATCTGCCCAATCTGTGTAAGAGCCATCCTGATAGATTTCGTATTCCGTAAAATCCTCAAGACTTTCAGTAAGTACATCTTCTGGAGTCAGATTGCTTCCTCCCCAATTGCCCGAAGCCAAATCGGCCTGATAATTGGCTTTATCAATTAAACGTTGCACTTCTTTTCTTCCATACATAACCTGTGGTACATGCGTTGGACTGTTTGAAGAAACATAAGCATTCAAGTTTACCTGAGTTTTGCCAGCTTTTCCACGTTTAGTCGTAATAATGATAACACCATTAGCACCTTTTGTTCCGTAGATAGCAGTCGATGAAGCATCTTTCAAAATTTCCATTGACTCAATATCCGAAGCACTTAAGTCCAATGTAGATCCGTATTCAATACCGTCTACAAGAATCAGTGGACTGTTGGCAGCAGAAATTGAACGATTTCCACGTAGAGTCATAGAAATACCGGCACCGGCCTCACCATTAGATTGTTGAATATCTAGACCCGGCACTTTTGCCTGCATAGCCTGAATAGCATTACTTGAAGAAACCTTTGCTATTTCATCGGCCTTAACAGACGAAACCGATCCAGTCAAATCACGCTTCTTCACAACGCCGTAGCCAATAACCACAACTTCATCAAGTTTCTTTGTATCTTCCAACAAAGTAACATTAATAACAGATTGATTTCCAATAACAATTTCTTGTGTTAGATAACCAATGTATGAAACAACAAGAACTGATTTTTCAGAAACACTAGTTAATTTGTAGTTGCCGTCAATGTCCGTAATTGTTCCATTGGTCGTTCCTTTAATAAGAACATTAACACCAATCATTACTTCTCCTGCATTGTCTTTTACAACGCCAGAGATTGCACGTGTAGTTTGTGAAAAGGAAAAAAGACAATAAAGACTCATAAAAAAAGTCATGATCGCCCCTCTTAGAAGTGTTTTTCGATCCATAAATTTGTATTTTTTATAGTTATAACTTAAGGAATAAAGGTTTATTAAGACCGTTATCGAACACAAAAATATGCATTCTAATCAATTATGTACTGCAAAATTTTAGTTATTTATGTGTATTTTTTGGTTTTATCGACAAAAAACCGATAACCTTGCATAAACAATGAATAAGTTTATGCAAATGGTTATCGGCTATGTTGAGCAGACAATATAAGAACCAAAGTTCCTTATATTTTTTACTTATTTAAATGGATACCAGTCTGAACAATTCTTAAATATATTTTCAATAGTATATTTCAAGGCTTCTTTCTTGGTCAACTTATGGCTCCAATTAACGCGGCCAGCTAAGCTTGAACCTTCACCTCTATTATCAAATTCGGCATAGCGGGCTGTTTTCTCATTCTCCGGATTGCGCCAGTTTTCCCAACCCGGTGCACAAATGTGCTTACCCATCTCGCAATTAATAAATGCAGTGGCTGCATAAGGACGCCAAGGACGTCCCAGGTATACCTTGTCAACTCCATCGGCAGCGGCTAGCTTGCAATTTTTAAAAACATAACCATACTCAACATCCTTGGGAGTAGAGGCCGCCGTGATGTATGAATTCCGTTTGCTATGAATAGTGCAATACTCAAAAAGGGCTGTTGAAGGGCCAAAAATAAAATCAGTAGTACCTTCAATGTAGCAATGTGAAAACAACAAACGTGTGCCTTCGGCACCGGTATAAATTGTATCTTGATTACCTAAAAAACGGCAACCAATAAAGATGAGCTTATCACCTTCCGTATGCAGAGCAACTGCCTGCCCCAATTGGGCTGCATTATTTTCTATTGTCAGATTCTTAAAGGTAATGCCACTGCCCTCCACTTTTACCGTATAAGTCCGGAAAGTTCCCATCTTATTAATATTTGCATGGTCATCATAGGTAATAATGGTACCTTCAGCACTTTCACCCACAATTTGCACATTTTTAAGCCAGGAAGGAATCACGAGTTTTTCCTTGTATAGACCGTTCTTAATATAAATGGTAACGGTGTAATCCATAAAAGCACGGACAGCCTCCACCGCTTCCTGAATGGTACGGTATTTACCGGTTCCGTCACGCGAAACAACCAATGTATCTTGCTGCTGAGCCAAGATGGAATTGCTAACAGAAGTCAGCATAAATATCGATAAAACAATACGTTTCAACATGCTCATCATTATTTAGCCAGTTTACATCCTAACCGTTGAAGGCGTTCCCACTCCAGACTGGCCATGATAAACGGACCAACAGCCTTGGGATCGTTGCTGCGAATAGTTTCATTTATATAATAGTTATAATCTCCTGAACGGTAATTCTTTCCACCCAGTCCGGCCACAGCACAAGCTTTGGTGATGCTAACCAGTCCGTTCTTGTCAACCTCAATAAAGTTATTCAAAATCCCTTTGTATCCTTTTATTGCCACTTCCAGATAGGAAGGATCAATGTAGCCCATGCGTACAGCTTTAAAGAGTGTATACACAAACATGGTTGAGCATGAAGATTCAAGGTAATTGCCTTTATCACCGCTTCTATCGAGCACCTGATACCACAATCCGGTTTTGGGATCTTGAATTTTCTTCACCTGAGTAGCGATATTATTTAAAATAACAAGCATTGAGTCTCTTCCTGCTTCATGTTTGGGAATAAAATCGAGTGCATCGACAAATGCCATGGCATACCATCCCATTGCCCTACCCCAACTATGAGCCGATTGTCCGGTAACGGGGTCCGACCATCGTTCTTTTTTGCTCACATCGCAAGCATGGCGGTACAATCCGTTTTTGGGATCGTACGTATGTCGTGCCACGGTAATGAATTGATTGACTACATCTTTATAATCTTGCGGACGGCTATTTCTGAACGCATACTCAGCGTAGAAAGGTGCTCCCATGTAGAGTCCGTCGAGCCACATTTGGTTAGGATATATTTTTTTGTGCCAAAAACCTCCATCGGCATTCCGTGGATGTGTATCGAGCTGACTTCTAAGTAAATCAATGGCTTTCTGGAATTTCTCTTCTTTTGATTGTTCGAAGATGCGAAACAAAAACTTGCCCGAGTTTAAACGGTCAATGTTATACTCACTTAATTTGTAGGTTTTGATACTCCCGTCGGCCTGAATCATGGTATCGGCGTAGGCATAAGCATAATCATATATCTTCTTGTCACCGTAAGCATCATACACATCAAGCATGGCCTGTAATTCAAGTCCGTGACAATAATCCCACTTCAAACTAGGTTGAAAGTCGAGCTGCCAAGACTCCGGACAACGAATCATTTCCGATTCGGTCATACGCACAGACCACGGAAGCTGTTCGTCAACTTTCTGGGCGCTGACTTGCAAAGAGCTAACCACAGCTCCCATCATAAGTAGGTTACAAATTAGTTTATTCATCTTTTCTTTAAATTAATTAGGTAATAGATTTCTTGCCATTATACAAAGATAATACCTTGTTTATACACATTTGTGTATTTTTCGTTTTAAAAGGTGTATTAATTACATTTTCTCGTGTACGCTAACGATTATCTTCGTTATCGCGAACGATTTTGCACTACTTCGGTCAATTTATACACTAAATTAAGCAATATTTATAGTTGATTTACATCAAATTATAACTAATTTTGGCAACAGATAAAAACTATATAATTTTAAATTAACTATCATGAGTACATTTCAGAAAGTAAATGAAAAAATGACGAACTACAGATGGACCATTTGCGCCATGTTGTTCTTTGCCACTACAGTTAACTACCTGGACCGACAAGTCTTGTCGCTGACATGGAAAGACTTTATCGCCCCCGAGTTCCATTGGACAAATGATGACTATGGTAATATTACGGCTCTTTTTTCAATTTTCTATGCTGCCAGTATGCTTTTTGCAGGTCGCGTAGTCGATTGGTTGGACACAAAAAAAGGCTTCTTATGGGCAATTGGTGTTTGGTCTGTCGGTGCATGTCTTCATGCTTTTTGCGGTATAGCAACGTCTGGTGTTACTACAGGCCAATGGCTCGTAGGTTTTGAAGGCGCCAAAGAAGCGATTGCAACCGTAGGAGATGCTTCCATGGTAGTATCTGTCAGCGTTACACTGTTTATCTTCGCTCGTTTTGTACTTGCTGTGGGTGAAGCCGGTAACTTTCCTGCTGCGATTAAAGCTACTGCCGAGTATTTTCCCAAGAAAGACAGAGCGCTTTCAACCAGTATTTTCAATGCAGGTGCTACCGTAGGTGCTCTTGCTGCGCCTGTTACCATTCCGGTTATTGCGGAGCATTTCGGTTGGGAAATGGCTTTCATCATCATTGGTGCATTGGGCTTCATCTGGATGGGATTCTGGGTATTTGTATATAAAAAACCCGAAGATCACCCCAAAGTTAATGCTGCTGAGCTCACTTACATTCAACAAGATAAAGACGATACGCAAGCGGCTTCTGTTAACGGTGAACCGGCTAAGGCACAACGCAAGCTCACTTTTGCCGAATGTTTCAAATTCAAGCAGACATGGGCGTTTGCCTTTGGTAAATTCATGACCGATGGCGTTTGGTGGTTCTTCTTATTCTGGACACCAGCCTACCTGAGCTCGGTATACGGAATGAAATCTTCTGATTTCGAAAGCCAGTTGGCTCTATTTGTTCTATACGCCATCACCTTGCTTTCAATCATTGGCGGATGGTTGCCTACTTACTTCGTTGATAAGAAAGGAATGAACCCCTATGCAGGCCGTATGCGCTCTATGCTTATCTTTGCATTTTTCCCCCTATTGGCTCTTGCAGCACAACCATTGGGACACATTTCTTATTGGTGCCCGGTGATCATCATCGGTATTGCAGGTGCAGCCCACCAAGCATGGTCGGCCAATATCTTCTCAACCGTAGGTGATATGTTCCCCAAATCGGCTATTGCTACCATTACAGGCATTGGCGGTATGGCAGGTGGTGTTGGTTCTTTCCTTATCAATAAAGGATCGGGTCTTTTATTTGACCATGCAGAAACAACCAACATGAAATTCATGGGCTTCGAAGGAATTGAGTCGGGCTATTTCATAATCTTCTCTATCTGTGCGGTGGCTTACCTCATTGGATGGATCGTAATGAAAACATTGGTTCCTCACTACAAACCAATCGTGGTAGAATAATACTTCTCCATAAAGAATCATAAAGTCCTCCGGCTATTGCAGTTCGCTGCAAATAGTCGGGGGATTTTTTATTTGCCATATAGCGCCAATAAATTTTGCTGGTTGCAAATCTCAGTGTAGACCCGGGTGTAGGACGCTTGTACACCCGGGTCTACACAATCTATACATGGGGGTGTACAAACTGTGTACATCGGGGTGGAGACGAGAATGGCTCACCAGCAAAATAAATCGCATAAGCATGCTGGCTGAGATTCTTTATGTAAAGGATTTAATCAGTGTTATACTGTAAGGAATCATTGCAAAAAAATATGGTGATACTTGGTGAGGCTTTTTTTAGGCAAGTATCACACTTCAACAACCTGAAAATCAATCTATTAGCAAGTTGGTGATACTTGGTGATACTTTTTTTTATACTTTTTATGTAGCGGTGATCCGGAATCGGCATATATCAATAAAAAAGCCCTTTCTCACGAAAGGACTTTTTGAGCCCCCTTCAATCTATGAAAGAAAGAGGAGGCTTAAGGCAAAAAAAAGGGAAGTCTCACGACTTCCACAATTCTTCTAACCTTAAATCTAAATCTCTATGAAAAAAACGTAGTGCAAATATAGAGGTTTTGGCAATACGAAAGTGTTAACAAACCGCATAAAGACAGAATAAAACCTAATTACTCCGTATTTATGTAAAATCTGCTTTCATTTTGATAAAATTGAGCAGCTTTTTATAGATCGGATTCAGAGCCAACAATTGAGGCACGCCCATTATGAACATTTGTTTTCGGGCACGCGTTAAAGCCACATTTAATTTTCTGTCAACCGCTACACCGTCTTCTTCCATCAGGTTCGACAAGAAACGAAGCTGATAGGGTTGATTCACACAGAAAGAATAGATAATAACATCGCGTTCGCTTCCTTGAAATCGTTCTACCGTATCAACCAATATGGAGTTCAGCTGAGGGATGTCCATCAGACAAAGCTCTTTTTTGATTAGTGCAATCTGACTGCGGTAGGGTGTAATAATGCCCAGCGTAAAAGAAGGATTGAATGTGTTTTGATACTGCTCAAACACTTTCCGTGCCAATTGAGCACACAAACGGGCTTCACAGTAGTTCACCTTAACAGATGCTCCTTGTTTATTGGGCTCTGAGGGAAGAAAAGCAACGCGATGAGTTATTAGTGCGTTGAGTTTATCGTCTGTCAGCGTATCGGCCGGCAAAATCTCGTCGACTTGATGCGGAAGACCTATTGAGACCAATTTTCCACCATAAAAGGCCTCGTTCGGAAACAGAGCAACCTCCGGATTCATTCTGCCTTGTCGGCACAACTGGTCAACCGCCTGCTCCTTTACCGGTGCAGAGAGGCAGGCACGGTGAAGCCGCTCAAACAAAGATTCTTTGAGATTCACAAGTCCGGCCGAACGCAAACTGTCTTCGTGTATTTCGGAGTGAACATCGCTTTGCTGAACCACGGCCGGCAACTGTTTGTAATCGCCTATGAGGATAAATTTGCCAATTGCATTGGAACCGGCTGCGTTGCGAGCGCACAGTATGCCCAGCAAGTGAGGTTCCAATATTTGAGTAGCCTCATCAACAATTGCCACGTCAAAGGTTTTAAGGCGGAACAATTCGGGTTTGGCGGCTATGGAAGCCACTGTCCCCACAAATATCCGACAGGATACCATGCGCTCTACTACTTCCGATCGACGGGTGCAAAGCGCCAGCTCATTCTCCATCAGGTGATTTCTGTAAGCGGCATCACAAGATAATTCGCTACCAACACGGATGAAGTCAACAGCAGGTGTGATGGCCGACAAGGCCTTACATATTTCATCAACCGCTCTATTGGTATAAGCCATTAGCAGAATATGTACCTCAGGATTTTCTCGAAAGCGTTCAACCATCAAGCGCAAAGCTCGCGATGTTTTGCCCGTTCCCGGAGGACCAACCAATAGGAAATAATCTTTGGCAGCCAATGCTTTCCATGCAACACGATCAAAGTCGGTCGAGGCATTTACTATCTGTTCATTATAAGCCGTGCTAAACTGAGGCAAGCGCTGAAAGAGAAGCAAGTCACGCCTTTCTTTCGTGGCACGTGCAAAAGCCGACAGTCCCATATACATGCTTCGGAAAGTGGTATCCATGACGTCGTGTTCCAGCGCATAGAGACTATCGGCCGGAATCACCGAAGGATTTTGTTGCGAAGCACGCAGCCGTACTTTCACACAATGTTCGTCAATGTATTCAATATTACCTTTAAAAACCATTTGATTGGTAACCTTATCGGCATCGTTGTTTCGCTGATACAAAACAACAGCATCTCCTTGCCTGAAATTAGGCAACGCCACCTCTGCATCAACTTCACAGCAGTCGGTCTCGGGAATATCCAGAGTAAGCGATGCTTTGTGTTCATCGGCAGCATGGTTCTCAACAATGGTTAAACGATGCAGAATTTCGCCTGCTTCCAGCTTCTCAGACAATGAGGCAAGCCACAATGCAGCTGCTCCGGCACGACCTTCGTAATCAATATCACCCGATTTTGCGGTATACTGTTCTTTGGTGATGAAGTTATAAACGGTTAGGTAATAAGCTTTTTCGATGGAGGTAAGCTGTTGCAGCTCTCCACGGAAACCGTCAATAGAAGGTGCCAGGTATTGTTCCCAGAACCGACCTGAAAGATGTTTCTCATTCAATGTGTTCGCATTGATTTGCTCCAACAGGTTACCGGTGTATTCTATATTATTATGCAACTGTACACCGAATTCATTCGCAACAATACGGTTTCTCAGGTTAATGGCACGTCGCACCAGCGCCCAGGAGGTACGTGCCGGATAGAGCAACGGATAGCGGGTATAGAGTAAATAAGGACGCACTTTACGGTGATCTACTCCCATGGAATATTGCAGCACCGCTTGGTATAGCAACATTTGTACCAAGTTATTTTCTTTTGGCTCTATCTTTCCTTTTATAGCGTATTCATCGGCCTTGCCCGACTTCATCTCAATAAACGAACGCATATCACGTTGCATATAATCGAGGCGTCCTTGCAGCCCCAAAGCTTCACAAATATAGGCCGGCTCGAGCACAGCATCTTTTTTATTCAGGTCGTAACCGGGCGAAGCAAAGGTATCGGTCACCATGCGACGAATGTTTTCAAAATGCATCTTGCAATCATCAAAGAATTGACGCTCACGCTCTTTGTCTGTCAACTCACTACAAGCAGCCAATTCAATGGGGTACCGGCGAAACGCCTTTTTCATGCTGCTGATGTAGTCAACCTCTCCATCTGCATGTATCCATTCATCCAAAAAGAGGTTGGCGATATTTCCCAGCAGCAAAGGCCGCGCATTGTCTATGGGTTGAAGTCTGCTTAACAGGTAATTGGCCGGGTGATGACCGTAATCTCGAAAGCATTCTGCCAATGAGCTGATATCTATCAGGTAATCGGGTTCCAAAACAATAAAAGCAGGAAGCAATACGCCATCTTCACCAACACGTACATCCAGCAGATTCAACTGCGCATGCGTCCACAATAACTTGCAGGTTTCAGCAAATTCTTCATTTACCTGCGGCTCATTATAACGCACACGAAGACATTCGTCGGATACTTCATCAACAGGCATCACATACAGAAAAGTGTCATCGGCATATTGAAAACACACCCTCATTCTGCTGAATTGCTTGCGTGTTGAGGTCTGTTTAAAAGAAGTCGGCTGTAGCTTAGGTAAGAGGTTGTAGAGTTTGGATGGAATATCTTGACTCGTCAATTTCCGAAGCAGGTAGCTCAACGTTTTTACATCACGAAGGAAGAGTTCTTTGGTTGGAGCCAATTCATGGTTGAGTATGGCATTGGATGTAAGCCTGAACGTGTGTAGCTTGTTTTGTTCTGCACTATCTAACGAAACGCAAGACGACAGAAAACTGATTCGTGCAGCTAAATCGGTCATCTGAAGACTTTCGTCTTTCATGTATAAACGACAAATACGTTCCAGCATGTCACGCAACTGTCGGTAGCGAGCACTCAGCGAAGTTTCCTCTGCCTCACAAAGTGCCAACAATATGTCATAGTATTCTTTTACTTCATCAATCATTTGGCAAAGGTAGCGAATCTTTGTCTTTTATCAACAGAATGCTTAGTTCATATAAAATGATTAGGGGAATAGAAACCACACTCAGGGTAAATGGGTCACCGGTAGGAGTAATAATGGCGGCTACCGCAACAATAATAATAATGGCGTGCTTGCGGTATTTGCGAAGAAAGGTTTTGTTCACTAATCCCAAGAGGGAGAGCAACCAGGTAACAAGTGGCAGTTCAAACGCTAGTCCCATGCACAGTACCAATACCATGAAATTGTCAATGTATGAGTTCAGCGATATTTGGTTTACTATTTCGGCACTCAGCTCATACGTCGTAAGAAAGCGCAACGTTAACGGATAAACCATGAAATAGCCCATCAACACGCCAATAAAAAACATCAGGGTGCCTAAAATCAAGGTTTTCCGCACACCCTTCTGTTCGTGGGGATACAGAGCCGGACTAATAAATTTCCAAATTTCCCAGAAAAGATAGGGCATGGCTGTGACAACCGACATCCAGAATGCGGTAGACATGTGGATAAAAAACGGAGCGGCCAGGTTGATGTTAACCAACTTGACGGAGAATTCTTGCGCAAAGAAATCATCCGTCAGGTTAAGCGACTCTCCGATAGACCGTAACAATGAGTAAAAAACAAAATCATTGTGGCAGGGAGCCAGTATCACATGGTCAAACAACCAAGGCATGGCAATGAAATAACCAATTGCCAAAACAAACCAAACTCCCAAGATGCGAAACAGTACTTTCCGCAATTCATCCAAATGATCCCAAAAGGTCATTTCTGCCATTGCTAGTCTTTCTTCTCGTTCGTCGTATCATCAGTCGGTTTCTCAACCTCTTCTTTCGCTTTGCTGATTTCTTCTTTGGCCTCGTTGACTCCTTCTTTGAAACTCTTTACGCCTTTACCCAATCCCTTCATCAACTCAGGAATTTTTTTTCCTCCAAAGAATAACAAAATCAGCAGTGCCAAAATCAAAAACTCCGATCCACTGGGAATAAAGCCTAAAATCACTAATTCATTAACCATACATTCAGAATATTAGGTAGATACATAAGTTATAATCACACAAAACTAGGTAAAAGCAAGTATGTCACCAAGTTTTTTATTTCCTAAGTTTAACGCCCAGAATATTAATCTTGGAAATAGATTCGTTTCACCCTCGACGACACGCTGGTGAGCACCTCGTACGGAATGGTTTCCAGCAAATCCGAAAGTACCGTTATGGGTAACTCGTCTCCAAAGATAATAACCGGATCACCTTCCTTGCAATCAATTCCGGTAACGTCAACCATGCACACATCCATACAGATATTGCCTACATAAGGAGCTTTCTGACCGTTAACAAGGCAATATCCTTTTCCATTTCCCAAATGTCGGTTCAGTCCGTCGGCATAACCTATCGGAATGGCAGCAATGCGCGAATCACGGGTCAGATGGCCTTTACGACTGTAGCCCACCGTATCATCGGCCGGCACGTTGCGTATCTGGAGAATGGTTGTTTTCAATGTGCTTACATTATTTATAATGGAATTGTCGATGGGACTAACGCCATATAAACCGATACCCAAACGCACCATGTCATACTGTGCTTCCGGAAAGCGTTCAATACCGGCTGAATTGCAGATATGACGAAGTATTTTATGCGGAAAGGCATTTTGTAAAAGTGTAGAGGCTTCTTCGAACACAGCAATTTGTTTACGGGTAAATGCGTCGAACTGTTCACTGTCACTGCCCACCATGTGCGAGAAGACAGAACGTGGAATTACAGCGTTCTGACCTTTCAAACGTTTAATCAAAGCCGGCACATCCTCCGGAGCAAAACCGAGCCTGTGCATACCGGTATCCAGCTTAATATGTATCGGAAAATTGGTTATACCTTCTTTTTCGGCCTCTTTAATTAAAGCATCGAGCAGATGAAAACTATAAACCTCGGGTTCCAGCTTGTAATCGAATAACGTTTTAAAAGCTGTCATTTCGGGGTTCATAATGATGATTGATCCGGTAATGCCAGCCTTACGAAGTTCGGAACCTTCGTCGGCTACAGCTACTGCTTGATAATCAACCCTGTGTTCTTGCAACGTTTTAGCGACTTCATACGAACCGGCGCCGTAAGCAAATGCTTTAACCATGCAAACGATTTTCGTTTCGGGTTTCAGTTTAGAACGGTAATAGTTTAGATTACCGACCAAGGCATTCAGATTTATTTCAAGAATTGTTTCATGCACCTTCAGTTCTAATCGTTCGGACACGGTGTCAAACTCAAAGTTTCTAGAGCCTTTAATCAGAATAATTTCATTACGGAGATTCTTAATTACATCAGAGTGCAACAATGATTCTGTATCCTGAAAGAAATACTTCTCCACATCAAAGCGGTCTGCACACGAAGAGATATCCTCTCCCACACCTATTATCTTTTCTATGCCGCGACTATGAACCAACTGTGCCACCTTACGGTAAAGGGTAGTTACGCTTTGTCCCGTTTCAAGCATATCCGACAAAATCAAGGTACGTTTGAGCCCCTTCGACAAAGAACGTCTATAAACAAAATCGAGTGCAATATCCAACGAAGCCAAGTCTGAATTGTAACTATCGTTAATCAGCACACAGTTATTCTTCCCTTCCTTTACTTCTAGGCGCATGGCAACAGGTTCGAGCTGTTGCATACGTTCCGTAATTTGTTCGGGAGAGAGCATGAGGTATAGACAAACGGCTAAGCAGTTCAGTGAGTTTTCTATTGACGCATCATCAATAAAAGGAATGGTGAAGGTATTATCCATCTCCAGATAACGATAGGAGACAACCGTACAGTCGGCTTCCTTTTTGATACTACTGATGTAGAGCGGCTTCTCCATGTCCACACATGACCAAGCAATTTCACGGGCAGTAAGCATGGATTTGGCAACACAATTGCTCAACAGTTCATTGTCGCCGTTATAAACAACGACCTCGCAATCTTTAAAAAGCAAGAGCTTCTCCATGCACTTTTCCTGCAACGAGAAGAAGTTTTCCTGATGAGCACCGCCTATATTGGTCAACACTCCTATGGTAGGTCTGATGATATTTTGCAATGCCCGCATCTCTCCTACTTCAGAGATGCCCGCCTCAAAGATTCCCAATTCGGTAGATTCGTTCATCTGCCACACGGAGATAGGTACACCTATCTGCGAATTATAGCTTCGGGGCGATCTCACAATAGTACGTTCCGGACTAAGTAGCTGATGAAGCCACTCTTTCACAATGGTTTTACCATTGCTTCCGGTAATTCCGATAACGGGAACCTGAAATTTCTGGCGGTGTAACTCTGCCAGTTTTTGCAAAGCTTTCAGCGGATTACTCACTACCAGAAAATTAGAATCGGGGTATTCATCCTTGTTCTCAGGCAGTTTGCTTACAACAAAGTTACGTACTCCACGGGCATACAAATCGGGAATATACTTGGAGCCATCGTTACGTTTCGTTGATAAAGCGAAAAACAAGGTAGTCTCCGGAAAACATAAAGAGCGACTATCGGTAAGTAACCAATCAATGTGTGCCTCGGCATGAACCATGCCCTTAGCGTCAATCAGTTTTGCTATTGATTCAATTGTATATAACATTGTTCTAATTCTTTTTTCAAATCTAAGTACGGGTATTTTTCGTTAAGTTGCTCGATTTTTAACACTATTTGTCCTAAAAATCTTTTATACTCTGTCGAATCGGGCTTCAGAGGTCTGTGAGCTAATGCTCGTGCCAAGTTACTACATTCCTTCATTAATTGAAGCGTGTCAGCCGAAAAATACAATTCACAAAAACACTCCCATATATATTGAATTGCCAATGCGGAAGGATGAACCATATCATCGGCATAGAAACGATAATCTCTAAGTTCATCCATTACAATTTCATAAGCAGGGAAGTAAGAAACTTGTTCGGGAAACTTTCTTGTTAATTCGTCAATCGCTAAAAGAAGTGTTGCCTTGCTTAATTGATTTTCATGCAAGCCGTCTTTCACATGCCTGATAGGGCTCACCGTAAACAATAGGCGTAGATTAGGTGAACATTGCTGCAGCTTAGCAATCAGCGAAGAATAGGTTTCCACAATGTCGTTTACCGTTAACTTTTCCCTTACAAAAGTTTTTGCAGGCATTTTATGGCAATTTGACACAACTTCCCGAGTGCTTTGCAGATAATACACCCATGCTGTGCCAAACGTGATAATAAGCACTTCTGTTTGTGCTAATCGTTGAGATGCTTTACTCAGACGGGCATTAATAGTATCAAGTACTATTTCCTTATTGGTCGCCGAGAAACGTCCATGGTGCATGTAGCTATGGTAGCATTCTTGGTGAAAGAACAAATCATCGGGTCCGTAGTGCTTACACGCAATAATATCGTCAAGAGCTTTCGACACAGACAGCGGATTGTATAGAATACCAAACGGATTGACATCGCAGTTGAACTTATTCTCCCTCATCAGGCAACCTATATTTTCGGCAAAACACGAACCCAGTAACAAAGATTTCGACAAGTGACTGATCTTGAAAGGCACTTTATCGTACTCAACTTTTGTAATTAGTTCCATTCTATAGGCTATTTATCATTTTCGTGTGACAAAAATAAGGCAATAAATTCAGAACGATGCATGAATTCATTTAAAATGCAGGATTAGGAGTGACAGTAAGTCACATTGCTATAAAATTATGCCTTAAAAGAGCATACTTCGACTTATTTATACTAATTTTGCCGTAAATTTTGGCCATATAATGGAAAACGAGCAAATACAGAACTTGCTAAAATTCATTTCATATCCGGAAGACTTACGTAAACTGACCCTGAATGAGCTTCCTTTGGTATGTGAAGAACTTAGGCAAGACATCATAAAAGAACTGTCCTGTAACCCTGGACATTTTGCAGCCAGCCTGGGAGTCGTAGAACTCACAGTTGCTCTGCATTACGTTTACAATACTCCTTACGACCGCATCGTATGGGATGTTGGGCATCAGGCATACGCACATAAAATCCTAACAGGCCGGCGAGAAGTCTTTTCGACCAATCGTAAATTCAAAGGCATTCGTCCTTTCCCCTCACCCGAGGAAAGTGAATATGATACATTTACATGCGGACATGCATCAAACTCTATTTCTGCAGCTCTGGGCATGGCAGTAGCCGCTCAGAAAAAAGGAGATCGTAAACGGCATGTGATTGCTGTTATTGGTGACGGTTCCATGAGCGGCGGACTTGCTTTTGAGGGTCTCAACAATGCTTCATCAACTCCCAACAACTTATTGATTATACTCAATGATAACAATATGTCTATCGACCGCAGTGTTGGAGGGATGAAGGAATATCTGTTTAACCTCACTACATCCAACCGCTATAATCGGTTACGATTTGAAGCATCTAAGATGTTATTCAAAATGGGGGTTTTGAACGAATCACGAAGAAAAAGCCTCATACGCTTTGCCAACAGCCTCAAGTCTATGTTGGCTCAGCAACAAAACATATTTGAAGGCATGAATATTCGTTATTTCGGTCCTATTAACGGGCACGATGTAAAGAACCTCACCCGGATACTTCATGATATAAAAGACATGCAAGGACCCAAAATATTACACTTGCATACTATTAAAGGAAAAGGATTTGAACCGGCAGAGAAGCAGGCTACTTTGTGGCATGCACCCGGCAAGTTTGATCCACAGACGGGAGAACGTTTTGTGGCTAACACAAACGGAATGCCCCCTCTCTTTCAGGAAGTGTTTGGCAATACGTTGGTTGAGCTGGCATCTATGAATAACAAAATCATCGGAGTAACTCCAGCCATGCCTACAGGTTGTTCCATGAATATACTAATGGATAAAATGCCTGATAAAGCATTTGATGTCGGTATAGCCGAGGGACACGCTGTCACTTTCTCAGGAGGAATGGCCAAAGACGGACTAATACCTTTCTGCAACATATATTCTTCGTTCATGCAACGGGCATACGATAATATTATTCACGACGTGGCAATTCAAAAGCTACACGTAATTTTTTGTCTGGATAGAGCGGGACTGGTTGGAGAAGACGGACCTACGCATCACGGCGTGTTCGACATGGTTTACTTAAGACCGATACCCAATTTGACTATTGCATCACCTCTTGATGAACATGAACTCAGAAGAATGATGTACACCGCTCAACTACCCGATAAAGGGCCGTTTGTGATCCGTTATCCGCGAGGAAGAGGATCACTCACTGATTGGGAATGTCCATTGGAAGAGATTCCGGTTGGTAAAGGTCGTAAACTCACAGATGGCAACGAAATTGCCGTCATAACAATTGGTCCAATCGGTAAAGCAGCAGCAGAGGCTATTGATATGGCAACAAAAGAAGGTATTTCAATTGCTCATTACGATTTGAGGTATCTCAAACCACTCGATGAAGAGTTGTTGCACGAAGTTGGCCGACAATTCAAGAAAGTAATTACCGTAGAAGATGGAGTGATTAAAGGAGGTATGGGTAGTGCAGTACTTGAATTTATGTCGGACAACAATTATTATCCGCATGTAAAACGCATCGGTATACCGGATCTGTTTATTGAGCACGGAAGTGTACAAGAGCTACATTCATTGTGCGAAACAGACGCACCGGCTATCTGCAAAGTAATTATAGAAATGCACAATCAAGAGGTGTGAACCTCCTGACAATATAAAACAATCGTTTGGAAAACGAATTAAAAGAAAAACAGGTATTGCGATGAAAATTATTATTGCGGGTGCCGGAGCTGTAGGCACACACTTAGCCAAATTACTATCCCGTGAGAAACAGGATATTATTTTGATTGATGACGATGAAGAAAAGTTGAGCACATTGGGTTCTAACTTCGACCTGATGACTGTCTGTGCCTCGCCCTCTTCCATCTCCGGATTGAAAGAAGTAGGTGCCAGTGAAGCTGATTTATTCATTGCAGTTACACCCGATGAAAGCCGCAACATGACGGCTTGCATGATTGCCAGTAATCTGGGGGCTAAAAAGACAGTAGCCCGTATTGATAATTACGAATATCTGCTGCCCAAAAACAAGGAATTTTTCCAGAAATTAGGAGTAGATTCACTCATCTATCCTGAAATGCTTGCTGCAAAAGAAATTGTTTCATCTATGCGAATGAGTTGGATCAGACAATGGTGGGAGTTTTGCGGAGGTGCATTGATTCTCATTGGAACTAAAATGAGAGAGAGTGCCGAAATATTAAACATTTCGCTTCAACAATTGGGTAGCGGCAACAACCCCTATCACATCGTAGCCATTAAAAGAGGAAACGAAACCATTATCCCACGCGGTAGTGATGTGATAAAGTTACATGATATTGTCTATTTCACCACAACCCGTAAATACATTCCTTATATTCGGAAAATTGCCGGCAAAGAAGATTATGCCGATGTACGCAATGTTATGATCATGGGCGGGAGCCGCATCGCGGTAAGAACGGCTCAATACGTACCCGACTACATGCAGGTCAAAATAGTAGAACAAGACGTCAACCGGTGCAACCGATTAACCGAACTGTTGGATGACAAGGTCATGATCATCAATGGAGACGGAAGAGATCTCGACTTGCTTACTGAGGAAGGATTGAAAAACACAGAAGCATTTGTGGCACTTACCGGTAATTCTGAGACAAATATTCTGGCTTGCCTAGCTGCCAAACGAATGGGTGTAAGCAAAACCGTAGCAGAGGTTGAGAACATTGACTACATCGGAATGGCAGAAAGCCTGGACATCGGTACTGTGATCAATAAAAAAATGATTGCTGCCGGACATATCTATCAAATGATGCTCGATGCTGATGTATCGAACGTGAAAAGTTTAACCTTCGCTAATGCAGATGTTGCCGAATTTACAGTGAAGGCAGACTCTAAAATAACCCGCCATCATGTTAAAGATCTCGGCCTCCCCAAAGGTACTACCATCGGAGGGCTAATCAGAGACGGAGTTGGTATTGTGGTTACCGGTGATACGTTAATACATGCCGGAGATCACGTCGTTGTGTTCTGCCTAAGTATGATGATAAAGAAAATAGAAAAATTCTTCAACTAAAAGACTGTCATGCTTAACACCAAAATGATCTACCGAATCATGGGGTTTCTGATTCTTATTGAAACAACCATGTTGTTATCGTGCATCGGAGTCTCTCTATATTATCAGGAAGATGATCTGAATAGTTTTCTGCTGACTACAGGTATCACATTTATTACGGGTAATTTATTGCTCTTAATGGGCAGGAACGCCGAAAAAAGTCTTAGCAAGCGAGACGGATATGTAATTGTAAGTATAGTATGGGTTGTCTTTACTATCTTTGGTATGCTACCATTCTACCTAAGCGGTTACATTCCGGATATAACAAATGCATTTTTTGAAACCATGTCGGGCTTCACGACTACGGGAGCCACTATTTTAGATAACATTGAATCATTACCTCACGGATTGCTATTTTGGAGAAGCATGATTCAATGGATCGGCGGACTTGGTATTGTCTTTTTTACCATAGCTGTGCTACCCATATTTGGGATAGGTAGCATGCAATTATTTGCTGCCGAAGCGACCGGTCCTACGCACGATAAAATTCATCCTCGTATTGGAGTCACGGCAAAACTCTTATGGAGTATCTACTTGGTACTTACCATCAGTGAAACTATTCTGCTGATGTTTGGCGGCATGAGCCTCTTTGATGCAGTTTGCCACTCCTTTACCACAACAGCAACAGGCGGTTTCTCAACTAAGCAAGCCAGTATTGCCTACTATAATTCTGCCTACATAGAATACGTCATTTCTATCTTCATGATTTTATCGGGGCTCAACTTTACACTCTATTTCTTCATGATTAAAGGCAAGGTACGCAAGTTCTTCAGTGATGCTGAAATGAAATGGTTTCTATACTCAATCGGTCTCTGTACGCTTTTCATCACAGTAAAGTTAATACAGAATTCACCAATGGGCATGGAAGAAGCATTCCGAAAAGCACTCTTCCAAGTAGCATCTTTGCATACTACTACCGGATTTGCGACTGCCGATTATATGACTTGGGAACCTATTTTATGGAGTATTCTTGCTTTTACCATGGTAGTAGGAGGTTGTGCCGGATCTACCAGTGGAGGTTTAAAAGATATTCGTTTAGTAGTACTGGCTAAAATTATTAGAAATGAATTTAAGCACTTGATACATCCCAATGCCGTATTACCCATTCGAGTAAATAAGCAAGTTATTTCACCGTCAGTTAAAAATTCCGTTTTAGCATTTACCTTTCTATATATATTAGTACTTGTCGTCGGACAGCTTATTATGATGTTACTAGGCGTAGGATTTATTGAGTCATTCGGAACAGTTGTTTCAAGTATGGGAGGCGTAGGACCCGGATTAGGGACTTGTGGACCCGCATATAGTTGGAACCATCTTCCGGACGCAGCCAAATGGCTGTTGTCTTTCCTCATGCTTGCCGGCCGCCTAGAAATATTCACTATCTTGCTGATCTTTACTCCTGGTTTTTGGAAGAAGAATTGATCTGCGACAAAAAAGAGTGCTAAAAAAGCTTTTTTTGATATATAGAGATTACAAAATAGCCAAATTAAGTTCTATATTTGCAGCCGAAAAGGGGTAGCATGAAAAAAATACTTAAATACGGCATCTTTATTTTATTCGTTGTTATGCTTCATTCATTAGTAATGACAGCAGCAAAGGTGTCGTCTTCAGCCCCAACCACCGGCCATGCAGAAGAAGTTGGTAGTGCTCAAAGCATGCAAACCGTCTTATTAAGACAGTTTTGTTACCTCTATTCCCATCTAGCATGTGACGCAGCTCATATAGACAAATGCTACACGCTACAGTACAAAGTACTCATACGCTTTGTCAATGGCTATTGTGCTTACAAGCCGGAATCTCTTTTTTCATGTTATCATCCTCCTCACCCCTCCCTATTCAGCTCAACGAGCCTCAAGACCTACTATGTATTTGGGTTGAGGAAGATACTGATTTAGCACCCCAACCTCCCTCTTTTTCGAACAGTATTGTTACACCGGCCAAAGGTCTGTGTAACCTAGCATTATATCATTCAATCTTAAGTACATTGAATTATGAATTTCGTATTATTAGTTGTTGTATTATTAACGGCAATAGCTTTAGTTGCCGTAGCTTTAGGCATAGCAAAGGCCATCTCTCCGCGCTCTTACAACGCACAAAAAGCTGAAGCGTATGAATGCGGTATACCCACACGCGGTAAATCATGGATGCAATTCCGAGTAGGATACTACCTATTTGCTATTCTATTCCTGATGTTCGATGTAGAAACCGTATTCTTATTTCCTTGGGCAGTCATTACCAAAGACTTGGGTGTTGCCGCACTGGTTAGCATCCTATTCTTTTTAGTAATCTTAGTTCTGGGTCTTGCCTATGCCTGGAGGAAAGGAGCATTAGAATGGAAATGAAAAAGCCAAAAATCAAATCGATTCCTTACGAGGATTTCGTTGATAACGAATCATTAGAACAAATGGTCAAAGAGCTCAACGAAGGTGGAGCCAACGTTTTTCTCGGTGCATTGGATGACGTCATTAACTGGGGACGTAGCAATTCATTATGGCCGCTTACTTTCGCTACCAGCTGTTGCGGTATTGAATTCATGTCATTGGGCGCAGCCCGCTATGACATGGCCCGCTTCGGATTTGAAGTAGCACGTGCCAGTCCGCGACAGGCAGACATGATTATGGTTTGCGGTACCATTACCAACAAGATGGCTCCCGTGCTGAGGCGACTTTACGACCAAATGGCCGATCCCAAATACGTAGTTGCCGTAGGTGGTTGTGCAGTAAGCGGCGGTCCATTCAAGAAGTCCTATCACGTACTGAACGGAGTAGACAAGATACTACCCGTAGATGTATACATACCCGGTTGTCCGCCCCGCCCCGAAGCATTTTATTACGGATTAATGCAATTGCAACGCAAGGTCAAGGTTGAAAAATTCTTTGGTGGTGTTAACAAAAAAGAGAAAAAAGATGAATGAGATCATAGAAATACCTTTGGAGAAGCTACACGATGAAGCTTTAAGATTATACAACGACAAAAAGATGGACTTCCTTGAAAGTCTCACCGGTATGGACTGGGGAGACAGCCTGGGAGTAGTTTATCACCTCGAGTCGACCGTGACAGGTGAAAGAATGACCATCAAAACATTGACTACCGACCGTGAGAATCCGGAAATACCTTCCGTATGTGATATTTGGAAAGCCGCAGAGTTTAACGAACGCGAAGTCTATGATTTCTACGGCATACGCTTCATCGGGCATCCTGATATGCGCCGCCTCTTTTTACGCAATGATTGGGTAGGATATCCCATGCGTAAAGACGACGATCCGATGGATGAACGCAATCCGCTACGAATGGATAACGAAGAAACGATAGATACCACCACCGAACTGGAATTGAACCCCGACGGTAGCATAAAGGACAAAGAAAATATTATTTTCGACGACCGCGAATATGTGGTGAACATAGGACCTCAACACCCCGCAACACACGGAGTTCTGCGTTTTCGTGTATCGCTGGAAGGCGAGAATATCAAAAAGCTGGATGCTAACTGCGGATACATACACCGAGGCATTGAGAAAATGTGCGAAAGTCTCACTTACCCGCAAACACTGGCATTGACAGACAGACTCGATTACCTCGGTGCACAACAAAACCGCCATGCACTGTGCATGTGTATTGAGAGAGCTATGGGCGTAGAAGTTTCGGAACGCGTACAGTATATCCGTACCATTATGGATGAGCTGCAGCGAATTGACTCCCATTTACTATTCTATTCCTGCCTTTGCATGGATTTGGGAGCTTTAACTGCATTCTTCTACGGTTTCCGTGATCGTGAAAAGATACTCGACATCTTCGAAGAGACCTGTGGTGGCCGCTTGATTATGAACTACAACACCATTGGAGGTGTACAAGACGATATACACCCTAACTTTGTAAAGCGTGTAAAAGAGTTCATCGTCTATCTGAGAGGCATCATACACGAATACCACGATGTATTTACCGGTAATGTGATTGCACAACAGCGTTTGAAAGGTGTCGGCGTGCTCAGTCGTGAAGACGCCATCTCATTCGGTGCTACCGGCGGAACCGGACGTGCATCGGGTTGGGCATGTGATGTTCGTAAGCGTATGCCATACGGAGTGTACGACAAAGTTGACTTCAATGAAATAATATACACGGAAGGTGACAGCTTTGCCCGTTACATGGTGCGTATGGATGAAATCATGGAATCGATGCGAATTATCGAGCAACTCATTGATAACATCCCCGAAGGTAACTTCCAAGAAAAGATGAAACCTATTATTCGCGTACCCGAAGGCTCGTACTATGCAGCCGTGGAAGGCAGTCGCGGAGAGTTTGGCGTATATCTGGAAAGTCGGGGCGACAAAACACCGTATCGTGTACATTTCCGTAGCACCGGTCTTCCTCTGGTTTCCACTGTCGACACCATCTGTCGCGGAAGCAAGATTGCCGACCTCATCGCTATCGGCGGAACACTCGATTATGTAGTGCCCGATATAGACAGATAATTCATACAGGTAGTAACACAAATCATCAAACGTAAATCAATTATATGTTCGATTTTAGTATAGTAACCAGTTGGATACACCAGACACTCACCTCGCTTATGCCCGAAGGACTGGCTGTGTTCATCGAATGTGTAGCAATAGGCATCTGCATCCTGCTCATGTATGCAGTGCTGGCCGTTATTCTCATATACATGGAGCGTAAAGTCTGCGCTTTTTTTCAATGCCGCTTGGGGCCGAATCGTGTAGGTAAATGGGGAAGCATCCAGGTTTTTGCCGATGTAATCAAAATGCTGATCAAAGAAATTATTGAGTTAAAGCATGCCGATAAGTTCTTGTACGAACTAGCCCCTTTCATGGTCATCATTGCTTCTGTTATGGCATTCTCTTGCATACCTATTAACAAAGGAATGGAGATACTCGACTTCAACGTGGGTGTGTTCTTTCTCTTGGCAGCTTCATCAATCGGTGTGGTAGGTATCTTGTTGGCAGGTTGGGGAAGTAACAACAAATTTTCATTGATCGGAGCCATGCGAAGCGGTGCTCAGATTATCAGTTATGAACTCTCTGTCGGACTATCCATCCTCACGATGGTAGTACTCACAGGCAGCATGCAGTTTTCGGAAATAGTAGCCAACCAAGCAGACGGATGGTTTATCTTTAAAGGACACATCCCCGCTCTGATTGCATTCGTCATCTACCTCATTGCCGGTAATGCCGAAACCAACCGTGGTCCGTTCGACTTGCCCGAAGCAGAGAGTGAACTCACCGCCGGATACCATACCGAATACAGTGGTATGCATTTCGGATTCTTCTACCTGGCTGAATACCTTAACATGTTTATTGTTGCCTCTGTTGCAACCACTATCTTCTTAGGAGGATGGATGCCTTTCCACGTAGTGGGACTTGACGGCTTTAATGCAATCATGGATTATATACCCGGATTCATCTGGTTCTTCGGCAAGGCATTCTTTGTTGTATTCCTGCTGATGTGGATCAAGTGGACGTTCCCCCGTTTGCGTATTGACCAAATACTCAGTCTGGAGTGGAAATACCTTGTCCCCATCAGCTTGGTCAACCTTATCATCATGGTATTAATCGTAGTCTTCGGGCTGCATTTCTAATAAGGAGGAAAAAGAATGAAGAATGAAAACAGCTATTTCGGAGGCTTGATACAAGGCGTCTCATCCTTGTTAGTCGGTATGAAAACCACCATTAAGGTATTCTTTCGTGCCAAAACAACCGAGCAATATCCCGAAAACCGTGCCGAACTGAAAATGTTCGACCGTTTCCGCGGTGAACTGATTATGCCCCACAACGAGAACAACGAACACCGTTGTGTAGCTTGCGGACTCTGTCAAACAGCCTGTCCCAACGACACCATTGAGGTAGTCAGCGAAATGATTGAAACAGAAGAAGGGAAAAAGAAGAAAATACTGAGAACCTATCGATATGATTTAGGTTCCTGCATTTTCTGTCAGCTCTGCGTCAATGCTTGTCCGCATGATGCCATAACTTTCGGTCAGTCATTTGAGCATGCAGTCTTTAACCGCGACAAACTTGTTAGAACGCTCAACAACGAGGGTAGTAAAGTAATCGATAAAAAATAAGTTATGGAATTCTTTGAAACAATTATATTCTACGCACTAGCTATATTCATCTCCGTATTCTCGGTGATGACCGTAAGTACCCGGCACATACTCCGTTCGGCTACCTACTTGCTATTCGTGCTATTCGGAACGGCAGGCATCTACTTTTTGCTCGGTTACACTTTTCTGGGTTCCGTTCAAATCATGGTATACGCCGGTGGTATCGTGGTGTTGTACGTGTTCTCCATCCTGCTCACCAGTGGAGAAGGCGACCGCGCCGAACGCCTGAAACGCAGTAAGTTTCTGGCCGGACTCGTTGCAACTTTGAGTGGTGCAGCCATCGTTCTGTTTATCACCCTGACGCATAAGTTTAATCCAACAACAGACATTGCGCCGGTTGAAACCAGTATCAAAACCATTGGCCACGCACTATTGGGCAGTGACAAGTACGGTTACATATTACCTTTTGAGGCAGTGAGTATATTACTGTTAGCCTGCATCATAGGCGGATTATTAATTGCACGTAAACGATAAGATTATGAGTATACACATGGAATATTACCTGATAGTATCCGCTATCATGTTTTTTGCCGGCATTTACGGTTTCTTTACCCGCCGCAACACACTTGCCATTCTGATATCCATTGAGTTGATTCTGAACGCAACAGACATAAACTTTGCCGTGTTCAATCGCTTCTTGTTTCCGGCCGGATTGGAAGGACATTTCTTTGCCCTGTTTTCAATCGCCATCTCGGCTGCCGAAACAGCCGTTGCGATTGCCATCATGATCAACATTTACCGCAACATCCGCAACATTCAGGTGAAGAACCTGAACGAGATGAAATGGTAGTTTTAATTGCTAACAGAATAAATTCAGAACAATGGAATTAACAATATTGATACTCATCTTTCCTTTACTCTCATTTCTAATATTGGGAATAGGAGGAAAATGGATGAAACCTGCACATGCAGGACTGTTGGGAACGCTGTCACTATCATTGGTTACCCTGTTGAGCTACGCTACTGCCTGGCTCTACTTTACCAGTCCCCGTACAGCCGAAGGTGTTTATGAAACCCTGCTTCCCTACAACTTTACCTGGTTACCCTTTACGCAAACCCTACATTTTGATCTGGGTATCTTGCTAGACCCTATCTCTGTTATGATGCTGGTAGTTATCTCTACCGTATCACTGATGGTACACCTGTATTCATTCGGCTACATGAAAGGAGAAAAAGGATTTCAGCGTTACTACGCTTTCCTTTCCCTCTTCACCATGTCGATGTTGGGATTGGTGGTAGCGACTAACATCTTCCAGATGTATCTTTTCTGGGAATTGGTAGGCGTCAGTTCTTACCTGCTCATTGGGTTCTACTACACCAAGCCTTCGGCTGTAGCAGCCAGCAAGAAAGCCTTCATCGTGACTCGTTTTGCCGACTTGGGCTTTCTGATTGGTATCTTGCTATACGGTTATTACGGTGGTACTTTCGCCTTTACGCCCGACAGTATGACTCTGCTCACCGGTGGAGCAGCCATGTTGCCACTGGCTTTGGGACTTATGTTTGTGGGTGGTGCCGGTAAAAGTGCCATGTTCCCGCTGCACATCTGGTTACCCGATGCCATGGAAGGACCAACTCCCGTCAGCGCCCTCATTCACGCTGCAACCATGGTGGTGGCAGGTGTATACCTGGTAGCCCGTATGTTCCCGCTGTTTATCGCCTATGCTCCACAAGTGCTCGAGGTGATCGGTTGGGTAGGTGCATTCACCGCCTTCTTTGCTGCCAGCATTGCCTGTGTGCAGACCGACATCAAACGCGTGCTTGCATTCTCTACCATCTCGCAGATTGGTTTTATGATTGTAGCATTGGGCGTATGTACCGATATGAACCCGCACGAAGGCGGTTTGGGGTACATGGCATCCATGTTCCACCTCTTCACTCACGCCATGTTCAAGGCGCTCTTGTTCTTGGGTGCAGGTAGCATTATCCACGCAGTGCACAGCAACGAAATGAGTGCGATGGGAGGATTGCGAAAATACATGCCCGTTACACATATCACCTTCCTGATAGCGTGTCTGGCCATTGCCGGAATACCTCCTTTCTCTGGATTCTTCTCGAAAGACGAGATACTGGCAGCCTGCTTCCACTACAGTCCGGTAATGGGTTGGGTGATGACAGTGATAGCCGCCATGACAGCCTTCTACATGTTCCGTTTATACTACGGCATCTTCTGGGGAAAAGAGAACAAAGAACTACACGCACACCACACCCCGCATGAAAGTCCGCTGGTAATGACCTTCCCACTGATCTTCCTGGCAGCAGTGACTTGTGTAGCAGGTTTCATACCTTTTGGCACCTTGGTAAGCAGTAACGGTGAAGCCTATCACATCCATCTGGATGCCACGGTAGCGATAACCAGCGTATTGATTGCTATCCTTTCAATAGCTATCGCCACATGGATGTACGCCCGTTCTTCACAACCCGTGGCCGACAAGCTAGGTAAGCGTTTCAAAGGCTTACATACCGCCGCATCACACCGCTTTTACATTGACGAAGTGTATCAGTTTGTAACACACAAAATCATATTCCGTTGCATATCCACCCCTATCGCCTGGTTCGACCGCCACGTCGTTGACGGCTTCTTCGACTTCCTTGCTTGGGGAACCCATGCCACGAGTGATGAGATACGCGACTTCCAGAGCGGACAAGTGCAGCAATATGCTTTTGTGTTCCTGTTGGGAACTCTGGCGCTGATTGTAACCCTTTTATTGACATTCTAAAGTATTAACGATATGAACTTCTTATCTTTATTCGTACTAATCCCCTTAGTCATGCTGGCAGGCCTCTGGTTATCCAAAGGCATTAAAGCCATCCGCGGTGTGATGGTTGCGGGCAGTACGGCATTGCTGGTATTGTCTGTAGTGCTTACCGGCATGTATCTGAGCGAACGCAGCGGGGGCAACACGGCCGAAATGCTCTTCCGGGCAGATGCCGTTTGGTATGCACCGCTCCACATAGCCTACTCGGTAGGTGTAGACGGTATATCAGTAGCCATGCTACTGCTGAGTGCTGTCATTGTATTTACCGGAACATTTGCTTCGTGGCAGATGAAGGTACAAACAAAAGAATACTTCCTCTGGTTTACCCTGCTTAGCATGGGTGTATTCGGCTTCTTCATCTGCATTGACCTCTTCACCATGTTCATGTTCTACGAAATAGCGCTGATCCCGATGTACCTGCTTATCGGAGTATGGGGAAGCGGCCGGAAAGAATATTCGGCCATGAAGCTGACTCTGATGTTAATGGGAGGTTCCGCCTTCTTGCTCATCGGTATTCTGGGAATCTACTTCGGTAGCGGAGCAAGCACCATGAACTTGCTGGAGATTGCAGCTTTGCATAACATCCCCTTCGAACAACAATGCATCTGGTTCCCGCTTACCTTCCTGGGATTCGGCGTATTGGGAGCACTTTTCCCTTTCCACACATGGAGCCCCGACGGTCATGCTTCGGCACCAACTGCCGTATCTATGTTGCATGCCGGTGTATTGATGAAACTCGGAGGCTACGGATGTTTCCGCATCGCCATGTACCTGATGCCCGAAGCAGCCCACGAACTAAGCTGGATCTTCCTGATCCTGACCGGTATCAGTGTTGTGTACGGAGCTTTCAGTGCTTGTGTACAAACCGACTTGAAGTACATTAATGCCTACTCGTCAGTTAGTCACTGCGGACTCGTGTTGTTCGCCATCCTGATGATGAACCAAACCGCCAGCACCGGTGCCGTACTGCAAATGCTCAGTCACGGACTGATGACCGCTCTTTTCTTCGCCCTGATCGGTATGATCTACGGCCGCACACACACGCGTGACGTACGCCAGTTGGGCGGACTGATGAAAATCATGCCCTTCCTCAGTGTGTGTTACGTCATTGCCGGTTTGGCCAACCTCGGTTTACCCGGACTCAGCGGATTCGTAGCCGAGATGACTATCTTTGTAGGATCGTTCCAGCACTTTGACGCGTTTCACCGCACCATGACCATACTAGCCACCACCTCTATTGTAATCACAGCCGTGTACATTTTGCGACTGGTTGGCAAAATTCTGTATGGTAATCCGGTGAATGAAGAGCACCTCAAGCTGACCGATGCAACATGGGACGAGCGTTTTGCCGTGATCTGCCTCATTGTTGCGGTAGCTGGATTGGGACTCGCTCCGTGGTGGATCAGTAACATGATCGGTGATAGTGTATTACCGGTTGTTTCACAATTAATGCGATAAACAGTCACCGTCTAATCATAAAACAAGCATATGGATTACTCACAATTTTTATATATGAAAGAAGAACTGTCACTCATTGCCGTGATTGTGATTCTTCTGGTAGCAGACTTGTTCATGAGTCCCGACGCACACAAACGCGACGGTAAAATAACACTGAACACCATACTGCCCGTAGCGTTAATGACCATCCACACTCTCATCAACTTGGTGCCGGGTGCGGCAGCCGACGCTTTCGGAGGCATGTATCACTACGTACCGATGATGACCATTGTTAAGTCGGTGCTCAATATCGGAACCCTCCTTGTCTTCCTGTTAGCACACGAATGGCTGGCACGTGAAGACACCGCCATCAAGCAGGGAGAATTCTACGTGCTAACCCTGAGCACCTTGCTGGGTATGTATTTCATGATCTCGGCAGGCCACTTCCTGATGTTCTTCATCGGATTGGAAACCGCTTCCATCCCGATGGCTGCATTGGTAGCGTTCGACAAATACCGTCACCACTCCGCCGAAGCCGGAGCCAAGTACATCCTCACCGCCCTATTCTCGAGCGGATTGTTGCTGTACGGCATCTCCTTAATATATGGAACAGTAGGTACACTCTACTTTGACGACATCGTTGCCGGCATCAACGGCAACCCGATGCAAATCATGGCTTTCGTATTCTTCTTCGCCGGCATGGGATTCAAGATATCGCTAGTTCCCTTCCACTTGTGGACAGCAGATGTATACGAAGGAGCACCTACAGCCGTAACCAGCTACCTCAGCGTTATTTCCAAAGGATCGGCTGCATTCGTGCTGATGGCTATTCTCATCAAAGTATTTGCTCCCATTGTAGCACAGTGGCAAGAAGTACTTTACTGGGTGATCATTGCCTCCATCACCATTGCCAACCTCTTTGCCATTCGTCAGCAAAACCTGAAACGCTTCATGGCCTTCTCGGCCATCTCGCAGGCAGGTTACATCATGCTGGGAGTTATTGGCGGCAGTGCCGACGGCATGACCGCACTGGTGTACTACGTATTGGTGTACCTGGCAGCCAACATGGGCGTATTTGCTGTGATCTCTATTATAGAGCAACGCAGCGGAAAGTTGGAGATGGACGACTATAACGGTCTGTACCAAAGCAACCCCAAACTGGCATTCCTTATGACACTGAGTTTGTTCTCACTCGCCGGAATTCCCCCGTTTGCAGGTTTCTTTAGTAAGTTCTTCATTTTCATGTCGGCATTCCGCAGCGGTTTCCACCTGTTGGTATTCATTGCGTTGGTCAACACCGTTATATCCTTGTACTACTACCTGCTCATTGTAAAGGCCATGTACATTAACAAAAATGAAACACCTGTTGCGGCATTCCGCAGTGATGCGTACAGCAAAGCAGGCATGATTATCTGCCTCATCGGCATCATCGGTTTAGGAATAGCCAGCATTGTTTACGAAACGATAAACCAGTTTAGCTTCGGCATCTAACCACATACAACCAAACCTAAAGTCAGAAGGCCCGGAACAGACAGTACCCCTGTCGGCCGGGCCTTTTTTGTATTCGCACCCTCCTCGTTCTTAACCAAACTGTAACACATCTGTCAATTAAACGTATAAAACCCGTCTTACTGTTGTAATCTCATACCCGCATCTTTGCATCGAAAAAGAAACGCATTATAGTTAAGTATGAAAACAGTTAGAAAAAAAGTTTTATTCATTGTCACATTACTTAGTCTGCTATCCACTCAACTGATGGCAGAAAACATCAAAGGAATCATTCGGGATAAAAGCTCCAAAGAACCCCTCACCGGAGCCACCGTACAAATCGTGGGTACCAACATCGGTGTAATAGCCGACTTAGATGGTAATTACAACTTAGCCGGACTCAAAAACGGAACGTACAATCTGGAAATCAAGTACGTATCTTACAAAACCATCCAGATTAGAAACATTAAAGTATCGGGCAGCACCCCCACCGTTCTGAACTTCGAGATGGAACCCGAGTCACAAGTCTTGGGCGACGTAACCGTTGTGGCACGTAAAAACCTTGAAGGCGAGAAAGCCCTCTTGCAGGAGCGCCAGAAAGCGACGTTGGCCATTGAGAACATGGGAGCGAAAGAAATGAGTTTGAAAGGCGTATCGAGTGTGGCCGACGGAGTGAAGAAAATCACCGGCGTATCACTAGCCAGCGCAGGACAGCTTATTGTTCGCGGATTGGGCGACCGCTACAGCACAACCACCCTCAACGGGCTACCTATTGCTTCACCCAACCCCGACAACAAGCTCATCCCCCTCGACATCTTCCCTACCTCAACCGTGAAAAACATCACCGTGAGTAAGGTGTACGAAGCCGGCGCATTTGCCGATTACTCGGGAGCACACGTTGACATCGGTACGCGTGAAAATACCGGAGAAGACTTCTTCTCTATTTCCATCAATGCCGGAGGAAAGATAAACACACTTTTCAAAGACTTCTACAGCAGTGATCGCAAAGGCTCTTTATTCAGCACAGGCAACCTCAACAAAAGCCTGCTTACCATGAATAAAAGCGAGTTCGAAGACAGCTACGTAAAAAACAACGACCCGTTCGGTACCAGCTTCTCCATCTCAAAAAACACCTCACTACCCGTTATCGGCGGATCATTGGGAGTTGGTAAAAGTTGGAAGCTGAATAACGGACAGAAACTTAGTCTCCTGGCATCCGTAGGTATCAGCAACGACAGTCAAATTCTGAAAGATGCCTACGTAACTACTCTTACCGCACAAGGCACCAACCTCAACGAATTCAGTTATGACAAATACACATCCGAGTTGAAAATGGCAGGTCTGGCCAGCGTGGGTTACACCTTCCGCAAGGCCGACCGCATCAACTACACCCTGTTCTATGCCCGCAACGCTGTTGACAACTACATGCGTCGTGAAGGCTATGACTCAGAAGGGGTAAACCTCATCGGTAGCAACAGCGTGTTTCACGCCTACACACTGCTCAACAATCAGTTGCTCGGTCACCACGAATTCGGCAAGCAATGGGATTTGAACTGGAGCGCCTCATACGGCGAAACCGGAAGTGACGAACCCGACCGCCGTCAGGTGATGTTCCGCAAAGACGATGCCGGTGCATTGAGCCTCTTCAAACTCAACAAGCAAGAAACCATGAGATACTATGGTGAGTTGGACGAAAAAGAAGTAGTAGGCGATCTTCGCCTGAACTACAAGTTTGGCGAAAGCAACAAAATCAAGGTGGGCGGAACCTATAAAGACAAAGACCGCGACTTCACCTCTGCTCGCTTCTATTACAACCTCAACGCCATCAACCCTACCATCACCGATATTTATGATACAGACGGCTACCTCAACCAGTCGAACCTGGCCAACGGTACCATCTCCATCACACGAGATTTTCAGCCGAAGTACACCTACTACGCAGGCAGTGAAATAGCAGCCGCCTTTGCTGAAGCCGAATACTATCCCATTCAGTCGCTCTTGGTAAGTCTGGGCGTTCGTTACGAACACTCTACCCAGTGGGTACGCTACTGGGACGATGCTTCCAACGAGAAACGTTCCGAGTTGAACACGGACGACTTCTTCCCCGCCCTGAATATGAAGTACAACTTCAACCCCGCCAACAGCCTTCGCTTATCGGCTTCCAGAACCGTAACACGCCCCTCATTCATTGAGATGGCACCGTTCCTCTACAAAGAGTCATACGGAAGTTCAGAAATACGCGGTAACGAAAACCTGAAGAACGGATACAACTACAACATCGACCTCCGTTACGAGTTCTTCCCGCAAAACAGCAGCGACATGTTCTCTATCACCGGTTACTACAAGAAATTGGAAAGCCCTATTGAACGCGTACAAGAATCATCGGGCGGATCGGCCGTACACTCCTTCCGCAATGCCGATAACGGTATGGCAGCCGGAGTAGAAATAGAAATCCGCAAAGAAATTATCAAGAACCTTCGCTTCGGCATCAACGGATCATACATGTATACCGACGTGAAACTGCCCGAAGGAGAAGGAATCTACACCGACAGTCAGCGTCAGTTACAGGGAGCATCGCCTTACCTGATCAATGCCGACTTGAGTTACACACCCAACTTCGGCGAAGAAAGACGCATGTCACTCGCTATGATGTACAACGTGCAAGGTCCCCGAATACATTCAGTGGGTATCTACAACCTGGGAAATGTGGAACAACAAGCCTTGCATACATTCGACTTTGTAGGCAACTACGAATTCAACAAACATTTCAGTGCCAAAGTGCAACTCAAAGACCTGCTGAACAGTACCGTACGCTTCAAGCAAGACGTGCCCAGTACAGGCAAGGTAATTGAGGTAGAATCTTTCAAACCCGGAACAAGTGCTGAGATTGGATTCACTTACAAATTCTAAGCATAGATTATTAAAGTAAAAAATTAAAAAGTAACACTAACTTTTATTCGTATGAAAATGACAAATTGGAAATTAGCAACACTGGCCATGGCAGCCACCCTGTTCGCTTTCACTTCGTGCAGCGATAACGATGAACCCAATAACGGGGGCGGAGTGGATGCAGGATCGACCTTAACCGGCGAACTCACCAAAGACCTCACGCTGAAAAGCGGTAACACCTACTACCTGTCGGGCGGTTACCACGTGAAGAGCGGTACTACACTGACCATTCAGCCGGGCGTAAACATCATAGCCAAAGACGATGACATCGTTGATTACATCCTCATTGAACAAGGAGCTAAAATTGATGCGCAAGGTACTGCCAGCTCACCTATTATCATGACTTCCGAAAAGAAAGAAGCCGGAGCATGGGGCGGTTTGCACATCTGCGGATATGCACATACCAATGCCGGAACCGGAGCCAAATCAGAAATTGGTGACGCTGCTTACGGCGGAAGCGTTGAGAACGACAACTCAGGAACACTTCGCTACATCCGTTTGGAGTACACCGGTTATGCTTTCAGCGAAGAGAAAGAAGCTAACGGCGTATCATTCTACGGTGTAGGTAACGGTACAACCGTTGAATACCTGCAAGCCTACAAAGGTTCTGACGACGGATTTGAATTCTTCGGCGGATCGGTAAACGTGAAATACCTCGTGGCAACCGACTGTAGCGATGACTCATTCGACTGGACAGAAGGCTGGAACGGTTACGGACAATTCCTGGTTGCTTATCAGGGCGATAAAGCTACCATCGGTTACGACTGCGACTGTCTCATTGAAGCTGACAACAACGGCAAGAACGCTGCTGCAACTCCTGTTTCAGCACCCGTATTGGCTAACATGACATTGGTGGGCAACTCATCCACAGCCAACAAACGCGGTATTCGTCTGCGTGCCGGTACTCAGGCTAAAATATACAACACGTTGGTAAAAGGAAAAACCAGCTGCTTGACCACTGAAACCGTTGAAACAGAAACGGCATTGGTTAACGGTACTTCCGTGCTCGACTATGTGTATCTGGAAAGCGGTGTAGGCACCAGCAGCAACGGTTATACAGAAGCTCTTTTCACCGGCAATACCAACAACGGAATCAGCAAAATTATTTCGTTGACCAGTAACTACATCGGTACCATTGACGGTGGTAAAGACATGAGCACCGTAAACAGCTTCTTCACCAAAGCCACTTATAAAGGAGCCGTAAGTAGTAGCAACGACTGGACAGCCGGTTGGACACTAGCCAGCAACGCTGTGCAACAGTCGGAAACACTAGAAGGTTCACTAACCAGCGGTACCAAAACACTGACAGCCAACAAGGTGTACTATCTGACAGGCGGATATACCGTGAAGAGCGGTGCTACACTTAAAATCGAAGCCGGCGTAACTGTTATTGCCAAGAACGATAACATTGTAGATTACATCCTTATTGAACAAGGCGGTAAAATTGATGCACAGGGAACAGCTAGTTCACCCATCGTGATGACTTCTGAGAAGAAAGAAGCCGGAGCATGGGGCGGCATACACATTTGCGGATATGCACACACCAACCTGGGAGCTACTTCAAAATCAGAAATCGGTGACGCAACTTATGGCGGAACCAATGATGCCGACAACTCAGGAACACTTCGCTACATCCGTTTGGAGTACACCGGTTATGCTTTCAGCGAAGAGAAAGAAGCTAACGGCGTATCATTCTACGGTGTAGGTAACGGTACAACCGTTGAATACCTGCAAGCCTACAAAGGATCTGATGACGGATTTGAGTTCTTCGGCGGATCGGTAAACGTGAAATACCTTGTGGCAACCAGCTGTAGCGACGACTCGTTCGACTGGACTGAAGGTTGGAACGGTAAAGGTCAGTTCCTCGTTGCTTACCAGCAACCAAGCACCACATTGGGTTATGAGTGCGACTGTCTGATTGAAGCCGACAACTTGGGAAGCAATGCAGCAGCAACTCCTATCTCACAACCCACATTGGCCAACCTCACACTGATTGGTAACGGATCGACAGCCAACACACGCGGCATTCGTTTGCGTGCAGGTACCTATGCTAAGATATATAACGCTTTGGTAACCGGTAAGACCAATAACCTCACCACAGAAACCAAAGAAACAGAAGAAGCATTGGTAGGCGGAACAAAATCTATTTTGAACTACATACATGTAGCCAATGACATCAAGGTAAGCGGTTTAGGCGGATACACATCGGCTTTATTCGCAGCAGCTACCGGCAATGCCATTAATCAGACGCTGACATTTACAGATACGTTCTTCGGAACCGTTGACGGAGGTGCAGACCTGAGCGCCGACAGCTTCTTTACCAAAGCTACTTACAAAGGAGCCATCAGTACAGCTAATAACTGGACAGCAGGTTGGATTCGTTAATCATACAAATTAGTTTGTTGATATCATTATAATAGCGTTTCTTTTCAACTAACTTGCTTAAGCCGATGGTGAACTGTTTCCCATCGGCTTTCGTTATTAAATAAAAACGAGATGAAAAAATGGACTTATGCCATCCTGGCACTTACACTGACTGCCGGCCTTGCCGCCTGCAACGGCAGTAACGACGAAACCGACAACAACATTGTTTTTGGCGATAACCAGATAGGTAACGGTGAACAAGAGTTTATCATTACCCACAACCAGACAATTAAAAAAGGAGTTTACCTGCTCAAAGGCTGGTGCTACGTAGCAGACGGTGCTACACTGGTCATTGAGGCGGGCACCGTTATCAAAGGCGACAACGAAACACGTGCAGCCCTCATTGTGGAGCCGGGCGGACAAATCATAGCCCGCGGAACAGCCGAACTTCCTATTGTATTTACTTCCGAGAAAGCTCCGGGACAACGCAAGCCGGGCGACTGGGGCGGCCTTATTCTCTGTGGCAACGCCCGCAACAACCAAGGCATTATGCAAGTTGAAGGCGGTCCGCGAACCATGCACGGCGGTAACAAAGACACGGACAACTCGGGCATACTAAGCTACGTACGCATAGAGTTTGCCGGATCACCCCTGCGCACCAACCAAGAAATTAACGGATTAACACTAGGATCAGTAGGCAGTAACACGCAGATAGACCACATACAAGTATCTTACTCCAACGATGACGCCTTTGAATGGTTTGGCGGAACAGTAAGCCCCAACTACCTGGTGGCCTACCACACGTGGGACGATGACTTCGATGCCGACAACGGATACCGCGGTACCGCAACCAACCTGCTGGGCGTTCGTCACCCACGAATAGCCGATGCCTCCACCTCACACGGTTTTGAGTGCAGTAGTAGCAGCAATGCCGAACCACAGACCGCCCCTACCTTCAGCAACGTAAATCTGTACGGCCCCTCCTCCACCGATGTCGAATTTGAAAACACCACGACCTACATCAACGGAGCCGGACTGCTGCCCGATAATCAGAGTCTGCTAGGCCTTTACGGGGCAGCCATTGCTTTGACCAGTAACACAGCGGTCAGCTTCAAGAACGCAAACATCAACGGATACCCGCTGAATTGGGAAGGTACTGCCGCTACTCAGGAAAACGTAACCTTTGGCACGGCAACAGTTTCATTCCCTACTTGGACCAACGGTTGGTGTAACTTCGACCCACAGAATACTGTATATTAATACACCACTTTCCTCCTAAAGAAAAAAAAGTGTGGTTTACCCTCACTTACCCTCACTAACCAGAAAGAAACGGCTTACTGTAAGCAGTTACAGAGGAGTGATAGTAAAATATGTCTACCACTAAAACAGGCATTTTACTATCACTATCTCTCACTTTTAACCATGTATACAGATTCGTTAACTACCATTTAACTATAAATTCGTCGACGTTTAGCTCATTCAAGCCCGTTTTCGATAAAAAACACTCTTTTTTCGCTTCATAACTCTTCATTTTGAGAGCATATTAGGTTGACTCAACACTTTTCGGGGTTGATTCGCAATCAGAAAAGACAGGGTAAAGCGTAATAATATGCAATTTAATGGTTTAATATTCTATTCGTTCAGTTGGAAGCAGTTAAGATAAGACAAAGAGAATATTTAGGGGTGATTCTTCGGAGTTGCCACTATTTTTATAAAATAATCAGTCAGAGAGTTGCATAATTGTGCAACTTGAATTATCTTTGTGGTATGAAACGCAGAATTATCGCATTCAGACAATATTACCATGACTTTATTGCTTCTCTTAATGAAAAAGAAGTGATGAAAGTTAAGTATGTGTTATCTTTGTTGGAAACATACGACCGAGTACCAATAAAGTTTATGAAGTTCATACGTGATGGGTTATATGAATTGCGAATCGAATATAATGGTAATATATATCGTGTTTTTTTCATCTTTGATGATGATCAGGTAGTTGTATTATTTAATGGTTTTCAAAAGAAAACGCAAAAAACACCTACTTCGGAAATAGATAAAGCTTTAAAAATAAAGGAGGAGTATTATGACTACAAAGAACAACATGCTGACTGATATTAGTGCTGAATTAGAAAAAGAATTCGGTAAACATGGTACGCCTGAACGTGCAAAGTTTGATGAAGAAGCCTATGCTTTCTACACCAGTCAGATTTTGCTTGATGCAAGGAAGAATGCAAGATTGACTCAAGAGGAACTTGCAAGGCGTATCGGGGCAAATAAATCATACATTTCCCGTATTGAAAAAGGCACTACCGTTCCCAGTGTTGCGACATTCTATCGGATCGTTAATGCATTGGGACTAACAGTTGATTTAAATCCGGCTATGTAACAGCTGAACAATATGAACTTATATTGGCCAGTGTCATTGACTGGTGATAACCTGCAAGTTATGTCAAATATAGTAATTAGGAATATTTAGGCGGTGATTCTTCGGAGTTGCCGCTATTTTTATCAACTACTATAGCAGTATCTTTACTAAGGCTGCTTTGAGCCGGATTACAGGTATTAATGAACGCCAGTTGTGGCATTATGCAGCAGGGGTTCATAAACCTCGTAGACAACAGTTGGAAAAGATTCAGAAAGGCATTCAAGCATTAACAAAGGAATTATCTGCAATTAATCTTTTGTAATATGGCAAAAATAGAGTTACATTCGGAAGTACGCAGTTTGTGCCCTAATAATAACCTAATAAAAGAACCACAATGATTTGGAATTGACAGGATAATGTATTATCTTTGTACTTATAATCTTATAGTATATTCAAATTATTATAGGCGCAAAGGCAGGAGTTCATACTCTTGCCTTTTTTTATGCCTTAACGGTTTATTGTTGCATTCACACGGTGTCTTGCGCCGGTTTGCACGGTAGCAAAAGGCTCCCGAGCAACCGTGTGATGGCCGTAAGACGGTTGCTCATGACCCAAAAGACGGTTTATGATTTAAAATTGCTCGTTATCTTTTTGGAAAAGTTGGTTATGTTTTTCAAAAAGTCGGTTATGTTTTACCAAAGTCTTGCTGCTTTCCGGCTTACCCGTTAATAATATATAAAACTGCTCTTGACAAGATTCGTCTGATTCATGATGTCAAGGGGTTGATTTGTAAATATGCGCAACTTCACAAGCATAAATCTCTTAACTTTTTAATCCCGCCAACGGGTACTATAAGTGCTTTTAGATCACTGAATTGCAAATTAATAATTTAATATTCATACAGCATGAAAGAAAATAAAGATAGCGGTGCAATAGGTACGCTATGGCATCTGTAATTTCCAATTGCAAACGTAGTTGTTTCTTCTATCTTTTTACGCTTACACACTTTGTCATCTAATAAGATTTCAATAACTTGCACTGTTTATTAGTCAGGCTATAATACATACGCAAATGAATTTGGAAATTCAAAAGTACATAAAAGAGTATGTGGATAGGATGCAAGCGAAGGGAATAACCCCTACCATAGAGCAGATTAACGCTCATCTTGCCAATCTTATTCACAACATGAACAACGCTCCTAAAGAAGGTTTTGAAGGATATTCCTCCTCGGAAATATCAAAGGTGCTATATGAGCCTTTTGACAGTGATTCTATATTGCAATTCAATCCGCTCACATCAGAACAGTACAATCAAATGCCGATTTTCAGGCAAGTAAAGTATCTTCTGCAAACACTTGCCGAACATGAAATAAAACTGACGGCGGCCGGCTTCCTGCCTCCTTCCCTGGTAAAGGTACTTTATCCTTTGGGAGTCAGCGAATATCATATTGACAATGGTCTCAATAAACTATCCAAAGAGGCCGATTCAAACTCGGTTACGTTAGCAAGGTATATAACCACAGCGGCAGGGCTGATAAAAGTTCGTAAAGGGGTTTTATCCCTAACGGCCAATGGTTTCAAGATAATGAATGACGATGCAAAACTGTTCAAGCATATATTCAAAGCTTTCTGTCTCAAATTCAATTGGGGCTACTTCGATGGATATAAGTCAGAACAAATTGGAAGACTCGGCTTTGGCTTTACCTTTATATTACTAAGTAAATATGGAGATTTGAAACGAGAAGATACGTTTTATGCTCAAAAATATTTCAATGCCTTCCCCCTGTTGATGGACGGTATTGCTCCCGGCTACGGAACAGTAACCGATTATTGTGAAAGTTGTTATTCGGTACGCACTTTTGAGCGATTCATGCTTCATTTCGCATTAGTAGAGATGCCTATTGAGAGAAGATATAATATTTCGAAATTCATCACAAAAACGGTTTTGTTCGATAGTCTTATACAAATTCTACCGCATAAGGAGTCCAAATAATACATCAAGAAGATAATAAACATAGTATCTATGAATAAAGAAGCATTATTAATCATCGACATGCAGAATGATTACTTTCCGGGTGGTGCCAACGAACTGGTAGGTGCTGAGAAAGCAAGCCAAAACGCAAAAGCAATTCTTGAACAATTTAGGAGTTGCAACAAACCGGTTGTTCACATTCAACATGTTTCAACCCGACCGGAAGCCACATTTTTTATTCCAAATACGCATGGAGTGGAAATACACCCCAACGTATCTCCGGGCAAGAACGAGCTGGTTATAACGAAAGGCTTTCCCAACAGTTTTATAAATACTCCTTTATTGGAAAAGCTGAAGAAGAAGGGAGTTGGCAGTCTCGTTATTGTTGGAATGATGACGCACATGTGTGTTGATGCCACTACGCGAGCTGCAAAAGATTTAGGTTTTACTTGTACCATCATTGGTGATGCATGTGCAACGAAAGATTTATTCATTCATGATCAATCGGTTAAAGCCCAGGATGTTCAAAATGCTTTTCTTGCTGCTTTAAGTTATTTCTATGCAACCGTTGTTACTACTGAAGAGTATTTAAAAATATAATCCATGAACGTACTTCCTTCTCCGTTACTGGCACCTTACGTAAAGTATTACTGGGTAGTGAAAGCGGATGAAACAACAGCCATTCAGACCGTACCGTCGGGATGTATTCATTTGGTGTTTCACAGAGGAGGAAGTATGTACTTTTCTGATGGAGAGAAACAGCCGCAATCTTTTATCAGAGGACAGCTTTCGGGTCCAGGAGTTCTTCAATCAAAAGGTGGAATAGACATGGTTGCCGTGATTTTCCATCCGCTGGGTTTCAATGTATTCTTTTCATTACCTTTGCAGCTTATTTACAATCAATATGTGGATGTTGATTCCATGGAGGATGCCGGACTAAAGGAGCTGAAAGGCAACATTTTGCATGAAGAAGATTCTCTTGCCTGTATAAAACTAATAGAACATTTTCTGCTGTCTCGCATAACAGATTGGCATGATTACAACTTCAAAAGAATGTTTCATTCCGTTGAAGTAATCAGTCGGCAGGTGGAAATTGATGTGGCTTCTTTAGCCTCCCAAACTTGCTTGGGTGTGAGACACTTCAACAGGGAATTTTCTAAATACATAGGCACAAGTCCTAAAGAATATTTGCGCATTGTTCGTTTTCAACGGCTATTGCATCTATTGCAAAACAATCCCGGCACAGAATTAACAGAACTGGCCTATGGTTGCGGGTTCTGCGACTCTTCTCATCTGGCGAAGGAGTTTAGAAGCCTCACCGGATGCACTCCTACTGAATATCTGCAATCAAGAAAGCCACACTCCACTTTCTTCTCTAAAGGAAGCAGGCTCAATATTATCAAAAAGATATAGATATACCGATGGAAAAGAGTCTTTGCATATACTATTTCTCAGGCACAGGAAATGCACGCAATGTGGCACAAATAATAGAACGAGAAGTGTGGCGTCACAATGTGGCGGTACAAATAAACGATATATCTAAAACAGATCGCCTACATATTAAATCGCCACAAAGCAATGAACTGTTGGTTTTGGTTTCACCCGTTCATGGGTTTAACTATCCACCAATAATGTTGCATTATCTGCTACGCTTTCCCAAAGGGAACAATGAAGTAATGTTGATGAATACGCGGGCAGGTATGAGAATTGGAAATTGGGTTACGCCCGGCATATCGGGCATCAGTCTCTATTTATCGGCATTGATACTACGATGGAAGGGGTATAAAATACGATCGTTATACCCTGTTGATTTCCCGTCGAACTGGATATCACTGCACCCGGCATTAAATAAAAAGACAATAGATTTCATCTATCATCAGGTTACTCCGAAAATAGAAAAAGCAGCTCGAGGTTTTCTTAACGGAAAAAGAGAATTTACCTGCGTAAGGGAGTGCATTATCGATTTACTGGTAGCTCCTATTGCCATCTTATATTATTTTATAGGTCGCTTTGTGATAGCTAAAACTTTTTATGCGTCACAAGATTGTACCCAGTGCGGTTTATGTGAACGAAACTGTGCAATACATGCTATCAAAACCGTTAATGGCAAACCGTTTTGGACATTTCAATGTGAGAGTTGCATGAATTGCATGAACAATTGTCCTCAAAAGGCTATTGAAACAGCACATGGTTTTATCATAGTCATAGCTATAGCATTCAGCATTCTTGTATCATCTGTCTTTGATCGTTATTTGCCTGTAATTACGGATATAAAATGGCTTAAGTTTCTTCTAGAAAACATGCTTTTCATTGCATACATTGCTGTATTTTATAGGTTACTTCATTTCATGCTACGTTTTCGATGGTTTGAACGTATGGTGGTATTTACTTCATTAACAAAGTTAAGTTTCTGGGGAAGGTATAAGGCCCCTAAACAATAACGGGCAACAATACAAAGTCCGATTTTTACAATTCAGATGGCATTAATCGCTTTACTTTTGCAGAAGTATGAATTAGTTAAAGTTGTTGAATCATAAAAAAGAAGACTATGGCAGCATTTATTTTTGAGGATGTTATCAAGGAAATTGAGCAAATGATTGAGAAGGAGGAACTATTCCTGAATGGGTTAGATGAAGAAACAATCTCTACTCGTTTGAACAGCCAGAACCGTTCCATCAAACAGATTGTGGGGCACATGATTGACTCGGCTTCCAATAACTTGCACCGCGTAGTTCACTTGCATTACGGCGCAAATCCTCTCGTGTTTCCTAATTATGCCACCAACGGGAACAACGATAGATGGATTGGCATTCAGCATTTTCAGGAAGAAGATTGGCAAACATTGGTGCAGCTATGGAAATACAGTAACCTGCATTTTGTGCACGTCATAAAGCATGTTGATGCACAGAAGTTGAATAAAAAGTGGATTGCTGGTGAGGGAGAAGAGGTGTCTCTGCAAGATATGATTAGGGACTACCCACGACATCTTGAACTTCACATGAGCGAAGTTCACGCATTACACGAACTTCGCTAACGGGTATCAAAATCGTTCCATGATTTCCATGCACATGCGACCGTTGTGATAGGGGCATTTCCAGAACCCCGCTTTGTCATCGGTGTGGTTTATGGTGCCATCTGCACGAAGGCTCCAAAACCATTCTCCGTTGACACGGTCAATCAGATGCGATTTGGTAAATTCCCAACAGGCGAGTGCTTTATCAAGTGAAGCCTCATCACCAAAGTGCTGGTACAAATTCATATATCCTACTACGGTTTCAGCTTGTACCCACCAATGGCGGTCGGCATCAACATGCCCGTTAGTGAGATTACGTTCGTAAATCATTCCTCCTTCGGGTGTAAATCCTTCGGTGGCAGCCTCAGCTATTTTCTGTACTAACGGCTCAACGTATTGCAATACGGCTGGGTCTTTCAACTCCAATGCTGCCTCGTGAATCAACCACGATGCTTCAATGTCATGCCCGTAAGATACGATGGAGTATTTGCTGTTCCAGTCGTCATCAAAGAATAGTTCCAGGTGATGGGTTTCTTTATTGAGTATCTTATCTGTAAAAAGAAAAATCAGGTTACGCAACTGATTCTTCAAGCGTTCGTCTTTCCACACGCGGTACAAATTGGTATAGGGTTCCAATATGTGCAGGTGTGTATTCATGGTCTTTCTTTCGTTGGCATCTTTTTCACTCAAACGCATATCGGCAATCTCGCCCCATTCACGAGTCAGGGCTTCACAATAACCGTTCTTTATCTTATCGAAGCTATGAGTTTCTATGCTTTCAAAGAGATGAATGGCATAAGTAAGTGCCTCGGCATCTGCCGTGGCGCGGTAATATTCGCTCAACCCGTAAATGGCAAAGCCAATGGCGTAGATTTGCTTTTTTGTATCCAACGGGTCGCCCTGGTGGGTAAGCGACCAATAGATTCCTCCGTGCGTTTTATCATAAAAAGAGTCTATGATATACCGTTTGGCGCGTGTGGCCATGTCTAAATATTCTTCTTTCTTCAGCAAACGGTAAGCGGCTGAGAAGGTCCACAACATACGGGCATGGAGTATTGCGCCCTTCTCAGCTTCGGGGCGGCACACTTCTGTTCCGTCAATACGGCCGTAAAAGCCACCGTAAGTGGTGTCAACCATTTTATTTATCCAGTACGGAAGTATGTTTGTGATAAGTACTTCGGTTACTTCTGCCTTTAAGTGAGTTATCTTCGTATTCATTGTTGTTTTCTCTTTGCTTCGAGTTCTTCGGTTATGACTTTCATTTTCTTTTCACTGAGGGGATACATGCTAATAAATATAACTGATAACACGGTACCCACAGCCGGCAAGAAACTCAAGAACATTTTAATGCCGTGAATGGCTTCTTCGCTTTGTATTTCGTTGGCCCGGAATCCGAAATAAGCTAATAGCCAACCGGTAAGTGCACTGCCTATGGCCCAACCGAACTTCTGACTCATGGAGGAGGAGGAAAAGATAAGGCCGGTGGCTCTATTGCCTGTTCTCAGTTCTGAATAATCAGCACAATCGGCATACATAGACCACAATAACGGGAAGATGCTGCCGGCACACACACTGATCAGTATCTGGAACACAAAGATCAACGCAATATCATCTTTATCAAACCAGTAGAAAATAATACTGAGAACGGTGGCAATAACCATGGCGCCCATGTAGGTCATCTTCTTTCCAATGCGATTGCTTAACGGAGCGGCCAGTATGACTCCAACAATGTTGGCCGCCTGCCCCACTGCCAAATACAATCCGCTCAACACAAACGACACACCAAAAAGGGATACGGTTGCATAGTCGGCCTCAACAACAAAATATTTAAAGTAATACACAGTGGCTCCGTCACGAATGGAGTTGAACACCAGTGCTGCTACACCGGCACCCAGCAGAATCCACCACGGCCCATTACCAAGCAGGTTTTTAAGGTCTTCTTTCAGCGGACTTTGTTTTTCTTTGATGGGCTTTACCCGTTCGCGTGTTAAGGCAAAGCAGAAGTAAAATAGCACGGCGCACATCACCGCAATCACGACTACTGCCAGCATCCATCCGCGCTGTTCGTGCACCGCGTCTGCTTCGCTACCTGCAAAGAGATTAGCCATCGGCATAAAGAGTAACAGGGCTATGAAGCTACCGATGTAGGCAAAAGTCATTCGATAGGTTGAAAGTGTGTTGCGCTCTTTCGGGTCGGGACTCATCACGCCCAGCAAAGATGCATAGGGAACGTTAATAGCCGAGTAAACCATCATCATCAATGAGTAGGTGACATAGGCATAAATCAGTTTTCCGGTGTCACTTAGTGCCGGTGTAGTAAAGGTCAGAATGCCGATAAGAGCAAAAGGCACAGCCAGATAGAGCAGATAAGGACGAAATTTCCCCCAGCGACTATGGGTTCTGTCAGCCACTACTCCTACAATTGGATCGAAAGCCGAGTCCCAGACGCGGGTAATTAAAAACATAGTACCTACTACCGCAGCCGGTAAACCGAACACGTCTGTATAAAAAATCATTAAGTATGACCCGAAAAGTTTCCAAAACATAGACGAGGCCATATCACCAAAACCGTAACCAATTTTTTCTTTGAGTGATATTCGTTCCTTATCTGCTACTATCTTACTTGCTGTGTTTCCCATCTTATTCATTCATTATAATACAAATCTGCTATTTTTTCAGTGAAAACTGATTAAGTACGGCCAGATTTTTTTCAATCAATTTACTTAATGTGGCTACAGATGCCGAAGAGCTTAAACCGTCTTCCGGCGTATGCAGACAATAATCAACTAATTTGTCGACTGTTGAGGTAGCTACGTGCATGCGTGTGTCTGAGGATGCATAGTAAATAAACACGGTTCCGTCTTCATCGGCAATCCAACCATTGGTGAAAAGAACGTTAGAAACATCGCCGATACGTTCTTCTCCCTGGGGTGCCAAAAAGTAACCGGCAGGTGAAGCGATCAATCGGGCCGGGTCTTCCAAAGAGGTCATATACATGTAGAGCACATAACGTAAACCGGCTGCACAACCGCGTACGCCGTGCGCCAAATGCAACCATCCTTTAGGTGTTTTTATGGGGTGCGGACCTTCTCCGTTCTTCACTTCCTTAATGGTGTGATAGTAACGCGGATCGATTATTTTTTCTTCCTTTACCACCGCATGGGTTATATCGTCAATCAATGCCCAGCCGATACCTCCGCCACTGCCAGCGTCAATAAATCCGTCTTGGGGACGGGTGTAAAGAGCATATTTACCGTCAACAAATTCGGGGTGTAACACCACGTTGCGTTGCTGACTCTTGGTCTTTAAATCGGGCAAGCGCTCCCAGTGAAGAAGATCTTTGGTACGTGCAATAGCAGCTGTTGCTGTTGCCGACGACAAGTCGCCCGCCGGGGCATTATCATCGTGACGCTCTGCACAAAACACTCCGTATACCCAGCCGTCTTCATGGGCTGTAAGCCGCATATCGTATATATTGGTAGCGGGAATCAGGTCCTCGGGCATTTGTACCGGATAGTCCCAGAATCGGAAGTTATCAATTCCGTTAGGACTCTCGGCTACGGCGAAAAATGATTTCCTGTCGGATCCTTCCACGCGTACCATCAGTACATATTTTCCATTCCACTTGATGGCTCCCGAATTCATCGTTGCATTCATCCCGATGCGTTCCATTAAGTACGGATTGGTTGTTTCGTTTAAGTCATATCTCCAGAATACGGGGGTGTGCTCTGCTGTGAGCACAGGGTTCTTGTAACGGGTTACCACACCGTTGTCTACCGCAAGAGGTTCGTTCTTCTGTGATAAAAAAGCTTCGTGGTCAGTCAGTAATTTCGCCACTTTATCTTTAAACAAGCTCATAATTAGGTTATTGATTTCGTTATTGAATTTCGTTAGTCATATAGCTTCTTTATGTCTCGGGCGAATAAGGTTTTGGAGTTCTGGTAGAACTTCACAAAATCAGGTGCCGAAACCTGTCCGGGGTACGGAGCGTAATAATGGTTATCTTTCTCACGGGCATTGCGCCACACCAACACGTATGAGATAGGGTATTGACTGATAACGGGCAACAATGTTTCTGTCCACCAAGTTGCATCGGGAATAGTCTCAAACCCTGTTTCGGTAATAGCAATAGGCTTTCCCAGTTTCTTACCGACTTCAGTCAGGATGGTCAGTGATTTGTTTAATTGATCGATGTATTTCTGACGGTCGAATTGATACGTATCGAAACCCACCAAGTCAATGATGTCATTACCCGGATACCGTTCCAAATATTCTTCTACCGTTTGTGGCTCCGTTCCGGGAGAGTATGCATAAAGCAGGTTGTTTACTCCCTTTTCCTGCATACGGTCATAAGTCATCTTCCACAAGGCTTTGTACTGGGTAGCCGTGCAAAGATTCTGTCCCCACCAAAACCAACTGCCGCTGTGCTCATGCCAAGGGCGGAAAAGTACAGGAACTTTCACACCTTTGTCGGTAGTAAGCGAATTCATAAAGTCGGCCACTTTATCCAACCAACCCAAAAACTTTTGATGATTAGCGCCACCGGATAATACAGAGGACACAACAGTTGTATCACTCACATCCCAAGAGTCTTTACCTGTAAGAGGGTTATCAACATGCCAACTCAATGAAACCATACCACCCCGTGCGTATTGGGCCAGAATTTCTCGCCTAATCTTATCAAAAGGTACTTTATCCAGGTTTTTATCGCCTCCCAATTCTATTCTTCCCAAATCAAAAGACATCACGGCCGGATAATCTCCACATACGCTTTTCACGTCGCTTCTGTCAGCATCACCTTCCCAACCAATGCCGTAAACCGGATCATCGTGGTGACCAAACATAAAACCTTTTTGATGAATAGTCTGTAGATTCGTAAGTAGGTTTTTTGTCTCAACTGTTCGTTCCGATGATTGCATTTTCATTGTACCTTTCTGTCCAAACAGGTTGCAAGAAGATAGCCCCGCAGCAATTAGCATGCTTGCGGTCATAAACTTAATATGTCTCATAAGGCGACTTATTTAAGGATGAATGTTTCTTTTAATAATGATTCGTCGGCAGAGGAAGCACCCGCCATCACCACAAATTCTCCCGGTTCAACTATCCATTTCATCTTTTTATCATAAAATGCCAGTTTATCGGGCGTGATGGTAAAGGTGACGACTTTACTCTCTCCGGCTTTCAGTGCTACCCGCGCAAAATCTTTCAGTTCTTTGACCGGACGAGTTACAGAACTGTATTTGTCTCGTATATACAGTTGTACTATTTCAACTCCATCACGCTGACCGGTATTGGTCACTTTCACACTCACTTCAACGTTTTGGTTTTGCGACACCTCTTTGGTAGAGAGTTTTAAATCATCGTATTTGTAAGTAGTATATGAAAGCCCATAACCAAACGGCCACAAAGGAGTGCTGGGTTTAACGGCATACGGGTGAAAGTATTGCGACGGTTTATGATTGTAAATCATCTGCAATTGACCAACGCTCCGTGGAATAGTGATTGCCAACTTAGCCGATGGATTTACTTTTCCATATAGTATTTCGGCCACTGCCTGACCGGCATACATGCCCGGCGCCCAGGCTTCTACGATGGCCGGAAGATGTTCAGCTGCCCATTCCACACCCAACGGGCGACCGTTGACTAGGATAAGAATTGTAGGCTTTCCCGAAGCAGCAACTTTACGGATCAATTCATTTTGAAGCCCCACAAGATCAAGATCCGAACGATCGGTATCTTCACCGTCGGTACGATCCGTCCAGCGAAAACGCATCATGTATTCTCCGGCAACAACAATATTTAGGTCGGCCTCCTTGGCACGTTTCTCAGCCTCAGCCACCTTGGCAGGATCCATATTACGAGGATCCCAACCTTGATCTACAAAATCAAATGCCGTACCCGGTGCCACCTGACGAAGACCTTCCAGTATGGTGGTAACATTTTCTTCTTTCTGCACCGCACTCCAATCGCCCAACACATTCATGTCATTGGCGTTGATCCCTGTAACCAATACTTTTTTATATTTTGAAGCGTCTAAAGGAAGTACACCTTCATTTTTAAGTAATACGATACCGTTTCGGGCTGCTTCCAAAGCTGTTTCGCGATGTTCTTTGGATAAACGCACTTTCATTCTTTTAGAAATATCGGCAAGAGGTTGTTCAAACAGTCCTAAACGGAATTTGATGTCCAATATCCTACGCACCGACTCGTCGATACGTGATTCGGGAATACGTCCTTCTTTGACTAGTTCAACGACCATCTCATTCCAGTGAATGCCATGCATGTGCATATCCATGCCAGCCATAATGGATTGATAAAAAGCCTCTTTGATGTTTTCCGCTGTGGCATGTAAGTCATGAATGTGTTCAATATCCATCCAGTCGCTCACCACAAAACCAGGGAATTTCCATTCTCCACGAAGCACATCCTGCATCAACCATTCATTGCTGTGACACGGAATGCCGTTGAGCTCATTGTGCGCAGTCATCAATGACATGGCACCGGCTTCTACTCCTGCTTTGAATGGTGGGAAAAACACTTCGCGCAAAGTGCGCTCCGACAGATCTGTCGGTGATCCGTTTGTTCCGTTAATAGGTTCGCTACCGCCAACGAAATGTTTAATGCATGCCAAAACATCTTCTTTGCCGTTTAAACTTCCTTGATATCCTTTTACAGATTCAACGCCCATCAAAGTTACCAGATAAGGGTCTTCACCATAGGTTTCACCAACTCTTCCCCAGCGGGCATCGCGTGCTACCTCTACATTGGGATTAAACGTCCAGTGCATATTCATGGCCCGCATTTCCTTTGCAGTTTGCCTAGCTATTTTGTAAGCCATAGCTGTATCAAAGGAACAGGCCAGATTTATATTGGTCGGATAAACCGTGTTATCAGGAGCATTTGCATTGCCGTGAATGGCATCGATACCAAAAATAATAGGAATTTGCAGGCGGCTTTTCATTGCCAGTGACTGCAAATGGTTGGCTTCTTCAATGGTAAGCACATGCAGAAAAGAACCGATGAGGCCTTGTGCTGTCCATCGTTCTACATCCTTATCGGTCACTCCCGGATAAAATGCATTTGCGGTATTGTTTTTCAATTCATCCGCAGTCATCACAGCACTATTTGCCTTGATGTGTTCAATGCCGACAAATTGATTCATCTGCCCCACTTTTTCTTCCAAAGTCATCCGACTCAGCAAGTCTTCCACACGATCTTTCACCGGAACTGAAGGATCTTTATACATCTCCTTTTTTTCGGCGGATCCACTTCCCACCGTTGCCGCAATTGCCATTGTCATTAAAAAGTTTTTCATGGTTTATATCAGTTTCAATGTAACGCATCATTCTATTCGACAAAAGTACGAGTGTGCGAGGAATCAAACAAATACAATTTTATCCAAAGATAATATTATCTCAAATCTGGCATCTCGTCTCGTGAAAGCACGGCTTCGGTGTTGAGAGCATCGTTCCACCATTCAATATTAGCAAACTGATGACTCGTTTCATTAAAAGCCGGATCATCCATCTTATTTGTACGACTATAATCATACCAAGGCATAAACCATGACCAGTTTGCAGACGCACTCCATTGAAGTGATATTTTCGATACATTACCGCACTCGCTCAATGTGATAAGTTTATGACTGTATGTGGTCGATAATTTCCGAAATCCTTCTACAGATTGAGAAGCTAAAGTTTTATTGTATACATCACGCCCTACAATGTCAACATACGCATCTCCCGGATACCAATCTTCATCTCCGGTTTCACTAGTCCATACCCAGATAAGGTTATTAATTCCTTTAGATTGAAAGGTTTCAAACATCAACTTCCAAAGCGCTTTAAAAGAAGTTGCCCCTTTTGCTCCCCACCAGAACCAGCCACCGGCTGCCTCATGCAGCGGACGCCAGATTACGGGGATATTTTTAGCCTTTAACAATAAAAGATAATCGGCTATTTTAGCCAAATCAGCTTTCACTATTTGATTTTCAGAGGTTCCATCTTGAACAGCCTTACTTATATCAAAAGAAGTTTCACCTTTGCCCGAATTCTTACCCGTATAGTAGAATCCATATTCTGTACTACCTGAACTTTTAGGGACATTCCAATGCCATGTAGCAGCTACAAGGCCATGATTATTCCACCAATTTTCAATAATAGTTGTATTGCCGTAATCAATCCAATTAGCAGGCGAAGCATACAGGTGTCCATAATCAAAACCATTCAAAGCCGGATATTTACCTGTATGTTTAAATACCCACTCAGCTTCATTAACGTTCCAGCTGTCGCTGGCCATGCAACCTGAAACTATCTTTGTTCCATAATTAGCAATGAGAAAGTCATATACATTCTGGGCCTGCGTCAATGGATTGGTCGTACATAGTTTATTGCTTATTTGTTGCGGAGAGCTTGTTGTGAAGCTAATAGAAATTTCTGGAGCTTCGACTTTGGAGGGGCCCAATATAACCCCTTCGGGAATTCTAAGAGTATAAGTTTTACCCTTTTCCAATCCGGTAACCTCAATCGTAACCTTAGTCAGATAAGCAACGACACTGGTTATGGTTGCTCCACTCAACGTTATTTTATCATGTCCGGTAGTAGGAGCTGTTACATTCTGATTAAAAGTCAGTACAATACTTATGTTGCTTGCCGATACATCTGTAGCACCATTTGTCGGAGTACTTCCCATCAGTTGAGGAGCTTCAAGCAAAGGTGTATCGGGTGTGTCACTACCTCCACTACACGCTAGAAAAAATGAGATTACTAAAAACAAGAGCAAAAAACGATAAAAAAGACTTTTCATGATTGAGTGATTTGTATTATATGTTCCCTTCAGTATATGTAAGAGGCAAAAAAGGACTTGCTCAAGTTATTGTCCTGAGCAAGTCTTCTTAGATTATTAAAACGATATTATTTCAAATTTTTAATCTTATACAACCGTGCCTTTGCCGAGACTCCACCTTTCGTTATAACAGAAACTTTGTCTATTACGAAATCGGAACCTTGCATAATAATAGCATTGCCATTGCTTGCATTACTATTGATAATGCTCAATACGTCAGTGGTAAGAACCAATTCCTGAGAAGTAATCGTCTTATCATTGTATGTATTAGTAGTAATATAGCCACCATTTCCTAGCTCTGCAAAAGAAATAGTAGACCAGTTGCCATTATTAATCTGAATCTGTCCCCAGTTATCATTTTGAGTAAAATAGATTTTGAGAATAGCTCCTGCTGTTAAACCGGTAAAGGCTGTTGCCGGCAAAATAACACGTCCGCCATCACTCCATGTGATGAGCAATGGTCCTGTAAATAGAACAGTTTCTGTAACGCCACTAGCAATAACTTTAATCGTATAAGTAACTTCACCATTTGAAGAAATCAGTTTCAAGGCTGTCTCTCCTCCCGCATTAGACGGAATAAGCACATTCAATGTACCTCCTTGGAAGATATACTGCGTAGTGGCCCCATTCACCTGAACATTCGTTAGTTTATCGCCATTCTGTACTGAAATAGCCAGAATTTTTCCAGCATGGATTTCTTGACTGGCGTCCGGTAACACAGGAATATAACAGAATACAGGTTTTGAAACTTCTAATGTGGCACATTTTACAGTTTCACCATTCTTCATAGTCAGAATGACCTCTCCACTTTCTGCATCAACAGGAACGGTGACCTTCAACTCAGTAGAACTAGTTGGACTGACAGATACTTTTTTATCGCCAGCAAAGGTCACAGCAGATACTAGTTCTAAGTGTTTACCTTGCAAAACAACATCGTTTCCGGCAGCAACTGGTGAAGGATTATATGCCATAACTTCAGGCTTCAAAGTCGAGATAGCAACTGACGCTGAATAGCCACTAGCTGTATGCAAGACGAGGTTACCACTAATTGCAGCATCGGGCATAGTAACTTTAATCTCAGTAGCTGTTTTTGAATTAGGCGTAACCTTGTCTGTAACTCCAGGGAAGGTTACGGATGTTACTAATTCCATATTAACGCCTTTTATACTAATCACATCACCCCCTTTAATATCAGCAGCTGGTGTTGCAACCAAAGACGTTGGAACAGCCATACCAATGTTGGCTATAGCAACTTTTATGCCTGAATGAGCAACCATAACAACAGCACCATCAGAGGCATCTTCCGGTAATACAAAGTTTAGTTTATATTTAACACCTGCAGTACTTTTAGTTGCAGCAATATCCATCTTTACGATGGTAAAGTCTACCGGTTTTTCATTAGGCATTAATATTTGTTTAACCAAATCCAAGTCTTCGCCTTCAATCGTAATCACATCGCCTGGTTTCTTTGACGTCAGATCTAAAGTTTTAGATACCGAAGGCAATACAACCGTTAAGGATTCAGCAGAATAAATCCAGTTCGGTATTTCTGCGCCATCAGAAATGATTATCTTACCCGTTTGAGCCTCATTAGGAACTATCAGTTTAATTTCCTTACGCTCATGTTTGGTAAAAGCTGCGCTTTTCACCACCACATTATCAGCGAAAATCACTTCTTTAACTAAATTAAGGTACTCACCCGTAAGAGTTAATTCCTGACCTGCTTTTATTGATTTAGGAGTAATAGCATCCAAACCGACAGGTTCTGTATAAGTCAGCTTGGTTTTCGTTACTATTTCTCCGTTAGGAATATGTAGTACAACCAAACCCGGTTCTGCTATTTGAGGCACAGTAACACGGATTTCATTATCACTAATTACTTGAATATCTGTTATTTCATCGCATCCCGGAATAACGACTCCTGTCACTTTATTCATTCCGCTTCCCAAGAAACGAAGTTCTCCTCCACGTGCTACCGGACTCGGACCAAAGACGTTTAGCTGAATGCCACCGACATATTGATTGGTGTCTTCCTCATCTCCATTGTCACAAGCGGTAAACGACAAACTACCAAGAATTATCAGGCATAGCATCCACAATGCCGATAGTTTATATGTTTTATTCATATTGCTTTTAGTTTTAATATTATTCAACTGGTACTACACGGATATTATCAATACAAATAATCGGATCACAGTCTTTGCCTACTACTCCACCATTCCAGACGAAGAAAGAGAGCCCGGTCATGCGGGTTTTACTTAATGCATTATCACATTTATTCCCATCATGAGTTTTATTAAATTCCGACAGTTTCATGGTTACAGTAATCCATTTATTGCCAGTGTCATACGATCCTGTATCTTTCCATGGTAAATATAAGCCGCGAGGTACGGTTGTATTACTATAGAAAGCATTATTCCTTTCTTTTTCTATATTCGTAACATTCTCATTCGATGTAAAAACGACCTGTAAAGCACTTGCCATCCACGGATTAGCAGATGGAATATACATTTCAAATTTCATTTGCAAATTATCAACACCGTATTTTTCTATTAACTCTGAGAACTGAGGTAAAGATGCTAGTTCAGGAGATCCACTAGCCGGATCAGGCCAATAATTGAAGGAAAATTTATCTTCATCCCAAGTGGAGCCAACCTCACCTTTCATGGCACCTCCAAAATAAAGATAGGAACCATCAATACCCTCCGGATTGCTGTTTTTCACCACTCCTTTACGCCAACCATTTGCCAAAGCAAAGCCTCCGCGAGAACCGTCCCAATCAAACAATATATTGCGTTGATCTTTATACTGAAACTTTGAACGACCCGAACCATAAATAGATTTCACTGTAATATAGCCATCAGGTACATTGTTTGGAATAATGAAGCTAAGTGCAGTTTTTGTTATGTTAGTTATTTGAGTAACAGCCACATTTCCAGGCATTGTAATAGTTAACGGAACATTCGGATCATCTAAGAAGTAATCTCCATATAATGTAGCCTCTGTTCCTTCTTTAGCGTATTCACAAGAAATAGAATTCACAACCGGATTGGGTACCAATACCTTGAAATTATAGGTAATAGTGTCATTCCCTTTAGTTATCATATAGATTTTATCAGTAACCTTGGATGGAATCGTTTTGGGGACATCAACCAATAAAGTGTGATCCGTCATATAGCTGGTATTCAAAATCGCTTTCTGATCGTTGAAATAAAGTTCATAAACACTACGCAGATTATCACCGACCAAACAAACTGTATTTGCCATATAAGCACCTGTCAACAAGGAATCAGAAACTGCTGGCAACGGCGAACGCACATATTTAACCGTAGGCACACCATCAGCAATTTCATATTTATCCGGTTCATCCTCACAAGCTGTCATTGAAAAACCAACAACCGTCATTACAACTGCAAGGAACCAATTCGTATATTTATAGTTTTTCATCTTCTACTATATTTATAATTAGTAACTAAATTCGCTACGCACATCAACATGTATAGGGTCTTTCATCAGATTAGGGTTGAATACCACATCTTCTGTAGGGAATGGCAGCGTAAAACTTGATTCTGTCACATTAGGAGCTTTAGCATCCGGATTATAACGTTGGTTATCAGGATTGATCACATAAGATTTCGTTTCATAATAACTCTTATAAAGATCATTCAATCCATAATAGACATCACGACGTTGAGACTTCAATTCACTTATAGCACGTGTGGGGTTATAATAAGATAAACGTACAAAGTCATACCAACGATCACCTTCACAAGCCAATTCCAAACGACGTTCTTTCCAAACTTGTTCCCAAGTAATAGAAGTAGGACGGGTAGCTGAAGGTACAGCACGATGGCGTACAGTGTAAAACGCATCAATAGCACTAGCATCAGTGGTAGAGGTATTGTTTCCAATCACAGCTTCAGCATAAATCAGATACACATCCGACAAACGTAAGATATGTGTACTTAAACCGCTAACCATATTAGCAGCAGATATACCTAAGCCAAGAACATGATCATTGGCGTTACCATACAAATGTTTCACTTCGTTGGCACCTGTAGGTGATTGCAATTCACCAGGGCCACCAGCACCATAGTTATCTTTATCATAGATGAATTTCAAGTAATCAAATCCTCCCTTATCCTGCCAAAAATATTCATAAACATCTCCGGCCATCATCATCGTAGCCTTGCGACGAGTATCCGTATTGGTTCTATTGGAAGGCGATTCTAATACATTCACCCCGAAAGCGTCTTGCAAATCAACTGACGGACCGCCATAACCTCCCCAAGTATCTCCAAATTCATCAAAGCCTACCATCGCTAAATCAGATTGCAGTGTATTTTGAGCTGTCCATGGATCACGGGTAGGATACCAATGCCAAGAAATAAGGCATTCCACATTTTTATTATTTACCAAACGGAATACATCGGAATAGCTTGGCATCAGGCTACGTCCTGAATGCTCAATTACATCCTTGGCATACAAAGCTGCTTTATCTAAATCTTCTTGATTACGAGTTCCGGCTTGTCCTATGCCTGATTTAGTCAGATAAACTTTTGCCATCAAGCCTTTAGCAGAATATTGATCAATACGACCTAAATCTCCTTTTGCAGGCAATAACTCAATAGCTTTTTCTAAAGTCATAATGATATATTCATAAACATCAGCAGCCTGTACTTTAAACTTAGTGTTATAACTTCCACCTGCTAATTCAGCAGTGTTATCATGTATAATAGGTACAGCACCGAATGTACGTACCAAATAGAAATAAGCCATTGCCTTCCAAACCAGACATTCACCCATACATTGATTAATAACAGTTTGAGACGCTTTTGCTGTTTTCAAACGATTGTAAACGGTATTGGCATGTCCGTTAACAGCCCATAAAGAATATGACATGTTAATTAAGTCCGCATCTGTTCCATTTACCGTAAAATCCAGATAAGGACTACTACCCATGTAATAATTACCAGAGAGCACCTCTCCTACTTTTATAAAACCACGTTGGAAGTCATACCAAGGTGAATTATAAAGGTAATTCACGCCTTGAACACATTGTTCATCATTCTGGTAGAAGTTTGATTCATTGTAGTTATCTTCTGCCGGACGGTCTAGGAAATCTTCACAAGAAGAAACTGTCACTCCCAATGAAGCGGCAAATACTAAATATATAATGTTCTTGATTTTCATATATCTTAATTTTAGGTATTAGAAAGAAACATTCAATCCAAATGAATAAACTGTAGGTGACGGATAACGTCCATTATCCAGACCATAAACATTGGCGCTGGCTGTGCTTACACCAATCTCAGGATCATAACCTTCGTATTTTGTAAGAGTCAGAAGGTTTTGTATATTTGCATATACCCGCAGATTTTCTAGTCCCACTTTTTTAATCATATTCTTTGGAAAAGTATATCCGAAAGTAATGTTTTTAAGACGGATGTAAGAACCATCTTCTACATAACGGTCACTAACACGATCATTGTCATTTGGGTCCTGAATAGATGCACGAGGAATAGAAGTCGCCGAATTGGCAACCGTTACATTCGTTACGTCATCATACCACTTTCCACCATTAGCATATACCTTATTCGCATCAACAGGAATTAGTTGTGCCCGATCGGCAATCGTATTTAATTGATTAATCCATGCAGAGTTCATGTGCGTCAACTTCATGCCTAAGTAATTAAATACCTTATTGCCATAAGAGCCATTGATGAAAACAGATAGATCAAAGTTTTTGTAGCGGAAGGTATTTGTCCACCCAAATGTAAAGTCAGGCATTGGTGAGCCTATATTCGTTTTATCATATTCATTGATTACACCATCGGGTTTTCCGTCTGGACCACTTAAATCTTTATATTTCAAATCGCCTACCCAAACTGTATTTGTACGATTGAAGACTCCATCTGCAGGATATTTTTCTGGCTTAGGAGAGTTCAATAAATCATCATAATCTTTATAAACGCCATCACAAACATATCCATAGAAATTATACAAAGATTCTCCAACACTTGAAACACTAACCACATCAGTCCACTGACCGTAACCAACAATCTGTGCATTCGAAGTTCCGGATAAACCTTTTAGTTTGTTTTTGTTGAACGAAATTTGGAAATCAGAATCCCACTGGAATTGTCCCGTAATAGGATGAGTATTCAAAGAAACTTCAATTCCTGTATTTTCAATATTACCATAGTTACCCCAAGGGGCAGCCAAGGCTGAAGAACCGTTACCGGATGTGCCCATATAAGAAGGGAGCTGTAAAGGCATCAACATATCTTTAGACTCTTTTTTATACCAATCAACTGTGAGGTTAATTCTATCATATAATAAGGAAAGGTCTAAACCAATATTCCATTGTTCTTGTGATTCCCATTTGATTCCTGTATTTGGAATATTAGCAGGTCTGTAGCCCATACCTAGTCCTGAAGGCATTCTTGAGATCAAAGTACCCCACTTGTAACCACCAATATTGGAGTTTCCTGTTTGCCCCCAACCTAAACGAAGTTTACCATTACTTATCACATCCTTAAAAGGTTCAAAAAATTTCTCATTAGTAAACCGCCATGAAGCAGCCAAAGAATGAAAACCAGCCCAACGTTTGTCCGGACCAAAATTAGAAGAACCATCGTAACGATATGTATAGGTGCCCAAATAACGATCCGCATAATTATAAGTTAAACGAGTAAAGAAAGAAGCCATCGCTGAACTACCAAAACCAGCATTTATAGTTGGTGTACCTGCACCCAAAGCTGGATTATGCACTTCATCGGAAGGTAAATTTGTATTAAATATACTTGTGAAGTCATATTTAGATTCCCAACATTCCTGACCAATCATTGCAGTAAAATAGTGGCTATCAATATTATCAGAATAGGTAACATAGTTTTTTAACTGCCAAAAAGTACTACTATTTTTTTGAATTCCACTTTCATTACTTTGCCTTTTCCAAGTACCAAGGTCAATCATTGGTTTATAACGTTCTCCCTTAGAAGAACTGATATCATATCCTAATTCTGCATGCCAAACAAGTTTTTTTATGGGAGTAACATCAAAGAAGACATTACCTGTCAATTTTTGACGGTTCAATAATATATTGTCCATCATTGCCAAGGCTATAGGATTGGGATTGGTATACCCCTCGCGAACTACTGTGGCGTAGTTACCGTCAATATCATATATAGGTATATCAGGAATTGTTTGCAAGGAATAATTAATAATCCCTTGATCACTGTCTGCCAGCTTTAAATCTTCCGCAGTTGATGAATACGTTGCACTCAAACCTATTTTTAGCCATTTCTTTAGCTGACTATCTAAATTAGTACGGAATGAGTAACGATTAAAATTAGATCCAATAAGTGTTCCATCTTGGTCCATATAGGAAGCAGAAACATAATACTGCATTTTGTCTGCTCCGCCCTGCGCAGATATTTGATGTTGGTGTTGCAAAGCTGTGCGGAAAATAGCATCCTGCCAATTGGTCCCCACTCCAAGCAAAGAAGGGTCAGCATAATAGTTGTTCTCTTCCAGTTGTCCTGTCGAGGCCAAATCATTATAAAACTCAGCATATTCACGCAAGTTCATCATATCCAGACGTTTCGTTTGGCGCTGAACAGCCATCATTCCGTCATAAGTAAATTTAGCTTCACCCGCTTTGCCACGTTTAGTTGTAATCAACACAACGCCATTTGAGCCCTGTGCTCCATAAATAGCTGTAGCTGAAGCATCTTTTAAAATTTCCATAGAAACAATATCCGACGGGTTAATGGTTGATAGAGGTGAGATCGTCGAAACTGATCCATTACCAAGGGCGTCACCCAATCCAAAATCGGCACCTCTTTGGCCTCCCCCTTGTACAATAACTCCATCTATAACATAGAGAGGTTCTGCGCCGGCATTAATTGTTGCCTGACCACGTACGCGAATAGAAGATGCAGATCCTGGTGCACCAGAAGTCGCAACAGCAGTTACACCCGCTGCACGACCTTGTAATGACTGATCAAGGTTAGTAATAACTGAACCTTTAATTTTATCTTCACTCATAGAAACAGAGGCCCCTGACAAATCACTTTTTTTCATTGTACCATATCCAACTACCACCACTTCATCAAGCAGTTCAGTATCTTCTCTTAGCACAATGCTTACAGTTTTTTGTCCGGGTTTGATTGTTAGTTCTTGAGTTTTATAACCGATACAAGAAACAACCAAGACATTTCTACCCGAGGGCACATTTACGCTAAAACCTCCATTTAAATCGGAGATAGTCCCTACCGCTGTACCTTTCACAAGTACATTGGCTCCAATAATAGGAGAACCGTCGTTACCATCGGTAATCGTACCGGTGACGTGGTTTTGTTGGGCCATAACATGGCAACTCATCAAGAGTGCCGTAAGAAACAACACAAAGTTCTTCATATTCAAATTAATAATTAGATTTTAAGATAACCTTCTTACGATTTTACAAAATTAGAGTCAATAGCCTCTACAAACAAATACAATTTTATCATATACTAATACAAAAGAGGAACAGTAAGAAATAAATCCATTTATATTTCTGTATATTTTTCTAATTCAACCCCATCTGCCTCCAAAGCCATTGGTTCCACTCATCGTATTGTTCCTGATACCAGTAGTGCCCCGTTTCAAGATACGGGTGCAATTCTTTAGATGATGGAACTGAGTTATAAGCAGCATACATAGAACTAGGTGGACAAACATCATCGTTATACCCCCAGCTAAACCAGGCAGGAACTGATAATCGGCTAGCAAAATTAACCGCATCGTAATAGCGGCTAACCTCCAATTGATTCTTATCCGGATTGCTTTGTTTATAAAAATAATGTGGCCATCCACAGGCTCTATCATACTGAGCCGCCATAAAGTCGCACATAGCAGGATGCACAGCCGCCAAGCAGGTAACCCGTTTGTCTAGTGCAGCGGTAATGATAGACAAGGCTCCACCTTGACTGGAACCACTTACACCAAGCGCCTTCCCGTTATACTGGGGTAAACTGCAAATGAAGTCGACTGCCCGCAAAGCTCCAACCACAACACGCTTGTAATAAAAGCGGTCCTTATCATTCGCATTCATTTCCCAATAGTTCCACAAAGCTCCATTAAATAACTTATCGTAATAGCTTTGTTCCATGGTTACAGGAATGCCATGAATTCCTATTTCTAATGTAATAGCACCTTTAGAAGCCGTTGTTATATCACCATAATAAGGGCGAATACCGGCACCCGGCACACGTAAAAGTGCCGGATATTTACCACTGGCCTTAGGCATACACAAAATACCGTATGTTCGTGAACCCCATCTTATATTCTGAAAACTGACTTGATACACATCTACCTTATCCGTACATCTTTCGGGTATTAATTCCATAGTAGGCTCTAATGGAACATTCCTAGATTCAGCCAACGCGTTGGCCCAGTATGCATCAAAATCGGCAGGAGCTGTTGTATAAGCTTTTATTTCTTCAGGTGCATAGCCGGCCGTAGCCATTCCCTCATATACACGTTCACCGACATAGGCTTTCACTTTACAACGAAGAAAACCCGGTTTTTTGAGCGAGGAAGAAACTTGTATCTTGCCATCCTTTAATAATATGTTCTTTTTTTGTACATCAGGATACATCTCAGGGCCTAATTCATAATCAATTCGCACATTCTGAAGTAAATTCTGTGCTTTGAATACTTGTATAGTGAATTCACACTTTTCATTCAGTGCATAACGCCAATCATTGTGATTGGGAGACACAACCACCCTCACTTCATTTCCTCTGATCTGAGCAAAAGTCGTACTAAATATGACTTGCCCAATCAGTATTGCCAAAACAAATACAATTTTACGAACCATGTTAACTACAATTTATTTTTTCTTTTTGGCGACCGATAAACGGTACATAACAACGTCATGCCCCGGAATAGTAACCGGCCTTACTTTCTTAGTATCTCCTTCATTTTGGTTGGTCCAAAGATTTCGAATGGTGTAAACTTTCGAATCAAAATCAGTAAAGCGCTTCGAAACCTCATCATACAAATTAAACTTCTGCCAGTCAATGACATACTGTTTATCCGTTGTCGAACGGTTCAAAACACAAAAAGCCCAATCATTATCAGCCAATGGTTTGAACCAAAATTCAAGACCATCTTCCGCAGCAAACTTCAATCCTTGAATACCCAGTTTATCTTGATTTACAGCAATAACCTCTTTATTCATCAAAATATCTTTTGTTTGCTGAGACATGCTGCGAATATCATTTCCCAAAATCAGCGGGGCAGCTAACATACTCCACATAGAGAAATGTGCACGATCTTCATTCACACTTTGTCCGTTACCAACCTCCAACATATCCGGATCATTCCAATGTCCAGGACCGGCATATTGCCTAAGACCGTTTTGCATATCTAAAATTTGCAATACCCCATAAGCAGCCCATCCCGGGTGCTGATCTACGCAATCGAAGCAATTAAAGATATCACCTGTTGTACGCCACATGTGACCGGTTTCCTTTGCCCAAGTCCAAGGTTTACTATGTCCCCATTCACACATACTGAAAAGTATAGGACGACCGGCTGCCCGTAAAGCATCCCTCATTAAATTGTAAGCTCCTACCGGATTGATATCTTCCGTTTCACACCAATCATATTTCAAATAGTCAACACCCCATTTGGCATACTGAAGGGCATCCTGATATTCATGACCGAAACTTCCCGGACGGCCACCACAGGTTTTCCGGCCAGCGTCTGAGTAAATACCAAATTTGAGTCCTTTACTGTGAATGTAATCACCCAAAGCTTTCATGCCAGAAGGAAACTTAAGAGGGTCAGCCTGAATAAAGCCTAAAGAATCTCTCTCACCATGCCAGCAGTCGTCCAAGTTAAGATATACATACCCGGCGTCGCGTAAGCCGCTCTCAACCATGGCATCGGCAATGGTCTTAATCAAATTCTCATCAATATTACAAGCAAACTTATTCCAACTATTCCATCCCATGGGAGGTGTTTGGGCCAATCCCTCAAATTTCTGAGCATTTAAAGCTAAGGGCAAGCAGAACAATAAAACTGCTATCCATGTCTTTTTCTTCATCTTTTTTTGTTTATCTGATTATTTCAATTTATTGTTAGCTTCCTTGATTATAGTCACTGTACTGTCCGTTGCGAACACAGAATTCAGCCCCTGCTCTTCCTGAGCCGGATCGCCCGTGTAATCATCTCCTTTTCTCCAGTTTACATGTTCTGCAGATGGATTAGCAAAACCGCCCCAAGCCCAAAAATTACAGCCGGCCAACAGTTTATAAGCCTCCGTTTTATCGGCTACCAGATCAAAAATAAACTGATAATAACTATCACGTGCCCGAGTGGTAACATCCTTTGAAAATTGAAAGCCGTCACGCGGATACCCAAATTCCTCCAGAGCTATGGGCTTATTGTATTTACGAGCTACCACCAAGTGCTCGTCGATGTATTTCTTGGTATTGACTTTGGCTTTTTCCAAATTCTCTTGCAGGCTGTCTTTTGGAGCCCATCCCCAATTATACGGCCAGATATGAATGTTCATATAATCAATATGGGTATCTGCATGAATCTGTTCAAACAACTTTATATCTTGCTCGCAACCGTGCTTTCCTTCGCTGCCGGTTGACACCAGGTGATTGCTGTCAATCGACTTAATGAGCGCAGCGACCTCTGCTATCCATTTAGCAAAAGGTTCTTTGTTTTCCTCGGAAAAAGCGCGCGGCTCGTTACCAATCTGCCAGGACATGATTGTCGGATCATCTACATATTTTATATGTGTATACCTATTGACTCTCGAAAGGATGTCTTTCACATAATTGGCAAACAAAGCCTTTGCGCTATCCGATTTTTGATATTGTTTCACGTATTCCATATAAGCAGGCCATCCATCGACCGCAGGTACCGGCGCTTTACCATGTCCGGCCCACTGAAGGTATTGTCCATATCCTCCACTCCATTCCCAAGAGTTATTCAGGTAAAGTACTGCTACCATCTTTCGTTTACTCATTTCAGCCAGCAAATAATCCAAACCGGCTAAAATAGTATCATTATACACACCGGGAGCTATTTGTAACGTAGGTTCCACCTTTGCGGTTATTCCTCTTTCACCATCGGATCCTACCAGAATTCTCAGGTTATCCACTCCTATGCTTTTTAAAAAATCGAGTTCTTTGTTCAAACGGTCTCTGTTGCCTCCTTCACCTTCGGATGCTAAAATAGCACCATACCAAAAGTTGGCTCCTACAAAATGGTAAGGCTTACCGTCTCTCATAAAATGACCGTCGTTGACTTGAATGAAAGAAGATGCAGATGTTGACTTGCGCGCCATGCACCCTGTGAATAGAAATAGCAGAGAAATAAAGAGTGAAATAAATTTCGCCATAATATCAGATTTTTTGTTTCATGGCAAAAGTAATACTCTTACGTTAAAGTATCTTGTATTATTTTATCTATTCATTGTACAAATAACTATATTTGCCGCATAGTAACCCCAAAAGCATTTTTAATATGATGACAGACACTGTGTACTCAGCCAACCCGGAACGTTATCGTAGCGGCATGAAATACCGTCGTTGCGGACAAAGTGGTATCTTGCTTCCCGAAATCTCATTGGGATTGTGGCACAATTTCGGGAGTGTCGATACATTTGACAACAGTCAGAAAATGGCGCATTACGCATTCGATAACGGTATTATTCACTTCGATCTGGCCAATAATTACGGTCCGGTTTATGGTTCAGCCGAAGAAACATTCGGGCAAATCATGAAAAAATCATTCGCTCCCTATCGTGACGAACTATTCATTTCAACCAAAGCCGGACATGAAATGTGGCAAGGTCCTTATGGTGAGTGGGGTTCGCGCAAATACCTCATGAGCAGTCTGGATCAGAGTCTAAAGCGGATGAATCTCGATTACGTTGACATCTTCTATTCTCATCGTTTTGATCCGAATACGCCGTTGGAAGAAACACTCCAAGCGCTGGTCGATATCGTGCGCCAGGGCAAAGCTCTTTATGTGGGTATATCAAAATACCCGTATGAAGCTGCCCGGTTTGCCTATCATTACCTCAAGCAAAGAGATGTACGTTGTTTGCTGTACCAAGGGCGATACAATATTTTCAACCGTGAACCCGAGCAAGAACAAATTCTGCAGCAGGCAAAAGAAAACGGAAGCGGATTCATTGCCTTTTCACCTTTGGCACAAGGCTTGCTCACCAACCGTTATTTACAAGGTATTCCAGACGATTCACGCATAGCACGGGGCGGATTCTTGAAGAAAGAACAACTAACCAATGATGTTCTCCAAAAGATTGAGCAACTCAATAAAATGGCGCTCGAACGCGGACAAACGCTCGCTGAGATGGCATTGGCCTGGGTATTAAAAGATGATTTGGTAACCTCTGTCATCATTGGAGCAAGCTCCGTTCAACAGATGAAAGACAACCTTAAGGGTCTTGAAAATTGTCAATTTACGGCCGAAGAGCTACGTTTGATCAATCGGATAATTCTTTAGTAAACCACAATTCACAGAAAATAAGTACGGCTGCATGTATTCGTCAGGAATATGCAGCCGTACCTGTTTCTTGCAGAATCAAATCAATTTCTTTTTCTTTCTATAGTTATCGCGAAACTCTTTGGGAGAGCATTCTTTCTTTTTCTTGAATATCCGGTTGAAGTTCGACAAATTATTGAATCCGCATTCATAACAAATCTCGGCAACCGACATGGTTGAGTCCACCAGCAAGCGCGCCGCATAGCCCAAACGAATATCAATGATGTAGTCAGACAAGTTCTTTCCTGTTCGTAACTTAAAGAAACGGCTAAAAGAAACAGATGTCATTCCAACCATATCAGCAAGCTGATTCAGTCTGATTTCCTCTTTGTAATGCGCATTAATAAACTCCTGCACCTTTTGAACCCGGCGGCTGTCAGAGTGAATGCCTATCTTAGCAAAAGAAGAACTTGACAGCGTGCGGGCTTCATCACTGTGCAGAGACAATTCATACAAGATAGTGAGAAACTTGATCACAGCGTAAAACCCCTGTTTTTCAGAAGCCAATGTATCCAATAACGGATAAACCTTCATAATAGCCTGCATAGGAAAGCAAAGTCCTTTCTGAGCACGGTCCAGCATGGATCTGATGGAATCAAACTGGTTTTTATTGATGAAGCTCTTGAAAAATAGATCGGAAGAGAACTGAATGGTTATTTCACGAATCTCTTTCGAACAACAGTCGTGTTGCTCCCACACATGTTCCAAATCCTTTCCGGTAATCAATACCAAGTCATAATCACTGATAATCTCAGCCGAATCGCCAACGATGCGACGCACTCCGGCTGCTTTTTCAGTAAAGTTCAATTCGAATTCAGCATGGCTGTGCATCGGATAAGTAAATTCCGTTTTATACCGCTCCGCGATGTAAAAACAATCTTTGTCCGATAAAGGGGTAATTTCACGAATAATCTGATTTTGTGCTACATTCATATCGATAGAAGGTTAATATAGTATTATCGTCACAAATATAGCACATTATTTTAAATCCGGTGCGAACCCATACTTTTTTATCAATTAGTGCGTAATTCCCTGAAATCACTTCCCGTAGGATTTTGAAAAACACGTAGCTCAAACTCGGGTACGATAGCTAACACATGATCAAACACATCAGCCTGAATGCTTTCATAAACCACCCACTCTTTAATAGCAGAAAAAAAGTATAACTCAATCGGTATGCCCTGCTCCGTTGGCTGCAATTGTCGCACCATGCAAGTCATCTCCTGATTCACCGCATCCAGGTTTTTCAGATAATTATTCAGGTAAGCTCTGAAAACCCCTAAGTTAGTCTGCCTCCTTCCGTTGACCAGCAGACTGTTATCGATGTGGTGCGTTTCATTGTATTCGGATACAACCCGTTCTGTTTCATCAATGTAGTCAGCAAGCAGATGTATTTTACGGTATTTATCAAGCATTTCAGGCGTGCAGAATTTAACACTGTTCATATCAATCCGGATAGAACGCTTCACTCGTCGGCCACCCGATTCCTGCATGCCCCGCCAGTTTTGAAACGAATCGCTCACCAAAGCATAGGGCGGAATGGTCGTAATGGTATTATCCCAATTACGAACTTTAACCGTATTGAGTGTCACCTCAATCACCGTACCGTCGGCCCCATATTTGGACATCACAATCCAATCGCCCACACGCAACATATTGTTGGCCGACAACTGAATGCCCGACACAAATCCCATGATACTATCCTTGAACACCAACATCAGGATGGCTGCCGATGCACCCAGTCCGGTAAGCAACACCGCAGGCGATTTATTCATCAGAATACTGACAATAGCGATACCCCCGATAAAGAACAGAGTAACCTGAGCCGTTTGCAGCAGTCCCTTTAGCGGACGATCTTTAAACTGCTCCTTTTCGCTATAGACATGGTAAATAGCCAGAAGGAAAACATTGATAAACCGCAAGAAAGTGGCAATGATATAAATCATGCAAAGGCGCTGCAAAAAAGAAACGACATCCGGTTCACGCGGGAAAACCACCGGAAGCAACACATAAATCAGTACCGGAGCCACCATTCGGCTAAGGTTGACCAATACTTTTTTATCAAACAGAACATCGTCCCACGTTACTTTCGTATTCTTCACCAGCTTAGTCACCACATGCAGCAGCACAGTGCGACAGATAAAGTTAGCCGAGAATGCCAGCAGCAACAGCAGACCTACGGCTATAAATTGGTCCAGACTATCGGCCAAGCTCTGTCCCGTTCCTAAAGTTACCAGATATTCATTAATGTTTTCTACAATTCTGTAATCACTCAACATTTCCTTTGTCATACACACCTATTTATTTTTCCTTCATAAACTCCCTTACATCATCACGGAGCCATTTATACAAATAAAGTTCCTTGTAACTCTGCGCCCTGCGCAACATCACCTCTACGTTGACCTGACTATTTTCATAGCTCGTCAGTTCGTTCCGGTATTGTTCCTCGTGTTCAGCCAGTCGTTTAATCTCCTCTTCCCTTTCCCGCCTCAACACGGCACAGACAGGATTCAGAATCTTCATCACCACATTATCCATGATGTGGTGCCCCTGAATATACAGATAAGTAGTTTCCGGATTCAGTCCCAGCTTCTGCAAATCCTCGCCCAGTTTCTCCACCTCATGCGTAAATTGCCCGAAACGCTTTTTCAGTTGAAACAACTTAGCACTTACCTCCTTCTGCATTCTTTCCAAAGCCACTTCCGGATGATGAAAGTTTAAGTCGCGCACCCGTACACAAGCGTGAAACTCATTCATCGGAAACGAGTGTGTATCATACTGCCGGTAAAAGAAAACCGTCCACAAGAAAAGCGGATAAGCTATTTCCGAGTACCTCTTCATGAAAGCATTAAAATCAAAGAGACGCTTGTCATTCAAAGTCGACTGTACACATACCTCGTGCAAACCATCGGCGTAACAATGATAATTTTCAATGGCATAAGCATACGTTTGAAACACATACTTGTTTTCGTTCAGCTTGCGCGAAGTAGCCGTAGCTCCTTGCAACAAGAAATCGAAATCACTGTCCACACAAGCAATGAGACTCTTGCCCAGTTCCTCCACCCGAAGCGTATTCATGAGTACCATCTTCTTGCCTTTCGACAAAGACGTGTTCGAAGGCAGCATCACTTCAAAATAATACTCCTCCGTTTCGAACTCCTCCAGCAGATTTCGCCAAAAAGCAATGTCATCATAACTTTCCACATACGCCACAATCTTTTTTCGGGTTTTCTTCGGATAAAGCTGTTGTGCCGCACCGATATATGACGAACTCAGGTTGTCAACCAATCTTTTCCCCATATCTATTTCGCGTGCACCAAGGTCGATATATCACTTACTTCAGTCACCGCATCGAGCCAGCCTTCCATAATCACCGCGGGCGAGTGAGTGGTGAGCACAATCTGCACATTCGGGTTGAGCTCTCTGATCATCGAAATCAACTTTTGCTGCCATTCAATGTGCAACGAAGCCTCCGGTTCATCCATGAACAGCACATAATGCCGGTTATCCTGCACCAATGTAGTCAACAAGATAACAAGCATCTGCTTCTCACCCGACGATAGTTTGTACGGGTGCAGCAGCTCATCGTCCTGATAAAAAGCAATATCATTACGCTTACGATCAATCTTTTTACGCGTATAGCTAAACAAATGATCAATTAAGTCCTGAAACCTCTTCTTGGGACAAGAAAGTGTGGAAGCTTTGCTTCGTAACTCCTCATCATCACTAGCCAACATCTCAATCATCCGGTTGCCAATGTTCACCTGATAGTCCAGGTACCTGCGTTGCAACAGATAAAGTTGCCAGTCGAGCTCAGACTTCACATTCTTATCTGCCATGTGCGCAGTAAAATCGCCCATAATAAGCGGCCGGTCATAACTTCTAATCACATCATAAGGAATAAAAGTAGCTTCAGGGTCATCAAAGAAAACACGTACCCCGTTCTTCTCATCACTCTTCATTTCACCCGACAGCCTTTCGAGATAGCTCACCGAACGATTCAGAATAGTTGTTTTCCCCACTCCGTTGATGCCGGAAAGAATATTCACATCCGGCCTGAGATCCCAGGCAATGTTGAAGCGTCCCCAGAGACCATCCAGTTCAATCCGCTTGATATAATTCGCTTGCTTTTCCATCTTGTTTCTATTTAATTCGGATAGCATTCCGTACCACAAAGATAAAAATATTCTTCATTAACCCGTAACGACATACTTTTTTTCTACCTTTGCAACAGGTTTTATTTAAGGATAACAGGATGACAAACGATAAAAATATTTGGGGACACGCAGCCATGTTCACTGCCAACCTCATGTGGGGACTAAATGCCCCTATCGGAAAAGCCGTTTTGGCAGAGTTCACACCCATGTCGGTAACCACTTTCCGTATGGTAGGTGCTGCGGTAGCTTTCTGGGTACTGTCTTTTTTCTGTAAAAAGGAAAATGTAGAGAACAAAGACCTCTTGAAACTTTTCTTTGCCGCCTTGTTTGGCGTTGTGTTTAATCAGGGAGCCTTCATCTTCGGCTTGTCACTCACCTCACCCATCGATGCCTCTATTGTGACCACCACCTCGCCCATCGTTACCATGATTGTGGCGGCTATCTACCTCAAAGAACCGATAACGAATAAGAAAGTGCTGGGTATATTCATCGGGGCATTGGGAGCGCTCACACTGATTCTGAGTGGTCAGGCCGCTACCAGCGGTCATCCCGGCAGCATGTTGGGCGACTTGTTTTGCATGATTGCACAATTCAGTTTCGCCATTTACCTTACCGTATTTAAAGACCTCATTACCAAATATTCTGCCGTGACCATCAGCAAATGGCTGTTTATCTATGCGTCTATGTGCTTCATTCCCTTCTCTTACCATGACGTAGCCGCCATTGATTTTACCAGCATCCCGTTTGATATGATACTAAAGATAGGTTATGTCGTATTCTTTGCCACCTTCCTGGCATACATACTCACTACCTCTTCACAGCGCGTGCTTCGCCCTACGTTAGTAAGTATGTACAACTACGTGCAACCCATTGTAGCCTCCTTTGTGGCTGTAGCCATCGGCATGGATACATTTGGCTGGCAAAAAGCCATAGCCATTGCCCTTGTCTTCCTGGGAGTATACATTGTAACACAAAGTAAGTCGAAAGCCCAGTTGGAGGCAGAAAAACAGCGGAACCCTTGAAAAGAGTTCCGCTACTATGATTATTTTTTCAACTCGGCAAAATAAGCATCCAGTAAATTTCGTGCAGCCACAAAAGAAGTCAGGTTTGCTTCCAGCACCTGCCGCTCTTTGTCGGCCAGCATAGATTTCACCACTTCGTTGTTATAAAAGCTGTCGCGCAAATGTTCGTTGATAGCCTCGTACATCCAGTACTTGCTCTGTTCGTTGCGGCGATAGTCAAAATACCCGTTCTCCTTTACAAAAGCAATGTACTCATCAATCATGTCCCAAATCTCTTTCACACCCAGGTTGTAAAAGCCCGAGTAAGTCAGCACGCGCGGTGTCCAGCCCGAATCCGGAGCAGGAAACAGATGCAAGGCATTGCGAAATTGCGTAGCAGCCAGCTGCGCTTTATCTACGTTGCTGCCGTCGGCCTTATTGATCACAATACCATCGGCCATTTCCATGATTCCCCGTTTGATGCCTTGCAGCTCATCACCCGTACCGGCCAGCTGAATCAGTAAGAAGAAATCCACCATGGAGTGAACCGCTGTTTCACTCTGACCGACCCCCACCGTTTCTACAAAAATCTTATCGAAACCGGCCGCTTCACACAGAATAATAGTCTCCCGCGTTTTGCGGGCTACCCCTCCCAATGATCCGGCCGACGGACTAGGGCGTATAAAAGAATCAGGGTGAACGGAGAGTTGCTCCATGCGGGTTTTGTCGCCCAGAATACTTCCTTTGCTGCGTTCACTGCTTGGATCAATGGCCAACACAGCCAGTTTGCCTCCCTTTTGCAACTCATGCAAGCCAAACACATCTATCGAAGTACTCTTCCCGGCGCCCGGCACCCCACTGATGCCCACCCGCACAGAATTGCCCGAATACGGAAGGCACTTTTCAATCACCTCCTGCGCAATGGACTGATGTTCGGGTTTTACACTTTCTACCAGCGTAACAGCCTGACTGAGTATGGTGACATTACCCTGCAAAATACCTTCCACAAATTCGGCAACCGACAACGTACGCCTTTTGGCCTTGCGTTGCGCTTTCAGGTAAGGGTTAACAGATGCAGGTTGTTCGATGCCCCGGTTCACTGCCAGGCCTTTATATTCTTGATTGTTTTCAGGATGTTCCATGTTTCATTCGTTTCGTTTAAGCCACCGCGTCAGTTGGCCTTCAGATTGATTTCCACCTTGGGCTGCACGGGGTCGTTGGTTATCATTAATATGCGTAAATGTTTCTTCTTGTTGAGCCCTTTGCGCGTCAACGTAATGGTCAGGCGCGTTTGCTCACCGGGCAGAAGCACCGTTTTCTTCAAACTCACACCCAACGCCGGGTTAAAGACTTGAAGCTTGCCGATGGTGAGAGGTGATTTACCCGTATTGGTGATAACAACCGCATGAGTCGCTTTGTTCTTCTTCAGCAGATGAGGAGTAAAGTCAACCTCCGTTTGCGACAAACGAATAGCCGGAGCCTTGGCTTTTTCCTGCGCGCTCATTTTAGAGAAGTCGGGCAAAAGTACGGCCGATACCGGAATCTCATTCTCCTCACTCACCTTATCGCCCGCAAAGCGAGCCAGGTACACCGAACTTTGCGTCAACCCAAAATCATTCAGCTTTTTAGAATCCAGTGTCAGTTTGATGGTACCCTTCTTACCCTTCAACAGCACATTGGGACTCTTTTCCATACGCAGGTAAGGCGGCAAATGCATCAAGACCGGTTCGTACGGACGGTCCGACAAGTTCACCACACCGATGGTAATTTCGGGACGATCACCCGCATTCACATCCGGAAAATCAATGGTATTTCTATCCAAACGAATTTGACCGATCTGGTACGGATGCGAAGTCGTGAAATCCTTCACCTCACGCACCACCTCTCCTTTGAAGGTAAGATACACCAGTGACGGATCCGCGTTACTGTAAATGCCCACCGTCTTCTCAAAGTGCCCCAGCGCCTGAGCGTCAAACGTAGCCGTTACCGTTCCCTTCTCACCCGGTGCAATGGGCTGTTTGGTCCACTCGGCTACCGCACATCCGCATGAGGTAGTCACATTGCTCAGCACCAACGGTTTATTACCGGTATTGGTAATGGTATAATCCACCGTTACCGGCTTTTTCCATTCAATCTGGCCGAAGTTATGCGTTTCCTTATTCGAAGAAATGTGCGATTGCGCATAAGCCGACAAGCTGAAGGCCAACAAAGAAAAGAGAGCAGTCATATTGCGTTTCATCCGTATCTATTTTTAATCATTACAAATTAAGCTGCACAAAAATAGCCCTTTTTCATGAATTAAGGAACATGAAACAGCGGTTAATTTGCAACCTCCAGTGTGGTCGATGCCGAATGTGCCGAGTACTCGGGCGTGTAAGCCCCCTGTACAGTGGCAATTCCCGCTTCATACGTACCGGGGCGACTCACCACATACGTGTTCTCCCACACATGCACACCCTTGCTCATCGAACTGAAAAACATCTGCGTAGAAGCATCTTTCACCTCCACATAGCAGCCACCCCCGGCCGACCACCGGTAACCCGAAACAGGGTTGAGCGGTTCCATGCAAGCAGCCAAACGGTCTTTGATCTGCACAAAATCCATGTCACGATCCAAACGGATGGTCAGGCGCACCACTACCCGGTCGCCCACCTGTAGCGGATTAGCCGTCGTAATCAGTTGCAACTGCTTCTTACCGTCCGCCACGAGTTCGGCGTAAATCACCTTGTCGACCGATAAGCCGGCCGTACCGTAGCGAGTAATCTTTCCGAATTCCTCATTAAACTGAGCATACACGCCACCCCACGCCAAGCCTTTCCCCTGCTTGCTCACGCGGATGTTTTTGGCACGCTTTACCGTTGCGGCATCGGTTATCACCTCTTTTCGGTACCCCATTACATTGGTGACCGACGAGCCGACGCTCCACTCCTTGCCCCCTACCTTCACGTTCAGTGAAGCATCCGCAGTCAGCACATCCTTACCGCGAAGCAACAAAGCATAAATAGCATCAACGGTAGCCACCGGCGAATCCCACTGCTGCGTGCGCTTTTGATTCAGCACCCACACCTTCATTTCATCCGTCAACACCGTATCGTTTGATAAGGTTTCAAAAGCCTCAATGGCAGCCACCTGCGTAGCCATGCGGCGCATGTTCCACGTTTGGGGAGCCGATCCGAATGCAAAGAAGCGCCCCTCAGCCGGTTTGTACACCGTGTGCTCCTTCAAAGAAGCCAAAGCCTCCGCCGATGCCTTTTCCTTACCGGCCGCATGCAACACCAGTGCAGCCCGAGCCTTGTCGGTCAGCGACAAACCCGCTACCGATCGTGATAATTTCTGAAGGAAATATCCATACGCCTTTTGGTTGGCAGCAGGTGCCCCCTTGCCCCACAAATACACCAGATACAAATACTCCGTCTGCCCATCCGTGATGCCCGGTTCCGTTTGCCCCTTCTTCAGAGCCTCCTGTTCATGCTGATACACCTTCAGCATCTCCGCATGCAGATAATTCAGTGCACCGACCACCATCTCTTCAGTTTCAGCAGGAAGCTTCACCTCCTGATTCCTGCCGAGGCGGAGCAACGTTTCCAGCACATACGTTGTGATGTATCGGCTGCCCGACATGCCGTTGTACCAACTCCACGAGCCATCGGGCAACTGCAAAGCCTTCAACTTCTGCTGAGCCACAGCCAATTTATTATTCATGTTATTGAGATCAAACAACGTAGCCAAGCGCTCCATCTGTGCCGTTTCACTCTGCGCCTCGAGCAACCAGGGCGATTCCTCCGCCAACAGATCCTTCAGTTCCTGATTCTTCAGCAAGTTACTTACCCACGTATCCTTGTCGCCCCCCATCATCTTCCATGCATCCATTGCCTGACGAATACAAGGCTGCTGCTCCACGAGGTAAGACGCCATGGCATTGGCATAATACGCCGTTGCCCACGAAATGGCATTATCCGACTCCGGGTTGCTCACCGAAGGCAACGCCTGAATGGCATACCAAGCCGGGTTAGAAGAAAACTCTACCGTCAGCTTGCGCGAAGTAGCCGTTTGGCTACCCTTGTTAAACAAATCCGCCAAACTATATTCCTGTTCCTTGCCTGGCAGCACCGTAATGGGCAACGCCTCGGTCACATACTCCTTATTGGGAAGCACCGGAATCACATGCTGTTCACCGTCGCTAAAATTCTCACTCTCGGCCACCAGGCGACAGCCCAGCAAGTCATACCGATCCGTTGCCGTGAAGGCGAACTGCACCGCCACACTCTGCTTGGCTTCCGTGGCAAATAGCTGCTTCTGCGTAGCAACCACCTCATTCGTCAACGGGTTGAACCAAGTCAGCGTCACCACACCCGCCAGTGCACGCTCCGTACGGTTGTCCACCGTAGCCGCCAACACCGTATGGTCACCTACCCGCACAAAACGCGGTAAGTTAGGCGTCAGCATAAAATCCTTGCTGGTAACCACCTCTTCGTCCAGCTCCGCCAGCAACATATCCTTGGTGTGCGCATACCCCCTGAAGTTCCAGGTCGTGAGACTCTCGGGCATGGTAAAGCTAAACACAACCTCCCCTTTCTCGTTGGTCAGTAACTGCGGATAGAAGAAAGCCGTTTCCGCGAAATTTGTACGCACCTGTCCGGAACCAACCGTTTGCACATTGCCATCAGTTTTCGATTGAGCCTCATCACTAACCCCATACCCCACAACAACTACCTCCTCAAGAAGTTCCTCCGAGTTCTTGGTCATAATCCCTGCCGCTTTGCTCGCCATGCCACGTATCATAATGGGCGACCTTTCTTCAAAACTATAAAAGATCCGATCCCCATCGGCTACTCCATATAACGAGTCGAAAATCAATTCAGGAACCTTGATGGCCCGCTGCGGAAAACTGAACGAACCGAAAACCCCTTGCATATAAGGAGAATACCACTGCACAGTAGGGATCAAACGATTATAATAAAGATTCCACTCCTGCTCATTGTCCCATATTTTATCGAGTGACGCATCATACATGGTTGCCAGCATCTCCGCATGCGCGGGCTTACCCTGAGGCGTAGTCAGCGTGAGCCTCCATTCCTCCTTCTTACCCGGTTGCAACTTATCTCTGAACACCTGCCATTTTGCTTTTAGCCATTTCTCCGGTTGCTTCTTCGTCAGCCTCACACTCTGCTGATACACCTGCCCGTTCTTCACGAAGCAGAACTGCACATTCACCCCGTCACCGTATTTCTCCAGATACGGAAGGCGGAACGTCTGTACAGAGTCCGACCAATGCAACACCCGGTTTTCGGGCTTTTGATCACCGTAAAGCACATCCATCAGTACATACGCATCAGCATGCGAAGTACCTACCACAAACACAGCCGGGTGCGTGGCATCAAACTCCGTATTCACCGGATGATACCATAAATCAGTTGTTTCAGCCGGACGCGTGTCACGGAGCGAAAACAGCACCACCTTCGTTGAGAAAGTCACCTCCCTGCCCTTTGCGTCGCGCGCCTGCAATACCAACTTGTAAACCCCCGACGGCAAAGTCTGCCAATCAGCCAAGAACATCTTTTCATTGGCAACAAACGATCCCTGCGCCACAGCGACAGAGTCCACCCGATCCGCCTTCACATCCGTGTAGCGCAGCAACCGGTACACCCCGTTCACCGCCACCTGCTTATCCGAAAGATTGCGAGCCTCAAACGTAGTCCAAATAGAATCGTCGCGACACACCGCATCTTTGAGAGTCGTACTTAAAACCAGCGACCGCTCACCCGCACGAATATCAAACGTTTCCGTTTGCGTTTCGCCCGCATCACTAGTCACCGCCGCCTCCACGGCATACCTGTAATAACGCCCCTGAGGCATATCCTCCTTGCCGGGCGTTAACTTCACGGGCACTACAAAACTGCCGTCTGCCGCCGTTTCCGTTTCACCGCTCCCGATAACCTCCGATTGCATACGCCCCATGCGCCACCAACCACCGGCCTGGCGAGTCACCGTGTAACGAACCTTCGCCTTCATCAGCGGCACCGCACTATACGTACGAACAGTGCCCCTCACCCCGACCGAATCATTGAGCTGAAACTCATCCTTCACCTCATCAAATGCCACAAAGAACGTAGGTCGTTTGTACTCCTCCACCCTGAAACGACACTCCGTATTGTCAACAGACAGCCTGTACATGCCGTTCAATCCCGATGCCGGTAACACAAACTCCAGATGAAAAGAACCAAATTCATTCGTAGGTAACCTGCGTGTATCTATTCTTTGCCCGTTGGCACCAAACAGCCTCACCTCATACGTCTTGTCGGCCACCACCCGGCTGCTGTCCTCCATCTGCTCATACGCCACCCCCTTTACATACACCGTTTGCCCCGGCCGGTAAATGGTTCGATCCGTAAACAATTGCACCACCTCCTTGTATCGGGCCACTTCCTGATAATAATATCCCGCTTGCCAATGCTGATAAGGCATGGACTCATCGCCCGCAGCACTCACCCTAAAAAAGCGGAACGTAGCATCCCAAGGAAACACCACCTTGCCCTGCTCATCCGTAGTCAAAGCCTTTGCCAACTTCGTATCTTCCTTTTCCTGATTGTACAGCAACACCTGCGCACCCGCTACCGGATGCCCGCTTTGCACATCGACCACCACCACTTCGCAATCCTTACCCGGCAGCCGGCGCGACAACGTCTTCAGCTTACTCACATAAACCAGTGAAGACCGATCCTGCGCCCCCGACCCATGCGATGCCGTGATCAAGTACACCCCTTCGGCAGGCATCTTCACCCGCAAAGTCGTGTCTGCCTCCACGTAATCCGCAGTGCGCTTCAACACCAAGTCCTTAGTCAACACCCGGGTACCGTGCCTCTTGATAAAATCCGCATCCAAACGCTCCTTCAGTAACGCAGATGTAGCCGGAACATTCAGCTTGTAAAACTGCAACCGGAAACCGTCCACATTGCGGTGATTCACCTTTACCGACACCTCCGCCCCCGGGTACACCACCTCGTTCAGGCTGAAAGACAACGAAGACGCCAGAATCTCTTGGCGCACCTCCTTCAGTGCATTGATCCGATTGTATTTGGGATAACGAGCGATGCCCTCGTTGCACAACGCCAACGCCTTCACCCTTTGATTCATGCTCCGTGCTCGGTTGGCCTGCTGCAAATAAATCTCCGCTGCCATGGCACTCTTGCCGTACTGCTGTAACAACCCGTTAAGCGCCAGCATATATGCATCCTTCTCAAAGCCCTCCGTTGTTTTTTGCTCCTCGTCAATGCCCCCATTCACTTCCGTGTAATGCCAGCTCAGGCTGTCGAGCGTCGCCAGCACCACCCCGTCTATATTCTTTTGCGCTTTGTACGCCTTTATCAGGTTGGCATACAGCTGCCTTATCTTCGGTCGAAAAAACTCCCCATGGAGCTGACCATCCACCTGCTTCATCACCTGCACATTACACATCACCAGCAGATGGTACAAGTTATGCCCATACAGCGCACTGGTACTACCCGGTTCCACAAACGGCACATAGCTGCGTGCCGATGTAGCCAGCAAGAGCGCCGAGTCGCGTAGCGCTTGCTCCACGTGTCTGCTCACCTTCTCTTTAAAGAGGTTGGCCCCCCACTCGTCCATATCATCGGGCACTACCCCCGGTTCCGTTTCCGTTCGTTGATTGATGTTCCAACTCTTGGCGGACACATACCGGTTGTAAGCCTGAGCCATCAGCGTGTGCAGCACGGCTCTGTCTGTTGGCTTCTGGGCGCGCAGTGTCCATTGCTCCAGCTCGGCGATACACACCCGGACGCTATCGGGTGCCTTTCGTTGCAGGTAATTCATTCGCCACACAAACGCCTTGAGCATCTGTGGAGAATTCTTCTCGGCTTCCGCCTTAGTGAAAATACTTTTTGAAATGGACAGTGCTGTTTGCGGTAAGCTTTTCTGCTCTGCCGTTTTCAGGTTCTTCCAATAGGTGTTATACGTTTGTGCGCCAGCCGGTATCAGCGTAACGCAAGCCAGTAACAGGGTGAGAATCAATGCATTCTTTTTCATACTTGTGGGTTTAAGTCTGAGTTGAATGGCAAAGTAAAGAAAATATTTGTGATTTTTGTATGGGTTGAGGGGAATTATATAAAATAAAAATTATCTTTGTTGCGATATAACCAATTGATAATTATTTAAATTAATCCTATGAAGAAAACACGGCTCGTCCTTGTGGGAGCATTGGCATGCTTTCTCTTCTTTTCTTGTGTGAATGAAATTAGTGATAACAACGACAAAAGTAGTAAAACTGTAATTAAGATTACATCGAGTATTACAGATCCTCAAACTAGAGTAAAAGATAACAGTTTTGAGACTAATGATTCAATTGGTCTTTTCGTATTAACCCAACCCAACAAACTCTCAGAAGAAAGATGTGTCAACAATGCTTGTTTTACTTATTCGCTTAATTCTGTATTTATATCCGAAAAAGATTTATTTTATCCTGATGGCAATTACAAATGTGATTTTATAAGTTATTATCCTTATCAAAAGTCTGGGATTAAGGCTGGACAAACAGAACTAATTGTATCAATCAATAAAAATCAAACAAGTATAAAAAGTTTCGCATCTTCAGATTTCTTAGTTGCACGACAGAATGGAATTTTAGCAAGTAAAGAGCCCGTTAGCCTTAGTTACAAACATCGTTTTTGTAAAATCAAGCTTAAATTAAAAATGAATGGAATAAAGATAGATTCACTACTAGTTACACCTCCCATTGTCTACTTAAATAAAATCAAGACAAAATGTACATACAATTTGCAAACTGATAGTCTATATTCAGCATCGTCACCTCAAAAAATCACTCCTTACGGAGAATGGATTATTTCTGGAGAATATCTTATAGGAAAAGAAGTAATTATTATACCACAAACTATACTTAGTGGCACTAATAGTGTCAGTGTCAAATTAGGTTCAAACATCTTTAGTGGTTCAATCCCAGACACAAAACTTATATCTGGAAAGTCAGAAGAACTTATAATTACATGTAACCAATCAAACAACACATTGACTGCTAGTTTTAATCATTCTATTGATTCATGGGAAGACAATAGCAACATACAAGTACCAACAAATGAAATCACTAATTTGATTGATCTTTCTGCTCTTTCCTTTGAAGAATCCTCCATTTATAAGATCTATGTTAACGGATTACAAATAGGAGAATTGTGTAAAGAATATCTCTTATCAGACAACATTAATGCTCAAGCAATAGTATATTATCCAGTTTCTGATAATGTAGTAAATCTAGCTAAAGGAACAGCACTTAGAATTATAAATAGAACAGAAGAAATACACGGGGGAAGTGTACAATGGAATTTGTTGAGTAATACACTAAATTACACAGCAGGAAATCTTGCTGATTCAGATGAATTTTATATTGATGTAAACAACCAATTATCAACATATGGTGCATCAAATTATCCCAATATAGAAATAAAGGCAGATATATTGACCGACATTCGCGAAGATGAAAGTATTACTTACCCAATTATAAAGATCGGAACGCAGTATTGGCAAAGAGGAAATATGAAGGCCACTTATTACATTAGCGGTGAACCCATTACTCTTAAAACAGACTTTTCCACCGAAAGTGCTGGCTATGGAAAACCGACTACAAGCTATTGTTTTTACAATCAGAAAGCCGTTACAAGCGGGAAAATAGCACCAATTGGATGGTCTATTCCGACATCTCAAGATTGGCAAAATCTTATTACATATATTCAGAATGATGCATCCGTACTTAAAGGCGGTACATCATGGATTGAATCTGAATATCCAGTAAGCAATTTAACTGGTTTCTATGCTGTGGGTGCAGGGTATTTTGACGTTACTTATACTTCCAGAAAAGAACAAATTAGATATTGGATGGCAGGAAACACACAGACCAGCATTGCCGATAAGGTTGTTTGCCTACAATACTCTTCAAATAAAATAACGGAAGAATTTCATAAAACTACAAATGGCCTCTCGCTACGAATGATTAGGAAATAAAGAAAAAAGGAGTCGGGCTTGTCGCCTGACTCCTTTTTCTTTGCTCAGCAAATGTCGGGGTGAGAAGATTCGAACTTCCGACCACACGCCCCCCAGACGCGTACTCTAACCGGGCTGAGCTACACCCCGAATTCGGAGCACAAAGTTACAACTTCATTTTTAAAGTCCAAACTTTGGGCGCTCTTTTTTTTAGCTTTTGGCGTTTTTCAGGTTCTCATCAAGAGCCCATGCACTCTCTGTAGAAGTCGAGCATCTCGAATATTTCGTCCTTAGTGGCTGATTGATTGATACTTACGTCGCCTACCTCTTTCAACAGGGTGAAATTAATGATGCCCGAAGAATTTTTCTTATCGTGCAGCATGTATTCGTATAACCGGTCGTAGGTTTTACAATCAATAAAGAACGTTCCGTAGTTTTCTTTAATGAACTGAATGGTTTGACGCATCTTATCAGTAGGGAATCCGGCTTTGACGTTCGACAGGTAGAGCTCGCACACCACTCCCCAAGCCACGGCATAGCCGTGTAGCACATGGCGGTTTTCTGCCAATGCCAGACTCTCAAAGGCGTGACCTACCGTATGCCCCAGGTTAAGGGCCTTGCGGATACCGTGCTCAAACGGATCTTGCTGCACAATGTCTTCCTTCACTTGCACAGACCGACCTACCAGCTGTTTCAGTTCGCTGTAGTCAATGTGATCAGTGTTGAAGGTAAGCAGCTCGCTCCAATGGGCAGGGGTACTTATTAATCCGTGTTTCAGCATTTCAGCATAACCCGACAGGAAGTTGTAGCGGTCAAGGCTGCGCAGGAATTCGGTTTCAATCAGTACGCTGGAAGCAGGAAAGAAGGAACCTATTTCATTCTTCAATCCGTTGAAGTTAATTCCGGTCTTCCCTCCTACCGAGGCATCGACCATAGCCAACAAGGTAGTGGGAATATTTATATAGGCTATGCCTCGCTTGAATGTAGCTGCCGCGAAGCCGCCCAGATCGGTCACCATGCCTCCGCCTACATTGATCAGCAGGGAATGACGACTGGCTCCTTTTTCACTCAGTGCCTGCCACACGCTGGCAAGTGTATCGAGGGTTTTATGGGTATCTTCGGCACCAATAACTATTTCAACAGCATTTTTTAGCGGACTTAGTTCACGAAGTGCGGGCATGCACAAGGAGGTGGTATGCTCGTCGGTTAACACAAACAGCTTGTCGTGCGGACACTTTTCAATGGCTTGCTCCAGACTGTGTTCCAGACTTTCGCACAGAATGACATCTTGTTTACTCATATTGCAAAAGGGTTTCTTTACGATGCAAAGATAGGACTTCCGCACACAACTGAAAGCGCAGAACTTAAAAAAGTGAAATCAAGGGGCACTTAACGGGTGGTTTCACCATGTGTTTAGGCAAAATTGGTATCTTTGTACGAAACTATATAATGTGATTTGTATTATGAAAGCCATGTTGCCTTTATTTTGTCGTCCGTTGGGCTACGTAATTTTACTTGTGTCGTTGTTTTTACCCTTTATGATGGTGATGCAGGGCGCTATTACGGATAGTAATTTGTTGTTTTACAAAGAATGCATCAAACTGCTGATGATGGTGGGTGCATTGATGATTTTAATGGCGCTGACCAAAAATGAATCGGAAGAGACAGAAGCCATACGGATAAAAGCTATGCGCAACGCTGTTTTTATCACCATAGCGGTTATCTTCGGAACCATGTTGTATCGTGTCTCTAAAGGCGATTTGGTTACGGTCGATACGTCTTCTTTTCTTTCGTTTTTAATTATTCATGTGATTTGTTTGGAGTTTGGTCTTAAAAAAGCGGCTGTTGATCGATTTTTCAAAAGATAAGTTGCATTTTGATTAAACCTTTTGGGCTGTAGCTTGTCAAAAAGGCATTGTTATCACTCAATGCAACACTAATGAAAAAAATTCTGATTGGGATAACCATGCTTTTTGTTGGCTTGTTATCCGTCTATGCGCAAAACAAAAACATTACAGTATCGGGAATTGTCGTAGAGGCCGAAACAAAGGAACCGATCTTGCAGGCTACTGTAAGATTGCTCTCTTTACCCGACAGTACGTACGTTGCCGGTGCGGCTACGCTGACAAAGGGTACTTTTACGCTTCCTAAGGTGAGCGCGGGCAAATATGTATTGTCCGTTTCTTACATCGGGTTCAAAACCCGAAACGTTCCCGTACAGTTATCTTCGGCCAACACAAGCAAAAACGTGGGTACGGTGGCGTTGAAAACCGATGCTATATTATTAAAAGAGGCTGTAGTCACAGCCGAAGCTCCTCAGGTAACAGTAGCGGAAGACACGTTGGTCTATAATTCGTCTGCTTACAGGGTGCCGCAAGGAGCCATGTTGGAGGAGTTGGTTAAGAAATTGCCCGGCGCACAGATAGCCGATGATGGTTCTATCACCATCAACGGCAAGACAATTAAAAAGATCATGGTGAACGGCAAGGAGTTCTTTTCGCAGGACACGAAAGTGGCCATGAAGAATCTGCCCGTTGAAATGATTGAGAAGGTGAAGTCGTATGATAAGAAGTCCGACTTGGCACGTATCACTGGTATTGAAGATGGTGAGGAGGAAACGGTTCTCGACTTGTCGGTCAAAAAAGGCATGAATCAGGGTTGGTTCGGTAACATGGACCTGGGCTATGGTAGCGAAGAAAGGTACATCGGCAAGGCTATGTTGAACCGTTTTGCCGACGGTGACCAGTTTAGCGTCGTGGCCAATGCCAACAACATCAACGACCAGGGATTTCCGGGCGGCGGTGGCTTCCGCATGGGCGGAGGATCAAACAACGGGGTGAATGCACTCAAGACTACGGGTCTTAACTTTGCGACAGAATCGAGTAAACTAGAACTTGGTGGCGACGTGACTTATAGTTATTCGGACAAAGACATTCAGACAAAGAGTTTGTCGGAGAGCTTCTTACAAAACACTTCTTCTTTTTCCAAAAGCCTGAGGTCGCAAATTAATAAATCGGAAACGGTCAACGCTGATTTTCGTTTGGAATGGAAACCGGATAGCATGACGAATATCATTTTCCGCCCGTCGATGTCGTACTCTTCCGGCGACAACTTTTCGAACTCTCTTTCTCTAACTTCCGACGCCGATAATCTGGCTCAGTATATGCTGTCTGATCATTTATTTCAGGATGACTTAGACGATGTGAATCTGGTTAACTACAACATGCGCAAAACATCAAATCTGACCAAAGGATTCTCTACCGATGGCAATTTGCAGATTAACCGCAAGCTGAATAGCAAAGGGAGAAATATTACCTTAAGGCTTACTTACGGATACAACGATGACGACTCCGACCAGTATGCTGAATCGAAGGTACGCTATTTTAAAAAAGATTCCACTTCACTCACCAATCAGTATATTGAAAATGTAGGTAGCGGCTACAATTACCGGATTCAAACAACGTATAGTGAGCCGGTCTTCACAAACCGTTTTTTGCAGTTCAGCTATAGCTATCAGCATAGGTACCAGAAGACGGATAAAGATACGTATAATTATGATGAAGAGAACCCGGATGATTATATGAATAATAGGCTGGACTCGCTAAGTAAGTTTTATGAAAATAAGTACAATACGCACGAGTTCAACGTGTCGTTAAGAACGATCAGGGAGAAGTATCAATACAACATTGGGTTCAGCGTTCAACCGCAGCAATCGACAACCAGTTATGAGCAAGGAACCATCAAAGTAGATACCACACGCAACGTGGTGAATTTCTCTCCTACTTTTGACTATCGTTACCGTTTCAACAAACAGAGTATGTTACGAATCAATTACCGGGGACGTACTTCGCAACCCAGTATGACTGATTTGTTACCTATAACCGACACGTCGGATCCGTTGAATATCAGCAAGGGTAATCCTTCACTGAAGCCCTCGTACACCAATAGTTTCATGTTGTTTTATAATACTTTCTTGCCTGAGAAGCAACAGAGTATGATGGCTCGACTGACATTCTCGAATACCATAAACAGTGTAAGCAACACGGTGACTTATGATGAAGAAACAGGCGCACGCATTACGCAGCCTAAAAATATTAACGGCAACTGGTCGGCCAGCGGAGGTTTTGTTTTTAACACGCCGCTGAAAAACAAAAAGTTCACCGTCTCTACTTTCTCTGACGGATCGTATAATAATATGGTTGGATTTACAAGTTTGTCGGGACAAACTGATTCGCAGAAGAACACAACACGTAGCCTGAACTTATCGGAAAGACTCAATGGTACATTCCGAAACGATTGGTTTGAGTTTGGTTTGAATGGAGGTATCCGTTACAATGTGTCCAAGAGTACATTGCAGCCTCAAAGCGACAAAGAAACGTTTGATTATTCGTTTGGAGCCAGCAGCAATGTAACACTGCCATGGGATGTAACTGTGTCTACAGATGCTTCTTATAGCATGAAACGAGGATATAGTGAAGGACTCGACAGAAACGAACTGATTTGGAATGCACAAATTGCCAAAAACTTCCTCAAAAAGAAACAGGCTACCATCAGTTTGCAGATTTATGACATCCTGAAAGAGCAGAGCAATTTATCAAGAAGCATCTCTGCCAGCATGAGACAGGATACTGAATACAATGCTATAAACAGTTATTTTATGGTGCATTTTGTGTACCGACTGAATGCGTTTGGCAAAGGAAACTCCAGAGGAGGATTTGACGGGCCTCGCCCGGGCGGACGCGGCGGTCGTGGTGGCTTCGGAGGAGGTCGTCCGTTTTAAAAACGAACAAACCAGTTAATTCAATAGATGAACGCCTACGGGCGTTTATTAAGTTCCAACACAGTTTGCCCGTGTTGGAACTTTTTTTATCATGACTGCTTATTGTTTTATTCGTATTGTTTTTTGTATATTTGTTTGAAGAACATAAATCATACGTATTCCATCATGGCCGACTTGAATTTATTTGCCGGAGAAATAGCCGGAGTGATCTTTAAACTGATCTACTTCGGAGCAATTATCGGAACCATCACTGTGGTGATTCTGGATAATAGAAATCCTGTGAAAACAATGGCCTGGATACTGATTCTGATGTTCTTGCCTCTTGTGGGACTTGTCTTTTATTTCTTCTTTGGCAGAAGCACTCGCCGAGAACGCATCATCAGTAAAAAGACTTATAACCGTTTAATGAAGAAGCCTATTGCCGAATACCTGGCGCAAGAGAATTCTTCATATCCGCAAATGTATGCTCGACTCATTGAGCTTTTCAAAGAGACTAATCAGGCGCTTCCCTTTGAAGGCAATCGAATGGAAATATTTACCGAAGGCTATGCTAAGTTGCAGGCATTGATACAGCAGCTCTATCGGGCTAAGCACCACATACACATGGAATATTACATCATTGAAGATGATGCGGTAGGCCGCTTAATTCGCGATGTGCTCATTGATAAAGCACGCGAGGGAGTTGAGGTGAGAGTGGTATATGATGATGTGGGGTGCTGGCATGTGCCGGGTAGCTTTTTCGAAGAGATGAAGAATGCAGGCATTGAGGTTCGGGCCTTTCTTAAAGTTCGTTTCCCTCTGTTTACAAGCAAAGTAAACTATAGGAATCACAGAAAGATAGTGGTGATTGACGGCCGAATAGGTTTTGTGGGTGGAATGAATCTTGCTGAAAGGTATCTGAGAGGATTTGCTTGGGGAGAATGGCGTGATACGCACATCATGATAGAAGGTAAGGCCGTGCATGGTTTGCAAACAGCTTTTCTGCTCGACTGGTATTTTGTAGACAGTACCTTAATCACTTCTTCACGTTATTTCCCACGTATCGAGTCTTGTGGAGACTCCATGGCACAGATTGTAACCAGTGACCCCATCGGTCCCTGGAAAGAAATTATGCAAGGGCTTGTGATGGCTATATCGCAAGCTCAGAAATACTTTTATATACAGACTCCGTATTTTTTGCCTACAGAACCCATTTTGGCTGCCTTGCAAACAGCGGCATTGTCGGGCGTGGATGTACGTTTAATGTTACCTGCTCAGGCCGATAACCGAATTACGCATCTGGGGTCATTCTCTTATTTGAAAGATGTGATGAGCGCGGGAGTCAAGGTTTATTTTTACAGAAGAGGGTTCCTACATTCCAAATTAATGGTTGCCGATGATTATCTCGCAACGGTAGGATCTACCAATGTCGATTTTCGTAGTTTTGAGCACAACTTTGAAGTGAATGCTTTTGTGTACGACACACAAACGGCATTGGCCATGAAGGAGGTTTTCCTCAATGACCAGCGCAAATGCAGTCAGGTGTTTCTGAAAAACTGGATCAAACGTCCACTAAAACAGCGGGCTGCCGAATCAGTCGTCCGACTTCTCGCTCCGTTGCTCTGAAGAGAAAAAGGAAAAATTCACACTTCCGTAAACTCTCTTTTCAATGAAATGTGGATGGTCTTCAAAATGGCTGGTCTTTCCATGCTCTAAAACAAACAGGCCGTCTTCCTTTAGGAGGTTATTCTGAAAAATAAGATCCGGCAAGGTTTCCAATTCACGCAAGTCATAAGGAGGATCGGCAAAGATAAAGTCGAACTGTTCTTTGCTTTTACTCACAAACTTAAATACGTCTCCCCGGATAGGTATGCATCTGTCCGTTTTGACTTCCTGCATCACCTTACAAATAAAGCTATAATGTGCACTTTCTTTTTCGATCGAGATGACTTTGTCACATCCTCTGGATACAAGCTCCAGACTGATACTTCCGGTACCTGCAAAAAGATCGAGTGCGGTTACACCATCCTCGAAATCAATATAATTACTTAATACGTTAAACAGGTTTTCTTTTGCAAAATCAGTCGTAGGCCTTGCTTTGAATGTATGTGGAACGTCAAATCTTCTTCTTTTGTAAATGCCGCTTATAACTCGCATGATATGAGTGTTTGAATGTCTGTGAATGTACTTTGGGGAATAATAAAGACATGAGTTAAAAAACGTCTGAGCTCAAGCGCAAAACGTTCTTTATCTCTGATAGTTCCGGTCAGATGGAGTTCGTCTCTTTCCTGACTGAAATTAAGCTGTTGCCAAATGTGCAACAAATAATAAATAAGGTCTTCGGACTGCTTGTAATCGAAAGAATTAGCAAGCAAGAGCTGTCCTCGTTCAAAGCAATAGATATCCACACTCTGCTGACGAACGGTTGCATACATCTTTTTGCTGTTACCCAACTTACTCTTGGCAGAAAAATATTCTGTCATCGGAGAGGTCTGCGAATAGAATTTACCCTCGGGGAACTGCTCTGTCAGAAACAGGTGTGCGCTTTTATCCATACCGAAGATGATTACAATATTGTTTTTCTTCAATACGTTATAAAGAACCACTTCGTTTTCTTTGGGGGTGTGGTTATGATAGAAAAAGGCTTCAGCCTGTTCGTCTTCAAAAAGTTCGAGCGGAACGGTCGTGAATCTTTTACTTGTTATAATTAGGTTAACCCGTTTATAGGCATGCTTCAGCAATTCCGACTCCTGAAAGACTCTTTTCAAATTGGCTGTTAGTGAAAGCGATGTTTCAATAGACCATTCTGATAAAAAAGATTCTCCTTCCTGAAGCGGATTATATACAGAAAAAGAAAATCCATCCGTACTAAGACGGATGGATAGTGTGTACTGTTCTGTATTAGTGAAATCTATATTTTCAATTGCACCTTCGGGCATGATAATACGATTATTTATTCCCAGTTTCCTGCGTTGTTATTTGGCGTTTCAAGTGAACCGACCATTAAACCCGGATATTTATTCAACTTAATTTGAAGGTCTTTCATGTTAGCAACTTCTTGCTGGTCAAGACCATTCAAATATACATCATACGGAGTTTTTACTTCTAACAAGTAGATAGGAGCTCCAGATTTTGTGGTACTGTTCTTTGTAGCCATCTCAAACTGAGCGCCATTTCCGAAAGGTACATATCTCAATGAATCAGCATCGAAACCTTTTGGGAAGATGGTATCCATGATAGCAACCCACATGGTGTCACGTTTGAAGTTTTCAAGACCGGCAGCCTTAGCTTCCGCCCAGTTTCCGGTTTTTCTGGCTTTGTTAACAATAGCCATAGCTTTTCTTTCGTTTAACCCTTCTTCCAATTGCTTGTCATTCAAAACTCCTTCTTTCATGATGAAAGGAATTTTCTGTGTTTTAACAAACTCAATCAAAGTGTCAAAGCTGGCAGTATACTTGCCTTCATTGCGCATACGATACTCCTGTTGTGCTTTACGGATATCCATAAGGCGCGCAATAACCTTTTTTTCTCTAAACTTTTGTTCTTGCTCAAATTCAATAGGACCCATGATGCTGGCATAGCAAATATATACTAATGCGCAAACGCAAAGGCCTAATAAGATATTAATTACAGCTTTCATGATAAATATGTTTTTTTTAGTTTATATTCGTAGCGCAAAAATAAAATAAATAAATCTAATTAGCCATAGTTAAGGAGACTTTTTTCTTATAACGAAATGATAAATAACTATTTAGAAAGACAAATTAAGGAAAATTTCCCTTATGAACTGACTTTTGAGCAGAATAAAACAGTTGAATTATTATCCGTTTTTTTATTATCGGGTAAAAAGGACACCGTTTTTGTGCTCAGAGGTTTTGCCGGTACAGGTAAAACATCACTGATAGGAGCTTTGGTAAAAGCGATGACTGCCTTGCAGCAAAAAGTAGTTTTGCTGGCTCCTACCGGGAGAGCCGCAAAGGTATTTTCTGGGTATGCCGGACATCCGGCCTATACCATACATAAAAAAATATATCGTCAGCAATCTTTCTCAAATGAAGTATCGAACTTTGTCGTCAACGATAATTTGAATACACAAACGTTGTTCATTGTCGATGAGTCTTCTATGATAGCCAATGAAGGGCTCTCGGGCTCGATGTTTGGCACGGGGCGTTTACTCGATGACTTGATTCAATTTGTTTATTCAGGCGTGCAATGCAGCTTATTGTTAATGGGAGACACCGCACAGTTGCCTCCAATAGGTGAGAATGAGGCTCCTGCCCTTATTTCTGACGTACTGAAAGGGTATGGTCTGGAGGTTAATGAGGCTGATTTGACTCAAGTGGTCAGACAGGAGATGAACTCGGGAATCTTATTTAATGCTACCCGACTCCGTCAGTATATTACCGACGAAGGTCCTTTGTCTTTACCTAAAATCAGAGTAACGGGCTTTGCAGACATACAGGCTGTTCCCGGGGATGAGCTGATTGACAAGATAACCGTATGTTATAGCAACGACGGTATGGGTGAAACTATAGTTATTTGCCGTTCGAACAAGAGGGCTAACATTTATAATAAAGGAATTAGGAATACCATATTATATAGAGAGGATGAACTCAACTCCGGCGATTATTTAATGGTAGCCCGCAATAATTATTTCTGGACGGAGAAGTATAAAGAAATGGACTTTATAGCAAATGGGGAAATTGTTTGTGTTCGAAGGGTTCGACGAACGCGTGAACTATATGGTTTCCGCTTTGCCGATGTGGTTCTGTCTTTACCCGACCGCGATGATTTTGAAATGGAAGCCAGTGTCTTGCTTGACACACTACATGCCGACGCACCTGCTTTGCCAAAGGCCGACAATGATAGATTGTTCTATGCAGTTTTGGAAGATTATGCGGAGATTAGCATGAAGCGTGAAAGGATGAAAAAAATGAAGCAGGATCCTCATTACAATGCTTTGCAAGTGAAATATGCGTATGCGGTTACTTGTCATAAAGCACAAGGTGGGCAATGGAAAAATGTGTTCCTAGATCAGGGCTATGTGAATGAGGAGCAATTAACGCCCGAATATTTCAAATGGCTTTATACGGCTTTCACACGAGCTACTCATACGTTGTATCTGGTAAATTACCCAAAGGAACAGACTGAATAGAGATAGCAATAAAAGACTTATAAGCCAATTATAAATAAGCATAGGGGACAAAATCATAAATGATGAATTTGTCCCCTATGTTACACAAGCCTAAATAACTTCGGCTATTCAAATACCGAATATATTAAATGCCGGCTAGCTCTATCACTTTATCAACAGCTGCATGCAAACCGTCAACGTTCTTGCCTCCCGCCGTAGCGAAATGGGCTTGTCCGCCGCCACCGCCCTGAATAAGCTTCGCAGCATCTTTAACCAGCTTACCGGCATTGAGTCCGCCGGCTACCAGGTTGTCGCTGAGCATAACGGTAAGCAACGGCTTCTGAGCGTCAACAGTACCTGCAACAAAGAATAGGTTCTCTGTTATTTCACCACGCAGCTGGAAGGCTATATTCTTAATGGCTTCGGCTGGTATGGGCATGCGGGTTTTTATCACTTTGATGCCGTTAATCTCTTGGATGTTCTTCAGAAGGGTTTGCTTGATCTGAGCTTCTTTCTCTTTCATAAACTCATCGACTTGCTTCTTCAATCCGGCATTTTCGTCAATGTACTTTCTGATGGCATTAGCCAGATCGGGAGCATTGTTGAAAAGGGCTTTCAAATCGGTCAGCGTATCTTGAATGGTGTCAAGCATCTCTTCCACACGTGCACCGGTATAGGCCTCTATACGGCGTACACCTGCTGCTACTGAGCTTTCTGATACGATCTTCATCATGCCGATGTGACCGGTTGCCTTCACGTGTGTGCCTCCGCAGAACTCTACGGATTTGCCAAATTGAATGACGCGCACTTCATCACCGTATTTTTCACCGAAAAGGGCAATGGCGCCCAGCTCTTTGGCTTCGGCTATGGGGATGTTGCGGTATTCTGTTAACGGTATGTTCTGACGTATCTTGGCATTTACCAGGTGTTCTACTTCGCGAATTTCTTTATCGGTTACTTTCTGGAAGTGTGAGAAGTCAAAACGCAACGAATCCGGAGTGACCAAGGAGCCTTTTTGCTCTACGTGCTCGCCCAATACTTCACGCAATGCTTCATCGAGCAGGTGGGTTGCCGAGTGGTTGGCTGCACAGGCTGCACGCTTATCGGTATCAACACATGCCATCATGGGAGCATCTAGTTGCTCGGGCAGTTTTTTGGCAATGTGTACCGGCAGGTTGTTTTCTTTCTTGGTATCTATTATTTCAAGGGTTTCGAACTCACTTACTATCACACCGGTATCTCCTACCTGACCTCCGCTCTCTGCATAGAATGGGGTGTAGTCAAGCACCAACTGGTACAGGGTTTGGCTTTTTTGCTTTACCTGACGATAACGCAGAATGGATACTTCGTACTCGGTGTAATCATAACCAACAAATGTGGTGGTTCCTTCTTTGAGCACAATCCAGTCGCCCGTTTCAACGGCTGCTGCATTACGGGCTCTCTCTTTTTGCTTCTGCATTTCGGCATGGAACTCTTCAATATCCGGAGTCATTCCATTTTCTCTCAGAATGAGCTCGGTGAGGTCAAGCGGAAATCCAAACGTATCATATAGGGTAAACACGTCTTTACCATTGATCACGTTTTGACCTGCGGCCTTGGCATCGCTCATCGTTTTATCGAGCAAACGAATACCTGTTTCCAATGTACGAAGGAAGGATTCTTCTTCTTCTTTGATTACTTTCTCAATCAGTCCTTTTTGTGACACCAACTCGGGGTAGGCATCGCCCATGTTGCTGATAAGCACGGGTAAGAGCTTGTACATGAAGGCTTGCTTCTGATTGAGGAAGGTATATCCGTAACGCACCGCGCGTCTCAGAATGCGGCGGATTACGTATCCGGCTTTGGCATTCGAGGGCAGCTGTCCGTCTGTTATGGAGAATGAAATGGTACGGATGTGGTCGGCAATAACGCGCATGGCAATGTCGCTTTGCGCATCGGCTCCGTACTGGATTCCTGCCATTTGGGCTATTTCTTTAATAATGGGCTGGAAAACATCGGTATCATAGTTTGATGTTTTCTGTTGCAGAGCCATGCAAAGGCGTTCGAAACCCATACCGGTGTCTATCACTTTGGCAGGGAGCCCTTCCAGACTACCGTCGGCTTTGCGGTTGTATTGCATGAAAACAAGGTTCCATATTTCAATAACCTGCGGATGGCTTTGGTTAACAAGTGTCAGTCCACTAACTGCCTCACGCTCGGCATCACTTCGCAAGTCGATATGAATCTCCGAACAGGGACCGCAGGGACCGGTATCACCCATCTCCCAGAAGTTATCGTGCTTGTTTCCGTTGATAATTCTGTCGGCCGGCAGAAATTGTCCCCAGATAGCAGCGGCTTCGTTGTCGCGCTCCAGATTTTCCTGCGGATTGCCTTCGAATACGGTTGCATACAAACGATTAGGATCCAGCTTCAATACTTCAACCAAGTATTCCCAGGCCCACTCTATGGCATCTTTCTTGAAATAGTCTCCAAATGACCAGTTACCAAGCATCTCAAACATGGTGTGATGGTAGGTATCATGACCTACTTCTTCCAAGTCGTTATGCTTACCACTTACACGAAGACATTTCTGTGAATCGGCCACTCTCTTATACTTTGCCGGATGATTACCTAAAATAATATCTTTAAATTGGTTCATCCCCGCATTCGTAAACATGAGCGTAGGGTCATCTTTAATCACCATTGGAGCCGAAGGAACAATTTGATGTCCTTTCGATTCGAAAAAATTCTTGAATGATTCTCTAATCTCTTTTGCAGTTAACATACTATTTATTCGCTTATATTATTCAGATTCATCAATCGCCTCAAATATATTGATCTATGCAACTTGGAATCTTTGAGGTTAATATTCTAAAAAAAGATGTGCAAAGATAGCTCGTTTTATTATTTTTGCCCTATTATTACGTGAAATATTTTTGCCTGATGCGTAAAGTTTACTATATTTATAACCCACGGACACAGACGTATGACCGCATTTATCCCACCGTTCGTCAACGAGCTTTGAGTATAGCCCGCAGACTTTTTATTGGTATGGGACTGGGTGCGGGCGCTTTTATTCTTTTACTTATCATTTTTGGATCACCGTCTGAAAAGGAGCTTAGAATGGAGAACAGTCAGCTCACTGCGCAGTATCATGTGCTTTCAAAAAGATTGGATGAAGCGCTGGGGGTCATGCAGGATATTCAACAACGTGATGATAATCTTTACCGGGTTATTTTTCAGGCTGATCCTATTTCCGAGGTGATAAGGAAGGCGGGCTACGGTGGAACCAATCGCTATGAAGAGCTAATGGAAATGGCGAATGCTGAACTGGTGGTGAGTACAACAAAGAAAATGGACCTTCTGCGCAGACAGCTTTATGTGCAGTCACGCTCTTTTGATGATGTGGTTGCCATGTGCAAGAATCATGATGAGATGTTAAAGTGTATTCCTGCCATTCAACCGGTGGCTAACAAGAAACTGCGGCAGACGGCATCGGGATATGGGGTGCGCATTGATCCGATTTATGGTAGTGCTAAGTTTCACGGGGGAATGGATTTCTCGGCTCATCAGGGAACGGATGTGTACGCAACGGGCGACGGGGTAGTCGTTAAAATGGGCTGGGATGGTGCTTATGGTAATACAATTATTATTGATCACGGTTTCGGATACAAAACAGTGTATGCACACCTGAAAGATTTTAGGACGAAGCTCCGTAAGAAAGTGGTAAGAGGTGAAGTGATTGGGGGTGTGGGCAGCACAGGGAGAAGTACGGGGCCGCATTTGCACTATGAGGTGCATGTAAAAGGACAAAGAGTGAATCCGGTCAACTATTACTTCATGGATTTAAGTGCTGAAGATTATGACAAAATGATTCAAATAGCAGCGAATCATGGTAAAGTATTTGATTAAATTAATTAGTTAGCTTTTAATGAATATGGCTCTTAATACGAATAAAGAATTGAAATTATATTATTCAATTAGCGAGGTTGCAGAGATGTTTGATGTAAACGAGTCTTTACTACGTTTTTGGGAGAAGGAATTTCCTCAGATCAAACCGCGTAAAACGTCGGGTGGCACCCGGCAGTATAGGAAGGAGGATATTGAGACCATTAAGCTCATCTATCATTTGGTGAAAGAAAAAGGAATGACTTTACCCGGAGCGCGACAAAAGTTGAAAGACAATAAAGAAAATACAATCCGCAATTTTGAGATTGTGGAGCATTTAAAATCAATAAAGGAGGAACTGTTGGCCATGAAAAAGGAGCTCGACGAGATTTAAACAGCTGTTACCCGCTTATGATTCGACACGGGTAACTGCTTTAATCTGATTGATCTTACGAAGGTTATTGCATATCTTTTTCACATCGTCAACATCGTGAACGTACAATTGAATCTTTCCTTCAAAAATGCCATCGTTCGTTTCAATATTTAGTTTGCGGATGTTCACATTCAATTCACGTGAAATAACCTGAGTGATTTCGTTGAGCAAACCTACACTGTCAATTCCTTTAATGTAGATATAAACAAGAAAGGATAGTGCTTTGTGGGTATCCCACGTGGTAGCGATGATACGATTACCAAAGCTACTTTTTAGTTTAACAGCAACCGGACATTGTCTTTTGTGAATGGTAATTTTTTCATTTTCATCCATGTAACCCAATACATCATCACCCGGTATTGGCTGACAACAATCGGCTATTGCATAGTTCTTTTGAATACTATCATCTGTGAGTTTGAGTATCTGTTTAGGATTAATCTTTTCTTGACTGGCTTTCTCTTCTGGACGGTCTTTGTTCTCTTTGTTGGTACCAAAAGAAAACGTCAGATATTTCTTCCAGTTGCTGGCTTTCTCTTTTAATTCATTTCTATCCGTGTCTCCTAATATAACATTCTTACTGCCAATAGCCATGTACAGATCATCAGCAGTCTTCATATTGTGAAGCTTACAGAGTTTTTCTATATTTGACTCATCCGCCTGAAGCTCTTCTTCGAGCAAGAAGTCATGTAAGATACGTTCGCCTTCCTTTTGAAAGTTCTTTTGTTCTTTCTTCAGTATAGCTGCAATTTTAGCTCTTGCTTTGGCTGTTGTAGCAAACACTTCCCATGAAGGTTGTACCCGTTGAGATTTGGAAGTCAGGATTTCAACCTGGTCACCACTCTCTAATTTATGGCTAAGGGGAACCAGTTTGTGGTTTACTTTGGCACCAATGCAATGACTTCCTAAATCTGTGTGCAACGAAAAAGCAAAATCAAGCGCGGTTGAATTTTGAGGCATAGTTTTTATTTCACCTTTAGGGGTGAATACAAATATCTCAGAAGCAAAAAGATTTAGCTTAATGGTATCAAGAAAGTCGATGGCATCCGGTTGGGGGTCGTCTAGAATTTCTTTAATGGTACGCAACCATTTTTCAAGTTCTCCTTCATCTTCGCTGCCTCCTCCTTCTTTGTATTTCCAATGTGCGGCAAACCCTTGCTCGGCTACATCATTCATTCTTTCGCTACGTATCTGCACTTCAATCCATTGGCCGTTGTTTCCCATCAACGTAACATGAAGGGCCTGATAGCCATTGGCTTTGGGGTGGCTTACCCAATCGCGCAATCTGTCGGGATGCGGTTTGTATATCTTGGATATGGATACATATATGTCGAAACAGTCGTTCAATTCTTCTTCCTCATTTCGAGGATCAAAAATAATACGCACAGCGAGTAAATCAAAGATCTCTTCAAAAGGAACGTGCTTGGTTTGCATCTTGTTCCAGATGGAGTAAATGGACTTGACGCGTGCTATAATTCTATATTTAAGCCCCATTTTATCAAGTTGTACTCTGATAGGAGCGGTGAAAGATTGGAAGGCTTCTTCGCGTTCAGCGGCACTGGCTGCCAGCTTTTCTTCAATCTCCTGGTACTCTTCGGGGTGTTCGTATTTGAAACTCAGGTTTTCGAGCTCGGTCTTTATTCTGTTCAGGCCCAGCCTATTAGCCAAAGGGGCATAGATGTATAGTGTTTCTCCGGCTATTTTATATTGCTTATTGGGTAGCAAGGAACCGAGTGTTCTCATATTGTGCAAGCGGTCGGCTATTTTAATAAGAATCACCCGTATATCGTCAGACATGGTGAGAAGCAGTTTCTTGAAGTTCTCGGCTTGAGCCGATGCTTTATCACCAAAAATGCCGCCCGATATTTTTGTCAGCCCGTCAACAATATGAGCAATCTTGGGACCGAATATGTTTTCAATATCTTCAACCGTGTAATCGGTATCTTCAACCACATCATGCAGCAGTGCAGAACAGATTGATGTGGAACCTAAGCCAATTTCATTGCATACAATCTTTGCAACAGCTAACGGGTGCATAATGTAGGGCTCTCCTGATTGACGTTTTACTCCTTTATGCGCCTGATTAGCAAAATTGAATGCTTTGGTGATTACTTCAACACGCTTACGATGCTTAGTCGCCAAATAGTCATTCAGAAGTTCCTGAAATGATTGGTCAATCATCTCTTCATCAGACATCTCGTTATATATCACATTCTCCATCATGCACTTTTTTGTTCGTTGGTTTGCAAAAATAATCAAAAATCAAGAGCATACAAGCACTGTGCACCCTTTTCTTATCATATTGTAAATACAACAATATTTCCGCATATTAGGTTGATTCTACTTTCAATCTAATATGCGGAAATATAAAACTTTTTTTTTCAAAAATACGATCCGACTGCCTCTTATTTATATATTTTCAAACGCTTTCCTGCAGTAATCCTATTATTTCGAATGTTATTCCATTTCCTGAGATCACTGATACGCACATTGTATCTCTCGGCAATAGTAGATAAAGTCTCTCCACTTCTTATTTTATGATACGTAGCTGTACCTCGGGGAGTTGATTTACGTACAGTAGCAGGTTCGTTTTTTACCTCGACGATCTTTCTGTCGCTGAAAAGTTCTTCAGCACGATGTTTGTAAATAGTGTCCTGGCTATCAATGAACGTGCTGACCTGATTGTAGGGCAATCTGAGGGTATATGGCTTTATGTTGCCGGGAATAATATTCTTTCTGTATTGTGGATTTAAGCTTTTAATCTGCTCCATACTGATACCGCAGATATCGGCAATCTGCTCAAAGTGCAATGCTTTCGTTACCTGCACGGTATCTGTATTAGCAGGAATATCTGTCTCCATAGGGCAGATATTATGATCGCAATAATACGTCATTAAATAATTAGCGGCAATGAAAGCAGGAACATAGCCTCTGGTCTCTTTCGGCAACAAATTATAAATGCTCCAATAATCATTCTTGCCCCCTGAGCGACGTATAGCCTTATTGATATTTCCCGGTCCGCAATTATAGGCTGCAATCACTAAATTCCAATCTTGGTATATCTCATACAAGTCTTTTAAGTATCTGGCTGCTGCCCATGTTGCTTTGATAGGATCCCTTCTTTCATCAACGAGGCTGTTAACCTCTAAACCGTATATTTTACCGGTGCCTATCATAAATTGCCATAATCCCGAAGCACCTGCACGTGACACTGCCGACGGGTTTAAAGCCGATTCGATAACGGGTAAATATTTGAGTTCCAAAGGCAGGTTATAAGCATCTAAAGCTTCTTCAAAGATAGGGATGTAAAAATTTGAAGCGCTGAGCATGAAGGATACTTGTTCGCGCAAACGTGAAGCATACATATCAATGAACTTCCTTACGACGTCATTGTAAGGCATTTCCATCACACTGGGAATCCTTGAAAGCCGGTCTACATATATGGAATCACTGAAGTACGGATTCTCTTCGGAGGTATTGCAATCCTTACCCAATTGGAGATACGTTTTAGCCTTCCAGTCATTCAGTAGACTGTCTATCGGGTAAGTCATACTTTTGGGTAAGTCAATACTTTCCTGTCTCTCTACTCCGTTGTCACGAACCACAACGTCAACGCTTTGTGCATTTAAATTCTCTGCTACGGTTACCGTAATAACCAGAAACAGAATTCTGTATACACCCCCATTAACTGTTTTGAGAAGTTCGCTTATCATGTTTTTATTCTTCATATTTACTTTTTTTAGAAACGGAAACTACATTGCAATCCGACTGATTTGCCCGCTTGAGTCCGGTTGTTAATTATAGTTGGTTCTACCTTCATGCTTAAATCCGGTGTGATGTCGAAGCTTGATAATTCTGCATCAACATAGGCATCAATGATTGACACAAGATACACGCCAATAAATGCAAAGATGCTCATATCCCGATAACGCCTATACATATCTTTCCTTTTCTTTAGTACAGATTGTAGCTGACTATCGGTATAGTTAGCATTGGGAGGCAATAAATCCAAATAACTGTTTGTATTTTCATTGTCATCCATTAAATCCATATACGCCTGTGAATAATCCTTATACATCTTATTATTCCAGCTCAACGCATAGGCACATCCGGCAAAGCCTCCGTATATAATGGGGAGTTTCCAATATTTCTTGTTGTATATCTGTCCTCCTCCCGGAAAAATAACAGCCAACCAGGTTGCTTTGCCCGAATTGGGTATCCATTGTTTTTTGTTCTTCGCAAAATTAACACTGTCATTTTTTAGGCTGTCTGCCAGTAACACCGGTGAAGACAACTTCTTAATATTGCGCTGGTTTGCTAGTGCCAAACTATCCGAAATGGCTATCGAATCATTTCTGCGAATATCCGTTTCCGAGACTTCGTTGATTGATAATCTTTTTCTTCGAGCAGCAGCTTCCTGTGCATATACGCAACCTACCCCGGTGTGCGTTAAGCAAACAAGCAGACATATTATTTTCCAGTAATATTTTTGATTCTTAATTATCATTTACTTCTTTAATGAATCAAGCTTTCCCATAATACGTTCTAGTTCTTCTTCGTTATTAAAAGGAATGCTTATTTTGCCTTTACCCTTTTCGGAGCAGGTTAATTGGACCTTCGTATTAAAGAAACCCGAAAGATGTTTTTTTAGTAAGTTGAATTCTTCCGGTAGTTTCTTTCTTTTAGGCACTATTTTTTTATTCCCACTTGTAATGGTCTCTCCTTCACTTAACGACTTAACGATTTCCTCAACCTTACGAACAGAATAAGCATGCTGAATAATCTCCTCAAACACTTTAATCTGTAGTTTAGGATCAGTCAATGTGATCAGAGCGCGTGCATGCCCCATATCTATCTGTTTGTTTTGAAGGGCCATTTGTATAGGTGCGGGCAGTTTTAACAAACGCAGGTAGTTGGCTATAGTAGTACGTTTTTTACCTACTCTTTCGCTAAGGCGTTCTTGTGTTAAGTCATATTGCTCAATCAAATGTTGATAAGCCAATGCTATTTCAACAGAGTTAAGATCTTCACGTTGAATGTTTTCTATCAATGCCATTTCCATGACATTCTCATCATCAGCGGTACGGATGTAAGCAGGTATTGATTTGAGTCCTGCTTTCAAAGAAGCGCGATAACGTCTTTCTCCGGCAATTATCTGATATTCGTCTTCGTTGATCTTACGTAAAGTGATAGGCTGAATAATTCCTATTTCTGAAATAGAGTCGGCCAGTTCACCTAATGCCGTTTCGTCGAATTCACGACGCGGCTGATTGGGATTTACGGATATTTTCGATAATTCAATTTCATTGATAGAAGAAGAACCTTCGGTTTGCACCTCATCCATAGATAGTAAGGCATCGAGTCCTCTTCCTAGCGCATTTCTTCTTTGTACCATACTATTTATTTTTGTTTTTGCTTATAAGTTCTTTTGCTAATGACAAATGGTTCTTTGCACCGGTTGATTCTGCATCATACAAAATAGTGGGCAAACCATAACTGGGTGCTTCGCTTAATTTTACGTTACGTTGAATAACCGTTTTAAAGACAAGTTCCTGAAAGTGTTTCTTCACCTCATCATATATTTGGTTAGCCTGTCGTAACCTCGAGTCATACATGGTCAATAGAAATCCTTCAATTTCTAAAGTCGGATTCAGTTTTGACTTTATAATTTTAATCGTATTAAGGAGTTTGCTGATTCCTTCCAATGCAAAATACTCTGCCTGTACCGGAATAATGACCGAATCGGCGGCTGTGAGCGCATTGATTGTAATTAATCCCAATGAAGGAGAGCAATCAATCAATATATAGTCATACTGACTCTTTAAAGGTTCTAATATCTCCTTCAATATTTTCTCTCTGTTTTTAAGATTCAACATTTCAATCTCAGCTCCAACCAGATTTATATGCGAAGATATCACTTTTAATGATTCGATCTCAGTATCATGAATGGCCTTTCTTACATCAATCCGGTCAATTATACACTCATAGATCGTGTGTTCAGATTGTTTAATATCAACTCCCAATCCGGAAGAGGCATTAGCCTGCGGATCGGCATCAACAACCAAAACTCTCTTCTCAAGTGTGGCGAGCGATGCTGCAAGATTTATCGTAGTGGTCGTTTTTCCAACACCACCTTTTTGGTTAGCCAAAGCAATTATTTTTCCCATATGCCTTTAATTTATGGCAGCGAAATAAATCATAAAAACTCAGAGAGCCTACTAAAAAAATGAAACTTTTCTCAAACTGTTGATAAAACGTTGTTTCTGTTAATAACTTCTGTTACTCACATTTTTCTTTAGTACTCATTAAGCACGCAAATATAAATATTTTAGTTGAATTAACAGTCTTTTTTTTACTCACTTGCAGAACATTAAGATTTATAAACGGCTTATACCCTTATTATTATAGATATGGGTTACTAAACCTTAATTGTAATTATCAGTAAGCAGTTATGAGCCAGAGTTTCATTATTCCTATGTTTTTTGCTATTTTTGTGGTATCAATATTAAGAAAGATTTTTGAATGGAAAATAAAAGACCCCTTATTCTGGTTTCTAACGACGATGGCTTTACGGCAAAAGGTATTAGTGAACTTATTAAGTTTCTTCGCCCCTTGGGTGAAATTGTGGTCGTTGCTCCCGATGCTCCCAGATCCGGTAGTGGTTGCGCGCTGACAGTGACCACTCCAATTCATTATCAACTGGTTCGGAAAGAGGTTGGCCTCACCGTTTATAAATGTTCGGGCACACCTGCCGATTGCATCAAATTAGCCAGAAATGCAATTCTTGAGAGAAATCCTGATTTAGTGATTGGAGGAATTAATCACGGAGATAATTCAGCTACAAGTGTTCATTACTCGGGCACTATGGGAGTGGTGATAGAAGGTTGTCTCAATGGCATTCCGTCAATCGGCTTTTCTTTGTGTAACCATCAGGCGGATGCCGATTTCTCTCCTGCCCACCGTTATGTTCAGCAAATTGTTTCGGCTGTGTTGAAAGACGGTTTGCCAGAGCTGGTTTGTTTGAATGTCAACTTCCCCGACTTGCCATCTTATAAAGGAATCAAAGTGTGCGAGCAAGCCAAAGGATTTTGGCAGAAAGAGTGGGAAACATGTCCCAGAGAAAACGGGAAGAAATATTTTTGGCTTACAGGTGAATTTACCATTGTAGATTCCGACAATGTGAATAGCGATAATTGGGCCCTTAGAAACGGCTATGTGGCGGTTACGCCTACAACAGTTGATGTGACTGCATACCATTACATCAATCAGTTGAAGACAACGCTTGCTGCAGAATAATCGTTCAATAAAACAAATTGCAGATTATGAAATATTACGTAATAGCAGGAGAAGCATCCGGAGATCTGCACGCATCTCATTTAATGCGTGCACTGAAAGAACAAGATGCCCGTGCAGAGTTTCGTTTTTGGGGAGGCGATTTAATGAAAGGTGAGGGAGGAGAGATCGTTAAACATTATAAAGAGCTCGCCTACATGGGTTTTGTTCCCGTTTTACTCCATTTGCCTACCATCTTGTCGAACATGAAACTGTGCAAGAAAGACATCATGCAGTGGAGTCCCGATGTTCTTATTCTGGTTGATTATCCGGGGTTCAATCTGAATATAGCCAAGTATATCCATAAACACTCAGACATACCTGTTTATTACTATATTTCTCCTAAAATATGGGCATGGAAAGAGTATCGGATTAAAAATATAAAGCGGGATGTGAACGAACTGTTTTCAATTCTTCCGTTTGAGGTAGAGTTCTTTCGCAAGCACAACTACCACATTCATTACGTTGGCAACCCTACCTTAGACGAGGTTACCTCTTTCAAATCTCATTACAGCGAAACGCAGGAAGAATTCTGCAAGCGCAATAATCTCGAAAACAAACCCATAATCGCCCTTGTGGCCGGTAGTCGTAAGCAAGAAATAAAAGACAACCTACCCGATATGATTTCTGCAGCTTCGGCCTTTGCCGATTATCAGTTAGTGCTGGCAGGAGCACCCGGTATCCATACCTCCCATTACGAGCAATTCATTGGTGGAACCCCCGTGAAACTTGTTTCGGGGCAAACCTATCCTTTGTTGTTTCATGCCAAAGCCGCTTTGGTCACCTCGGGCACTGCTACTTTGGAGACCGCTTTATTCGATACCCCGCAAGTGGTGTGTTATCACACCCCGTTGGCCAAGTTCATCGCATTTTTAAAGAAACATTTGCTCAAGGTACGCTTTATCTCTTTGGTCAACCTCATTGCAGATAAAGAAATTGTGCGTGAACTGGTAGCAGATACCATGACCGTTGACAATATGAAAGCCGAGTTGAAAGCCATTACCAGCAATGAAGCCTACAGGCAGAATATGCTAGCCGGTTATCAAGAGGTGAATAATCAGTTAGGTGGTGCCGGAGCACCCAATCATGCCGCCCGCATTATGATTGAGTTGCTTGGTCGGAAAGAATGAATAAACTTGTAGAATGAGAAAAAATAAAGCCAGGCGAATTTGAATTCTAAACCTGGCTTTTATATTTTTTAGACTAACTCTATCAGATAAAGATAGACTACCGCAGCAGGAATCGCCATCAGTGCACTATCAAACCGATCGAGCATACCTCCATGACCGGGCAAAATTTGGCCGGAATCTTTAACTCCAAGCTGTCTCTTTAACAAAGACTCTGTTAAATCCCCCCAGGTTGCAAATACAACAACGACCAGCGAAAGTCCTATCCACTCAACGGTATTCAAAAAAGTAAAGTACGATGCCATTGCAATGGAAGATCCTATTGCGATTGTTCCGCCACCCAAAGATCCTTCCCATGATTTCTTAGGTGAAATCCGTTCAAACAAGCGATGTTTACCAAATAAGCTTCCAACACAATAGGCTCCTGTGTCATTTAGCCAGATAAATATAAAAATAGACAGAGGCAATATTGGATTGTATTCTGCACTATTTGTTAAGGAGTTAGTCTGAAACGCCAGAACATTAAGCATGGCAAAAGGCAAACCGATGTATAGCTGACTAAACATGGCGTAAGCCCAATTATTTAAAGGACTTTTTCTCTGCAAATAAAGTTCACTGATCATTAGATATATCAACAGAACTAAATAAGGAATGAAAACTTTGGCATCTGCCATGTCCATGCAATAAATCATAATGGACAGGAATAGATACATTCCTCCAAGCATACAAATGTGTTTATTTATGTGTATGTCGGTCCCCGATTGATTAAAGAGAGTGGCAAATTCCTTGATTGTCATCATGCTGATGATCGAAAAAAGAATACCGAATGATATTGGGCTGTATAAAATACAACCCAATAATATAATAACAAAGAATACTCCTGTTATTGCTCTTTTGATAAAATTACTTTTCAATGTCTAAGAAATTAATTGCTCGCAACTTCTGCTTCCAATGGTTGGCCTGAAACCTCAGACTCGGACGATTGAACTTCAGGAACATCATTTGAATCAGTCTTCTTTTTAGATTCGGCAGCCATGATTTCTTCAGAACGTGAAGCCCATGGACGTTTACCGAATATCCGTTCTACGTCTTCTGCAAATATAACTTCTTTTTCAATAAGCAAATCTGCTAACTGATTATGTTGCGAACTATATTCAGATAAAATTTGTTTGGCTCTGTCGTACTGTTCGTTTACCATTGTTTTCACTTCGTCGTCAATCACTTCTGCCGTGCGCTCACTATAAGGTCTGTTGAACGAATATTCATCATTATTATAATAGCACAAGTTGGGCAACTTTTCGCTCATGCCCAAGTACGCAGTCATGCCATACGCTTGTTTGGTAACCCGTTCCAAATCATTCATTGCACCGGTTGAAATCTTACCCACAAACAAATCTTCAGCAGCCCTTCCACCCAATGTAGCACACATTTCGTCGAGCATTTGTTCCTTTGTAGTAATTTGTCTTTCTTCGGGCAGATACCATGCTGCACCTAATGCGCGTCCTCTGGGTACAATAGTTACTTTAATCAGAGGGTTGGCATGTTCCAACAGCCAAGACAAACTGGCGTGTCCGGCTTCATGCAGCGCAATTGTTCTACGCTCTTGCTCGGTCGTAATTTTTGTTTTCTTCTCTAATCCGCCGATAATTCTATCAACAGCATCCAGAAAATCTTGTTTATTGACAAATTTCTTACCGTGACGTGCCGCAATAAGAGCCGCTTCGTTACATACATTGGCTATATCAGCGCCCGAAAAACCCGGAGTTTGACGCGCTAATAAATCAACATCAACAGATTCGTCTATTTTAATAGGGCGCAAGTGTACCCCAAAAACCTCTTTTCTTTCATTTAAGTCAGGCAAGTCAACATGAATCTGACGATCAAAACGTCCGGCTCTTAACAGCGCCTTGTCCAGTACATCCACCCGGTTAGTCGCAGCTAAAATGATAACGCCGCTATTGGAACCGAAACCATCCATTTCGGTGAGAAGTTGATTGAGTGTATTTTCTCTTTCGTCATTGCCTCCCATGCTTGGGTTTTTACCTCTGGCTCTACCTACAGCATCAATTTCGTCAATAAACACAATACAAGGAGCTTTCTCTTTGGCCTGTTTGAAAAGATCTCTTACTCGTGAAGCACCTACGCCAACGAACATTTCAACGAAATCTGATCCTGCCAACGAGAAAAAAGGAACGTCAGCTTCCCCTGCAACAGCTTTAGCCAATAACGTTTTACCCGTACCCGGAGGGCCTACCAACAATGCACCCTTAGGTATTTTTCCTCCTAAATCAGTATATTTTTGCGGTTCTCTCAGAAACTCCACAATTTCCTCTACTTCTTGTTTGGCTTCAGCAAGACCGGCCACATCTTTAAACGTTACCTTAATAGATCCGCCTTTTTCAAAAAGTTGTGCTTTTGATTTTCCAACGCTAAACACATTACCGGCAGATCCGCCGCCACCACTCATTCTTCTCATAAAGAACATCCACAAACCTATCAGGAATACGATAGGGAGTACGTTCCAAAGAATAACACTGAAGTAATCCTTTTTCTTCTCGTAACTAACGGCACCGTCGAAATGCGCCTCATCTCTTTCTTTTTGCAGAAACTCGCCCAAGCTTTCTCTGGATGGAGCTTCCGTTGTAATCATGGGGTTCTTACCAACGCGATTGGAATCCTGTTTGAATACATCTTTCACAAAATAAGGCTTGATATAAGCTTCTACGGAATTGTCATCATAGCCAATTACCTTACTGACATAGCCGCTTTTCACGTATTGCTGAAACTGATCATACGAAGTTTCTTTGTTGACTGAGCCGCTTTCATTGGTAAAGTACAGTCCCAAAAGCATCAATGCAATAATCATATACATCCAGCTCATGTTAAAGCGGGGCATATTTACTTTATTAGGTTTCTTTTTGTTCTCCATATTGTTAATTAGTCAATATCTGGGATGTTAATAAGTTGAGCGTCAGCCCACAAGTGCTCCAAGTTGTAGAAATTTCTGGCTTCCGGTAAGAAAACATGAACCAACACATCAGCGTAATCCATCGCTACCCACTCTGCGTTATTCAATCCGTCAACAGCAGAAGGCTTAACATTCGCTCCTTTACGGGCAAACTCTTTGACCGAGTCAACAATTGCACCAACCTGACTAGGGGAGTTTCCCTGGCAAATAACAAAATAGTTGCATATAGTATCTCTGATTCCCGTTAAATCAGCAATAACAATATTCTTACCTTTTTTTTCTTGAATTCCCTCTTTAATTTTTTCTAATAATAATTTGGTTTCGTTCATTTATCAATGAATTTAATATTTTGTTTCTATTTTGTAACTATAACAAGAAATACACAATCTTTGTTTTGCATCGAAATCTCGATATATTTTACAAATATACACCGAATTATAATATGAATGAAGTTAGGCTGCTATTTCTCCTCTTTTTTTTGTATTTTTTTAGGGATAATGAGGGCTATAACCTATTTTTTTTCTTATCGAAAAGAAGAAAAAAAAGCTAAATAGCTTTGAATATACAAATATTTTCTATCTTTGCACCCGAAATGATTGGGCTATGGTGTAATGGTAACACTTCAGATTCTGGTCCTGACTTTCCAGGTTCGAATCCTGGTAGCCCAACTAAAAAAAGCAAAGACGTATTTTAACGTTCTTTGCTTTTTTATTTGATATAAACAAGAGTAAAGATTGTAATTCCATAAAAAAAGGATGACTAGCCTAATGCCTGTCATCCTTTCTTTTTTATATTTTATTCTTCATGTTGAAGTGATTCGTCAATCATTTTAATTTTCTGTAATACCACTTCTAAATCCGTTTTCAACTTATCAACTTTACGGTTAATTTCGGTGAGTAAGCTATTTCCCTTTTGAGAAGATGAGCTTAAAAAACCCAAGTTGTTTTCGTAGGTCAATAGTTCATTTTTCATGTTTTCGTATTGACGAGAAAGTTTCTCTCTTTCTCTATACAAAGACTGATTACCTCCTTGCATTGAGTTGATAGCAAATTTGAAGTTATTCAGTTTCTTATTAGACGCATTTGTATTCAGGTTGTCAAAGATACCATCTACAGCAGTATGATATTGCTTGTATATTTTATCTTTCTCTTTGAAAGGAACATGTCCTATAGAGTTCCATTCCTGCATCAAATCACGCAATTTCTTTTCTGCGTCTTCAGTATTCTCAGTGCCCTTTAATTCAGCCAATTGATTGATAATTGCTCTTTTCTTCTCCAAGTTTTCAACTTCCTCCGAGCGTTGAGAAGAAGTGGCTTTCATCTTCTGCTCAAAGAAATAATCACATGCAGAAATGAAACGATTCCAAATCATATCAGAATGTTTTTTGGATACGGGTCCTATAGCCTTCCACTCTTTTTGCAATTTAGCTAAAGCGTCAGCCGTTTCTTTCCAATCGGTGCTATCTTTCAAAGCTTCGGCTTTTTCGCATAAAACCTTTTTCTTTTCAAGATTTTGCACCATATTATCTTTCAGTTGCTTGTAAAACTCGCTCTTCTTTTTAAAGAAGTCATCACAAGATTTCCTGAATCTCTCAAATATTTTGACGTTCATCTTTTGAGGAGCAAAACCAATGGTTTTCCATTTATTTTGAAGTGCAATAACCTCCTGCGTCTTGTTCTCCCATCCGGCAAACGTTGTCAGTTCGTTATATTCAATGGCCTCAACAATTTCGCAAATCACTGTTTTCTGGTCAAGGTTGTGTTGTTCAACCTCCTTTAATTCCTCAAAGTGTTGCTGATGATTTCTATTAACTACGGTAGACGCAGCTTTGAACCGAGCCCATATTTCATCACGAAGTTCTCTCGAAACAGGTCCTGTATCCCTGAATTCCTGATGTAATTTTTGCAGCTGATGGAACGCTGAAACAACATCCGATTCTTCTGTTAGCCTTTCAGCAGCTTCGCACAAACGAGTTTTTATTTCCAGATTCTTCTTAAAATCATAATCGCGAAACTCATTGTTTAGCTTCAGAATATCATAAAACTTTTCAACATACAGTTGATACGTTTTCCATATTTCATTGGCTTTAGCTTGCGGAACCTGTTTTATTTCGTTCCATTCCTGCTGAAGTTTCTTGAAATCGTTATATGATTTGTTAGCATTATCGGGTGATTCGGTCAACTCTTTCAGCTTGTCTAATATACCAAGCTTAAGTGTCAGATTATGCTCTTTTTGTTTTTCTACCTCAGCGAGTAAAGAGTTCCTTTTTTCTTTGATAACAGACATGACATTCTTAAACTCATTTTCAAGCTCATCGTTTTGTGGTACAAAGTCTTCTTCCTTGCCACCATTATCAACAAACTCTTTTTTGAGTGCTTCTAACTCTATATTATGTAATTTATAGAATGATTGTTTGAGCGTGTCAAGTTCAAGTTTACTTGCATTTTCAGGATCTTTTGCTAAATCATTCAGACGTTTCAGCACGCTTTCTTTGGTTGGTTTCTCAACCGGTTCACTTTGCTTTTCCAATGTAGTATCAGTCGTTGCATCTTCAGCAGTTTTATCAGATACCTCGGTTACATCTTTTATTTCCTCGGGATCGCCTTGATTTAAAGGCAGATTAGTGTCATGAGAGTCCATCATTGTATATTTCATTTAGGAACAGGATTTTACCCTATGGTTACATTACGACACAAATTAATGAAATAAAACAATCACTTCATACTTTTTTGAGATATTTTTTTGTTGCAGCCCGATTTTATGATAAAAGAACAGTGATTCCCATGTACAACATCATGCCAATGATGTCATTGGTTATGGAGATAAAAGGTCCGGTTGCAATAGCCGGATCTATTTTGAGTTTCTCCAACGTCATGGGCACAAACGTACCGAAGATCGATGCAAACATAACCACTGCAAACAAACTGATAGACACCGAATAGGTCACCGTGGCAGTTGCTCCGAAGCGAATGAAGTTATACAAATAAACCAACAATGAAATGATGGTAGCATTGATAGAGGCAACTACTGTTTCTTTTAATATTTGTTTAAATGTATCTTTGGTATCGAGCGAACTGTTGGCCAATCCTTGTACAACCAATGCTGACGATTGAGTTCCCACATTTCCCCCCGTACCTCCAATTAGAGGAATGTATAATGCCATCTCCGGGTGAGCAGCAAAGGTAGTACCAAAGTTTCCAAGTATCATGGAGTTCCCAATACCACCCAACATGCCGATGAGTAGCCACGGAAGTCGCGCGGTTGTTTGCCGCAACACATTATCGTCCGTTTCCACATCCTGAGAAAGTCCGGAAGCCAACTGATAATCACGTTCTGACTGTTCACGTACCTCGTCCATAACGTCGTCAACAGTAATTTGTCCCACCAATCGCCCTATGCTATCAACAACAGGAACAGCCACCAAGTCATACTTTTCAATCGTCTGAACCACATCATCTATCGCCGTGTCAACCCTTACAGAGATGGGGTCTTTTTTCATAACGTGTTTCACTTTGGAGACAGAAGGCGATGTTATCATCTTCTTCAGTGGAAATACCCCCCTGAGACGTTCATCGTCATCAATGACATACACGTAATATATTTCATCCAAGTCTTCAGCCTGTTGCCTCATCTCTTTGAGACATTCGGGCATACTCCAGTTTTCGTTAACGGTAACCATTTCGGTACCCATCAATCCACCGGCCGTATCCTCGTCATATTTAAGCAGATCGACAATATCACCCGCCTGCTCAATATCTTCAATGTGCGACAGAATTTCTTCCTGTTTATCTTCATCCAGATCACGCATGATGTCGACAGCATCATCCGTATCCATGTAATCAACAAACCTTTTGGCAATGGTTTCAGAAGGCAGAATTTCAAGAAACTCCTTACGAGCCTCCTCGTCCATTTCAATTAATACATCGGCAGCCGTTTCGTTATCGAGCAACCGATAAATGAAACGCGCATCGTCAATGCTCAGCTCGTTGCATAACTCGGCAATGTCGGCCGGATGAAGACCGAGTAACGATTCCCTTACCTGATCAGCCTCTTTCTGCTCAATAAGAGATTTTACTTTATCAATGTATTCCTCGTTCACGCTTGCTTGAATTACTACTTTTGATAAACAAGTTTTCTTTGCTTAATGTTGTTGGCTATTCATTAAAACCAACTCTTTTTCAACCATGTTGGTTAATTCAACAAACTGTTGTACGGAAAGTTGTTCTGGACGTTTGTTGAATATCTCATCTTGCAAAATCGAGCTTTCCTTCCCTAGAATGGGTTTTATGGAGTTACGTAACGTTTTGCGTCGTTGGTTGAAAGTCGTTTTAACCACTTGTTTGAAAAGTTTTTCATTGCATCCCAAATCGTGGGTTTGGTTTCTGGTCATTCTGATAACAGCACTTTTCACTTTGGGAGGCGGATTAAAGACATGTTCGCTCACGGTGAACAGATACTCCACCTCGTACCAAGCCTGTATCAGAACGCTTAATATACCATAAGTCTTACTTCCCGGTCCGGCAGCAATTCGTTCGGCCACCTCTTTTTGAATCATACCGGTACAACAAGGAATCAACTCCTTGTTATCTAGCATTTTAAAGAAAATCTGGCTGGATATATTATAAGGATAATTGCCCGTCAGTACAAACGGATTCCCATCAAAAGTTCTGTTGAGGTTCATTTTCAGAAAATCATCTTCAATGATGTGATCTTCCAAACTGGGGAATGCTTCGCGCAGGTATGCTACCGATTCATAATCAACCTCCACAACTTTTACAGTTCGTTCTTTCTTTACCAGGAACTGAGTCAATACTCCCATTCCCGGTCCTACTTCAAGAATAGGAAGTTCCGGTTGTGAATCAACTGTGTCGGCAATGTCTTGCGCTACTTTTAAATCTTTCAAAAAATGTTGTCCTAAGAACTTTTTGGGTTTGACTAATCTCATTCCTTCACATTTTAATGTTTATTCATACCGGGTTTGCAGATAAGTACTATCTTTGCAGCCGACAAAGGTAATTCTTTTAAATGAAGAATTGAAAGCTAAGAATGAATAAACTGATAAAAAAGAGCCTGAAGCTGATTTTACCGCTTCTTTTGGGAGGGTTCATACTCTTCTGGGTATACCGTGATTTTGATTTTGCCAGAGCAGGTAATGTACTAATTTTTGAAATGAACTGGTGGTGGATGCTCGTTTCTCTTATATTCGGCGTATTCAGTCATGTTTTTCGTGGCTGGCGCTGGAAACAAACCTTAGCACCGTTGGGAGCCTATCCCAAGACAGGCAATTGCGTTAATGCCATCTTTATCTCTTACGCAGCCAATTTGGTTTTGCCAAGAGTAGGCGAAGTGTCACGTTGCGGTGTACTGTCTAAATATGACGGAGTATCCTTTTCCAAATCGTTGGGTACTGTTGTTACGGAGCGGCTCATTGACTCTTTATGTGTTATTTTGATTACCGCTGTAACCTTCATGCTCCAGCTCCCTGTTTTCAAACGTTTTTTTGAAGAAACAGGTACCAATATGGATTCCATCGGAGAGCTTTTTACCTCCGTGCATTTGTATATCATACTTTTTTGTCTCATAGGAATTGCCGTTTTGTTCTACTATCTGGTACGCACCCTTTCTTTTTTTGAGAAAGTAAAAGGTATCGTTCTCAATGTATGGGAAGGCATTCTGTCTTTGCGACATGTAAAAAACATCCCATTATTCATTCTTTATACCTTTTTGATTTGGTTTTGCTACTTCATGCAATTCTATGTAGCCTTTTACTGCTTTGACTTTACCGCCGATTTAGGTATTCTGGCAGGACTGGTTATGTTTGTGGGCGGTAGCTTTGCCGTTATTGTTCCCACCCCCAACGGTGCCGGACCGTGGCATTTCGCCGTTATTTCCATGATGATGCTTTACGGAGTCGATGCCACAAATGCGGGAATATTTGCTTTGTTAGTACATGGTATTCAAACTTTTTTAGTAGTTTTGTTAGGAGTATATGGTATGGCGGCTTTGCCGTTTACAAATAAAAAGCAAAACGTATGAAAACAATTCAGTCATTAGCGCCACAAAACGTGTGGAAGCATTTCTATTCATTGACTCAAATACCCCGTCCTTCGGGTTACATGCAGCCTGTAACAGATTTCTTGCTCAACTTCGGTAAGAAGTTAGGTTTGGAATCATTTACTGACGAGGTAGGCAATGTTATTATTCGCAAACCGGCTACAGCCGGAATGGAGAACAGAAAAGGAGTCATTCTTCAGGCCCACATGGACATGGTGCCTCAGAAGAATAACGACACCGTTCATGATTTTGAGAAAGACCCCATTGAAACCTATGTTGACGGCGACTGGCTACGCGCTCGCGGCACCACATTGGGAGCCGACAACGGTTTGGGAGTAGCAGCCATACTTGCCATTTTGGAAGACAACACCCTGAAACACGGTCCACTGGAAGCACTTATCACCAAAGACGAAGAAACCGGCATGTACGGTGCATTCGGTTTGAAAGCCGGCACCTTGCAGGGCACTATTCTGCTGAATCTTGACTCCGAAGACGAAGGTGAATTATACATCGGTTGCGCCGGAGGTATGGATGTTACCGCCAGTCTGGAGTATAAAGAAGTAACTCCCGAAGAAGGAGATGTAGCCGTTAAAGTGACTTTAAAAGGTCTCAGAGGCGGTCATTCCGGTTTGGAAATCAATGAAGGCCGTGCCAATGCCAATAAATTACTGGTACGCTTCCTCCGTGAAGCCGTTGCCAGCTACGAAGCCCGTTTGGCCAGCTGGGAAGGTGGAAATATGCGCAACGCCATTCCTCGCGAAGCCCATGCAGTAGTTACTATCCCAGCCGAAAACGAAGAAGAACTTCTGGAACTGGTCAAATACTGCGAAGACCTCTTTAACGAAGAATATTCAGTTATCGAAACCCCAATAAGCTTCACCGCCGAGCGTGTTGAACTACCACAAGGAGAAGTACCCGAGGAAATTCAAGACAACCTTATTGGAGCTATCTTTGCTTGTCAAAACGGCGTGATGCGTATGATTCCTTCCGTACCCGATACGGTGGAAACTTCTTCCAACCTGGCTATTATTAGCATTAAAGACGGGAAAGCCGAAGTGAAGATACTTGCCCGTAGCTCTAGTGACAGCATGAAAGAGTATCTCGTTACCAGCTTGGAGTCATGTTTCTCCATCGCAGGAATGAAGGTGGTGCTTTCCGGTGGTTATTCCGGTTGGCAACCCGATGTTGACTCCCCTATCCTTCATGCGATGAAAGCCTCTTATCAACAGCAGTTTGGTGTAGAGCCGGCGGTAAAAGTGATTCATGCCGGACTTGAATGTGGCATTATTGGGGCTAACGTGCCGGGGCTCGACATGATTTCTTTTGGTCCAACATTGCGCTCACCTCATTCACCTGACGAAAGAGCTTATATTCCTTCTGTTCCCAAGTTCTATGAGTTCTTGGTAGCCACTTTGGAACAAGTACCTTTGAAGTAAGAAGGAGATAAATTATAACATAAATAGGAGGAAAGCTGCGTTGTTTTCCTCCTATTTTTTATGTTTAGGGCTTTTTATTTGTAGTGTTAAACTTTTATGCTTAACTCAATGTCTGGACAAAGTTAGCTATTTCATTATAATTAAATTAATCCTTCTAAGCTTAAATAAGCAAATTGAATTTCATCGTTTAAATTCATTATAATTCTATTATTATCATCATCATAACAGAAGTCTACTATTTTATAACCAACATCTAAAGTTTTCAAATAGTCACCATGTAAATCAAAAACTAATATCTTTGTAGGATTGTATTCATCAGAAAAATTAGCGCCACCAGAATACGAAGCAAGTATCTTATCTTTGCAAAATATTACATCTCCGTAATGATGAACTCTATTTGATTCTCTACTGTCCCATGAAGGCCCATAGATATTGCAAATCAAATCTCCGTTTAGGTTACAAATAGACATTAAGTCATGAAATGTATAACATTCAATATATATATCATTTTCAATAGAGACAGCGAAACTTATCCTTTTTTTTGTTATATCGGGATGCTGGTATTTCATGCGTTCAAACTGCCCGGACTGCATATTCCATTTTGCGATATATTGTTTAAATGTAGATGTACTTGTGGGTTCTATCGCCAAAGCAAAAGATAATGTATCATTTACATATTGATACTCACTAGGAAACTGAACCGCATTCATTTCAATCTTAACCGTTGGCATATAATTGGGAAATGATAAGACACTATCTATGTCATAACTAAATATTTTCTGCTTCCCATGATCGGATACATAGAATTTATGCCTATTTTCATCCGTACCAATATGTCCAATTCTTGTAATTTCACCAGGTCCCTGACCCGCATACGCCGTACTAACCAAATACTTAAAATTATCTTTTCTAAATAGGTGTATCAACCTATCAGGAGAATTAAAATCAGCAATAATTACATAGTTCCCCAAAACACAAGGTCTGGCAATAGAACCTATTAAAACAGGATCTGTCTGGATCTCTGTGACTAATGAATGTACATTGGTAATAACATCACGTTCTTTTTGATATATCTCTGTTTTTGTACTATTCGCACAACTTTCCAAAACCAAAAGTAATAACAGACCTAACAGACTCTTAATATGATTCAAGCTTAAATACAAACCATCTTTTAGGACGAATGACAAATTGGGGTTATAGATATATTCAGGAAACAATGTTTTTCCAATTATAGTCAACAGGTTATCACGTATTCTTAACATATTATTTTAAATTAGAAGTAATCAAGTGAAAATATAAAATCAGACAATTTTCGCATCAATTGCTTAATGAAAGTAGCTCAATTTTCTGAAACCGCAATGTATTCTCGTTAAAATCAGGTCGTTTAAAATGACTAATACTTATGTAAAGCCCGTCTTCACTAACAAAAAATAAATACGGATTAAAACAATATTCGGGAAAAAGGGTTTCGCCCACCATATTCATCTTTTTATCTAATATTATAATTGAGAATTGCTTGCGACCATTGTGATAAATATCCATAAAATTCTTTTCATCGTCCACACTAACCTCAGGAAAAACAAAACGATAATATACCTGTCGATATTTATCATAAATAAGATTTCCATAAGTTGGTAACTCACACTTGCGTTTTATTATTTCGTCAATAGTAGCATCAGAAGATAACACTTCTGATTTGGGATGTTTCATATACTTACTTTTCGCTAAAAACTTAGTCATTGTTTTAAAATTACGAGACATACATACGATTGAATCTTGCATTTCATCAGAGTAGATAAACCTTTCTCCATCAAAACAAGTACTCACTTTGCCAGCCGTAGTTGAATAAGGAAGTTCCCTCAAATCATTGATTTCTAAAGCAAATTTAAGAGGAGTAGCGGTTATTTGCTTATTAGACAGATTGATAACAACTCCAAGTGGACTTTCTGAAATAAAATGATCGCCAAGACGGCTATTTATTGTTTGAGGTAAATAGAGACTGTCTCCTAAAAAAAACATAGGAGAATATGTAATGGTATTAATAAGCGCTGGAACCAATGATTGTTTATCAGTCGTTTCATAATACTCAACCTTTGACTTAATCTGACCAGTAGAATCAGTAGCATAAATTACAGGCAATGATGAACTTGCAATGTATATGTGATTAAAATCAACCGGGAAAAAGCCATCTATCATACCAACGCCATGGTCACCTTCAGTCTGATAGACTACTTTCTTAACCATTTTTTCATCCTCAATACTATAAAATAATATTTCACGTCCTATATTGGGGAAGCACAAATATTCTTTCCCTTTTTCCTCAAAGGTCCACAAACAATAACGAGGTAAGCGAGTATCGTTATCAATAGAAAAATTTAAATAAGTATTAGCCGGTTGCAATGAATATAAATCCTGAGTTTTTTTGTTCCCACAAGAAACTACAACAACAAGCAACCCCCAAAGAAAGCAAATCTTCTTTTTCATAAATCAACAGATCAAAATAATTTATAAAAGCAAATATAGAACAATATATCTAACATAAAGACAATTGTAGAGTAAAATAAACTTCACACAGCATACTTCTCTTTAAATCAGGCGATTTTTAATTAGACAAATTCTAGCTATTTTGAAAGAGTAAAATTCATTCCACGCCATTTTTAAGTATTTTTCACGCCAATATCGTTTTATGCTAGATGCGTTATTCTATATTTGCCATACGTATTAATATCTTATGGAGTAAGATATGTGCTTGTTGTCACTAAATTTAATCTAGGTAACACTAAATACAATTATTATGTCTAGAGAATTATCTAACTTTTGCGGTGTACTTCTTTGTTCTGTTCTTTTGTCTTGTGGCTCACGGTCTGAGAGTTCGGATGAGTTTCTGTTGAATTCGCCAGTTATAGCGAAAAGAGTTTTAGTTAATGGCGACTCAGTCATAGTATGCGACCCTTCACTGACCAAAGATACGATTACAATATACCTGGATGATTTTGCCGGTAGCCCTGAGCTTATATTGCTTGAAAGTGAAAGTGACTCTGCTTTAGTTAAGGCTGACGGACATAGTATTATAAGTGAAAACAATATAGGTATATACTCTACTCAGTCGGGTGGTTATAAACTATTTAACAAGAAAGGCGAATTTATTTCATCAATAGCCTCCAGAGGAAATGGCCCGGATGAATATCTTTTTTCAATATATGATAGTTATATTGATGAAAAGGAACGTGAGGTCTATCTTTTACCCATGGTGAGTAATCAGATTTTAGTGTATGATTTTCATGGAAGTTTCAAGAGATCAATCCCGTTAGCCCAGAAAGTGCATAAAGGAAAGTTCAAGATCGATACTACTACGGGTAATATCTCCATTGGTGTTCTTCCATTCCAAGATTCTCCATTTGTATATTGGCAGCAAGACAGAAATGGAAAAAGAATAAAAGGGGTTTCTGCCAATCATTTAACAATAACACCCACCGATTATAGTAATGAGGTAGATATTAATTTAAATACAAATAATTTTGATCTGGCATTATTTCATTGGACCCCTTCAAATGATACCTTGTATCATTATGCTGAAGTAGGTAATAAGCTGAAGCCTGTTTTTTCGGCTACTTTTAAAGCGGACGATATATTACAACATGAGTATATTGAACTGCCCGATCATTTTCTGATTCGATTATACAAACCTAATTCTCCCGATGCGTCAATTATTATGGTGGATAAAAAAAGTTTAAAAGGAAACTATGTAAAATTTGGTTTAAAAGCTTTAGGGGGATTCGAAATTCCGTCCAATAACATTAATTTCAGGAATAATTTCTACTGGATGAATTTATATCCCTTCGAGCTATTAAAAGAGTGCGAAAGGATATTGTCTACCCAAAAGGAATTAGATCCGAAAATAAAAGAAACGTTAGTTCATCTCTTAGATAGGGTTGATGATGAAAGTAATAATATAATTATTACAGGACGGTTGACCAAGAATGGGGCCGGTTCGAATAAAAGCATTTCAATTGCTGAAGGGAAAAAGAACATATCTTCTGGTAAAAAGGAAGTTGCAGATAAGCCCATAATAGATTCACCAGAAGGGAATTCTGATAACGACAGAGTTTATAGATTTAAAGATTTGAAAGAAATTAAACAGACAGCTATATTAGATAAAGCTAAGGAATATTTTAGGCAAAATAATGTATATAAAGACTGGGATCCTAAAGATAAGAAGGAAACCCGATTGTCTTTTATTGTGGAGAAAAATGGTACGACTTCGAGTATTGAGGTCATACAAAGTAGCGGTATTGAAAAACTCGATAAAGAAGCTATAAGATTGATTGAAAAGGCACATTTTCTGTACGGAACGAACCTAAAGAACGAACCGATAAGATGTGGAGATACGCAAATCATTGTTTATTTTCCACCTAAATGATCAAAAAGCAATGCAATTATTCTTCCTGTTATGGCATTTTTGATAATATCTCAATGCGATAATTTATTTCCTCTTTTATTTGATTACTCCCAATGACGGTTTACATATCCCGGAGCCGATGAATCAACCGAAAAAGTGAAATCATACGTGGGAGTAATATGCCATACTCCGTCGGCTTCATCGCTGCCAAAGTCTGGATATGAATTTTCTCATTTCCTTTTGGCTCATTCGCGCGGCAAGTATGTACTCCTTTATGCGTTTCGTTAAAAGTAGTGCTTATTCACTAGTTCAGCCTTTGCCTTTCTTCTTCATTACTTAACTTTTGTTGTTTCGATTTGAGGCTTTTATTTCCAAATCTATACACCACCGAAAACCGAATATTACGAGGGAAATAATAGTTTCGGTATTGCACCGCTATATTATTTGATAATCCTTTAATAGTTGCGATATTCGTTTTAAAAAAGTTCAGTTGGTCACATAGTAGAACTAATTTTACAAATTCACCCCTTGACATCGTGAATCAGACAAATCCTGTCAAGAGCAGATTTATGCATTATTAACTAATAAACTGGGAAGCAACAAAGAGCAGCAAGACTTTGGTAAAACATAACCAACTTTTAGAAAAACATAACCAACTTTTTCAAAAAGATAACGAGCAATTTTAAATCATAAACCGTCTTTTGGGTCATGAGCAACCGTCTTACGGCCATCACACGGTTGCTCGGGAGCCTTTTGCTACCGTGCAAACCGGCGCAAGACACCGTGTGAATGCAACAATAAACCGTTAAGGCATAAAAAAAGGCAAGAGTATGAACTCCTGCCTTTGCGCCTATAATAATTTGAATATACTATAAGATTATAAGTACAAAGATAATACATTATACTGTCAATTCCAAATCATTGTGGTT